>Ga0209504_1000004_pt1 | contig 668721 bp, 595 predicted proteins | sample COGITO_mtgs_1005_FD_184791 | JGI IMG/M metagenome (GOLD analysis project Ga0209504, IMG submission 184791) | Pelagic marine microbial communities from North Sea - COGITO_mtgs_100511 (SPAdes) (version 2) | ecosystem: Environmental > Aquatic > Marine > Epipelagic ... | reverse complement strand
AAAGAGTAAAGAGTAAAGAGTAAAGAGTAAAGAGTAAAGAGTAAAGAGTAAAGAGTAAAGAGTAAAGAGTAAAGAGTAAAGAGTAAAGAGTAAAGAGTAAAGAGTAAAGAGTAAAGAGTAAAGAGTAAAGAGTAAAGAGTAAAGAGTAAAGAGTAAAGAGTAGGTTCGGTGATCTTGAATCTACAATCTAAAATTTACAATCTACAATCTACAATCTAAAATCTACAATAAGCAAAGGTGAAGTTAATTCAAAACAAAAATCCCTCTAAGGTTGAGCTTTAGAGGGATTTTTTATGGCAAAGGAGGAAATTTTGTCTTATAAGAATTCGCCGTGTTGAGAAATATCCAGACCTAATTCTTCTTTTTCTTCTGTGACTCTTAGGGGAGTAATTTTATTTACGACAAAGAATAAAATATAAGAACCTACGAAAGCAAAGATAGAAACGATTATCAAAGCTGTTAGTTGATTGATGAATAATGTTGGTGTTCCAAAAATCAGACCCTGATTGTCTCCAACGGCCGGGTTGATTGCTTTAGAAGCGAAAACACCGGTTAACAGCATTCCGACCATACCGCCAACACCATGACAGGCGAAAACGTCTAATGCATCATCGATTTTTCCTTTAGGGAATTTACTTACTACAAGGTTACTTACTATAGCAGAGAATGCTCCGATGAAAATAGCGTGAGAGATGCTTACGAAACCTGCGGCAGGGGTAATGGCAACTAAACCAACAACTGCACCAATGCAGGCACCAAGAGCGGATAATTTGTGTCCTAGAATTTTATCAAGGAAAACCCATGCCATGGCAGCAGCTGCGGCAGCTACCGTTGTTGTTCCCAAGGCTTGAACAGCAAGTCCGTTAGCTCCTAATGCAGAACCTGCATTGAAACCAAACCACCCAAACCATAGTAAGCCTGTTCCTAATAAAACATAAGTAATTCTGGCAGGATTTACTTTTTGAAGTTTTCTTTTTCCTAAGAATATGGCTCCAGCCAAGGCAGCCCATCCGGCGCTCATGTGAACTACAGTTCCTCCGGCGAAGTCTAATACTCCCATTTTAAAGAATACTCCGTCAGGATGCCAAGTCATATGTGCTAGAGGAGAGTATATGAAGATAATGAATAAAACCATGAATAATAAATACGCCCAAAAACGCACGCGTTCGGCAAATGCACCAGTAATTAATGCAGGTGTAATAATGGCGAATTTTGCCTGAAATAATGCGAATAACATAAACGGTATTGTTGGTGCAAGGCTCCAGGCAGTGGAAGTACCTACGCCCTGAAAGAATAGATTTGAAGTTGGATCACCAATGATTCCGCCAATGGTAGGTCCAAATGCTAATCCGAAAGCCACAATAACCCATAATATAGTAACAATTACCATTGCCATAAAACTTTGCAGCATAGTACTAATAACGTTTTTCTTACCTACCATTCCTCCGTAGAAAAATCCTAATCCCGGTGTCATAAGCAAAACAAAAGCAGTTGCTACGATCATCCAGGCCGTATCTCCTGTATCAAACTTTACAGTTTCTACCGGAATTGGGTTGTCGGTTAGGATGAAGTTAGACAAAAAGGTTAGTACCAAAATCGTGATAAGAATCACACTTAAAATAATTTTTCGCATAGTTATTTAGTTTTAAATTTTTTATAAAAATATAAAATCAATCAAGATCCCTGTAAAAAATAGGGTCAAGTGCTTTATTTTTATTAATTTTTAAAATTATACCTATGTATTTTATGTGTATCTGTATAAAATAATCAAAAATTTACAATTTGGTAATGCGGAATTTCAATTGTGAGACATTTGGCTGGCTGTGGAGAGGAGAAAGAAGGGCAGAATTCCTGTTTTAAGAATGTTTTGATCTAAAAAAATGGTAATTCATTGAAACGTTTTGAATTATAAATAAAAAAGGCATCAGATGATTTTTCAAATGATGCCTTTTGTTTTAAAAAACTATTGCTTATTTCTGATTGAATTTTGCTTTGAATTTATCATTCAACTTCGTCTGGAAAGTTTCTAAATTAATTTTTCTTCCCTGAATGAAAGCAGTTGTTAATTTGTTGGTTCTCATGTCCAGTGCATCACCTTCAGAGATAAATAAAGTTGCATCTTTACCAGTTTCCAATGTACCACAAGTGTCATCAATACCTAATAACTTGGCAGTATTTGAAGTGATAAGTTGTAATGCTTTTTCTTTGTCTAAACCAAATGCAGCACAAGTTCCTGCTAAGAATGGCAGGTTACGTACACTCATACGTTCGTGATCACCACTGTTTTCAAGTCCTACGACAATACCTTTATCGGTAAGTATTTTTGCCATTTTGTAAGGAAGATTTACGTCTTCGTCATCACTAGAAGGCATGTCGTGAACGCGTCTTAAGAATACACCAACATTGTATTTTTGCAATACATCGGCTGCTTTATAAGCTTCAAATCCACCTACGATAACTATTTTCTTGATCTGATTGTTAACTGCTAACTGAATTGCATCAACGATTTGTTTTTCTTCATCTGCGTGTACGTAAAGCGTCTGAGTTCCGTCAAAAAGTCCTTTTGTAGCTTCAAAAATGATGTTTCTCTCTTTTGAAGCAGCCTGATTGTAAGCTTTTGCATTGCCCCAAAAAGCAGCAATTTCTTCAACCTGTTTTGGGTAATCTTTGTTGGCTTCAATAATCCCAGGCTCAAACCATGATCCTGATCTTCTAAAATTAGAAGGGAAGTCAAGATGAATTCCGTCATTCTCTTTTATAATAGCATCTTTCCAGCTCCAGGCATCTAACTGTACAACAGAAGATGTTCCTGAAATTCGGCCTCCACGAGGTGTTATCTGAGCGATTAGAATACCGTTTGGACGAACAGTTTCTACTACTTTTGATTCAGAGTTGTAAGCAATGATACTTCTTACATTTGGATTAAAAGTTCCAATTTCTTCCTGATCGTCTGATGATTTTACAGCGTCAATTTCTACCAAACCTAATGTTGTATTAGCAACTATAAATCCCGGGTAAATGTGTTTTCCGCTGGCGTCAATAGTGGTGTCGTATGCATCGGCGGCAAGTCTTACGGTTGTTGCATCGGCCACCAGGGTTATTTTTCCGTCTTTAAATCCAACGGCACTATTTTGAATCACATTACCATTACCTAAATGGGCAGTGGCATTTAATATCAAAACCGATTTGGTTTGTTGGGGTGCCGGTATTTGCTGCGCTTTTATTTGTAATGAGGCGCAAAAGGCCAGCAAAGTGATATATATGTTTTTATTGATCATGTTATCTGTTTTTATCTTTATGAATTTTATAAAGCCGTTATTATTGTTCTAAAGTATCACAGTGATATTCTTTCTTCTCTTTTTTGGTTGGCTGTTGCGTGCTCATACCTTTGTTTTTTTCCTGCAACATTTGTCCAATAAGTAAACTTCTTTCTTTTGAAATAGCCAATTGTTTTTCGGCATCCTTTTCAATATCAAAATATACTACACCCTCAATCATTGTTTTTTCGACTTTAGCATAGATAGACAGTGGGTTTTCGCTCCACAATACAACATCTGCATCTTTACCAACTTTTACGCTTCCTACTTTATCGTCGATATGTAGTAATTTAGCTGGGTTGAGTGTTACAAATTTCCAGGCTTCTTCTTCAGAAATGTTTCCGTATTTCACTGCTTTCGCAGCTTCCTGATTCAATCTTCTTGACATTTCGGCATCATCTGAATTGTAAGCAACAACCAATCCTTCATTGTGCATAATTGGTCCGTTGAACGGAATTGCATCGTTTACTTCAAATTTATAAGCCCACCAGTCAGAGAATGTAGAAGCACCAACACCGTGTTGTTTCATTTTATCAGCAACTTTGTAACCTTCAAGGATGTGCGTAAAAGTGTTTACTTTGAAATTGAATTTCTCTGTAACATTCATCAACATTAAGATCTCAGATTCTACATAAGAGTGGCAAGTAATAAAACGTTCCTTGTTAAGGATCTCAGCTATCGTTTGCATTTCTAGATCAACTCTTGGTGCTTTTCCTTTTTTAGAACCGGCGTTGAATTTTTTCCAGCTTTCATCGTATTCTTTTGCACGTTGAAAATAGTCTGTAAAAACCTGTTCAACTCCCATTCTGGTTTGTGGGAAACGAGTAGGGTTATCAATTCCCCAATTGGCTTGTTTTACATTTTCTCCTAAAGCAAATTTGATAAACTTTGGTTGGTTTTTGTATAACATTTCGTCTGGAGAAGATCCCCATTTCCATTTTACAATTGCAGAACGCCCACCGATTGGGTTTGCAGATCCGTGTAATAATTGTGAAATGGTTACACCTCCGGCTAAGTCTCTGTAGATATTAATGTCTTCAGAGTTTACAACATCCTGAATGGTAACTTCGGCAGTAGAGTTGTGCCCCATTTCGTTTACACCTTTTGAAATCGCGATGTGTGAATGTTCGTCGATAATTCCACTGGTGATGTGTTTTCCTTTTGCATCAATAACTGTAGCTGAAGCATCTGAAAGGTTTTTACCTACAGCAGCAATTTTTCCGTTTTTAATTAAAACGTCAGTTTCTGTTAGGATACCTTCTTTTTCGTTTGTCCAAACTGTAGCATTTTTGAATAATAAAGTTTGGGCAGTTAATTTTTTTGAGTCACCAAAAGCAATATTTGGGTAAGTTGTCGGGATAATCGGATTTAGTTTTTCAACTTTAGTAGAATCTTTAACTACTACAAACGGGCTTGTTTTTGTAGCAGTCCAAAACAATTCAGTACCATTCGCTAAAACTGCTTTTCCGGATAAGTTTTCAGGTTTTTCGATTAATCCGGTTAAACGTGTAAAGTTAGATTTGATTGAATCTGCAGGTTTAATTAAAAGGGTGATCCAGTTTTTAGAAACGGCAAAAGTGCTGCTTACTTTTTTGGTATCTGCAGTTGTAATTTCAGATTTTGGAGCATCAACTGTTCCTTCAATTTTCCATTTATAGGTATCTTTTCCAACAGTTAAGTCGTAGTTACCGCGAATATCTTTTGCGTTAACATCATTAACGACATATTTGGTTCCCTGTACCCAGTTTTCATATAAAACGGTTTTTTCGTCAAAGATTTCACCTGAAGTAATGATGAAATTGGCAAAAGCACCTGTTTTTAAACTTCCTACTTCATTGCTTTTCCCTAGTATAGCAGCAGGAACTGTGGTTAGCGCTTCTAAAGCTTTTGTTTTATCAAAACCATATTTAATAGCTTTTAATAAATTAGTTTTAAAGTCTTCGGTCTTTTTTAATTTGTCTGTGGTTAAGGCAAAAACAACTCCGTTGTCCGAAAGCACTTTTAGGTTTGTAGGTGCCTGATTCCAGAAACGCATGTCAGCCAATTCGATTTGATTGGACAAATATGGGTTAGAAACATCGTACGCTTCAGGGAAGCTGATTGGAATGATATATTTTGCATTAGTAGCTTTTATTTCTTCAATTCTTTCAAACTCATTACCACTGCCTTTCAGCACATAGTTCAGCCCAAATTCTTTAGCAATTTTGGCTGCTCTTAAGCTGTTTAGTTTGTCTTCTGTAGCAAAAATCTGAACCAGTTTTTCATTGTCTGCTAATGCTTCCAATGATAAATCTTTAGTTTCTGAATTTCCTTTTTTGTACCAGTCTAAGTCCAGATACATCTGACGTAATAAGGCTGTCATACCCATCAAAGAACTTGGGTAAGCCTGATTGGTTAAGGCGCTTCTTGTAAAGGCAAAATGGTTGGTCACCTTATTAGCAATAATTTGTTTGCTATTTTCGGTATTGTTCAGTGCTACCAGAATTCCGGTTCCCTGAGCAACTCCGTCGGCAATATGTGTTCCAACTACTCCAAAACCTGCTTTTAGTAATTCTTCAGCTTTAGGCTGATCGTATTTAAAAGTCTCATAAGTATTTACTTCAGGGAGAATGCTTTCGTTCCAGTAGTATCCTACTTTTTTTGTATCGTATAAAGGGCTGCGATCACGTCCGCGTCCAGCAGGGCTTTTAGGTTTTTCAACCCCAAAACTGGTGTAGATATCAATAAACGAAGGATAAATTGTTTTTCCTGCAAGATCAATCGCAATGCTATTTTTAGGAATGGTGATGTTGTTTCCAACAGCAACCACTTTTCCATCTTGAATTAGTAAAGTTCCTTTTTCGATTTTTTGTGTTGGAGTCACATAAATCGTGGCATTGGTAAAAACAGTGTAATTGTTGTTCTTGTTGTGGACACTTTCATTTACAGGAAAGTAATCTTGAGCGTACGTTTTTGTTAAAAAAACACTCAAAAACAGTAGTAGTAGTTTTCTTTTCATGGATAATTAATAAAATTTTCATTAAAAATAGGAAATATTAATATTTAAGCAAGTTTTAATTAAAATTAATTTTTTATATACCACGTTAAGTTCCAAAAACGATTTAGTAATTTTCCTGCTTTTGATGTTTTATATTGTTTTTGAGTGCTATTTTAGTGCTGCTTTTTATTTTAAAATCTCCTCATAACGGCTTTTTAAACCTTCCAGATAAGGGGCTTTGATTTCTGTTGCAATTTCTACTGCTTTTTTTAAGACTGCTATTGCTTGATCTTTTTTTCCGTTTTGTTCCAGAAGATCACCATATTTTAAAAATGCTATCGGAGATTTTGGGTGTAATTCGGAGTTGCTTTTTAAAATGGATTCTGTAATAAATGGTTTTGTCTTAGTGTAATCAGACGATAGCGTTGCAATGTCATCTTCTGAAAATAAATCAGATTCGGTAAGTTTTTTGACAACCGCCAGGATTTGTTGATCGATGTTAGCCGAATCAGCTTCGTTAAGAGGTTTCGTTTGCTGATCGATAACAGATTGCAGTTCTGTGTACAATTCTTTTGATTCGGCTGAAATTTTGTTTCGATAGCCTTCGGCGGCTTTTGCTGCTAATTCTATTGTTTTGTTGTATGCAGAATCCTTAGTTGTTTTATATTCCGGGATTACTCCAATTCCTTCCCAATTTGTTTTGGTGATTGGATTTATCGCTGTTCCGGTTGGAATAAATATTTCTAAGAGGCTGTTCACTTCAAGAATGTCACCTGGATTGGCACCGCCACCAGTTACTTCACCAACTAAGGTTGCTCTTTTTTGAGTTTGCATATTATAACTGAATTCTTCTGCTCCCGAAAAAGTTCTGGCACCTGTGATAATAAATAATGGAACGTCGGTTCTTTTTTTACCACTCACTTCTATAACCTTAAATTCTTCGGTAAAGTCGCCTTTTCTAAAATATAAGGTGTTTAATAATAATGGTTGTTTAAAGAAATAACTGCACAAGTACTGAACAGTCTTTGGACTTCCACCTCCGTTGGTTCTTAAATCGACAACTATGGCGTCTGTTTTAGATAATAATTCCATATAAGAGTCTATGGTTTGTTCGGTCTCTTCTATGAAATAGTTAAATTTAAGATATCCAATATTGCCGTCAATTATCTTAACTTCTTTAAAACCATTGGCTAGTTTTCGATTGTCGGTTAAATTATGTAGGTAAACTTCGTACGAATCTTTAGTCGAATTTGCTTTGTCTTTTTCAGGAATAAATTTGGGTTTAATTCTAAGATGCTTGTCATTGTTGATAAACCGAATTTCTTTTGTTAAGGCAACAGCAAAAGAGTCCAGTAAATCATATTTTTTGAATTTATTCTCTTTATATGCCTTTTTTAAATGATCTCCCATCAGTTTAGCCTTTTCAGGAAAGATGTATTCTTTTTGTATAAGCGAATCTATTTTTAAAATAGTTTCTTTTTTAAATTTCTCGCTTATTTTCTTTTGCTGACCATTTACACTTGATACAATAAGGCAAGACAGAATTAGAAAAAGAAATAGTTTGTTGCTAAAAATAAAAATCTTGTATTGAAAAGGTTTAAAGAGATACTTCATGTTGCTTTTGGATTTTTATATAATAACGCTAAGTTAGAGTTTTATGATAAATTGTGATAAAAATATTTTAGTAGTAAGTGTTTTTAAGTAAATACTTAGTGTAAAGTCTAGTTTTATTAGGTTTTCTATAATATAGATTATGATTTAGAAGAGAGATCTAACTTCCTGAATTATATTGCAGGGAATTAAAAGACCAAAGTGATCCTTATTTATTCGATATTCTTTTCGATATAATTTGAACTCAACAAATACAAAGCTCCCATATATTGGATATGGAATGAAACCAAGTCCCCGACTTTATATTTTTGTGTTGAACTCGAAATGTCAATTACCAACATATCCGAACTGGCATCTACAATTGTAATTTCTTTGTCTACTGCTTCCAGATACTGTGGTTGCATATCCAGTAATCCAATATCTAGAATAGCTCTTAACGAGGTTCCGCCTAAATCTTCGGTTTCTTGCATGGAGAAAGTATTACCGGCTACATTTTCGCCCAGTTCACCTGTCGGAATGTCTGGTTTCTCCGTTATTTCAATAATCTCAGCAAATAATTTAAAGACATCACTATGCATGTCCTTTATTGTTTCTCCGGTAAACAGATCTTTTCCAAAAAAGAGAGCCTCGCCAATTCTAAAATGATTGACCTCCATTGGGCGGGCATTTTTAAGCAGTAGCGGAATAGCAACAGAGGTGCCGCCGGAGACCCACGGAATGGCAATATTGAATTTGGCTTCAATTAGCTGTTTGTACAAACTTAATTGTATGAGTTTGTCCTGAGTAGGCATGACTCCGCTCAGACAATTTAAGTTTGTGCCAATTCCAAGAATTTCTATGTTAGGTAAACTTAAAATTGTACCATAAAATTCGATAAGATCTTCGCCCATGACACCTTCTCTAAGATCTCCCATTTCAATCATAATGATGATTTTATGGATCGTGTTTTGTTTTTTCGCTTCTTCAGAAAGCATCTTTATGGTGTAAATCTCGGTATTACAACTTACATCGGCGTACTTTACAATATTTGGAATGCTTCTTTTTGCTGGCGGTTTTATATACACCGTCTGGATCGTGGGGTCAAGTGCCTTTATTTTTTTTAAATTACTGACCCGCGAATCGTGTATTTGTTTAACTCCTAATGAAATAATTTCTTTCAGGTACAATTTGTTTCCGCATAAAAGCTTGGACACAACTCCCCATTGAATGTTTTTTGATTCAAAAATTGAGTTTAGGAAATCGTAGTTTTCTTTTAGTTTCTTTCGATATAATTTTAGGAATGCCATTAGGCTTTGTTTTTGTTGAATTAATTATTTTGCGTTTATTTGATTAGACGCATTTCTAGATATTTGTTTGTAAATCCCAGTTTTTCATACAGTGCTTTGGCCGGATTGTCTGGCTCAACATGAAGCGCAATGTTTCCTTCTGCAATAGAAATTGCTTTTTCCATTATTTTTTTTCCGTATCCTTTTCCTCTTTCAGAATGATCCACGGCGATGTAAACCAATATGTTTTCAGGGATATAATCTTTCATTCCGGTATTGTTTAAAACCACGGCACCAATAATTTTTTCATTGTCTAAACCAATTATAATATTTCCGCCTTTGTCCGGATTCATTACATAGGCGATGGCTTTGAGAATATCTTCTATTTTGTCTCCATATTGCTCTAAATGAGTATGTAAAAAATGGGCAATTATTGTTGGTGTGCAGGTGTCGTCGTGTCCGGAAACCGAATTAATTACTTTAAATTCCATTGTTAAAATTTTAGATTATTTATGCTGATAGTGAATTTTCAGCCCTTGTACAGATGCAAAATCAATTGCAGTAAGATTCCGTGAATTAGAAATCGAAATTATCGACCGATATGCGATGATATTTTCGCAAGGTAAGCATAAATACTGGTTTACTTCTAACCGGATGAAGCCTTTTTGTTTTTTCGGAGTTTTTAAAAACGATACTTCTGAATTATTAAAATAATATTTTGTACTATTTTAGCTATTAAATATGAAAGTTTTTCATTAGATTTAGAAATATTTAATGAATAGGAATTATGCTAGTAAAAGTTTATGGAAGTGCCGTTTTTGGAGTAGAAGCAACTACAATTACAGTAGAGGTACATATGGATAAAGGGATTGGTTATCACTTAGTTGGGTTGCCAGATAATGCGATAAAGGAAAGCAGTTATCGAATTGCCGCTGCGCTTAAGAACAATGGATTGAATTTTCCGGGTAAAAAAATAACAATTAATATGGCTCCCGCCGACCTGCGAAAAGAAGGTTCTGCTTACGATTTGACTTTGGCAATGGGAATTTTGGTGGCTTCAGATCAGCTAAAAGCGCCTGAGATTGAAAGGTACATTATTATGGGAGAACTTTCTTTAGATGGAAGTTTACAACCCATTCGGGGAGCATTGCCTATCGCAATAAAAGCAAAAGAAGAAGGGTATAAAGGTTTTTTTCTACCCATTCAAAATGTAAAAGAAGCCGCTATAGTTACAGGACTGGAGGTTTACGGTGTTGAAAAACTTCAGGATGTTATCGATTTTTTTAACGGAAGAGGAACGCTTGAACCTACTATTATTGATACTCGTACAGAATTTTATAAAACTCTGGATTTTCCTGAATTTGATTTTTCGGATGTTCGTGGGCAGGAAAGTATAAAACGTTGTATGGAGATTGCTGCGGCCGGTGGTCACAATATTATTTTAATTGGTCCGCCTGGAGCCGGAAAAACCATGCTGGCGAAGAGAGTACCCAGTATTTTGCCTCCTATGACTTTACGTGAAGCTCTCGAAACAACAAAAATTCACAGTGTTGCAGGAAAGTTAAAAGAAGTAGGGTTAATGAATCAAAGGCCTTTTCGAAGCCCGCACCACACTATTTCAAATGTTGCCCTTGTTGGAGGAGGAAGTTATCCGCAACCCGGAGAAATTTCGATGGCTCATAATGGCGTTTTGTTTTTAGATGAATTACCGGAGTTTAAGCGCGATGTTTTGGAAGTAATGCGTCAGCCGCTTGAAGATCGGGAAGTTACCATTTCACGTGCTAAATTTACGGTAACTTATCCTTCTTCGTTTATGCTTGTGGCGAGTATGAATCCGAGTCCAAGTGGTTTTTTTAACGACCCTACTATGCCTAATACTTCTTCCCCACATGAGATGCACCGTTATTTGAGTAAGATATCAGGGCCATTACTGGATAGAATTGATATTCATATTGAAGTCACACCCGTTCCTTTTGAAAAACTGGCCGATGATCGAAAAGCCGAGAGTAGTGTTGAGATCCGTAAACGGGTCACTGCCGCACGAGAAATTCAAACCAAACGTTTTGAAACGATGGAAAATGTGCATTACAATGCGCAAATGAGCAGTAAACTCATTCGGGAGTTTTGTGCTCTCGATGATCAGTCAAAAGAGTTGCTTAAGACGGCCATGGAACGATTGAATCTGTCTGCCCGAGCCTATGATAGAATTTTGAAAGTAGCCCGAACGATAGCCGATTTAGAGGCGGCACCTCATGTAATATCACAGCATATTGCCGAAGCGATTCAGTACCGAAGTTTGGATCGTGATGGCTGGCTGGGATAGAATTTTAGATTGGAAATGCTCAAAAAGAAGGGAATAATAAGAGGAACTATTTTTGAATTTTACAGTTTAACTTATTCAAATTTTAAACTTGTATTTTTTGACATCAGGTACGAAGTAAGTTTTCGTATTTTCCCTTTTTCCATCTCAAAAACATCACAGAAAACGGCATCCAGTTTATTGCCGTTTTTCATGTTTCCCTGAACGGCACCTTCGGCAATAACGATATCATTTTCTTCAATCAGTTTTATAATTTGAATGGTGGGACTGCCTGTAAAATTGTCGTTTTCAATTTCTTTATCAAAAGCCTCTTTACCAATATGCTGATAAATTCCGGGCATTTCCCAAATGACATCATCAGTAAGGCAATCTAAAATACGTTTGTGGTCACTTACTCTAAAAGCGTCCATATATTCGGTTACAGTTTGTTTATTTGGTGTCATGTCTTAAGGATTATGATGTTAGAAACGATTTTTAGACTAGTATTTAGAGCAATATAAAATTACTGTTTTTTGGAAACATTCCAAAAGCTGATTTTTCTTCTTGTCATAAAACCTAGTTTTTCATATAAGCCAATAGCGCCAATATTACTTTCGACAACATGTAAAAAAGGAATTTTGTTTTCGTCTAAAATTCTATTTACAACATGTGTAATCAATTGTTTAGCATAACCTTTCCCTGTGTGATCGGGATGTGTGATAATGGCACTGACTTCTGTAAAATCATTCATTTTCATGCGTTCGCCTGTGACTGCGATCAATTGGTTTCCTTTAAAAATTCCGTAATAATTGCCTAATAAAGGAGTTTTGGTTTTAAAATATCCCGGCTGAACTAAATTAACCAGGTGTAGTAATTCGGCATTATGATTTTCGGTAAGTTTGGCGATTTTAGTATCGCCTGTAAGTTGCATTTTGTCGTGAACAACCATTTGCAGACAAACCAGTTCTTTAGTTATTTCTAAAGAATCTGGGATTTCAGGTTTTTCACCCACTATAAAAAAAGAATCCGTTAAAGCGGCATATTGTTTTCCGGCTTTTAAAGTGCTTTCAGGATTTGCAAAACCTCCAAACGGACAATACTCCGGATCGTAAAATTTAGTACCATCATAATCAAGGGCAAATGCGGAATGACTTTCGGATAAGGAATACCAAACCGGATTGTCTAATTTATTTGGGTCTTTATTTTCCATTAGTTAAAAAAAATATTTTTTTAAGTCGTGCTATATTTGGTTTTTATTCTTTCTCTTTTATAGGATAGAAAAAACGAAACGAATTAGAAGCTGCCGGATGCAAAATAGTAGCATGATTTTCCTGTGGTAGATAGTCAAAATAGACTTTTATGTTTTTGCTTTTTGAAGCTTTAATTTTCTCAGCCAGTAAATTGGCATCTACTTCCATTACTCTTGGAATTTCAGTTGGTGTAAGTCCTTCTTTTCCGACCGCAATATAAATATCTGTCTGCGGACTGAAATTTTCCTGAAAAATGGCGCTATCGAGATTTAGTATGGAACCATTATTCCACCAAATACTTGGACTTACAATAACATATTTATTAAAAAGTGTCGGTTTTGTTAGTAGAATTTCAGTTCCTATTAATCCTCCCAATGATTGTCCCATAAGGGTTTTAGAAGCATTGGTCTTGTATTTTTTTTCGATGAATGGCTGTAATTCTTTTTCGATAAAAGCAATGAATTTATCAGAATGACCTGAAGTTGAAAACCTTTTTTGATCTTTTTCGATAGTTGTCGGGAATGTAAAGTCTCTTTTTCTGTCGACAGTCGCAATTCCCACAACAATTGATTTGGGAACCTGATTGATCCATTCAAAACTATTAAACTGTACTAGGCCGGCGATATGAATAAAATCTTCATCAGCTGACCCGTCTAATAAATAAATTACCGGATATTTTGTCGCGTCTTCTGCTTTGTAACCGTCAGGAAGGTAGATGTTCAGGATTCTTTTTTCTCCTAATTCCTTCGATTGAATCTCATCGATAACACCTAATACAAATGGTTTCCCGGTTTCTGTTGGTTTTGTTTTATTGGTTTGAGAAAAGATAAAAGTTGTAGAAAGGAATAAAAGGACAAGGATAAAAAATTTGTTCATTATTGTGGTATTTAGTAGCATTAGGGTTAAATGTTATGGAGTGAAGCAGGAAAATTATATAGAACAAAAATACAAATTTATGGCATTCTAAAATATTAATTAGGAAGGAGAACACTCGTAAAAAGCGACTATAAAAAAATCCCTTTGATCATTTGATGAAAGGGATTTATAAAGTATTTAGTACTATTGAAATGTTTTAGAAAAAAGAATAGCCTATGATCAAAGATGTTGTTGCGAGTGAGGAGTTCCATGAAAGATAGTCTTTTAGGATACTTTTACTGGTTTGGTATCTGAATTCTATACTGTATTTGTCACGGAATTTTCCACCAATTCCCAATACTCCACTATTACCGGATTTAATATCCAAAGTGCTAATTTTCGATCCGTCTTTTCGTGTAAATTCTATTTTTGAGTCTAAACCAAAATCAAACAATAATGAAGCATTTACAAAGATTTTAAAATCATTTTTAAGAAAAAAGTAATGCCTGATCCCTATAGGCAGCTCTATTGATTTATAATCTACTTTTGCGGTTACTTCGGAACCTACCAAATTCGAGGTTTGTTTGGATTTTTCTCCACTATAGTACTGATAAGTTGGTTCTACGATGATAGCCCATTTATTTTTATTAAAGGGCAAAATAAATTCTGCTTCAATACCCAGACTAGGATTTGTTTTTGAATCAAATTTAAAATCATAGAAATCAATTGGCGGGTTGCTTATTGATAATGCACTATTGTTTAATCGTGGTCTAACGGTTAAATTGAACAAATCCTTTTTTTCTTTTGTTTCAAAATCGACAAAATGAGTATCACTACACTTGTTATACTTGATGAAAAATTTGAACAGCTGATTGTATGTGTAATCCAGATTTTCGTATTCTCTTTGAAGAATGTTTTCGCATTTTAGGTCGATAAAAAGCTGTTCTCTGAAGTAATTGTTTTTTGCGATTGAAGAATTTTCATTTACCAGATAAGTTTTGTAAATAAGTTGTTTTATTTCTGAATTATCTATTTTATAAAAGAAACGGCCTGAGTTTCCTTCCCCATAGGAGTAAAATGATGCTTTTCCTTCAATATGTACTTTTAAGAAGAGAGTTTCTTCTTTTAAATCCGGATTTTTATCCGTACTCATGTTTTCTATTTGTCTTGAGGAGCGGTCTATTTTCACTAAAGTTTTGATGTATTTGCTTTGTCCTGTGATTGCAAATTCTTTTACAATTTTTAGGTCTGCAATAAGAATGTCTTTGCTTTCAGGTAATTGATATCTAAAATTGGTCGGAGTACTTTTCCAATCCAGGTTTTCAATTAGGCAATTTATCTTTTGATTGTTTTGATTGATGAAGTAACCGTTTTCAAAAGCGACTTGAGAATAGCTGTTTAAGGTTAGTATAAAGGCTAATACAAGAAATAAAATTTGTTTTTTCATTAAAATTGGGCTGTTATTTATTATTGGTTTTGAGTAGAATTAAATTTTTTAAATGGTAGTTAGTAATCTTTTTTTAGATAAATCCTGACTAAGAATTTGTGATTTATTTTTGGCGGCAAATGTAAGGTATGAAACTGGTATTGTAGTACGTGAAACCGTAAGTAACCTATTATTATTATTATTATTATTATTATTATTATTATTATTATTATTCAAAAAGAAATTCGGAAGCTTTTTCGTTGTCCGCATTTTTCAATAATCATAATATTGTTACTTTTTTATTTCGAAGCAAAAATTTCGTCTGAACATTCCATTGCGATAGTGAAACCTTCTTTGAAGCCCATTTTGATGATTTTTTCCAGATTTTCTTGAATTGTTCAAGCCATTGGTCAACTTCTTTCATTTTGTCAATTTTGAGCTGATAATAAATTTCCCGGCCCATTTTTTTTCGTCCAGTATATTCACATTCATTTAAAATTTTAATGTGTTTAGAAATAGCTTGTCTAGTAGTATTAAATTGCTTAGCAATAGCATTAGGTGTTAATGCATTGTTCGCAACCAAAATTAAAATGGCTCTTCAGGACGGATTGGCAATTGGCTGAAAAATATCTCTTTTCATTTTTTTTAACATGAATTACGCAACTAATCAGTTGTGAATATGTGCAGCTTTTTGGTTGCACCAGTACTTTTTTCCATTTTTTATTAACTTAAAAGAAAAAGACGCATTTTGTGCGTCTTTATAAATTGGATATGTATTAGATTTATGGTGTTTGAATCAAATAAAAGGAGAAATTAAATTTTTATAATTTTAAAAGTTTGCACAGCCTTGTCTACTGAAATTTTTGCGATATAGGTTCCTGGTAATACTTGTGACATATCAATTTGGTCGCTACTTGCATTTATACTTTTATTAATTATTTCCTGACCGAGAACATTGAATATTTTTATGTTTTCAATATTATTTTGGTAATTTAAATTTAAAAAATTTGTTACAGGATTTGGATAAACAGCAAGTTCTGCTACGTTGAAAGTTGGCGTGCTTAAAGTTTTTGGTTTCCATGAAAATGTAGTACCCGATGTTGGTTTAATAGTTGGCTGATTTGTCGAGCAAGTATGACTAACACTTTTTCCAGCTACTGTAGAGTTCCAACTATTGCTTCCAAAGGTTGATCTGTTATTATAATCAGTACTATCTGTACCGCCTAATCCAACTTGACAAGACGAACCAGAGTAAGTAAATCGCATGAATCCATAAACAACATCGACTATATTTGACGTTTCATGTAATATAATTTGGAAATCAAAACTAGAGTCACTAGGTGAGTAGTAGCTATAATTTTCCCATTGTACAACCAAGGAACGATTAGGTGCCACTCCAATGGTTGCAATTCTTAAATTTGAATTCAAACTTGGTATGTTTTGATTAATGACCCCGCTTAGATCAGCATGTAATCCAGCGATTCTGTTTCTTAAATATGGAGGATTTGAAGTATAAGTAGATGATAAGATAGAATACAGGTGCGTGCTTGGAGTCGTTCCCATGTCAACTGAAGGAGTAAGTGAACTTTGTCCAAACGAAATCCAACCATTAGTTGAAACTCCTACTCTGTCAAAAACAATTCCGTTAAAAGTAAAATCAAAACCTATAGGGAATCCCGGTCCGGTTTGTCCTGCCCCACCACGAGGGTTTCCTGAATCTACAAAATTATAATCTTCATTTCTAGTAACTCCTAAAACAATACCAGTTGTAATTTTTGTATAAGTACCAACACTTTGAGAAAACTCATAAGAACTAACTTGCGCAGTAATTTTAAAAAAAGAAAGAGCTAGTAATAAGCTAAAAGTAATTTTTTTCATATATCTATTTGGATTAAATTTTAGTAAAAATAGAATTTTAAATTCTTATTAAGAAGAATTAAATTACTTTTTACCCAGGGCTTTTTCTGTTGGATTATCCTTTAAATTTATTCCTAACTATAATATCTTTCAATCTGGCTTTTAGATCTTCTTCTATATCAAACACCATTTGTTCGTTGTTTGGAAATGGGACCACGCGTTTGTTGAAATACCCGATGTAACTATCTTCACAGGTATTTTTGTCTCTTTTATAGGTAAAGTAAATGGCCTCAAAAAAGAGTTTTAATATGGAGCAAAATTGTTACTTTACTTCGGTTCCTTCAAATTTTATTCGGGTGTCGTTTACATGAACCAATTCGTCGAGTTCGTAGATGTTTTTATAGCCATATCCATAAAGGTTAATATGTGTAGGAATGTTCAGCGCTAACATGACGGGTTTTCTATTGCCTAAAATCTGAGACTCAGGGGCACTTTTAGGAATAGCCATTTTTGAAGCAAAATCTATTGGGTCACCATTAAAATTGTTGTTGCAGTAAATCAATATTCGGGTGTTAGGATCAGGAATTAATTGATGAAGATTTTCTTGTGTAAAGTCGGTAAAATCAAGGTGAATAGCCCCTTTTAAATGTTTTCGGTTATAACGAAAGTCAGAACGCGTGTCCAGAATAATGGTATTGTCTTCCTGACTCATTTTAAGAAAAAGGTCAAGACTCACCAAATGATTTGCTCTTGCCTTTTCGACTTCGGTAACAAGATTTTTAAAATCGTCGTAATCAACTAATGCTTTTGGATAAGATTGCTGCTTTGTCATAACGGTAGAAGTTTTGGCTGTCTGCGATTGAGTAACACAGCCTGTGAAACAAAATGATACTAAAAATAGAATTGTTACTTTTTTCATTTGATATCAAATTTATAGTTTAGTAAAAGTACTACTAGAGGCGAACAATATTATATCGACAATTTTTTGGGCGTCACATCCTAAATAATGGAAAAATCAGATTTCAAGAATTTCTGCTGCAAAAGGATTGTCGACCAGCCATAACCAAATTCCGTTGTCGTTGCGTTGCATCAAACAACTTGTTGCACCGCTCATTTCAATAGGATTTCCATCGGGTGTTTTGGCTTTCATTGACCATTTATCAATCCAAACTGCCTGATCGCCCACAATTGTTGCTTTGTGTTTGCTACCTTTTATTTCAGGTTTCCAGTTGCAGAGGTGTAGCATAGCTTTTTCGATATTTTCTAAACCTTTAATTTCAGATCCGTCTCTGTCAATATATACAGCTTCTTTATCAAAGCAACTTAAAGCTCCTTGTGGATCTCCATTCAAAATACAGCTGCGAAAATACTTTACGGCGCCTTCAGGAGTGGTTCGATCGAATTTTTCTATCATTGTTTTTTTACTTAGCTTTATTTCTGACTGTTACCAATTTATCTTCTGAATTTATTCCTAACGATAATATCTTTCAATCTGGCTTTTAGATCTTCTCCTGTATCAAACACCATTTGTTCGTTGTTTGGGAATGGGACCACGCGTTTGTTGAAATAGCTGATGTAACTATCTTCACAGGCATTTCTGTCTCCTTTGTAGGTAGAGTAAATATTCTCAAAAATAAATTCGCTGCTTACAGGAAAGGACTGAAGTAACTGGTTTGTTCTTGAATCAACATAATCGACTTTTGCCGTAACCTGGCAAGATTTAAATTGTCTGAACTCGTATACATTTGCACGAAGCATTCTGTAATTGTCTACTTTTATTTCTTTGCCCAGGCTGTCTTTAACGGGTCTTCCTCTGCTGTCCAGAAGCGTTTTTACACCGTCTTTGATCTGTCTTTCTTTGATGAATTCTTTTTCTTTGATTTGCTCAGGCGAAATATTAATCTGCACGAAGTTTACAATCAAACTATAATCATAAACGATTCCTTTTTGTCTTAGGCTGTGATAAACAGTCCATTTATCATTTAGTCCGTAGGTTTTAATATCCAGCAAATCATCCTGAAGCTGTTTCGGAATGACCATATTGGTTTCATTTGTAGCATAAACATCTACAAAATCGGTTCCTTTAAACTGTGCATCGTCCATCAGTTTTTTGGTGTTTTTGTAGTTTGGACTAATACTTTCCAAATAGAAAAAATCATCGTAGGCTTTTCTAAAATCCAGTTTGTTATTTGATTTTAAAAGTGCAGAAGCATTTTCATACAAATACCTCGACAATGCAATTTTGCTGCTTATGATCTGATTCGTATAGTTATCAAACTGGAATGTGGCGCTTCTTCCTTGTTTCAACAGTTGCAGAGGCAATAATGGTCTAATTTTCTCCTGACGATTGTTCAACTGCATGTAGGTATTGTAAGTGCGTTCGGCATTTATCGGATTTGCTTCTTTTATTATTAGCTCCAAATTACGCAAGTCTCTGTCTTTGGCTTTTGCGAAAGCCTCTTCCAGTAAATACACGTAATCTTGTTTTCCTTTAGAATCTTTTTTAGTTCGTAAAGCTTCGACTGCACGGTCTATAGCTCCATCGTAATTTCCATCGCTGAGCATGGACTGAGTAGTTTTTACACCACAGGATGACAGTGCTAAAAATAATATTGAAAATAGAAGCGTAATTTTTTGCATGATATTTTTTAATTGAAGGTGTAAATATATCTTTTTTAACTTTCAACAACTATGCCTTTTTTAAAATTATTTCAACAGGTAAATAAGGGAGGAAGCCATGTTTAATATTATTCTGTTAGCAGTTTTTTGATCAAAACAATTTGTCCCAGATGATAGTAACTGTGCTCAATCATGGCTTCGATATTTCTTTTGTAGGTTCCGTATTTTTCGTCGACAAAGATCTGATCCAGTTTTTCGTTGGGCATTTCTTCTACAAAAGAGGCAAATTCCTCAGCAGAATTCCAGAATTTAGTTAGAAAAGCCTGCCATTCTCCCTGCGAATGAATAGGAGCGAAGTCAAAGCTGAATTTGTCTTTTATATCCAGTGATCCCCCTTTAAAAACATTATTTATTCCACTAATATAATAGTGAACATGCTGTGCCAAAAGTGAGATAGTATTAATGTTTTTGACAGGAGTTACAGCAATTTTCCAATCCAGATTTTGCAGCTGGCCTTTATAATTGGTGTTGGCAATCCAAGTTCCGTTTAAAATGACTTCTCTAAAACGATTGGTAATTTCTGCTGTACTTTTCATATTCAAAGTAGTTTGTATGTTATCGTTTTAGTTATTATACTCAATAGTTCTTATTTTTAAATCGCTCAGCTCTCTATTTAATGATGTCTTTCTTTCAATCCAGTTGTTGTACTTATCGTATTTATATTCATAAGTGTAAATAGATGTATGAAAAGGTTTGCCATCAGTAAACATTTGAGTTTTTTGCGAAATAAGATCACCAAAATTATTGTATGTGCTTTGTACTCTTTTATCTGCCACTCCATTATTATCGATTTCGGCTTCATCCTCAATTTGATTTCGAGTATTATATTTAAAGACAATAGATCTTTTTGGGATATCTTTATTGTAGACTTTAATTGTTGCTATTTTATCATTTTTGTAAAATTTTCTTTCAATATAATCGTCAGTTTCTCGTCTGTAAATAAGATTCCCTTCGGCATCATATTCTTTTGTGCTTTTCTCGGTGGCATTTTTTTCTACATAATTTAATAGAAAATTATAATCTAAATTTTCTACAAGCAGATTTTCTGCCCGAGCATAACTATAATTAAAAATGTTTTTTTCTTCATTATTAATTTTTTGAATAGAATAGATCTCAATGCTATTTATGCCTTTATTATACTTTATTTCTAGTATATTTTTGTCTTTATATAAATAGTCAACATTTACTCGTGGTTTACCTGCAGCTTGTTCCAGATTTTGTATCTTAAGAAGTCGATTATCTTGAAAAACAAAGTCTGTGACTTGTATGCCATTGTTATATTTTGTGTAATTATTATTTTTTCTATTTTTCTCTGAGTAATTGGTTATAATTTTTAAAAGCTTGCCTTTTTCAATTTGATGTTGAAAACCATGTCCTAAATTCTGATTGTTTTCAAATTCTATAGAACCTACAAGAGTATCATTCATGAATGTTTTTGCTGAGTATAAAGAATCTTCTGTTATGCCGGCGAAACTTACATATTTATGAACTTTTCCTTTAGAAAAATACATTTTCATATGAGACGAATTTGTCTTGTTGAATTTTTTATAATAGTAATGTAATGTATTTTGAAGAATTGTGTTGACATTATCTTTGTTTTTGAGACTTTCAGTTTGTTCTTCAATAAGCATTATATAATCATTAGTCAATCGTCTTAATACGTCATCGTAAATAGGATACTCAGGAAATTTTACTTTCTGCGCTATAATGGGCATTGTAAAAAGAATTAAGAGAAAAATTAGGGTTTTCTTCATTTTGACTTGGAGGTTTTTGTTTATAGTGATCTTGATTTAAAATTGGTTATTGTTTTTAAATAGCATTGTCGTTCTATTCCTGCTGAATCCATTCGTATTTTCCATCTTTAAGGTAAATAATCCCGCCTCCGCAGCTTTCTTCGGCATGAATAAAGATTCCGTCATTTGGCAGTTTTATTTTGTCTTCTTCTTTTATTTCTGCGTCGCCCAAGATTTCTCCCTGATCGTTTACATTGTTCCAGACAACCTCCCCCTTTGGAGCTTTTTCGAATATTCCGGCCCAGTCGATTTCTTCAAAACCCTGATTGAGAATAGTATTTCCCATTCCGAAATAATCCGTTCGGTTTCCATCTCCGAAAACGATTCGCAAACCGCTTTTATTGCTTTTTGTACTTCTTACAATTTCAACCGTTTCATTTTTTCCGTCCCCATCCAGATCACATACGATTTTATTTGTTTTGTGTTGGGCCGAAATCACAATAGTATCGGAGCTATTTTGAGTTTCTTTTTTGTCAGTTGTTTGAACGTGGTCTTTCGCTTTAGTTGAAGTTGTTGTAATTTCGGTTTTTGATTCTTTTTTGCAAGAGATGAAAATAAAGGTTGAGAGAAGTAAAAGTTTAAATTTCATGTTATTAGATGATGATTTACTTTGTGGTTTTTGTGGGTTTGTTTTTGCCAACTTCAAAGATTGACTAATCTATTGTCAACGTTACTAATCTCTTTCCGTTGTTTTTATTTTTATCATTCGCTTCGTATAAGTAAATTATAAACGAGGATTGATTTAGTTTAGAACGGAAATCGATAAGTTCTTTTAAATCAATTATAGCATGTTTGTTTTTTTCTTTCGATTCAATTGTGGATATTTCTGTTTTGCCTTCACCAATCACTACGAAAAAATAGTGACAGTTTTTGCAGGGGGCATCATCAAAATATTGAATTGTCAGATAATCTCCGTTTTTGTATTTTTTACTATTTATTGTAATCGAGTTATTTCCATTGTCAGTAATGATTTTAAGTAGCGAATCATTGTAATATACTTTCCAGGTTGAAATTGTATCTAAGTTGCTGCTTTTTGAGCAAAATGGTAGTAATAGAAAGAAAAGTAGAAGTGTTTTGGCTTTCATTATTTTCTAATTTTCACCTGATATACAATTTCCCAAAAGAGGATTGATAGAATAGCATTGGTGAATATGGCCGTTTTAACTAAATAGGGATCGTATTTGGTAAGCAGATGTAAGTTGGCGAACTGTACGGCTAAAAATAGAGACAAAGCGGCAATTACAACAGAGCAGATCACATTGAGTACCGGCTTCCACTTTAAACCTAAGAAAGAATAAATAATGTTCAAAATAGCAAAACCACAACCCAAAGTAAGGTAAGGATCTGTTCCTAATTTCTCACCCAACTGCAGTAAAAGAGAAGTTGAAGTAAGATATAAAAAGAAAAGGATTGCATAAAAGAGTGTTCGTGTTTGAATTTTCATTTTGATGTTTTTTGATGTTTTTTGGGAATAAAAAGGAGTTTTAAAGAATTAAATTAGCCAGTTATCATTTAAATTATCCTTTTTTACTCATGTGAAGTGCGATTCTGTTTCCCTCACAGTCTTTAAATTCTGCTACCCAGCCAAATTCGCCGTTTGAGGTTATGGGAAATAAAATCTCGGCACCATTTTCTATGGCCAGATCTATAGTTTCTTCAATATCTTCAGTATTAAAATACACAAGAGTTCCATCTATCGTTGGCTTGTATATTTCACCTTGGGCTAAAGCTCCCGAAATACCATTGTTGCCTTCGATAAGAGGAAAGAATGCCATTTCATTATCATGAATTCGCTCCCGTTCAAATTCAAAACTAAAAACTGCCGAATAAAATTGTATGGCTCTTTCGATGTTGGCTACCGGAATTTCAAAATAAACAACGGGGTTTGATTTGTTTTTCATTTTGTTTGGGGCTATTTTTTATTGTAAGCGAAGTTATAGAAAATTCTAGTTCAATTGACTGGATTTTATTTTTTCAATTTGTCGTTTGTGCCGAAGAATATGTACAATGGCATGTTCTGTAAGTTGTTCGATGTCGTACAATTGTCCCCAGCCTGTTTTTATTTTTAGTGAATCGTCAAATTGTTCTAATTCATCGTCTTTAATTTCTCTGAAAACACTTTCAGTAAAAAGAAAAACATTCGTTAAATCTTTCAGATATTCGGCAATGGTGACATGAAAAATTTTGTCAGGCCGTTGCATATTGTGCCCTTTAAGATTATGAATACTGATCGCATAACTATAACCTGAGCTGACAACGTGCGAAAGAATAGCTTGTATGGATTTGCAATCTTCGTTTGTTGTTTTTTCGTCTATGATGTTGGCCAAAACATTATCCGGAATACTTGTAATAACGTTTTTAAGATCTAAAATTGCCTGTTCGTAGATGTCAAGCAATGCCCCAACTGCTCCTGGTCTGTTCATTTTTGTATTTGTTGGTTCTTTCTTATTGTAAAATCGCCTCGATCTTCGTTACTGATTTTTCTTTGAGGACACTGTTAGAATGAAAGTTCCAGATGATAAGAAATTTTCCTTTCGCTAGATATTCTTCCGGACGCTCGTCAGTTGGCTGACCGTCTTTTCCCCAAAGTAATCCTTGCAGAAATCGATCGCCTTTAAAGGTGTGTTCAAATTCAAAATACATTATAGATCCTCGATCCGTTTTACTTTTAAAATTTTGAATCGATTTACTTTTTAAAGTCCCAACAATGCTGGCGTAGGTTTCAATATCATTATAAAAAGTACAAGCTTGCGGAGTAATACAAATATTACCATCGTTTAAAGTGTAGCCTTTGGGAGTTTCTTTTGGTTTTAGTTTTAGATCAGCTAGAGTCTGACTGAATAAAGTAGTAGTAAGTAATAAAAATAATACCGACAGGGGAATCGTAATTTTCATGGTTTTATGCTGTTAGGTTTGTTGAGCGAAAATAGTTTTTTTACTTTTTTCTTACTTTAACTTCTTTCTCTTTTTCGTCATAATATAAAAGATCTTTATTTTTTTCAAACCAAGATCTCCACTTTTTTATAGTTTTATCAGGCGGAAATACAGGCATATCAAATACTTCTTCCATTTTGTAGGTAATGCCGGTGATGTCTATTAGAAACTTTCGGGCTTCGTAAACTTTGTTCAGGCTTATAGATTCATTTTCATTGTTTGCTAATCGTTCAAATGATTCGAGGTTGTCTAGAAAAATTGCCTGGGCATTTTGTGCATTTACTTTGTTTGTAAAGGAAAGTAAAATCAGAAATAAAATAATGGTTAGTTTTTTCATAGGTTAGTTTATAAAAAAAGCACAAAATAAAATGATATTTGTGCTTTTGTAAAATTAATATTTGTGCGGAATTATTTTCCTTTTAGTAATTTTTCTAAATATTCATTTTTTTCTTTTTCAGCCTGAACCAAACGTTCGTAAAGTTCTACTACTTTATCAAGAGGATTGAAATTACAGGAATTATTAGTTATAAAGCTACCAGTAACAGATTCGTGAAAAGTATTGAAATAATTGATAACATTCTCTTCCGAAAAATTCTCAATAGCTTCAACGGTAACGCCAAGTACTTTTGCAATTTCTGCAAGTTTTGCGGCTTCAATCGTTTCACTCGCTTCTAAATTAGAAACAGATTGCTGACTTACGCCAATCGCAATCGCCAGTGCTTCCTGCTTCATACCTTTAAGCTCTCTTATTCGGCTGATGTTTCTGCCAATGTGTTTTGATTTTGTTGTTGTGCTCATATTTCAAAGGTATTTAAAATTCTTTTATAAAGATTACTGTTGGTAAAAAACATGTTTTTTGAGTAAATACTATTTTTTTTGATGCTTTTTGAATGAAACAAAAATACGTTTTTTCTTATGTAAATTGATTTTTGCGTATCAAAATTTTCAATTTGTTTTGAGCATTTCGTTAATATACTTATTCTAAAAAGCTATCAAAATATAAAAACATTTTAGCTAAAAATATTAAACTGACAACAAGAAAAATGAAAGAAAAAATCAAGTAACTTTTATTTTTAAATATTCTAAGAAATGCAAAAAGTAGATATCCAAAAATAAAAGTAGTGATGACATATAACATTTTTAAGAAGCCTACTGTATCTTCGTCAATCACTATATCTTGTCCTTCGTTGATGATGTATGGACTAATAAAATAGCTGACAATTAAAAGGAAAAGCCCAATAAAGAATAATATTTGTATAATGATTTTCACGGGATTTACTTTCTTACTTCTAATTTTAAAATTTGATTTGAATTTTTTATTTTAATGTAACTTATTCGGACATATTTGTTTGCGTCTATCGCTCCTCCATGTGACTTCGAATTATTGTATCCAAAATTGGATATGTCGAAATCTGAAAATTCAAATTTTACTCCGTTAACAATAAATCTTTCGTTATCATGACCGCCAGACGGCATTGGATGAAAATTAGTTACAAATCCTTCGGTTTGCAATTTAGCATTGCGGTATAAATCATTAGTTTTGTAATATCCGCGACCAAATAGGACTGAGAATAGTAAAAAAAGGAATATCGATAAATACTGGAATACTTTTATGATGAATTTTTGGTGTTGAGGATCTTTAAAAAAATCTTCTTCTTCATCGTTTTTAATCAAGAATAAAATAAATTTTAAAAATAGAAAAATGCCAATTGGTATAAACAATATTTGAAATTTTTTGAATCCATCTACAGATGCAAAATCATAAATTGTCTCAAAAGAATTCATAGGTTATAAAAATATTGTAATTTATTCCAAATATAATATTTCTTGTTAAATTATGATTGTTTGTAATGAAAACGATTTTGCGTCAGGGATAGAGGCGGTATCCTTTTGTGAAGTGAAACGGAACAAAAGATATAGCCGAAAGCCCGACCCGCTTTTTTCGGCGGGAGACGCCCAAGATATTAAATTCTAATTTCATTTTTAAGTTCCAATTATCCACAATTTTGTCATTTCTGAAATGACAAGATTGGCGATAAACTATATGCATAGATAAACTTTGTGTGGGCCTCGGCTTCGCTCAGCCAGACAAAGTGTTTAGAAAAATCTAAAATGTCTGCTATCTAAGAAGTCTAAAAATCTAAAAAAAAAAATCCCGCCTCAATTTAGAAACGGGATTAAATAGATATTCTTTTTTTTTATTTTAAACTGTTGCAGCAACTTCTTGTGGCAACGGAATTTGATTTTTAAGCAAATCCTCGAATGTTTCGTGTTGACGGATTAAGATTCCTTTTCCGTTCATCCATAAAACTTCGGCTGGTTTGTATCTTGAATTGTAGTTGGATGCCATAGAGAAACAATAAGCTCCGGCATTTCTGAATGCTAAAATATCACCTTCGGTAATTTCCGAGATTCTGCGGTTGTTGGCAAAAGTATCAGTTTCGCAAATATATCCTACTACCGAGTAAAAACGCTCTTTTCCTTTTGGATTCGAGATGTTTTCGATATGATGTGATGAACCGTAAAACATAGGACGAATTAAGTGGTTGAAACCACTGTCGACTCCTGCGAATACTGTAGAAGTTGTTTGTTTTACTACGTTTACTTTGGCTAAGAAGAAACCTGCTTCACTCACCAAAAATTTTCCTGGTTCGAAAATCAAGGTTAAATCTCTACCGTATTCAGCACAGAAAGAGTTGAATCTTTTTGATAATTTTTTACCTAATTCTTCAATATCGGTTTCGATATCGTCTTTTTTGTAAGGCACTTTGAATCCGCTTCCAAAATCAAGGAACTCAAGATCTTTAAAGTGTTTTGCAGTATCAAACAAAATTTCAGCAGCATACAAGAATACTTCGATATCAAGTATATCAGATCCTGTGTGCATGTGAATTCCCACGATGCTCATTTTTGTGTTCTCTACAATTCGCAAGATATGCGGAATTTGGTGAACAGAGATTCCGAATTTACTATCGATATGTCCTACCGAAATATTAGCATTTCCACCCGCCATTACGTGCGGATTGATACGAATACATACTGGAATTTGTGGATATTTTGTTCCGAATTGCTCCAGAATAGATAAGTTGTCAATATTGATTTGTACACCCATTGCGGCAACTTCTTCGATTTCTTCAAGAGAAACTCCGTTTGGTGTAAAGAAAATTTTGTCAGGATCATAGCCAGCATGAAGTCCTAATTGAACTTCCTGAATAGATACAGTATCCAGGCCAGACCCCATGTTCTTTAATAGCTGAAGAATGGCAACGTTAGACAATGCCTTCATGGCATAATTAACTCTTAAGTTTTCTACCTTAGAGAAAGCTTTAGTTAACCTGTTGTACTGAGATTGGATTTTTTCGGCATCATATACATATAATGGACTTCCAAATTGGTCTGCTAACTGCAGTAAATCTTTTGCTTGCATCTGTAAACTATTTTCAGCAAACTTATTACTCTTTTGCCGATTGACAAATTTTAAATTGAAAAATAACAAATTGTAACAAATTGTTATAAAATAAGCATTTAAAGTTTTTTTAACTTTTAGTGGTTTCTAATTCTTATTTAGAGTGAATTAAAATTATATTTGCCCCAAAATTACATTATTAGAGATTATTTATGAAAAAAATCACTACATTTTGCTTGATTATCCTTACAACTACTGTAGGATTTGCTCAGGAAAAATCAAAAGACAGTTTGCAAACCAATAATTTAGATGATATTATTGTGACTGCAAGTCGAAAAAAAGAAAGTATAAAAGAAGTTGTTTCTTCTATTACGATTGTTGGAGCGAAAAAGATCCAAAGTCAGACGATGGTGAATTCCAATATCAGTAATATTTTACAATATACAGTTCCGGGTTTAGCGACCGCGAGTAATCAGACTTCAAATTTCGGTCAGACTTTAAGAGGAAGACCTTTTTTGGTGATGATTGATGGAATACCACAATCTACACCTTTAAGAAATGGAGGTAGAGATCTTCAGGTAATTGATCCTTCGTCGATCGAAAGAGTGGAAGTAATTAAGGGAGCCACCTCAATTTACGGTAATGGAGCCGATGGAGGGATTGTCAATTATATTACAAATAAAAACCATTCTGAAGAAAAGATTGGTGGTTCGGTACAACTTGGTTTGATTACACAACCTAAAACATTTGCAGAATCATTTGGTTACAGAGCTTCGCTTTCGTTGGCAGGAAAATTAAAAAAGTTTGATTATGTTGTTGGATTTACACAGGAAAGATCAGGTGTATCTAAAGATGCAAATGGTGTCAATCTTTCACCGTTCTATAGTTTATCAAATTTAAATACCTATAATGGATTGTTTAAAGTTGGATATGCATTTACAGACAAGCAAAGACTTGAATTCTCGTATATGGGTTATGCTTCAAAATCATTTTTAGATCAGGATGTTAAGATTGGGAAGTGGGGAGAAATTCCAACTATTGGAGTAGAAGCCGGTGGCCGTTTAGGGACGCCTGAAGGAACACCTCGAAATCATAATTTCAGATTGTCGTACTCTAATTCGGAGATTTGGAATAATACTTCTCTGGATGTTAATGTTTATGCACAAGATTTCAGAACAGTTTACTCGTACGACAGAGATCAGTTTTTAAATGGAGGACAATCGAATGTGGCCTCACAAAAGAAAGGTTTGCGTATTAATTTTGATTCTCGTCTTTTTGCAAATGATACCTATAAAGCAGAGGTAATTTATGGTTTGGATTTGCTTCAGGACAAAACGGTTCAAAAATTAGAGGATGGTCGTTTCTGGACACCACAAATGAACATGGTCAATACAGCTCCTTTCGCCTTAATCAAGTTTGATGCATGGGGAAAATTCACTCTAAAAGCGGGTGCGAGATATGAAAATATTAAAGTTAAAGCAGATGATTTTAATACATTGCCGGTATTGAATGCTAAAAACAATACTTATACCAAAAGTATTTTTGTTCAGGGAGGCGAGTTAGATTACAATGCCCTTGTTGGAAACATCGGATTAAGATATAACATTATGCCGGAGGTAAATGTTTTTACGAGTTATTCTCAGTCCTTTTCGATCAATGAGGTAGGGCGTATTCTAAGAACGTCTACAGAAAGTGTGATCTCAAAATTACCAACTGATCCTATAATTGTAAACAATTACGAAATGGGTGTGGCCGGAGCGATTAAAAAATGGTTGAACTATGAGGTAACCAGTTTCTGGAGCACATCACAATTAGGGGCTACATCAATTCAGTCAGCTGATGGTTCTTTTGCGATGCAGCGCGCTCCTGAAAACATCTGGGGTTACGAGGCTATTGTAGGCTTTAAACCATTGGATATTTTAAGTTTTGGCGGTGCTTTTGCCTGGATTGAAGGAAAAGTAGATAATGATAATAACGGAACCTACGAAAAATACATTAACGGATCCCGAATAATGGCTCCAAAGCTTACGACTTATATTCAGATACGCCCTATAAAAAATTTAGATATTGAATTAAGTTCTTTGCATAATTTTAAAAGAGATCGATTTGATCCAAGTCCAACAACAAACCTGTACAGTTTTAACGAAGGGCCTGTAAAAAAGTATACCGTTTTTAACTTGAGCAGTTCTTATCTTATCAATAAATCGTTTCGATTAGGATTAGGAGCTGAGAATTTGTTTAATAAAGATTATTCTCCAAATATTGCATGGTGGCAGGCCAGAGATAAAGATTTTGTAAGTGCTCCGGGAAGACGTGCCACTTTACAAATTCAGTATAATTTTTAAATTTAGTAATTTGAAGTGTAATTTTAATATTTCGTAACAAAGCCCCTTTTTTAAATGTAAAAAAGGGGCTTTTGTTTTATAAAAGGGATATTTAAAATCTATAAACTAGGCAAATCTCCGTTTCCTTTGGTTGGTAAATTGGTAGAACCCATCAAGAACAAATCGACTTCTCTTGCTGCTTCACGACCTTCTGAAATAGCCCATACAATTAACGATTGTCCTCTTCGCATATCACCGGCAGTGAAAATGTGTGGTACATTCGTCTGATAATTTTTAGCTTTATAGTTGTTTCTCATATCGATTTCCAGACCTAATTGCTCGCTTAAAGTTTTTTCAGGACCTGTAAATCCTAAAGCCAATAAAGCTAAATCGCATGGCCATATTTTCTCTGAACCTTCTTTTTCGATTAGTTCAGGACGCTGACCCGGAGTCATTTTCCATTGTACTTCAACGGTTTTTAATCCTACCAGTTCTCCTTTGTCGTTCGATAAGAATTCTTTGGTATTGATCAACCAGTTTCTGTCGCAACCTTCTTCGTGAGAAGATGAGGTTTTTAACTGTAGCGGCCAAAAAGGCCAAGGAGTTGTTTCGCTTCTTCCAACCGGAGGTTTTGGTAAAATCTCAAAGTTGGTTACCGATTTTGCACCATGCCTGTTAGAAGTCCCGATACAATCTGAACCGGTGTCTCCACCACCAATTACGATTACATCTTTACCGGTAGCCATAACCTGATCTTGAATTGATTCTCCAAACAAAACTTTAGTCTGCTGAGTTAAGAAATCCATTGCCTGAACAACGCCTTTGCTTTCGATTCCTTTAGTTGGTAAACTTCTTCTTTCGGTTGCTCCACCGCACAATACGATAGAATCGAAAGAGTTTAATTCGTCTATACTAAAGTTTACACCAACATTTACATTAGTTTTAAAAGTGATTCCTTCCGCTTCAAGGATTGCTACACGTCTGTCGATGATGCCTTTTTCTAATTTGAAATTTGGAATTCCGTAACGTAATAAACCTCCAATAGCATTGTCTCTTTCAAAAACAGTAACGGTATGACCAGCTCTGTTTAATTGTTGTGCCGCTGCTAAACCTGCAGGACCTGAACCAATAACAGCAACTGTTTTTCCTGTTCTGGTTTTTGGTGCTTGTGGTTTGATCCAGCCTTCGGCAAAACCTCTTTCGATGATGTTTTTCTCGATGTTTTCGATGGCAACAGGTTCTTTGATGATTCCCAATACACATGACTTTTCACATGGAGCAGGGCATAAACGGCCTGTAAATTCCGGAAAGTTATTGGTAGACTGTAAAATCTCTAAAGCACTTTGCCATTCTTCCTGATGCACCATATCGTTGAAATCAGGAATTAGATTTCCTAATGGACAAGAACTGTGGCAAAAAGGAATTCCACAATCCATACATCTCGAACCTTGTTCTTTTATTTGATCTTTTGCTAACGGAATAGTAAATTCGTTGTAGTTCGAAACACGTTCTGCAACTGCTATATTACTTTCGTCGGCTCTGTTATATTCTTTAAATCCGCCTATTTTCCCCATGACATTTTTAATAAAATTTAGTTGTGAGTTGTAAAATGTGAGAGGTGAGTTAAAAAAACTTAGCACCTCTGCACCTTTGTATCTCAGAACCTTTTAATTAAGCTATTAATTCTTCTATTTTTTTCTCTTCTGCAATTCGTTGTAGTGCTTTTTTATAATCAGTTGGCATCACTTTTACGAAATTTTGCTGTTCATTTTCCCAGTCTGCTAAAATTCTTTTGGCTAATGGACTGTTGGTGTACAAAGAGTGGTTTTTGATAAGTTTTCTTAGTTTTCTCACGTCTTCGTCTTCGATAGGATCAAAAGCAACCATTTCCATGTTGCATACCCTTGAATCGAATTGCTGCTTCGGATCGTAAACATAGGCGACACCACCGCTCATTCCGGCGGCGAAGTTTCGTCCTGTTTTTCCTAAAACAACCACCGTACCACCGGTCATGTACTCGCATCCGTGATCTCCAATTCCTTCTACAACTGCTGTTGCTCCGGAATTTCTAACACAGAAACGCTCTCCGGCAATTCCATTAATATAAGCCTCTCCGGTAATAGCTCCGTAAAGGGCAACGTTTCCGATAATGATGTTTTCTTCAGGTTTGAAAGTGGCAGTAGGAGGTACTTTTACAATTAATTTTCCTCCGGAAAGTCCTTTTCCTAAATAATCATTACAGTTTCCGTGAATTTTAAACGACAAGCCATTGGTGGCAAAAGCACCAAAACTTTGTCCGGCAGAACCTTCAAAATCAACTAAAATAGTATCATCAGGTAATCCTTGTGCGCCATATATTTTTGAGATTTCATTACTCAAAATCGCACCTACAGAACGGTCTGTATTTTTAATTTTAAAGGTAACTCTGGTTTTTTCTTTTCTGTAAATAGAAGGAATTGCTTCTTTAATGATGTCAAAATCCAATACATTTTCAAGTTGGTGATCTTGTGTAGTTGTATTGTGATTTGGAACTGTTTTGGCTTTTTCCGGTTTGTATAGAATCGATGATAAGTCTAAACCATTGGCTTTGTAATGTTGGATCGCTTTGTTCACATTTAATTTTTGCGACTGACCCACCATTTCTTTTAACGTTCTGAAACCTAATTGTGCCATGATTTCTCTTAACTCTTCGGCAATAAAATACATGAAGTTAATCACGTGCTCTGGAGTTCCTTTGAAATTCTTTCTCAATTCAGGATCCTGAGTGGCAATACCAACCGGACAAGTATTTAAGTGACAAGCTCTCATCATGATACATCCTGAAGCTACCAGCGGAGCCGTTGCAAAACCAAATTCCTCAGCTCCCAATAAAGCGGCTATCGCTACATCACGACCTGTTTTTAACTGTCCGTCACATTCCAGAACCACACGACTTCTTAAATCGTTCAAGATCAAAGTTTGTTGCGCTTCGGCTAATCCAAGTTCCCACGGAATACCTGTATGCTGTAAAGAAGTTAAGGGTGCGGCACCGGTTCCTCCGTCATAACCAGAAATTAAGATCACGTCGGCTTTTGCTTTGGCGACACCGGCTGCGATGGTTCCAACGCCAACTTCAGAAACTAATTTTACATTGACACGTGCTTCACGATTGGCATTTTTTAAATCATAAATCAACTGCGATAAATCCTCGATAGAGTAAATGTCGTGGTGTGGCGGAGGTGAAATCAAACCTACATAAGGTGTCGAGTTTCTGGTTTCGGCAATCCAAGGCACTACTTTTTCTCCGGGTAACTGTCCACCTTCACCAGGTTTTGCTCCCTGAGCCATTTTAATCTGGATTTCTTTAGCGTTTGTCAAATAGTTGATCGAAACCCCAAAACGTCCTGATGCCACTTGTTTGATCGCACTGTTTCTCGAATCTCCGTTAATTTCTTTCTGGAAACGTTTCGGATCTTCTCCACCTTCTCCGGAATTACTTTTTCCGCCAATTCTGTTCATGGCAATCGCTAAATTCTCATGTGCTTCTCTACTGATAGATCCATAAGACATGGCTCCGGTTTTGAATTTCTTCACAATTTCAGTCCATGGCTCTACTTCGTCAATAGAAATTGGATCTAAATTATTGAATTCAAATAAACCTCTGATGGTCATTAGGTTTGAGCTTTGCTCATTGACCATGTTAGAGTATTCTTTATAACTTTCAGGACTGTTTAAACGAACAGCCTGTTGCAGTTTCGAAATAGTGGTTGGGTTAAACATGTGTTTTTCGCCACCGCGTCTCCATCTGTAAATACCTCCGATTTCAAGGGAAAGTAAATTGGCAATTTTTGAATTTGGAAATGCTTTTTGGAAACGTTTCTTGACTTCTTTTTCGACTTCCATCAAACCAATTCCTTCAATTCGTGATGGGGTGTAAGGGAAGTATTTTGAAGTAAAAGTTTTGTTCAGTCCTAAAATCTCGAAAATCTGAGCAGCTCTGTACGAATGTAAAGTAGAGATACCAATTTTGTTCATGATTTTAACGATTCCTTTTGCAATTGCTTTATTGTAATTTACAATGGCATAATCTGCTTTTACACCTTTGATAAAGCCCTGGTTCACCTGATCGTGAATGATTTCGTTTACCATGTAAGGATTGATTGCACTTGCGCCGTATCCGAACAATAAAGCAAAATGATGCGGTTCACGAGGCTCGGCAGATTCGATTATGATTCCGAATTTTGAACGAACCTGTAAAATATTCAAAGAGTGGTGAATGTAAGAACAAGCCAGTAACATTGGTATTGGAGCCAGTTCTTCACTTACGCCTCGGTCTGATAAAATAATGATGTTGCATCCGTCAGAAACGGCTTTGAATGTTGCTTCAACACATTTTTCAAGGGCACGCTCTAAGCCATTTACTCCTTTTTCGATCTTATATAAGGTAGAAATAGTAGCCGATTTGAAATCAACGTGGTCAATGTTTCTAATTTTATCTAAATCCTCGTTGGAAACAACCGGATTTTGGATTTTTAATTTTTTACACTGCTTAGATTCAATTTCAAAAATATTGAAATCACCACCAATGGCTAAACTGATATCGGTAATGATCTCCTCGCGAATACCATCCAAAGGCGGGTTGGTAACCTGAGCAAATAATTGTTTGAAATAGTTGTACAATAATTGAGGCTGGTCTGATAAAACAGCCAAAGGAGTGTCATTACCCATAGAACTGATAGCTTCAGCTCCCTGACCTCCCATTGGGTTAATGATTGTTTTTAAATCTTCAATTGTATAACCAAATAATTTTTGTCTGGTTAAGAAATCCAGTTTTTCAACCGGAGTAGGGTTGTTGGTGTACGGAATATTAGATAATGGCAATAAATTTGCATCAAGCCATTCTTTGTACGGACGTTTTGTAACGATTGATTTTTTAACTTCTTCGTCTTCAATAATACGGCCTTCGTTCATGTCTACCAGGAACATTTTTCCTGGCTCAAGACGACCATGCTGAATCACATCTTCCGGTTCGATATCTAATACACCAATTTCTGATGACATGATTACGAAACCGCTTTTGGTTAAGGTATAACGAGAAGGACGTAATCCGTTTCGGTCTAGTAAAGCACCAATCACATTACCATCTGTAAACGGAATAGAGGCAGGGCCATCCCAAGGCTCCATAATACAAGCGTTAAACTCGTAGAATGCTTTTTTCTCGGGAGACATAGTCTGGTGTTTTTCCCAAGCTTCCGGAACGACCATCATCATTGCTTCCGGTAGGGAACGCCCTGTCATTAATAAAAGTTCTACGACCATATCCATAGAAGCAGAATCTGATTTTCCTTCTAAGATGATTGGGAATAGTTTTTTGATATCATCGCCAAAAACCTTGCTTTGCATTAATTCTTCACGGGCACGCATACGACTTACGTTTCCACGAAGTGTATTGATTTCGCCATTATGACACATGTATCTAAACGGCTGCGCTAATTCCCATGAAGGGAAAGTATTGGTAGAGAAACGCTGGTGCACCAATGCCAGACGTGTCACTAAATCGGGATCTTTTAAGTCAACATAATAACGGCTGATGTCTTCCGGCATCAATAGACCTTTATATATTATGGTAGTTGTCGATAAACTAGAGAAATAAAACATGTGACTTTCAGAGGTTTTAGATCCTCTCACGGCATGTTCGGCAATTTTTCTAGCTGCAAAAAGTTTTGCATTAAATTCATTTTCCGTTAAATCCTGACCGTTTTTGCTAACAAAAACCTGTTTAACTGTTGGTTCTTTTTCTGCGGCAATCTGCCCTAAATTTTCCACTTCAACAGGTACATCTCTCCAGCCAAGGATCTTTAAGTTCTGATCCTTAATAGTTGATTCGAAAGCGTTGATGCAAAAAGAAACCTGGTTTTTGCTTTTTGGTAAAAAAACCATTCCTACTGCATACTCACGTGTTTCAGGGATTTCAAAATCACAGACCTTTTTAAAAAAATCATGTGGGATGTCGAATAAAATTCCAGCTCCGTCTCCAGTTCTTCCATCAGAACTAACTGCACCACGATGTTCCAATTTTATTAAGATATCCAATGCTTTGTGAATAATATCATTTGATTTAATACCATTCAAATTACAAATAAATCCTGCACCACAATTGTCGTGTTCAAATTCAGGCAAATAAAGCCCTTGTTCTTTAACTTTCATTCTTGATATTTTTTTTACAAAAATAGAGATTTCGTTAAATATAATGTATTGAAATTGTGATTTGGCTTTCATTTTTGTTGTAATATTAGAAAAAGACTTCTTAATTGATAATATTGTTATTTTACCCATTGCGAATTATTAAAATGACAATTAGGATTAAAATATATTAAGAAAAATCGCTGTAAGCCTAATGAATACGGTGTTGTTTTTGTTAAATATCAAACGTTTTAGTGGTTTTGAGTTAATATTAACAAATTATTTAGTTAACCATTTCTTTGCATTCAAAAAGAATAAACGCTTAGTGCATATCACACGTATTATTTAATTGAAAAAGATTTTACTATTAAGTTGAATTTTGCTACTTTTGTCGCACTTTTATTCTGAAATAAATTCAGAACCAGACAAATTCTATATTATGAACATACACGAATATCAAGGAAAAGAAATTTTAGCAAGTTACGGAGTACGCATTCAACGCGGAATTGTGGCTAACAATGCGGTTGAAGCTGTGGCTGCTGCAAAACAATTAACTGCCGAAACTGGTACAGGATGGCATGTGATAAAAGCACAAATTCACGCAGGTGGACGTGGAAAAGGTGGTGGAGTGAAGTTGGCTAAAAACTTGCAACAAGTTGAAGAAATTGCTGAACAAATCATCGGAATGCAATTGATTACACCTCAAACTTCTGCTGAGGGTAAAAAAGTAAACAAAGTTTTAGTTGCTGAAGATGTTTACTATCCTGGTGAAAGCGAAACTTCTGAGTTTTATGTTTCTGTTTTATTGAATAGAGGTACAGGACGTAACATGATTATGTATTCTACTGAAGGTGGAATGGATATTGAAGAAGTTGCTGAACATACACCACACTTAATCTTTACAGAAGAAATTGATCCAACTGTTGGATTACAAGGTTTTCAAGCAAGAAGAATTGCTTTTAACTTAGGTCTTTCTGGAAATGCTTTTAAAGAAATGGTGAAATTCATCGATTCATTATACAACGCTTATGTTGGTTCTGATGCATCTATGTTTGAAATCAACCCGGTTTTGAAAACTTCAGATAACAAAATTATGGCTGTTGATGCTAAAGTAAATATCGATGATAATGCTTTATACAGACAAGCAAAATATGCTGAGATGAGAGATATCCGTGAGGAGAATCCAATCGAGGTTGAAGCTAAAGAAGTAGGATTGAACTATGTAGATCTTGACGGTACTGTAGGTTGTATGGTAAACGGAGCTGGTCTTGCAATGGCAACTATGGATTTAATTAAATACGCTGGTTTTGAGCCTGCTAACTTCTTAGACGTTGGTGGAACTGCTGATGCAAAACGTGTTGAAACAGCTTTCCGTATTATCTTAAAAGATCCTAACGTAAAAGCTATTTTGATCAATATCTTCGGAGGAATCGTTCGTTGTGACCGTGTTGCTCAAGGTGTTGTTGATGCTTACAAAAACATGGGTGATGCTATCAATGTGCCAATTATCGTTCGTTTGCAAGGAACAAATGCTGAAATTGCAAAAGAATTAATTGACAATTCAGGTATGCCAATTTTATCAGCTGTTCAATTTCAGGAAGCTGCTGATCAGGTTAAAGCTGCTCTTTCTTAATTAAATAAGAAATCAATTGATATAGAAAATCCATTCCGAAAGGAGTGGATTTTTTTTGTTTTTATAACCGCAAAGCACGCTAAGAATTTAACTTAGGATGATCAATAGAAACGCAAAGTTCGCAAAGCTACTGGTTTAAAATAGCCACGAATTCACGAATTTTTATTCTCAAAGATTATAAAAATAATTCGTGAATTCGTGGCTAAAAAACTTTGCGAACTTTGCGTAATTCTTTGCGTGCTTTGCGGTTAAATGATCCCTGACTATTTCAAAACCGCTGCCAGTTCTACAATTTCAAAATCAGGATTGTGTTCAACAAATTCTCTGATCATTGCAGTATGTCCGGCACCTAATAAAACCATGATTTTATCGTCTTTACTTTCGGTTAGTTTTTGAATTAAAGCATACATATAAAGGTTTCTTCTGTACCATTCCGAAACTAAGTAAGCCCCCACAAAATCGTCCGTTTTGCCTCCTTTAGTAGCCGTTTCAACATACCAGCCAATATTGTCTTCATTCGATTTTTTGGTATTGATGTCTAACAGCAGTTCAGTCAGTGAATATTTGGCAATTTTTTCATTTTGACTCTTTTCATAATATTTCATAGTTTCTTCATTCTTTTTGATTAGATCAAACTGACCGGCAGCTGTCATTCCTTTTACGAGACTATCATATGGGAAGTCGGTGTTGTTGTAATCAATGGCATATAGCTTTTTGTGACCTAGTTTTTTAGCTGATCTTAAAGCAACTTGTACAATTTCATCTGATTGTTTATGAAGTAAACTGTCCGTATTTCTATTGTAGAATTTGTCCAGTTTGTCTTGTTTTTGGTAATTCCATTCTACAAAAATTTTATTAGGACCAAACTTTTTTATTTTATTGGTGATGTTCTCCAGTTCTTTTTGGCTTCTGTCTGACATCACATTAAAGCTGTTGATTTTAGCAACGTCAAGTCCCGGGTTTTCAAAATGGAAGGTTCCAAGTAAAAGTATTTGTTTTTTCTTTAATTGTCCGGAAACGGTATTAAATGCGATAACAGCAAGTAATAATAGGGTGATTTTTTTCATGATGATTGGTTTTTAAATTCAGGACAAATGTAGCATAGCTTTTCAGGTGAAATTTTAGTTTTTGATGAACGCTAAAATTCAAATTACAAACATTGAGAATCTACGGTTGAAAAATTTGGTGTATCGTTTTTGATGGTTCGTCACCCAAAATATAGGTTTTATATAAATGTAGTATTCATATGAAGTCATAGTTGTATTTTTGAAAGGATAATAACATTATTATGAAGCTAAAAATTCCATTGTCTTATCATATCTTTCTTTTTCTGGGCTTGTATATCACCTTTAACCTTTGGGAAATTGCGATTAACAATCGGGATCTGTATCTTGTATTCAACAGGATTTCCTTTATGTTTAACATTAGTTTTATAGTGGTAATCTTCATTGTCTACTTTTTAAATTTTTACACTTTTTGTAAATGGTTTTTAAACAAAAAGAAAATTCTTTTTTTTGTGATGAGTATTCCTGTCTCCCTGTTGATTTTTTCAGCAATACGTTATTTTGTTCAGGAAGTGATACTATATGAGCTTACCGGAATTCATAATTATGCAAAAGAAACCAGAGAGATAAGCTATTATATCAAGGATAATTTTTTCTTTGGGCTGCCTGCTGTTATTTTGAGTAGTCTGGCTTATCTGTTTTTTCATTTTCAGGAAACGCAAAAACAAAATCAGGAATTGGTATTAGAAAATAAAAAGGCAGAACTTCAAATGTTGAAATCGCAGGTGAGTCCGCATTTTTTGTTTAATACTTTAAATTCCTTTTACAGTCAGTTGGTTTTGAAAGAAGATGAAATGGCTTCAGATATTTTAGTACTTTCGGATTTGCTACGTTACGTAATTACAGAAACGGAAAAGGATGAGGTGTTGCTTTCTAAAGAAATTCAATTTGTACAAAACTATATTCATTTGCAGAAAAAAAGGTTTGAAGATCAGCTTTATTTAGATTTTGTAATTGAAGGGACTTATTCAACAGAAAAGATTCTTCCGTCGGTGCTGGTACATTTTATTGAGAACGTTTTCAAACATGGAAAATTGAATAAAGAAGATGAGAAAGCGGTTATTGCTATCGTAATAAAAGAAAGTTTTTTAGAGCTTTCAACCTTTAACTATAATGGTGCAGGTGAAAATTATTCTTCAACCGGAATTGGTTTTGATAATCTTAGCAAACGTTTAGAGCATGCTTATAAAGGTGAGTTTACACTCGAGAAAATGACAGAAAAGAATACCTTTAAAACTTATTTAAAAATACCATTAAAAAAGTAATATGAAATTGAAGTGTATCATTGTTGATGATGAACCGCCGGCAACGCGTATTCTGGAAAATTACATCGGGAAAGTATCTTTTTTGGAAAAAACAGCTGTTTTCAATGATGCGTTGAAAGCATTGGAATTTCTAAATACACATAGTGTTGATGTTATTTTTCTGGATATTCAGATGCCGCAACTAACGGGTTTGCAGCTTTCAAGAATCATTTCTAGAGAGATAAAAGTAATTTTTACAACGGCTTATCCCGATTTTGCTTTGGAGGGATTTGAATTAAATGCAGTCGATTATTTGTTGAAACCAATTGCTTTTGAACGGTTTTATCAGGCTGTTTCCAAACTAAATGGGGACTCAAAAACAGAAGTTATATCGAATAACAATTCGGCTGATTTTATTTTTATTAAAACTGATGGAAAAAATAAATTTGTAAAGTTGTTTTTAGAGGAGATTTTATATGTAGAAAGTCTTCAGAATTATGTTTGTATTCATACGCTGAATCAGCAAATTATTACACATTCGTCTTTAAAAAATGTAATCGAATCGCTGCCCGAAAGAAATTTTGTCCAGATACATAAATCGTACGTGGTGGCTTTAAAACAAATTGAATCGACAGATAGTTTCTCGGTTTTTGTCAATGGTAAAGAACTGCCAATTGGAGCTACTTTTAAAGATGCTTTTTTTGAACGAATTGATCAGAATAAGATATAGTTTACTTTGATGGTGATTTTTACCGCAAGGGACGCAAAGTTTTTTTTAGATTGCGTTTAGTAACCGCAAAGTTCGCAAAGTTTTTTCTTAGATTGTGCTTAATAACCGCAAAGGGCGCAAAGTTTTTTCTTAGATTGCGTTTAGTAACCGCAAGGAGCGCAAAGCTTTTTTCTTAGATTGTGCTTAATAACCGCAAAGTTCGCAAAGCTATATATAGATAAAGCTTTGCGAACTTTGCGGTTGTATAGATTTTTATAGTTAAAAAACCTTGCGCTCCTTGCGGTAAAAAGCACTCTTTGCGGCTAAACAAACAGTACTATTTTTTATTCTTCCCGTTTTTGTAAACCACTTTTTCTACCACTGATGGTTTTCCGTTGCCTTTTGGGAACTCTTTCTTTTTAGGTTTTTTGGCAGCTGAACTTGATTTTGATGAACTTTGATCGCCTCTTGCTCTTTCAGGATCTTTTGGAGCAGCTTTAAATTCAGGTCGGTTTGAACTGTCTTTCTTTGGGATTTCAGCTTTATGCTTGGCTAAAACATCATTTGGGTTTTTAGGGTTCTCTTTTGTTCCTCTTAAATGAATTACCAGTCCGTTTAAGAAATTACGCAAAACCTGATCGCCACATTCCATATAATTCTCATGATCTTCGGCTCTAAAAAAAGCGCCCAATTCTGATTTTGAAATTCTAAAATCTACTAATTCTAAAATTTCTACTATTTGGTCGTCACGGAGCATCAAAGCCACGCGAAGTTTTTTTAGGATATCGTTGTTCGTCATCGTTTAATTTTTTACAAAGGTACGTTTTAAATGTAATTTGATTGCAATTTATTGAGTGAGACGAAGTTTTTTTGCTACGAATTTCATGAATTTTCGCAAATTGTATTGCGTTCAAATTTAATTAGTGAAAATTCATGGAATTAGTTAATTAATTTGCTAATGATGTGGTTTTAGCTGTTTTTTGCTTAAAAGGGTATTTATAAGAAATACCTTTAAATTTTTGATGTAAAAAAGGATGTTTAGTGAAATAAAGTGTTAAATTACGGGTCTAACAAACCAAATTATTAACCATTTTTAACTAAATTTTTATGAAACAAAAGAATTTCACCTTTTCCTTCGTTTTGTTCTTACTTGCTTCAGGCATTCTGTTTGCACAAAAAATAACGGTAAAAGGAAGCGTAACAGATGAGAGGGGAGTTTCAATGCCAGGTGTAAATATCCTGGAAAAAGGAACATCCAATACTGCTACTTCTGGTTTAGACGGGGATTTTGCCATTAGCGTAAATAAAGGATCAGTCCTGCTATTTTCGTTCGTTGGGTACAAAATGGATGAAGCTACCGTAACAGGAAGTATTTTGAATGTAAAGATGAATCCGGATTCCAAAGAGTTGGATGCAGTGACGGTAACTGCTTTTGGTATAAAAAATAAAACAAAATCCTTGGGTTATGCCAGCCAGACTTTGAAAGCTTCGGATATCGAAAGACCGGGCCAATTAAATGCTCTTGAGAGTTTGCAAGGAGGAGTAGCGGGAGTAACCATAAGTAAAACTTCCGGAGGAGTTGGGGCAGGTGTAGATATTGTTATTCGTGGTGTTTCTTCTTTAGATCCGTCTAATAATAATCAGCCTTTGATAATTATTGATGGTAACCCTGTAAATAATTCTACGGCTATAGGAAATGTAGCTCCCTCAAAAGGCTCTAATTCAGTGAGTAGCGGAGAACAGTTTTCATTTTCTAACAGAGCAATAGATATTAATCCAGAGGATATCGAAAGCTATACTGTGCTTAAAGGAGCCGGTGCTACAGCATTGTATGGTATTTTGGCTGGTAATGGTGTGATTATTATCACTACTAAAAAAGGAAAAGAAGGAAAACCAAAAATTAATATCAATTCCAGCATTTCTTTTAGTGAGGTAAATCATTATCCGGAGCTGCAATCCAAATACAGAGAAGGTCTAAACGGAGCTTCTTATGTAAAAAGTACCGTATCGGATAGCCCCAGTGGTTTTGAATGGGTAAATCCTGCAAGCCCGGGAGGATTCTGGAGTTTTGGACCGGAATATTCCAGTTTAGATGGTGCAGGAATTAAGTACAGAAATTTTTATAAAGATTTCTTTAAAACGGGTGTAACTCAAAATTTAGGTGTGAGTGTAAGCGGAGGAACAGAGAAAATCAATTATTTTGTATCTGCTTCTACCAGTAAAGATGATGGTATTGTACCAAACACTTCCTACCAAAGAAAAACTTTCAAAGCAAATGGAGGGTATCAGATTTCTGAAAAATTTAAAATAGGGTCTTCTTTTGCTTACACAAAATCCGGAGGTATAAGATCTAATAATGGAGACAAATCGGTTATGAGTTCTCTGGCCTATTGGTCACCCTCTATTGATGTAAATGATTATCTTACCGCTGTCGGTAAAGAAAAAGATTATACAAATGGTATTATCGATCAGCCAAGATATTTTACTTCTGTAAGTAATTTAAAAGATGATGTAAATCGTATTATTGCTTCGGCCGATTTTAATTATCAGGCAACTTCATGGTTAAACTTTGTGTATAGAGCTAGTGTAGATAATTATTCTGAAACGAGAAACAGATATGTTCCTGCTAATCTTGATGTGGGAACAGCCGTAAATGGTTTTATTCTGGATGAAAATATTGGTTTTACGGGACTCAATTCCAGTTTTGTGGTTACTGCCAATAAAAAATTTGGAAATTTTAATACCACCCTTACCTTAGGAAATCAAATTTTGGATACCAAAAACACCTATTCAAATGTGAGAGGAGAAGGAATTTTTATTACAGATTTTAATAATATTTCTAATGCGACCAATTTGTTTGCTTATAATTCGGGTCAAGAGCGCGTAAGAAACGTGGGTAACTTTTTTGAAGCAAAAGCAGATTATAAAGAAATTATTTATCTGGGTGTTACGGGGCGATACGATCAGGTATCTACTTTGCCGGTAAAGAATAATAAATTTGATTATTATTCTGCGAATTTGTCTTTTCTTTTTGGAGATCTGATAGACCAGAACAAATCTATTTTGTCTTATGGAAAATTAAGAACCTCCTGGGCACAAAGCGGAAAAACGCCTCCGTTTGCGATCTTTAGAAAAAATATAAAAGATGTAAACTTTCCATTCAACGGAGTTGGAGGAGTATCTGCCACATCTGTTGATGCCAATCCAAATTTGAAAGCCGAAATTATATCGACTTGGGAAATAGGTACAGATTTACGTTTTTTTAGAGATAGAATACGATTGGAATATACTTATTTTGACAGAGTTAGTGATGATCAGATTATTCAAAGAATCGTGCCACAATCCTCTTCAATTACTGCATTTTGGGACAATGGGGGATCTTTAAAAACAACAGGAAACGAATTGACTTTAGGTGCAGATTGGTTTAAAAATCCAAAGTTTAGTTGGACGTCTACGCTAAATTTTACACAGTATAAGACTAAGGTTACAGAACTGCCTTTTGAAAATATTATTTTCGGATATGACTCTCAGGCTACCAATATAACTTCACAAGTACGTTTGGGCGATGCAGCGGGAACCCTTTATGGTCAGTCCTGGCAACGCGTAGAGGGTAAAGTAGTGATTGGTGCAAACGGATTGCCCGTTTTTAATAAAACAAGTACCGGAGCCATAGCCATAAATAAGATTGGCGAGGCTTTTCCGGACTGGGTAGCTACGCTAAACAATACGTTCAAAATTCAAAATTTTGATATCGGATTTTTGCTGGAATATAAAAAAGGCGGAGATGCGTATGATACCGCCAGAAGAAACGGAATTAGAAATGGTGTTTTGGGCGTTACTTCAGACCGAAGCGAAACTGCCGTTTTAGACGGTGTAAAATCTAATGGAGCAGGAGGATATGTGCCTAATGATATCCCTATAAACAAATCGTTGCGCAACAATTATTACAACAATACGATTTACAATACAGCTGCAGATGCTCTTATACAGGATGCCTCCTGGTTTAAGCTTCGAAATGTGTCGGTTACTTATAATATGACCAAAGAAGCGTTAAAAACCATTGGTGTTTCTAATTTGTCTTTTACCGTATCGGGGAGTAATTTCTTGATTTGGACACCATTTGATGGTTTTGATCCGGAAGGTTCCAGCTATAGTGCCGGTACCAATGTTTACGGATTTACAGGTTTGACCACTCCGCTTACACAATCATATTCATTTAGTATTAATCTAGGATTTTAATTTATAAAAGATGAAAAATATAATCAAAACATTCTTGATAATAAGCATTGTCCTGACAACTTATAGCTGTAGCGATGATTATTTTGATATAAATACACCAGGAAATGTAATACCTGATGCGAATAAGAATCTAAAAGATTTATTGGGGCCTGCAATTTACTATACATTTGATGCTCAGTATGCTGCTGCGACCAGAGTTTCTTTGCTAACGCAATATACTTCCTCAGCACTTAATTCGTCAGTAGGAGTAGACAATCATTACGAAGAATCTTTAGACAGCTATTGGTCTTCTGCCTATGTAAAAGCTTTAGGAAACCTCAAAGAAGTAGCCGATAAAGCCGATGAAACAAAATCATCACATTACAAGGGCATTGTTCAAATTTTACAAGCAGTAAATTTTGGATTGTTGACGGATCTGTACGGAGATATACCTTTTTCGCAGGCGTCTTTGGCAGCACAGAATTTTAAGCCGGAATATGACCGTCAGGAAGAGGTCTACAAAGGTATAAACAACCTGTTAGATCAGGGAATTGCCAATTTATCGGCTCCTAACACATCCTCTTTTGCTCCGGGAAAAGAAGACCTTGTTTATGGCGGAAATGTTGAAAAATGGATAAAAGCCGCCTATAGCTTTAAAGCGAGATATGCACTGCATTTATCAAAAATTAATGCAACAACTGCTGCCAGTACAGTAGTTTCTTATTTGGCAAAAGGAATAACCTCCAATGCAGATGACTTTCAATTGATTTACAATAAAGTACAGACAAATCCGTGGTATAATAACCAATTAGGACTTAATACCGGAAATGCATCTTATTTGATAACCAAGCAATTTATTGGTTTTATGAACGGAAGTACATTTACTTTTAAAACGGTAACGATGGATCCCAGAATGCCATTACTGATTGATCTTAGAAGTTATCCTGTAACAGATGGGGTTGTGAATCCTAAAGATCCAAATCCTAATGTTCCGGGGAATTATATTGGTGGAGAACCTGGCCAGGGATCAAAAGGAACACCGGCACCTAATGCTAAAATAGGGCTGTATTCTTATTATTCAAAAATAGATTCACCAGTTGTTATTTTGTCCTTTTCTGAAGTTAAACTAATGCAGGCTGAAGCACAGTTTGTTTTAAATGGTGGTAATGCGACAAGTACCGGAACAAATGCAATAGGGTATAGCGCCTATATGGATGCTGTTGGCGCAAATATGGATAAATTAGGAGTTTCTGGTCCTGATAAAAATTCTTATTTGGGAGATGCTTCTATCAATAAAGGTGCGGCCAATTTGCAGTTGAAAGATATTATGAGACAAAAAAATATAGCACTCTATTTGAACTGCGAAACATTTAATGATTACAGAAGATACGATTTTTCTACAAACGTTTTTCCGGGATTAACCCTGCCAAAAGCTGCTGATCCTGCTAATGGAGGAAAATGGATAAGACGATTTATTTATTCTACTAACGAAAGAAACGCGAATAAAGCAAATTATGAATTAAACTTTAAATCAATGGTCACACCGGTTTGGTGGGATAAATAAAAACGAAAGCGGCTCTGATCAAAAAATCAGAGCCGTTTTTTTATAAGCTGCTGCTTTGATTCAAAACTTCAATTACTTGGTCTAAATCATCTTTAGTGTGATTGTTTTACCAAATTGGATTGCGATTTTTTGAGCTGGGCGAAGTTTTTTTGCCACGAATTTCACGAATTGGATTGCGTTTAAATTTAATTAGTGAAAATTAGTGCAATTCGTGGCAATCTTTTTATTTCCTGTTCTGGCTATTTTCGTTTAAGATATTTATTAATTTATCCAGATCTTCGGGAAGATGATTGGCTGTGATCACAATTCGATTTAGAGGAGCCGTGTCTTTTTGATATCTGAAATTGGCAATAATAATTTTATTTGCTTCCAGTATTTCGATTAGATTTTCATCTTCTAAATAAATCAAAGGATACGTTTTATCAAATTTTATATGCTCACTTTTGATAAGTTTTGTATCCAGATAATGTAGATTCTCCATTAATTTTTGATGCTGAACACGATAAATTTCCGATGCATCGGCCAGCGTCTGAACAAAAGCGGGATTCATTCCGGCAGCCGATATAAAAGTATCCGTATTTTTTATCTGATCGATGAAAGAAGTATCACTGGCAATAACACCACCATTTAAGCCGAACGCTTTTCCTAAAGACGAAACCATAATTTTGCGTTTAATGGGAAGGTTGATGTGTGAATAAATTCCGCAGCCATTTTTTCCTAAAATTCCAAACGAATGCGATTCATCGATAACTAAAGTGACTTCTTTATGACTTGGGATTTCTTTTAAAACAGATAAATCAACAGCTTTGGTTTGATAGGAAGGAACTCCGTCAGTAAGAATAGTGATTTTCTCTGCTTTAGAATCGGTCAGACGTGGATGTATCTGATTGTTCAAAAATATTGGTAAACTGTTGGGCGTTTTAATTGCGGTATGCAGATCTGAAAAATGAAAGAAACAATCGGTGGTTTTAGTTAATTGTTCCGTAACCAATTTTCCGGCCAGCATTCCTGAAGACACCGTAACGGCACTTTCGGCCTGTATGTGACGGGCGAGAAAAGCCTCACCATTTTCATAAGCCGTTAGTTTTATATTGGCATTGCGGGAGCTGCCGTAAGTGGTTCCCCATTTTTGTATATTTTGAATGACCAATTCCTGAAAAGGATTATTGGTGGGTAATCCCAAATAAGCAGTTCCACCAAAATACAAGTATTGCTCTTTATTGATTTCAATAGTTCTGTCCGGAAATTGGTCTACGTTCATAAAAATTAGATTAAGGTTACTCCGGTGCCGTTAAGTTCAGAATAATGAATTACACCATTTTTTATGGTTACTCCAGTGGCAATATCCCGGGCCAGAAGTAAGGCTCCGTCCATATCCACATAATCCAGCTGAGGCAGCAAATGAGCAATAGCCGAGATTCCCACAGTCGATTCGGTCATGCAGCCCACCATCGTTTTGAGTCCTAATTTTTTGGCTTCTTCGATCATGCGTTTCCCCGGAGTCAGACCTCCGCATTTTACAAGCTTTACATTTACGCCATGAAAATGATTGAAACATTTTAGGACATCTTCTTCAATAATGCAGCTTTCGTCGGCTATTACAGGTAAGACAGAATGTTTAAAAACTTCCTTATGGGCTTCCCAGTCATCGGCTTTCATGGGCTGTTCGAGGAATTCTACACCTAGTTTTTTGAGCTCAATGGCGTTGTTTATGGTTTCCTCAACATCCCAGCCGCAATTGGCATCGATTCTGAAAATGGCATCGGTATGTTTTCGAAGTTCTTTTACAATAGCAATGTCTTCTTTTGTACCCAGTTTAATTTTGTAAATAGGCCACGGAAGTTCCTGCATTTTCGAAACCATTTTTTCGATAGAGGCAATACCAATGGTGTAATCCGTAAGCGGATTTTTTTCTGTAGAGTAATTCCATAATTCATATAGTTTCTTGCCTTTTTTGCGTGCGTACAAGTCATTATAAGCCATGTCTAAAGCACATAAAGCAAACATGTCCTCTTTTAAATACGGATAGATTTTAGACCAGAAAACTTCAGGAGTTTCGGTAGTTGTACTCTCAATAATGCTTCTGATTTTTTCTAAATCCTGAATCATTACCGGAACAGTTGTTTTGTAGTACGGATTTGAAGTGGCTTCTCCAAAACCCGAAAAGCCATCGCTTTTAAGCTCCACAATCAGTGAAGGCTGAAAATCAATCGATTCTCTGGAAATGGTAAAAGTATGTTTGAGTTTTAAATTGTATTCTCTTAAAATTAATTCCATAAGTCTGTTTTTATTTTTAATAGCCCAGCCAGATTATTGCTTTTGCGAAACCATCACGCCAAAGTTTTTCATTATGTTCGCCGCCTTTTATAATTTTAGATTTGGTGAGATGAAGGCAATAGCAACGCTTAGTGTCCAGCAGACGTTCCATTTTTGTCATATCGCTTACCATATCGTCACTTTCTTTGTCTCCGCATAAAAAGTAAATTTTAGTTTTGACTTTAGAAGTTTGTTCCGTCAAAGTATAAATGTTATTTGAAAACCAGAAGGATGGCGAGAATACACCTGCTTTTCCGAAGACTTCGGGATATTTTAACACGGCATAGTACGAAACCAATCCGCCCAATGAACTTCCCATAATCAGGGTGTTTTTGACCTTGGTTTTGGTTCTGTAATTCTGGTCGATATAGGGTTTTAGCGTTTTTACAATAAAATCAAGATAATTATCGGCATCACCACCGCCGTATTTTTCATTTTTATACGGAGTTAATTCGTTTAAACGTTTGTCATTTCCATGTTCAATGCCTACTACGATTACGGGAGCTTTCAGACTGTCCAGTTTTTCATCTACATTCCATTCGCCCGCGTACGAGGTTTTGCCATCAAACAAATTTTGGGCATCGTGCATGTAAATCACGCTGTATCTCTTTTTGACCGAAGCGGCATATCCGTCAGGAAGATAAATCCATATTTTTTTAGTTGTTTTTAGCTGAGGAGCTTCGATGGTAAAAGCAGATACGTTTTTTGAAGCAGTACTCTCTTGTGCGCTTGCGATGGTGGTTACCCACAAGAAAATAAAAAAGAAAAATCTCCTAATCATGAGTACTGTTGCGTTTTAGCGTTAAAAACAATAATTTAGCTAAAAATAATAAATTGATGAATACCGAAGCCGAAAAGATAAGTTTACTTTTAGAAATGATTGCTTTCTCTACAGTCGACGGGCAGTTGCATAAAAGAGAATATGAGTTTTTGTGGCTGGTGGCTCAGGAATTAAATATTAGTGCCGATGTTTTTCGTGATTTATTTCATCAGGAAAGCGCCGGTTCAGTTATAAAATCAGAATTTCAGTGTATTCAACAATTTTATCGTCTGGCGCTGATTATGTATTGCGATGGTATCTTGCATGAAAAAGAAGCCAAAGCCATACAGCAAATTTCGATCGAAATGGGTTTGAATCCCATTGCAACCCGACGTGTTCTCGATTTAATGAAAAAAGCACCAAACGCGATAATCGACCCTAAACTTTTATTGAAAGTATTTCAGGAACAGCACAATTAATTTTTTAAGCTTCAGATCAGATAATTACTTTTTTTTAATCGACATTTTTAAACCTATACCAGTTTGAAAATCGGGCGCATTGTCTAAATTTAAATCTTCTCTGAAATAGACAAAGTAAGAAAATCTTTTTGTAGAGTAGGTACAGATAAAATTCCATCCTTCTAAGTTTTCGTATAAATGAGAGATCGTTTTTTGCCAATGGGTATTTATTCTTTCTCCCGTCAGAACGATATAATCCCGCTCATTTTTTTTGTTGTAAGAAGTCTGGAAATTATAATTGATGCCATACGAAATACGGTTGTTGTTTTTGAGTTTTACCTTATAATCAATAAGACCTTCAAAACTATAAAAGAAATTCTGACTGCTGATGTTTACACGGTCGCCATATTCTAAAAAATACTGTCGTAAAACTCCTGCGCTGGCACCAAAACTTAGAATGTTTTTGTTTTTAATGATTTTCTTTTTCAGAATAGAAGCAGAAACTCCAAAATCAGCTACAGGATTATATTTGGAAGTGTTAATGCCAAGTTGCGTTCCGAAATTCAGATAGATATGATGCTTTTCATTCATTTCTAATTTGGGATAATAGTTGTAATTGATATCAATTCCGGGAATGGTAAAATTGCCATTATTCATTGTCAGAACCTTATCGTTTTCATCCTTATATGAGATTCCGGCTTTATTGAGACCATAATGTCGACGTGAAAACGGATCTTCGCCACCAGCAATATTACTGTGAAACCATTCGATTGTTTCATCCGAAGTAAAAATTGAGTAGGGATATTTTCCACCATCGAGAGAATTCATTCGCAAACCGAAATTAAGTTCGTGGTGAACCGTGATGGGTAAAGTAAAAGTGAATCGATACGATCGAATAACTCCATCTGCAAAAAACTCTTTAGTATTGGCAGGAACTTTATTTAAATCGAAAGAAAACTCCCGTGTATGCCAAGGCAAATTTTTGGCTATTTTTTGGTCGTTAGGATCTGTTAATTCGTATGATTTAACATAAGGAAGAACAACATTACCGCTCGAAACTTCAAATGAAAAAGAGTATTTATCAGGAGAACGAACATTAAAACTGTGATTTAACCTCGAAATATAAATTCCTAAGGGATGATTAGAAAGAATATTTGGTTTTATAATGTCCGAAGATTTTTCTATTTCTTTATTCCAAAAATCGTTATTTTCAGATTGTGCGACAGCATGAGCGTTGAAACCAAAAAAAGTAAAAAAGAATAAAAGATATTTCATTTCAGAGTTTAAAATTTTTGTTAAAACTAGTGAATTTGAAATTCCTTATAAAATATTTCTTAAATAATTTTAAGAATAAATTCTTCTTTTATTTTTTTGTGCATTATTTTAAAATGATGTGTTTAAGGCAGTTGTTCCTGAAGTTTTTTAATATCGTCACGTAGTTTCGCAGCTTGTAAAAAGTCCAGTTCTTTTGCTGCTTTCTCCATTGATTTTCGTTTTTCACGAATCATTTTTTCCAGTTCCGGTTTAGATAAATAAACGGTTTCAGGTTCTGCTGCTGTCGGTAAAGTATGTCCTAATTCATATTCCACCAGTGGATTTTTAGTAAAAGCACTGTCGATTTTTTTGTTTAAGGCCTGAGGGGTAATATTATTTTCAGTATTAAAATTGATCTGTTTGGCTCTGCGATAATTGGTTTCGTCAATCGTTTTTTGCATACTCGCCGTAATCTTATCGGCATACATAATTGCTTTTCCGTTCAGGTTCCTTGCGGCACGACCAATAGTTTGTGTAAGTGATCTGTGACTTCTTAAAAAGCCTTCTTTATCAGCATCTAAAATAGCAACAAGCGAAACTTCAGGTAAATCCAATCCTTCACGAAGTAAGTTTACTCCAATTAGAACATCAAAAATACCTTTACGCAAATCCTGCATGATTTCGATACGCTCTAAAGTATCTACATCGGAGTGTATATAGCGACAACGAATGTTTACTTTAGTCAAATATTTGGCAAGTTCCTCGGCCATTCTTTTTGTCAGAGTAGTTACCAGAACTCTTTCGTCTAATTCGCAGCGAACCTGAATTTCTTCGATCAAATCATCAATCTGATTCAAACTGGGTCTAATTTCAATAATTGGATCTAATAATCCGGTTGGACGAATGACTTGTTCTACATAAATTCCGTCTGTTTTCTGTAGTTCATAATCGGCAGGTGTCGCAGATACGTAGATTACCTGATTCTGCATGGCTTCAAATTCTTCAAATTTCAAAGGTCGGTTGTCCATTGCGGCTGGCAAACGGAAACCGTATTCCACCAGATTTTCTTTTCGGCTACGGTCACCTCCGTACATAGCGTGAACCTGTGAAATTGTCACGTGACTTTCGTCGACTACCATCAGATAATCACTTGGGAAGTAGTCTAGCAAACAGAAAGGACGGGTTCCGGCTTCTCTTCCGTCAAGGTATCTTGAGTAGTTCTCAATTCCGGAGCAATACCCTAATTCGCGAATCATTTCTAAATCAAAATTGGTACGTTCTTCCAGACGTTTTGCTTCCAGATGTTTTCCTATTTCTTTAAAATAATCGACTTGTTTGACCAAATCCTGCTGGATTTCCCAAATAGCATTTTGTAAAACATCAGGAGAAGTCACAAACATATTGGCAGGGTAAATCGTCAGTCGTTGGAATTTTTCAATGACTTGCGAAGTCTTGGCATCAAAGGACTCTATTTCCTCGATTTCATCACCAAAGAAATGAATTCTAAAGGCATCATCAGCATAACTTGGATATACTTCTACTGTATCTCCCTTGATTCTGAATGTTCCGGGAGTAAAATCTGCCTCTGTTCTGGAGTATAAACTCTGAACGAGGCTATGTAATAATTTAGTTCGGGAGATGACTTGATCTCTCGATATTTCAATGACGTTTTTTTGAAATTCAACAGGATTTCCAATACCATACAAGCAGGAAACCGAAGCTACGACTAAAATATCACGACGTCCTGAAAGCAGGGAAGACGTAGTACTCAAACGCATTTTTTCCAGCTCCTCATTGATGGACAGATCTTTCTCAATGAACACTCCGCTAACTGGCATAAAAGCTTCCGGCTGATAATAATCGTAGTAAGAAACAAAGTATTCTACAGCATTATTGGGAAAGAATTGCTTGAATTCGGAATACAACTGGGCAGCCAACGTTTTGTTGTGGGCCAAAACCAAAGTTGGTCTCTGAACTTCCTGAATGACATTAGCTACTGTAAAGGTTTTTCCGGATCCCGTAACCCCTAACAGAGTTTGATATTTCTCACCATCAATAATGCCTTGTGAAAGTTTTTCAATTGCTTGCGGCTGATCACCTTTTGGACTGTATTCAGAGGATACTTGGAAATTCATTTTTGGACGATGAAAGATTAGTTTTGTAAAGATACAAAGTTTGGATTCTATATAAAAACTAAAAAAAAAAGCACGAATCAAACGGGTTAGATTTACAGTGATTTTTCGCAAGGACTATGTCTTTATCTATTCTAGGAAGTCAATCATAGTGTCATTCACTATTTTGGATTGATCGATTGATAGAAAATGCCCTGCATCTGATATTATTTTTGTCTGACTATAGATTAAAAACTTTTTCGCTCTTTCTAAACTTTCTTCTGAATTGATGACATCGCGATCTCCAATTAAAATCAAAACCGGGTTAGTGATTGATTTCAGTTCATCATCTGAAAAAGGGCGCATTCTGAACATGCTTGAATTTGATTTTCCATATTTATTGGCCAGATAGAATTGCTTTTTGTAAACAGGACTTATCTTTTCGGGATGAGTAGAAAAAGTTTTCAGGGTTTTTTCGAATTTCTTTTCATTTGGGAAAAGCTTCAACATTAGGGCGGAAGTTGTTTTTCCGACTTTATCTATAAATTTAAAAGTTTGTGCGGGGCTTAATAATACTATTTTATCAATAGAATTTCCTTTTTGGGCAGCTAATAATGTTGCAATCCAGCCACCACGTGATGCTCCTATGAGATCAAATTTCTTTAATTTGTAGTGATCGAAAATTTCGTTGTATAAGATAATAATTTCTTCTGAGGAAAGAGACTTAGAGGTCAAATTCGACTTTCCGGGTTCCATTATAAAATCAATTGCATAAATGCGATGTTTTTTGGAGAGCGCTTTTATGTTGGGATACCACATGGTAGAACTTGCGTCCATTCCATGGAGTAATACGAGATCCTTGCCGTTTTTTGGCCCTGCAACAATCACATGAGCAGTTCCGTAAGTTGTTTTTATGTTTTCTTCAGTATAGGGGATATCCCAAAGTTTCAAAGCCTGATTGTAAGAATCTATGTAAGCTTGATTTTCGCTTTTTGTTTTAAAAACATAATCGTCAAATTTCGCTTTTTTGGAAGAAGCGCAACTTGCAAGCAAAAACAATATTGTTAAGCTGAAGAAAAATTTTGGCATAGGAATAAAATTCAAATTACTTTAAAGGTACAAAAAATGTAAACCCTAAGATTATCAGGATTTAATTTTAAAGTATTAGAATTTCAATGTTAGGCGTTTTCAGACTTCCAGCCCTTTTGCTGTGCTTCACTTAAAAATGTCCAGGCTACAATTCGGCTTGTTTTTTGTCCCTGAGCCATATCGATTGTTTTGATAGAAGCTGCATTTACTTTGTTTAATGTTTTATAAATACTGGAAAGATTGTCTCTTTTTGAAACCAGTGTGGTAAACCATAAACACTGCATGGCATATCTGGCACTTTCATAAATCATTTGAGTTACAAAACCTATTTCGCCTCCATCGCACCATAATTCAGCATTCTGACCTCCAAAGTTTAGAACAGGATTTACTGTTTTCTTTTCCTTTGGATTTAAATTCGAAACCTTACGAACAGTACTTTGATTAGCATCTTCGGCCGAAGAATGAAAAGGTGGGTTACACATCGTAAAAGTAAAACGATCTTCGGGGGTGATGATATTTTTAAAAATAAAGCGGGATTCTGTTTGTTGCTGAAGGCTTATGGCCTCAATCAGTTTTGGGTTGGCTTCAATAATTTTACTGCAATTTTCGATCGCTTTTTCATCAATATCTGTTCCTACGAAACTCCAGTCGTAAATTGCATTTCCTAAAATAGGATAGATACAATTTGCACCTGTACCGACATCTAAACCTAAAACTGATGCTCCTTGCGGAATATTTCCGTTGTTGGTTTCGGCTAGTAAATCGGCCAGATAATGAATGTAATCCGTTCTTCCGGGAATGGGCGGACAAAGATAGTTTTTAGGAATATCCCAGTTTTGTATGTCGTAATAGGTTTGTAGTAAAGCTTTGTTCAGTAGTTTTACTGAAAGAGGGTTACTGAAATCAATAGTTTCAATTCCATGAATGTTTACGGCAACCTGTGCTTTTAACTCAGGACAATTCGCGATAAGAAGTTCGAAATCATAACGCGAACGATGAAGATTTCGAGGATGTAAATTGTTTTTTTCGGAATTGTCTGTTGCTTTCATTTTTGTAAATTTCCGTGCAAAGATAGGTATTCCTTTCTTAGGAAACGTCTTGTAAAATTAATCCATGCATTCCATCAACAGCAAATCACCGTTGGTGTGGGTAATTGTTACTAAACCATCCTGAAGAACAGAATTACTGCTTCCGGTTCTGTAGCCAATGGTTAAGGTATCGTTTATAAGAGGATAGAGCAAATTGGTAGAGTAAATTCCGTCAACAATCCCAATCGGAATCAATGAAATGGGAGTTTTTGCGGTATACCATTTCTCGAATTTACGGGGCAGTAAAAATACTTTTGAATGATCGTCAAGAATAACAATTTTAAGCAAATCGCGGTAACGGGCAATGTTGGTAATATTGGTAATGGTATGGTCTGCACGTTTTCCGGTGGCCCAGACAACATTTACAGCAGGGATCTTCCGATCGATTAAATAATCAAAAGCTTTCTCCAAATCGGTTTTGTCCTGATCTGGTGTATGAACAATTTCGATAGGGTATTGTGTCGTTTTGTAAATTTCAGGATCAAAACCACGGTCGAAATCGCCCAGAAGAACATCGACTTTTATACCCAGTTCAATTACTCTCTCTATGGCCGAATCTAGTACAATAACGAGTGGTGACCATTCTAGTAATTGCCCTAATAACTCTGGGTTGCATGCTGCTCCGTTGGCAATAATTAAAGCGGGTTCCTGGTCGTCGCGTACGATATGGTGTGAAGACATTTATTTTTTTGATTTGAAATGTGTCGCAAATGTACAAAAGTTAGTGTTTAGTCTCGGTTTATAGTCACAGTATTCAGTATTCAGTCTCAGTTTATAGTCTCAGTTTACAGTATTCAGAAAACCGGTACTGCGACCACGACTGAGAACTGAATACTGCGACTGCGACCGAACACTGCGACTGCGACTGAACACTGCGACTGAACACTGTGACTATAAACTTAAAAAACTAATCTGCGGTGGTAATTGATTTGCCCTAAATGATAGGCTAAATGGGTAGATAGATGTACTAAAAAGAAGCCCGTTGTCATTTGTTTTTCGAAAACAATTTGTGGATAGGTTTGTTCTAAATCAGCTTCGATTAAACGGTCGAGAGCATTGTTAACAACCAAAATAGTGTCTTCGATTTTACGGATTAATTCTGATTGGGGAATATCTTTCAATGAAAATTCTAAAGGGCGATCGCGTACATAACCTGTTTTTCCTAATTCGGCTCCAATATAGGTGTTTAGGTTTCCTATTAGATGCAAACAAAGATTTCCGGCTGAATTGGAAATGCCCGGTGCAATTGCCCAAATCTGATTTTCGTTTTGATACGATTCGATTTCAATTTTTAATTTGTTCAGGTCTCTGTTAAAAAGCAATTTTAAGGTTTCGATCAACATGATTTTAGGCTTTATGGGTTATCGGAATCCAGATTTCTTCTTCAGAATTGGGATCTTCTTTTTTGTATTTTTTATCCATTACAGCAAAATGAGGCCTTTCATCTACCATATATACAGAATTTGGAAGCCAATCTACAAAAATTTCACGATAGGTTTTGTGGCCTTCGCTTTGAGGTCCTTTATGTACAAAAACGGCATACAACCCCTCAGGAATTACCAAAGATTTCATTTCCCGTGGTACCTTATCAAATTCAGAGACTTCGACTGCGGCCCATTTTTCAAAAGTATTGCCCGGATCAAAATTATCAAAATGTGCGTTTGGAAAAACTTCCAGAGAATACAAATTGGCGTTGATTGTATTTTTAATTTCTTTTCGTTTTGGCATAAAAGAACTCCATAATTGATGGGTTTTGTTTTCCAAAAATGACATTGTAACGTACTTCCCAATTAGTTTCTTCTCGGGTAAAATCTGAATTCTGGCTTCCATTTTTTGCGGGTTATTTAATTTTGTATTTTTTGTAATCGGTTTCACTAAGCGAAAAATAACCTAACGGATAGTTTGCTTTATCGACAGTATTGATAATATTTCCTCTTACGGTTGCGGGTGGAGACTGAAAAGGTCCGCCAGAATTATTCCCCGCAATACTTACCAGAATGCTCATATAATTGTAGTATTGTTTTGAGATACCGTAATGTGTCATTTCGATTTCGTCTCCAATCTTTAAGTCGTCATCATCGGATGTGCTAAAATATTCATTTCCCTGAAAAAACTTGTCCTCTGTAACGTAGTACTTTGATGTAATTTTGTTCGAATACACATATTTAAAGAGATAAAAATTATCTGCATCGGCGGGATCATTAAAGTAAGCCCTGGTCTCAATGTCTTTTCCTGTAAAACCACCTTGGTTATTTTGTTCGATTCGGGTAATGGGCGCAACTGCTTTCATGGTTTCCGTGGCTGTGTAGGTAATACCGCCCGAAATCACAGTTAGCGTGTACGTCTCGTCAATTACCGGAATAAAATTCGAGCACACATATCTCCCGGTTTTAGGAACTTCGCTAAAGTTAAATTGTATGTTCTTACTGTTTTTTATAAATATGGTTGCTCCCGAAACAGTTGGAATAACATTTTGAAAGTAACCTGTTGTAGTGGTCAGCTTTATAGTTTGTTGTTTTCCTGTGGTTTGTTTCTGCCAGTTTATAGCGGCTTCGATTACTAATTTTGGTGGAGCAGTATCTAAATTAACATCGACCACTTCCTCACAACCCGTGAAGAAAATCGATATCAAAACTAGAATTAAGAGGTTCATTTTTTTCATGATATATCTTTTGTTTCTTTTTACAGAAAGTTGGTCTTAAAATTTAAAATTATAACTAACAGCCGGAACTATTCCGAAAATCGAGGTTTTTACGGCTTCATTTGTACCGGTATCTACATTTTGACGGAAGTTGATCGAGGCTGCATTTTGGCGGTTGTATAAGTTATAAATACTAAAAACCCATTCGCCTTTCCAGTTTCGGTCTTTATTTTTTCTAGGTGTCAAAGTTGCCGAAATGTCTAAATGGTGATAGGCTGGTAAACGGTTTTCGTTTCTTAATCCATAATTTGGGACCGTAATTCCCAGATATTCATATCGTCCATTAGGGTACGTAACCGGTTGTCCCGATTGTAGCGCAAAGTTAGCGCCAAAAGACCATTTTTCGTTTAGATTATAAGCAGATGTAATGGCTAAATTATGAGTTTTATCGTAAGCAGAGCTGTACCATTGTCCGTTATTGATTCCGAGTTCCTCCGGAGTTCTTCCCGGGGTTTGTTGCTGTGATTTTGATAAAGTGTAGGAGATCCATCCGTTGAATTTGCCCTCATTTTTCTTTAGCATAAATTCGACACCATAGGCCCGCATTCTTCCATTCAGAATTATTTGTTCGATCGCATTATTCGCAATCAAATCGGCACCATCGATATAGTCAAGTCGGTTTTGGATTTTTTTATAATACGTTTCCACTTCGACAGAATAAGCACCATTGTTAATATTTCTAAAGTAACCCAAAGCCACCTGATCTGCGATCTGAGGTTTGATGTAATTATCACTTGGCATCCAGACATCCAATGGAGTAGGAGATGAAGTATTCGAAATTAGTTGAAGATACTGCGCCATTCGGTTGTAGCTTGCTTTAACCGATTGGTCATCATTTAACTGATAAGAAACAGAAAGGCGTGGTTCTAAATTATTGTAATTTTGAATGACTTTGTTTTTACCAAAATATCGGGTTGAGGTTGGAGTTCCCTTTTCGTAGATCTGCATGTTGCTATTAAAGATCACGGGTTCGTTATTGTCATAATAATTGATGGTAGAAGCGCCTAAACGGTAGAACAAACTGTAGCGCAATCCGTAAGCAACCGTGATTTTTTTCGATAGCTGATTTTCGGCTTCGATATAAACAGAAGGTTCAAACGCATATTTTTTATCCAACTGATCCGGATTAATTCCCGATGTTTCATTGCTTGGTTTGATCGTTCCGGGATTAAATTCGTAGTAAATTCCATTTAAACCATAGTTCAGTTTGAATTTATCTGAAATATAGTTTTTGAAATCGTATTTGATGTTGTAGTTCTTAATTCCTGAATCCCATTTGAAACCTACAAAGTCTAAGTCAAGTCCATAATAATAATCGCTGTAAATCAAGGATAAATTTGCAAATAGTTTATCAGAGTACAAGTGATTCCAACGCAGGTTTAGCGTTGAGTTTCCGTAGATATTAGTAAAACTTTTGTTGAGGCTAAAAACATCACGCCCAAAATAACCGGATAAATACAAGCTGTTGTTGTCGTTTAGTTTATAACTCAATTTGGTATTCAAATCATAAAAATAAGCAGAGTTGTCTTTTTGATCTTCGGATAATTTTAAAAATAAATGAGCATAAGAAGCTCTTCCTCCAATAAGGAAAGAACCTTTGTCTTTTACTAGCGGGCCTTCGGCAAGAAGTCGGCTTGAAATTAACCCAATTCCCCCATTAACATGAAATTCTTTGCTGTTTCCGTCTTTTTGGTAAATGTCTAAAACAGAAGAGGCTCTTCCGCCATAACGCGCTGGAATTCCGCCTTTGTATAATTTGAGATCTTTAATAGCATCGGGATTAAAAACGGAGAAAAAACCAAATACGTGTGAGGAATTAAAGATAGTAGCTTCGTCTAGTAAAATTAAATTCTGATCGGCACCTCCGCCACGTACATTGAATCCCGAAGCGCCTTCACCTGCATTTGTAACTCCTGGTAGCAATAAGATCGATTTTAAAACATCGACTTCACCTAAAACAACCGGCATCCTTTTGATTGTAGAAATGGAGAGTTTGTTGGCACTCATTTCGGGTGATTTGATATTGATTTTGCCTTTATTGTCGGTAATTATAACTTCCCGAAGTTCTTCACCGCTTTCGTTGATTGCAAAATTGTTTTTTGTGTTTTGACTTAAAGTAATTGTTTTTTGAAGGGTTTGATAACCAACATAACTAATTTCGATCTGATGTTCGCCTTGTGGAACGGTAAGTGAATAAAAACCATATTCGTTGGTGGTGGTACCAATTTTTAAGGCCGGAATATAGAGATTCACACCGATTAAGGTTTCGTTGTTTTTGAAGTCGGTGATGGTACCGCTTAAAGTGAATTTTTCCTGAGAAAATGATGTTAAAATGGTAAAGAGCAGAATAAAAAAAGTTGTATTTTTTTTTGTGATCATTGTCTTGGTTTTGAAACACATAGTTAATAATTCTTACTAAATATTTTCGCAGAACGTTTGTTAAACATTAGTTAAGAAAGATTTCTTTTTTTAGAGGTTCAAAGGTTTGGTTTAATTCAAAAAAAAAGACAACTATTTAAAGTTGTCTTTTCTGTAGAGATATATTGCTAAGTCTCTTTATGTTTAATTCGATTATTTTATTTGCGCAATAATTGAATTGAATGTTTCGCTAGGACGCATTGCTTTACTCACTAATTCAGGAGTTGGCTGGTAATAACCTCCAATTGTTTGAGGTTTTCCTTGTGCACCAATTAATTCAGCATCGATTTTAGCTTCGTTAGCTTCAAATTCAGCAGCAATTGGAGTGAAGATCGCTTTTAATTCGGCATCTTTGTTTTGAGCAGCCAAAGCCTGAGCCCAGTAGTATGCAAGGTAAAAATGAGAACCACGGTTGTCAATCTGACCTACTTTACGGGCAGGAGATTTGTCATTGGCAAGGAATTTATCATTTGCCTGATCTAAAGTTTCAGACAGAACAATTGCTTTAGAATTGTCTAAAGTTTGTCCTAAATGCTCTAAAGAGGCACCAAGCGCTAAAAATTCTCCTAATGAATCCCAACGTAAATAACCTTCTTCTGTAAATTGCTCAACGTGTTTTGGAGCAGAACCTCCTGCACCCGTTTCAAACAATCCACCACCGTTCATTAACGGAACGATAGATAACATTTTAGCTGAAGTTCCTAATTCTAAAATTGGGAATAAGTCTGTTAAATAATCACGTAAAACGTTTCCGGTTACTGAGATAGTGTCTAAACCTTTGATGATTCTGTCTAAAGTAAATTCAGTAGCAGCAACAGGGTTTAAGATGCGGATATCCAGATTTACGGTATTGTGATCTTTTAAATATTTTTGAACTTTTGCAATCAATTCTCTGTCATGCGCTCTGTTTTCGTCTAACCAGAAAACTGCAGGAGTATCAGATAAACGTGCTCTGTTTACAGCAAGTTTAACCCAGTCCTGAATTGGAGCGTCTTTTGCCTGACACATTCTGAAAATGTCATTTTCTTCAACGTTTTGCTCCATTAAAACAGTCCCTTTGTTGTCTGTTACACGAACAACTCCGTCAGCTTTCATTTGGAACGTTTTATCGTGAGATCCGTATTCTTCGGCTTTCTGAGCCATTAAACCTACGTTAGGAACACTTCCCATTGTTTTAGGATCAAAAGCACCGTGTTTTTTACAGAAATCGATTGTAGCTGTGTAAACTCCAGCGTAAGAGCGATCCGGAATAACTGCGATGGTATCTTGTTGTTTTCCTTCTTTATTGTACATCTGTCCTGATGTACGAATCATTGCCGGCATAGAAGCATCAACGATTACATCTGAAGGTACATGTAAGTTTGTAATTCCTTTATCAGAGTTAACCATTGCCAAAGCAGGACCGTTTTCGATTGCTTTAGTAATGTCTGCTTCAACTTCAGCTTGTTCAGGTCTTCCCGCAATTTTTGCATAGATATCACCTAAACCATTTCTGGTGTCAATGTTTAATTCTGCAAATAAAGTTTCGTATTTTTTGAAAAGATCAGCAAAGTACACTTCAACGATAGCGCCGAAGATAATTGGATCTGATACTTTCATCATGGTAGCTTTTAAGTGTACTGAAAGTAAAACACCTTCTTTTTTTGCATCTGCAATAGCATCAGCAGCAAAAGCTTTTAATTTTTTTACACTTAAAACAGAACTGTCAATAATTTCACCTGCTTTAAGGGGAGTACTTGCTTTTAATACAGTAATTGTACCGTCTTTTGCAACGAATTCAATTTTTACATCATCAGCTTCTGCAACTGTAAGTGATTTTTCGCTTCCGTAGAAATCACCGTTTGGCATTGAAGCCACTTTTGTTTTAGAATCAGCTGACCATGCACCCATTGAGTGTGGATTTGCTTTTGCAAAGTTTTTTACCGCTCTTGGAGCTCTACGGTCAGAGTTTCCTTCACGTAAAACAGGGTTTACGGCAGAACCTAAAACTTTAGCATATTTTGCTTTAATTTCCTTTTCGACATCATTTTGAGGATCTTCAGGGAAATTAGGAATGTTGTAACCGTGCGATTGCAATTCAGTAATAGCCGCTTTTAATTGTGGTACCGATGCTGAAACGTTTGGTAGTTTGATGATGTTAGCATCAGGTTGTGTAGCCAATTGACCTAATTCAGCCAAAGCATCTCCTGTTTTTTGATCAGCTGTTAAAAGCTCAGGGAAATTGGATAAAATTCGGGCAGCCAAAGAGATGTCTCTGGTTTCAATTGCAATACCTGCTGTAGACGTAAAAGCCTGAACAATAGGTAAAAAAGAATAAGTCGCTAACAATGGCGCCTCATCAGTTAAGGTGTAATAGATTTTTGAATTCTGTGTCATTTTTTTTTTTTTTTATAATCGTATCGTCAGAGAATGACGATGTAAAAGGTATAGTCGGCTCAGAATGAGCGGAGCAAATATAATAAAAACAGTCCGAAAACGGTGTAGTTTTCAGGAGAAATGCCGAAATTATCAGATTGTTATTTCGAGGTCTTTAAATTGTCAAATCGACGATTTTGGTATTAAAAAATTACAGTTTTGATGAATCACTAAGAAAAGTGAGCAATTCCGAAACAGAGAAACCTTTTCGGTTGTATAAAATCATTTTAGTGCTGTGTTTTTGTATGAAAAATTGTGCTTTTAATTTTCTCACGCAAACGGTTTCATTAGACCGTTTATGGTTTCCAAGATTAAGCTGTTAAAATCTGTTTTTATCAGCGTTTTCGCTTTAGCGCATCAGTAAAATCAGTGTCTAATTTTGACGCGGATGAAACAGATTTACTTCGTAAAAATGCAGATAAAAACGGATTTTAATCCGTTGAAATGATGTATGTCGCGCAATCTGAGAAACCTGTTAGGTTTTTAAAACCTAACAGGTTTGGCGTCAACTAAAAGCTCTTATGAAAATGATTGTCCTAGCCCCGATAGCAGTGGAAATCCTTTTGTGTCCGCCGCGGCGGACACAAAAGATTACTTCGTCAGTTCGCTTCGCTCGTGTGAAACGGATAGCGGGATTAGCTCCTGAAAATTTTAAAAAACAGGCAAAAAAAAACCCGTTTCAAATGAAACGAGTTTTTTATAACCAATAGATAAATGATTATCTTCTTTTATCTTTAATCTTAGCTTTTTTACCAGTAAGTTCTCTGAAGTAGAAAATTCTAGCTCTACGTACAGCTCCTTTTTTGTTGATTTCAATTTTTTGTAAAGCTGGTAAGTTTACTGGGAAGATACGCTCAACTCCAATAGCTCCAGACATTTTACGGATAGTAAAAGTTTCTGTGTTACCAGAACCTCTTCTTTGAATAACAACTCCTTTAAAAAACTGAGTTCTTGTTTTTTCACCCTCTTTAATTTCGTAGTAAACTGTGATAGTATCTCCAGCTCCGAAAACAGGGAAATCTTTTTTAGCAACGAATTCGTTTTGAACGAACTTTAATAAATCTGCCATGATAATTTTTATTATTGTTTATTTAGAGTAACATTCACGTATTTCGCCAGAGGTTAGTCTAATTCGGGTGCAAATGTAGAAAATAATTGTAAATTATGAATTATAAATTGTAAATTATTTTAAGTTGCTGATAAATTGAGGGTTAGGTTTTAGTCGCAGTTTTCAGTGGCAGTTTTCAGTGGCAGTATTCAGTCACAGTTTTATTGTGCTGATTATTGCTTATTATGATTGCTACTGAACACTGATGACCGAGACTGAAAGCTGAAAACCGCGACTGAACACTGAAAACTGCGACTGAATACTTATTTTGGCTGCTGTTGCGTCACACAGTGGATCATTCCTCCATTAGCGTACAAATTACGAACGTCGATACCAATTACCTTTCTGTTAGGATACAAGCTTTGAATCAATTGATTGGCAACGGCATCATTAGGATCATTGTAATTAGGAACCAATACAACCGTGTTTCCAATATAGTAATTAACATAAGAGCCTTTGTAGCCTAGTCTTTTTCCATATGTCGTTACCACTTTGTTTTGAGTCAAAGGCAGTTTTAGGAAATTGTATTTTTTACCTTTTAAATCTTTTGAATTGTACAAAGTAGGAATGTCCCCTTCTGGTACTTCCCAGTACAGTAAATCATCTTCACTCATCGTCACAATGGTGTTGTCATTACCAAATCGTGCAAATCCATCAATGTGCATGTCAGTAATTTCTTTTCCTGCTTTTCCGTTAAGCCAGATGAAGTTAGACACTCCTAAATATTTTTTAAAAATGGCTTCAGCTTGTGCCTGGCTCATTCCAGGATTACGATTTGAGTTCAGAATAGAGCTTTTCGTAGCTAATAAGGTTCCTTTTCCATCTATTTCTACAGCTCCGCCTTCGTTGATCATGATCGCATTTAAATCTACAACAGTTGTATTTTGATCTGCGGCAATTTGTGCAGGTATGGTGTTGCAATTTCTAAAATCAGCTTTTTCTCCCCAGCCATTAAAGCCCCAGTCCTGAATTACCAATTGGTTGTTTTTGTCTTTTACATAAATAGGACCATTATCTCGTACCCAAACATCATCCGTTTTATAGATTTTAAAATCGATAGCAGAAAGAGAAACTCCTGCATTTTGTAATAAAGTTGTAATTCTGTTCTTTTCGTTGGTATTATAAGCAACGATATGCACCTTTTCACTTGTCGACAGTGATTTCGTCATGGCAACCCATGTAGCATCCAAATCATCTCTATAGTTAATACCGTATTGATATTGGTGTGGCCATTGCAGCCAGGTTCCTTCATGCGGAGCAGATTCTTCAGGCATGGTATACATAATCTCGCTTTTAATGGATTCAGTTGGTTCGTTTGGTGTTGCAGACATTCCGTCTTCCTGGCAGGAAGTGAACAAAGGAAGTAGTACTATTGGTAAAAATAATTTTTTCATCTTAATATAAGTTTGTTGTGAATTAACTTGTTTAGTGTCATTTTGTTACTAGTATTTTGACGGTACAAATGTATTTCTAAAACGCAATCCGGCAGTTGTCCAAAATGGACAAATCAAATAAGCGGAATAAAAATCGCTGTGAGATAGTCGGATTCGTTATCACAATTGTCGCTGGTTTTCAGGTATTGTTCAATAACAGGCAAATGTGAAAGTTCAAAATCATGGGTTAGAAACCAGCCACCAAAGATTTGATTATACGTTTCTTCAAGGGTGTGGTAGCTTCCATGGTGAAAAAAGCGAGCATATTTGCCCCCAAAAATTTGCTTCTTTGGAAGGTTTTTTAGAACAGCAGTTGTCGCAATACAGGCTTCGTAAGTACAATTTATTTTTTCGGTAATTAAAATGTCATCCGTTATTACTCCGAAGAAGTGAACATCAGTTTCAGGAAATTCATTTTTTAAAAGAGTGTCCCAAAGATTTTCTATTTCGGGATTAATATAATGTGTTTTAGAGCTAAGATAATAAACAGCTGTTTCCGGAATTACAAGTATTTCAGGCTTTAAAAAGGAGGTGAAAGATTGAAGAATACCCGTGTCGTTAAGTAAAAGCTCTTTTTGATTTCGGGCTAGTGAAGGAGCGCAGTCGAAATGTTTTTTGAAGGTTTTTGAAAAAGACTGTACATCGGCAAAACCTACTTCAAGTGCAATTTCTGAGATTTGTTTGTTGGAGTAGATCAGTTTTTTGTACCCGTTTTCTACTTTTAATCGGGTTTGATAAGCGCCGATGGTTTCATTAAATAAAGAGTAAAAAATGCGTTGCAAATTCCTGTAGGAGTAGCAGGAAATGTCCTCCAGAGAATTTATTGAGATGATTTGATTGTAATTCATCTCAATATAATTCCGTGTATTGTAAATATGTTTCAGATTAAAATCGCTCATTTTTTAGCTTTTAGAAAGAAGTAACAAAAAAGATAACGATAATTACAGCTTTCAAGTATGATGGAGAAGAATCACTAAAAATAAATGAGGAGGGAATATTTTTTATTTTTCTTCCAATAAATCCGGACGTCTGTTTTTAGTATGTTCGTATGCCATATCCTCACGCCATTTGTCAATTTTAGCAAAATGACCGCTTGTTAAAACTTCAGGAACTTTCCAGCCTTTATAATCTGCCGGTCTTGTGTATATAGGACCTGAAAGCAGATTGTCCTGAAAACTATCAGTCAATGCTGAAGTTTCGTCGCTCAAAACACCGGGAATCAATCGGATCAAGGCATCAGATAAAACCAAAGCTCCTAATTCTCCACCGGATAATACATAATCGCCAATTGAAATTTCTTTCGTAATAAAATGATCACGAACACGTTGATCTACCCCTTTATAATGTCCACAGAGAATGATAATGTTTTCATACATCGACATCGTATTGGCCATTTTTTGATTTAGAGTTTCCCCGTCAGGCGACATATAGATAATTTCATCATACTCACGCTGGCTTTTTAAATGCGTGATACAGTCATCAATAGGCTGAACCGTCATTACCATTCCGGCACCTCCGCCAAACGGATAATCGTCAACACTTTTTTGCTTGTTTGTTGTGTAATCACGCAAATTATGAAAATGAACTTCCACTAAACCTTTGTCTATGGCACGTTTCATAATCGAAGCCTCAAACGGACTCTTTAATAATTCAGGTAAAATTGTAATAATGTCAATTCGCATTTTTTTTCTTCAATAGTTCTAAGGTGCAAAGATACAAAGTTAATTTTTGTGAATTTTCAAGATTTGAAAATGACAGAAAATAATTAAAAGTTTTTAGTGAAAGAGTTTATAGCGAGAAGGTTATAGTGTTTGTTGCTGTATAAGTGTTTGTTGTACGGTTAAATAGATGATGATTATATAACATAATATATCTTAAATGTAAAAAAAAGATGCCTAATTTTAACTAATATTACAATTCAATTGTTTGATTTTGTAAAGAGATACTTAAAAATAAAACCTCCATGAAAAAGCTACTCGTATTAACTGCTCTATTGATTTTACAAGCATGTTCAACCACTAAAAATGCAAATGATCAATGGATTGGTCAATCAAAAAAAAATATTATTAAGATGTGGGGACCGCCTATACGTACTTTACACAATTCAGATCACGGGGAAATATTGATTTATGCGGAACAAGTGTATGTTAATGCAAATACTAATGAAGGCACCAGAATGGCTGGTTCAAATTACTGGAACTATACCTACATCTATACCCATAAGAATGGAGAGATCTATTTGTACAAAACAGATAAACAGCAACAACCACCTCAAACAATTGCTGTAAAATAAGCTGATTTCTTGTTTTTTAAACGGAAATATTGAGAATTTATCATTTTGGTCAAAATCATTTGATTATATTTATGTCCGCTTTATGCTGATCTTTAGTAACTTAAAATGATAAATCATGAGAAAAACAGCGATGCTTATTGTGTCTTTTGTAATTATTTCCTGTCAGAATCAAAATCAATTAAAATCTATGGATACCACAAAAAACGAACAATTAATCAAACAGTATTTTGAGCATTTTAATAGCCACGATTGGAAAAAGATGTCTGAAATGTATACTGAGACTGCTGATTTTAAAGATCCTTCATTAGGGCTGGGGATTGTTAAACAAACCCGTAAGCAAATTGCGGATAAGTATGCAGAGCTTAATTCCGCTTTTCCGGATTTGCATGATAAAGTTGTTCAGGTTTATCCGTCTGGAGAGAAACATATTATTGTCGAGTTTGTTTCATCGGGTACAGCGCCTGACAATTCAAAATTTGAACTACCGATCTGTACTATTTTTACAATTGAAAAAGGATTAATTACCAAAGATTTTACCTACTTTGATGATTTTGAAGAAGAGGAAAACTAAGGGCAGCTACTAACTGTAAAAAAGATGTTGTCCCTACGGGACATTGTTGAGGATGGATTTACCGATATCTTGCTCCTGACGGAGCATTTTTTTTGCTTACTGTTTTACCGATATTTTGCTCCTAACGGAGCATTTTTTTTTTGATGATAATTAAATAAGTAAAATAAATTGTGAGGAAGTAATATTTATTAGTGAAAAAAAAATGTAGTTTTATTCTTTCATTTTTTGATGTAAATGTAAAATAAAAATTGTTTATGTATCACAAATCATTCCGTCAGGAATTACATGTCACTGGGATCAAATTATATATGATCTTCACATCGCACATTATTCCGTCAGGAATTGCATATCGATAGAACATATCGGTAGAATTGAACGAATATATGTTTTACACATCACAAATTATTCCGTCAGGAATTACATATCGGTAGAATTTAACGAATATGTGTTTTACACATCACAAATTATTCCGTCAGGAATTACATATCGGTAGAATTTAACGAATATGTGTTTTACACATCATAAATTATTCCGTCAGGAATTGCATATCGGTAGAATTGAAAGAATATATGTTTTACACATCACAAATTATTCCGTCAGGAATTAAATATCGGTAATTATGGCAAACACATACACCCAAATACATATTCATTTTGTTTTCGCAGTAAAATTCAGACGTGCGTTAATAAACAAAGAATGGAAAGCAGAATTATATCAATATATAACCGGAATTATAAAAAATAATGATCATAAGCTTCTGGCGATAAATGGTGTTTCGGATCATATTCATATTTTAATTGGGATCAGACCTGCGCAATCAATTTCTGATTTGATGAAAAATATTAAACAGGATTCCTCAAAGTGGATTAATACTAATAAGTTGTCCAAAGGATATTTTCAATGGCAGGAAGGCTATGGAGCCTTTTCATACAGTAAATCTCAATTGACTGCCGTCATTAAGTATATTGAAAACCAAGAAGCGCACCACAAAAAGAAAACCTTGAAAGAGGAGTATATTCACTTTTTACAAAAGTCCGAAGTCGATTACGACGAAAGGTTTATTTTTAAAGAATTAATTTAGAAGTAAGCAATAAGAAAACAGATTAGCTTAAATTTGATAGAAATAGTTAGTGTGAAAAAACGCTAGCTGATATATAAAATTTACAAAGGATAGAAAGTTAATTAAACATATTGAAAATGCAGCATTTAAAAACAAGCAAAGAATTTATAAAAGGTGATGAAATCGAGTGGGAGGTTGTTGGTGAAGGAATCAAGCGTAAAATTCTTGCCTTTGATGAAAGAGTGATGTTGGTAAATGTTCATTTTGAAAAAGGGGGAATTGGTGTTTTACACGAACACTATCATTCACAGGTAACGTATGTTTCAAGTGGTAAATTTGACGTTACTATTAGCGGTGTAACCCAAACGCTAAAAGAAGGAGATAGTTTTTACATTCCGCCTCATGCCATTCACGGAGTGGTTTGTTTAGAAAGCGGACTTTTGACGGATGTTTTTAGCCCGATTAGGGAAGATTTTATAGAATCGTAATGTTTTAAAATTCAGTATAATTTTTAAAACAATAGACAGAATTGCCTTTGAACTTAGAAAAATTATAATTTTTTTAAAGTTTTGGTAATAATTAGATTGGTATTTTTGCAAAATGAATTTATCCAAAACGAATGTCTTATTTATGGCAGCTTGCACTGGACTTATAGTTGCAAATCTTTATTACTGCCAGCCTTTAATTGTTTTAATTGCCAACGAATTTAAAATTCCCGAAGCCAGTGCGGGAACAATAACTTATCTAACCCAGGCAGGTTATGCGATAGGATTGTTTTTTATGGTTCCGCTAGGCGATAAAATTGAACGAAAAAAACAAATTTTAATGACCACTTTTGCTTCTGTAATCGCTTTGATTATTGCGGCAACGGCAAAAAGTTTCTTTCTTTTGCAGGTGGCTTCTTTATTAATTGGAATTACTTCAATCGTGCCACAGCTTATTTTGCCTTTGGCGGCTTCTTTAAGTGCACCGGAACAGCGTGGAAAAGTAGTAGGAACCATCATGAGCGGTTTACTTGTTGGGATATTGCTTTCCAGAACATTAAGCGGGTTTATCGGTCAGTTATTGGGTTGGAGGTCTATGTTTTATATTGCTGCGGGAATCTGTTTATTGATCTTTTTTGTGATTCAGAATAAATTTCCGGTCAATAAACCTCAGTTTGAGGGAACTTACGGGCAGTTGATTCAGTCTCTTTTTACACTTATAAAGACACAGCCGGTTTTACGTGAAGCTACACTGATTAATGTGTTTAGTTTTGCACAATTTGGAGCTTTTTGGACCACTATGGTTTTACTGCTTTCCGGAGAACCATTCGGTTTTAACAGTGCTACAATTGGGCTTTTTGGAATTGTAGGGGCTTCAGGAGCTTTGGCAGCACCTTTAGTAGGGAAAATGGGAGACAAAGGAAACTCAAGAATTGCGGTAGGTTACGGTTGTTTATTGATCTTAATTAGTTTTCTGGTTTTTTATTTTTCGATAGAAAGTGTGATCGGAATTGCGATCGGAATCGTATTTATTGATATCGGAATTCAGGGAGTTCATATTTCAAACCAAACCAGAGTATATTCATTGCTTCCGGAAGCCAGAAACCGATTGAATACCGTCTTTATGTCATTTAGTTTTTTAGGAACAGCAGCCGGATCGGCTTACGGATTATTGCTCTGGAAATTGGGTGGATGGCACGCTGTAACCATTGGATGTGTTGGATTATCGGCACTGGCATTTACAGTTTATGGCCTAACTTACAAATCAAAGTCTAAAAAACAGAAAGCATAAATTGATATAAAATTAATTTGTAAATTTGCAATCAAATAAAAAATAACAACAATGGAAAACGGAATATACGCTAAATTCAACACTGGTAAAGGTTCGATTTTAGTAAAACTTGCACACGATTTAGCACCTGGGACCGTAGGGAATTTTGTAGCTCTTGCAGAAGGAAATATGGAGAATAAAGTAAAACCTCAGGGGCAAAAATTCTATGACGGATTAACTTTTCATAGAGTAATTCCTGATTTTATGATTCAGGGAGGATGTCCAAAAGGAACTGGAACTGGTGATCCTGGATATAAATTTGATGACGAGTTTCACCCAAGTTTAAAACACGATCGTCCAGGAGTTTTAGCAATGGCTAATTCAGGTCCGGCGAGTAACGGTTCTCAATTTTACATTACTCACGTTCCAACTTCTTGGTTAGACGGAAAACATACTGTTTTTGGTCATGTAATCGAAGGTCAGGATGTTGTTGATGCAGTGGCTCAAGGAGATAATCTTGAAGCAGTAGAAATCATCAGAGTAGGTGAAGAAGCTCAAAAATGGAATGCTATTGAAGCTTTTATAGCTTTAAAAGGAGCTCGTTTGAAGCGTGATGCTGCTTTAAAAGCAGAATCAGAAGCGAAAATGGAACAATTGGCTGCAGGTTTTGATAAAACAGACAGTGGTTTACGTTATAAAATGATTCAAAAAGGAGAAGGTAAGAAAGCTGAAGCTGGTAAAACAGTTGCAGTACATTACGAAGGTTCTTTAGAAAATGGAAAAGTTTTTGATTCATCTTACCCACGTAAAAAACCAATCGAATTCAGATTAGGTCAAGGACAGGTGATTGAAGGATGGGACGAAGGTATCGCTTTATTACAAGTAGGCGATAAAGCTCGTTTTGTAATTCCATCTGATTTGGCTTATGGAGCTTCAGGTGCAGGAGGAGTTATTCCACCACACGCAACTTTGATTTTTGACGTTGAATTAATGGACGTAAAATAAGACTTTACAGCAATTTAGTATTGTTTTAAATAGTAATCCCATTCGCTAGCCGAATGGGATTTTTTTTATATTTACTTAAAAAAACAAGAACAATGAAATTAAGGATCTTAACTTTAACTGCTGTGACGTTGCTTTTGGTTTCGTGCGGTACTAAAAAAGCGGCTGAGGTTGCACCGGCTGCACCGGCTGTGACTGAGACAGTAAAAACTACAGAATTAACTCCTGCATTGGCGGAAGGTAAAAACTTGTACGAAAACAGTTGTGCAAGATGTCACAAACTATATGATCCGAAGAAATTTAGTCAGGAAGACTGGAAACCAATTCTGGTAAGAATGCAGAAAAAAGCGAAGGTAGATGATACTCAAATTGCCTTAATATCAAATTATATCACTTCTCAATTGTAAGAGGTCAGTGTTTTAGATTTATAAAAACTATTCAATATTAGATTGGATAGTTTTTTTTGATTAAAACTGAGCATAAAAAAACACCTTCACGCAGGAGGTGTTTAAAAAACTAAGAAATGCTTTCAGGTGAGTTGCTAACGGCTGTTATTTTTAATGTTTTTATTCCGGCCGGTAATTCCCAATCGACAACATCATTTTCTTTAAAGCCAATAATAGCAACACTAAGCGGTGCTAAAATAGATATTTTTCCTTCTTTTACATCGGCAAAGGATGGGAGGACAATCTGAATCTTCATGCTTTTATTTGCTTTTACATCTTCAATAGTGACCTGCGAATTGATTCGTATAACGGTTTCGTCCAATTCACTTTCTTTACGGATAATGGCGCGGTCTAATTCTTGCGAAAGCTGTCCAATTTCTTTGGCATTTGTTGTGTTTTTACTTTTTAGTATCAATTCTCTTAAAAACTGATAATCTGTCTTACAGAATGTAGGGGTTGGTTTCATATCGATTCTAATTTATTGTGATTTGAATGTTCGGAATTTTCAGATCCAGTTTATAATGAAAGTCATTAGCGGCGGCCTTTAAAAGGAGACTGCGACAGAAGACTACAAGTTGTAGCTGAAAACTAATAAATAAATCCTCCGTCTGAGAGAAGAAATTGAAATAGACGGAGGCCTAATTGATAAAGGCCTTACTATGTGAAGTAAATACAGCAGTAAGCGTTCTTCTCATAAGAGAAAACGATAGCGAGGAAGCTGCAAATAGATTGATAGTAATCACTAGGAAAATAATTAATTGGATTGGTAAAGATAAGCAAACTTTTTGAAAACACTAAAGAGTTGTTTTCCATTTGATGTTACAGCCAATACTTGGTTTTTGAGGATTTTTTAAACTTCTGTTGTAAATAAGGGCATCAATAGCGCTACGAAGATCACTTCCGCTAAGCGGAATCCCATTTCCAGGTCTCGAATCGTCTAATTGACCTCTGTAAAACAGGCGATCCTGATTGTCAAATAAATAAAAATCAGGAGTACAGGCGGCTTCATAAGCTTTGGCAACGTCCTGACTTTCGTCATACAAATACGGAAAATCGATCTTATTCTGAAAAGCAAATTCAGTCATTAATTCAGGAGCATCTTGCGGATACTTTTCGATATCATTACTGGAAATCGCAATAACACCTATTCCTTGTACACGATAATCATTGGCAATCATTACAATCTCCTTAATAACATGAAGTACAAACGGACAGTGGTTGCAAATAAAAATAACCAAAGTGCCTTTTGATCCTCTCAAATCTTCAAATGAATAAACATTATTAGAATTGGTATCTCTTAATTTGAATCCAGGAGCAATTGTTCCAAGGGGAATCATATTTGAAGGAGTTCGTGCCATTTTGTAGAAATAAGTTTCTCAAAAATAGCTTTAAAATTCTGTAAAAGAAAGCGTATAGCCCTGTTTTTGATTTTTCACCACAGATTATACAATTTAAACAGCATTGCTGGCGAGCAGCTGGAAAACCATCAGAATTGTATTAATCTGTGGTAGTTGGAATAAATTAGGCGTTTAAAAAGTCTAACAAATCTTTGTTTAATTTATCTTTATGGGTGTAAAATAAACCATGTGGCGCGCCTTCATAAATAATAAAGTTATTTTCAGAAATGGCTTTGGCTGCTTTTTTTGAGGTAAGATCAATAGGCACAATTTTGTCATCATCACCATGGATAATTAAAGTAGGCACTTTTACAGCATCCAGTTCGTCCCTAAAATCAGTGAAAGAAAAAGATTCGGCACATTTTAACGTAGCACGCGGTGAAGCAAAAGAACATAACATTCTGTAGTATTCTAATAGGGGCGTGCTTAAAGGTCTGTTGATGATGTTGATACCAAAAAAGGTCTTGCCAAAATTATCAATAAAACCAATTCGGTCTTCTTTGATGGTATTTGCTGTAATTTCACTTTTCTCTTTCGGATGTCCGTCGGGATTATCATGGGTTTGTAATAAGAACGGAATGATAGAAGAAATTAATGCGGCTTTTGTAACGGCTTTACCACCATAGCGACTAAAGTAGCGAACCACTTCACCACCGCCCATTGAGAATCCTACGAGAGTAACGTTTTCTAATTGAAGTTGCTCTATTATTTCTTTTAAATCATCAGTTAGCGTATCATAATCATAGCCGTCGTAAGGTTGTGATGACTTGCCAAATCCACGACGGTCATAAGCGATGACGCGATAATTATTCTGAACCAGAAAATCAATTTGATATTCCCACATTTCATTCGAAAGCGGCCAGCCATGAATTAGAATTACCGGTTTACCTTTTCCGTAATCTTTTACATATAGCTTTACGTTTTTGGCAGTTTCTATATATTTATCGGTATTTAAAAGTTGAATATCAAAGTCAGAATCTCTAAGGGAGGTATTGTTATTTAGGGTGTTATTTTCCATTTTTATATTTTTTTGCGTTAGCGTACCAATTTGATTCGTAAAGTTAGAAGCTACTCAAAAAAAAGCAGTTATAGAATTAGGGATAATAATTACAAAATTAATAGGTTTGTAAATCATCAAATACTGAAGCAAAAATGGACTTAACCTGGAATGAATTTGAAAGAACAGATATGCGTGTCGGAACTATTATTGAAGTAAATGATTTCCCCGAAGCAAGAAAACCGGCCTATCAGCTTACGATTGATTTTGGTTCTGAAATTGGAATCCGTAAATCATCCGCCCAAATAACGACATATTATAAAAAAGAAGATTTGTTAAACCGACAAATTATCTCAGTAGTAAATTTTCCCAGAAAACAAATTGGAAAATTTATGAGCGAATGTCTTGTTCTTGGCGCCATAGGCAAGGAAGGAGATGTTATTTTACTCGCTCCTGATTTTAAAATAGAAAACGGATTAAGAATCGGGTGATTTTTTTTAGTCGCAGTTTACAGTTTCAGTTTACAGTCACAGTTTTCAGTATGCGACTGCAAACTGAGACTGCGATTGAGAACTATCCAATTTTCTCTATCAATTGCTCCAGAATCAATTGTCCTTCTTCCCAGTATTTTAAGTCTGAATCGGAGTTGATGTGGCCTTTTTGTCCTACGTTAACAAAATCACTTCCCCACATTTCAGCAAAATATTTTTTTCTTTCAAAAGTTGCGTAAGGATCGTTTTCACTCGCTACAACAACTGAAGGAAAAGGCAATTTTGAAATGGGCATTGGCGAAAAGTTCCGAATAGAATCGGGGGTATGTTGAGGTGAATCTACATCGGCAGGAGCTACGAGTAAGGCTCCAACAATATTTGAATTTTGGTTTGCCTGTGCCCAGTGCAGAACAAGTGAAACAGCTAAACTATGTGCTACAAGTACAGTAGGGCTGTTCAGTTTTGAAATTTCTTCGTTTAAGCGTTTAAGCCATTCCTCACGGATAGGTTCGTCCCACTCATCGTGAACAATTCGAGTTGCATTTTTGAACTTTTTATGCCAAAACGTTTGCCAGTGTTTGTCCCCGGAATTTCCAAGTCCAGGTAGAATTAATAGTTGCGTTTCCATTTCTGGTGTTTTTATAAAAATATTTGAATATCGTCTCTATCGGACAATAGATAAATATCGACTAAAATGGTCGAGTTTAAAGATTTAAAAAAAGTCCAAAATGTCAAACAGAATGGACTTAAACTTTTAAAAAGTAATTTTTTGACTAAATATCGTCAAAATCAATATCGGTAAAACTGGTTCTTTGCCCTTCGGGTTTGTCAGAACCGTATTCTTTTTTGAAATCTTTTTGGTGTCTTTCAGAAATTACTTCTTCGCCTTTGTGGTTCAAGACGTACGAAGTCATTTCTTCTAGTATTTCGGCAAAAGCACTAAAGTCTTCTTTGTACAAGTAGATTTTGTGTTTTTTAAAATGAAAAGAACCATCTTCCTCAGTAAATTTTTTACTTTCGGTAATTGTGATATAATAATCGTCAGCTTTAGTAGCTCTCACATCAAAGAAATAAGTTCTTCTTCCTGCTCGTAATACTTTAGAAAAAATCTCTTCTTTTTCTAACATGTCATTTTCTCTCATAATACGTTCTATCATTTTTGGAATTAATAGTACTCAAAAATCATAAAAAATTATCGATTACGCAACAATTAAAGTAATTCTTTTTCCGAAAGTTGTTTTAAATATAACGATGCATAATAGCCTTCCTGATTTATTAATTGATTATGAGAGCCTTGTTGAATGATCCTACCGTCTTCCAGGATGATTATTTTATCGGCGTTTTTTGCAGATGATACCCGGTGACTCACTATAATTGTAGTTTTATCTTTACAAATTTCAAATAAATTGCTTAAAATCGTTTCTTCTGTTTCTGTATCTACTGCCGACAAACAATCGTCAAAAAGTAAAATTGCCGGATTTTTAATAATGGCGCGCGCAATAGACACACGTTGCTTTTGTCCGCCAGAGAGAGTGATTCCTCTTTCTCCCAAAATCGTGTCGTATTGTTTGTTAAAAGCAATAATATTATCGTGAACTACCGCATTCTTGGCAGCCTCGATTACTTCTTCATCTGTAGCGTCCTGATTACCAAATTTTATATTGTTTTTAATAGTGTCCGAAAATAAAAAAGCGTCTTGAGGTACAATGCCAACATTATTTCGCAAATCATACAGGTTTAAACAGCTGATTTCGTTCTGGTCGATCGTGATTTTACCCTCGGTTACATCATACAAACGTGAGATGAGCGATAATATTGTAGATTTTCCGGAGCCTGTTTTTCCTAAAATGGCCAATGTTTCTCCTTTTTTGACTGTAAAAGTAACATTTTTCAGTGCCTCGATATTGGTGTCTTCATAGGTATAACTTACGTTTTCAAAGGCAATCGTGCCCTGAATGTCAGAATGATTTTCGTTTTTGTTTTTTATTTCAGGCTCAATCTTCAAAAATTCGTTTAAACGCTTCTGTGACGCTTCTGCCTCCTGAACCATAGACGAAACCCATCCTAATGAAGCCACAGGCCAGGTTAGCATGTTTACATATAGAATAAATTCGGCAATAGTACCGATATTCGGAATCGTTCCGTTAATGTACATTACACCACCAAAATAGATTACCACCAGATTACTGATTCCGATTAAGGCAATCATCAAAGGGCCAAATAGGGATTGAACTTTGGCTAAATCTAAACTCTTTTTTTTGCTTTCATCAGCCAAAGCGATCATATTGTTCTGGTGCTGATTCTCCAGTGAGTTGGCTTTTATAACTCGGATACCCGAAAAAATTTCCTGCGTAAAACTGGATACTTTAGATAAATATTGTTGAAAGGTGGTGCTTCTTTTATTGATTTCTGAACTTAGCTTGAAAATGCAATAGGAAAGAATTGGTAAAGGTAAAATAGTATAAAGTGTCAGTAATGGTGAAACATTATACATATATATAATGACAATGGCGAAACGAATAAAAGTATTGATAGTATACATTACTGCAGGGCCCACATACATACGAACTTTTGAAACATCTTCGCTAATACGGTTCATTAAATCTCCGGTGCGATTTTGTTTGTAAAAGTTCTGCGAGAGTTTTTCATACTGTTTGAAAACCTCATTTTTTAAATCAAACTCGATATGACGCGACATTACAATTAAAGTCTGACGCATTAAGAACGTTAGAAAACCGGCAACAATGGTAGTGGCTATGATTAGCAGTACGTTATGAATTAATCCTTCGCGGTAAGTATTGATAACTATTTGAGAAGTCTGATCGGCTTCGGGTAATTTATCAAACTTTTCAATGGCATTTAGCGACTTGCTAATTAACTTTGGAGTGAATAAAGAGAATATTTGTGCGATTATGGTGATTAAAATTCCTAAAGAGAAACTATATTTATATTTGATAAAATATTTGTTTAAATAACTTAATTCTTTCATTTTTTTAAGAGATTCAATGTTAAAATGTTTTGATTTTGTAAAATATTATGAATAAAAATTAATGTAATGTATAAATTTATCAAAACAAAACGATTGTTAGATTGTTATTTTAAAGATAATAAATTAGCACATGTATATTTTTTGTATAAATTTGAGAAGTCTTTTTGACAAATTCATAATTTTAACAAATAATATAGTAGCGCTATGGATGCAACTTTCGCAACTGGAAAAGAACTTCAAAAAATGGATCCTGTTTTTGGTCAATTGTCTTTTGACGATCACGAACAAATTGTATTTTGCAACGACAAAGATACAGGTTTAAAAGCAATTATTGGTATTCATAATTCGGTTATGGGACCAGCTTTGGGAGGTACTAGAATGTGGAATTACAATACTGAATGGGAAGCATTAAACGATGTTTTGCGTCTTTCAAGAGGTATGACATATAAATCTGCCATTACCGGATTAAATATCGGTGGAGGTAAAGCAGTAATTATTGGTGATGCTAAAACGCAAAAAACACCTGAATTAATGCGTAAGTTTGGTGAGTTTGTTCACTCCTTAGGTGGTAGATATATTACTGCTGAGGATGTTGGAATGGAAACAAAAGATATGGACACTGTTAGAGATGTAACGCCTTATGTTACGGGTATCTCTGAAGAAAGAGGTGGTTCAGGAAATCCTTCTCCAATAACAGCTTACGGTGTTTATTTAGGAATGAAAGCTGCTGCTAAAAGTCAGTTTGGTACTGATGTTTTAGAAGGTAAAAAGGTTTTAGTTCAGGGAATTGGTCACGTAGGTGAGGCTTTAGTAGAATATTTAACTAAAGAAGGAGCAATCGTTACAATTACTGATATCAATGAAGAGAAATTATATCAGGTAGCTTCAAAATACAATGCTTCAATCTATTCTGGTGAAGATTTGTATACAGCTGATGTTGATATTTATGCACCATGTGCTATGGGAGCAATCATTAATGATGCAACAGTAGATAAAATTAAAGCTAAAGTTATTGCAGGAGCAGCTAACAATCAGTTGGCTGACGAAAATATTCACGGAGCAAGATTACAAGAAAGAGGTATTTTATATGCTCCTGATTTCTTAATCAACGCTGGTGGAATTATCAACGTATATGCTGAATTAGAGCATTACGGTAAAGCTGAAATCATGACAAAAACCGAAAATATCTATAATACAACTTTAGAGATTATCGATTACGCTGTGAAAAACGGAATGACAACACACAAAGCAGCGCTTACAATTGCTCAAAATCGTATCGATTTGAGAAGAATTGAGAACGCGAAAAAATAATTTTTTAAGTTAACAGTCTCAGTTTTTAGTCTCAGTTTCGCAAAAAGTGAAAACTGAGACTGAAAACTGAGATTTTTTTATGCGGTTTCTAAATCACTGAAGACTGAGACTGAAAACTGAGACTTAACGAAATACTTTTTTACAAATTAATTTTAATATCAACTGCGAAATTCATACTTTTGCAGACTAATTTTTAAATGTTCTTACAAGGTGGTAAATAGAAGACACATACGCGTTAAAGTAATGCAATCCATTTATGCAATGCATCAAAGCGGTTCTGATAATATGGAAAAAGAAGAGAAGTTTCTTTTTTACAGTATTGATAATATTCAGGATCTATATCTTATAATGCTTTCTTCATTGATTGAAATTTGCAAAAAAGAATCTGTTTTTTTACATCTTTCAAGTAAAAAACATCTTGCAACTGCTGCAGAACGTAATCCAAATGAAAAATTCGTAAAAAACAAAATTTTTCAACTTCTTGCCGAAAGTAATTCGCTTAGTATTGCTTTAGAAAATCGTAAAATCAACAACTGGAATCTGAACGACGATTATATCATTTTGCTTTTAAATGATATCAAATCAAGCGAATTGTATGCTAAATACATGAGCACTACAACAAATACTTTTGAAGAAGACAGACAATTTGTAATTGATTTGTTTGCAGATGTAATTGTTCCAAATGAAAAATTATATGAGTATTTAGAGGATGATAAATTAACCTGGGTGGATGATATTCCTGTTGTAAATACGCATATCATCAAACAATTGAAGGCTATAAAAACTGAAGATCCGGATGATTTTAGAGTGCCTAAGTTGTACAAAGATGTTGAGGATAAGGATTTTGCTAAAGACTTGTTTAGAAGAACAGTTTTAAATGAATCGGTTCTGGCAAAAGAATATGATGATAAAACACCAAACTGGGACAGTGAAAGGATTGCTGAAATTGATACTATTATCTTGAAAATGGCAATTTGTGAGTTTCTGAAATTCCCTTCAATTCCAGTAAAAGTAACTCTTAACGAATATTTAGAAATTGCGAAAGAGTATTCTACGCCAAAAAGTAGTATTTTTATCAACGGAATTTTAGATAACCTTGTTAAAGAGCTTACAGCGAATAAAAAAATGGTTAAAGTAGGACGTGGGTTGATGTAATTGATACCGGATTTTTATAAATAAATTCTAAACTCTCGTTGATGACGTCGCTTCAAGTGAAGTTATGGGAGCTTAAAACGTAAATATTAATAACAAAAATAAAAACTGAATACTATGCAAGATTTGATGAAATTTGCGCCTTATTTACTAATGTTTGTAGTGTTGTATTTCTTTATGATCAGACCACAACAGAAAAGAGTAAAAAACGAAAAAGAATTTGAAAGCAGCCTGAAAGTAGGTGATAAAATAATTACTAAAAGTGGTTTTCACGGAAAAATCGTTGAACTTGCTGATACAAGTGCAGTAATTGAAACAATGTCCGGAAAATTAAAAATTGAGCGTTCGGCAATTTCTATGGAAATGAGTGCTGCTTTGAAAAAAGCTTAATTTTTTAAATTACAATATTAAAAATCCCAAATTCTAATACAGGAGTTTGGGATTTTTTTTAATTGTCATTTCTACTGAAAGGAGAAATCACACAATCCAATTCAGCAAAAGTAACCGCAATATTGTCATCCCGAGGAAGGAGGGATCTCCGTAAGAAACTCCACATAGTGATTCCTTAATCTTTGTCGAGCTGCTTTTGAAGATTCCTCGTTCCTAAATGACTCGTCTTTGCGTAAAAAAAACCTTTATCAAAGTTTTAAACTTTGATAAAGGTTTTTTGTAGCTTGGAATTTTTCAAAAATTGAAATTTACCTGCTATCTGTATTTATCATTCAGTCCGATGTTTTGTAATATCATCGGAATTACTTTTTCAATTCTTGAAAGTTTGGTTTTGTCCTGCTTAGCTGTTTCAATGTATTCGAGAAATTCATATTGCTTGTAAGCACTGAATTTCTGAAATGCTTCTGCTAAAGCGGGATTCTGAGCTGTTTCTTTTTGAAAAAGTTTAGAAACAATAGCTTCTTTTTTTGTGGGTTTGATGATTTTGCCTTGTTTTTCGTTCTCAATAGCTTCTAAAATATAGTCGAGAACGTCTGCTTCGTTTACTTCGTTTTTTGAAGTAAAACGCCATTGACGTAAAGATTTTGTTTTGTCTTCCTGAGCGTTAATGAGCTTTTTTTTCTCATCTTTCAAAAAAACTCCATTAAAGAACCAGATCGTAAAGTACTCTTTAAAACCTCCTATGCCGATAACATTTTTTTTGTTGTAAACATAAACTGGGCCGCCCCATTTTACAGTTTCAATCAGTTCGGTCTTATCAATAATCGATTTTAGGAAAAGGAGTTCTTCTTCCCAGCTATTGACTTTGTCCCAAACGTGTTTTTTATCAGACATATTCCTTGTTAGTTTATTTTTTTCTTTTTGGCTTTTCAGGTGCGTCAAAAATGCCTGGAATTGCGGTTAATTCAGCAATTTTCACAATGACATCTGTCGCTTTTTGCATGCTTTCGGCAGGAACATATTCGTATTTTCCGTGAAAGTTATGACCGCCGGCAAATATATTTGGGCAAGGAAGTCCCATAAATGACAATTGAGACCCGTCAGTTCCGCCACGAATAGGCTTGATGATCGGTTTAATGTTTAATTCACGCATTGCTTTTTCGGCAATATCAACAATGTGTTTTACGGGAAGTACTTTTTCTTTCATATTGTAGTACTGGTCTTTTACTTCAGCAGTTACAATATCTTCTCCAAATTGTTTCGCAAATTTCTTATTGATTTTTTTTGCAATTTTAGCAATTAGGTCTTTACGTTTTTCGAATTTTTTCTTGTTGTGATCGCGAATGATCAATTCTAAAACAGTTTCTTCAATACTTCCGGTAAGGTGGTGGACATGGAAAAAACCTTCATAGCCTTTGGTTTCTTGAGGAGTTTCTCCTTTAGGAAGTTCGTTGATGAAATCGTTGGCAATCAACATCGAATTGATCATTTTTCCCTTGGCATAACCCGGGTGAACGCTTTTTCCTTTAAAGGTGATTTTAGCTCCGGCGGCATTAAAATTTTCATATTCTAACTCGCCAATCTGGCTTCCATCCATAGTATAGGCCCATGCAGCACCAAATTTTTTAACATCAAAATGATGCGCACCGCGACCAATTTCTTCGTCAGGAGTAAAACCAATTCTGATTTTTCCGTGTTTGATTTCAGGATGCTGAATTAAGTATTCCATCGCTGAGACAATTTCGGTAATTCCTGCCTTGTCGTCGGCTCCCAGCAAAGTAGTTCCATCTGTAGTAATAATGGTTTGTCCTTTGTATTGTAATAAATCCTTAAAGTAGTTTGGTGATAAAACAATGTTTTTTTCAGCATTTAAAAGGATGTCTTTTCCATCGTAATTTTCAACGATTTGAGGTTTTATATTGGCTCCGCTAAAATCCGGAGAAGTGTCAAAATGAGATACAAAACCAATTGTAGGAACTTCGTGATCAACATTAGAAGGTAATGTAGCCATGATATAGGCTTTGTCGTCTATGGCGACATCTGATAAGCCAATTGTTTTTAGTTCTTCAACTAGTTTATTGGCAAGATTCCATTGTTTTTCTGTGCTTGGCGTTGTCTTTGAATTTGGATCTGATTCAGTATCAATAGTTACATAACTAATAAAACGATCTATGATATGTTGCATTTTTTTTATTTTTAGGCAAATATAAGTAAATAGTTAAGCGTTGTAAAGCTCCAAATTATGAAAACTGTAAATTAGACTGAAAAAAGTTTACTAAAAATTTCACTGATCTGCATTGGATATTTAAAGTTAAAATTCAATTTCACTAGTTTAAATTTGTGAAATTGGATTTGTAAGAGATATGAGATGTGTTTTAATTTGTGCTAATTTGCTAGCTAAAAAAAAACTTATTTGACACATCTAAAGCCAATGTGGTTTGCGGGTGATTTGTAATCTCCTTTTCCTCTAGTGCCTACCATGTAGCGTGTGCAATACTGATCGGTACATAAAAAGGATCCGCCACGCTGTACTTTTTTAGGTAAGTTTGGTTCTCCGGGATCATAAGAAGATTCAGGACCCTGTGGGTTTTTGGCAACCTGGCCGTTTTCGCTTATTACTTTGTAATAGTCTGCAGTATACCAGTCGTTTGTCCATTCCCAGACGTTTCCTCCTATATCATAAAGACCGTAAGAATTGGGTGCAAATTTTGCAGTTGGCGCAATACCGATATAGCCATCTTCGCCGGTGTCTCCCTTTTCTATCGGAAAATGTCCCTGATATATGTTGGCCTGAAATTTTCCTTTAGGTTTTAGGGTGTTTCCCCAAGCATACAATTCGCCTGATTTCCCACCACGGGCTGCGAATTCCCATTCGGCTTCTGTTGGTAATCTTTTTCCGGCCCACTTTGCGTAAGCAGCAGCATCATCATAAGAAATTTGTACAACTGGGTAGCTGCCTTTTCCTTTTATAGAACTTCCGGCTCCTTCCGGATGTCTCCAGTCTGCACCGCGTACGTAAGACCACCATTGCATGTAGTTGTCTAAATCTACTTTGGCAGGAGTAGGGGTAAATACAGCCGATCCGGCAACAAGGTTTTCTAATGGCACATCCGGATATTCTTCAGGTGTAGGTTTTATTTCGGCAAAAGTGACATAACCGGTTGCTTTTACAAAAGCTTCAAACTGATCATTTGTAACTTCGGTTTTATCCATATAAAATCCATCTACATAAACGCGATGTATTGGGGCGGCATCTTTCGTGACTCCTTTTATGCTGCACAAGCTTTCGTCTTCAACATTGCTGCCCATAGAGAATTCTCCACCGGGAATCCAAACCATTCCTGCTGGAGCTTTACCGGAAGGTTTGTTTTTGTTTTCGATTGTTGGTTTGAATAATGAAACTTCTGCTGGATTCGGAGTTTCTACACAATTCATTGCAGCTAATGTCTGTTTCGGCACAATAAGCTTTGTGTAGCCATAAGCAATTGTAATAACGAAGAGGATTAGGATTGCGAATATCCAGGCAGTTTTATTTTTCATCATAAGTGTTTTTATGGAGTATAGTAGTTGGGGTAAAATTAAGAATAAAGTTTAAAAGAGGATTTAATACAACTATATTTATTTTATAGAATTACTATTATTATTATTATTATTATTATTATTATTGCTTTGTTGCGTTTCAATTGCTACGTGTTTGTTTTCAGTGTCATATATGGGAAAAGAATGTTAGAAACAGTTTTCTATAAATCATAGTCACTTTCAAGTATTATATTTAAATTTGCATCCAAAAAAACAACAACACACTACTATGTATAAATTGATAATTCGCCCAATACTTTTTTGGTTTGATCCGGAAGAAGTACATTACTTTACTTTTTCATTTGTTAAATTCATTTCAAAAATCCCTGGTGTTTCATCAATTATCAGATCGATTTACGAAGTAAAAGACAGCCGTTTGGAGCGCGAAGTTTTTGGAATTAAATTTAAAAACCCGGTAGGATTGGCTGCGGGATTCGATAAAGATGCCAAGTTGTATAAAGAATTATCGGATTTTGGATTTGGTTTTATTGAGATTGGTACCGTGACTCCTGTTGGACAGGAAGGAAATCCTAAAAAACGTTTGTTTCGATTGAAAGAAGATCAAGCGATTGTTAACCGAATGGGATTTAATAATGGCGGAGTTCTGGAAGCTGTAGAACGTTTGAAAAAGAATTCGGGAGTTTTAATTGGTGGTAATATTGGGAAGAACAAAGTTACGTCAAACGAAGATGCAGTTAATGATTATATCATTTGTTTTGATGCTTTGTTTGATCATGTAGATTATTTTGTGGTGAATGTAAGTTCGCCAAATACGCCAAATTTACGTGCTCTGCAAGACAAAGAGCCTTTGACAGCTTTGTTGCAAACGCTGCAAAACAGAAACGTGGAGAAGCAAAAAACAAGCACACAAAAAATAAAACCAATTTTATTAAAAATTGCTCCGGATCTTACAGATGAGCAATTACTCGATATTATTGATATTGTAAAAACTACTCAGATTGCAGGTGTAATTGCAACGAATACTACAATTTCCCGCGACGGATTGCAGTCTGCTAACCAGACTGAAACTGGAGGACTGTCAGGAAAACCATTAACGAAACGTTCGACTGAGGTGATTCGTTTTCTTTCGGAAAAAAGCAATAAAGCTTTTCCAATTATTGGAGTAGGTGGAATTCATACTGAAGATGATGCGATCGAAAAACTAAATGCAGGAGCCAGTCTGATTCAACTGTATACAGGTTTTATTTATGAAGGTCCTGCCTTGATAAAAGCAATCAATAAAAAGGTTTTAGCACAATTGTAAAAGCAGCGCCTGAATAATTAATCCTGTAATAATAGCAGTTCCAAAACTCATCAAAGTACCAATCATGACGTACTCGGTGAGTTTTCTGTCTTTAGCTTCTTTTAGATCTCCAAATCTAAAAATTGATTTAGCTGCCAATAAAAAACCTATAGCTTCAAAATGGCCTGTTAAGATAAAGCAGAAGACAAACAACCTTTCTAAGATACCAATGTAATTTCCTGCTTTGGAGAGTGAATTTTCATTGTGGCTATTTTGACTTTCGGGATTCCAAATCGAGATAATTGTTTTAATGAGAATAGAAGTTGGTTTTGTAAGGAGTAAAACTCCTGTCCCTAGAATCCAAAATTGATTGTTGAACCAATGAAAATTGATTGTTTCGTCCTGGTAGACAAAAACAACCCCAATTAAAACTAGGATGTGCATCAATTGGTCTACTATAAACCAACTGCGTTTCGTTTTGTTTTTCTGGAAATGGAGTTTGATTAAATCAATAATGCCATGAGATACGGCAATAAGAAATGCATATGGGAGAAATTGGATTTCTCCAACCAAAATGGCTGCTAAAATTCCATGTAAAAGAATATGAAGATATAAATAAATACTTTTATGTTTTTTGGCTTCTTTGTCGGCTACCCATGAGTTGGGCTGCGCTATAAAATCACCTAGTAAATGTGCTAAAAGTAGTTTTATAAATAAAATCATAACGTTGCAAGTTGTTTTATTTGTGTTCTGAAATAGCGGTCTAAATTTAATACTAAATCAAATTGAGCTCGTTTTTGTCTTCGGCTTACTGCGGCTCTTTTTATCCCTAATTTCGGGGCTAATTCCTCTTGTGACAAACTTGGATTTTCTATTGCAATTGCTACAAATTCGGCAGATTGAGCTGGCCAATTATCCATAAAAGTGAGAGCAAGCTGAATCATTAAATTTATTTTTTCATCGATAACAGTATCGCTGGTTCGCAGCGCTAAACTTACTTTTAGTTTCTTTAAAGTCTCAAAAAGTTCACCCGAGTGTATAAAGGCAGAACCATTGCTTTCAGAAATTTTTTCAGCATCATGTGTTTTATTTCCAATACCAATACTCATTCGGGCATCCAGTTTTAAGGCTTTTAAATGTGCTTTGATGAGAATGGCGGCCAATAAAGCTTCTTCAGGATTCTTTATTTCAATTTGAAATTCATCCCCTCTGTAAATTTCCCATTGGAGAGGTGTTTCTCCAAAAGGAGATAAGACCTCCTTTAAGGATGTTACCCAGTCTTTTGATTTTTGCTTTCTGGAATCGATTATATCTCCTGTAATTACACTAGTCATAGCTTCAAATATAAATAAAAAGAATAATAATAGTATTACAAATGTAGTTAATATTTCTTCAATGTTACGTTTTTGTGTAACATTGTAAATTGTTACGTTTTTGTGTAACATAATGAAATGTTACTTTATCCTGTAATGTAATTAAAGAAAATTATAACTTTTATTTCTTTAAAAAAGAAACTAACTTAGCCACTATAAAAGAGTAAGCTTTGAATAAAGAAATCAAGATTATCGAATGTCCACGTGATGCTATGCAAGGCATCAAAACTTTCATACCTACCCAAAATAAGGTTTCGTATATACAGGCTCTGTTGAGAGTGGGTTTTGATACTATTGATTTTGGAAGTTTTGTGTCTCCAAAAGCGATTCCTCAAATGCAGGATACTGCTGAAGTTTTGGCGCAACTTGATTTATCGCAAACCACAAGTAAATTGTTAGCGATTATTGCCAATACACAAGGAGCATCGCTGGCTGCAGCGCATGAGCCTATTCGGTACTTAGGATTTCCTTTTTCGATATCTGAAAATTTTCAGATGCGAAACACACATAAAACAATAGCCGAATCTTTAGTTACTCTCGAAGAAATTCTTGAAATCGCCGATCAGAAAAACAAGGAAGTCGTTACCTATCTTTCAATGGGTTTCGGAAATCCTTATGGTGATCCGTGGAATGTAGAGATCGTAGGTGAATGGACAGAGAAGCTGGCCGGAATGGGGGTTAAAATATTATCTCTTTCCGATACTGTTGGTAGTTCTACACCGGAAGTAATCACGTATCTTTTTTCAAATTTGATTCCGAAGTATCCGCAAATTGAGTTTGGAGCACATTTGCATACTACTCCAAACAGCTGGTTTGAGAAAATAGATGCCGCTTCGAAAGCTGGTTGTACCCGTTTTGACGGGGCTATTCAGGGGTTTGGCGGCTGTCCAATGGCAACAGATAAGCTCACAGGTAACATGCCTACCGAAAAGCTGATCTCTTATTTTACCTCCAATAAAAAAGCCACGGGCCTGAACTCTTTAAGTTTTGAGAGTGCATACAATGAAGCATCAAAATTGTTTGGGAAATTTCATTAGAAAATAACTATATTTACTTAGCAAAGACAAATAATAAGTGATAGCAAATTATCGTTGTTAGTATTTAGATAATGTATAAATACCATGAGACTACATTTTATAAACAGAATTTCTCAAATACTATTCTTATGCATCTTTATTTCTTCATGTTCCAGTGATTTGGACTTTGATCAGACTAAAGACTTAAAGTTAGAACCTGCTTTTGTGGCTAATTTGGCTTATTTTGATGTCCCCGCAGCTTCGTTTATAGACAATGGAACCGAACAGCAAATAGGTTTTGATGTTCAGAATTTTGAGATTTTTAAAGAAAAATTTTTTAAGGACAATCTCGTTAAAGCTGAGTTTGATTTTGAAATGGAGAATACCATAAACAGAGCTTTTACACTCAATATATTACTTCTAAACGATAACAATCAAATTCTTCAAACTATTACACTTGCTGTTCCTGCCTATTCGGGAGGTAGTAATGTCATAAAATATCCCACCGAAGTATTCGAAAATCAGCGATTAGATTTATTAAAACAGTCCAGAAAGCTTGGGTTTGTAGTTGTAATGGCACCGGGTCCGCCTTTAAACGGAAACAGTGCAGGAAGTTTAAAATTACGTTCAAGTGCAACTGCTTATATGGTAATCGAATGAGAAAGTTACATCTGATTTTAATATTGGTGTTTCAACTCTCTTGTTTTGCTCAAAATAAAGAAGTGCTGTATAATTTTACCGCCATTCCACAATCCTCACTTGTGAATCCGGGTGCTGATGTTGCTTATAGATTTTATTTTGGAGTTCCTGTTTTATCTGGAGTTTCAGCAAATTTGGGATCAAGCAGCTTTTCTGCGTATGATTTATTTGCCAATAATGGGGTAGATTTTAATGATAAAATCCGAAATGTCATTAATAAATCATCAAGCAAAGATAAAACCCAGATTAATCAGCAGCTCGAGTTATTCTCAGGAGGTTTTAGAGTTGGAGGAAGAGACAGTCAGTCATACATTTCTTTTGGAGCCTATCAGGAATTTGATTTTTTAATGTACGTTCCTAAGGATCTTGCCGTACTGGCATTAAACGGAAACAAGGATTATATTGGGAAATCGTTCAATTTGGCTGATTTAAACATGAAAGCTGAAATACTCTCGGTTTTTCATGTAGGTTTTCATAAAAAGCTGAGTGAGAAATTGGTACTCGGTGGTCGCGCCAAAATTTATTCCAGTGGAGCAAATGCAACATCAACCCGAAATTCAGGGTTTATTTATACCGGTCAGGCAGCTGGAACCCCTAATTTGTATAATCAAGTAATATCTTCTAATTTAGAGATAAGGACATCCGGGATCGCTACATTTACAAAAGACGAGTATGAAGGAAGTATTCCAAAAGATATTATACACAATACTTTTTTTAACGGAAGTCTTGGCTTAGGGCTTGACGCAGGATTTACCTATTATTTTAAAGATAATCTTCAGCTTACCGGAAGTATTGTCGATTTGGGGTTTGTGAGACAGTCCAAAGATATTGAGACTTTAACCTATAAAGGAACGTATCAATACCAGGGTGTAAATCCTGATTTTATGAATTCAAACGAACCAAAGAACATTTTTGATGAATTTGATAAGGCAATACCACGCGACACACTTTACAATAAATACACCACCCGCAGACCAACAAAATTCTATTCTTCCCTGCAGTACTCTTTTGGCGAATCACGTTCTGATGAGGAAGACTGTAATTGCAAAGGAAAAGTTACCAGAAAATACGTCAATGGCGTAGGAGGGCAGCTGTTTGCTATGGCTTTGCCGGTAGAACCTTTTGTTGCGGTAACTGCTTTTTACCGACGAAGTATTTTCGAAAAGTTAGATGTTAAAGCGACCTATACCGTTGATTCTTATTCTAGTAAAAATGTAGGTTTGGGACTTTCAGGTACTCTTGGAAAACTTAATATGTATGTTCTCGTCAATAATGTTCTGGAATTCAAAGACGTTTCAAAAGCCAATAGTATGGCATTTCAGTTTGGTTTCAACTTTATTTTTAATGATAATTCTGATGAATAGTTTTTTTAAATTGTAAACTGCGACTGTAAACTGTGAGATGTGAACTGAGACAGCGAGATGTAAACTGCGACTGCGACTGTAAACTGTAAAATGTGAGGTGTAAACTGCGACTGCGACTGCTCACTACGTCTTTCATTACTAAGTCATAATTTACGCTATCTTTCCTGTAAATGTAAATTTATGAATACGTTAGTATTTAAGTTTGCAATTTATTCACTATATTTGCACGCAATTCAACTAGAAATTGCACCATGATAGCACACAACTCCAAGATTATCGGCGAAGGTTTAACTTACGACGATGTATTATTAGTACCTAACTACTCGAATGTGCTTCCCCGCGAAGTGAGTATTAAATCAAAGTTTTCACGAAATATAACGCTTAATGTTCCTATAGTTTCAGCTGCTATGGATACCGTTACCGAAAGTTCAATGGCAATTGCTATGGCTCAGGAAGGTGGAATTGGTGTTTTGCATAAAAACATGACGATCGAGCAACAAGCTGCGAAAGTTAGAAGAGTAAAACGTGCGGAGTCCGGAATGATTATCGATCCGGTAACTTTACCAACGAACTCGACTATTGCAGATGCAAAAAATGCAATGAAAGAATTCGGAATTGGAGGTATTCCAATCGTTGATGAAAATAAAATACTTAAAGGAATCGTTACCAATCGTGATTTACGTTTCGAAAAAAACGGGGCAAGACCAATTACTGAGGTAATGACAAGCGAAAACTTAGTAACTGTTGCTGAAGGAACTTCTTTAGAGCAGGCGGAAGTAGTTTTACAAGGACATAAAATCGAAAAATTACCGGTAGTAAATGCTAACAACGAATTAGTTGGTTTAATTACTTTCAGAGATATTACAAAACTGACTCAAAAACCAATCGCTAACAAAGATGTTTTCGGACGTTTAAGAGTGGCAGCGGCAATTGGAGTAACTGGTGATGCAGTTCAAAGAGCCGAAGCCTTAGTGGCTGCGGGTGTTGATGCTATTATTATTGATACTGCTCACGGACATACCGAAGGTGTTGTAAACACCCTGAAAGAAGTAAAATCTAAATTTCCAAACATTGATGTAATTGTGGGTAACATTGCAACTCCGGAAGCAGCTAAATATTTAGTTGAAAATGGTGCTGATGGTGTAAAAGTCGGAATCGGACCTGGTTCTATCTGTACAACCCGTATCGTTGCAGGTGTTGGTTTTCCTCAATTCTCAGCGGTTCTTGAAGTAGCTGCGGCGATCAAAGGAACAGGAGTTCCGGTAATTGCTGATGGTGGAATTCGTTACACAGGAGATATTCCTAAAGCTATCGCTGCAGGTGCTGATTGTGTAATGTTAGGATCATTACTGGCAGGAACAAAAGAATCTCCGGGAGAAACGATCATTTTCGAAGGAAGAAAATTCAAATCTTACCGCGGAATGGGTTCTGTAGAAGCCATGCAGGGCGGATCAAAAGACCGTTACTTTCAGGATGTTGAAGACGATGTTAAAAAATTAGTTCCGGAAGGAATTGTGGGACGTGTTCCTTACAAAGGAGAGTTAAACGAAAGTATGCTTCAGTTCATTGGTGGTCTTCGTGCCGGAATGGGATACTGTGGTTCAAAAGACATTCCAACTTTACAGGAATCGGGACGTTTTGTTAGAATCACGTCAAGCGGAATTACGGAAAGTCATCCACATAATGTTACTATTACAAAAGAAGCTCCAAATTATTCAAGATAATTTTTAGTTTTCAATATAAAACAAAAGGCATAAGAGTTCGTTTCTTATGCCTTTTTTGAGTTTAGACAAGACTATTTTTTTACAGTAATCAAATACGTATTGGTTATTTTGTAGTCCTTATTTTTAATTACGATTTTATACTTCCCGGGAGCTAATAGTAAATTTCCTTTTTCATTATTGGCTAAAATCTCAATGACATCAGCGGGTATTCCTTCGTTTTCATATTCATTAATTCGATATGCTGTAATTAGTGCAGGAAACTCTTTTATTTTTGAGTTTGGAACCGGGTAATTTTTTCTCTTTTCTGATAATGACAGCCAATTCGGTCTTTTATTGGTATACGTAGTAACAGGATGTATGATGGAACAGTCTATTTTTTTTAGATTATTTAGGCCGCCATTGAAAGTGTTACCGTTAGAATCAATCAGAATTGCCGGGTACTCTAAATTTATCATTTGAATATAGGGCTGGTTTAATTTTGTATCTCCTCTTTCAGAATATCGAACCTGATCAATTGTAAATGGATTGATGCCTGTGAATTCAGTTAGTCTGCCGGCCATTGCTTTTTCCCAGGACTTAATTGAGGGTGTTCCTTCGATGATATGGTCGTATCCACAATGGATTAAAAATTTCCCATCAGGGTTATTATTTATCCATTTCGCAATGTTTTGAGCTTGTTTGATTTCTCTGTCTTTCCCTGTGAGATTAGGAGTGTCGAAGTCTTCATAACCAAATACAGTAAAGCCTATTTTGAGAGCTTCGCTAATCAAATTGCCAAATTGAGGCTCTTTTGTATAATAGCCGCTTTCTAGGATTGGAAACTTTCTTTTATTAACTAAAGTGTCAGAGAGTGCTTCAAGACCCAGAAACCGAAAACCATTGTCGTAAAGTCCCTGCAATATTGAAGTACTGAATACCCGGTGTCTGGCATTGTTGTGGGCTTCATTTATCAGAATGACTTTTTCCTTTTTTGATCGATTAACAATATATGTTTTGGCATTTTCAGGATGAAATGGGGTTAGATATAAACTGTCTTCTTTGGTTATTGTTGGTACAGTAGCGCCATTTTTATCCCAGGTTTCCAGTGCTTTTTTATAATAACCGCTAATAGAATAGTCAGTTGCTCCGGTTTGGTATTTCCATTTTACCGTGTCTTTTTCGATCTTTGCACTAATGTCTTTAGAGAATTGGTAGATTTCTTTTTTTGTTTGAGAATATAGGGATGATATTGTAAAAAGAGAGATTAGTATTGAAAAGAATAGTAGTTTCATTGCTTTATAGAAAAGGATTTGAGAGTACTAAAAGTAGAGAAATAAAAGTTTGCAGCATCAAAAAAGGCATAAGAATGAAACTCTTATGCCTTTTTTTATTTTTACGATTCGGTTTTATGGCCAATGCGGCTGTTCATGATGTCTTCGGTTGTGATGTCAGAATGCAGTAGATTTTCCATTTTAGAAGTTTGTCGTTGTGCTTCTAAAGCATAACCAAACATCTTTTGTTCATAATCGTCAATGGCATCCTGTAGTGTTTCAAATTTTCCGTTGGTTAGGTTTTCGGTTAATTGATAGGCATCCATCAACCCCATATTGACACCTTCGCCCGCAAATGGAGGCATTACATGTGCGGCATCACCAACAAGTGTAATGTTAGAATGTTTTTCCCAGGGTTCTTCCAAAGAGAATAAACGTAAAGGCAATCCGGAGAAATCAGTTGCAGCGGCAAAGAATTTTTTATAGTCGTCACTCCAGTTTTTAAAGGTTTCATTCAAAAATGCTCGTACGGCAGTAAGATCTTCAAAGTCAATTCCGTGGTTTGAAATCCAGTTTTCATCTGCTTTGAAAGAAACTCCAAAATGAACGGAACCGTCGCGTAAGGTATGCGTATAAAACATTTTCTGTTCGCCCATTGCCATTACATTTCCGTCGCCATATTTGGGTTTGAATTCCGGATAATCAAGATCAGGGCGGGCAATTTCTCCCTGAATAATGTAGGTTCCCGAAAGTTGAGGTTCCTTATGAGTTACAAATTTTCTGGCATTCGATCTTCCGCCATTGGCAACTATCACAAAATCGGCGGTTGCGGTAGTGCCGTTTTTGAATTCTAAATGGTATTGTTCTCCTGTTTTTTCAATATGAGTTAAATGACTGTCCCAAATTACTGTATTGGTATTCAGGTTTTCGAGCATGATTTTTCTCAAATCATTACGGTCAATTTCAGGTCGTGTATATGCATTTTCTTCATCCGGCATCTCAGCCGAGGTAATGTTCCCCTGCATGTCAGCCATTTTTTCTCCGGTTGGACGTGCGTACTGATAGAAGACGTCCATTAAGGCTGCTTTTTCGATTGCTTTTTGACCTGAATCCGAATGAATGTCCAATGTCCCGCCTGAAGTTCTGGCCTGTGCATTCAGATCCCTTTCGTAAACGGTTACATCAGCACCGTTAATTTGTAAAATTCGCGCTGTGGTTAAACCAACAGGCCCGCCACCAATAATGGCGATTTTTTTGTTTTTTATAAGTGAATTGTTCATGTTTTGTTTAATTAGGGAACAAATATATAAATAATAAATGAACGTTTATTCATTTATGTATTAAATAAGTTGCAAAGGTTCAAAAGGTTCAGAGGTTCAAAGGCTCAGTAGGGGTGTAAATTTCATAAAAAAATCAGCCAGAACCTTTTATGAAGAGGTTTGACTGATTGTAGTGATGTGCTTTTTTATAAATCGAGTTAGGGTGTAGGAGTTGGTTCGGCTTCTCTAAGCTTTTGATTTTCTAAAATCTCCTGTATAAAGGACTGGGTTTGGGTTTTTACTTCTGATTCTGATAGATCCAGTGCTTTAGGATTTTTTACTAATGCATACCAGGGTTTTGGTGCGTCAAAAGGATAACTTCCAAAAACGATGACCGGAGTTCCTTTTACTTTTACATTCTCCGGGTCTTTTAAAATCCATTCGTCAGCCCATTTGTAAAGATCTTTGGCATCGTTTTCCTGTAATCTCAAACAAGAATGCGAGGCAGGGTATCCCGGTAAATCATATTGATGGAAGCCAACTCCCAGTTTATTTTCGATATTAAAATTCCATTTTAAGTCCCATTCATCATTAAATGTGCTGGTTGTTTTTTCAGCTTTCCAGTTGGTAAAGAACAATCCGGTTGGTGTGGGATCTTTTTTTCGTCCCATATTGGTTGGGCCTACGAACATTAATTCTCCATTCTCATAAGCAGCAAATGTCTGAGCAGGATAGGAGAAAAGAATCACTTTCGAAACTTCTTCTAAAGCGACGATATGAGTTGGAAACGGGAGATAATAAACCAAATCGCCTGTAAAATCACTAGGAATAATAACAGAGTCCATTTTGACAAAATTCTTTCGATCGGTTCGATTTATGGCGTATGCAATGCGGAGTTTGCTGTTGTCGGAGGCATTGGTTTTAAGCCATTCTTTTGTGTTTTCAAAATGATAGGAAACGGATTTCGGTTTTGTACGTTCGATCGTTTTTTTAGGCTTTACTTTGCCCTTTGTTTCGGTTGCTTCATTCTTTTTACAAGAACTTATTAGAACCAAAACGACCAGTAGTAAAATACTTAAGGGGTATGGTAACTTTCTCATAATTGTATTTTTTATACTCGTAAAGTTATTTGATTACCAGCCAAATCGTTTATACAATTACCTGAATAGTTTGTTGGATTTTCATTTACAATTTTTCACTGTATCGATTTTATAAATCCTGTGACATCCTTTGTCCATTGAATTTTATTTTTAATGAGATAATTTTCATGTCCGGTTGCTTTATAGATATTAATTCTTTTTTGACCTTTTAAATTTTTATAAATCACATTTATTTCTTCTCTGCTTACGCTTTTATCTTTTTCTCCGTAAAGTAATAAAACCGGACAGGAAATATTTTTTGCATATTCTGCGGGATTGTGGCTAAATCCCCAAAAGCCATTTTGTAAGCCGCCCCAAAACACTAATAAACCTGCCATTGGAAATGTGGGTGCATTCATCTTTTTAAATCTGGCACAGACAGTTTTATACATTGATCCAAATGGACATTCGATAATTATACCTTTGGGATTTATTTTAGAATCATTAATACATTTCATTATTGAAACAGCTCCCATGGAAGTTCCAAATAAATAAATATTTTGTTCTCCTGTCCTGGTAACGTAGTCAAAACAAGTTTTTACCTGCTTAGCCTCCTTAAAACCAATTGTAGTTTGATTTCCTTCCGAATTTCCACTTCCCATAAAATCAACAAGAACTGTATTGAATCCTAATTTGATAAAATCATTTGATCTTTCAATCATTGAGGATTTTTCTCCTCCATAACCATGAAAAAGTATAACAGTTCCTTTAGTTTTTTTATTTTTGATAAACCAGCATTCGATTTCCTTGTTACTTTTAAGGTTTATAATCTGATATTTTTGGGTTGGGAATTTATTGTTTTTTGGTTTAGGATTATTAACTCCCAGGAATAGAGTTTTTGCTTTATCAATTAGGGATAATTTTTCGGGACTTTTAGTTTTTACGGCATTATTTTCTGTGAAATGAGTAAATTTATAGGCATGAAAAAAAGCAATACTATTCATGAGTATAAAAAGGAATAGTACTATTCTTAAAATTTTATTCTTTAACAATTTCATTTATTTCTGATCAATTAATTTCAAAGCATATTCAAACGGCGTGTCCTTATTTTGTACAAAGTCGTCAATGGTTTGTATGACTTCATGATCGGGAATTACACCTCTGCCAAAAATCTGGTTGGGTTTTTTAGGGGCATCCTGTTCGAGGTTAACGATCGAAAATTGTGTTTTTATCTTTGTATTTGGAAGTTCGTATTCCACGGGTGTGTGTCCGTTATGACCATAATAACCGCCCATTGTTTCTTCACCAATAATTATAGCGTCGGTATGGCCTGCGACTAAAGAAGCAAAGAGTGATCCTGCAGAGGCTATTCTGGGGCTTATTAACAGATAGATCTGTCCTTTAAAGCTGTTTTTATCGGGCTGTAACAAACGATTGAATTTAGGATCTTGCTGGTACTGTTGCCCTTTCAGTTCAGGGTATTCTTCTTTAAGTTCGGCTTCAAATTCATGAAGTTCTTCGACCTTTTTCTGTGGTTCTGTTTCTTGATAGATGAAATACTGCGGGTATGGAATTTTTTGAAAATTAATAAATGCCGATGTATTTTCTCGATACGGTTTTTGTGTCAGATAAGAAAAAGCGACAAGGTCGTTAGGATCGCTTCCTCCTCCATTACTTCGAACATCGACTATTAAATTTTTGATTTCCGGATGCAGAGTGAGAAGTTGAAAACAGCTGTCGAGATACTTTTTATAGACAATATGCTCTTTGTCTTTTGCATTCATTCCAATTGCAAAAGTGGGTATAGAAAGCAAAGCTGTATTTGGAGCCGCGAGTTTGAAAGTGTATTTGTTTTTAATTTCTCCATAGAACAGACTGTCAATAGGTAAAGAATGTCGGTTTTTAAAGTTTTCTTTTCTTTGATCGTTCGAAACAGCGGCTATAGTTTTGGATTGTTTTTGAGTTTGGTCGGGGAGTGAATATTCGACCAGGAAATGCTCTTTTGGGCCGTATTCCAATTCGAAATACCTTCCGAATGAAGCACTGATTCCGATTGATTTCCCCGAAATATTATAACCGTCCGTCGTGTAGTATTTGTAGAAACGAGAGATTATTTTCTCGATTTTAATACCGTTGATTTTATGAATTTGAGATCCAATAGGAATTTCGGAATTCTGAAAATTGACAATTATTTTATTGTTGAGTAGTTTTACGGGATACGGAAAGAAAACTTTTCCCGACATATATTTTTTTTGAAATTCATCGGGAAGAGTGGTGTTATTGTGTACGCTGCCTTCAAAATCAGTGATTTTTAGGGCTATTTTGTAGAAATCCAGTAGCGATTTAGGTTTTTTTAATTCTGAAAATGCCCACGAATAAATACTGTCGATCTGTTTTTTGGTTCGGTATTTATAAACTCCTGAATTGGCTTTTTCTCTAATTTCCTTAAAAGTCGATAAATCCTGTTTTAGTTTTGCAGCAGGCCATTTTTCATTTTGTGAAAAGAGCAGACAAGGAAAAAGCAGAAAAAGTAATGTTTTAAAATGGAGCATTTAATAGATTTTAGTTTGATCTAAAATACTCAAAAAATCTTAAATCAAACCTTTTATTTTCGCATGCTGTAACAGTAAAATAGTTTTTGCATCTGTAATTTCGCCGGATTGAATCATGGCATAGGCTTGATCAAAGGTGTATTCCAAAACCTCTATGTTTTCTTGTTCCGCGTCTAATCCGCCACCGTCGTTTACCTTCATTGTTTCGTTGTATTCTCCAATAAACAGATATAAAATTTCGGTTACAGATCCCGGTGACATGTAGGTTTCGATCACTTTTTCTACTTTTTGCAAACGATACCCGGTTTCTTCTTCAGTCTCGCGAATAATCGCTTGTTCCGGATGGTCCTGATCCAAAAGACCTGCACAGATTTCGATCATCATTCCGGTTTTATTGCCGTTTAGATAAGTTGGCAAGCGAAATTGTCTTGTTAGAATAACAGTTTTCTTAGCGGTATTATAAAGTAAAATAGCTGCTCCGTTTCCGCGATCATACACTTCACGAATATGAGATTCTATTTTACCATCTTTCATTTCGTAGTCAAAAGTTACCTTGTTTAGTACGTACCAATTGTCTGATAATAACTGAGTTTCGGTAACTTTAATTTTCGGATTTTTCATCATTAGAAATGTTTTGTATAAAAAAACGCTCTGGTTATCAGAGCGTTTAGAGATATTATTTTGTTATTGTTTGCTTTCTGTCTGGTCCAACCGATACAATTTTGATTGGCACTCCAACTTCTGCTTCAATAAACTCAATATATTCTTTTAGCTCGATTGGCAATTGATCGTAAGATGTCATTCCTGTTAAGTCAGCTTGCCATCCTTTAAATTCTTTATAAACAGGAGTCACGTTTTCCGGCTCAATGTTGTAAGGAAAGTGAGAAATGTTTTGTCCTTTGTAGTTGTATTCTGTACAAACTTTTAAAGTTTCAAATCCAGAAAGAACGTCACCTTTCATCATCATTAATTGAGTTACTCCATTTACTTGTACGGCATATTTTAAAGCTACTAAATCCAGCCATCCACAACGTCTTTGTCTTCCTGTAACAGAACCAAATTCGTTTCCAACTTTTGCCATTGTTGCACCCACTTCGTCAAAAAGTTCAGTAGGGAATGGGCCGCTACCTACACGTGTAACATAAGCCTTGAAAATTCCGTATACTTCTTTGATTTTGTTAGGAGCAATTCCTAAACCGGTACAAGCTCCGGCAGCTGTAGTGTTTGATGAAGTTACAAATGGATAAGTTCCGAAATCAACATCTAATAAAGAACCCTGAGCTCCTTCACATAAGATTGATTTACCTGCTTTTTGAGCTTGGTACATGTATTCTTCACTGTCAATGAAATCTAATTTCTTTAATTCTTCAATGGCTTCAAAGAATTCTTTTTCAAGTTCAGCAAGGTTGTATTGAATAGCCACATCATAAAAAGCAATCATAGCCTCATGTTTGTCAGCTAGTGCTCTGTAACGATCTTTGAAATCTTCTAATTCGATATCTCCAACACGCAATCCGTTTCTTCCGGTTTTGTCCATATAAGTTGGTCCAATTCCTTTAAGGGTAGAGCCAATTTTTGCTTTCCCTTTTGATGCTTCAGATGCGGCATCTAATAAACGGTGTGTTGGTAAAATTAAATGTGCTTTTCTTGAAATGATCAGTTTGCTTTTGATGTCAAGGTTAAATTTCTCTAAACCTTCAATTTCTTTTTGAAAAACTACCGGATCTATTACAACACCATTACCAATGATGTTTACTGATTTTTTATGAAAAATTCCGGAAGGAATGGTTCTAAGTACGTGTTTAATTCCGTCAAATTCTAATGTGTGTCCTGCATTTGGTCCTCCTTGAAAACGTGCAATAATATCATAATTTGAGGTAAGAACGTCAACAATTTTTCCTTTACCTTCATCTCCCCATTGTAATCCTAGTAATAAATCTACGGTCATTCTATTTTTAATTTGCGTTGAGGCAATCCGAGTTGCCCTACTGATTAATGTAGTTAATTTTCTTTTTTATATTTTTTGAATAATGCCTTTCGGAATTATTGTTTTTGCTTTTTGTTTCCGTAGAAATACAAAGAATGATTTGTAATTTCAATATCAAATATTTCTTCGATTGTCTTTTTGATGGTTTGAATTCTTGGATCACAAAATTCAATTACCTCACCGGAATCCGTCATGATAATATGATCATGCTGTTTATCAAAATATGATTTTTCGTAGTAAGCTTGATTTTGTCCAAATTGATGTTTTCTAACCAAAGCGCAGTCTAACAATAGCTCTATTGTGTTGTACAATGTAGCTCTACTCACACGATAGTTCTTGTTTTTCATTTTGATATATAAGTTTTCTATATCAAAATGTTCTTCGCTATCGTAAATTTCCTGAAGTATAGCATAACGCTCAGGAGTTTTGCGATGCCCTTTTTGCTCAAGATACATTGTAAAAACATTTTTTACAATTTCTTGATTTCTAGTGTTGTCAGTTGAAATGAGTGTCATATCCGGCAAAGGTAATTTTTTATTTTTAATGAATAAAAGTTTCGGGTTTAAAGTTTAACGTTTTAATTTGTATTCGATCCATAATAAAGTATCAATTACAGGTGTTTGTAATGATAAATTTAAAAAAATAGAGTGAACATAATTAACATAATTGTTTTTATTTATGAAAATACTAACATTTTTTACTTCCTTTTTGTCATGTACATGTACCAATTCCATTCCCATGATTTTCCGGAATCTTCAGACATGGCCTGACTCCAAACCGGATTATTTTCGTCTCTTGCATCCCAACGGAATACCTGAAAAACTTTTTTACCTTCGTAAATATCTTTAGAGAAGAAGTGACCGACTTTGTTTTCGAAAGAACCTATTACGGGTTTGTCTAATATTCCGGTATTTGAATCTGACCAATAAATACTCCACAATCGGGTTTCAGGATTAAATAATCTAACGGTCATGCCTTCGAAAGGCTTTCCGTCAAAAGTGGCAAGGAAATTATCAATATTGCCAATTCCGTGCAGGATTTTGTACATTTCCTGAGTGGAGGGAAATTCGATCCATTCTGTACAGTTTGAAAGCCTTTGTTTTAATTTTTTATTTAAGATGTCTGATTTTCCCTGAAAAAAATCAAAATCATATTTAGACGAAGAATCGGAAGCAGTGATAATAAGCTCGCCGTTTTCATTTAAATGTATCTGTGGAATTTTCAGTATATCATTTTTCATATAAAAAAATCAGATTCGATTCAATTTGGAATTAAGTTCTGTATTCTCTTGTTACTTTATCAACTCCGTCAATTTTTTTAATGGCATTGATCATTTTCTTCAAAATGGTGTTGTTTTGAACGATAACAGCAATCTGTCCATGAAAAATTCCGGCATCTGTACTTAACGAAATACTCTGAATATTTACGCTCATGTTGTTCGAAATAACTCTGGTCAATTGATTGGTAAGTCCTAAAACATCCATTCCTGTTATGTTGATAATGGCTTTGAATTCTTCCTGAGAAGAATCGATCCATTTGGCGCTCATAATACGGTACGCATAATTGGATTGCATGCCAATCGCGTTCGGACAGTCCTTTTTGTGAACTTTGATCCCTTCATTGATGGTTACAAAACCAAAAACGTCATCTCCCGGAATTGGGTTACAGCATTGTGAGAGTTTGTAATCGAGTTTATCATGTTCCGTTCCAAAAACCAGCATGTCATAGTTACTGCTGATGACCGGTTTGTGAATGTCCTCAGAAGCGGTATTGTCTTTGTTTCGTTTAATTTTATTTTTAAAGAAATTGATAAACGTATTGCTCTTTTGTGCTGCGTAATCTTTTAACTGCTGATTTTCGATCGCACCAATACCAACTCTGTAAAATAAATCTAAACTGGTTTTAAGCTTGAAAAAGTTAACTAATTCATTAATAACCTGCTCATTGATAGTGATTTTTAGGTGTTTCAGTTTTCTGGTAAGCAGTTCTTTTCCTTCTTCGGCGATTTTTTTGGTGTTCTCGTTCAGAACATTCTTAATTTTGGTTTTCGCGCGCGAAGTTGTCACGTATTCCAACCAGTTTACAGTTGGTTTTTGATTGGCAGAGGTTATAACTTCAACCTGATCGCCACTTTTTAATTCGTGATTCAAAGGTACTAATCGTCCATTGACGCGTGTTCCTCGGGTTTTAATTCCAATTTCAGAGTGTATGCTAAAAGCAAAATCAAGTGATGTGGCCCCTTTTGGCAATGATTTGATTTCTCCTTTTGGCGTAAAGACAAAGATTTCTTTTGAATATAAATTCATTTTAAAATCTTCTACAAAATCTACCGCATTGGTTTCCTGATTTTCTAATGCTTCTCGAAGTAAATTCAGCCAAACATCCAAACCACTTTCTTCGGTTGCGCCGTTTTTGTATTTGTAATGTGCTGCATATCCTTTTTCTGCTATTTCATCCATACGTTCGCTTCGAACTTGTACTTCAACCCAACGGCCTTTTGGCCCCATCACGGTAATGTGTAAAGCTTCGTAACCGGTTGATTTTGGAGAGGAGATCCAGTCACGCAAACGGCTCGGGCTTGGTCTGTAATGGTCGGTAACAATGGAATAGATTTTCCAGGCTACGAATTTTTCATCATGCTGATCTGATTTGTAAACGATTCTTAAAGCAAATTTATCATACACTTCGTCAAAACTCACATTTTGAGCCCGCATTTTACGTCGAATCGAATAAATAGATTTTGGACGTCCCTTAATTACATAATCAATGCCTTCACTGTCTAAGGATTTTTTCAAAACATCCGAAATGTCTTTGATGTAAGCATCCTGTTCTTCTTTAGTTTCTCTGATTTTGCTTACGATATCATTGTAAACTGCCGGCTCGGTATATTTTAAACCTAAATCTTCGAGTTTGGTTTTGATATTATAAAGTCCGAGACGATGGGCAAGGGGAGCATAAATATAAAGTGTTTCTGAGGCGATTTTAGTTTGTTTGTATTCCGCCATAGAGTCCATAGTTTGCATATTGTGCAAACGATCGGCCAGTTTGATCAGGATAACACGAACGTCATCGTTCAGTGTCAAAATCATTTTTCGGAAATTCTCTGCCTGCATAGAGGCATTCAGGTCTCTCTGAACCAATGAAATCTTGGTTAAGCCTTCTACCAATTGGGCTACTTTCGGATTGAACAAACGCTCAATATCTTCCACAGTCAAAGGGGTGTCTTCAACAACATCATGCAACAAGGCCGCAGCAATAGAGGTCGCTCCCAAACCAATTTCGGAGGCAACTATTTTTGCAACTGCAATAGGATGAAAGATATACGCCTCACCAGATTTACGTCTTTGTTCTTTGTGTGCATCAACAGCAACATCAAATGCTTTACGGATAAGTTTTTTGTCGGTTGGGCTTAAAGTCTGATAACTGATTCGAAGTAACTCTTTATACTCTTGCGCAATTGCTTTATTTTCTTTTTCAATATCTATTTCTATCATAACGGCATAGTTCAAGTACTAAAAATAAGAATAAGTTTGAATATACGCAAGGTTTTCAATTGTAGATTTTAGATTTCAGATTTTAGTCTCGGTTTACAGTTTTCAGTCGCAGTCGCAGTTCTCAGTCTCATTTGTCAGTATCATTACTTAAACCTTTACATCTATAAATCAATGTTTCTTTAAACCTCTTTTACAGGTAAATCACTTTAAAATTGTAAATTGTAAACCAAGACCGAGACTGTAAACTGTGACTGAGAACTGCGACTGCAAACTAAAAAACTATTCTTTCGAAAAATCCAAATCCTGAAAATCATAACTAAAATCAGTTAATTCAGAAATTGGTAGCATTTTTAAGTTAATGACTTTGCCGCTTTCATCGTATTTGAAAAGTAAATGAGCATCGGCGTGAAAGAAAGCATTGTTCCATTTTACTACGTAATTTCCATCTTTGTAGAAGAATACCTCGCCAGCCAGTTGTGGAGAGCGCTTGGAAGCAAAGTATGCTTTTCCTTTTTTCTCTGTTATTGTGATTTCTCCAAACCAATTGTCTTTGTAAGTTCCGGTTATTTTTGAAAAATCAGTTTTTAGTTTGTCTTTTTTGTTTTTGGCAATTGACGCCCAGACTTCATCAGTCACTTTATCAGCTGATGCTTCACTGGCTTTCATGCGGTTGCTGTAAAGGGTTACGTAATCATCGGATTTAACACCGAGATAGCTGTCTTTTATGGTATTGGTGATCGCACTAAAAGCGGCTCCTGATTGCTGATTGGTCAAAACAATGATACCTAATCCTAATTCCGGAATCAAAGTAGTTTGCGTCACATTGCCTTCTAATCCTCCTGTGTGCGAAACCTGTTTGTATCCTTTTACATCACTTAAGAACCAGCCTAAACCATAACTTGAGAAATGTGTGTTGTACGGTGGTCTTGTTTTTGCCGGAATGATAGTTTGCAATTGCCACATTTCATCGTGTTCTTTTTCTGAAAATAACGGTTTGTTATCACCATATTTTCCATTATTGATTTGTAAAATGGCCCATTTACTCAAATCATTAACACTGGAATAGATCCCGGCTGCTCCATCGAAAAGCTGATTCTCATAACGTTTGATCGTTTTGAGTTTGCCATCAACCGGGACATGAGGTGTAATGACGTTTGTAGTATCTTTTAAACGTTTTACTGAAGCTACACTATTGTTCATTTCCAGAGGTTTCATAATTCGCTCTTCAACAAATTCGGCCCAGGTTTTGCCGCTTATCACGTGTACAATCTCACCTGCTACAATGTACAGTAAGTTGTCGTAATCGTATTTGGTTCTAAAACTGGAAACGGGTTTTAAGTATCTTAGGTTATGCACAATGTCTGCTGCTTTAAAATCGCTTCCGTCAGGCCAGATCATTAAATCTCCGGCCCCGAGTCCGAGTCCGCTTCGATGTGTTAATAAATCACGAATAGTGAATTCACGGGTTACGTAATCGTCGTACATTTTAAAATCAGGAAGATATTTTACGACTTTATCGTCCCATTTTATTTTGCCTTCATCTACCAGCATTGCTAATGCTCCGGAGGTAAAAGCTTTGCTGTTGGAGGCAATCCCAAAAAGGGTATTGGCATCTATTTTTTGCTGTGTTGTGATTGATTTTACTCCGTAACCTTTTGCCAGAACTACTTTTCCGTCTTTTACGATAGCGACTGCAATTCCGGGTACATCAAATGCTTTTAGGGTGCGATTGACCAGTTCATCTACTTCCGGGTTGGTTATTTGAGCTGAAAGGCTAAGGCTAAATAATAAGGCTAAAAGTGATAATTTGTAGTTCATGACGGTATGTTTTGGTTTAGTTAAATCCGCGCTGACGTTTGGCTTCGAAAATTAGAATAGCAGCCGCGACGGAGACATTCATGCTGTCGATTTCGCCCTGCATGGGGATGATAATGTTTTGAGTGGCAGCATCCCTCCAATCCTGCGTTAGGCCGGTGGCTTCCGTGCCTACAACCAAAGCGGTTGGGGTTGTGAAATTCTGTGTATGATAAGAGGTAGAATTTTGCAGTGTAGCACAGTAAAAGTCGATCTTTTTTTCTTTTAGAAAGGCAATGATTTCAGCTGTTGTTCCCGTTGCAATTTGATTGGTAAATAAACAACCGACACTGGAGCGTACAATATTTGGATTGTATAAATCACTTTTTGGGTTTGCAATTAATACAGCATCCAGATTTGCAGCATCGGCAGTTCGCAAAAGCGCGCCAATGTTTCCTGGTTTTTCCGGTGCTTCAGCAACAACTATTAACGGATTTTCTGATAATTTCAGATCAGATAACAGCATCGATTTGGTTTTAGCCACAGCCAGAATCCCTTCGGTCGTATCGCGATATGCTAGTTTTTGATAAACTTCTTTATTGATTTCGATGAGTTGAACCGGGACGTTCACCAATTTTTGAATCTGATTTTCTGTAACCAGTTCGGGTAAAAATAAAACGGTTTCTATTTCGTAACCTCCTTTTATCGCCAGTTGAATTTCACGTAAGCCTTCAATCAAAAATGTTCCGGTTTGTTTGCGGGCTTTGGCCTTTTCCTGTAGTAAAACAAGTGATTTTATAAACGGATTTTGTATTGAAGTAATTTGTTTCATTTTTTTTTGAAGGTACTTAGGTTCTGAGGGGCTAAGGTACTGAGATTTTTTTTAAAAGTTGCAAAGGTTTTTTGAAGGTACTTAGGTTCTGAGGGGCTAAGGTTTTTTTGAAGGCGCTTAGGTTCTGAGGAGCTAAGGTTCTGAGTTTTTTTTATAGGGGTGGAGGTATAAAACACATAGTTCCAAAGGTTCATAGGTTTTCTTCTTACAAGGTCTGGAAAATCTTTTAGGTTTAATTACTTCCAGAAGTGTTCAGCTTCTTTTTTTGTTAATGTTTTTATTATCTTTTTTGAAAAATCTACATTTATTAATGGAGATTCACTTTGATTTTCACCGGTTAAAGTTACCGGTTTATCAAGAAGTTCACTTAATTGGTTCATAAAGCCTAAAATTTTTCTGTAGTTATCAAAAGAATATATTTCTTTTGGATCGATGTCAAGTTCAATTTCATCAACTGAGAAAAAATGTAGATTTATTATAATATCATCAATTATAATAGATGCAATTTTTGTTTCCAATTCTCCTGTTTCATCATTGAAATAGTGGATTACATATTCTAAGTCAATTTTATAAGTTTCTTTGTTTTTTCCCGGTGGGCCATATTGTAAAATGTGGTTTATATTGAGATAATTAATTAAAATCTCCCAATCTTCAATTTTGGTGTTTTTAATGTAAATGTCTCTAAGCGAGCCATCTGTTTCAAATATCCATTTTATTTCATTCCAATTAGTTATCATTCTTGGATAGTTTTTGTTTTAATAAAAAAAGTTGCCACGAATTTCACGAATTTTCGCTAATTCATATTTTGCTTAAAGCTGGTAAAAATTAGTGCAAATTCGTGAAATTCGTGGCAAAAAAGAATCTTCTTATTTTTGAAGTACTTCCAAAATCTCGTTTGCTACGGGATGTGATGTTTCAAAAGTATATCCCATGATTTTGGCGATGGTTTGAGCAATCTGCTTTTGATACAATTGAGAATCTGTTTTGATTTCTCCTTTTGGTGCGATTTCAGGTCCCATTGCGGCGAACCAGATTTGAGAGGCACCTTCAACATCGGCACCATGATCTGTCCACTGTGCTTTTATCTTGTCACCGCGGCCGTGATCGACGGTGATTAATATCGTAGTTTTGTTTTTGTATTGCGGATCATTTTGTACAAAATTCCAGATTTCTTTAATCCATTTGTCGACCTGGTTTGCAGCGTCAAGATACGATCTGTAATGTCCGGCATGTGCCCATTCATCAGTTTCTCCGTAGGCAATGTAAAGTACTTTTGGCTTTTTTGTTTTAAGTTCGTTTAAAGCCTGATAATGTGTAAAAACATCCAGGCATTCATCCTGATGAAAAGGTTTGAAAGAGTTGTTACGCATTTCATTCAGCAATTTATGAGTTTCCGTAGGCTTATCTCCTCCAACATTATCAAAAGCAGAAATTACAGGAAAACCGCTTCTTTTTTCGTTCAAAATTCGGTCAAAAGCATCCCATGCACCAAAAGCGGCAACTTTTCCTTTCAATTTCGATTGCTGGTTTAAAAACTCCAAAACATTGACATTCGGATTGTCTTTGTAATGATTGGAATTGACGGCAACATCAACATTTCCGGTCATGATTTCGCTGTATCCGGGATAACTAAACCAATACGGATTTGAGACGTCTACTTTACTGCCTAAGTCACGATTGCCATAAATTTGCCCTTTCGAAGCAATTTCTGACCATAAAAAAGGCATGATTTTTTTTCGGCTTTCTTTGGAGTCAGCGCTTGCATAATTCTTGTAAATATAGGTACTGTCTCCCTGATTGAATTTTTTATCATTGGCAATTGCAGGGTCCATTCCTTTAAACACTTCCTGCCATCTAAAGCCGTCTGTGGTGATGATGATAATGTTCTCCGTTTTTTGTGCATGAGACATAAAGCTTGTAAGAACAAATATAAGTACAAGTAGTTTTTTCATTTTCTTAGAAATTACAAAGGTTCAAAAGAACAAAGGTTCAACGATTTTTTGATTAATCTTAATTTTTATAAAGAACTTGATGTTTTAATAATATTTGCAAAAAAACAATTGCGGTCATTTTACTTTTCACAAATCATTTTTTACAAAAAAAAGCATTTCTCACTTCTACAAAATTCCTCTGGCTTTAATTTCCAAATATTTATTGATAGCGTCCAACGTCAGATTTTCGGGCTGTGTTAGAACGGAGTGTATGCCATATTTTTTGAGTTCGTTAGCAATTAAACGCTTTTCGAACATGAATTTTTCAGCGATCACTTTGTCGTAAATTTCCTGAATGGTATCCGTTTTTTTGTTGATGATCTCATTGAGTTCTGTATTGCTAAAGAAAACGACAACCAATAAATGACTTTTTGCAATTCCTTTTAAATAAGGCAACTGTCGGTTTAAACCGTCCATCGTTTCAAAGTTAGTGTATAAAATGATTAAACTTCTTTGATTGATGTTTTTCTTGATGTCTACGTACAAACGGCTGTAGTCGCTTTCGAAAAAATCGGTTTTGATATTGTATAAGGTCTCCAGAATTTTTTGCATCTGAGAGGCTCTTTTTTCGGCAAAAACACGGTTTTCTACTTTTTTAGAGAACGAAAAAATTCCTGCCTTGTCCTGTTTTTTTAGAATAACATTCGACAAAACTAAGGTTGAGTTGATCGCATAGTCCAGCAAACTCAGTCCGTCGAAAGGCATTTGCATGGATCGGCCTTTGTCGATTGCCATGTATACAGATTGTGATTTCTCGTCCTGAAACTGATTCACCATCAAGGCATTTTTCTTGGCTGTGGCTTTCCAGTTTAGCGTTCTGAGGTCGTCACCCTGAACATATTCTTTAATTTGCTCAAATTCCATAGTGTGACCAATTCTACGAATCTTTTTGATTCCGTATTGGTATAAATTATTCGAAAAAGCTAACAAGTCATATTTTCTTAATTGGATATAAGACGGATAGGTGGGAACCATTTTATCTTTATCGAAAGAAAATCTTCGGGAAATTAATCTTAATGGGGAAGAAACGTAAACGTTCAGGTATCCAAAGTAATACTCGCCACGTTCTGTAGGTCGCAATTCATAGCCAATCTCTTTTTGCTCAGAAGCTTTAACTGTCTTTACAATTTTGAAATCACGCACCTGAAACTGAAACGGAATTTCGTCAATAATCTTAACTGAAATTTTAAAGGTATAATGGTTTTTGATCGAAAGGGATATGGGATTTAAATCTCCATTCGAAAGTTTTTCCGGTGTCGTTCTTTCTGCCTCGATACCAGTTTTGCTCAAATAAAGCAGGAGTATGTCGAGCCCTAAAAAAGTGATTAAAATTAAAACCACAAACCAAACCGCATTGTACAAATTAGGAAAAATAAAAGCACAGACAAATGCTCCAATAATGCCTAAAAGCACATAGAAGAAGAAGTTATTGAGGTATAGGCTTTTGATGAATTTCACTTTGTTTGGTTTTTTTAGTCTCAGTTTTCAGTCCCGGTTTTCAGTCTCAGTCTCAGTCTCAGTCTCAGTCTCAGTCTCAGTCTCAGTCTCAGTTTTCAGTTTCAGTATGCACTGCGACTGCGACTGAAAACTGTGACTAATAACTATCTCGGAATCTCGACCGTTTCAATAATTTGTCTGATAATTTCTGAACTCGTGATGCCTTCCATTTCACGTTCTGGAGCTACAATTACACGATGCTGTAAAACCGGAATGGCAGCATCTTTAATGTCTTCGGGAGTAACAAAATCACGTCCGCGAATGGCAGCAAAACCTTTGGCAGCATTTAGAATAGCGATTGAGGCACGAGGAGAGGCTCCTAAATAAAGGAAGGCGTTTTCACGGGTATTGACCACAATTCGTGCAATGTATTCCAACAAATTTTGCTCTACTCTGATTTGTTTTACCAAAGCCTGATATTCTTTTATTTCAGCAGCAGACAGTATGGTTTTGATGGCTTCCAGTTTTCCATGATCCTGTAGTAAATGCTCTCTTTGGATAATCAGAATTTCTTCGTTTAGTTTCGGGTAATCAATAGTGATTTTGAATAAAAAACGGTCTAATTGCGCTTCCGGCAAGCGGTAAGTACCTTCTTGTTCGATTGGGTTTTGGGTGGCAATTACCAAGAATGGTGTTTCCAGTTGGTAGGCTAATCCGTCGATCGTAATCTGGCGTTCCTCCATTACTTCAAAAAGCGCGGCCTGTGTTTTGGCAGGAGCACGGTTTATTTCATCGATTAAGATTAAATTGGAGAAAATAGGGCCTTTTTTAAATTCAAATTCAGATGTTTTTAAATTAAAGATCGAAGTTCCCAAAATATCGGATGGCATTAAGTCCGGTGTAAATTGTATACGGCTAAAGCCAATGTTCAGGGTTTTCGATAAAAGTTTGGCAGTGATTGTTTTTGCAACTCCCGGAACTCCTTCGAGTAAAACGTGTCCGTTTGATAAAATAGCAACCAAAAGCTGATCGATCATCTTGTGTTGACCTACAATTACGGTTTCAAGCTCTTTTTTAATCGCGCTAACGTGATCTAAAAGTGGAGCTAAGTTTATTCGGGTTTCAAAATTCACATTTTCATTTGTGATTTCGGGTGTTGTATTGCTATCGTCCATGATGGGTTTGTTTTCTTTATATTGAGTTCGGCTGTTTTTTTAATGTAAAATCTTTTCTATCGCAGTATTGATTCGGATTAAATCTTCTTCAAGGCTGCCGTGATAACTATTTCGATGTTCGTTGATCAGGAATACAAGTTCCTGAATATCGGTTACCTTTTTACCTGTTTTATGATGCAATTTTTCAATAAAACTATCGTCCAGTTTTGTGGTATCGATTAGGTATTCATTTCTAATTTTTTCTAAAAAGTAAATGATTTTTTTATCAATAATATTGGTATGATCGCCTTCCTGATAATATAAATTTCCGATGGTTTTTGTAAAATCGACGGTTAAATTGGGCAAAGGTTTTAATATGGGAACAATTCGCTGTTTTCGTTTGGCATTAAAAATAATGAAAATCAACATTCCGAACAAAAAGAAATACCAGGCCCATTTTAAACCGGGCTGGCTTAGAATGTAACGTAAAGGCGATTCAGAGATACTCTCATTATTTTGTCCTTTGGTGTACCAAAAAATATCTCCCTTGGGTAGGCAAGACAGGACACTTTCGGCATATTTATAATGATTTGCTTTTAGTAAATTGTAGTTTGTAAAAGCAACCGGTTGAGTGTGCAGGTAAAAATGCCCATTATGATACGGTACTTTTATAAAATTGATGTGCTTTTTTGACTTTTTGAAGGAAGCAATCTGATAGCCTAAAACGGTTGTATTTGCAGTGTCAATTTTAGAAAAATAGTCCTCTAAGGTCTGTGCGAATTTATACTTTTTCTTCTTCAGTTGTGGGTTAGCCAGCCAAACGGTTGTACTGCCAGAGCTTTGATAATCGGAATTTACTTCGACTTTTAAACTGTCTAACAGGTACTGTGGAAAGGTTTTCATGCTCAAAAAAGCACTGTTTCCACGCGATACAAAATAAAAAAGCTCGTTTACAGACTCTTCGTCAATCGTATTTGATTCGGAGATGTTTATAAAAGTTCCTTTTATTTTATAGTCTTCTACCAGAGTATCATTGTCATATTTTGAATCTAAATATTCATAGGGCGTTACAGTCGAAATGCGTTCTACAGCATGATTTTTAAAAAAGCCATTGATTTCTTTGTCAAAAACATAGAGTCCAAAAGGAATTTTGTCATTAACAGAGTAGGTTGGTCGCCAGTCAATAGGCTTTGGACGGTCGTGATCTGCTACCAAAATTAAGGTCAGAATAAAAACCAGTACAGCAATATAAATTTTAAGTGTTTTACTCATTGCTAAACGTTTTTATGGCTTTCTTAAATCGATTTTCGGCCTTTTCAAAAGTGATTTCATCAATTTCAAATTCACCGTACCAGATGTAGTTGTACAGATAAGACAAATAGGTGAATTCTTCTTTGTGTGCGGGTTTTTGAAGTTCGTATAAATAATCAGAATTGGTCTTTTCAATATCCCATTCGATGTAGTGATTTTGTGCCATCACTTTTAAAAGCCAAAGATAATAATAACGAACCGCCGTTCTTTTTTCTCCCGATTGTAAACATTCTTTAATCAGTTTATCAAAATCTAATAGATGTATGTTCTTTTCTATTTCTGAATAGTAAATGTTTTTCTTTTTAGCATTTTTTCCAAAAATCCACTGTCCTTCTTTATTAATTATGGCTTTTACGATTAAATAAATAACAAAAATGATGATTAAAACGGCTACTACTTTTAATAAAAGCGAGACAAAATTAATGGACGTCTCAGGGCTTTCAATTTTAAACCAATCTCCAAAAAGACTCGCAAGCCACTCTTTAAAGCGCTGCCATAGGCCTTTTTCGGGAGTTTTGAATTCGTAAACAAAACTTGAACCCGTGTATTTTTTTTTGAAGTTTTTAGCGAAACTTTTAATTTCTATGGTGTCGGAATCTATCCGAATATCTTTTTCAGTGTATTTTACGGAGGTTATTTTCGGAGGTGCGGCTGTAGCCAAAGTATCCTGAGCACGAGTAATGCCCGAGAAAAATAGAAAAGATAAAAGGAATAGAATTTTATTCATTATCGGTCCCGATTAACTCAATGTCACGATTTGAAATTTTCTCTTTTGCTCCCAGGCTATAATACATAATTCCCTGATTGACCATGATCATGTTGTTGAAGATATTGCTTAATGTAAAGATCAGAATAAACATCGAAGTCAGAAAGAAAACCAAGAACGGAGAATCGCCCATAGCTTCCGGATTGAACTCTGAAGTACCCATAGCGGTCAGGAAAACCATAAATATTCCAATAAAATAGAAAACCATCGTGATAGATCCCTGAATCATCTGCATCATAATGATGACTAAAAAAGTAGCACCTATGGAAGTCCAGAAATCTTCTCTTAACAAAAGATAAGCGTGATTTAAAGACTGGAAGAAACCTTTATCTTCTGTCAGGTAAGCATAAAAACTAAAATTAACCCAGGTAAATAAAGTGGGGATGGCAATTAGCAGCAATGGAATACCAACGATTAAAAAGCACAGGAAGAATAGTAAAATTATAACAACAAAAAGCATTGGAACGACCAAAAATATAAGTCCAACACAGAATTTGATTATTTTCCAGAGGTTTTGTCTAAAGATCGCTACGACATCTGCTGTCGTGAAGCTGCTTTTGTTTTTTTGGTCGATTAGTTTTAAATACAGAATGGGATAAGTCGAATTGAAGAGTGATAAGGCTATTATAACAACAAAAAAAATGACGATAAAACCAATCAAAAGGCCAAAATTGTCATTGAAATAACCAGCAAGATTATCAGAGTCCGGATGGTTTAGACTTTCGTTAAATATAGCTTGAAAATTACTTTTTAAAAAGAAAAAGACTAAAGTGCCTACAATAAGCAGGAAGGCTCCATTGATGATAAAAAAGATTTTAAAAAAGTGTTTTCCAAAAGTTTTGAAAAAGCTAAAGGTATCTATGATATAGTCGCCTAACTGTCGTTTTTTGTAAAGTTCAAACATTATGATAAAGTTGTTTTTTTGTGAACAATAAAAGGGTAAATCAAATAATAAAATGATATTATGGCTAATGTAAGCAAAATGATAAAACTACTAAGCCAGTTGGGCATATCAATTGAATATCGGGTAATAAAACCTTCCAGAAAACCTGCGCTAATGGTAAACGGAAAGGTACTCAGGAATATTTTAAAACTATTTTTGAAACCTATTTTAAAGGAATTCATTCTCGAGAAGGTCTTTGGAAACAGTATAGAAGCTCCTAAGATAAAACCGGCAGTAGTTTCGATTACAATTGCAAAAATTTCCATGGCTCCATGAATCCATATTCCGCGGACGCTTTTCCAGAAAACACCCTGTTCATAGAAGAAATACTGAAAAGACCCCAGCATAATGCAGTTTTGGAGGAAGATATAAAAGGTGCCAAGACCGCCAAAAATTCCATAAATGTAGCATCGTGCTCCTACATAAAGGTTGTTCATGGTGATACCAATAAAACTTCCCCAGTTGCTTCCGGAGCCATATACAGCCATCGGATCTCCTTTTTTGATATTTTCTAAGGTCATATTAACATAACCGTCACCCAGAATGAGGCGAACAAAATCGGGATCGTATCTTGCGGAGACTACGCCAATTCCTACCGTGATAAAGAACAAAACAAAAGCGTACATTAAATAGCGTTTGTATTCATAAATAAGCAACGGAACTTCAGTAATAAAAAATTCCAGAAACTTATTTTTTTCTGTTCTTTTGGTTTTATAAATTTTCTGATAAATTTGTGAGGCGAGATGATTGAGGTAAATAACGGTTTTGCTCTTTGGATAATACGTTTGGGCATACGATAAGTCATTCATCATCTGAATGTACAAATTAGCTAACTCATCCGGATTTTTTTTAGCTTTACCAAAAATAGCTAGCTCAAATTCCAGCCATTTTTCTTTATTTTGTTTTATGAAGGCGACTTCTCTCATTGTAGGCTAAAATATAAAATATGTCAGAATTATCTATAAATACAACACAAAATGTCAAAATAAATTTTATCGCCGCAACGGTAGGAGAAAGAATAGGTTCTTATTTCATTGATTTGGCTATTAAATTGGCCTATGTGACTGTAATTTCTCTTATATTTTTTTACGGTTTTAATTTTGATAGAGTCCTTGACAGCTTAGACAGCTGGTCGAGAGCATCGGTACTTTTGCTACTGTATTTTCCCTTTATAATTTACACATTAATCTTAGAAAGTATTTTTGAAGGACAGACCATCGGAAAGAAACTAGTAAAAATAAAAGTTGTTAAAATTGATGGTTATCAGGCAGGCTTTGGTGATTATTTAATGCGTTGGTTTTTTAGACTGGTTGATATTTCGATTCTGGGAGGAATCGTAGGTTTAATATCAATAATTTCAAGTCAAAAAGGACAACGATTAGGAGATATGGTTGCCGGAACAGCTGTAATTACATTAAAAAATAAAATCAATATCAGCCATACCATTTTGGAAGAAATTGGAAATGCTTATGTTCCGACTTATCCTTTAGTAATTAAATTGTCGGATAATGATGTGCGAATTATCAAGGAAACTTTTCAAAGTGCATTAGCCAAAAACGATCATGAAATCATTTATAAACTGGTGTCCAAAATAGAGAGTGTTACAGGGATTAAAAATCAGTCAGGAAATAATAATGATTTCTTAAGGGTTATTCTCAAAGATTATAATTTTTATACGCAGAATATGTAGCTGCAAAATGGATAAAAAAAATGTTATGACAAATATCATTTTTTTTACATCAGAAATCTTTTAATTTTACTAGTGTTAAAATCAGTTTATCACATGTTAACTAATATATAGCATGTACTATTTGTGTTTTAAGAAGGAGGGACCGAAAATCTATAAGAGTAGGATCATTTAAATCATAGAAATAATGAAAATTAAAAAGGTTTTCGCAATTATAATGTTATTGGTTTTCGTTACCAATTTTGCTCAGACCGGAAGCAAAAAACTGGATAAAATTATAAAAAGGGATTATCAGATTATTGAATGTACGGTTGCGAAAATGTCGGATAAAACGGTTGAATATTCTTTGCCGGGAGAAACAGTGCAAATTTCGCTTGATGTATCTCAAATTGCCAGAATTGATTTCGCCAGCGGTCGTTCGCAAACTTTCGATGTGTCTGTAAATAAAGCAGTGTCAAGTACTACGAGTTCGGCTAATTCAGGTCAGACTATCGCTACGGCAGAAATGAAAGTCAATACAATTGCTGTGCTGCCTGTACCTTATGTGAATTCGGGTACTTTAGAAAGTTCAGAAGAAATGGCAAAATTTGCTCAAAATGATCTTTATAATAAACTGTTGGATAAGTCTTCCAATCTATTTCCGTTAACCGTCCAGGATTTAAGAGTAACAAACAGTTTGTTGCATAAAGCCGGAATTGATTATAAAAACATTGATGAAACGCCAATCGAAGATCTTCAGAGAATTTTGGGAGTTGATAATATTATAGCAACAAAAGTTTCATATACCATAACAGAAGGTTCTATAGCTTCAACTTATAACAGTGGAAGTGCCAAAGTGAGTGATAACAATAAAAAAGTGAAAACGAGCGATATTTCAACTACAAGCGCAAGTACACAAACGTATTATCACTATACGGTTTATTTTGACATGTATAAAAACGGAACGAAAATTTACTCTGAAACGCGTAAGCCATTCTTAAACATAAAAGACAGTTGGATGGATTCTGTTTCTTATCTGTTAAAAAGAAGTCCAATTTATGCTAGAAAATAAATTCTCAGACAGAAGAGCCTTTAAAGAATAAAAAACAAATTTAACCTTTGTACCTTTGCAGCTCTGTATCTTTGCAGCTAAAAAGTAAAAAATGTTTCATTTATTAGATCTTATCGGTACCATGGCTTTTGCTATGTCGGGAGCTTTGACAGCGATGCATAAAAAACTGGATCCGTTTGGAGTTTTTATCATTGCTTTTGTGACGGCTGTTGGTGGCGGAACACTCCGTGATGTATTGATAGGCAGAACACCCGTAGGATGGATGTTGGATTTGCAGTATGTATATGTAATTATTGTTGGTTTTGCCTTCGCCATTCTCTTCAGAAAGAAGTTTGACCGATTGCGTACGTCGCTGTTTCTGTTTGATACGATCGGGTTGGGTGTTTTTACTTTAATTGGGCTTGAAAAAGGAATTATGATTGGTTTGCATCCCGCTATCTGTATCGCCTTAGGAACCATGACAGCTTGTTTTGGTGGTGTTATCAGAGATATTTTGTGTACCGAAATACCAACGATTTTTAGAAGAGAGATTTACGCAACCATCTGTATTTTTGGTGGAATTGTATTTTTTATCCTGAAAAAACTGAATTTAGAAGATGATATTTTGTATTTAGTCACTTCTGTTGTGATGATTATTGCACGTTTGCTGGCTGTAAAATATAAATGGTATTTGCCGGCATTTGAACACAAATAAGATTTTTTAAACGATATTAGCGTGCTGAAAATTTAAGAGCCGCGAATTCACAAACGTAATTTAAATTTTTGTTACCAATAAAAATTAAATTTGTGAATTCACGGCTCACTTTTTTTAATAAGTTTGTTCGAGTAAAACGCGGAAGCAGAACTATAAAACGACCACCGGGACCATGATAAAATATACTGTAAGGAATTATCATAAAAGCGATTATGAGATTTGGAATGCATTTGTGGCTCAGGCTAAAAACGCAACATTTCTATTTCATCGTGATTTTATGGAATATCATCAGGACCGATTTGAGGATTTTTCACTTCTTGTTTTTGAGGATGACAAATTAAAAGCAATTTTACCGGCAAATAAAACCGGAGATTCGGTTTACTCGCATCAGGGATTGACTTATGGAGGTTTGATATTCTCAAATAAATTGAAAGCGGAGAATGCGGCATTGATTTTAGATGCCATCTTAGCTTATTTAAAAGAGACTGCCGTTGCAACTTTTTACTATAAACCCATTCCAAACTTTTATTTTCCCGAAGGAAATCAGGAGATGGACTTTTTTTTATTTAAAAACAATGCCGTTTTAGTACAAAAAGAAATGAATTTGGCAGTTAACCTGAAACTACCTTTGCGTATCTCCAAAAGTAAATTGAAGCATTTCAGACGAATTGAAAACCTTTATTTGGAAATTGTAGAAGAGCAGTGTTTTCAACCTTTTTGGGAATTGATTCTCGAACCTAGATTGCTGGAGAAATTTGATGCTAAACCGGTTCATAAGTTGAAGGAGATAGACTTTTTGAAACAAAAATTCCCTCATAATATTAAACAATACTCGGTTTACCAGAATGATGAGATTATTGCGGGAATTACTATTTTTGAAACTGAAAATGTTGTAAAATCGCAGTACGGTGCCACTTCAGAAAAAGGTGAACAAGTTAGGGCTCTTGATTTTTTGTTCATTAATTTAATACATAAATACAAGCGTAAAGGCAAGCATTTCTTTGATATGGGGATTGTAAACGGAGAAAATGAAAAAGGTTTTAATTCGGGACTTTTGACACAGAAAGAAGAATTAGGCTGTACAATCTATAATCAAGATTTTTATAAAATTGCTATTAAATGATACCGTTTCTGGATCTTGAAAAAATAAACGAACCATACGAAACTGCCTTTCAGGAAAAACTGGAAGAGGTTTTAGATGATGGCTGGTACATATTAGGAAAAGAAATAGCACTATTTGAAAAAGCTTTCGCAGCATATTGTCAAGCCAAACATTGCATTGGAGTGGGGAATGGTTTTGATGCTTTAGTATTGATTTTTAAAGGGTATATTCAGTTAGGAAAACTCCAAAAAGGGGATGAAGTACTTATACCGGCAAATACTTATATAGCAAGTATTTTGGCTGTTTTACAAGCAGATTTGATTCCGGTTCTGGTTGAACCAAAGTTAGAAACATACAACTTAAACCCGGATTGGATCCGAGAGAAAGTCACTCCAAAAACAAAAGCCATCTTAGCAGTTCATTTGTACGGACAATTGGCCGAAATGGACAGAATAAATGAAATTGCAGATCAGTATAATTTCGTTGTAGTAGAAGACGCGGCACAATCTCATAGCTTAGAAAAAAAGCTAGAAGCTAAAAAATATAATCTAAAATCGGCAATTGAAGTAGATTTTATTATTAAAATTTTGAATCAATATTAATTCGTGTCTGGCGGTAGAACATATCAGCAAATTCTAAAAATGACGTCACTTTTTGGTGGTGTCCAGTTTTTTACGATCTTAATTTCGATTTTAAGAACTAAGTTAATAGCTGTTTTTATTGGCCCTGAAGGAATGGGAGTTATTACGTTGTTAAATTCAACTTTAAGTGTAATAAATAGTATTTCGGGTTTTGGAATAGAAACCAGCGCTGTGAAAAATATTTCCGAAAATTATGGAAGCGGGAACCTAAAAGAAGTTTCCACTACCATTCAGGTTGTAAAAAAGATTGTGTTTTTTACAGGTGTTTTAGGAATGATACTCACAATCCTTTTCTCGAAAGTATTGAGTATAATTACTTTTGGAGATTCCAGCCAAACATATTCGTTTGTATTTATTGCGGTTACAGTTTTATTTAAGCAACTATCGTCAGGTCAATTGGCTATTTTACAAGGTTTGCGAAAAATGAAATTAATGGCAAAAGCGAATTTGTTTGGAAATCTTTTCGGGTTGCTTTTTTCGGTTCCTCTGTATTATTTTTTACGGATTGATGCGATACTTCCAACCATTTTGATTGCTTCTTTGGCAGCCCTTGTTTTTTCTTTTTATTATTCAGGTAAAATTAAAATTAAGCAGGAAAAAGTTTCGAAAGATTTTTTTCTAGCAGAAGGTAAAACAATAATGAAACTGGGATTCATGTTGACCATTAGTAGTGTTTTAACACTATTGTCTACTTATTTGGTTCAGGTTTTTATAAGTAAAAATGGGGGATTGCAGCAGGTAGGTTTTTATAATGCAGGCTTTACTTTATTGAACTCGTATGTTGGAATTATTTTTACCGTGATGAGTACAGATTATTTCCCGAAGTTGGTTTCAATTAATTCTGATAATGAAAAAATAAGATCGAGTGTAATGCAGCAGGCCTTTGTTTCAATTATCATCATAACACCAATTATTGTTTTATTTTTGACTTTAATTTCGATCATCATACCCATTATTTATACGCCAAATTTTAACGTCGTTATCCCGATGGTTTGTTTTGGAATTTTAGGAATGTTGTTCAGAGCTGTTTCATGGGCTATGGGTTTTATTTTGATTGCTAAAGGAGATTCCCGAATATTTATTAAAACAGGAATAGGTTTTAATGTTTTGTCTTTAGTAATGAATGTTTTTGGTTATTATTTTTACGGATTAGAAGGTTTAGGTTGTAGTTTTTTTCTTTACTTTTTATTTCATTTTATTGGATTAAAGTGGATTACAAAGAAAAGATATGATTTTTATTTTGACAATGAATTTTACAAGATATATTTTGCTTGTTTTATAATAAGTGCTGTTACATTTTTACTGCGATACATTGAAAATTCGACTTTAAAGTATATTTTAATGACATGGATGGTTTTGATTTCTATTAGTTTTAGTTGGTATCAAATTAGTAAAAAGGTAAATTTGAAAGAAATGGTAATGTCATTAAAATCTAATAAAAAGAGCAATAATGATTCAAAGTAGTTATAGAAAATTTCAGTCTTTTTATCATAAATTCAGTTTTTACTATTCAGTAAACTGGAGTAAGACATTGTATTTTAATTTTAAAAAATTTCCTTTTCAGATCGCTAAAAAACTTCCTGTTTTCTTTTATGGCAGAGTTAAGTTTACTGCTATTTCGGGTGAGATTCAAATTGAAGGAGATATTCAAAAAGGAATGATTGGATTTGGTCAGCCTTACGAGCTGGATTCACTTCATAAAGGTATTGCCGAAGTTTATGTTTTAGGAAAACTTGTTTTCAAAGGAAAATTTCAGTTTGGTAAAGATTATTTTATTTTTATTGGGGAAAATGCCTATTGTGAATTTGGAAATATGGCCTCTATGGGATCAGGAGGGAAATTAATTTGTACAGAAAAAATTGTTTTGGGAGATTACGCCCGTTTTGGTTCTCAGGCTCAAATTATTGATACCAATTTTCATGATTTAATCGATACGCAGACAGGAGAAAAACTTCAAAAAACAAGTCCTATTTTTATTGGAAATTACAATTTTATAAGTAACAGAGTTACGATTCTAAAAGGAGCCCGGACGCCTGATTTTTGTACCATTGCCTCTAACAGTTTGTGTACCAAGTCGTATGATGCTTTAGGCGAAAATGTTTTAATTGGAGGAGTTCCCGCTAAGTTAATCCGAGATAATATTTCAAGAGACTGGGAAGGAGAAAAACAACAATTAAACGATTTTCTTACTGTTTAGATTAAGCAAACAGAATTCGGAAGCGTTGCTTGATTTCAAGCAAAAGGTATTTCAGTAACAATTTAAAATCAGACATTTTATAAGCTAAAACTATTTCAAAGTGCATTCTCTTTAAAATGGTTTTGTGCTCATTTTTATTTCGGTTTAAGCGAATTGCCTTTTTGAGAATCAAATAAGTAGAGTGATTTATTTTTCTGGATCTTGAATCGTTTTTAATAAAAAAATGAGTTCCTAACGATGTTTCTATGATTCTTTTTTTAATTAAGATTTTGTCGATATAGTCAAATTCATAAGAGCGCGAGGCGCGAATCCAAATATCTAAATCTTCATACCCTAAATTCTCGTCGTAGCCATTCAAAGCATCAAAAACAGACTTTTTTATCATCGACGAAACTGAACAAATACTATTTCCACCAGAAAGCACGCTTAAGTAAATATCTCCGGTTTCTCTATTTTCTATTGTTTTCTTTGAGTTATCAACCGGAAAATAATAAGAATCAAAATTGCCATTTTCTGTAATCAATTCAACATTGCCATAAACAACACCAAGGTTTTTAAATGAACTGTTTTTGAATGTATTAATTTGTGATGAAATACAATCCGGAAGTAAAATATCATCTGCGGCGAGATCAATAATATAATCACCTTTTGCAAGTCGTAAGGCTTTATTGAATGATTTTGTATTTCCCAGATTGGTTTTGTTGTCAATGAATTGAACCTCCGGATAATTGATAAGCCAGTTTTTAATTGTTTCTCTTGAATTATCTATGCTAAAGTCATCTACAACAATCAGTTCAGTAAAAGGATAGTCCTGATTGATGACCGAAAGTAAACTCTCTACAACAAATTTTTCGTGGTTATAACACAAGCAAATTACGGTTACTAACGTTTTATCTTGCATATTGTTTTTAAAGAGTTATATATTTGATACGAAAATAAGAAATCACAAATGATATTGTCTCAGAAAAAAAATAAAATTGCTTTAATTGGTTATCGTCTAAATGGTGGAGGAAGTGATAAAGTGATGGCAAATTTATCTGTCTTTTTTGAAAGCCAGGGTTTTGATGTGACTATTCTTATTGTTTTAAATGAAATTAGTTTTCCATATTCAGGTACATTAGTGAATCTGGGATTATTGAAAAACGAAAGCAATGGTTTTTTTAATAAAGTAAAAAGACTTAGAGCTTTGCATAAATATTTAAATGAAAATAAATTTGATTTTATCATTGATTTTCGTTTTCGGACAAAAGTGATTCAGGAGTTAGTTTTGGCACGTTTTATTTACAACACCAAAACTATTTTTACAGTTCATAGTTTTTTGATTGATCATTATATGCCAAATAATTCTTGGCTTACACGATTAATGTACAATCACTGTTATGCAAATGTGGCAATTGTGGAAGAGATGAAAATGTTGATTGAAAATAAACACCGACTAGAAAATGTAGTCACAATTCACAATCCCGTTTATTTAGAGGAAATTAATACAAAATGCAGTGAAAAGATTAATATTGAGTTTGATTACATTATTGCAGTTGGACAATATGAAAACAAAATCAAGCAATTTGAGGAGTTGATTGCAAGTTATGCCAAATCGGATTTGTCTCAAAAAGAAATCCATTTAGTTATTTTGGGTAAGGGTAATGAATCTGATCTTCAAAAAGTGATTTTGAAGAATAGTATTTCCGGATTTGTACATTTGTTCGGATATCAGGTTAATCCTTTTAAGTATATTAGTAAAGCTAGATTTCTGGTGCTAAGTAGTAAAAATGAAGGTTTTTCGAATGTTATTGCGGAAGCACTGACTTGTCAAACTCCGGTTGTAACTTTTGATTGTGATTTTGGGCCGAGAGATTTGGTGAAGAATTTAGAAAATGGTCTTTTAGTAAAAAATCAGGATTGGGATAAGCTTACAGAAGCCATGAATCTCTTTGTTGAAGATGAAAACTTGTATGCATATTGTAAAAAAAATAGTTTTGAAAGTGTTCAGCCTTTTCTATTGGAAAAAATTGGACAACAATGGTTAAATTTGATGCAGGTACATTAAAGATATGGCGACAATTCAAGATATAGATTTATTAAAAATTCCTGTAATAGAGGACTTAAGCGGGAATTTGGCTTTTATTCAAAATGATATTTTACCATTTGATTTTAAACGGGTCTATTATCTTTTTGACGTGCCTAGTACAGCTTTTCGCGGAGGACATTCGCATATAGAGCAACATGAAATTTTAATTGCTCTTAGTGGAAGTTTTGAGGTTACTGTTAATGACGGAACTAATAAAGAAAGCTATTTGCTTAATAAGCCAAATTTTGGGTTACACCTGCCAAAAGGAATTTGGAGAGAATTGGAAAACTTTTCTTCAGGTTCTGTTTGTTTGGTTCTGGCATCAGATGTTTTTGACGAATCAGATTATATAAGGAATTATGATGTCTTTTTGAACTCCAAAAAATGAAACTACTTTATATTGTTCCTAAAATAAAAATTGCTGGAGGTGTTGCAAGAGTTACTTCTGTTAAGGCCAACTATTTTGTAGAACATTTTGGTTATGAGATACATATTTTATCGCAAAATGAAGGGGATACTTTACCTTTCTATGATTTCAATTCTAAAATTGTTTTTCATTATATGACCCTAAAAGGGAGGGGGCTTAGTTTTTTTGTTTCGTTTCAAAAAGATATAAATAAAAAAGTTAAAGAAATAAAGCCGGATGTCATTCTCATTGCTGATAACGGATTAAAAGCTTTTATTTATCCTTTTGTTTGCCGAACTAAAATCCCAATGGTTTTGGAGTGTCACGGTTCAAAATTTATCGAAGAAAAAGATCTAAAAGCGGATTTCCTTGCGAAATCGATTCGAAAAATAAAATATCAGTTTAAAGATTTCGGCGCTCGAAAATTCACTAGAATAGTGACTTTGTCTGGAGAAAGTTTAAAAGAATGGAATGTCGAAAATGGGGTTGTAATCCCAAATCCGTTATGGATTAAAAACAATAAAATTTCTAACCTACAGCATAAAAAGGTAATCGCAATTGGCAGATATTCGTTTGAAAAAGGATTAGACCGATTGTTATTAATCTGGAAAGAAATTATTCAAAAGCACTCTGATTGGACATTAGATATTTATACAGACAACATTCATTCTTTGAAAGAAAAGGCCTTAGATTTAGGTTTAGAATGGGGTATAAATTATCTGGATTTTGTTAAAAATATTGAAGAGAAGTATTATGAGGCTTCTATTTATGCAATGACTTCGAGAACGGAAGGTTTTGCAATGGTTTTATTAGAAGCAATGGCTTCAGGTTTGCCCTGTATTGCGTACGATTGTCCAATAGGTCCAAGGGCTCTTATTACCAGTGGTGAGAATGGTTTTTTAATTCCGGATGATTGTATAGAAATATATGTTGAGCAACTGTCTTGTTTAATCGAAGACCAAGAGATAAGATCGAAATTAGGTAAAAATGCCCAAGCAGCTTCCGAGAATTACGCCGTCGATAAAGTAATGGAACAGTGGAAGTCTTTTTTAGAAAAAACGGTAATAATTAATTAGACTTTTTTAAGTTGCAAAAATACCCAAGCTTGTAGAGATCAAATAAAAATAAAGAAGGTTTTTTAGAAAGAAGATTTTTTTCAATTTTGGATCTGTTATTTTTAAAAAGATAAGCTGAAATAGAAATTAGTCTTATTTTTTTTAAAAGTTCAAACGAAGTTATAATTTTACTCTCTTCTTTTTGTATTTTATTTGAATTATAAAGAAAAACAAGATTTTCTAAAGCAATTTTGGTTTTATTTAAAAATATCTGTGAAGTTTCTAAATTCAAATGAAAAGTTGGATTTTCTATCCGAAGAATTTCAAAATGATTTGCCTTTAAAACAGAAAAGAAACATAAATCTTCATAACCATATCTTGTGATGGATTCATCAAAAGGGAATCGAATAAAAACGTCTTTTTTGACTACTAAATTTGAAGTAAGGAGAGAAAGCGCTTCTCTTTTATTTCCATAAAACCAACGAAGAAATTGTTCCTTTTGAGGTTCTTTGTTCTCGTAAATGATTCCGCCAAAAAAGATATCATTTTTCAAATCAGAAATAATATCAATATACTTTTTTATGAAATTGCTTTTTGCTGGAAAAGTATCGCAGTCTAAAATAAGCAACCAATCAAATTTAGCTTTTTGAGCCATAGAATTGATATTTTTTCCTCTTCCTAAATTAGTTTCGTTTTTAAAAAAGAAGCAGTTAGTTAAAAGATTTATCTCTTGATTGAGGGTGTTTTCGCGAAAATCGGATGCGTCGTCCTGACAAAGTATTTCAAAGTTAATTCCAATAAGATCACATTGTTTTGCAATTTCTTCAACAAGTGGAACAACATTATAATTAAAAACCGGAATTAAAATAGAAAGCACTATACGCTGCGTTGTACCACTTCAAAAATTCTTTCGTCCTCACATTTTAGGGTTTTAGACGGGAATTTCATCAGTAAAGCATAATCGTGGGTTACCATGATTACTGTTTTACCGTTGGCATTGATTTTTTTAAGTACTTCAAGAACCTCTGAGCTGGTTTGCGGATCAAGGTTTCCGGTTGGCTCATCGGCTAAGATAAATTCAGGATCGTTTAAAAGTGCTCTCGCAATAGCAACACGCTGTTGTTCACCTCCTGAAAGTTGATGTGGCATTTTGTTTAGGAATTCTTTCATGCCTACCTTATCCAGAACTTCATCGATTTTATGCTCCATGGCTTCTTTTTCAGACCAGCCGGTAGCTTTTAAAACAAAAAGCATATTGTCTTTTACGGAACGGTCCGGAAGTAACTTAAAATCCTGAAACACAATTCCGATTTTACGTCTCAAATATGGAATTTCGCTTTCTTTTAAAGTTGCCAAATCAAATTCAACGATATGTCCTTCACCCTCAGTTAAAGGTAAATCACCATAAAGCGTTTTCATGAAACTACTCTTTCCGGAACCTGTTTTTCCAATTATATAGATAAATTCACCATGCTGAACATCTAAATTAATGTGAGATAAAATTTTCTTTCCTTCCTGATATATAGTGACTTCTTTAAGAGACAGTACGGTTTGCGACATAATAAAATTAATTTGAATGGTAAAAGTAATAAGATAACGCTTGGATTCAAAATAAATTTCAATCATTTCTGTGGGAAATTTTTAAAAAGCAGCCACGAATTAAGAGGATTAGAAGGATTTAAGTCTTTTTTTAGACAGAAACGTAAAATTTACTTAGTTGAATCTTCGCAATAAAATGTATAGCTGAAATGAAACGTAATAAGTTGTATAAGTTTGTTTTATGACAGAGTGATGACTGTTTTTAGGTTAAATTAATTAAAGGTTGGTAATGGAGTTAAACTCAGTTGATAAAGCATCTAATTTAGAATTATTTATACGGCAGATAGGGTTTAATTAATTTTTTGTTCATAATAAAAGCCGGAAACGTTTCGTTATAAACGGTATAAAATGATACATTTGAATACTAAATATAATTAAAATGCGTAAACTTCCCTGGTTCTTTTTATTACCAATTATTCTTTTTTCGACCATAGTTTCGGCACAAAAATCAGCTATTTATACTTACGACTTAAAGGATTTTGACAAAGCACTGGCTTTATACAATGACAAACAATATGCTTCGGCCCAACTTATTTTCGAACAGGTTAAAAACAATGCAACAACTGAAGAGGTTCAATCAGATTGTGCTTATTATATTGCGAATTGCGCCATTCGAACAAACAAAGTAAATGCCGATGCTCTGATCGAAAAATTTGTAAACGATTATCCAACGAGTACGAAACAAAATCAGGCTTATATTGAAGTTGCCCAATACTTTTTTGAACAGGGAAATTATCCAAAAGCTTTACAATGGTTTGATAAAGTAGATGAAAGCTATATGAGTAAATCTGATTCGGATAGATTTAATTTCCAAAAAGGATACAGTTATTTCAATGCTAAAAAGAAAAAAGAAGCCACAACTTATTTTAATAAGGTTGTAAACTCTCCTGATTTTGGTTCCCAGGCCAAATATTACTTAGGATTTATGGCTTATGAAGGCGATGATTATAAAGAAGCAACTAAGTATTTTGATGAAGTTTCGGGAGAAGAGAAATACAAAGAAAAGCTTTCGTATTATCAGGCCGACATGAATTTTAAGTTGGGGAGTTTCCAAAAAGCAATCGATTTGGGGCAAAAAGCCATGAGTAAATCGAATGATTTGGAAAAGTCAGAACTGAACAAAATTATTGGAGAAAGTTATTTCAATTTAAAGCAATATGGTAAAGCGATTCCGTTTTTAGAGCAATATGCCGGTAAAAAAGGAAAGTGGAATAATACCGATTTCTATCAATTGGGATATGCTTATTATGAACAAAAAGAATATGAAAAAGCAATCTCTCAATTCAATAAAATTATCGAGGGGAAAGATTTCGTTGCTCAAAATGCGTATTATCATTTAGGTTTGGCTTATTTAAACACGGGCAAAAAACAAGAGGCTCTAAATGCATTTAAAAATGCTTCGGAAATGGATTTCAATGCCCAGATTCAGGAAGATGCCGCTTTGAATTACGCAAAGCTGAGTTATGAAATTGGGAATGCCTATCAAACCATTCCTGGAATTTTACTTGATTTCCTAAAAAAATACCCAAACAACTCCAGTAAATCAGAAGTAGAAAAATTATTGGTTGACTCTTATATTTCTTCTAAAAATTATAAAGAAGCGCTGTCTTTATTAGAGAAAAACAGGTCGCCAGAGAATAAAGCAGCTTATCAAAAAGTGCTTTTTTACAGAGGTGTTGAATTGTACAATGAATCAAACTATCAGGAAGCCGGGAAAATGTTTAAAAGTGCTATTAGCGAACAAAAAACACCTGAATTTACAGCCCGTGCTACTTTTTGGAAAGCAGAAACGGAATACATGACTGATGATTTTCAAAATGCTTTGTTAAGCTACAAACAGTTTGCCGGATTAGCTGCTGCTAAAACTACCAATGAGTATAAAAATATCAACTATAATATTGGTTATGCCTATTTTAAACTCAAAGAATACGATCAGGCAGGGAATTCTTTTCAGGCACAAATTGATAATTCAAAGGAAGATAAAGTGCGTTTAAATGACTCTTATTTACGTTTAGGAGACAGTCGATTTGTAAACTCGAAGTACAGTGCTGCAAATGAAGCCTATGCAAAAGCTATTGAAGCAAAAGGAGTTGATGCCGATTATGCACAGTTTCAAAAAGCAATTTCTTACGGATTTATGTCTAAAAATGACAAGAAAGCCGATGAATTGAATAATTTTCTTCAAATGTATAAAAAGTCGTCTTATCGTGATGATGCTTTGTATGAATTAGGGAATACTTATGTAACCGAGAAAAAGAACGATCAAGCCCTTAAAACATATGATCAGCTAATTTCAGAATTTAAAAATGGTTCGTTTACTTCAAAAGCGATTTTAAAACAAGGGTTGATTTATTACAATTCAGATCGTGACGATCAGGCTTTGGTAAAATTTAAGAAAGTAGCAGCTGAGTTTCCTAAAACTCCCGAAGCTCTGGAAGCAGTTTCAACTGCAAGATTGATTTATGTAGACTCCGGAAAAGTGGATGAATATGCAACTTGGGTTCGTACATTAGATTTTGTGGCAGTTACAGATGCCGAGCTGGATAATGATACTTATGATGCGGCTTTCAAGCAATACAGTCAGAATAATAGTAAGCCGGCTATAACTGGTTTTACAGGTTATATAAATAAATTTCCAAAAGGAATGCATGCGCTGGAAGCCAACTTTTATTTAGCACAATTGTATTTTGCCGAAGGTTCAGAAGCAAAATCGACTGCAAACTATCAATATGTAATTGATCAGCCAAGAAGTGAATTTACAGAACAGTCGTTGACAAGATTGGCACAAATTTTCCTGAAAGCAAAAGATTGTGATAAGTCGGTTCCGGTGTTGGTGCGTTTAGAAAATGAAGCCGATTTTCCTCAGAATAAAAGTTTTGCACAGGCTAATCTGATGAAATGTTACTACGACAAAAAAGATTATGATAATTCAGTAGTATATGCTGATAAAGTATTGCAAAATGCAAAAGCCGATGCAAACGTTAAAGCGGATGCTCAGATTATCGTAGCGCGTGCGGCAATGCAGACCGGAGACGAAGATAAAGCCAAAGCAGCCTATGCTAAATTATCAACGACCTCAAAAGGAGAATTAGCAGCGGAAGCATTGTACTATGATGCGTATTTTAAAACCAAAGAAGGAAAATTTGATGCTTCGAATGTTTCCGTGCAAAAGCTGGCTAAAAACTACTCGGCCTACAAATATTACGGGGCGAAAAGTTTAGTCTTGATGGCAAAGAATTTCTATGGATTAAAAGACAGTTATCAGGCGACTTATATTTTAGATAATGTAATTAATAATTTTACTGATTATCCGGATGTTGTTGAAGAGGCTAAAACAGAGTTGAGTGCGATTAAGTTGGAGGAAGCAAAAACGAATTCTTCAATTAATAGGTAAGAACAAAGAGTAGAGAAGATAGAAAATAGAAAATAGAAAATAGAAAAAAGAGGCAAGAAGCAAGATGAAAGATTGCTGAGAAGTCTTTTCTCTTTGTTCTTGCATCTATTAAAAAAAAAACAAGAATAAAAGATTATAGAGAATAGAAAATAGAAAAAGAAGCAAGATTACTGAGAAGTTTTTCCTCTTTATTCTTTCCTCTATTTTCTCAAAAAAAAAAGAACAATGAGTTTACCATTTTATATAGTTGATGTTTTTGCCGATAAAAAATATACAGGAAATCAGTTGGCCGTTTTTGCGGAAGCGGAGAATCTAAGTACTGAAGAAATGCAGCAGATGGCACGCGAGATTAATTTTGCAGAAAGCACATTTATAACAAAGCTCGACAGAGAAAAAAACAAAGCAGAAATTAGAATCTTTACCCCTGCTCATGAAATGCAGTTTGCAGGACATCCTATAATTGGAACTTCGTGGGTTTTAATCAACAAAATATTTGATAATTCCCCAGAGAATATCACATTAGAAGTTCCTATTGGACCAATTCCGATTCATCAGTCTGAAGATTTAATTTGGTTAAAAGCAGCACAGCCGAAATTTTGGGATATTTTTTCGAAAGAAGATTTTACATCATTCAGCAATCTGAAAAAGGAAGATTTCGAAAATCAATTTCCAATTCAGGAAGTGACAACCGGAAGTGCGTTTGTAATGGTTGGGCTAAGTAATAAGAAAGCACTGGAAAATTTGGTTTTAGATAAAGATAAAGCAGATCAATGGATGAAAAGGAACTGCAAAACAAGTCACAGAGGTCTTTATTTTTATTATTTAGAAGACTCCAAATTGTTTAGCAGAATGCTTTGTGTAGAACACAATCAATTGGTTGAAGACGCAGCAACAGGGAGTGCAAGTACATGTTTGCAAGCTTTTCTTTTAAAGTATCATTTGCCGCAAATTGAAATGATTAATTATCAGGGGGATTATATCAATCGTCCGTCTCAAATCTATTTTAATGGAAAATTAACTGAAAATCAGTTTGAGATTAAAATAGGTGGAAAGGCACAGTTTGTTGCAAAAGGAGAATGGGAAGTTTAGTTTAAGAAGTTAGAATAAAGAGAATAGAGTACAGAGAATAGAATAAAGAGAATAGAATAAAGAGAATAGAATAAAGAGAATAGAGTACAGAGAATAGAATATAGAATTATAGAGTTAGAAGAAAATTTAGAAAAGAAAGGAAGTCTATACTCTTTATTCTATTTTCTTTCCTCTCAAAAAAAAGATATATGAAAATTAATTGCCAGAATAAAATCATCATTTTACTAGTAATGTTTGTTGTGCAGTTTTCGTTTTCGCAAAAGAAAAATGAAACAATCGGAACAGAAACAGTAAACGTAGTAAAACCGTATTCGCCAACAATTTCAGATGCTTTTAAAGTAAAAGAAACACCTTCGCTTGACGATACCGGAAATCAGCCAAAAGAAACTATAAAATATAGCATTTTATCTGTTCCCGTGGCTTCTACATTTACTCCATCAAAAGGAAAGGCCGAAGGTGTTGAGAAATCTAAAAAAGAAAAACTATTTAACAATTATGCCACTTTAGGAGTAGGGAATTATGGTACTTTAAATGCTGAATTGTTTGTAAATCAGGAGTTGGGGAACAACGATTATGTAGCCGGAATGTTTCGTCATCACTCTTCTCAGGGCGGAATTAAAGGTGTAGATTTAAATGATGAGTTTTACGATACGGCGCTAAATGTAGGGTATGGTGTAAACAATCGTGATATGTCCTGGAATGTTGATTTGGGCTATCAGAATCAATTGTACAACTGGTATGGTTTACCAGCTGATTTTGGTGCTACTTTGGTCGGACAAACCCGAGATGATTTAATAAGAGGGATCAATCCAAATCATTCTTATAACACTATTTCTTTAGGTGGTAATGTAGCTTTTACAGAGGGAATTTTTAGTAAGATCTCGACCAAGTTTACTCATTTCTCAGATAGTTTTTCATCGTCAGAAAATCGGTTCTATGTGAAACCTTCTTTCAAAGTAGAAATAATGGATCAATCCATAAATACCAATATTATTGTAGATCATGTTAGCGGATCTTTCGAACATAATTATGCTCACGATAATACAAACCCTTTAAAGTACAGCCTTACGAATTTTGGAATTGAACCAAGTTTTGTGATTTTAGAAAATGACTGGACATTGGAGCTAGGAGCCGGATTGTTTTATGGTTTGGATTCTGAAAACAGCGGAAACAAGTTCTATATTTATCCAAAAGTGAATGCTTCCTATAAACTGGTTGGGGATTTGATGATTTTCTACACAGGAGTAAACGGAGGTTTGAATCAAAATTCTTATGCTGATTTTGTTACCGGGAATCCGTTTTTATCCCCAACACTTAATATGAAACCTACCAATAATCAATATACCGTTTTTGCAGGTTTAAAAGGGAAATTGGCCAACAATGTGAGTTATAATCTTACAGGTTCTTATCTAAATGAAAAAGATAAAGCATTGTACAAAGGCAACGATTATACAGAGGATTTTTCCAATCAAAATTATGCTTTTGGAAACTCATTTGGAGTAATTTATGATGATGTGAGAACCTTCCGTTTCTATGGAGAATTAAAAGCTGATTTTTCTAAAAATGTCTCTTTTGGAATCAACGGTACTTTTAATAGCTATAAATTCGACGGTGTAGAAGCATGGAATTTACCTTCTATGAAACTGAGTTCAAATCTGGACGTAAATATTACGAAGCAATGGTATGCGGGACTGAATATTTTCTTTGTGGGAGAGCGTAAAGACATGCAATCGAATTTAAATTTAGGAATAGATCCGGTGATTACAACACTAAAAAGTTATTTTGATGCCAATGCACATTTAGGTTATAAATACAACGAACGTTTGACTTGCTTCTTAAAGCTTAATAATATAGGAAATCAGGCCTATGAAAAATGGCTGAATTATCCGGTACAAGGATTTCAGGTAGTTGTTGGAGCTAACTATAAGTTCGATTTTTAAGTTTTTTTAACCGTAAAGCACGCAAAAGTTTTTTATTTTGCGTTACGCAGATAAAATACAAAGTTCGCAAAGCTATTTCAACATAAAGCTTTGCGAACTTTGCGTTTGCTAAGTGCAATTCATGATAAAAAACTTTTGCGTGCTTTGCGGTTAAATAGACAGATAATTAAAATAATTAAGATGAAAATTAAACTCAGACAAGAAAATGAAAAGGACCACAAAAGTGTTTTTAATTTAATTGAGAAGGCTTTTGAAAAGGAAGAATATAGTGATCATAAAGAACAATTTTTGGTTGAAAGATTAAGAAAATCAGACGCTTTTATTCCTGAACTATCTATTGTTGCCGAAGTAGAGAATGAAATTGTAGGGCATATTTTATTGACAAAGTTAGAAATCAAAAACGATACGGAAACTTTTGAATCTTTGGCATTGGCGCCGGTTTCTGTGCTACCTGAATTTCAGGGAAAAGGAATTGGTTCAAAACTTATATTACACAGTCATAAAGTAGCGAAAGAGTTGGGTTACAAATCGGTTATATTATTAGGACATCAGGACTATTATCCGAGATTTGGTTATGAACTTTGTGAAAGATACAATATCGAGATGCCTTTTGAGGTTCCTGCAGAGAATTGTATGGTGATTGCTTTAACCGAAAATGGATTATCAGGAGTAAGTGGAAAAGTCATTTATCCGACTGCTTTTTTTGAGTAATAATTAGGAGTCTTTTCTTTCAACTGTTTTTAGGATCTTTATGGCTTAGTGTCAAAAGAGGATTTTGACAACGAAAGAATTGGCAGCTCATTTCATAAAAAGACAATAAACGATGAAAGTATTTAAAATTCTTGAAGCATATAAGATACAATATGAAAATCCTATTACTCTCAATATAGGGGAGACTGTAAAATTGGGAGAAGAGGAGACAGAAGAAAAGTGGAAAGGATGGATTTGGGCCGAAAATGAGAGCAACAAAGGCTGGGTACCAGTTCAGATACTTGAAATTTCTACGGATAAAAAAAAGGCAAAAGTTTTAGAATATTACACTGCTAAAGAACTGAATGTCGATAAGGATGATGAAATTCTAAAAATTAAAAGCTTAAACGGTTGGACATGGGTGAGAAAAATTCTGACTAATGAAGAAGGATGGATTCCCGGTGAAATAATAGGTTAAAATATAAAAAGAAGACTTTTTTATTTAAAATCTCTGCACCTCTGTATCTTTGCACCTCAGTACCTAAAAAAATGACTTTTAAACAAAAAATACACTCGCATTACCTGCAAATGGTTCAGGATCGAATAGATGTTTTTAGAGACATGATTTCGGCTTTGACCGAAGATTCTAAAAACGATGCCAAAGGTTCTGCTGGAGACAAACATGAAACTGCTTTGTCTATGATGCATATCGAACAGGAAAAACTCACCAATAAACTGAAAGAAGCTATTGCCCAAAAAGCGATTTTAGATAAAATTGATGCCTTAAAAACTACTGAAAATATCATTTCGGGAAGTTTGGTGAAGGCCAACGGAATTTATTTATATGTAAGTGTAGCACTTCCTAAAATCAATGTTGACGGTGTAAATGTTATTGCGCTTTCTCCGCAATCTCCTTTAGGCGCCCATTTAATGGGAAATAAAGTGGGATTTACTTTTGAAATTAACGGGACCAAATATTTAATTCAGGAAATTAATTAAATGGATTATCTGTATTTAATATGCAGCTTCTCTTTGTTTGGGGCTGCTTTTGCTTTTTATAAACTACACAAACTTTGGTTAAAGGATGTTACTGAAAAAAATGATCAGTATAAATTTCAAATTAATTTTCAGTCTTTCAAAAATTGGCTTTACGTAGTGATGTTGATACTAGGAGGAATAGTTTATTTTTTCAGAGCCTTACCTTAATATTTCTTTTTTAAACTTTTTTAAATCTAAATGTGTCGTTCCTCTGGAACTTTGCTTTAATGATTGTTTTTTTCAACGGATTAAAATCCGTTGCTATAAAAATATCGAGCCGAAGGCTCTTGTAAATTGCTCTTTTGAAACTTTGTTTAGGTTATTTTTTTTGGAATAAAAATCGGTTGTTAGAATATATGTCTAGCCAAAGACTCTTATGCGTCACTCTTTCTAAACTTTATTTAGGTTATTTTTTTTACGGATTAGAATCCGTTACTAGAATATTTGTTTAGCGAATGGTTCTAGTGTATCACTCTTTTTGAACTTTGTTTACGGGATTGTTTTTTCAGCAGATTAAAATTCTCTGTTGGGATATTAGGTAGAGTTTAAGGTTTTTATGCAAAAGTTCCGAAGGAACGCTTTATTTTGTAACGACGGATTGAAATCCGTCGAAAAGGTATAAACACGAGTCATAAGTTCCGTAGAAATGCCCCATATAAAATCTGTCAATGATTCTGAGATATCGTGCAATTTAACTTAAAGATCGTTCTTTGGATTTGCGTTTTTTACTTTTATTAAACCTGAAATTGAAATTTTTAAGTTTGAGGCTTTTTTAAATACTTAAATTTTATGTTTTATATGTAAAAACTGTTTTTTTAGTTTTAAATTGTAATTAAAATATCGATATGTGTTTTTCAATTATAACTGATATTGCATCTTTGCTTTATCAAAATGAAGTTTAAAAATAAAAATATAGCGTTATGTGTGGAATTGTATGTGCCTTTGATTTAAAGCAAAAAGCCGAAACTTTAAGACCTCAAGTATTAGAGATGTCTAAAATTATCCGTCACCGTGGACCGGATTGGAGCGGAATTTATAGCAATGATAAAGCAATTTTATCGCACGAGCGTCTGGCAATTGTAGATCCGGCTTCAGGAAAACAACCTTTATTTACCGAAGATAAAAAATTGGTTTTGGCTGCAAACGGCGAAATTTACAACCACAGAGAATTGCGTAAACAGTTTCAGGGAAAGTACAACTTTCAGACAGAAAGTGATTGCGAAGTAATCTTAGCACTTTACAAAGAAAAAGGACCTCATTTTGTAGATGAAATGAACGGAATTTTTGGATTTGCAATCTATGATGTTGACAAAGACGAGTACTTCATTGCTCGTGACCACATGGGAATTATTCCATTATATATTGGTTGGGACCAGCATGGAACTTTTTATGTTGCTTCTGAATTAAAAGCTTTAGAAGGATATTGTACAAAAATCCAATTGTTTCCTCCTGGACATTATATGACAAGTAAAGACGGTGAATTTGTGCAGTGGTACAAAAGAGATTGGACAGATTATGAGGCAGTAAAAGATAATGAAACAAGTATTCCTGAAATTAAAAAAGCACTTGAAGCAGCAGTTCACAGACAATTAATGAGTGATGTTCCTTATGGCGTTTTACTTTCCGGAGGTTTAGATTCTTCGATCACGTCGGCAGTAGCCAAAAAGTTTGCACAAAAACGTATTGAGTCAGATGATACTACAGATGCCTGGTATCCGCAGTTGCACTCTTTTTCAGTAGGATTGGAAGGTTCTCCTGATTTAGCGGCTGCACAGGTGGTAGCAAAACATATTGGAACCATTCACCACGAAATTAAATTTACTATCCAGGAAGGATTAGATGCCGTTCGTGATGTTATTTACAACTTAGAAACCTATGATGTAACGACCGTTAGAGCATCGACTCCAATGTGGTTGATGGCGAGAGTCATCAAATCAATGGGCATTAAAATGGTATTGTCAGGTGAGGGAGCAGATGAGTTGTTTGGAGGGTATTTGTACTTTCATAAAGCACCAAATGCGAGAGAATTTCACGAAGAAAACGTTCGTAAATTAGGGAAACTGCACATGTACGATTGTTTACGTGCCAATAAAAGTTTAGCAGCTTGGGGAATTGAAGGACGTGTTCCGTTCCTGGATAAAGAATTTATGGATGTAGCAATGAGAATCAACCCGCAGGATAAAATGATAAACAAAGAACATTCAATGGAAAAATGGGTGGTTCGTAAAGCATTTGAAGACATGTTGCCTGAAAGTGTTGCCTGGAGACAAAAAGAGCAATTTTCGGATGGTGTTGGATACAGCTGGATTGATACTTTGAAAGAAGTGGTAGCCAAAGAAGTTTCGGATGAACAATTGGCAAATGCAAAGTATAAATTCCCGTTACAAACGCCAACTTCTAAGGAAGAGTATTATTATCGTTCGATTTTTGCGGAACATTTTCCAAGTGATGCGGCTGCATTATGTGTGCCACAGGAAGCCAGTGTGGCTTGCAGTACAAAAATAGCTTTAGAATGGGATGAAGCTTTCAAGAACATGAATGATCCATCAGGAAGAGCTGTGGCAAGTGTACACGATGATGCTTACGCTAAAGCATAAACAAGTATTTTTAGAATTAGTATATATATTTCCGAAAGACGTTCTCAGCACTGAGGACGTTTTTCTTGTCTTATATTGTTAAAAGGTATTGTTTCAATTAGTTAAAAGTTTTTTTGGAAATAGTTTGACTTTCTTTTTTATATTTGGTATTCACTGAAATAAAATTAAAAGAACTAAATATTGTAGCTTAATAAGTACATAAAATTCAGAAATAATATTTAGCTTAGCCGAACATTAGAAAAACATAAGATATTTAATTAACCGATTTAATATCGGCGATATAGAGAGAATAATAAAAAAATATAGAACAGTATGTCTGGATTATTAGCTGTTATAGGTAAAGGAAAAGACCCGCAACTCGTAAAAGAGCTTTCTGCAAGAATGTCACATCGTGGTCCTGATGAAAGTGATTTACATATTATGGAAAATGGCAGTATTATGTGCCATGAAAGTTTGTCAATTATTGATTTAAAATCTGGAAAGCAGCCTATTCAGGGAACTAACAAAGCCTGGATGGTGCATGATGGAGAAATCTATAACTATCAGGAACTAAAAGACACGGTTTTAAAAGAGCATAGCTTTAGAACAAAATCTGATTCAGAAGTCATCGTTCATTTGTACGAAGAATTTGGACACAAATTTTGTAATATGCTGGATGGCGACTTTGCTTTTGTGATCATTGACGGGGATAATTATATTGCAGCTAGAGATGCGGTTGGTGTAAAACCTTTGTATTATGGACTGGATGAGAGAGGAAGAATCTATTTTTCATCAGAAATGAAGTCAATTTCAGATCAGTGTAAATCCTTTTCAACTTTTCCTCCTGGACATTATTATACAGGTAAAACCGGTTTTGTAAAATATTATAACCCGGAATATGAAGACCATTCTAATGCCAGTCAAAAATTAGATTTAGATTTAATTCGGGAGACTTTAATTGAAGCAACCCGTAAACGCTTAATGAGCGAGGTTCCTGTTGGGGTATTACTTTCCGGTGGATTAGATTCTTCATTAACATCGGCAATCGCTGCCCGTTTATTGAAAGAAAACAGCGAAAAATTGCATTCATTTTCGATCGGATTGGATGCTGACGCACCAGATAACAAAGCGGCGAGAGCAGCAGCGGAGTTTTTAGGTACGGAACACCATGAAATACATTTTACAGTAGAAGAAGGAGTTGAAATTTTGGAAAAAGTAATTTACCATATTGAGACTTACGATATTATTTCGGTAAGATCCGGAGTACCAATGTATTTGCTGTCAAAGGCAATTGCGGATAAGGGAATTAAAGTAATTCTTTCGGGTGAAGGAGCGGATGAAGTTTTTGGAGGTCATTTGTATTTTAGAAATGCACCATCAGCACAGGAATTTCAGGATGAAACAATCGAAAGAGTACAAAAAGTGTTTACCGCTGATTTGTTACGTGCCGACAAAATACCAATGGCGCACGGATTAGAAGCGAGAATTCCGTTCCTGGACAAAGAGTTTTTAGAGGCTGCAATTCGAATTAAAACCGAAGAGAAACAGCCAAAAACATACGATGGAATTGAAAAATACATTCTAAGAAAAGCATTTGATACACCAGAGAACCCGTATTTACCGCAGGAAGTTTTATGGAGACAGAAAGAGCAGTTTTCGGATGGAGTAGGATATAACTGGGTCGATGAACTGATCGACTATTGTGCCGGACAGGTTTCTGACGAACAGTTGGCGGGAGCAAGTGCTGAATTCCCATATAATTCGCCAACAACCAAAGAGGCTTATCTTTACAGATCGATTTTTCATAAATTCTATCCACAAGTAAGTGCCGCGCATACCGTTAGAAAATGGATTCCAAGATGGCAGGAAAATCAAGATCCAAGTGGAAGAGCTAACGCAGCACACGTAAAAGCAGGTGTTGAAACTTCCAAAGCGGGAGTTACGGTCTAAAATTCGAAACTTGGAAATAAAACATAAAATCCGGAAAGACATGTCAAATGTACTTCCGGATTTTTTTTTAAGATCTAAATTTCTAAAAACTAAGTTAATTACGACGCATCCTGTTTAGGAAAAATATTATATTTGGTTACCATTAAAAACTAACCTTATTTAAAATTACCTATGAGAAATTTATTGTTTAGTAGTATTTTATGCTGCTCATTTGCGTCGTTAAGTGCTGTTTATGCACAAAAAACTGATGTGCCAAAATATATCAAAAATGTTGAAGGAGTAAAAGAATATTCCTTGAATAACGGATTGAAAGTTCTTTTAATTCCGGATGCTTCACAAAGTAATATGGTGGTGAATATCGTTTACAATGTGGGGTCCAGAAACGAAGGTTACGGCGAGAAAGGGATGGCTCACTTATTAGAGCACATGCTTTTTAAAAGCACCAAGAATTTGGGAGACATTAAAAAAATGCTCTCTGAAAAAGGAGGATCTGCCAACGGGACTACCTGGTTAGATCGTACCAATTATTATGAAGTTTTTCCATCCAATGATGAAAATCTAAAGTGGAGTATTGAAATGGAAGCAGACCGAATGATCAATGCGACCATTTTACAAACAGATTTAGACAAAGAGTTTTCTGTTGTTAGAAACGAGTTTGAGATAGGAGAAAACAACCCTGATGGTGTTTTGCAGGAAAGGGTACTTTCTGCGGCTTATTTGTGGCATAATTACGGAAAAAGCACCATTGGAAGTAAGGAAGATATCGAGCGTGTAAAGGCAAAAACATTGCGAGTTTTCTACGAAAAGTATTATCAACCGGACAATTCAACTTTAATAATTGCCGGAAAATTTGATGAGAAAAAGGCTTTGCAATACGTAGGGCAGTATTTTGGAGATATTCCGAAACCTAAAAGAGTTTTGGATAAAACTTATACGATAGAACCGGCCCAGGACGGTGAAAAATATGTTGAGTTGAAAAGAGCGGGTGACAGTAAAAATATTGGAGCTTTATACCATACTGCGGCTTACGCAGATAAAGATTACGCTGCTATTGATGCTTTGGGTGAAATTTTAACGGCAGATCCATCAGGTTACCTATATAAAACGTTAGTTGAAACTCAAAAAGTATCCAGTATTTATTATTGGCAGCCAACTACCAGAGATGCCAGTTTTGTGTACTTTGGAGTAGCAGTTCCTAATGATAAAGATGTTGTAGCAACAAAAGAATTAGTGAGAGCCGAACTGGATAAAATAGGATCGACCAAATATACAGACGAAGATGTAAGCAGGGCTAAGGCTAAAATCATTAAGCAAATTGAGAGTGTAAAAAATAACACCGTTTCCTTTGCTATTAATCTTACAGAAATTATTGGGGCAGGAGATTATAGACTAGGGTTTTTGTACAGGGATGCAATCGAAAATCTAACGAAAGAAGATATACAAAGAGTTGCCGAGAAATATTTTAGAAGCAATAACAGAACTGTTGGAGTATTTATTCCTTCAAAAGACGAGCAAAGAGTTAGGCCGGCAGAATATACAGACGAACAATTGTTGGTCTTTACTAAGGATTATAAAGGAAAAGCACTTGAAAAAGAAGCGGCTCCATTTGAAGCTTCGATCAAGAATTTAAAGCAAAATTTTGCAGAAGGAAAACTTGGTAATGGCGCAAAATATGGCTTGATTAAAAAAGAAATTAAAGGAGGTAAAGTTCAGGCAAGTTTTAAATTTCCGGTAAGTAATGAAAAAGATTTGTCAGGAAAATCAGATGTTGGGGCTATTTTGGCTCAATTGTTAAAAACGGGTACAAGTACCAGAACAAAAGAACAAATCAGTGATCGTTTGGATCAATTAAAATCAAGTTTGTATTTTGATTTTTCGGGGCAAACATTATCAGTAGATGTTAATACTTATAAAGAAAGTTTTAAAGAAGTGATGGACATTTTAGGAGATTTGCTGGTTAATGCTACTTTTCCGCAAAATGAGCTAACCAAAACGATTAGCGAATACAACACGTACTTAGAATCGAGTTTAAATGATCCTCGTTCTGTAGCATTCATAGAGCTTTCGAGACAAACGTCAAAATATCCTAAAGAAAGTATTTTTTATACGGCAACTGTTCAGGAGCAAATTGATGCTTATAAAAAGATAAAGCAAACAGAAATTGTTGATTTCTATAAAAATATTTTAGGAGGAAATAACGGAGTTGGAACTGTGGTAGGAGATTTAGAGGCTAAATCGACAGCTCAGATTTTAGAGAGCACTTTTGGAAAATGGAATTCCAAATCGAAATATGAAAGAGCATTGCCTACTTATTTCGAAACTCAGAAAGCAGATAAAGATTACATTACCCCGGATAAGGAAAATGCCGTTGCTGTAGGAAAAATTAGTTTTAAAATGAATCAGAAAGATGCTGAATACCCTGCATTTGTGATGGCAAATGAAATTTTAGGAAGTGGAGGATTTTTGAGTGCCAGAATACCAATGCGATTGAGAGAAAAAGAAGGAATCAGTTATGGAGCGGGATCATTTGTAAATGTACCAATTACAAATGATGTTGCATATTGGGCTTATTATGCGTTTTTAAATCCAACGAAAAAAAATGCAGTTGAGGTTGCTGCAAAAGAGGAAATTGCTAAAGCGTTAAAAGATGGTTTTACAGCCGAAGAATTAAAATCAAACCTGGTTAGCTGGTTAAATGAAAGAAAAACCAGATTAGGCGATGATGGGACTTTAATGACTTTGACTAATACTTATTTGCAATACGGAATTCCTTTGGAAGATTATGATACTCTTGAAAGTAAAGTAAAAGCATTAAAAGTGGAAGAGGTAAATGCTGTTGTGAAAAAGTATTTGAGCTTAGATAAAATGACTTCCATTTATGCAGGAGATTTTAATAAAAAACAATAAAGCTCAGAAAATCTAATGTAAAAATTTCAAATTCCAATTTATGGAGTTTTAAATTCATAAAAACCGAAATGCATTTTATAATGTTATTTCGGTTTTTTTATACGCTTTTAAAAATAGAGTTTTTGTAATTTAAGAAAATTGGAATTTAAGCCTGCCTTTAGGTCTATTTTTCGGTTTTTAAGACAATTGTGTTAATAACTTACCCTCTTTAAATGGTAATTTAACGGATATATAATTTGCGTTTTTATATATTTGCGTGTTAGACAATAAATACATTTTTTAGAATAAATTATATGAGCGAAGAAATCAAGAAGAACAATTATTCAGCAGATAGTATTCAGGCATTAGAAGGAATGGAGCACGTAAGAATGCGTCCATCGATGTATATTGGAGATGTGGGGGTTCGAGGGCTACATCATTTGGTTTATGAGGTTGTTGATAACTCTATTGATGAGGCGATGGGAGGACATTGTGATACCATTGGTGTTGCAATAAACGAAGACGGATCAGTAACAGTTGAAGATAACGGTCGTGGTATTCCAGTTGATTTACATAAAAAAGAAGGTGTTTCGGCACTTGAGGTAGTAATGACTAAAATTGGTGCCGGTGGTAAATTTGATAAAGATTCTTACAAAGTTTCCGGAGGTTTGCACGGGGTTGGGGTTTCGGTTGTAAATGCCCTTTCCGTTCATATGAAGTCTACCGTTTTTAGAGAAGGAAAAATCTACGAACAGGAGTATGAAAGAGGAAAATCATTATATCCGGTAAAACAAATCGGAGAAACAGATAAAAGGGGTACACGTCAGACATTTTACCCGGATAACACTATCTTTACTCAGACTACAGAGTTCTCTTATGATACTTTATCAGCTCGTATGCGTGAGCTTTCTTTCTTAAACAAAGGAATCACAATTACCTTTACGGATAAAAGAGAAGTAGATGAAAAAGGAGAGTTTAAAAGCGAAGTATTCCATTCAGACGAAGGTCTTAAAGAATACATTCGTTATTTAGATGGTAACCGTGAGCCAATTATTTCTCACGTAATCAGCATGGATCACGAAAAAGGTGAAATTCCGGTTGAGGTTGCTTTGATTTACAATACAAGTTATACAGAGAACATTTTCTCTTACGTAAATAATATTAATACACACGAAGGAGGAACGCATTTACAAGGTTTTAGAAGTGGTTTAACAAGGACCCTGAAAAAATATGCAGATGCATCCGGAATGTTGGATAAATTGAAATTCGAAATTGCAGGAGATGACTTCCGTGAAGGATTAACGGCTATTATTTCGGTAAAAGTTGCAGAGCCTCAATTCGAAGGTCAGACCAAAACAAAATTAGGGAACAGAGAAGTAGTTTCTCCGGTTTCTCAGGCCGTTGGTGAAATGTTGGAAAACTATTTGGAAGAAAATCCAAATGATGCCCGAATCATTATCCAGAAAGTAATTTTAGCTGCTCAGGCGCGTCACGCTGCTAAAAAAGCCCGTGAAATGGTACAGCGTAAAACCGTTATGGGTGGCGGTGGATTACCGGGAAAACTATCAGATTGTTCTGAGCAGGATCCTGCAAGATGTGAGGTTTACTTAGTCGAGGGAGATTCGGCAGGTGGAACTGCGAAACAAGGTCGTGATCGTAACTTTCAGGCGATTTTGCCATTACGTGGTAAGATTCTAAACGTTGAAAAAGCGATGCATCATAAAGTGTTCGAAAATGAGGAGATTCGTAACATCTTTACCGCTTTAGGAGTTACCGTTGGTACAGCAGAAGATAGTAAAGCCTTAAATCTTGAAAAACTAAGATATCATAAAGTAATCATCATGTGTGATGCGGATGTCGATGGTAGTCACATTTCTACCTTAATATTAACATTCTTCTTCCGTTTCATGAAAGAGCTGATCGAAGAAGGTCACGTTTATATCGCTGCACCGCCTTTATACTTAGTTAAAAAAGGAAACAAAAAAGAATATGCATGGAATGATGTTCAACGCGATCAGGCCAATGAGAGAATGGGAGGAAGTGCTGCGATTCAGCGTTATAAAGGTCTTGGAGAGATGAACGCGGAACAATTGTGGGAAACAACAATGGATCCGAACTTCAGAACTTTACGTCAGGTAACAATTGATAGTCTGGCTGAAGCCGACAGAGTTTTCTCTATGTTGATGGGGGATGAAGTGCCGCCACGTAGAGAATTTATCGAGAAAAATGCAGTTTACGCTAATATCGATGCGTAATAAATTATAATCATCAATTCGTTTAATTGTTTAAATTTACTTAAATGATTAAACGAATTGTCGATTTATCAAATACACAAACAAATTAATTAATAACCGATAAAGTATAAAATATGAAAGTTACCATTGTAGGAGCAGGAAATGTTGGAGCTACATGTGCAGATGTTATTTCTTATAGAGGAATTGCGAGCGAAGTAGTGTTGTTGGATATTAAAGAAGGTTTTGCCGAAGGGAAAGCGTTGGATATTATGCAATGTGCCACAAATACAGGTTTTAATACCAAAGTATCTGGGGTGACCAATGATTATTCTAAAACTGCCGGAAGTGATGTAGTAGTTATTACATCTGGAATTCCAAGAAAACCAGGAATGACCCGTGAAGAATTAATAGGTATAAATGCAGGAATTGTAAAAACAGTTGCCGAAAACGTACTGAAGTATTCTCCGGACACTATAATAGTTGTGGTTTCTAACCCAATGGATACGATGACGTATTTGGCATTGAAATCGACAGGAGTACCAAAAAACAGAATTATTGGTATGGGTGGAGCGTTAGATAGTTCTCGTTTCAGAACTTATCTTTCATTAGCTTTAGATAAACCGGCAAACGATATCTCGGCAATGGTTATTGGAGGACATGGTGATACGACTATGATTCCATTAACCCGTCTGGCATCTTATAACGGAATTCCCGTAACTGAATTTCTTTCAGAAGAAGTATTGCAAAAAGTAGCTGCCGATACAATGGTTGGAGGAGCCACACTTACAGGTCTTTTGGGAACGTCAGCATGGTATGCACCTGGGGCTTCTGTAGCTTATCTGGTAGATAGCATTTTGAATGATCAGAAAAAAATGATCGCCTGCTCTGTTTTTGTTGAGGGAGAGTATGGGCAAAATGATATCTGTATAGGTGTGCCTTGTATAATTGGTAAAAACGGAGTGGAAGAAATATTAGACATTCAGTTAAATGATCATGAAAAAGCCTTATTTGCGAAAAGTGCAGATGCGGTGAGAAGCATGAATGACGCTTTAAAATCGATTTTAGTATAACGAATTTCGTAAAAAGAGGAAAAGGCTGCACTTTTGCAGTCTTTTTTTTGAGATTAATTAATAAATAAATTGGTTAATCTTTTCGTTAATTATATATTTGCTCGGGTTAAAAAAAATGTTGTAATTCGTGATCTTGATTTTTTAGTTCTTAAAAATCATATCAGGGCTTATTCTATGGGACTTTAAAACAAAAACAAACAATAAAAAATAATTAATTTTTAGTAATAATGCAGAATAAAGGACTTATTAAATTTTTCGCAATTCTATTTGCATTGGTAAGTATTTACCAACTCTCGTTCACTTTTGTGGCCAATAGTGTCAAAAGTGAAGCTAAAGCTTTTGCAGGAGATAATCCTGATAAAGAATTAAAATACTTAGATTCTATTGGAAAAGAAAAAGTGTTAAACCTTGGTTTTACTGATTTTACTTATAACGAAGTAAAAAACAAACAACTTAACAAAGGTCTTGACTTAGAAGGAGGAATCAACGTGATTCTTCAAATTTCTGTTAAAGACGTTTTGAAAGGATTAGCAAACAATTCTAAAAATCCGGTATTTAATAAATCATTAGCTGATGCAACTGCAAATTTAGAAGGAAACAAAACCTATTTAAATAAGTTCTTCGAAGCTTTTGAGGCTAACTCAAAAGGGACAACGAAATTAGCTTCACCTGATATTTTTGCAAACAGAAGTTTACAAGGAGAAGGTGGTGTAGATTTTCAAATGTCTGATGCGCAAGTACAAAAAGTAATTAAGAAAAAAGTAGATGAGTCTATCGAAAGTGCTTACAAAGTACTTAGAGAGCGTATCGACAAATTTGGTGTAACTCAGCCAAACATACAAAAATTAGGAGAAACAGGAAGAATCTTAGTAGAGCTTCCAGGTGCTAAGGATGTAGATAGAATTAAAAAATTATTAGGAGGAAAAGCTCAATTAGAGTTTTGGGAGACTTTTAAAATTGAAGAAATCGGTAACTTTTTAGTAGCGACTAACGAAGCTCTGAAAAAGACTGAAATCAAAAAAACAGAGACTAAAGCTGTTGTTAAAGATTCATTAAATGCATTATTAACGGATAACGCTAAAGATTCAGTAGATACTAAAAAAGGAAACAACCCATTATTTGACAAAATGTTAGGTCAGGGTGGTGGACCAGTTTTAGGATACTTTGCTCCTAAAGATACAGCTACTGTAAACAATTATTTTAAAAGAGCTGACATCAGAATTTTATTGGGTGCTGACCAACACAATGCAAAATTTGTATGGAGTAAACCTACTACTATTAAAGATGCAAAAGGAAAAGATATTGAAGCAGTTGAATTATATGCTTTAAAAGGAAACAGAGACAATGTTCCTGCAATGAGCGGTGGTGTTGTTACAGATGCAAAAGATACATTTGACCAATTAGGAAAACCAGCTGTTTCTATGCAAATGAACAGCCAGGGAGCTAAAGTTTGGGAAGAATTAACAGGAAGAGCATTCTCTCAAAAAGGATATATTGCTATTGTTTTGGATAATATTGTTTACTCTGCGCCAGGTGTTACAAGTGGACCAATTGCAGGAGGAAGATCTGAAATTACAGGTTCTTTTGATGTAGCTGAAACTAAAGATTTAGCTAACGTATTAAACGCAGGTAAATTACCAGCTTCTGCAGATATTATTCAGTCAACAGTTGTAGGACCATCTTTAGGTCAGGCTGCAATTGATGCAGGTACAATTTCTTCTGTATTAGGATTTTTATTAGTTTGTTTATGGATGGTGTTCTATTATGGTAAAGCAGGTTGGTATGCTAACCTTGCCTTATTATTGAACTTACTTTTCTTGTTTGGAATTATGGCAAGTTTTGGTTTTGTATTAACATTGCCAGGTATTGCAGGTATCGTATTAACATTAGGTACGGCGGTAGATGCGAACATCATTATATTTGAAAGAGCTAAAGAAGAATTACGTGAAGGAAAATCATTGTCAGAAGCAGTTGTAGCTTCTTACGGATGGCATGGAGCAATGCGTTCTATTATCGACGCAAACGTTACTCACGTTTTAACTGGTGCAATCTTATTCATTTTTGGTACAGGGCCAATTAAAGGTTTTGCTTTAACATTATTGATTGGTATCGTAACTTCATTGTTTACTTCAATCTTTATTGCTAGAATTTTTATTGACAGAAACATTGCAGGAAAAGGAGATTTAACATTCTCTACAAACATTACTAAAAACTGGTTTACAAACTTCCACTTTGACTTTATTAAGATTAAGAAATTTACTTACATCTTCTCTTCAATTGTAGTTGTAGTGAGTTTAGTTTCTATCTTCTTCGTAAACGGATTAGATGAAGGTGTTGATTTTGTTGGAGGAAGAACATTCCAAGTAAAATTTGAAAAACCAATTGATGCTACTGTAGTATCAGATGAATTATCTGCTTCTTTTGGTACTCCTGTTGAGGCTAAAATTTTAGGTGATGATGATCAGTTGAAAATCACAACTAAATATAAAATTAAAGAAGATGGTGTAGCTGTTGATGAAGAAGTGAATCAAATTTTATACAAGTCGTTAGCGAAATATTTCCCTAATACTTCTTATGAAAAATTCATCAACTCATTTGATGGTAAGAAAATTGGAGTTGTACAACAGTCTAAAGTTGGAGCTTCTATTTCTGAAGATATTAAAACAAACTCTTACTGGGCTGTATTAGGTGCAATGGCAGTTATTTTCTTATACTTAATGATCTCTTTCCGTAAATGGCAATATTCATTAGGTGCAATTGCAGCGGTAGCACACGACGTTATCTTTGTATTAGGAATTTACTCTTTATGTTATAAATTCATGCCTTTCCATATGGAAATGGATCAGCACTTTATTGCGGCTATCCTTACTGTAATTGGTTACTCTATGAATGATACTGTAATTGTATTTGATAGAATTAGAGAGTTCATCATCGGAAACCGTAAAGGAAGTTTTGAAGATATCGTAAATGCTTCTATTAATACTACATTATCAAGAACGTTGAATACGTCATTAATGATGATCATTGTATTGTTAACGATGTTTATCTTTGGTGGAGAATCTATCAGAGGGTTTATCTTTGCAATGTTGATTGGTATTGTGGTAGGAACTTATTCATCATTATTTATTGCTACACCAGTATTGGTTGATACAATTTCAAGTGATGATAAACACACAATCGAAGACAAGCACAATCATGCATAATCAAGTGCTTTAGTTATAAAAAAAAGATCCAGTGAAAACTGGATCTTTTTTTTTTGTCTTATATTTAGGTCGGTAAAAAAGTATTTATGAGTAGAAAACTACTATTGGTTTTAATGATTTTTTTTAGTGTGTTCAATGTTTTAGGACAACATAGAAATGATAAATTGGCTATTGGTGTCAATTACGGATTTGGCAGTGAATTTAATAACAGAAACTATACTTTTACTAATCAATTTTATAAAATAGAGTTGTACTACCAAGTCAAGAAAACAAAGTATTTTCAGTATGAAATTTTAGTCCAGCCGGAAGTTAATTTTGGAAGACATCAATTGATGAACTTTTACTTTGTAAAGCCGGATAGACCTGATTATCTTGAAAAGAGGGAAGAATATACGAAGTTGAAGGATGTGCATGAGTATGTATTGAATCTTGGTTTTTTGGTTAGGAAACCAATTGGAAAAGTTTTCTCTGTTTATGTTTTAGGAAGTATTGGGCCAATGATTACAGATACAGAAACAGAAAGAATGTCTAAAGGTTTTGCTTTTGCAGATGTTTTTGCGATGGGCTTTTCGGTTAAAATGGATCGCCTACAGCTGGATGCTCGCGGTAACATTCGGCACGTTTCAAATGGAGGGTTAAATAGTGAAAATGCGGGATATAATACCAGAAATATTGAATTAGGTATTTCGTATTTCCTGTAAATAAAAAGGAATCTATGAAATTGGAATTTGCTCTGAAAGAGCTATGGCAATAGTTGTAGTGCGTAGCACTATGAATGATGATGGCAATTATGAGTTACGCCCTGAAAGGGCAAAAGCCTGATGGTAAAGAAAGGCATCCAGCATATTTTGTATGAGATTCTTTAAGAATGTGAATTTTTTTGTTGAGATTTAGTTGCGAAAATTGCTTTTGCCCTTTCGGGGTAATTTTACATCTTAATCTAACTTATAGTGATTCGCACTATGCTTTTGCTTTTAGGACTTTCAGTCCTATTCTCTCTCAACGTTTGTTCCTGATTCAAAAAAAATGTCCGATAAATTGAATTATCGGACGCTTTTTTATAGTTTTTTATCGAATGGATTAAGACTCTGCTAAAGGATTTCTTTGCGCTCTAAAGATGAAGAAAAGGCCGATAATGATAAACGGGATACTTAGCCATTGTCCAGTGGAGAAAAGACCTAATTCATTCTCAAATCCACCCTGGCTTTCCTTTACAAATTCGACAATAAAACGTACGGCAAATAAAAGAACCAGAAACAGTCCGAATAATAATCCTGATTTCAATCTGGCATTGGTTTTCCAATATAGAAAAAACAAAACAGCAAAAACAAATACATAAGAAATCGCTTCGTACAATTGTGTTGGGTGTTTTGCCGGAACCTGCGCCAGTAAGTCGGCAAATTTAGGATCAGTTGCAATAGCAGTATAAGCTGTTTTTGGATCTGCTATTTGTGTTGCATTTACAGCTTCATTTTTACTGAACTGGTCGTGTAAAAAACGAATTCCGAAAGCAGAAGTAGTTTCATGTCCGATAATTTCAGAATTAAAAAAGTTTCCTAAACGAACAAAAATAGCACCGCTGGCAACCGGAATCACCACACGATCCAGGATCCATAATAAAGGGCGTTTCAGGATCATTTTGCTGTAATAATACATAGCAACGATGATGGCAATAGCTGCACCATGGCTTGCTAATCCCTGAAAACCGGTAAATTCAAATTTAGGCTCGAATCTAACAGGTAAGAATATCTCAAGTAAATGATTTCTGAAATATTCCCAATCGTAAAATAAAACATGTCCTAAACGGGCACCTATTAACGTAGCTAAAACAGTCCAGACAAATAAAGAATCTAATTTGTCGATAGATTCGTTTTCGCGTTCGAAGATCTTTTTCATTAAAAACCATCCTAGTCCGAAAGCAATTACGAACATTAAACTGTAATAACGAATCATAAAAAATCCTAGATCGATTCCTTCTGAAGGATTCCAAACGATATTTAAGGGTTGTGTCATGTGCTGTTGTTTTTTTGTATTTTGTAAAAATAGATATTTAAAGTAGTGTTGCTCTTTATAAAAAGTTAATGTTTATGTGAACATTTCTTCTCAGGAACGGGGTCGTAACCGGTTCTTCCCCAAGGGTGACAGCTTAAGATTCTTTTCATACCCAGGTATCCTCCATAAAACAAACCGTGCGTTTGCAGGGCCTGAATCATATAGGTGGAACAGGTTGGTTCAAATCTGCAACTCGCTGGAGTAAAAGGCGATATTGCAGATTGATAAAAGCGGACTAATAAAACAAATGGAGTGATTACTTTCATGATTTATTAGAAAATGAGTGATTTATATAGAAAAGCTGGTTCCTTCTTTTCCGTCTTTCAACTGAATTCCTAGGCTAATTAATTGATCGCGAATCTGATCTGAAAGAGCGAAGTTTTTATCAGCTCTGGCCTGATTTCTCATAGCGATAAGCATGTTTACAGTTCCTTCCAGTTTGTCGGTATTTCCGTCAGCAGCTTTGTCATTGGCTAAGCCTAACACATCAAAAACAAAAGCATTAATTGCAGTTGTGAAGGTGTTTAAATCTTCTGCTGAGATTGTTTCTTTTCCGTCTTTCAGTAAATTGATATAACGAACCGCTTCAAACAATTGCGCAATCAGAATTGGCGTATTGAAATCATCATTCATAGCATCGTAGCACAATTGTTTCCATGCTGCAATGTCTATAGAACTTGTTGTACCTGCTGAAATTGTTGGTAAAGCATCTACAGCTTCCATTAATCTTTTATATCCTTTTTCGGCAGCCACAATGGCATCATCAGAAAAATCCAGGATGCTTCTATAGTGTGCCTGCAACATGAAAAAGCGGGTTACAGACGCCGAAAAAGCTTTGCTAAGAATGTTGTTGTCTCCGCTTAAAATTTCTCCCGGTAAAATGTTGTTTCCGGTCGATTTTGCCATTTTCTTTCCGTTTAAAGTCAGCATATTGGCATGCATCCAGTAGTTTACCGGAGACTGACCTGTGCACGCTTCGTTTTGTGCGATTTCACATTCGTGATGTGGGAACTTTAAGTCCATTCCACCTCCGTGAATGTCGAAATGATTTCCAAGATATTTGGTGCTCATGGCGGTACATTCTAAGTGCCAGCCCGGAAAACCATCACTCCATGGTGAAGGCCATCTCATAATGTGCTCCGGTTCTGCTTTTTTCCAAAGTGCAAAGTCCTGTGGGTTTCTTTTGTCAGATTGTCCGTCAAGATCGCGGGTGTTTGCAAGCATATCTTCGATATTTCTACCGCTTAAGATTCCATAATTATTGGTTTCGTTGTATTTCACAACGTCAAAATAAACCGATCCGTTTGCTTCATAACCAATTCCGGTATCGATAATTTTTTTAATGATTTCGATTTGTTCAATAATGTGCCCGGTAGCAGTTGGCTCAATACTTGGCGGTAAGAAATTGAAAGATCTCAATATATTATGAAAATCAACGGTATAGCGCTGAACAATTTCCATAGGTTCTAATTGCTCCAATCGTGCTTTCTTGGCAATCTTATCTTCACCTTCATCTACATCGTCTACAATATGCCCCACATCAGTAATGTTACGCACATAACGTACTTTGTAATCAAGGTGTAAAAAATACCTGAATATCACGTCAAAAGACATGAAAGTTCTAACATTTCCTAAGTGTACATTGCTATAAACCGTAGGTCCGCAAACATACATTCCAACGTTTCCTTCATGTATAGGGTTGAAACTTTCTTTTTCACCCGAAAGTGAATTGTATATTTTTAGAGGTTGAGCTGTGTATAAAGGCATTTTTTTATCGTTTAATCGTTTATTTGTTTAACCGTTTATTTGTTTACTGTTGAATCGTGTAAACGTTCTGTAATTACTTAAGTTTTATTCTTTTGAAAGATAATACTTTTTTAAACTGTTTATCTGGTTGCAGATTTTTTCTATTTTTTCTCGGGTTTCGAAATATTCTGTCTCGGAAAGATAGTTTAAATCTCTGGAAATTATCAAATGATTTAAAGTTTCCATCGCTGGCGAATAAGAAATAGTTAAAAAATGCGCTTTGTCTTTATTCGTATTTCGCGACGTTCCTTCTGCAATATTCGTTGCGATTGAGGACGAACTTCTTTTTATTTGTGAAGTGATTCCGAATAGTTCATTTGGTGGGAATGTACTAGTCAATTTGTAAATGTCTAATATAAACATTCTTGCATTTTGCCAAACTTCTAATTTCTCAAAAGAAAACGTGTACATTCTTCTCTGTTTAATTGTTGATTTGTTTAACCAGTTAATCGAAAGTTTTACTCATGGAAAAATACAATTAAACAAATCAACGATTCACCGATTCAACTAGAATTGCGTATCCAGTTTAATATAATCCAAAAGTTCTCTTTTAGTTTGTGGATCTTTAAATCTACCACCAAATTCAGAAGTAACGGTACTACTTTCGATGTCTTTGATCCCTCTTGAATTTACACAAAGGTGTTTAGCGTCGATAACGCAGGCTACATCTTCGGTTCCAAGTGCTTTTTGTAATTCCTGAACAATTTGCATGGTTAAACGCTCCTGAACTTGAGGTCTTTTTGCATAATATTCTACGATACGGTTCATTTTTGACAAACCAATAACTCTTCCATTAGAAATATAGGCTACGTGTGCTCTTCCTATAATTGGCAATAAATGGTGCTCGCAGGTAGAATAAACCGTAATGTTTTTCTCCACCAACATTTCACCATATTTGTAATTGTTGTCAAAAGTAGAAGCTTTTGGCTGTCTTGAAGGATTAAGACCTCCAAAAATTTCTTTTACAAACATTTTGGCCACTCGGTTTGGAGTACCTTTGATACTGTCATCCGTCAAATCCATTCCTAAGGTTTGAAGGATGTTTTCAACATCTTTTTTTATTTTTTCTATTTTTTCGTCATCACTTAAGTCAAAAGCATCCGATCTTAAAGGATTTTTTGCGTTACTGCTAAAGTGATTGTCTCCTATTTCGTCTAAAAAATCTTCGTTATTTATCATTAAAAACTTACTATTAGTATGGGTATTTCTTTTTAAGGCGGTAAAGATAATTAATAAATGGTAAACCTTTTCTATGGTTTTTACTATTTAATTGCGGCTTTTGCTATAAAATTCAAATTGTAGAGAAAATGAGGTTGCTTTTAAACACAAAAGACAATAACACAGTTTGTTATTGTCTTTTGAAAGTTTTTGTTTCTTATGGTTATTTCTTGTTGTAAACTAAAAGAGCTTCTTTTAAAATGTTTACAGCAGTAATTAAATCTTTTTTATTTAAAACATAAGCAATTCTTACCTGATTTAATCCCATTCCCGGAGTGGAATAAAATCCAGCTGCAGGAGCAACCATAACCGTTTCTCCTTTAAGATCGTAACTTTCTAAAAGCCATTGTGCAAAATCTTCAGAATTGTCTATAGGTAATTGTGCGATACAATAAAATGCTCCCTTAGGTTTTGTAACAATGACGCCTTCAATTTTGTTTAATTCTGTGATCAAAGTATCACGACGTTCTTTGTATTCGGTAATTACCTCGTCAAAATAACTTTGCGGAGTATCTATTGCGGCTTCGCATGCAATTTGTTCAATTGTTGGCGGACTCAAACGTGCCTGAGCAAACTTCATTACGGTTGCCAGTACCTCTTTGTTTTTGGTTACCAGACATCCAATTCTTGCACCACACATACTGTAACGTTTAGAAACCGAATCGACCATGATTACATTTTGCTGAACCTCTTCGAGATTCATTACCGAAAAATGTTTATCGTTTACATCGTATAAAAATTCGCGATACACTTCGTCAGCAATCAAGTATAAATCATGTTTTTTGATTAAGCCTGCCAGCTGTCTGATTTCTTCTTCGGAGTATAAATATCCCGTTGGATTTCCGGGATTACAAATTAGTATTGCTTTTGTTTTTGGTGTAATTAATTTCTCGACTGTGTCTATGCTTGGTAAAGAAAAGGCACTTTCGATAGATGAAATTACGGGAATTACTGTTGCACTTGTTGACGATGCAAAAGCATGGTAATTAGCATAAAAAGGCTCAGGAATGATGATTTCATCTCCCGGATCCGTAATTGTGGCCAATGCAAACAGTAAGGCTTCTGATCCACCAGTTGTTACAATGATGTCTTCTGAGTTTACATTTACGTTTTGGCGCTGGTAAAATTGAGCTAATTTTTTTCTATAACTTTCATATCCGGCAGACGGACTGTATTCTATAAGAGTTAAATCAATATTTTTTACCGCCTCGATGGCCACCTCAGGTGTCTTGATATCCGGTTGACCAATGTTTAAATGATACACTTTCTTTCCTTTTTGTTTTGCAAGATCTGCATAAGGAGCGAGTTTACGTATCGGTGATTCGGGCATGTTTCTGCCTTTGTGTGAAATTGTTGGCATGAGTTTTCTTATTGAAGTGCAAATTTGCATTTTTTTTTCGAATTTAACGTAAACATTACGGGTACTTATTAATTTGTAGTAATTATCGATATTTTTAGTAATTTTATCTTAAAATTTTATCAATGAAAAAACATTTCATGTTGTTTTTTGGGCTTTTGACAGCTTTTGCACTTCAGGCACAAGAGGATTTCCTAATTGAAAACCACGCGTCAAAGATTACCATACCTTTTAAATTAATTAATAATCTGGTTTTTATTCCTATAAAAGTCAACGGAGTAGAATTAAATTTCTTGTTGGATTCCGGTGTTGAAGAAACCATTTTATTTAGCATGGATGAAAAACAGGAAGTTAGTTTTAAAAATGTTCAGAAGATTAAATTGAGAGGCTTGGGAAGTGAAGAAGAGATAGAAGGTTTAAAATCAACCAATAATATATTGGAAAGCCATGGTTTGAAATCAAATAATCATTTGCTGTACGTAATTTTAGATCAAAGTTTTAATTTGTCATCGCATATTGGAATTCCGGTGAATGGTATTATTGGGTATAAATTCTTTAGGAATAATCTGGTTGAGATGAATTATCAAAAAAAGAAGATTATCGTTCATCAAAACAATGAAGAAATCCATAAGAGGCTTAATAAAAAATTCAAAGCCGTTCCTATTACTGTTGAAAGAGCTAAGCCGTATCTTTATACTACCGCTCTTGTAGACAGTGTTGTTGTGCCTGCAAAAATGTTAATTGATATTGGTAACAGTGATGCTTTTTGGATTTTTGAGAATAAAAAAATTAAGCTCCCTAAAAAGAACTTTCCTGATTTTTTAGGAAAAGGTTTTAGTGGTGATATAGAGGGGCATCGTGCTAAAATTGAGAAATTTTCTATTGATGAGTTTAATTTTAAAAATCCGATAGTGGCTTTTCCCGATTCAAGCTCGGTTCGAAATGTAAAAATGGTACCCGATCGTATAGGTTCTGTTGGTGGGGAAGTTTTAAAACGATTTACGTTGGTGATGGATTATGCAGGTAAAACGTTATATCTTAAAAAAAATAGTAAATTTTCGGACCCCTTTACTTACAATAAGAGTGGAATTACAGTGCAGCACAATGGACTTCAATGGGTTCAGGAAACGGTTCATCTGGAAACAGTAAAGGTTGTCAATTCGATAGAAGAAACAGGCTATACGAATAAAAAAAATGATGATTTTAGATATAAATTTTCACTAAAACCGGTTTATGAAATTGTAAACATTCGCAAGAACTCAGCCGCAGAACGTTGTGGATTGAAGATAGGAGATATTATTGTTCGTATTAATCACACGCTTCCTTATAAGTATAACTTACAGCAGATAAATTTACTCTTAAAGTCTGAAGAAGATGTGTGGATTGAATTAGAGGTAGAAAGAAACAGCTTGGTTTTAAAATTCAGATTTAAACTGGAGGATGAATTATAAAAGGAGTTAAATTCTATTTTTTAAGACAATTAAAGATTGTTATTTTGATCTTAGATGTATTTTGTAAATATTTAATTATTAAAATAAGCTCTTGGTGTTTAATAAACATTATTATTTTGTTATGTTTGTATAAAAATAATTGGGAGTTTATGGTTAAAAAATACGCTAATTTCTTACAATTTTTATTGTTTTTTATTGCCTTATTGGTTTGGTCTTCAAAAGCTGAGGCCCAGTGTGCAGGTACCGATGCGCAAAAAGTAATTTGTAACATTGAGAATCCAATCAATCAGTCGATCTCTTTGTTTGCCTTGTTAGGAGGCACTCCAACTCCCGGAGGGACTTGGACAGATGATAATAATTTAAGAGGTTTGGATCCTGTTACTGGAATTTTAAATGGACAGATGATACGTAGTGGCGGTGTTTATCATTATACGTATACTGTTCCGGGTGTTGCAGGATGTGTTGATAATAAAGCTGTTGTAACTCTTACAATTGGCGCATATGCAGGAGTTCCTGCTCCTTATGCTACAGTATGTACTTTAGATGAAGTTTTTAGTTTGTTTAGTGCGTTTAATAGTACCGTAATGCGGCCACATTCAAACGGCACCTGGACCAATGCTGCAGGTCGGATTGTAGATTCATCAATATTAACTGCGGGTTTGGAGGGATCGTTTGACTTTACTTATACAGTTCCGGCGGTTACTGCGTGTTCACCAATATCACCGTCCGTAAAGGTCACGGTAACCTTTTTTAAAGCACCTGAACCTGGAAAACCTAAGGATTTGTTGCTATGTGGAGAAACTGATTTAGACTCTTATACCAACTTAGATTTGCATACTTTACTTTCCGGGGAAGAGTTTGGAGGGGAATGGAGAGGTTTGGGTTTAACTTCTGTACGTGATCATAATGTTAACCTTAAACAGTTATACAATACTCATGGCCCGGGAATTTTAAATTATACTTATACTGCTTTTTCATATCCTGATAATCGGATTTGCCCTGATCGAACTTCGGTCATAAGCATTACTTTGGAAAAAAGGCTTGATTTTACTGGTGCAAAAATTGTTGTTGAATCGGATATTTGTGAAGATGCGATTTCCAGGGCTACTTATTTAGCAAAAATTACACAAGGACCACAAGCTATTCCCAATGGGGAGTATAAGGTCACTTTTAATGTTTCCGGTCCAAATGCGGGCGGTGAAACAGTGACAGCGAATTTTGTAAATGGTGAATTAATTTTTCCTGTAAAATCATCTTATTTTAAGCAAGTTGGAGTATTTAATATTAATGTAACTAATATTGTTGCCACTGCCAGTAAAGAAGCTTGTGCTAATATTGTTAATAATTTATCCTATAATTTGAGAATTAACCCATTGCCTCATTTAGAAGGAGCTTTGTTGATTCCGGATACTGTTTGTCAAAATAAAAAAACGGTCGTTCAGATTTCAAATGCAATTCAATTAACAGATGGTAATTATGATATTGTTTACAACATAACCGGAGATAATTTTGCAACGGGCTTGACTGCAAATATCACAGCGGTGGGAGGTAATGCAAGTTTTGAAATTCCGGCAAACTTCAATATAAAAAGTGGTGTTTCGACAATAACCATTATCAAAATCACGAATACTTTTACGGGTTGTACTAATGTAGCTAATGCTCAGGGGAATTTAATTATTAATCCTTTACCCAACGCAACAACTCTTGTTTTGCAGGTCGAGAATCTTTGTTTTGGGGCCGCCGTTCCTGTTGCTGTTTCCGGATTAGGAAATTTAACAGACGCTACACTTTTGTATACGCTTTCCGGTAGGAACTCTTCGACACTGCAAACTGTTGTTTTAGCAGTTGCAAATGGAAAAGCATCTTTTATTATCCCTGCAGAATTGATTTTAAATACTGGATCTACAACAATTATAGCCCGTAATTTGAAAAACAATGTTACGTCTTGTGATGTTGATTTAATCAATGTGTCAGACGACTTTATAATAAATACAATTCCAGATGCTCCTTTGGTAATAAGTCCACAGGAATTCTGTGAAGTGGAAGGAGCGACAGTTGCCAATTTAACTCCGCAAGGTGTTCGGTACAAATGGTATAGTTCTACAACGTCAACGACGCCATTGGTCAGTACTTATGTTTTAAAATCAGAACAATTGTATGTGAGAGAGACTTCTGTTACAAATTGTATATCTGCGCCGACTTTAGTCTCGATTGTGGTAAATGATACGCCGGCTCCAACTCTGAATTCAGGTGGTGAAAATTTTTGTGGTTTAAAAAATCCGACGATTGCAGATTTATCAAAAGCGACCAATGTCTCTTCGACAGTTGCGTGGTATGATGCCGAAAATAACGGTAATTTGTTAGCCTCGACAACATTACTTAGAGACAAAGTAACGTATTATGGTTTTGATCTTTCGAGCGTAACAAATTGTATTTCGGATAATTATTTAGGAGTTACCGTTTCTTTGTTCGATTGTAATCCGGATGAATATGCTTTTTTTATTCCGGATGGATTTTCGCCAAACGGAGATAACGTAAATGATACTTTCAGGATTCCGGATATAGAGTTTTTATACCCCGATTATACTCTTGAAATCTTCAACAGATATGGAAATGTAATGTTTAAAGGAAATAGAAATAAACCCAATTGGGACGGAAGAAATTCCGAATCGGCAGGTTTTGGTGACGGAATCGTGCCAAATGGAGTCTATTTTTATGTGGTCAATTTTAATAAAGACAACAGACGTCCGCAACAAGGCCGACTTTACCTGAACAGATAATTTCTTTTTTATAGTATTTAAGATAAGTTTCAAATGAAAAAAGTACTACTTTTTATAAGTTTCCTCTTTTGTATCACATCAGCCTCAGCCCAACAGGATCCTGAGTACACCCATTATATGTACAACATGAGTGTAGCCAATCCTGCTTATGCCACAGGAGTCCCTGCTATGATGAATTTTGGAGGATTGTACAGAACACAATGGGCAGGAGCCGTTGGAGCACCTAAAACTTTTACCTTTTTTGGACATACGGCTTTAAGTGATAAAATTGAAGTAGGGCTATCATTGGTTTCAGATGATATTGGTGACGGAGCCAAAAAAGAGAATAATTTTTATGCTGATTTTGCCTATGTCTTAAATCTGGGTGGAAAAAATAAACTTTCGCTTGGATTAAAAGCAGGTTTTACCTCTCTCCAGACTAATTTTAACGGTTTTGTTTTAGAAAGCGGAGATGCTGCTACAGATTTGGCTTTTGCTGAAAATGTAAATGTCACCAAGCCTAATATTGGAATAGGAGCTTATTATTTCAGAGATAATTTTTATGTTGGATTATCCGCGCCAAATTTATTGAGCAACAAACATATCGAAGAGAGATCAGGAATCAATGCTTACGGATCAGAGGTAATTCATACATTTTTAACTGCCGGATATGTTTTTCAAATCAATGATAAGGTAAAACTGAAATCCGCTTTGATGTCACGATTTGTCCCGGGAGCACCTGTTTCTGTAGACTTGACAGCGAATGTTTTATACAATAATAAATTTGAATTGGGAGCAGCCTATCGAATAAACGATGCGGTGAGTGCTTTAATGAATATAAATGTTACACCAACTTTAAGAGTGGGCTATGCTTATGATCATACTTTGTCGAATCTGGGACGGTTTAATTCTGGCACACACGAAATTATGCTGCTTTTTGATTTAGATCTATTAGGAAAAGGATATGATAAATCTCCAAGATTCTTTTAAAATGAAAAATATGAAAAAACTACTTGTTATTGTATTCGTATTTTCAATACAGTTTATAAATGCTCAGGATTTTGAATTGGTAAGAGCCAAACGTTTTTTTGATAAAACTTATTACAGTGAAGCCATTACGCTATATGAGAAGTTAGCAGAAAACAAACCTTCCCAGGAAGTGATAAAAAACTTGGCGGACTCATATTTTTATACCAACGATTTGATAAAAGCACAGCGTTACTACAGGCTTTTGATTCAAAATTACAATAATGATTTAGATCGGAATTATTATTTTAGATACGCACAGACTTTAAAAGCAAGCAATAGTTATGAGGATGCGAATTTAGCTTTAAAGGAATATTATGCAAAATCAGGTGTTAGTGATGCTGTTTCTAATTTTGAAAAAGAGCTTAAAATTTTGGAAAATGTTTCTGCAATAGGGAAACGCTATGATCTTAAAAATCTGGCGGTCAATACGCCTAATTCAGAGTTTGGAGCCGTGAAATATAATGATAATCTGGTTTTTGCGGGAGTAAAGTTAAAACCGGGATTGCTTGATAAGAAGTTTAAATGGGACAATGAAACGTATTTGAATCTGGTTACGATTCCTTTAAAAAATAGCAATTCGGTTGATTCTATTGTGCATTATTTTGCTAAAGAACTAAAAACCGGTATGCACGAGGCAAACGCAGTTTTTACAAAAGACGGTAAAACGATTTACTTTACACGAAACAATTCGAAGAACAAAAGCAAAAAAACAAACGATCAGAAAATTTCGAATCTTCAAATCTTTAAAGCCGAACTGGTTGAAGGAAAATGGATCAATATAGAATCGCTTCCATTTAATAGCTCTGAATATTCCACAGAGCATCCGGCCTTAAGTGCTGATGAAAAAGTATTGTATTTTGCATCAGATATGCCAGGAACTTTAGGTTCGTTTGATATCTATTCAGTCAATATTAATAAGGGAGCATTTGATACCCCCCGAAATTTAGGTTCTACAATTAATACAGATAAAAGAGAGCAGTTTCCTTTTGTTTCAAACGATCAAAAGCTCTATTTCTCGTCTGATGGACATTTAGGTTATGGGTCATTGGATGTTTTTGTTTCAGAAATTAAGGGATATGAGTACAGTAAGCCTGTAAATGTTGGTTTGCCTTTGAATTCAAACGGGGATGACTTTTCATTTAATATTGATTCCAATACTAAAGAAGGTTATTTTGCATCCAACAGAGAAGGAGGAAAAGGGAGTGATGATATTTATCAAATTAAAGAAATCAAAGATTTAATAGTAGAAGATTGTAAACAATTTATTGCGGGAATCATTACGGATATTGATACAAAATTACCTTTAGAAAATGCCGTTGTACGTTTGAAGGATTCAGATCTAAAGATTCTGAGTACAACGACAACTGGCGCAGATGGAAAATTTAGTTTTACAGTTGTTTGTGAAAGTGCATTTACAGTTTTGGGCACTAAGGATGGGTATACAAGCGAATCGAGAACAGTGTCTTCGGGAGTAACCAGAGATGCAAGTCATGATGCGTCGATGGCATTAAAATCTTTGGAAGTACTAAAACAAGAAGAAATTATAATTGCGGAAACAAAAAAGAAAGAAGAGTTGCAAATTGCAGAAAGTAAAAAGAAGGAGGAGGAAATTGAAACGAAACGAAGAAAAGAAAAAGAAGCTTTGGCTGTTATTGCTTTAAAAGAAGCAGATAAAAAAGCAAAAGCCGAAGAAATTGCAGCAGGAGAAATCAGAAAGAAAGAAAAAACAGCTCAAATTATTGCGCAGGAAAAAGATGTAGTAAAAGACAATAAAGGAAGATTAATTATTAAAACAGATCCGATTTACTTTGATTATAATTTGTGGTACATCCGAAAAGAATCTAAAGTAGTATTGGGTCGTGTGGTAGAATTAATGATGAAATATCCCGACATGGAAATCGAAATAGGATCGCATACTGATTCAAGAGGTAATGAAAAGTTTAATGCAAATTTGTCTCAAAAAAGAGCCAGTTCGACCAGAGATTTTATAATAGATTCGGGTATTAATGCTAAAAGAATAGTGGCTAAAGGATACGGCGAATCTATACCTATAATAAAATGCCAGCCTGATGAAGCTTGTTCGGAAGAAGAACACGAATTGAACAGAAGAAGTGAATTTGTAATTAAGAATTTATAAATGGAGTAGTTTTGCCAGACCCGCAGGTTCTTAAAACCTTTCGATTTTGCTATTATGGTTGAAATTTTAATTTAGAAGCCTTTTTTTTGGCTTCTTTTTTATTTAATTTTATAGAATAACAATGACTAAAAAAATAATTATGAAAAACCTAGTGGTATCCTGCTTGCTTGTGACTTGTATCGGACTTCAAAGCTGTAAAGACAATGAAAATCAGAAAGCGGCCGAAGCAGCTAAAGCGGCTGCTGAAACCATCGTAAGTACAGAATGTTATAAAGCTATCTATGAAAAAGATACAATCGATTTAAAATTAAACACATTAAAAAACGGAAAATTAAATGGTACTATGTCTATGAAAGTTTACGGAGCAGCTGAAAGAGTTGGTGAACTTGCGGGAGAGTTTCATGGAGATACTTTATTTGCAGACTATACTTTTAAAGAGGTTACAAACAATAGTAAAACTTTTAAAAATCCAATGGCATTTTTAAAGAAAGACAAAAAACTTATTTTGGGTAACGGAACCATGCAGATTAGTATGGGAGTGACTTATCTGGTAAAAGACAAACCTATCGATTTTGACCGTGTAAAATATAAATTTGATGCTGCAGAATGTGCTGAAAAAAAATAATAGCCACTCAAAACAAATCCGACAGTTTTAAAAACTTGTCGGATTTAGGCTAAAATGCAGATAAAAAAAGCCGTTTCTTTAATTAGAAACGGCTTTGCTATTTTTTAGATCTTATTTTTTTATAAAACTTCACCTTTAATTTTTAAGGCTACTCTACCGTCAGGATAGTTTACGGCATTGGTTTCAACAGTAATTGTTTTACGGATGGGACCGGAAACCATGTTGTATTTTACATCAATTTTACCGGTTTTACCAGGCATAATTGCTGCTGCGGGTTTAGTAACAACTATCGAACTTACGGTAGATTCTGCTCCGGTAATTAAAAGTGGTGCGTCACCTGTGTTGGTAAATTCAAAAGATCTAACTCCGTTGTCACTTTTTGAAATTTTTCCATAATCAATTGTATTGTCTTGGGCTGCAAATTCAATTTTTGGGCCGTTTTGTGCATAACTTATTGTGCTAAACAATACGACTGCAATAAAAGAGGCTACATTTTTCATTTGAAATTTTTTTAAGTTGTAAGTAAATATACATTCTTTTAATTAACACACAAATTATTAATTCGCTTTTTATAGTGTACTTAATTATTTACTTTTGCTGTCAGTAATGATTACAAAAATTGAACCAGTTTTTCTGTTTAATTGTTTAATCGTTCTAACAGTTTAATCGATTGAGGATTAGCGAAAGCTGTGATTGTAGCAAAAAACGATTAAACAAATACACGAATAACGATTAAACAAATAAGCAAATTAACGATTAAACAACCCTAGTAAATGACAATTCCAGCACAATTTGACGCTAAGACGATCGAGAACAAATGGTATGATTACTGGATGAAGAACAACTATTTTCATTCAGAACCTGATCACAGAACACCATATACAATTGTAATTCCGCCACCAAACGTCACAGGAGTCCTTCACATGGGGCATATGCTGAACAATACTATTCAGGATGTTTTAATTCGTAGAGCACGTCTTAAAGGTTTTAATGCCTGCTGGGTTCCGGGAACGGATCATGCTTCGATTGCAACAGAAGCAAAAGTAGTACAGAAACTAAAAGCAGAAGGAATCAATAAAAATGATTTAACCCGTGAAGAGTTTTTGGCACACGCCTGGGAATGGACAGATAAATACGGTGGTGTAATCTTAGAGCAGCTTAAAAAATTAGGAGCTTCATGCGATTGGGAACGTACTAAATTTACAATGGATCCTGATATGTCAGCTTCTGTAATTAAATCGTTTGTCGATTTATACAACAAAGGATTAATTTACAGAGGATACCGAATGGTAAACTGGGATCCGGAAGCTAAAACAACTTTATCTGACGAAGAGGTTATTTACGAAGAACAACAAGGGAAATTATTTTTCTTAAAGTATAAAATTGAAGGTTCAGAAGATTTTCTGACGATTGCAACAACGCGTCCGGAAACTATTTTTGGAGATACTGCAATCTGTATTAATCCAAACGATGAGCGTTTTACACATTTAAAAGGTAAAAGGGCCATTGTTCCAATTTGCGGAAGAGTTATTCCGATTATCGAAGATGAGTATGTTGATGTTGAATTCGGAACCGGATGTTTGAAAGTAACTCCGGCACACGATATGAATGACAAAACGTTAGGAGAGAAGCACAATCTTGAAATTGTTGATATTTTTAACGAAGACGCTACATTAAATAGTTTCGGTTTGCATTATCAGGGGAAAGATCGTTTTGTGGTTCGTAGCGAAATTGCAAAAGAATTAGAAGAGACTGGAGCTTTGGCAAAGACTGAAATCCATTTGAATAAAGTTGGAACTTCCGAAAGAACCAAAGCAGTAATCGAACCAAGATTATCTGACCAATGGTTTTTGAAAATGGAAGATTTGGTAAAACCGGCAATTAAATCAGTTTTAGAAACCGGAGATATTAAATTACATCCAAAACGTTTTGAAAATACTTATGCACACTGGCTAAACAATATTCGTGATTGGAATATTTCTCGTCAACTATGGTGGGGACAACAAATTCCGGCTTATTATTATGGAGACGGAAAAGAAGATTTCGTAGTGGCTGAGAATATCGAAGATGCTTTAAAATTGGCTCAAGAAAGAACATCCAACAACTCACTGACAACATCTGACTTAAGACAAGATGTTGATGCGTTAGATACTTGGTTTTCATCATGGCTTTGGCCAATGTCAGTTTTTGGTGGAATTATGGACCCGGAAAGTGCAGATTATAAATATTACTATCCAACAAATGACTTGGTAACAGGTCCGGATATTTTATTCTTCTGGGTTGCCAGAATGATCATTGCAGGTTACGAGTACGCAGGTGAAAAACCATTTACAAATGTGTATTTAACCGGTTTGGTTCGTGATAAACAACGTCGTAAAATGTCTAAATCATTAGGGAATTCACCTGATCCTTTAGATTTGATCGATAAATTTAGTGCAGATGGAGTTCGTGTAGGATTGCTTTTAAGTGCTTCTGCCGGAAACGATATTATGTTTGATGAAGAATTATGCAATCAGGGGAAAGCATTTTCAAACAAAATCTGGAACGCTTTTAAATTAATCAAAGGATGGGAAGTTTCTGAAACGATTCCACAACCTGAATCTTCAAAAGTAGCCATCGAGTGGTACGAAGCAAAATTGCAGCAAACCTTAGTTGATATTGAAGATAATTTTGAGAAATACAGAATTTCAGATTCATTGATGGCTATTTACAAATTGGTTTGGGATGATTTCTGTTCGTGGTTCCTAGAAATGATTAAACCGGCCTATCAACAGCCAATTGATAAAACAACGTTTGATAAAGCAATCGAAATGTTAGAAAGTAATTTGAAGTTACTTCATCCATTTATGCCTTTCTTAACAGAAGAAATTTGGCACTTAATTGCAGACAGAACCCCGGAAGAAGCTTTAATTGTTTCGACCTGGCCGGAATTAAAACCTTTCAACGGGAGTTTAATCTCTGATTTTGATAGTACTATCGAAGTGATTTCAGGAATCAGAACGATCAGAAAAGATAAAAATATTCCGTTTAAAGATGCGATCGAATTGAAAGCAATCAACAGTGAGAATATCACAACGTATTTTGACTCTATCGTTACGAAGTTAGGGAACATTTCAGCTTTCGAATATGTTACAGCTAAAGTAGACGGAGCATTGTCTTTCCGTGTAAAATCAAATGAATATTTTATTCCGATTACCGGAAGTATTGATGTTGAAGCTGAAATTGCTAAACTGACTGCAGAGTTGGTATATACCCAAGGTTTCTTAAAATCTGTTCAGGCGAAATTATCGAACGAGAAATTTGTTGCCGGAGCACCTGAGAAAGTTTTGGCTAATGAAAAACAAAAAGAAGCTGATGCTTTGGCAAAAATTGCTACAATCGAGCAAAGTATTGCCGGATTGAAATAGTTAGCTTTACGATTATATATTTAAACCCGACAGATTTTTGAAAATCTGTCGGGTTTTTTGTGTTTAAGTTTTTTGTTACGAATTCGCGAATTATTCATTTACTCACAGATAGTAAAAAATAAAATTTGTGAATTTGTGGTTTTTAAAAATAAGTTATTTTACAGGTTCTCGAAGTATGGTTCTCAATTTTTCAGAAGCTGTTTTTCGAAAGTCAGATAAATAAATCTCATGGTGTAAGCCATTTTGTTCCAGCTGGTGTGTTGTAGAAAGCTCCTGTATTTTTTTTAGTGTTTGAGGCTCATTTTCAAAAGGTCCGATATGAAGAACCTGTATTACTTTGCCTTCAGCCATCTCGTAAAATTCAATTGATTTCGCCCGTTCTATTTGTTTTTTATTTGCTGTACTTTGAATAGCTTCTTCTGTTTGTTCTTTAGTTACAAAATTCGGCATTCTGATCATAATTCTGTAATCCCACTCACTTCTGGGTATTTTTAGCGGAGCTTCATCCATAGAAATGCCTTTGTATTTTTCAGCATCAAAACTCCACAAGGCTTCTAGTTTTGGAACAACAAAATCGTTATTTACGGCTTTCTGCATAAATTTAATGGTATAAGCAGTGGCATACAATGCCTGAATATTCTCTGAGAATTCTTGTCCCGAAGGATCCCCTTTTCCTGTTATCGATAGGTAATTTGTTTTTTCAATATAAACTATCTCGGGATTAGTTTTAGCAGTGTAGTATACTTTGTCGGTTTTTGTTAAATCTAGTTTGCTCATCTTTTTAGTTTTATTACAAATTAAATCACAGAATGTGACAACAGTATGTCAGCAGAAATATTCTACATCTTTTTTCTTAAAAAAAATAGCCACGAATTCACGAATTGTTTGTTTTTATAGATGGTAAAAATAAAATTATAGAATTCGTAGCGATTAAAAATAAGCCGTTATTTTTTCTTCCTCAAAACCAAAAATACAGGATAAGAAATCAAAGTGAGAACAACGATTATAGCAAAACCTTTTGGATCGCTGAAAATAAATCCTATTAATAAGGCAATCGAGGCTACAAAGGCAAATATTGTCGTCCAGGGATACCAAAAAGAATGATACGGACGAGGTAAATTGGGCTCGGTGGCTCTTAATTTTAAAAGAGAAAGATAAGCTAATCCCCAAACGATAATAGAGATAAAGGCTGCGAAAGAAAATAATACTTCAAAAGAGCCAATACAAATTAAAAATAAACTGAAAAGCGACGAAACTAAAAGCGCTACGATTGGTGTTCCTCCTTTATTTACTATTGTTCCTTGTTTGAAAAAGAACCCGTCACGACTTAATCCGTACAGGATTCTTGGAGGAATCATCATAAAAGCATTTAGTATACTGATTAATGAAAAAATGGAAATTACCGTAACAATAATAGCTCCGTTTTCTCCAAAAAGGATCTTGGCAACGTCTGCTGCGGCTAAATTTGATTTTGCCAGGGTTTCAATTGGTAAAACATGAAAGAAAGCAGCGTTTACTAAAACATAAATGGCAACAACTAAAAAGACACCACTGTACAATGATTTGGGAATATTTTTGTTGGGATTATCGTTTTCTTCGGCAAAAAAGCAAACGCTGTTCCAGCCATTGTAAGTCCCGATGATCAACTGCAATGATTTGAAAAAGCCGAAGATTAGTCCAATTTGAAAGAAAGAATTGTCTGTTTTAATTTTAGGGACTTCAGTACCTGTGTACATAAAACAGGCTATGACCAAGGCTACAAAGCATATTACTTTTAAGAAACTGGTAATTTGCTGAATGACGCTGCCGTTTTTTACACCACTTAAATGAATGAGTACAAAAGCAAGTAATAAAGAAATTGCCATCACGGTAGAATAGTTCGAGAGTACAGGAAACAAAATAATAATGTACTCACTAATTACAATACAATAAAAAGCCGGTGGTGTTACATTGACGATAAAATCAAACCAGCCGGAAAGAAAGCCGGCATATTCACCAAAGGCTCTTTTAATATAGTTATAGGAACCACCTGCTTTGGGTAACATTGTGGAAAGCTCTGCATAAGAATTGGCTCCTAACAAAACATATAAACCTCCAAAGAGCCATGAAGCAATAATGAACCAATAATTATCGAGTAGGGAAGCAATGCTGCCGGGTGTACGAAGAATTCCAACGCCTATCGTTCCTCCAATTAATACAGCAATATTAAAACTTAAGCCAAGACTTTTTTGCAATTGATTTTTTTTAGCATCTGACATATATCGGAGTTTTGTTTTGGTGAGAATTTTTGTGGAACAAAAGTAATACAATCGTATTACTTTCTTTAGTGAAAACAAAAAACCTCATCTATTGTAAGATGAGGTTTTCTGTTTAAAACCAAACTTTTTGTTTTCATTATTGAAATGCAGCAAAAGTCTGGAGGGTAAAATCTAATTCAAAATTTTAGAATTTATATTTTAAGCTTGTCAAAATTTGACGAGGTGCAATTGGGTTGATACTGTAATTTTCGTGAACAGTATAATTCAATTCATTTGTAATATTAGATAATTTACATAAAACAGAGAATTTTCCCCACTCGTAACCTACAGAAGCATCAATAGTTGTGTAACCTTCGATAGGAATATCTCTGTCTCTAATGGTAACAATGTAAGCAGGATTTGGTTTTGGATTGGTAGGCGTAGGCTTAACAGCTGTCCATAGATAATCATCGTTCCAACCTCCTAAACGGTTACCGATATAATTAGCGATTGCTCCAAATGAAACTCCTTTAAACATTCCTTCCGGTACTTTATAGAAGAAACTTAGGTTGGCTGTGTTTTTAGGTGTTCTTACAACCTGATCTCCCGCTACAAAACTTCCACTTGTTCCTGAAGTTTTAGTATAACGCATATCATTATAGCTATAACCGGCAATAATATTAAGTCCTTCAATAGGTGTTGCAGTAATATCAATTTCAACCCCTTTACTTTTAGTAGCTCCACCCAATACTTTTATGCTTGAATTCACATTTTCAGTAATACCATCGGCTAGAAATGGTGCGGTTTGAGCTAAATTGCTGTTTGAGATTTGGTAAACCGTTAAGTTTGTGCTTAACAAGCCCTCAAAGAATTCTTTTTTAATACCTGCTTCGTATTGATCAATGATCGATGCTTCAATTGTTTTGTTGTCAACCGTGAATCCTATATTTGGTGAAAACGAGTTCGAGTAGCTGGCAAATAATGAAGTGCTTTTTGTTGGTTGATAGATAATACCCACTTTTGGAGAGAAAGCATTGTCCAGTTTTTTAGCACCAACTTCTGCTATTGCATTTTCCGGAGCGACCGTTTGAACTTTTGTACCGGTGTTATAAGTTTCTTTGTAAGTGGTAGCTTGGCCTTCTTGCCATGACCAACGAATACCTGCTAATACTTTGACTTTTTCTGTAATCGAAATCAGATCCTGAAAATAAGCCCCAAAACGATTGGTTTCTGTTTTTAGAATTTGAGTCGCTCTTGCGTTTGGAATATCATTTTTTTGTTTTGACGGATCAAAAGCAAATAAATTGATAGTGTCATAATTTGCCGGATCAAAAGCATAAGTGTATCCGGTAGCAAATGAATTTTCCCAATCAACACCAGTATATATTTGATGTTTTATTGATCCGGTATTGAAATTTCCTTGTAAACTTAGTTGGTCGCCCAATATCTGCTCTAAATTTTTATTTTGAACTAATGCTCTGGTCCAGTCGCCACTATTGGTTATATTAGACATCTGAGCTGTAGATTTTTGAGTTCTATCATAACTTTGGAAAGAACTATTAAAGTTTAGTTTCCAGTTTTTATTGAAATCATGGTTTAATAAAACCGAAGCACTTGCTGATTTTGTAGTACCATTAGACCAAAGTGATCCGTAGAATGCATTACGAGGTAAGTCAAGAATTTGTTTTCCAATAAGTCCTGTTCCAAAATCCGGAGTCCAGTCTGCTGTTAAATAATCCCCTTGTACCGTAATTTGTGTTTTTGGATTGATGATAAAAAGTAAAGACGGGTTTACATATACACGTTCGTTTTTTACTACATTTCTGAAGCTTTCAGAGTTCTCGTAAGAACCGTTTATTCTAAAAGCAATTGACTTGCTAAGAGGACCATAAAAATCGAAAGAAGGTTTGTAGAACGCATAACTTCCAATTTGCATCGATACTTCACCGCCTGATTTAAATGAAGGTGTTTTGGTTACCAGGTTTAAGATACCTCCCGGTGCAACGTTTCCAAACAATAAAGCCGAACCTCCTTTTAAGAATTCAACTTTCTCCAGACCCGAAACATCAGGAATGGAGCCTGAATTGTAACGAAATCCGTTTTTAAACATATTGTTATCAGACATGTTGTATCCTCTTGAGAAAAAAGACTCCGTTGCACCACCTCGGGCAGAACCTACATAAACACCATTAGCGTTTTTAATAACTTCACTTAAACGAATGGCTTGTTGTTGTTCGATTACATCAGAACTAATAACCTGTATGCTTTGTGGATTGTCCATCGGTTTTAATCCTGAACGAACTGCAGTAACCGGTTTAGGCTCTCTATTGGTTTTAATTAATACTTCATTTAGTATTTCTCCTTTTTTGTTTTTTACCGTGTCATTGGCAGTTGAGGCTGCCTCGTCGCTTGAATAGTTTTGACTGTAAGAAGCAAAACTTATAAAGGATAATGCAAGTAGTAAATTATATTTCATGTCGCTTATTTAGATTTAATAAAAATAAATTTTTGCAAATGTAATATCGAGATACGGTCTTAACAAAATTTTCAGAGTTTTTCTAGATTAAAATTTCATTAGAATAGTCTTAAGATTGGCTTAAGATTTTGCTTTTATAAATTTTATTAAGTATAGGAGAGAGGGTGTAAACGATATTTTAGGTTAAAAAAAGCCTTGCTCATTACGAACAAGGCCCAACTAACTATAAAATGATCAAATAATGAAAGGATTATATTATTTAACGGCAATTAAATAAGTTGCCATCTTCCAGATTTCGTTGTAATTTTTACCATTATGTTCTCCGGCAGCTTTTTCGGTATAAGCAAACTCTACCATATAATTTCCTGACCAAAGCGGTGTAAAAGAGATTTCTCCTTTGTCATTGCTCCATAATTCTTTTTCCCAACCATTTGGAGCAATTACTTTTATTTTTTGTTTTTTAGCCGCTGCACCTTCATACAAAGCATTGATGTTTAGTACTGCTTTTTGTTTAGCCGCTGTCACTTCTTTAGCAAAGACACTAATGATGTTTGTATTTGCGGCAGCATCATTTCCTTTTGCGGCATTGCCAACGGTAACCGTTGCACTTGAGTTGTAATCTAATTTCATGGTACCGTATACATCTTTTACAGTATGATGCATTACTACCGTATAAACGCCGTCCTCATCTGGTGTAAAAAAGGCCTGATATTTATTTTCTAAGGCTGTAGCGGTAAGTTTGGTTTCTTTTTTTGACGGGCTAATTACAACCAGTGAAAAATCTTTTAAATCCGAAAACCATTTTGCTGAAGCTGTAATATCATTATCTGAAAATTCTCCAAAGAAAACAGATATTTCCTGAGCTTTTCCTTTAGCTCCCACTGCTTTAGTTTCGATCCACAAGGCATGGGCAAATAGGGCAGGGCTGGTAATTAACATTAAAAGTAAAAATGTTATTGATTGTAAAGTTTTAGATTTCATAATATGCAATTAATGAGTTAATAATTTCGTATCACAAATGTAAAGTTTAATATTAGTCTGACAATATTTATTTAGAATAATTATGAATAATTGCATTTATTAGTCGGTTTTGGTTTTGTCATTTTTGAAAAAAAAACTTTAAAATGCTAAAAATGACACTTCTGAGATATGAATTATTCTCGCTTTACATTGAATTTCAAAAAACTTTAATCAATTATACAGAAAGGTTTATTTAAGGTTTTTTTGTTTTTTTCTTTTGGCGTCCGTACCAGATTATAAAGCCGGTGACGGGCAAAAACATACAGATCAAGCCTACGATTAGAGTAAAAACTTTTCCAATCCAGCCTGCCCAAAATCCAATGTGAAGATTCATCGTCATACCGTCAATTTCTAAACCTTTGATTACTTTTGCGGGAATTTCTATTTCTTTACCGTTGTATTTGTTGATAGAGAAAGTTCTTCCGTTTTCAATTCCTTTAAGTCCTATCTTTTCTGCTGCAACAGCAAAATAGCTGGTAATACTGTCTTTTCCGGCCACAGACAACCGTACTTCCTGAACCGTTTTATTTTTGGCATAAAGATTCTTCAAAATGGTATTCAAAGGCATTACAGTTTTGGTGGAATCATAATCCGGTTTTATTTTGCTCATCGTTTGGAAAGCATGTGGGGTACCATTAAAAATAGCATGTGTGGCTTTGTTTAAAGGAGTATTTACTATAATCAATCCGGTAATTGTGATCATAAGAGCCGGAAGTAAATTGTAAAACCCGGGAACGTTATGCAAATCATAATTAAGTCTTTTAAAACTAGCGTTCGTTTTTATGGTAAAACTTTGCTGTCTGGTGGTACGGTTCCATTTTTTAGGCCACCACAGAATAAGTCCTGTGATGAGTTCGATAAGAAATATCCAGACTGAAATTTCTACAATAAGGTGACCTGCTTTGCCAAAAGGCATTTCGCCACTGTGTAGGTGAGCGATGATATAAAAAACATCATAGGCACCTCCGGAATCCAGAATTTTTCCTGTATAAGGATCAATCCATGAAAATTGTAACTCCCTTTTTTTGGTTGCCGATGCGATTTTTATGGTTCGCTTAGGATCGCGATAAGTAACAAAATAAGTTGCTTTGCGCTCCGGACGCTGTTTTTTGAATGCAGCTAAAACTTCCTCGGGAGTGAGTCTTTTTTCCTTAACCTCTTTTACATACTGTGAATTATAAGCCAGTTCATCAATAATGTCATCACAAAAAATGAACAGCACTCCTGTCAGGGCAACAATAAAAACAATTAAACCGGAACCAAGCCCCAGCCATAAATGAAGCCAGTGGTTTAATACACTCCATTTACTTTTTTGTTTGATTTTCTTCTCTTTGGTTCGAATTGGATTTTTGGTCATGATATAAAATAATAAAAACCAAGCCCACAACTCTTTGTATAGTTGTCAGGCCTGGTCATAACTAAATTGAAAAAATTAAATTTTAAAGTTAACTCCGAATAAAAAGGTTAGTGGTTTTTGCGGCTGACCATAACCATTGTAATATTCTTTATCAAAGAGATTGTCGATTTTCATGCTCAGTCTGTATTTCGGCTGATCGTAGAACAATAAACCGTCAAAAACGGTATAACCATTAGAACTGAAAGTGTTGGTATCGTTCATGAAAATTTTACTCACATAGTTCCCTCCGAAACCAACTCCAAGTCCTTCAACTTTACCTTTTAACACACGGTAACTCATCCAGAAATTGGCCATTTCCTCAGGAGAATAATCTAAGTTGTTACCAATGATTGCCGCATTTGAAGCTTTTACAAATTTTGCGCTGTTTTTTGTGTAACCTGCCACTACGTTGAAACCCGGAAAAGGATTGGCAATAATTTCGGCTTCAAAACCTTTACTGCTTTTTTCTGCATCCTGAATGCTGTAGGTATTGGCTCCTTCAATAACATTTCGTAAGCCATTTTTAATGGCGATTTGGTAATAACTTACTGTGGCAACTAATTTGCCTTCAATAAAATTGAGTTTCGTTCCAATTTCCCATTGATTTGCTTCTTCCGGATCAAAGTTTTCTATTCCAGTTTTACCTAAAGCAGGGGCAATGTTCGAGAATCCGTTTTGGATGTTTGCAAATACAGAGAATTGATCTACCACTGGTGCATATACAAAACCGGCCTTCCATGCCATTGTATTTTGGTTGAACCAAGGACTGGTGACAACCCCGTTTGTTTTAATGCTTTTCTGAAAATTTCGATCAAAACGCAATCCTCCAAGGAAAGTGAATTTTTTATTGAAAGTGATGGCATCTGACAGGTAAATCCCTAAATTGTTAGTTTCTGTTTGTGTATTAGCAACCGATGCATTTACGGTTTTTAATTTGTCATCCCAGGCTTCTTCGGTCATTGGCGGCACAGCTCCGGTAGTTACGTCAATCTGATCGTATTCGATAAACGGACCGCGATACAAAGCACGCTGATAATCATCATACATTGTGGTATAGGTACCACCGACAACAACTTTATTTTCAAATTTTCCAAACGTATGAATGCCTGTAAAATCTTGTTGAATTTGATTTGAACCTGCTTCACGCGGATGATATTCGATGAAATTTCTTTGCAGCATTTTATCTGTCATCATCACCAGTCTGATATATTTTCCATCCGTATCGATAGACGATGAGGTATATCCGGTTTTTGAAGACCAGTGATCCGTAATTTTATAATCAATTAAAGCTCTGAAAGTTCTTGAGAACATTTTGGCAGCCATGTTTCTGCTGTGGTACGAGGTATTAAAATTCCATTTCAAATCATCCCATGAATTGTTTTTAGCAATTAGAGCCGGACTTATCCCTCTGGCAAAAAATAAATTTCGGTCGGTTTTATATAATTCTGCATCCACCAAAATTGATAAACGGTCGTTTACCTGATAAGAAAAAGAGGGAGCAATTAAATAATTTTTTTGGAAAACTTCCGGTTGGAAACTTTGCTCAGAATGATAAGCTCCGTTGATACGAAACAAAGCCGTTCCGTCATCGTTTAAAGTAGTATTGTAATCAGCAGTCAGACGATTTAGGTTCCAGCTTCCGGTGGTGTAACTAAGTTCAGCTTTTTGACCATTAAAAGGACGTTTTACAACACGATTCACAACACCTCCATAATTGGATATATTATTAAAAGAAGAACCAAAAAATACGGCAGATGGTCCTTTGATTACTTCAATTCTTTCAAAGTTTTGTGGATCTATGGGCGCTCGTACATAAGAAACCATTCCGTCACGTAAATAACCGTCAGAACGGAAACCTCTTAAATAAGCAGACACGTTTCCGTCATTAGTCTGTACATAACCACCACCCGTAATACTTTTCATTGCTGTTGGAAAATCAGTAACCAATTGCTCTTTTAGAAGTTCTTTTGTAACCACTGTGTACGACTGGGGAGTGTTGATGTTACTTAATGGCAGTCTTGATACAAATTGTGTTTTCTTCTGAGCAAATTGATTTTGGCGCTGTGCGGAAACTACCACTTCACGAAGCTGTGAATTGCTTTCTTTCATGAAAATATTAGGCAAAACCTGATTAGTCAGTTCTACTTTTACGATTAATTCCTGAGATTCAAGTCCTAAAAAAGAAAAGGTTAGAGTGTAGTTTCCAAAGGGAACATTTTTAAATTCGTAATTACCATCCTGATTGGTTTCAACGCTGAAATTAAGTCCGCTTAAGGTAACATTGATATGCTCGGAATTAACTCCATCGGCTGAGGTTACTTTTCCTTTTATTGAGGCATTTTCCTGCGCAATAATTTGATTAGAAATGAAAAATACCACCAAAAAACTGAGTTGTAAAATCTTGTAATACAATGGATTTTGTTTGTTTTTAACAAATGACATATTATTCTTATTTAGATTGATTAAAATTTTGATAATTTTACGCAAAAGTATAGTATAGAGGTATCGGCAAAAGCCGTAAAAAGGATTAAAATAAACGCAAAAGGAATTATATGAAAAGTCAGTTAAGAAGCGAAATTTATGAAGACGGAGTGCTGCTCATTGACAATCCTATTCCGTTTAGTGAAACCTTAATTGAAGAGCGAAAAGAACATAATTTTAATGGCATAAAAGGAGTCTTAACAAGTATTACATTAAATGGGGTACAACTGGAATTTAAAGATGTAACAATTGCAAAAGATTTCTATTCGGTAGCTGTAGAGCATGATTTCTCATTTATAAAACTGCACTTTGAAATAGAAGGGGATAATGAATATTGCCCTGATAATAAAAAAGAAAAAAGAATCTACATTCCTCAAGGACATTACAATTTCTTCTATTTACCAGTAATCAAAGGAAACCTGAACTTTAGGACTCAAAAAAGAAAAACGGTCGAAATAAGTTTTACGACAGATTATTTGCAGCAATTGTTTCACTCTAATTTAAAAGAAGCAATTCCGCTATTGGCTGAAGCTATTGAGAAAAAAACTGCCTTTCTGATGTGGGATAAGAGTCGGGTGATTTCGCCACAATTGCAAAAAATAATAACCGAAATAACAGGCTGTACTTACAGTGGAGTTATTAAAAAAGCTTTTTTGGAATCGAAAGTAGTAGAGATAATTTCGTATTTGTTTACAATCATTAATGAAAATGAAAACAAAGAAGAATTGGCAGAATTAAGCCCGTATGATTATTCTAAGATCATAGAGCTGGAAACCATTCTAAAAAGCCGATTTAGAGAGAATCACAGTCTTTCCGGCCTTGCTGCGAATATTGGACTAAACACTTTTAAATTAAAAAAATACTTCAAACAAATTTACGGAGTCTCGGTTTTTGCTTATCTGACTACGATAAGAATGGAGTATGCCAAAAAGTTAATCGTAGAAAAAGGATTCGCGATTGCTGTTGTTTCAGAAGAGGTTGGGTATAAAAATCCACAGCATTTTACAGTAGCATTCAAAAAGACTTTTGGCTATTTGCCCAGTAAGCTAAAAAAATAAAAAGAGGCTAACTTAAATTAGCCTCTCTTTTATATTCAGAGAATAGTATATTAGAATTTGTAGGCGAAACTCGCGACAATATTCCTTGGTTTTTGCGGATTTAGGGTTGACCATCCACCATTAAAATAATCTTTGTTGGCAATATTGTTGATGTTAAAGGCTACGCGAAATTTATTTGAATTGTAGAAAACAGAACCATTAATAACAGTATATTCCGGTAATACAAATTTTCCGGTTTTAGAACTGTCCAAAATGGCATTTTCACTCGCATAATTTCCTCCAAAACCTAGACCGAAATGCTCGAGTGTACCTTCTTCAAATTTATAAGTTGCCCATAGATTTATGAGGTTTTTTGGGCCTGACCAAAATGGCCTTTTGCCTTGTTCCAGCCAAACATTACCAATATCACCTTTTGTAATTTTGCTGTCGTTATAGCTGTATCCGGCAATAATACTTAATCCTTTTATTGGTGCGGCATTTAAATCAAATTCAAAGCCTTTGCTTTGCGCTTCACCGCCTTGTGAACTGTACAATGGGTTGCTGGTTACCAAATTAGCTACATTAATATTGTAATAGCTAATAGTTGCGTTTAATTTGTCTTCAAAAACATTTGCTTTTACACCAAATTCCAATTGATTGGCATGTTCCGGTTCGAAAGTTTTGGATCCGATTAAATTGCCATCAGGATCATAATTTACGGCTGGTGCAATGTTTCTGAAACCATTCATATAATTGGCAAATACAGATAATTTGTCTTCAATTGGCTGGTATAACAACCCGAATTTTGGCGACAAAGCGGTTTGTGTATAATCGTCATTTTTATTTTTGATATCACCTTTAGTATCAAAATAATCTACTCTTAAACTTGCCATCGCTAACAGTTTTGATGTAATATTAAGCACGTCGGAAGCATATACACTGTAAGTAGCGTCCTGCGGATTAAAGTTTCCTGCCGGTCTGTTTGCCAGTAGTTTGTCAACAGATGTTTGCGTTAGATAATAAGGGGCGGCAGGGTCTAATTGTCTCACTTCGCCTTGTGCGGTAATGTTGTAAAGACGACCATAACCGGAACCTCCACTCATTACATTTCTTTCAAAATAATCAAGACCAGCCACAAGACGATTGCGCATGTTACCAATTTTGAAATCTCCAATAAAATTCTGCTGAATATCAGTCGTTACAGTTTGTGATTGTTCTTTGGTGATATTAAATCCGAAATCTTTATTTCCATTTTCATTGTCATAAATATAAGAGTAATACCCTCTCGATTTTGAGGAACTTCTGGATAAGACTGTTTGCGAAGTCCATTGCTCAGAAATTTTATAGGTCATTTGCCCTTGCAGACTGTATCTCGGGTTTTTTATCGATAAGTCGTTACTGTTAAAAGACAAATCGGTATTGTAGTTTAATTCGGCTAAGTTAGCATATTGCAAAGCAGCATCTCTCCCTAAAAACAACATCGAAGGTGTTGTTTTTTCTTCCTGCATAAATTCGGTATTGAATAAAAAGGAAAGCTTGTCATTTACTTTGTAAGACAGGGAAGGCGCTACAAAAAGTGACGTACGGAATCCGGTATCCTGAAAAGTGTTTTCGGTTTGATAAGCAGTATTAATTCTGAAAAGAACATTATCTGCGTCGTCCAGTGGAGTATTGATGTCGGCAGTCACTCTGTTTAAACCAAAACTTCCGGCCAGATAAGATACTTCGCCTCCAAAACCACTGTATGGTTTTTTGGTAACGGTATTAATAAGTCCGCCGTAGCTCACTAAACTGCTGCCAAATAAAGTTCCGGATGGACCTTTTATGACTTCGATGCGTTCAACGTTTGCGGGATCTAAACTTCCGTTTGTTAAACCCGGTAATCCGTTTACAATATTGGCCTGGACTTCAAATCCACGAAGACTATAATACGAACCACCATCACCGCCACGACCTGTAGATTCCCATAATTTTTGAATTCCGGGTACATTTTTTAAAGCGTCTTCATAATTTGTAATGGCCTGTTCCTTAATTAATTCAGAAGAAACAATGTTGTAAACCTGTGGATTTTCGACATTTTTTAAAGGCATTTTTGAAACATAAGTACTTTGCTTAGGAAAAGCTTTTCCTCGATTATTGGTAATGATTACCTCTTTTAACTGTTTGTTTGAAACCTTCAACTGTAAGTTAAGTGTTGTAGTTTCATTGATCGAAACAATTACTTCCTGTTCCAGAGTTTCATAACCGGCTAAAGAAACTTGCAAAGTGTAGGTGTTTGGTCTTACTCTGTTAAATTCAAAAGCACCGTCTTCATTACTGGTGGTACCGTGTTTTGAACTTTTAAGGATAATGTTAACGCCAACAGCCAGTTCGCCATCAGATGTTGTTATCGTTCCTTTAATCTTTCCGTTGTTTTGCTGAGCAAAAGCACTGAAAGAAAAGAGTAAAAAGAGATAGATTACGAATTGAGAATTTTTAATTCGTTTTTCAAAGTTGTTCATGATTTTTTTGATTGGTTAATGTTATCAGTGAATAATTGCGGGAAATTAATAAGGAACTAGTTTTCTTTTAAATGCAAACACCTCTAAAGTAGAGGTGTTTTTTTATTGCAAATTATATTAAAACTTAAGAGTTAAGTTTACTAATAAGTTAGCAGGAGCTTGCGCCATTCCATAAGAGTCCCAGTATTTTTTATTGTTTATGTTGTTAAATTTAACGCCGATTCTCCATGTTGGCTTATCATAAAATACGGTCGCATTGTAAACAGAATAAGATGGGCTGTAAAAACTTTCGTCTTCAAACTTGTATTGTTTGTCTACATAATTGCCTCCAAAACCTAGTCCTAAATCTTTTAATTTGTTTTGAAACTTATATGATATCCAAAAGTTAACTACGTTTTCCGGAGCTCCACTGGCCTTATTTCCTTCAATAGCTGCATCTGATGATTTTACGATACGATTATCATTATAAGCATATCCAAGCATAGCACTTAAACCTGCAACAGGATTGGCAATAAATTCAAAATCTATACCTTTGCTTACTTGTTTACCATCCTGAACATTAAATCCGTCAGAAGTTGTTCTTGTAGCATTATCAATCGTAATGTTGTAGTAACTTAATGTTGTACTTAATTTTTTATTGAATGCTTCTGCTTTTACCCCACCTTCGTATTGGTTGGCATAAACCGGTTTTAATATTAATAAGGTTCCGTCTGGCTGATTTACCGGACCCGAATTTTGAAAACCATTCATATAATTTCCAAATAAAGAAACCTGATTTTTAACAACCTCGTATACTAAACCTAATTTAGGAGATAAAGCAGTTTGGTTATATCCCTTTGTGTCTTCCAGTTTTTTCTGAACGAAGTTGTCCATGCGAAGACTCAACATGGCTGATAAACGATCTGTAAAGCTTATCACATCTGAGGCATAAATACTAAATATTTGTTCGTCCGGAACTGCCCATGTAAGTTGAGATACTACTGCATCAACTTGTTTTTTTCTGATAGGATCAAAAGGTTTTGTGACATCGATAGTGTCCAGAACTGGCGTGGCACCATAATTAAAAGTACCTTTTGAGAATCTGTAATTAGTCCCTAATAAAAGTTTATGTTTGATGCTTCCGGTAGAAAACTGACCGTTAATGTTTTCTTGTATATTCGTAAATTGATTAAATATTGGACCAAAACGGGATACGCTTCTTTTTACTTCTGTAGGTGAAGTCCATTGGGTGTAATATTGATAACTGCGATCTACATTTTCATCTATAAAAGAGAAAACAGTAGTAGATTTCCAGTTTTCTGCCAATTGATATTCTGCCTGAACAAAAACTTTTGTTGATGAAGTTTTGGCATCAAGGTCATCGTGAAATAAACTTTTTCTATAGTCTACCTTTAAATCCGTTGGATTTGTAATTCCCGGAGCATAGAAACGTCCGTAAGTAGGACGTGTGTTGTTTACATTGTAGATTTCGGTATCAATACTTAAGGTTAGTTTATCGGTTGCTTTGTAAGTAAGACTTGGCGCTATCAGGAATGTTTTGCTAAAACCATAGTCTAAGAAACTCTTTTCGGTATTTACCGCAGCGTTTAATCGAAACAATACGTTGTTATCAGGTGTTAGAGGAGTATTAACATCAAGCACTAGTCGGTTTAATCCAAAACTTCCTCCAGTATAGGATACTTCTGTTTTTTTAGTTTCAAAAGGTTTTTTGGTAACTAAATTTACAACACCTCCAAAAGAAGAAACAGACGACCCAAATAAAGTCCCCGAAGGACCTTTAAGAACTTCAATTCGTTCTGCATTATCAATAGAAATAGAGCTTCGCCCTGTCATATTTTCCATTCCGTTTCGTGCATTGACACCGGTGCTAAAACCTCTAAATGAAATTTCAAGTCCCCCTGATGGATAAATTTTTGTGGTTACACCGGGTGCATTCACAGCTGCACTTCTAATGTCTATTGCAATTTGTTCCTGTAAAAGTTCTTTTTGAATAACGCTGTAAACTTGAGGGTTTTCCAGATTTTTTAGTGGCATTCTTGCTACGTAATCGGTTTTTTTAGATAAGATGCTTTTTTTGCCATTCACGACAACTTCGTGTAATTCTTTGTTAGAAACTTTTAATTGTAGATTAACAGCGGATGTTTCGGTTTCAGTAACAACTACAACTTGTTCTGTAGTTTCGTAGCCTGTTAAAGATATTTGCAAAGTATAAGTATTTGCTTTTACTCTGTTCAGTTCAAAAGTACCATCGTCGTTAGTAACGGTACCGTATTTTGAGTTTTTAAGAATGACATTTACTCCAGCGGCAGCATCGCCATCAGATGTTGTTATCGTTCCTTTTATTTTTCCGAAGTTTTGTTGGGCAAATGAACAAAGAACAGAAAAAAAGAAACTGACTGTAAATAGAAAACGATAGGTTTTCTGAAAAGAATATTTCATTTTATAATATTTGGTTAGAATTTTATTTTTATTTAGAATTAATAAAAACAGTGTAAATGTAAAAATTAATATTTCTTTAACAAATAATGTTTAGTTTGATTTCATGAACTTTGAGTTAAATCGGGGGTAGTTTTTTTAAATTTCTTTGAGGAATGATCGGAATGAATTAAATTTCTGACGTTTATTAAAAAACGTAAAAAGGGTAGAAGTTACACTTTGAATGCCTTAATTTTGTGTTTTAAAATGAAGCTCTTGATATGATTTTACCTTTCTTGAAAAAACTACAGCATTCTCCCAAAGGATATCGTTTGGCCAATACTGTGTTTTTTTTCCTTTCGGGATTTGGATATTCTTCCTGGGTATCCCGTATTCCACACATACAGGCGCAATTGCATTTGTCCGAAGCTCAGTTTGGAGCAGTTTTATTTGCCTTTCCGATTGGTTTAATGTTAACGATGCCTTTTACAGGAAAGCTTTTGAATAAATACAGCAGCCGTTATGTTATGTTGCTGGGAGCAATCATGTTTAATATTGTATTGTCTTTACCTGGATTGGTTGCTTTTGTGTGGCAGTTGGTTATTGTGCTTTTAATCTTTGGTGCGTCGCGTAATATTTTCAATTTATCTATTAATGCACAATCTTTGGAGGTTCAAAAATTATATCCACATTCTATTATAACCCGTTTTCATGCTGTTTGGAGTATAGCAGTTTTCTCGGGAGCGGGATTGGGATACGTAATGGTAACACAACATATTGCACCGTCACATCATTTACTGGGGGTAAGTGTTTTTATGCTCGCACTAACAGCTTGTTTTTATCCACTGAGTATTCATAATGAACCCGTACCGGTTAAAAAGAAGTTCTTCTCGATGCCCGAAAAAAATCTGGTTAAGTTTGCCCTGATTTGTTTTGTGTCTATGGCTTGCGAAAATACGATGTACGATTGGAGCGGAATTTATTTTGAAAACATATTAAAAGCTTCTCCAAAGTTAACCAGTGCCGCATTTGTCTTTTTTGCAACAGCAGTAACTCTTGGACGTTTGTTTGGTGATTATGGCGTAATGAAATTTGGTACCAAACGAATTCTGTTTTACAGTGGTGTTTTAATCACATTAGGATTTGGTATTTGCTTTATCCTGCCGTTTGCTTACCCGACTATTTTTGGTTATGTCTTGATTGGGTTTGGGGTTTCCTGTGTGGTTCCGCTTGTATTTAGTATCGCAGGAAGATCATCAAAACTAAGTAGTGGCTCTGCCTTAACTTCGATTTCTACTATTGGTTATCTTGGCTTTTTACTGGTTCCGCCAATGGTAGGGTTTATATCCGAATATTTAAGTATGAAATGGGCATTTTTGGTAATGGCTCTTTTAGGAATACTCATGATCTTTATGGTGAATAAGATCGGGGAAAACGAGTGATTTTTTTGAGGGGCTTAGATGCTTAGATGCTAAGTTGCTAAGGTTCTGAGTTTTTTTAATTCCGGAAGAATGAACTATTTTGCAGCGATGGATTTTAACCCGTTAGAATTGTTTTATAGAATGTTAAAAAAATTAAACCTGGGTTAAAAAGAGATATTAGCTACTTAAAAGTATTTAGCGATATAAATATCTAACTATTTCTTCATTTTTTTTATCATAAAAATAGCCATCATTATAAAACTCATTTGTTAGGCTGACATCGTAATTATTTTCGATATATTGAAGAATTTCTAAAAAGGAAAGTAACGTTTTTCTTGAATGTTTGCAATTTATATAAAACAATTCCGTTTCTATCTCATTTTCTATGTAGCAGAAATTAAAATCAAAAGTGCTATATGAAACAAGCGAATTTTTGTCTGTTCTATTATATCTAAAAATAAATGAAGAGATTTTATTGTTAATGAAATCAATTATAATGCTCTTGGTTTCATTATGTCTACTGTATCCGTTGTATAATTCTTGCTTGCTATTTTTTAAATCTATGTCTGGCATCTGTTGGGCTCTCAGGATTAATGTACAATAACATTTTTAGATTAAAATTAGGACTATCTAACATTATCGGAATCTTACTTTGATAAACATGTTTTTTATCATTGTAAGTGTATTCAACGATTGGAACATAATATGTTTTTCTAATCTCCGGAGTACTAGGATTTCCGTTCGTGTCACGCCATTTTATTCTTTCTTCAAAAGAAACAATTTCATTTTCAATTAATATAAAAGACTTGGGGATAAATGAATTTTTTAAATACAATATTAAATTCACTAAAATGCATAAACCAAAAAAAGTAAAAACTAGAATTATGAACATAACGCGTTGGTCTTATTACTTTTTCACCATCACAAATTTTTCCGAACTTGGTTTACCGTTTAAATTCCCTGAAATCTCAGCAGTTAAAGTATTATTCGCACCTTTTGTATAGGTTATCTTTTGCGGATAATCGTGTTTAGAATTCTTGAAAACCAATTGTTTGTCTGATTCAGCAGTTGATTGAAAAGCTACTGGTTTATCATCATTCTGGCCTTTCACCGTTGCAATATAAGTTAGCGTTTCGTCTTTTTGTGCTAGAACGATAGTTTCGAAATGAATGGTGTCTTTTTCTTTTATGAAATAGGAGGAAGCACTAAAAGTACTATCGTTTAGTTTTTGCCAGTTTTCGGTCAGAACACCCTCTGGAGATTTGTTTTCCCAGTTCCCAATGAGCCAGTCTGCAACTTTGATTTTATCTTTTTCGGCGGATTCCTTTTTTTGACAAGAAACTGCAACTAAAACAAGAGCTAAAAGAGTAATTTTCTGAAACATATTTATGAGTTTTGATTTTAAATGGAAGTACTAAAGTATGAAAAAGAATGGTTTATTTTAAAAAGTGAGATGTGAAAAGTGAGATGTGAAAAGTAAAATAGTAACGTAATTCATATTTAACGTCCCACATCTAACCTCTAACCTCTAACCTCTAACCTCTAACATTTCACATCTATCAAAATTCACAAAGTATCGAATAAACCAATTCCTTCGTTGGTTTTTGATCTTTTAGTTTGGTTCTGACGTCATCAAAAGTAACTTTAAAATCGCAACCTGATTTATATTCACTGCAACCATAGGCAGTTTTTCCTTTCAGAACGGTACCCTTTTTACATTTCGGACACGTTAAGGCATCTGATGCTACGACAGTTTTTGCTTTCGGAGCTGTTTTTTTCGTTTCTAATCTGAGTTTGTAATTTTCTTCAAAACGAATCAAACCTTCAACAGTTCCTTCTTCAGTTTTGAAACCTTTTATATTTACTGTTGATCCTTTTTGGACTAGTCTTAAATATTGATTCTCAGATATTTTTTTCTCAGCAAAAGTATAGGGCAGGAGAAAATCGCAACCCGATTTATATTCGCTGCATCCAAAGGCCGACTTTCCTTTTATAAGGTTTCCTTTTTGGCATTTCGGACAGGTTTCAGCCAGAATACCCGCAGCTTTCTTTTTTTCTGCTTTTACAACTGGTTTTTCAATCGTCGCAGCATGAGAAATATTGGCGTGTCTGGTTTCGCTTCGCACTTCGGTAACCAGAGCTTCGACCATGCGTTTCATGTTTTTTATAAATGCTCCGGCGGTATAAGTTCCTTTTTCGATATCTTTCAATTGCTTCTCCCAGGAACCCGTTAGTTCAGCCGATTTGATAAGTTCGTTTTGAATGGTATCAATAAGCTGAATTCCTGTTGGTGTTGGTAAAACCTGTTTTTTGTTTCGAACGATGTACTGGCGCTTGAAAAGTGTTTCGATAATATTGGCCCTTGTTGACGGACGCCCGATACCGTTTTCTTTCATCAGTTCGCGGAGATCTTCATCATCGACTTGTTTACCTGCGGTTTCCATGGCACGTAACAAAGTTGCTTCGGTAAACTGATTGGGTGGCTTGGTTTCTTTTTGCAGAAACGAAGGTTCATGCGGGCCTTTTTCGCCCACCACAAAGCTGGGTAATAAGTCGGCTTCTTTTTCTTTGGCGTTTGGATCTTCGAATACAACGCGAAAACCTTTTTTTAAGATCTCTTTTCCAGTGGCTTTAAAAGTCACATCGGCGGCTTTTCCAATTACGGCGGTATTGGCAACCAGACAATCGTCGTAGAATACAGCAATAAAACGTCTTGTAATAATGTCGTAGACTTGCTGCTGATTGAATTGTAAATGAGCTTCTATTCCGGTTGGAATAATTGCATGGTGATCTGTCACTTTTTTATCGTTGAAAACCTTTGGTGATTTTTTTATTTTTTTCTCCAAAAGAGGTTGCGTTAATTCGGCATATTTAGATAATTTTTGCAGAATTCCCGGTACTTTTGGGTAAATGTCATTTGGTAAAAAAGTGGTATCGACTCTGGGATATGTAACTACTTTTTGTTCGTACAAAGTTTGAACGATTTTAAGCGTTTCATCTGCCGAGAATCCAAATTTAGTATTGCAGTATACTTGTAATCCCGTTAAGTCAAATAGTTTTGGAGCGTACTCGTTTCCGTTCTTTTTTTCAACAGAAACAATTTCGAATTCACTTTCTTTGACTTTGTTGGCTAAAAGTTCTCCGTCTTCTTTTTTCAGAAAACGTCCTTCTTCGTAGCTAAAAAGTGTTTCTCTGTATAAAGTTTGTAATTCCCAATAGGGCTGAGGTTTAAAATTTTCGATTTCTTTAAATCGGTCGACAACCATGGCCAATGTTGGTGTTTGCACGCGTCCAATAGACAATACTTGTTTGTAACCGCCATGTTTTACGGTATACAAACGCGTAGCATTCATTCCCAGTAACCAGTCGCCAATGGCTCTTGAAAATCCGGCATAAAATAAATTGTCATAGTTTTCGGAGGGTTTCAGGTTTTCAAAACCTTCTTTGATGGCTTCGGTGGTTAGAGACGAAATCCACAAACGTTGTACTTCACCCTTATAATGCGCCTCATTCATTACCCAACGCTGAATAAGTTCTCCTTCCTGCCCGGCATCCCCGCAGTTGATAACTACTTCGGCCTTGTCAAATAGACTTTTTACGATTTTAAACTGCTTCTGGATTCCTGAATTTTGCACCACTTTGGTTTCAAACTTCTCAGGAAGCATGGGTAAATTGTTTAAATCCCAGCTTTTCCAATGGGGTTTGTAATCATTGGGTTCTTTTAAGGTGCATAAATGCCCAAAAGTGTAAGTTACAGCATAACCATTGCCTTCAAAATACCCGTCGTGTTTGGTATTAGCTCCCAAAACGGATGCGATTTCACGTGCTACACTTGGTTTCTCAGCAATACAGACCTTCATTTTTCTCTTTCTTATTCGAAGCGAAATTAGGAATTTTAAAAGTGGTATTGAAATTATAGAGTTATAAAGTTACAAAGAGGCAAAGGTGCAAAGGGACAAAGGGTTTTTTGTTTCCGCAGATTTGCGTGGAGTGATTTTATAAAATTTATTTAAATCTGCAAAATCTGGGAGAGAAAAGAAGTACATAGCTATGCGGTTTATTTTAAGTGAAACACCTTTTACGCGCATTTTGAGCTATGTTTCTATGTGTTTAAAGATCTGTACAGAAAGAATTAAAGTAAAAATCTGCGGAATCTGCGTGAAAAAACTCTGGATATTTCTAATCTTATTGCCCATGAATAAAACATAAAAACCACAAACAGAAGCTTGTGGTTTTTGTAATTATAAATTTCAGCTTTGCCTTAAAGTAAAAGGTTTGCTATTGGGTTATTTTAATTTTAGACGCAAATTAGATTCTCTCAAGAATTCATTAACATGTTCTTGTTTGATTTGTGTTCTGTTTAACCCTTTCAGATTGCCTACATATCCTGTAAAAACATGGCTTATATTAAGGGGAGAAATAACTCCTTTATGAGATGTATTATGGCAAAAGAAGCAATTAACAAGATCGTTAACTGAAGTTTTGTTTATTGTTGTTGGACTAAATCCTGCCTGAACATAGGTTTCCATCGTAATATTGTAGGCTGCAACAGAACCTCTGGTTAATTTTCCAGGGTTAGAGTCTGAAAGAGTATCAGATAACGAATTTAATAAGGCCGCTTGAGCCTGAGTACTATTGTATCCTGCTGTATTAATCCATAGCGAACCATTGTAAAAGTAATTGTTCCAGATACCTTTCAGCTGTGTTTTAACGCTTTGATTGATAGTACGAATATTATTGAAGTTTTGTGAACCATTTTGACTCGTTTGCATATAAACCTGAACATTGTGAGAACCTTTCATTACTTTTTCAACAGGAACACCATATTTGTAGAGGGAAAAGACATCTGTATAAATTCCATTTTTTGTCGTTATATTTTTAACCGTTGCAGTGTTGGTTTTATTAAAAAAGGGATAGTCAACAGTACTGGTTACGGGCGCATCAGTTGATGGCGTCGCTTTTGACCAATCGTAAGCAGGTGCAAGGTTTTCATGCTCAAAAGTAGCCCATACAAATTCGGGATGATTCTCTACAACTCCCACTACATGCATCCCTAAAAGCGCTACTCTTTTTTTGACTCCGTTGATTACACCCTGAGTAATAAAATAAGTGGAAGGATCTTTAAGAGCACTCGCGTCAATCCAGGAGGTTTTAAGTTCTAATGATCCTACAGGAAAAGTTATATCTTTTATTTTGGTGGGATCTTTTTTTGCTAATGGACCATATTTTAACATGGTTGAATACATAAGGTCATCCATGAAAATAGAATAATATACCGTAGTAGATTTAGGAACACCTGATGTGTATTTAGGGGTTTTTAAAATGTCATGGGAAGAACTTGCCTGAGCGGTATCTCTTAGAACAACAATTCCTTCACTTGTATCTACTCTTTTACCTTCCGCAGTCACCTGAATTAATTTACGCATAAATAATGGGAGTCCATTGACGTCATTGGTGAGCCAAAGAAACTTTTGCCAGGACCATTGATGAAAGTCACAATTTGTTACCGTTGTATTGTTAGCAAATACGCTTGTTGGTCCTTCATTTGGCGGAGGAGTCTGGCGAGTGTTGTTTACAATCCTAAACCAATTAGCAGGAGCTAAACAAGTAGAAGTAGCGGCACTTTTATTTACAGTTGTATAAGTGTCTTTTTCTGTCTTTGGATCCTTTTTACAGGCACAGAGTGAGATGAGGGTGATTAAAAGCAATACTTTTTTTGTCGTTTTCATAGTGGGGGTCTTTAGTTAATTTTTGTAGTTATCTCTTTTTGAATAGTTGAAAGTAGGTAATTAAGAAACTGGCTTTTTAAAAAATGTCTTAAACGCTCCATTTTTAGGTATGAAGACAAGAAAAGCATGTACGAATAAAATAGAAGATTATTCTTTTTTCTTAAATTGAAAAATAACAAGATAATTGCTTCAAAAAAGACATTTTGAAAGATTAAAATAATTATATTCGTTCTGCCAAAAATAATCTTAACCCATTAGAAATGAATATAAAACAAGCTACAACAATAGACGAAGTCATTCAGTTACTGGATGAAATAATAGCCCTGTCAAAAATAGAACAAAGCGCTATAGGTTTGTTTGCTACCCTATACCGTGAAGTTACCGTAAAAGTAAAAGAAGGTATCCAAAATGGCTCTTTTCAAAATGGTGAGCGAATGGAAAAACTGGATGTTATTTTTGCCAATCGGTATTTAAAGGCCTATTACGAATATAAAGCCAAAGAGAAACCATCGGAATGTTGGGGTTTTGCCTTTGAACAAGCCGAAAAGTTTTGGCCGATCGTTCTTCAGCATTTATTACTCGGAATGAATGCTCATATAAATTTGGATTTGGGTATAGCTGCCGCTGAGATCAGTACGGTTGAAGACATAGCGGATTTAAAAGCGGATTTCGATAAAATAAATACCATTTTAAGCAGTCTCGTAGGAAGTGTAGAAAAGTGTCTGATTAAAATTTGGCCAACGCTCACATGGATACTTAAAGTAACGGGCAAAGTAGATACCTTTTTTATTGATTTTAGTATGGAAACCGCGAGAGACGGCGCGTGGAAATTTGCAAACGAATTTGTAGCGGTTCCGGAAGACAAAAGAGAATCCTGTACACATGAAAGAGACGTGAGAATAACCCAAATTGCTCGTTTGGTTTCAAACCCCGGTTATTTTGTGAGTGCCGTTTTTAAGTTTATTCGCTTATTCGAAAGAGGAACTGTAGCTCAAAAAATAATTGATATGCAGATTATGGAGCAAAAAAAGGTCGATTGTGCTGTCGCAGCGTGATTTTAATTTCGATGGATCTTCTTTTTAAATATATATTCTAACGGGATTAAAATTCAAGTTTACAATATTGACAAAAAAAAGATAACTTGTTTTGATTACTTGCGGTTATTGGTATTCTTGTCTTCTAAGTATTTGAATACCAGAAATTATTTAAAGAAATGGCATCTGATAAAATTATCTTAATTAACATAAATATTAAGAAATAGCTTACGCCTTATAATTATCTTGGTTTGGTTATAATTTTAAATGAACTATTAAACTAATCAAGTAAAGTATGAATTCAAAAACAGAATTATCGGCAGCTAAAATTTCGACTAAGAAATTAAACCTTACATTAAATAAAATATTTGAAGAATCCAGTTTTCAGGGCTTTGCTGTGGGAATTGTAAAAGGTGATTCGGTTTATTTTTCTAAAGGTTATGGTTGGGCAAATGCCAAAGACAAAGTACCGTTTACCGAAAAAACGATCATGCCAATTGCATCTGTCAGTAAAACTTTTATAGGCTTTTCGGTTGCGAAAGCAATTGAGTTAGGGTATTTTACAGCTGAAACGCCTATCAATGAAATTTTACCCTATCCGATAATTAATCCTAACTTTCCGGACGATATTATAAAAGTAAAACATTTATTTACTCATACTTCCGGCATTATTGATGTTACAGAGGTTTACTATAGTACTTATCAACTTAATAAAAGACCGGATATAGCGCTGGATGTTTTTCTTCAAGAGTATTTAAATACATCCGGCAAATTGTATTCAGAGCGTAACTTTGACATTCATAAAGCGGGTAAGAAGTACAATTACTCGAATATAGCGTCTGCTTTAATGGCTCATCTGATAGAAATTAAGTCAGGTATTTCTTTTGATGAATTTACTAAAAAATATTTATTTGAACCTTTGGAACTTAAGAATACGCACTGGTTTTACAATGAAAAGAAAGCCAAAAAATATGCAACTTTATATGAAATATATCCAGAGGATGAGCCACCACATAAAGATTTTATTAATCCTGACAAAACGCTAAAAACATACAGTTGTGTTACATATCCGGACGGTAGTTTGCGTTCGACAGTAAAGGATTTGTCTTCGTTTGTTATAGAAATGATCGAAGGCTATAAGAATGAATCGGATATATTAGGGGATGAGTACTATCAGTTGCTTTTTCAGAAACAATTTAGTGAAGGGGCGTTTCCTTTGAAATTTGAAGGCCTTGAAAATCAAGCCGTTTTTTGGACATACGATAAGATTCACAGTATCAGCCATGGCGGGAATGATCCCGGAGTTACTACCTCTGTTTCAATTGATTTAAAAAATAAGATTGGACGCATCATTCTTGTAAATTGTACTATTATGAATGAAGACCGAAAGGATCTTACAGGTGATTTAGTGAAAATTGCGCAAGCGCTTTACGAAGTTCAATAAAAGGGTAAAAATAGCGGTTGAAAAAGAAAAAACAGAATATTTAGAAAGAGTACCGAAAGGAAAGTAATAGCCTTGAAAGAGCTTTTTTATAGTAAGAATGCGCAAATGTCTTTTAAGAGACTTTTGCGCATTTCATTTAGCTGTTAATTATTTTTAGTTTTACAATTCATAAAATGGTTTGGGAACTAAATTAATTCATAAAGTCTAAATTCCATTTTCCATATAGGCAAAGATATTATTTAGCTATGCTGAGTCTCCCAACTTGATTAGGAACTACAAATATGTGACTAATAAATCGCCTGGAGCTCTAAATATATGATTCAGGAGTTCGATATTATACAAACAGACTCATTTTGCAGGGATTTAATTTTAAATTAAACTGCTGTACAAAGTCGGGTGGTATCACAGAATCTTTAGATTCGCACCATAATTTTAGATTTTTTCAAAAAGTAAATTCTTAATCCTGTCAGAATTTATGTAAAATCCTGTAATTTTTTGCTGCTTATCGCGAATAAACCGAATACCTCCTAAATTTCGGGCACTACTTAGAAACAGATCTGACTGAATAGGAGTTAAATTGATAAGAGGCTGATTTTTATTGTTTGTAAATAAGCCATTTTCATTTTGAGCCAGAGTATAACTTACTTTTAAATCCTGTGAGTAATAGGTTCCTGAAAATTCATCCAGATTAGTAGCAGAATAGGTTTTAGGGCTGTAGTATTCATACACATATTCATCACTTTCACCAGAAGTGTAAATCATTTTCAAATGGCCATTTTCCTTGCGAAATTGAACCATAATGACATCATCTCCATCAATTATCATTTGAAATTTATTTTCTGCTATAGGGACTAATTTACTTTCATTGGCATTGCCCAATTCCTGATAGCGTAAAGTGTCATTTTTTACATAAATCCTGCGTCCGGCCATTCTCTCATTATCCCAGTAGTTCCCTGAGTAGGTTTCTAAAAGTTTGCCGGATAGTTTAACGGTTTTTAGCTTACTGAAATCAATGCTGGGCGGTTGAGTAAAGGTATTTCCGAGTACTTCAACAGCCATATTCATAGCAAGACTGCCATTGTATCTGTTGTTGTTTCCAAGTACAAACGAAGTAACTTTTTGATTGGGGAATATGAAAATATTACTTGCATAACCGCCATCTAAACCATACGTCCAAATTTTTGGAACACCACGTTCCGCATGTAGGTACTGCTGTCCATATAATAGTCTTCCAAACGTTGGATTAAAAGTAGTTTTACCATCATCTAAAGTAACCGGAGAAGTTAGTTTTTCGATCAGTTTTTTACTGCCAACTTTGGGATTTTCAAAATTGAGATACCAGCGGCTCAAATCGGCTGCCGAAGTATAAAGATTGGTCGTTCCGACAATGGAATGATTGATGAGGTTATTTTTCAATCCTTTTTTAGAGGTTTGATACGAAACAGCTGCGTTGGGGATTATCATCTCATTATCATCACGAAGCAGCGTGTTGGCCATTTTCAAAGGTTGAAAAATATGTTCCTGAGAAAATTCAGCAAGAGTTTGACCAGTAACTTGTTTAACTACTTCGGCTAATAAAATGAGTCCGGAAGAAGTATGTGAAAATTTTGTTCCTGCCTCATAATCTAATTTTTTTTGACGGAAAATTAAATCTAAAGCATCTTTTTGTGTAAAAACATCTTTCTCTCTCCAGCCTGCAATTTCTTTTAGAGCAAAAAAATCGTGTAAACCACTGGACTGACTCAATAAATGTTTTAGGGTGATTTTAGATCCAAAATCGGGTAGTTGCGGAATATATTTACGAACATCATCAGATAAAGATAATTTTCCTTGTTCTTCCAATAACAAAACAGCAAAGGCAGTAAATTGCTTGGCCATAGCTCCTATTTGAAATTTGGTATCTGTATTAATGGGAATTTCATGGGTTAAATCTGCACTTCCAAAACCTTTTAAATACACGATTTGCCCCTTTTTTAAAAGGCCTGCTGCTACACCCAATTTAGCCGTAGAATTATTCCACTCCGAGAATACTTTATCCAGATTTCTAATTGATTCTGGTTGTACAGCAAGTTTGTTTTTTTCGATAAGATTGATTATTTCAGAAGCCATTTTTGATCCTGCGCTGGGGTCTTGCCCTGTTACAAAACGGCCATCTGTAATATAAAAGCCTTCTCCTAATTTATCAGAATGCACAAAGTTGCCTTCATTTTGTTTTATGGCCTGGTCAATGGCAAAAGGAAATGTTTTGTAATAGTCCTCTTTTTTGTCTTCAAATTGATCTGCAAAACCGGTTATTTTTCTGCCCGCATAAAGTGATTTACCTGAGGTGTCTTTCAAATAGGCCAAACCTGCCGTGCCGTGACAAATAGCCGAAACGATTCCGTTATTGTCATAAATTTGTCTTGCAAGATTTTGAATTACAGTATTTTCGGCTACGCCAAACATAGCCGCACCGCCGCCGCCATAAAAAATAGCACCATAATTTTCAGGAACAACTTCGATGGGTTTCATCGTGTTTTTGAGTTTATTCATAAAAAAAGGATTGTAAAGGAATTTTTTATGAATACTATCCGAAGCATTGATATAGCCAATAGGGACAGCTCCGCCATTAGGACTTACAAAATCTACCGTAAATCCTGATTTTGTGAATACATCGTATGGCACAGCAATCTCCCCAAAGTGATTGGCAGTTCTAATTTGGGAAGTTCCATAATAGTCTTGATTGGAAACTACAAATAGGATTTTGTTTTGCGAAAAAACCAGGGTAGAGAACAAGCAAAAACAAATGCTTATCGAAAAGAGAAATCTGAACGTTGAAATTACTTTGTACATATTTGCGTTTTTTTAATTTTTAAAGTGGATACAAATATGTAGTGAATAAAGGGCCTGGAGGTTTTATATTATGGTACAGGAGTTCGGTATTATAAATATGAACTCATTTTACAGACAGTTTTTGGGTATTTCAGGTACGAAGCCTCTTGACTTCGTACCCGGTTACTATATTCCGTTTAAAATAGTTTTACTTTTCTTGGTGATTGATTAGAGTAAGTTTAAAGTCGGGAGAATTCTCTTGATGGATTTGCACTATCGTAGCTCAAATATTCGAATACTTTTTTATGAGTTTTTCTTAATATTTTTTCCATTCAAAACTTTTAAAACCGCTTTCCATTGCCCATTTTTTCCATACAGCTTGTAGAATTTCATTATCTCTTTGTCCTTTAGGATACTTGTAAGATTGTAATTTATCATTTTTATCTCTTTCGTGCGTTTCTAGTACATGAAGATTGATGTATTGATTTTTAATGCTTTTATTAGGTGGCAAGGATAACGAACTATTTATTTCGAGGGCTTTGGATATATCAACATTATTAGTTTTACAAAATTGCCTTACTTTGTCTATTTCAGAATTGCTAAAATAGAATTGACTATTTCTTTTGTTGTCGATGTATTCTAAATAGCCATCTGTGAAAAGATAAAGATGGTTGTTGTACTTCACTAATGTGGTATCTATACCATCAGTTAAAATAGTATCTTTTTTAGTGATCGGTTCGTTTGCAATTTTTTCACTTAAAATACTAATTAAGTCTAATCCGTCATTGTGTGTGTTTGTATAGGTAAATTTGACATCTCTTTGAAAATCAAGTAATTTTTGTTCCAATCCCTTGTTTCTGTATTCTTCTGTAGAATTTATAAAACGTTGTTTTTCTCCCAAATCCTTAATTTTGCCTATATCAATAGATGTAATAGTTTTCTCTGAAAATGGAGAAAAGGAGATAGATGACTGATCCCCAATTTTTTGACCAGGTTTGACACATTCAGTTTTAAAAAAATGAAGTATTTTATGAATTTCATCTATATCTTTACATGGCTTATTGTGTATGCGACTTGATAAATCTGAAATAATGACTATATTTTGGTAGAGAAGTTGCGTTTTTTTATGTTCCTGAGTACATGATAATAACATAAGTAAAGCAGAACAAAGGAGTATGTTTTTTTTCATGAGCTATTATATTATTGTTGTTTGTTCTATTTCTTTGACTCTGTTTGCTACTTCATCTGTAGCGTAATACTTTGGAAGATGCTCTATAAAGCCTGATTTATAGGCCGCAATGACACTGTCGAAGATTACATCTGTAAAGAGTTTACCGCTTACTATTTTGGCATTAAGGTCATCAAATATGATCTTAATTTGTTTTTGTAATTCGGTATATTTATGTTCAATTTGATTTTCAGAATTATTTATTTCTGTTTCCAACTTCAGAATTTTAGCGTTATTTTCATTAGTCAAATCTTCATTTTCTTTGACTTTGCTCGTAAGTGATTCTTTATCTGCGTTTAATTCCAGCATTTCTTCATCCAAAAATTGAATTTTTCTGTTTTTTTCAGCATCAACAATTTCTCTTTGCGACTTTTTATAGGCATTGATTATAAAATCAATTAGAAAATGTGTAAGTATCAGAGGAAACATTCCAAATGCAAAAATCAAATAAAACTCGCCATGATGTACAACCTCCCAAATTTGCATTTTTGATTCTCTTCCCACTAATAAACCTTTTATTTCGTCTGTATTGAATGCTACCATAGTTGAGACTACCAAGTCAAATATTATTAAGCCAACCCAAAACAAAAGATTATTTACAATCTTATTTTCACTTCCGAGAATTTTTAGATTTGACAATAAAATGGGAATAAGAAAGAAAAGTGCAGCAATAAATCCGAATAAAGGACCTTGTTGCTTAAATATTTTAATTATGGCATTTGCATCAACAAGTTGTGGAATTCCTGGATTTATTCCAGCTTGTAAAGAATCACGGATTGCATTACTTTCAAAAAACACTTTATAAATAGCTGAAGCAAAAAAGATTGATAGATAAAAAACAAACACGCCTAATGCAAATAGTACTAATATATTACCAATCGTCCAAAACTTTTTTATTATGAAAGATTGTTCCAATGCTCTTCTTTCAAGTTTATTTTTTTCAACTTCCTTATTGATTTGCAATAATCCTTTTTCGCCAGTATTTTGGTTGCCTGATTCTAGAATCGATTTCTCTTGTTTTAATTCGGTTATTTTATCTTTAACTTGACGCTTCTCAAGTTCATTATTTCGTTTCTCAAGTGTTATTTTATCTTGTTTCTCTATTTCCAGATTTTCTTTTGTTCTTTCAAAGGCGTTTGTGATGTTAGAAGTTAAGATGTTTTTTTTATTGTTTAAACCGTCGTCGGTTGCATAAGTTTTAATTTCCTCTTTGATAGTGAGATATTCGGTTCTGAAAATATCAATACTTCCGTGACTTTCTTTTGAATTTTCATATCCTTTCTTTTTGTATTCTTCCGTGCTAATATGTGCAGCCGAATAAACAAGATTATGCAACTGTTGCGAAAAAGTGTCTATAATATTTATAGACTGTGGTGCTTGAACTTGTGGAATGGGAAGAGGTGGGGAGACGTTAATATTTACACCAATATTGTGATCAATATTATATTTTAAACGCTCAAATTCTGATAAGAAGTTAGAGTAAGTCGCAATGTCATCCGAGACTTGAATATTTTCAACGTTATTGTGGCTTGCATTGATAGAATAATTGTACGAACCGTTAATTGAAATTTTATTGTCTATGAGACAAAATTTATGATTCATTACACCTCTAGTGTCTCCTGTTTCAAAAGCGTGAACACTGATGTCTGCACCTTTTAGCATTAATTTTACAGTTTCGTTTTGAAGATTTGAAGAAAGAATGACATCAACTAGTACATTTTTGTTTTTTGCTTCAATGATTGCCATTGCAATATCTCGGTCAGTAAACCAAGCCATTGCAATATAGATGCATTCTTTAGCATTGTTTATTTCAGAAATAATTCTTAGTTTAATTTCACTTCCGTTTGTTATAAGATCATTCATGTTTTGTGGTATTAGTTTTTTATTGTTTGAGGATTTAAATAAGTTTAAAAAATGTCTTTGTAAATATTTATCCAAAACTAACTTCTTATGATTCAGGTATTTTACGGAAATCCGTAATTGAACTTTTGAATCAATTTCCACAATCCTGATTGAAGCGATATTCTTTTTAGATTATTTTGCCTGTGTTCATGAGGAGGAAGCTCGCACCAGTAGAGGAATTTGTGCAGCTTTTAAAACATCTCGGAAGTGGGATTGAGAATGTAAACTTGTATGATTTGGGGACAGCTTGTAGAGAGGGAATTCCAAAAAATATAAAAACCTCATCATTTCTGATGAGGTTTTCTTTTTTAATCTAATCCATTTAAGTATTAGTAGTATGCTAATTTGATAGTAAAAATATTAAAACGTTGATCAATAGTTGCCAAATCCATCGATACTTTTTCTTAAAAAATTTCATAGTATTGAAATTAATAAGTTTTCAGATCTTTCTGCATAAATTTAGCTGCTTCAACTTATGCCCTCTTTCTAAAACTCCAGGATGCAACAGAATTTTAAAGGTGCAAAGATATTATATTTAATTTGATTTCAAAATATATTTTAAAATTTAAATTAAATTGTTGTGCGAAGCTAGTTGCTTTTAAGAAAGAACACTTCGGAGCGTGTGGTTCAACCGAAATTTTTAATTGTTTAACTTTTATTCGAACTGCCTGAAGAAGTAATGTGTCTGTGCCATTTATAGTTTGCTTTCCACCAAAACATATTCCAATGGTAGTTTATTCCACCTAATTCCCAATTGACATCAAATTTCTTTTCCTCGTTTTTGAAATAGGGAGGATGGGCTATTTTGCAATGCAACATTGGCGTGTTGTTACGCACTGTTTTTAAATGATCAGTAGTAAGTTCGCTTTTAGGAAAATATCTGATATCAATAATTGTTTGATGTTTTTCAGCTTTGTAAACATATAGATTAATGTCATAAATTGAATCATAAATTTCTTTAAGATCTAAAATTGCTTCATTAAAATTTTTAGGTTTTGTATTTTTATTGAGCTTATTTTTATTCCTGCGCTGAATAAAAAAGTTTTCGCCTTCTACTTTTGAAATATCTGAAAGAATATAAACTAGATTTTCTGATATATCATTCCAACAATAAAGATTTACCATCTCAAGTAAGCTTATTGTTAGATTTTCTATCTGCTCTTCAATGTTCTTATTTGTATTCAAATGCATGGTCGTGTATTTTGTTCGGGGACGCTATTTCTTCATAATTGATTTTCGGAAGATTTGTCGCTAACAAATATATGATATCTCTTATAGATTTTGAATTGAAAAAAAGTTTGCAAATAGTTTTAAAAACAATCGGTTGAATACAACCGGTTGTTTACAATCACTAAAAAGTAATCTGTTATTTCTAATTTGGTTCCGAAGAAAAACAATAATAAATCATGGAAATACAACATAAAAAACAAGTCTTAGAATTTTTAGAATCAATGAATAGAAGAAATAAATTCAACAAACTAAAACCCGAAAATTATAGTGATAATTCGTTTAGCATACCCATAAAAGTATCGGGTTACAACGAATTAAATCTAATGGTCTCGGATTTACTTAAAGCAAGTATTATTTTGCTTAATGATGATGCCAGAAATTTGTCAAGTATTGTTTCGGTTTCAGATATTAATGTAATGACTTTACTGGAAATTGCCCTGCAACTTTTACCAGAAGAAGAAATGGAACTGCTGGATGATTTGCATAAGGTTTATTTGAAGGGGGATTTATAAAAGAGGAAAAAGTGTAAAATTGCGTGCACGAGCGGGACACTCGTGCCAGCGGGGTTCAATTACCTTTTTGGTACTATTTCGGCTAATTTTACGATTCTATAGCCTTTTCCATCATAAAATGATTGTGATTTCACAAAGTAAATTTGACCGTCTTTATTTTTGAAATATGTTTCTACTCTTAAACCTTTCATATTGCCAAATTCAATAACCAAATGTTTAAACTCAGAAAATGTTATAGAACTCCAGTCAATATTATAAGTTTTACCAGTTTCTTTAATATCATTAAAATCTCTTATTGAAGTATCTGTAAACGCTTCCTGTGATACAGATTCGAACTTGCTTTTTACAATTTCACCAAGTTTAGCATTTGGGTTATTGGCCAAATCTTTAAGCTCCTGATAGGTCATTACTTCTTGCAGGAATTCTTCGTTAGTTTTTTTATCGATATTTTTAAGAACTTCCAATGTGTGGGCAGCCACTTTTTCGGGAGTTTCAAATGATTTGTCTTCTTTTTTGCAGGATAAGAATGTTAAGAATGCTAAGATAAATAAGGTTTTTAAGATTTTCATTTTGAGTTGTTTTTGTTTGATTTTTAGAATTTAAAAAAATAGACTTTTCCTGGCGCGAGCGTTTCACTTGTGCCAGCGGGGAATAATATTTGAAAACCGTTGTCACTAAATAATTTCTTCAAGTTTATAAACTTCTCCCCAACTATTTAGTAAGCGACTATCATAAATGTTAAAGGGAATAATTGAACTATCTTTTTCGGTAGACAATCCGGTAAATGTCCAAAATAAATCCTCAAACTTACAAACCAAATATCCTCTATCATTAAAGGAGTAGTCTCCAACAATCTTATAATTTTGTAAATGTTTAACATCGTGCTCATTCATAGGGCGAAAGGCATCAACGATCTTTTTTGTTAGCTCAACTTTACCATTCTCAAAAAACTCTAGTTGATTTTGGTAGATTATACAAAAAAACAAACCCCCTGCATGAAGATCAGTATTTGCGATTAAACCTGACAGGTACTTTTTATTAATTTCTATTTTCATTAGTAGATTATTAATGAGTGTATTCAATTTGTAAAGTTTTAGTTAGAAGATCCGTGCCCACAAAAGTAAGACGCAATACAAATCATTAAAAAAAGCCAATCTTTGTGCGCACGGCAAATCCGTGCTACCGGGACTTAAGTTTTATGATTCAAATATAAGATATTTCGTGTGAGTCTTGCTTACGCAGCTATATTTTCGCAACGATAGCGCAGATTTGTAATCTGTGCCCGCAAAGTTATTCCTTGAACCTCCCACAAATAAAAAGTAAAATTTCTCGTCATACTTTTTATTTTTGTAAGAAAAAAGATAATGTCTGCAAAATACAAAGCAACAACGACCGAGGAAGCATATTTTATAACTATAACTGCTGTAGGATGGATAGATATATTTACAAGACTAAATCAGAAAAATATTTTGATAAACGCTTTAAAATATTGTCAGGAAAATAAGGGTTTAGAGATTTATGCCTATTGTATTATGAGTAGCCATATTCATTTAATCTGCAAAGGAACAGTTGGTTTTGTTTTATCTGATATTATTAGAGATTTTAAAAAGTTTACATCAAAAAAAATAATTCAGACTTTAATAAATGAACCCGAAAGCAGAAGAGAATGGATGTTAGAATATTTTAAAAAGGCATGTGAGCATTTAAAAAAGGATCAGACTTATAAAGTCTGGCAAAATGGTTATCATGCGGAACATATTTACAGTAATAAATTTATTAAGCAAAAAATAGATTACATTCATAATAATCCTGTAAAAGATAAAACTGTTAGTTCGGCTGAAGATTATTATTTTAGTTCGGCAAGGAATTATTCAGGATTGGAAAATGATTTAGATGTTGTTTTGTTGTACTTGTTTTAAAATGCTCAACTGTTAGTGTTTACTCATCTTTGCGGGCACAGATTGCAAATCTGCGCTAACATGACGCAATAAAAACAAAAGCTACATGATTTTGTAGCTTTTGTTTTTTATGATTAGTATTTTGTTTTATTGTTGCGGGCACGGATTTCAAATCCGCGCTATCGGGGGATATATCTGCGCAATCTGGTGTTAATCAATATTTTTTCCGTTAGCGCAGATTTGCAATCTGTGCCCGCAAAGATTGGTTTGTTCTCTTCGTAAATATAAAAAAAGCTACATGATTTTGTAGCTTTTGTTTTTGATGCTTTGTATTGTGTCTTACTGTTGTGGGCACAGATTGCAAATCTGCGCTAACGAACTGTAGAGATATATCTGCGCGATCGGTTAAGTTTTTTATTCTAAATCCCATAACAATTTTATTGACGAGACTATTGTTAGAAAGCAAATGATCCAAAATATAATTTGCCCGGCTGCGACTTTAAATTTTACTCCCGGTATCTCAAATTCTATTTTTCCAGAAACATACTCTAGAACTAAAACGATGAAAAGGGAAGTAATCGCTGCCATAGGTAATCCAACAACAAGTGGAAAATGTTTTTGCGCGATAGGTAACCAGACTTTAGATTCGTAACCTCTTTGAGCCATTATATAGAAAATGTAAGCAGAAAACAAGGCAATTAAGGCCGCAGCTACCCAGGCTAAGGCATTTAAAATTTTTGTTTTGGTTTGGTCATTTTTGTTATTCTCGTTATTCATGTTTTCTACAATTAGATTTTATAATAGAATGTGCGACATTTCATAAGAACAGTTCCTAAAGCCGGTTTATAATCCTTCTCGTTTGTGTACGTACTGAATTAATTAAAGGTTAATTTCTAAAATAGTCTGATCGTTTTCATTGCTCGTGACTTTTTTAAGTTATTTTGTTTGCGTTCACGAGCGAGACGCTCGTGCTAGCAGGGGTCTTCCGAAAGTCAGCAATATCTTTTTCACTGATGACTTTTAACTTTCCTGTAAAAACACATTCATTCATTGTTGATGTTTCAGGTTTATTTGACTTCCAATATTCTTCTGCTTTCTCTTTAATAATATTCAAAGGATCAGAAGATAATGCAAGATAGCCTTGATCAGCAATATGTATGTTTCCTGTGATTTCTACCTCAAATAATTTTTGAGAATTTTTATTTAATTTGTCCCACCAATAATTCACAGCGTCGATATTATCCTCAATTAACCAAATACAATTTTTTCTGGAAGGTTTCTCTGGAAATTTTTCTTTTCGAATAGCTTCAAAAATTTCCTCACGTGAAAATTTCATAAATTCTATTACGGTCTGTTTAAGTATTTTAATGACATTATATGGATCATAATCCATATAATCTTTTATAAGAGTGTCCTTTTCTTGTCCGTCTTTATTAACTTTTAAAATTTCGTCAGCTATATTTATTGGATTCAGGAAAATACCTTTACCTGTATTTATATTTCTGCCTTCGCAATTTGTTCCATTTTTGTAAATATATTCAGAAAAAGGATTCATATTTTCTTCAAATTCATATTCATCTCCTGCAATCCATGTTGGATTTCTTTGAATATGGTAGTATTTTTGGTTTATAATTTCCATGTAATTATTGCTTGATATTGTATTTCTGTTATTCAATTTCTAAAATAGTCTGATCGTTTTCATTGCTCGTGACTTTTTTAGGTAGTTTTATTTGTGTTCAAGAGCGGGACGCTGAACCCCAATTTAATCCAATTATTTAGGTAGATGTGCAACCAATTCAACCTCTAATTTTGCGGTTGGCATGTATAATTGTACGACTTGTACCCATGTAGCTGCAGGAAAGTCACCATTGTAGAATTTTTTTCTAACGTTGTTGTATTTTTTCATGGTCTCAATATCTGTTGTGTATAAATTTTCTTTTACAACATTTGCAAACGTGGCACCATAACTCGCTAGCGAAGCCTTTAAATCGTTATAGACAGTTGTGATTCCTGCCGGAGTTAATTCCGTTGTTACGGCACCCGAAATGTAAAGCACATTGTCCACCTTTAAAACCTGAGCATAACCAATAACCGTATCTTGTTTTGGGCCATTGTTCCAATGCCATTTTTCCTTTTTTATTTTGGCTTCTTGTGCAAAATTGTTGCTGAAAATGAATAAAAAAGAAAGTAAAAGAAAATTTTTCATAATGGTTTGTTTTTTAGTTGAAGTTTTTTAAGGTTTTGTTTTTCTTGTTAACTTGAGGCTGATACTAGCAAGGAAATTTGGGTAGTTTTTCATCATTACTCTTTGTAAAGCAAAGAGTAAACTTTTTGTAAGAAGATTTACTTAGGTTTAAAATCTTTAAATATATTGTCTATCCGTATTTCTTTTATATTCAGTTCTTTCGGTAATAATGTTAATAGAGTGTTATAATTTTTATTTGTCATCTTTCTAATTTCAAATTGCTGAACGTCATTTCTATAATCAAACATTTCTTTCCACGATTCTTTCCACGGTTCTTTGCCAGAATAATATTTTTTATGTGTTTTAAAATCAGTTAATAATTTTGCGTCTTTGCCTTGTCCAGAAAATGTATCGAAATTGTCGTTAAAAAACTTTAAATAGGATTTAAAAAATTCTGGAGAAAAAAGGTATTGATATGAATACATTATTTGATCGCAATATCGTTTATTTTCAATTATCTGTCTTGGGCTTAGCTCTTTCCAATTCCCAACATAATAATAATAGCAATATATTTCATTCAGCTTGAGAGCAATTATTTGATATATTTCAAATCTTAGCTCATAAATACGCTTATTATTTTCTACAGATATTATATTTTGCTTGTAATTCTTTTCTTCGTTTTTTTCTATTTTTTTTAATCGTTCAGAAGTTTCATAAGTAATATAAAATAGTGTTACAGGAAGTATCAATGAAACTATAAACTTGGAAACTTCTAGGCTGTTCCAAATATTACGTTTAGGCACTGGTTTTTTTAAATTTTCGATTTCGATTTCTAATTTTTGAAATTCAAGCTCTTTGATTATTTCATCTATTTTTTTCATGACTAAGAATTTATAAAATGTTCTGTTTTTTTTATTACTAGGAAATTTCTTGGCTCTAAATAAAAAACACAAAGCCAGATACATTTGTTTAGTATTTTATTGAATAAAGTAGTCTTTTGAAAATGCTCTTTTGTACAAGCTATTCACAAAGCACTACGTGTGATATCATCTTTAGGTTAACGTGAACGTCATGCTCGTTACTGTTTTTGTTAAATTATTTATATTTTGTGTACGAGCGGGACGCACGCGTTCGCGGGAAATTTATCATAAAAATTCTTAATCTTTCCAAACGATGGCTGTTATTCCGTTATTTCTTCTCCTTTGTAAACGTATATTTTAAAAAATCTAAAATACAAATACATTTACGGTAACTAGACGAATACATATGTTCTTTTTCACCAAACTCACCCCAGTGTTTTTTCAAGAATGTCAAAAGATCTTTTGTATTGATTTTTTCCGTAGCTAAGTATGGAATTCTTTGAATAGCGTGAATTGTTGTTGAATCTTTAATTAAATCATTTACTGAATCATACTTTTTAACAAGCTTCATCATTTTAGTTTTTTCTGAGTTTATTCGATAATCCTCAATAGTTATTGTGCTAGTATGTGTAAGTGTAAAGTTTGTCCCAGCATGTTCTTTTAGGGAATTATCAGCGTTAAGATTTTTATATCCTTTTTGGTATTTAAAAAATGGCACAAATGTGTTTTTGCGCACAACTGATGGTAATAACTTTTCTACTATTTCACGATAGTTTTGAGTTGAGATTTGATTGAATAAAATATCTTGCATCAAGTCTTTTATTTTTAAACCTATAATTCCTTTATCCTCTAGTTTTGAAATATTTCCGAAACCAACGACAACTTCTAAATTCTCAATCGAATCAAGTTCGTCAATTCCATTTACAAAAACTTTGCCTGTTGGTTTTGTAGTAGTGACAAAGTCAAAAATCATATTTTGCAATTGACGTAAAGTTTTTACAGATAGTGTTCTAGGTAGATTTGATAAAACCTCCCAAATGTCTTTGTAGTCATGAACTTTGACTTTAATAAGAGGAATTGATATTGAAGTCATTGTATAGGTCGAGTATTCGAATGAAGGCTCACAAGGGGTACTTTGCCATTCAATAAAGAATAATCGATTTTTCAGCTTTTCAATATGAAATAATTCTTTATCTAAACATGATATTAAATTTTTCAATACTAATTCAATATTAGGATCAGACAAAGAATAACCGACAAAAATTATTGGATATTCAGCAAACAAAGTTAAAAGTTTTGCATTAAGGTAATGATTGTTAGAAATGAATTTCTCATAGTCAGTATTTGTTACAACTAAAGACTCAGGTTTTGAGGTACAACCATGAATTTTATAAAGCTCGCCGATTGATCTTTGATCGGCAAAAATAGCTTCTTTTTGACCGATTTCTACCTGAAATTCAGAAAAGGTATTTTGGATGAAGTTATCCCAATTTGTTGTAAGTATTCCACTCACAACGGCGGATGATAGCATTAAGGCTTCGTCTTCTAATTTTTTATTTGGTTTGATTGATTTTTCCACAAAGTTTGATAATTCAATCTTAAAAGCTAACTCTGTATCTTGACCAGCAATTTTGTGATGTGTTTCACGACTTTGAAGATATTTTTCTGATTTCCACCAAAATTCATGAAATTCATCTGCTAGTCTTGAGGCAATTTTCAAAGGATCGTTAGAGCACTTTGATGAATAGTAACCAAATTCAAAAGAAAAACATTCTTTATTGTCTTCTACAAATGCTTTCAATAAGTTAAGCCAAGTTGGTATAGAATAATATCTAATTGAAATACCTGAGCCAATGAATAGAAATGGAGGACGTTGCGATTCTATTAAAGTATCTTTAAGTTTCTTTTTAAATTCTTCGTTGTTTGTATTTGTATCTTTTGTCATCTCTATAAAATATATTTTGAATCTATCATCGATAATGATATTATTACGATTGTGTTAGTTGCTCACTGCGAGTTATGCAAAGGCATATATTATTTGATACCTTTTATTAAGGATACTCTTGAAAAGGGGAATTAAGAACATGGTACAATGTCTTTTTTATTCCAGATTAATTTCATGTCTAACTTTAAGTTGCTTTATACAACCAGAACACTTTCCACACGCAATATTTGAGATATGACAAGAGTGGGCGATACTTAATAATTCCAGAGGGACATTAAATTTATTTACTAGCTCATGACTGAAAAAATCCAAGGTTGGGCATAATACGCGAATTTTTCCTTCTTGAAATGAGACAAGTTTATCTGATAATTTATAAAAATCCTCTGTCCCATCCTTATGAAAATTATCTGATTTTACTGACGCCAAATAGAGTTCAGAAATACCATCTTTTATCCCTTGCATAGAAGCTAAAGTAATTAATAACTGATTTCTAAATGGCCACCATTCTTCAGAAGGCGAAATACTTAAATTTTCTGAATTTGCTAAGGTACCGGTTCCTAAATTTCTACAATTAACTCTAATTACTGTGTGCTGAATTCCTAATTTTTGACAAACAAAATCAGAAACATAAATTTCTCTCTCAGCGACTGTTTGACCATAATCAATTGTATAAGCGATATCAGGCTTAAGATCATATGCTAAGCATATTGAATCAACTCCACCAGATAATAAAAGCGCTTTTTTTATAGATTCCATATTGTTTGATAGATTGCAGTTGTTAGATGTTGATAAAAATGAATATTGGCTGGTTTGAGCATTAAAAGTTTATTATCATCACAAGTTCTATGATATCCAATCATTTTTTTTCCTTTAGCTAATGAATAGCCGGATTCAATTAATGTACCTGAATCAAAGTTATCTAAAACACAAAAAATTATATCAGAATTCTCGATACCTTCTAGATCTTTTTTTGCTATAATTGCATCTTCGCCTAAGCCAATATCATGAAATGGAGAGAAAACTTTAACTCCAAAAGATAAAAAAGAAAAACGTATCTTATCGATCAAGATAAGTTCCGCAATAGAGAAAAAAGGAGATGCTAAATAAACTTGCTTTTCTGAAAATGTTTGGTTGTTAAATTCGAGATAATTAAAAACATCTAAGGTTGATGTGTCAACATATACTTTTTTATCACAATAAATTGCCGTCGATCTGGATGCATATATTGCTGAATCTTCTAATGATAAACTTTTCGTCATCCAATAAAAGCCAAAGCTTGCTGTGAATATATCACCAGAACCAATTTTATTTACATTATTAGTAATGTAAGAAGGAATTTTCACTTCCTTATCTTTCAAATATAAAATTGCTCCAAATGGTCCATTTTTTATAATAAATGCTGTTGCTTGTTCCGAATTAAAAAAGTAGTTTTTGATTTCTTCAATATCTTCAGAAAAAGCGATGGATGATGCCTCATTTTTGTTAACTATATATACAAGTTCTTCAGCTTTACCAAATTCACTAAATTTTCTAGGTTTTATTGGAGTTTGTGGATCATAAACAACCTTATTTCCAGATAATACAAAATCAGTTTCTAACATACCAAAGGCAATGAGATTTTCAGACTTTATATTTATTTGCTCAACTTTCTGTATAGTAAGTAAATGAGGAAATATAGTTGGTTGGTCTAGAGAAAAGCTATATTTAAATGTTATTATTTCATTACATTCTTTACATTCAAAAGTAAACCCATTGTAAACTTTTTTATTTTCATTTAGATATCCAACGATATTACTGTTTCCTACAGTTTCAAAATGTGCTTTGCAGTCATTTTCTAAAAGAAATTTTGTTGCGCGAAAACCAGAGCCATAAATTTCGATTGAAATATCATCATAATCGATTTCTCGATAAGTCCCACCAACAACTGTTATCATATTTATTTCCTTGTTATTTGCACACGACACGCAGGTGAATTTATACTTAATATTTCTGCTTTATATAATGATCCATTTTTAATGCAGTCAATTATATCTGGAGTATTTAAATGAAGAATAGCTCCCAGTATTTCTCCATCTCCATCTTCCAATAACAAAGATTCATTTTTCCCAAGCACAACTTCTAAAAAATCTCCTATTTTGCGCTTTTCAAGTACTTTGATATTTAAAGAAGAAACAGTATTTGTGATAATACTTGTATAACAATCAAATTTAGTTCGTTGTGGTGGTTGATATCCACCTCCTCCTGATCCACTCATAAAGTAGTTTTTTTAATTAAGTCTTCGTAAATGACAAACATCGTTTTTATTTTAAATTAATCACCAAGTGAAAATACCTGATTTTATTTTTGATAAAACTAAGTCCTTTATATTCAATGATTTTACGGAAATCCATAAAAGCCAATTTAAAACCAGAACCCCCTAGCCCTGATAGCAGCGGCATCCTTTTTAGGCAAACGAAAACGCTTAAATTAAAACCATAAACATTCTGCCTAAAAAGATATAGCGGATAGCAGGAACAAGCTCCTAAAAACCATCTTAATTCCATTAAAAATTACCTTCAAAAAACACAAAAAATCAATACTAGAATTTTCCGTAAAAATTTTGTAATTTTGCAGTCCAATAAAAGGAATTAGAAAATGTTAGATAGACTTCAATATGTAAAGCAGCGTTTTGATGAGATTTCGGATTTGATTATTCAGCCGGATGTTATTGCTGATCAAAAACGTTATGTGCAACTCAACCAGGAATATAAAAGCATCAAAGCTTTGGTTGAAAAAAGAGAAGAATACATTCTTGTTTTAGCAAATATTGACGAAGCAAACGAAATTATTGCTGACGGAAGCGATGCAGATATGACCGAAATGGCCAAAATGCAGCTTGACGAAGCAAAAGAACGCTTGCCGCAACTGGAGGAGGAAATCAAATTTATGTTGATTCCTAAAGATGCTGAAGATGCTAAAAATGTAATGGTGGAGATTCGTGCCGGAACGGGTGGGGATGAAGCTAGTATTTTTGCAGGGGATTTATTCAGAATGTATACTAAATACTGTGAAAACCAGGGTTGGAGAACTTCTGTGGTAGATATGAACGAAGGTACTTCGGGAGGTTTCAAAGAGGTTATTTTTGAAGTTACCGGAGAAGATGTTTACGGAACCCTGAAATTTGAAGCTGGTGTGCACCGTGTACAACGTGTTCCTCAAACCGAAACACAAGGTCGTGTACATACATCGGCAGCAACGGTAATGGTTTTACCGGAAGCAGAAGAGTTTGATGTACAAATCGATATGAACGATGTTCGTGTAGATTTCTTCTGTTCGTCAGGACCTGGAGGACAGTCGGTAAATACAACGAAATCGGCAGTACGTTTAACGCACATTCCTACGGGATTAGTGGCGCAATGTCAGGATCAGAAATCACAACATAAAAATAAAGATAAGGCGTTAACGGTTTTACGTTCTCGTTTGTACGAACAGGAATTGGCTAAGAAAGAAGCTGAAGATGCTACCAAACGTACGTCTCAGGTAAGTTCTGGTGACCGTTCGGCTAAGATTCGTACTTACAACTACGCACAAGGTCGTGTAACCGATCACCGTGTTGGTTTAACTTTATACGATTTAGGAAACATCATGAATGGTGACATTCAGAAAATTGTTGCCGAGCTTCAGTTGGTGAACAATATGGAGAAATTGAAGGAAGCTTCAGAGGTTTTTTAATTTGAAGTACAAAGGAATCTCTCCAGATTCTATAAATATTTAAGCCGAACTTATGTTCGGCTTTTTTTATGAAAAATAGATTAATCCCGATTTGTACGTTCCCAGTGGTTTCAACTATTGGGATGAAATATTTATCATTCATTTTTCAGAATCCATTTCTCGAAATACCTCTGGCAAAATAGCGCCCATGGTTGTAACCATGGGCGATATTTTGTTTTTACCAATTCTAAGAAAAATCTTAAAACCGTTGATTCTCTGTGTCTTTGCTTCTCTGTTTCTCAAAAAAAAAACTTTTTTTTCAATATTTTTCTTTTAATATTTGCGTGCCTTTTAAACCATAAAAGGATTACTAACCAATTGCTTAAAACTAATTTATGAAGAGAACTTTACTATTATTTTGCTTCTTTGGAAGCTTTTTTTATGCCCAAGGGCAATCGTATTTTGGATTTAGGGATGATAATTATGCAGGAATTCAAGCCGTGTTATTTAATCCATCAACTGTTGTTGATTCAAAACACAAAGTTGATATTAATATATTTTCGGTTAGTGCAACGGGACAAAATGATTTGTACGGGGTAAATTTGGCCGGGATTTTAGATGGCAGTTTTGATTTACAAAGAGACGGAAAGAAGAATATTAAAGCCAATAACAGGGGGAACTTTAATGTAGATATTTTAGGTCCATCGGTTATGTTCAATATTACGCCGGCACACAGCGTTGCACTTTTTACACGTGTACGAAGCGTAACCAATGTTGTTGATGTAAATGGTGCGCTTGTTGACGAAGTAAATAAGAATATAGATGTTTCAAATAGTTTTTTAATATCGGGAGGAAATCCAAATGCCGTTACCAATTCGTGGGCAGAGATTGGAGCCAGTTATGGTACCGTTTTACTTGATGATGAAGAACATTTTATAAAAGGCGGTATCACCTTAAAATATTTGATGGCAGGAGTAAATGGCTATATTAACGGAAATAATTTGAGTGTTGCTTTTAATAAAAATGATGTTAATCCGGCTTTGAGCGAATATTACTCTACGGGAACCTTAAAGACTGCTGCAAGCTATGATTATCAAAAGGGTGATGATCCTAAGTTTGATGGGACTTCGGCTGGTGTGGGCGTTGATTTAGGGTTTACTTATGAGTATCGTACCAATTGTCATACTTGCAGAGGAAATCGATATAAGTTTAAAGCCGCAGTTTCTATAACCGATATTGGAAAGCTTAATTATAAAAATATGATTGAAAACACCTACGATCTGTCCGGAAGAGTTACGCAGGATGATATTGATAATGCCGATAATATTTTTGAGTTTTTTGATGCCAATTATGTAAAAACGGCAACAAGAAAAGGCATGCAAGCCAATTTGCCAACTGCTTTGCATACGAATTTTGACTGGAACATTAATAATAAGTTTTATTTGAATTTAAGCGGCGATTTTGGATTAGTTGATGCTAAAAAAATAAACGGTACTGCAATTGCCAATTCGGTTACGTTTACGCCTAGATTTGAAGATGGAAAATTTAGCTTTTATCTCCCAGTGACCTGGATGGAATATGGTGGAACTCAAGTTGGAACTGGTTTTAGAGCCGGGCCTTTATTTATTGGTTCAGGATCTTTAATTAGCAACTTATTTTCAAACAATTCCAAAGGCAGTAATCTTTATGTAGGTTTGAAATTTCCTATCTATCAGAGTTATGATTAAAAGACTTTAGCGCTTAATATAAAAGAGCCAGTTTCATTTTTGTGAAACTGGCTCTTTTTGGTTTAGATGAGATTTTAAACAAAAACCTCAGAACCTCAGAATCTTAGCACCTCAGCACCTCAGTACCTCAGTACCTAAAATATATATATAGTGAAGGATATTAACTCATTAACCGTTTGTTTATAAAACGTATAAAGCAAGTTAGATACCTAGAAATACTCTTGTGAATTCAAAACATTTATAAAGATTAGAGTACATGTACACACCATTTTTGACTATTATTTCGCTTAACTTTTCCATAATAATTAAATTTTAGTTAGACCATTACTCTCCTGACGATTTTTATGGTGCCGAATCTTCGTGTGAAGGTTCGTGCGGTTTCGAAACGATGTTGGTAACAACAAGTTGTAGTAAGGATCCGAAGATATTTTTGAAAGTTGATTTACTTTTTCCTACCACAAATCTTTTGGCCAGATAACCAATTCCGATACTGATCGCTGATTGTGCCAGATGGCTTTTAAAGCCAACTGTTTCGTTGATTTCTTCGACTGTGTTTCGAATGAGGTTAAGAGGTTTTAAATGCTCTTTAATTTCATCGATTTCGTCTTTAATCGAACACCATTCGGCGTCTTGTCGATTTTCTAAAAGCCGAATCTTCCGGTCTAGTGAATCAAGGGTGTAAATAGTTTCCATAACAGTCTTTTTTAGTTTTTTGATTGACTTAGATCAGAATTGCTCTCTGTTTTAGTTTCTTTTAAAATACTGGAAACAATCATGTTTCCAATAGGGGTTTTAATAAGTCTGTGGTGCAATTTGTGCAGCACTATGGCAACAATTAAATAAAAGACTGCCAGTATAAAAAAACCGTAATAGTATTCGCCTAATTTTTTTCCAATCCATAAACTGATCCCAATATTGAGGAATAGGGTAAAAAATGCAACAACAGCTCCAACTGCGATCCTGGAGGTTAATGTCGATAAAACATCTGCTGATGCTGATACCGTTTTGAGTTTGATTAACTCTAAACTCGTTTTGGTATAATTCTCAGCTTTCTCGTAAAGATTTAAGTTCTCGTTTGTTGTTGCATTTGATTCCATGATAGAGGGGTATGTTTAGGATTTACAAATTTCACTTCTTAATAGTTCGATTTTACGGCTTTTGCTTCGTCTTTAAGCGTGTTGAAGTCTTCTTTTGCCTGACTGAATTTTGCTTTTCCTTCTTCGATAATTTCTTTACCGTTTGAAGAAATTGTACTTACAATTCCGTCGAACTTGTTTTTCAGATTGTCTCCGTAATCTTTAGACTTGTCTGATATTTTCTTTCTGGTATTTGATCCTTTGTCCGGTGCAAATAAAACGCCCAAAAATGCTCCTGCCGCTGCAGCTCCTAAAATTCCTAAAATTGTGTTACTCGTTTTCATAATATCTGATTTAGTAATTAATATAAAGTGGTTAATAGTACTTGTTTTTTAAATTTCACGACCTTTAATAAGTCTGAATAGTATAGCAATAACGGCAATGACTAATAAAATATGAATGATACTTCCCAGGCTGTAAACAAAAAAGCCTAAAGCCCAAAGTATGACCAGAATTACTGCGATGGTATATAATAAATTTGACATGATTTGTGTATTTAGGGTTAATGAATTCCTTTTCTAGTTTAGTTTATACGAGAGGTATAAGCTAAGGTTGCTGTTTTTTGCATCAGGAAAAGTGTAGGTTGTTCCGGCAACGGTTCTTTCTTTTCCAACGGTTGTTAGTCCGTAATTGTAACGTAAACCAATACTTATTGGATCAAAATCGACTCCAACACCCGCTGCAAGACCGGCATCAAACTTGTTCAGATCATTAGTATCGATTTCCTGTTCAAAGTTGATATCTCCGCTACCCGTAACTTTTGAGCTTACGAGATAAGAAGCGTAACCACCGGCATGAACATTGAAATTTTTGGTGATATTAACTCTTACCAATAGTGGAACTTCGATATAGTTTAGTTTGAATTTTGAGTCTCCACTGGCAAAAACGTTATTGTATTCTAGTTTGGCTCCTTTTGTGGTAAATAGGATTTCCGGCTGAATAGCAATAAAATCAGAGATGGGCAAAGTCGCGTAGAGTCCGGCATTGAAACCGTACAAAACATTGTCGTCGTTGGCATCATTAGAATACAAATTCGACATGTTGAATCCTCCTTTGATCCCGTACTCGGTATTTACATTATTGTTCTGAGCGTACAGCATTCCAAATGAAGCTGTTAAAAAAAGGGTGAAGGCGCATAAAAAATTGGTGTACATTTTCATAGTTCAATAGTTTAGTTAATAATAGATTGTAGAGGCGTTTAGATTACTATTTTTGATTTTTGAATTTCTCTTGAAAACTCATATTGTTGTGGCAGATACTGTAAAACCATTTTCAAAATCGTTTGATCATTTGTTTCCTTTGAAATTGATTCCAGTAACCGAATCTGCTCTTCTAATGAATCATTCATCGAATCTAAGTAAGCGTGGTTGAAATTGTATTCATTGGCATCAATCAAATCGTACAAGTCTCGTTTACGGGTTGCGTTGATTTCGGTGATAATAATGAGCTTTTTATTGGCCAGATTAGTTATTTCCTGTAACAACAGGTTTTGATTGATTTCGATTTTTTTGCTTATTTCAAGAATGGTACTGTCAGAACTTTTTTGTTGTGCAATTTGACTTTTAGAAATAATGGATTGACTTACATTTGCCGCCGCAATAAAAAAAAAGGCTTCAATTTCTTCCTTGTGATTCTTGGTAAAAGTTTCATTTTTTAAAGAGGTTTCTATTGAATAGTTTTTTTTGCATGATGAAACAAAAACTAGGATTAACAATAAAAATATTGTCTTAAAAAATATTGATTTTACTCTGGGCATTGCTTTCATTATTACTTCATAAAGTATTACATTACAAAGATGGCGACGAATAAAAGATTTTGCTTTACAGCATAAAAAAGAAACGTTATATAATTCCCATAAAAGATTTATATAACGTTTGTTATGTGATTTTTAAAGGCTTTTTTGAAGCGCTAATCCGGAAGAAAAATAGTGAATACAGAACCTTGATCAGTTTGGCTGTCGGCCATGATATGACCCTTATGATTGTCGACAATTTTTTTGCAGATTGCCAGACCAATTCCTGTTCCCGGATATTCGGTTTTGGAGTGCAGTCGCTGAAACAATACAAAAATGGTTTCCTTAAACTGAGGGTCAAATCCCATTCCGTTATCTGTAAAAGTTATTTTGTGAAATTTTTTTACATTTTGATCCAAGAGTTCGGGATAATTGGCAGAAAGTACTTTTTGACTTTCAATTGTAATTTCGGGAACAATATCCGGACGGCTGTATTTTAAAGAGTTTCCAATTAGATTGATAAAAAGCTGCTCGATCTGATACGGAATAACGGACAGTTTGGGCAATTTTGTAGCGGTAATAACGGCTTTCTTTTCGTCGATCATTTCGGTTAGTTCCGCCTCGGCATTTTGGAGTAGTTCATTTAAATTTGATTTAATGAACTCTTTTTTAGTCGTATTGGTTCTGGAGAATAAAAGTAAATCATCAATTAAAACACGCATTCTTTTGGCCGAAACCTGAATTTTTTCAATATAATCCCGACCATTCTGCGACATAGCTTCTTTGTCGGCATCGGAGACTCTGGAAATAAAAGTCTGGATTTTTCTAAGAGGTTCCTGTAAATCGTGACTCGCAACATGGTTGAAAGAAGCCAATTCTTTATTGCTTTTCTCCAGTTCGAGGTTACGTTCCTGAAGTTCTATATTTAGTAAATGCTCGTCGGTAATATCAAAGTTAATACCCAGTAAAATTTTGCTTCCCTGTTGGTCCGTTAATAATTTTCCGGTCGTTTTAAAGTATCTGACTTCTTGATTTGGGAGCATAATTTTATAATAAACAAAAGGTAATTCTTCGTAATTCAGAATTCCTTCCATTGCTTTTGCAACGGCTACTTTATCATCAGGATGCACAAAATTTAAAAAAGTACCTTTTTCGGGAACAAAAGCATTGGGTTCATAGCCCAACAAACGGTATTGATTGTCGGAATAGTCAATCTTGTTAGTGTCTAAATCCCATTGCCAGGTACTGAATTTACCAATAACTTCCGATTCGGCCATAAGTCCGCTGGAAATTAAAAGCTGCTTGTTAATGACTTTAAGGCGCTCAAAATCACGACTAATTTGTCGATAAGCCAGTAAAATAAAAGTTAAAGCAACCAGAAATAGTGAAATTGAAAAAAGCGGGCTGAGAGAAATTTCGGCGTCGTAAATTTTTAGCCTTTTGGCCAGATAGCTTTTTTCGCTGTCTTTCATTTCGTCTACTTTAAAACGAATGTTCTCCATCAAAATTCGTCCCCCAAACATATAATTGTCGAGTTTTCGTTTGTCATAGGTTTTGGGATCGCTGTATTTGAGGCAATTTTCAAAAGAAACAAAACGCTGAATGATGAGCTTGAATAACCTTTGAAGGTTTTCCTGCTGTTTTGGGTTGTCTGCCGTTAACTTTTTTAAAGTGATAAACGAAGTGTTTACCTTGTCACGCGAATAAAGGTAAGGGGTTAAAAAACGGGAATTGCGGGTTATGATATAACCGCGCTGTCCCGTTTCGGCATCCTTTATAGCTGACATTAACCGTTCTAGCTGAATGTTAATTTCATACGTATGCATTACCAACTTGCTGGACTCATTGAGATCCTGGTTGTGCTTGTAAGCAATAGAAGAAAGAAATAACAGAATGAAAACTGCGATTACAAAAATAACTCTCAAAGAGTTTGAAGAATTAAAATTTGGGATCCACTTCATCGGTGTTCTACTATTTTAGTCGCAACAGAAAATTATCACGGTTTAACCCTGAGGTATGATAGTGCCAGTTTACGGTAACAACTTCATTAATTATTTTTTTCAGATTGTTAAAATCACTTGGTTTTTTAATGTAAATATTCGCTCCCTGAATAAAGGTATCTTCAATGTCTTCTTCAGATGAGGAAGTAGAGTAGATGGCAATAATAATGTTTTTTAAATGCTCGGTTTTTTTAATCTCGATCAAGCATTCTTTTCCGGTTTTTTTAGGCATATTTAAATCCAGAAATAAAATATCAGGTAACATATTGTCAGGATTCATCAAATGATCCATTAATTGCATTCCGTCATGAGCAAATTCTACTTTGGTCTGGATCTTTATTTCTTCAAAGGCATCTTTAAAAAAAAGGCGATCGTCTTCATCATCATCAGCTAATAAAATGTGTAATGCGTTTTTTTGCATTTTAATGTGGTATTTGGATTTTATTTTAAATTTTCTCTTCGTTTCTTAATTATTCTCTGAAAAGCCGACGGTGTAATTCCGGTTGTGTTTTTAAACTGTGTACTCAAATGGGCTACACTTGAATAGTTGAGTAAAAAAGCAATTTCGGTTAGACTCATTTCGTTGATAATAATTAATTGTTTTGCTCTTTCAATTTTCTGTAAAATGATAAAATTTTCGATAGAAGAATAGGTTACTTCCGAAAATACATTCGACAGGTAGCCATAACTATGGTTGAGCTTTTCGGCCAAAAACACTGAACTTTTGTAATTGTTATTGTCTTCCATGAAAACAAGTTCGATTATAGCATCTTTTATTTTTTGAACCAGAACACTTTTTTGGTTTTCAACAATTTCAAATCCACACGGATTTAGTTTTTCTTTTAAAGCTTCAAGTGCATCAGCATCAAGATTATCATTGATCTCAATTTCACCAAAACCAAGGCTTGTAAAATTTATATTGTGCTGATCCAGATTGTGCTTTAAAAAAAGCGAACAAATGGTGTTGATGTCAAACTTTATAAATAGTTTCATTCTATAAAAATTTGGTTAAAGATACTTAATTTAATTTTGGTTCTATCGTTTAACAGTTGTTAGAAATTTACTAATATTTGAAATAATAAAGAAAATTCTCAAAAAAATACCGTCTAATATTTATACTAGACGGTATCCCGATTGAGTCAGAAAGGGTTACAAATCTGAGAGGATTTGATGAAATTCTTCTTTTGTTTTTCCCAGTTTTTGCTGAAGTCTACCATACATTTCGTCTTCTTTACCTTCAGCAAACATCAAATCATCATCCGTCAGAGTTGCAAATTTTTGCTTCAGTTTTCCCTTTAACTCATTCCAATTTCCTTTTATTTCTGTAGTATTCATGATCTTAACTTTTAAATATTAATAGTATTGTAAAGTTGTCGATTAGTTGTTGCTTTTCTGTTATATTCATTTCAGGAAGATTTGTATAATTCACATTTTGAGCTTTTTAAATCTGATATCGGCGTAAAACCCAGGCCATTTTTTCGTGTTCCTGAAGTAATCCGGTCACAAAATCGGCCGAGCCTGCATCGTTGTTTTCCTCTTCAAAAACAGGAATATAATCGCGAAACTCCTTCACTAGCTGTTCATGATTTTCTAAAAGTTCTTTTAACATTTGTTTCTGTGAAGGGTATTCTTTTGGAGACTCTTTAAGCGTTGAATTCTCGATAAATTCTTTCATTGTTCCAATAGTTTTGTCTCCAAGCTGACTGATGCGTTCTGCAACTTCGTCGATATGGGCCTCCAGAATTCGATATTGCTCTTCAAATAATTGGTGTAATTCCATAAAGCTGTTTCCCGAAATATTCCAGTGAAATTTTCTGGTTTTTACATAAAGAGTCATTTCGTTAGATAAAATTTTGGCTAATAGTACCGTACTCTTTTTTAATTGTTTTGGTGTTATTCCAATATGTGGGATCATAATTGTCTGATTAAAGGTTTGTTACCAAAAATAGAAAATGAGTCTTCTGATCTTCTTACATAATTTGTTAAAGAAGTTACAGGAATTCAATGTTTACGTAACCTGTTTGTAGTTCAAATAGTGTAGTTTTGCCGCCGAATTTACCTAAAACAAAACAAATTTTAATGAAAAAAACTTTACTCAGTTTATTACTAATTGCCATTACTTTTTCGGCCAAATCTCAGTCTTATCTGGGATACACGCATGATAATTATGCAGGTGTTCAAAGTGTTCTTTTTAACCCGGCTTCTATCGCTGATTCCCGTTTTAAAACCGATATTAACCTGTTTTCGATCAGTGGATCGGTATCGAATGATCTTTATGGTGTTCGTCTTTTTGATGTGTACAAAAAAGGATATGATTTTGATAGTCAGTCTATAATGACGCCCGCTAAAGCAAACAATGCTTTGGTTAATTTTGATATTATGGGGCCATCTTTTATGTTTAATATCGCTCCTAAACATACTATTGCAGTTTTTACAAGAGCCAGATCTATTAGCAATGTCTACAATGTTAATGGTAATCTTGTAAATGAAGTAAAAGATGGTTTAGACCATGCAAGCAATTTCAACTTTAATTTGGGTAACCCAAACGGAGTTTCTCATTCATGGGGAGAAGTTGGTCTTTCTTATGCAGCAGTTTTATGGCAAAATAACCAACATTTCTTAAAAGGAGGTTTAACTGCAAAGTACCTTCAGGGAGGTGTAAATGGTTATACTCAGGGCAGAGGAGTGAAAGTGGCGTTTGTAGAAAACAAAGCAAATCCGAGAGCCAGTACTCTTTTTTCTGAAGGAGAAGTAACTATAGGAGCGAGCCAGGATTTTGAAGCTAATGAAGATTATAAATTCGATGCTAATTCGAATGGTTTTGGATTTGATTTTGGGCTTGTTTACGAATGGAGACCGGAATACGAGAAATACGATTTAAACAAGGCAAAGAGAGCAGACAATAACTTTCGTGATTTAAATAAATACAAGGTGCGTTTTGGTCTGTCGGTTACTGATATTGGTTCTATTAACTACAGAAATTCAAAATTAGATACCTATAATGTTACAGGAATTGTAACGGAGAAAATGATTAATGATGCTGATAATCTGTATGATTTCTTAAATCAGCATTATACGAAAGTTTCGACTTCTAAAGGAGTTAAAACAAATTTACCAACAGCAATTCACGCTGATGTAGATTGGAACATGTACAGAAAATTCTACTTGAATTTAAATGGGGACATCAGCATGGTGAGCGATTCGAAATTAAACGGAAGTAGTATTGCCAATCGTGTAAGTCTAACGCCTCGTTATGAAAGCAGGTGGTTTAGTTTTTATGTACCAATGACCTGGATGGAGTATAGTGGAATGCAGGTAGGATCAGGGATTCGCTTAGGTGCTTTCTTTATTGGTTCGGGTTCTGTTTTGACGAATCTGGTTTCGAAAGAATCCAAAGCGGTTGATTTTCATCTTGGGGTAAAAATTCCGGTTTATCAGAAGAAATTCAAAGACACGGATGAAGACGGAGTAATCGATAAAGAAGATGCTTGTAGAAAAGTAGCAGGTCCGGAAGAAAATAATGGTTGTCCATGGCCAGATACAGATGGAGACAAAGTTTTTGATAAAGATGATGCTTGTCCGAGCGTTCCGGGTCCTGTTGAAAACAAGGGCTGCCCTTGGAAAGATAGCGATGGAGATACTTTATTAGACAATGTAGATGCCTGTCCTGCCATTGCCGGTCCGGTAGAAAACAAAGGTTGTCCATGGCCGGATACTGACAAAGATGGCGTTTTAGACAAAGACGACGCTTGTCCGGATGTTGCGGGTCCTGTAGAAAATAAAGGATGTCCTGTTTTAGATGCAGACAAAGATGGTGTTTTAGATAAGGATGATGCTTGCCCATTAGTATATGGTCCTGCAGAAAATAACGGTTGTCCTAAAGTTACCAAAGAGACATTGGCACAGCTGAAAGTGGAAGCAAAATCTATTTTCTTTACAACTGGAAAAGCAACTTTAAGTGATGCCAGAAAAGGAGAAACTTCAGGCAGATTAGATGCGATCAAAGAAATCCTGAAAAACTATCCAAATGCTAAGTTTGCAATCAATGGACATACCGATAATGTAGGGAATCCTAAAACAAATAAGAAATTATCTGAAGCAAGAGCAAAAGTAGTAATGGATGCTCTGATTGCAAAAGGAGTAAATCCGGCGAACTTAAGTTCACAGGGATTTGGATCTGCAAAACCGGTTCAATCGAACAAAACAGCAAAAGGAAGAGCAGAGAACAGAAGAACAGAAATTGTTTATTTAGGCAATTTGTAAGCTTAAATTGAATATAAAACCAAAAAGCCATTCGTAATTGAATGGCTTTTTTTATTTTTGCATACTTCTAAAATGGAAGTATTTCTACTGCATTAGAAGAACTAAAAAATCAAGAATGACAACACAACGACTACACGAACAAATTCTATTAAAAAAATCATTTTTATGCGTTGGACTGGATCCTGATCTGACCAAAATCCCACCTCATTTATTAGAAACTGAAGATCCTATTTTTGAATTCAACAAAGCAATAATCGATGCCACTCATGATTTGGCTGTGGGATACAAACCCAACACTGCTTTTTTTGAGGCTTATGGATTAAAAGGGTGGCTTTCGCTTCAAAAAACCATTGAATATATCAACGAGAATTTTCCTGAAATGTTTACGATTGCCGATGCAAAACGTGGTGACATAGGAAATACATCAAGCATGTATGCTAAAGCTTTTTTTGAAGATTTGAATTTTGATAGTGTAACCGTTGCTCCTTATATGGGGAAAGATTCGGTAGAACCGTTTTTGGCTTTTGAGAATAAACATACCATAATGTTGGCTTTGACTTCAAACGAAGGAGCTTTTGATTTTCAGACGCTAAACGTAAACGGAAAGGAATTATACAAACAAGTTTTAGAAACCTCTAAAACCTGGAAAAACAGCCACAATCTGATGTACGTAGTTGGCGCTACAAAAGCGGAATATTTTACTGAAATCAGAAAAATTGTTCCGGACAACTTTTTGTTAGTTCCTGGAATTGGTGCTCAGGGTGGAAGTTTGTCGGAAGTTTGCAAATACGGAATGAACGATCAGGTTGGTTTATTGGTCAACTCAGCCAGAGCAATTATCTACGCCTCGAAAGGAACTGACTTTGCTGAAAAAGCAAGAGAAGAAGCTTTGAAGGTTCAAAAAGAAATGGAAGAGATTATTAACTCTAAGGTTTAAATAACTTTATAAATAGATTAACCGCAAAGTTCGCAAAGGATTACGCTACGAACGCAAAGTTTTTTTTGCGAACCTTGCGAAAAACCTTTGCGAACTTTGCGGTTAAAGAACTTGAAATCTGAAACAAAATAAACATGAAACAGTTACAAGATCAGCTTGGTACCTCACATACTTTCGAAACAGCTCCAAAACGAATTATTTCATTAGTTCCTTCTCAGACCGAATTGCTATACGATTTAGGTTTAGAAGAAAAAATAGTAGGGATAACAAAGTTCTGCGTGCATCCGTATCATTTTAAATCGACTAAAAAAATGGTAGGAGGGACCAAGAAGATTCATTTTGAAAAGATAAAACTACTAGAGCCTGATGTTATCATTTGTAACAAAGAAGAAAATACTCCTGAGATTGTAGCGCAGTTAAGTACAATTTGCCCGGTTTGGGTAACCAATATTGTTTCTATCGAAGATAATTTTCAAATGATTTCGGATTTTGGACAGCTCTTCAACTGCAGAACCGAAGCTCAAAAATGGAATAATAAGCTAACTTTCGCTTTAGACGATTTCAAAAAATACGTTCAGGATATTCCCGAGAAAAAAGCAGCTTACTTTATTTGGAAAAACCCTTATATGGTAGCTGGAAATGATACCTATATTAATGAGTTATTAAAACTGAATCACTTTCAGAATATTTATAGTGATAAAGGCCGCTATCCTGAAATTGAACTCAAAAAAATGCGTCTGGAAGGTGATCCTGATTTGGTTTTCCTTTCGTCAGAGCCTTATCCGTTTAAAGAAGAAGACGCCTTTGAAATAGGACGCTTTACGCATCATGCCAAAACTATTTTCGTTGATGGCGAAATGTTCTCCTGGCACGGAAGCCGATTGTTAAAGGCTTTTCCATACTTCAAATTACTACACGAAAGACTTAGAAATTAGTTCCAGGTTTTCTTTGTTTCAGGTTGCTTTACTTTGAACATAATTTAACCGCTAAGTCCGCTACGATTTTTCGCAAAGTTCGCAAAGCTTAATATGCATAAAGCTTTGCGAACTTTCTGTTTTATACAAAATCATGGACAAAAAAACTTTGCGGACTTAGCGGTTAAATACACAATCCAATAACCTCAAACTGCATATTAGTTTTAGGTTTTCTTTGTTTCAAGTTTCAGGTTTTCTTTGTTTCAAGTTGTTGGAGCGTATGTTTTGGCGCAAAAACTTTAGCAAATTTGCGGTTAAACTATGTTCAAAGTGTAGCAACCTGAAACCTGAAACCTGAAACCTGAAACAAAAAAAGATAAAAAATTAGCAAAAAAAAAATGCCGGCATCTCGAAGACGCCGGCATCATTTAACTAACCAAAACCAAAATAATAAATAACCAGTTTATTACACTACAAAGATCCAACTTATATGAATGTTTTGCTGTTAAGGTTTTGTTATTACTTTGTTGGACATAAGTTAAGATTTTTTGATTCCCTGTTTTGAGCTTTCTGTAGCGTTAAATAATTTTTGACTATTAAAATATAAAAACAATCAATTTTGTTTATTAATATCGCAAGGATAAGTTTGTATATTTGATAAAGTGTTAAATATCAGTGATGTGTGATTTCTTAAAAAAATTAGCATTTGATAGGAGACAGTTAATTTTAATCAAAAAAAACAGAAAAAAATGAGTGATTCAAACGAAAGTAAATGTCCTTTTCATAATGGGCAAGTGAAAGAAACTGCTGGTACAGGAACTTCTAATAAAGATTGGTGGCCAAATCGGTTAAATTTAAACATACTACGTCAACATTCTAATTTGTCAGATCCGATGGAAGAAGGTTTTAACTATGCTGAAGCATTTAAAACCTTAGATTTGAATGCTGTCAAAAAGGACCTTTTTGATTTGATGAAAGATTCGCAGGATTGGTGGCCGGCAGATTATGGTCATTACGGACCTTTATTTATTCGTATGGCCTGGCACAGTGCGGGAACTTACCGTATATCTGATGGTCGTGGAGGCGCGAGTTCAGGAAACCAGCGTTTTGCTCCTTTAAACAGTTGGCCGGATAATGGTAATCTGGATAAAGCACGTTTTTTACTTTGGCCAATTAAACAGAAATATGGTAATAAAATCTCTTGGGCCGATTTAATGATTTTAACCGGTAACTGTGCCTTGGAATCTATGGGATTTAAAACTTTTGGTTTTGCAGGCGGAAGAGAAGATGTTTGGGAACCGGAACAAGATGTAAACTGGGGTTCAGAAAAAGAATGGTTAGCTACCAGCGATAAACCATATAGTAGGTATACTGGTGATAGAAATTTAGAGAATCCACTCGCGGCTGTACAAATGGGGTTAATCTATGTAAACCCTGAAGGTCCGGATGGAAATCCTGATCCGCTAGGTTCCGGTAGAGATATTAGAGAGACCTTTGCCCGTATGGCTATGAATGATGAAGAAACCGTGGCTTTAACGGCAGGTGGGCATACTTTTGGTAAAGCGCATGGAGCCGGAGATGCAGCCTTAGTAGGCGCAGAGCCGGAAGGGGCAAGCATAGAACAAATGGGACTGGGCTGGAAAAGTAGTTTTGGTAGCGGAGTAGGTGAAGATGCTATCACAAGTGGAATTGAAGGAGCATGGAAACCAAACCCAACTACTTGGGACAATGGTTACTTCGAAACTTTATTTAAATACGACTGGAAATTGACAAAAAGTCCTGCAGGAGCTCATCAATGGACTCCGACGGATGAAAGTGCTGCAACAACGGTAGAAGACGCTCATAATCCGGCCAAGCGACATGCTCCGATGATGACAACAGCGGATATGGCAATGAAAATGGACCCAGTCTATGAGGCAATTTCAAGAGATTATATGCAAAATTTTGACAAATTTGCTGATGCTTTTGCCAGAGCATGGTACAAATTGACTCACAGAGATATGGGGCCAATTTCACGTTATTTAGGTCCTGAAGTTCCGAGTGAAATATTGATTTGGCAGGACCCGATTCCTGCGGCTAAAGGGGAGTTGAGTTATAATGATATTGCCGTTTTAAAAGATAAAATCCTTTCAAGTGGTTTGTCGGTTTCACAATTAGTAAATACTGCTTGGGCATCGGCTTCTACATTCCGTGGTTCTGACAAGCGTGGGGGAGCTAATGGTGCCCGTATTCGTTTTGAACCACAAATCAGTTGGGAAGTTAATGCAGGGGGGCAGGTGAAAAAGGTATTGGCAGTTTTAGAAACCATACAAAATGATTTTGCTAATTCAGGAAAATCAGTGTCTATTGCGGATTTAATTGTTTTAGGAGGATCTGCTGCAATTGAAAAAGCAGCATCAAATGCTGGCTTATCGATAGATGTTCCATTTACACAGGGAAGAGGTGATGCTACTTTAGAACAAACGGATGTGCATTCGTTTGAAGTGTTAGAGCCAAAAGCAGATGGATTCAGAAACTATAAAAGTGCCAAAACAAATGCCATTACAGAAGAGCTTTTAGTAGACAGAGCACAATTGTTAACGTTGTCAGTACCAGAAATGACAGTGTTGGTAGGAGGTTTGAGAGTCTTGAATGCCAATTACGATGGTTCTAAACATGGTGTGCTTACTACAAATGCAGAAACATTGAGTAATGATTTCTTCGTTAATTTATTGGATTTGGGAACTACGTGGAAAGCGATCAATGAGACAGGTGAAAATTTTGAAGGGCGCAATCGCACTACCGGAGAAGTAAAATGGACGGCAACCCGTGCAGATCTTATATTTGGTTCGAATTCTGAACTTCGTGCGATCGCTGAGGTTTACGCTAGTAGTAATGTCAAAGAAAAATTTGTAAAAGATTTTGTCTCCGCATGGACTAAAGTAATGAATCTTGACCGATTTGATGTACGTTAACAGAAGGTTCATAGGCTCAGAGGTTTAAAGGAACAAAGGTTCTGAGTATTGAACGTATATTTAAAAAAGTAAACCCTACAGTTTTTTAAAATCTGTAGGGTTTGTTTATTTTAGTGAGGGAAAAATTTTGTTCCTTTGAACCTTTACCCCTCTGTATCTAAGAAAAAACAATCGTTTTGTTGCTGTAAACCATTGTTTTACGTTCGGCATGAAGTTTTATTGCTCGGGCTAAAACGATGCGTTCTAAATCGCGTCCTTTCATGATAAAATCTTCAACGGAGTGAATGTGTGAAACTCTCGCAATATCCTGTTCGATAATTGGTCCTTCATCCAGTTGTTCTGTTACGTAATGGCTAGTTGCCCCAATAATTTTGACACCTCGTTTAAAAGCCGAATGATATGGTTTTGCCCCGGGAAAGGCCGGCAAAAATGAATGATGAATATTAATGATTTTATTCTCGTAAAGTGAAATCAGTTTTGGAGTGATGATTTGCATGTAACGCGCCAATACAATAAAATTAATCTGATACTTTTTTAAAAGTTCAATTTGTTTGGCTTCCCCTTCTTCTTTATTGTCTTTTGTAAAAGGCACGCAGTGAAACGGAATATCAAATCGTTCTGCAATCGATCGCAAATCATTATGATTGCTAATGATGAGAGGTATTTCTATATTTAATTCGCCTGCACTGTAACGGCCAAGGATGTCAAACAAACAGTGATCGTATTTTGAAACAAACAATGCCATTTTGGGTTTCTGTTCCTGATTGTACAAATCCCAGGACATATCAAAATCAGCTGCTATAGTTTTTGCAAAATCTTCTTTTATCGATTCAGGGCTCACATAATGATTGGTGAGTTCACATTCTAATCGCATAAAAAACACATTTTGTTCTATATCAACATGCTGATCGATATAAGTAATATTTCCTTCTACTTTAGCAATAAAAGTTGTCACTGCGGCGATAATTCCTTTTTGGTCTTTACAGTGAATTAGAATGGTTATTTTTTGCATTTGGTTATTGGTTAACAAATAAACAGTTTAACAATAAAAATTATTTTTTGTCCTGCATGGCGAATACTTTTTTCAATAAAGGAGATGTTCTCGCATTGATATTGGTACGGATGTCTCTTTCTTCGACAGCAATCATTTTAAAAACACCTGCCAAAGCCTGATTCGTTGTATAATCAGTCAAATCAGGGTTTACTTTTCGCACTAAAGGGATGGTGTTGTATTTCTTGATTATGTTTGTCCAGACTACATCGGCACCTACTTTTTCAAAAGAAGTTTTGATTACCGGATTGAATTTTCCGTATAAAGCAGTTGTGGTACTGTTTTGTAAATAGCTGGTTGCGGCGTTTTCACTGCCCAGTAAAATGTTTTTGGCATCAGCAAAAGACATGTTTTTAACTGCGGAAACAAATATTGGAGTTGCTTCTTTAACGGCATCTTCGGCAGCGCGATTGAGTACTTTGATACCTTCATCTGCAAGAGATGATAATCCGATTCTTCGCAAGGTAGCATCAACCCTTTGTAATTCTTCCGGCATTAAGATTTTTACAGCTTCATTTTTATAAAAACCATCCTCAGCGGTTAATTTGCTTACTTGCTGCGTAATTCCTTTGTTCAGGGCTTCTTTTAATCCCGAAGCGATATCGATACCACTGTTGCCTTTAATTTTTGACGACAATTGTGATAATTGATCTAAGGTTTTTTGTACCTGAGCATAAGAACTAAAAGAAAATGTAAGGGCAAGTGATAGAATTAAAATCTTTTTCATTAAATGAGTTTTATAAGTTTCAAAAATACTACTTATTCAAAAATAAAGCCACAATTTTATTTCAGGAGGTTAAACAATTTGTTGCATCCTTAACAATGTTCTTTGGGAGGTGCTAAGGTGCTGAGGTTCTGAGGTGCTAAGTTTTTACTGTTTTTTGTTTCTGATAACCCGTTGGGTGTAATTGCTTTTAACACATAGTAACATAGATTCGGTATCTATAAAAAAGGCGTTTTACTTCATTTAAATAGACATAGCCTCTTATGTGAAAGAAATATATTTCTTTTTGGGTCTCTTTTTACGCTTAAATCCTATGTTTCTATGTGTTAAATCAATTTTCTGATATTTGCATTTAATGGGGTAAAATTGGGATAAAAGTATAGTGTAGATCGTATTTTACTTTTTTAGCAAATCAATTTTTTCTTTAGTGTCTTCAACATAAAGACTCATTTCATCGTATTTCCAGGTTCCGTTTTTGGTACCCACCACAAATAAAGTTCCTCTGCTTTTAGAACCTCGTATTGGAATTTGTAAGTTGCAATGTTCTATGCTATTAGTTGAGTTAACACTGCCTGAGGCAATTCCGTTATCTTCAATTGGGCTGCCCAATTTCTCCAGTACTATGGTGTTATGCTGTGCTTCGTTCATGGCAGCTTTATAAGAATCAGATTCTTTGAGCATAGAAGTTATTCCAAAGAAAAGTCCGGTAAGAAACAAACCAAAAAGAACTAAAAGGCTCAAACATCCTGTTGGTACAAACCATTTCCAGTTTCTGTCCCACCAACTTTTTCTAACTTCAGTATAATCGTCTTCCATAAAAAGGGTAATTTTAGATTTGAGTTTGAATGATTAAAGATACTATTATTCTTCCAAACTCTAAATTCAAATCTAAAATTACCCTATTAAAAATTACAGCTTCAATTACAGATCTTTTGATGAAGAGAACTAGCTAATTGGTTAAATTTTACTTAGATACTACTCCCGTCTGAGGAGAAACCGTTTTGTTTAATTCACCATCTCGCTCATAAACATCCTGAAAGAAACCAATTTCACCATTTTCATTGACTAGCGAAGTAAAATATGTAATATAAATAGGTACTTTTTTAGTTAGTTTAAAACTGTTTTCTGTTTTACCCGCCATTGCTTTATCTATTTTATCGGGAGTCCATTCAGGATAATCTTTAAGCATGGCAGCAGCTAATTCTTTAGCCATTTTTATGTTTATACAACCATGGCTGAACGTTCTTTTTTCAAAATCGAATAAAGTTTTAGATGGGGTATCATGCATATAGATGTCATCAGGGTTCGGGAACATAAATTTTACTAATCCTAATGAGTTTTCAGGACCCGGTTTTTGTCTCACCTGACCATTTACTATTTCCATATTATGTTTGGCAAGATAATTTTTATCCTCAGCGATTTTACTTTTCAACTCATTGTTTACAATACTTTGCGGAACGGTCCAGTAAGGGCTAAAAACGATTTTCTCAATTTCGCCATTAAAAATGGTTGTTTTTGTTAATGGTGCTCCAACAAAGACACTCGAAGACAGTTGCACCTTCCCATTTTTTACATAAATCAATTCGTACGAAGGAACGTTGACTAAAACATACTCATCGCAACCGGCCATTTGATCCGAAATAATGCGACATCTCTCCATGTTAAGTTTTAGGGTCTCCATTTTATTAGCAAGAGGAACATTCATTTCTTTAATATGTTCTTCTGCTAAAATATAGTTAGGTTTGAAACCGTTACGAACTTTATATTTCATTACCGCATCCATTAATTCACGGTCGTAAACGTTACTTTTAGAATCCTTTTTTAAATCCCCCAATAAGTATAAACGGGTTCGGACTTGGGCGATAGTATTTGAAACAGCATCCGGACGTAAATCTTTATAAGGTGTTTCTTCCGGAACAATAGGCTTCCATTTATTAGAACGGTCTAGTTTTTTATATTTTTTCAGAACGTCCTGTAGTTTATAATATTGATCATAGGTTACTTTAATATTTTCAGTGATCGAAGTAGTGGCTTCTTCGATTGTACTGTAATTTAAAAAATCTTTCAGCATAGCATCATACGATATTTTTTTTCCGGCATCTTCATTACTTTTTTTGGCGTAAGCAATATATAGAGAACTCAAAAGCATATCTGCATCTGTTTTAGACAGCTTTGTTGCTGAAGAAGAAAAAAGAGCATCGATTTCTTTTTGATAAGGAACAACCAAATCATTCGTTTTTTTAGTTTTTTGATATAATGCAGAACCAAACTCATTGATGGCATCTTCATCAAACCAAATAGTTCCCGGAGTTCTGTTTTTGTATAATGACATGACGTCAGACTTATATTTTTTCAAATCAGAATATCTTTTAAAGAAGTCATTTGAAATTTCGTTTACATTATCAGAACCTGAATTCTTGTAAACGGGCGCGACAGTTGAAGTTTTTTTATAAAAAACGTTCTTATGATCAGTTTTGGCAAAAGACGAAACAAAAAAACTTAGAACTATAATTAGGCTGAGTGGATATAATGTTTTCATTTTTTAAATTTTTACGGTGTTACTTTTGTAGGTAGTTTTAGGTAAAAATTTGGGGTTTTTCTATACTACTAAATTACTTTACAATATTGATTTACAGGTTCTTGTATTTTGTTTAAATATTTCAAGATTTCCATGTTGTTAACCTTTTTATAAGACTTATATAGGATAAATCAACTTAGTTTTCAAATTGTTACCCCTCTAAAAGAAAAAAGATTCTTTTTTTTGTTAACAAAAAGATATTAGCATGATCAAATGTTGTAATATTTTGTAAATTGCTCCCTTAAAATTATCATATTCATAAAATGGAACAACAAATACCATATATTCCTAAAAATAAAGTAAGAATTGTAACCGCAGCGTCTCTTTTTGACGGACATGATGCAGCGATAAACATTATGCGTCGTATTATTCAGTCAACCGGAGTTGAGGTCATTCACCTTGGGCACGACCGTAGTGTTGAGGAAGTGGTAAATACTGCTATTCAGGAGGACGCCAATGCGATTGCGATGACATCGTATCAGGGAGGACATAATGAATATTTTAAATACATGTATGACTTGCTGAAAGAAAAAGGAGCAGGACACATTAAAATTTTTGGAGGCGGAGGCGGAGTAATCCTTCCAAGCGAAATTTCAGAATTACATGAATATGGTATTACAAGAATTTATTCTCCGGATGATGGTCGTTCTTTAGGTTTACAAGGAATGATTAATGATTTGGTGCAACGTTCCGATTATCCAATTGGAGATCAATTAAACGGAGAAATCGATCATATCGAAAATAAAATTCCAACAGCAATTGCACGTTTGATTTCGGCAGCGGAAAATTTCCCTGAAATCGCAAAACCTGTTTTTGATCAGATTCACGAAAGCAATACCGATTCTAAAATTCCGGTTCTTGGAATTACCGGAACAGGTGGAGCCGGAAAATCTTCTTTGGTAGATGAACTGGTTCGTCGCTTTTTAATTGATTTCCCTGAGAAAACAATCGGATTGATTTCTGTCGATCCGTCAAAAAGAAAAACAGGAGGAGCATTATTGGGAGACAGAATCCGTATGAATGCCATCAACAATCCTCGTGTGTATATGCGTTCGCTGGCGACACGTCAGTCGAATTTGGCATTGTCTAAATATGTTGCTGAGGCCATTCAGGTTTTAAAAGCAGCAAAATACGATTTGATTATTCTTGAAACTTCAGGAATCGGACAATCAGATACCGAGATTATGGACCATTCTGATGTGTCCTTATATGTAATGACACCAGAGTTTGGAGCAGCAACACAATTGGAGAAAATCGACATGCTTGATTTTGCCGATTTGGTAGCTTTGAACAAGTTTGACAAAAGAGGGGCATTAGACGCCATTCGTGACGTTAAAAAGCAGTACCAGCGCAATCATAATTTATGGGATAAAAATCCGGATGAAATGCCGGTTTTCGGAACCATCGCTTCTCAGTTTAACGATCCGGGAATGAACACGCTTTATAAAGCGATCATGGACAAGATTGTAGAGAAAACCCAATCTGAGTTGAAATCTACTTTTCAGATTACGAAGGAAATGAGCGAGAAAATCTTTGTGATTCCACCACACAGAACCCGTTATTTATCAGAAATTGCAGAGAACAACCGATCTTATGACGAAAGTGCTCTTTTGCAACAAAAAGTAGCACAAAAATTATACGGAATCTTTAAAACCATAGAAACGGTTTCAGGGAAAGTTCCGCAAATTAATAAAGCAGGAATCGATGATTCGACTGTTTTACCAAGCGCTACGGAAGCACATGACGAAAATAGAATCTTTTTAAACCTGTTACTCAATCAGTTTGATAAGGTAAAAATGGATTTAGATCCATACAACTGGGAAATTATTTTGAATTGGGACGAAAAAGTAGCCAAATATAAAAATCCGGTGTACAGCTTTAAGGTTCGTGATAAAGAAATTAAAATCGCGACCCATTCTGAAAGTTTGTCGCATTTACAAATTCCAAAAATTGCTTTACCTAAATATGAAGCCTGGGGTGATGTATTACGTTGGAATTTACAAGAAAACGTTCCGGGAGAATTTCCGTTTGCGTCAGGATTGTATCCGTTCAAGCGTGAAGGCGAAGATCCATCAAGAATGTTTGCAGGAGAGGGCGGACCGGAAAGAACCAACAAACGTTTTCATTATGTGAGTGCAGGATTGCCGGCAAAACGACTTTCGACTGCCTTTGATAGTGTGACTTTGTATGGAAACGATCCTGATATTCGACCTGATATTTATGGAAAAATCGGTAATGCCGGAGTTTCTATTTGTTGTCTTGACGATGCTAAAAAACTGTATTCAGGTTTTGATTTGGTTCATGCTTTAACCTCGGTGAGTATGACCATCAACGGACCAGCGCCAATGTTGTTAGGTTTCTTTATGAACGCAGCGATTGATCAGCAATGCGAATATTACATCAAAGCCAATGATTTAGAGAAAGAAGTTGAAGCCAAAATCAACAAAATATATAAGGAAAAAGGAACAGAGCGTCCGAAATACCAAGGCGATTTACCGGAAGGAAACAACGGTTTGGGATTAATGCTTTTGGGGGTTACCGGAGATCAGGTTTTACCTTTGGACGTTTATAACGATATCAAAGTAAAAACCTTATCACAAGTTCGTGGAACCGTTCAGGCCGATATTTTGAAAGAAGATCAGGCACAAAACACCTGTATTTTCTCTACCGAATTTGCCTTGCGATTAATGGGTGACGTTCAGGAATATTTTATTACACAAAACGTTCGTAATTTTTATTCCGTTTCGATTTCAGGATATCATATTGCCGAGGCAGGAGCGAACCCAATTACACAGTTGGCCTTTACGCTTTCGAATGGTTTCACTTACGTGGAATATTACTTAAGCCGTGGTATGAACATCAACGATTTTGGACCAAACTTATCGTTCTTCTTCTCGAATGGAGTAGATCCTGAGTATTCAGTAATCGGACGTGTGGCACGTAAAATTTGGGCAAAAGCCATGAAAAACAAATACGGAGCCAATGAAAGAGCGCAAATGCTAAAATATCATATTCAAACTTCCGGGCGTTCATTACACGCACAGGAAATTGATTTCAACGATATCAGAACGACATTGCAGGCTTTGTATGCGATTTACGACAACTGTAATTCATTGCACACCAATGCTTATGATGAAGCGATTACAACACCAACCGAAGAATCAGTGCGCAGAGCAATGGCGATTCAGTTGATTATCAATAAAGAATTAGGTCTGGCGAAAAACGAAAACCCAATCCAGGGATCGTTCATCATCGAAGAATTGACAGATTTAGTAGAAGCAGCCGTTTTACAGGAATTCGACCGCATTACAGAGCGTGGTGGTGTTTTGGGAGCTATGGAAACGATGTACCAAAGATCTAAAATCCAGGATGAAAGTTTGTATTACGAAACCCTGAAACACAACGGAGATTTCCCAATTGTGGGGGTAAATACCTTCTTAAGTTCAAAAGGATCTCCAACGGTAATTCCGGCAGAAGTAATTCGCGCCACCGAAGAAGAAAAACAATATCAAATTACGATGCTCGATAACTTACACCAGTTTCACGAAGCAAAAGTAAACGAGCATCTAAGTAAACTACAAGAAGCCGCCATTAAAAACGAAAACTTATTCGCTCATTTAATGGAAGCGACTAAGGTTTGTTCTTTGGGTCAGATTACTTCGGCATTGTTTGAAGTGGGCGGGCAGTATAGAAGGAATATGTAGCTATTTTGAGAATCAATAAAATAGAGGATTAGTTTTTTAATTAATCCTCTATTTTTTTTACTACTTTTTAATTATTAATATATTTACGTACTAATTTTTCAAGCTATTGTCTAACGGAATTTATATTATTAAAACCCTATGAAAAGAAAATTACTTTTACTTTTTTTAACTCTTTTATTTATTGAAGCTAAGGCACAACAGGAAATTTATAATTTTACTCCAGGTGGAGCAGGGAATTGTATACAATTCAATGATAAGATTTTTTTAACTGGTTATCAACAGAGTACTGGTGGAGAAGTTTGGCAGAGTGATGGAACAGCGGCAAATACGACTTTAGTAAAGGATATTTATCCCGGGACTGGTAATGGAATATCTCGTTCATTAGCACTAAACGCCGCAATTTTGAATAATAAGCTCTATTTTTTAGCTAAAGATGAAAATTCGTTAGGAGAAATATGGAAAACAGACGGTACTGAAAGCGGAACAGAGAAAATAACTAATTTTATTAACGGAAGAGTTTTAAAATTAACAACAGTTGGAAATGTAATTTATTTTCTACTTAAAAAAGATAATGAAAAATTAGAGGTTTGGAAAACTGATGGAACAACTATAGGAACTGTTTTAGTAAAAGATAATTTGTCGATTTGGAATTCGCCTTCTTTTGAAGGAAAATGCAATAATACTTTTATATTTTCATTTCAACCTCCAAGTACTAATAATTCGAGAGTTTGGAGAAGTGATGGAACAACTGAAGGAACATTTCCGATAACTGGTGAATTTGATGGTAATGGTTCAGGTTACATTGATGGAATTGGAGGAACTTCTATTCTAACGCAGTTTATTGAAGCTAATGGAAAACTCTATTTTACTACCAGATATTTTTTGTTTGAAACTGATGGAACTCTCGAAAACACAAAAAATGTTGCCACGGTAAGAAGTTTGGGAAATTTGGTTCACTATGATGATATTATTGCAGTAAATAACGACTTGTATTTAATGTTTTTTACCAACAAAGAATTTACCTCAAATATTAATAACTTAGTAATATTAAAGTATAATACAGTAAATAAAACCATTACTACAGTATATGAAAAAAATGCGAATGAGTATTTTTTTGCATCAAATTTAGTTAATATAGGAAATTCTCTCATTTTTACTACTTCAAATCAAACTGCAGGCACAGAATTAGTATCGTTAAATCTTACAAATAACACTGTTGTAAATATTAAGCAGTTAGCTGTATCGGATGATTTGATTTCGCCGGGGAGTACTTTACCTAATACGAATGCTTCTATTGTAAAAATTAATAGTGAAGAAAGCTTAATTCTTTCAGGAATAGATAAAAATAATGGCAGAAAGGGATGGATATTCAATTCTAGTACGAAAACTGTTCAAAATATTAGTGCATTAGACAATATTCGGAATCCTTTTATTTATAAAGACTATTTATATTATTCTAAAGATAATAGATTTTGGAAGTACGCCAATAATTTGAGCACAATCGATGTGACTCATAAAAAGGCGATTGTTTTTTATCCAAATCCATCATCTGATCTTATGCAGTTAAATGTAGACAATAGTAATGAAGTTGAAAATATAAGTGTTTTTGACTTAAATGGGAAATTACTTCAGACGTTGTCAAATTCCTCTCAAATTGATATATCTTCTTTATCTAAAGGAATTTATACCGCTCAAATAAAATGGAATGGAACTTTGATTAATAAAAAGATCATTAAAAACTAAAAGTTAAGGAAGTTTCTGTTAAAATGAAAATTTAATCATTTAAAGGAAGACCCTCGCTAGCGCGAGCGTCCCGCTCGTGCTCCCCTGCTAGTGTTAGCGTCCCGCTCGTGGCTCAAAGTTTATCTTCCCCAGTTTGCTATCTAGACTGAAGGGAGAAATCTTCGTACGCTGAGCACGCACTGTTGCGGAGCTACTTGCGAAGATTTCTCCTTACGTCGAAATGACAAGATTGCGTAAAAACTTTGCGGCTTAGCGCCTTTGCGAGATTTTGGCGTTAGAACTTTCACTTTTGCATCTCCAAATAGTATTCATTCCCTATTAACAATTTCCCCAACATAACTCAAAAACTCACATTCATCCAAAGGAAACAGTTGCAAAACAGTTTCTAAAATAAGGCCTACATTTATAGATTGATCTTTCTTTTCCGGAACATTATGCATATCATGATCGAGAGCCAGAATACATAATTTAATCATATCGCTGACCATACAGCCCAGTTCAAAATAATTTAGAATTTTGAGCTCAGCAATGTTGACTTTTGGTTCGTCCTTGGAGGTTTTTAAAGTATTAAAATAGCGTGCAGTTAATTTTTTAAGCTGTTGTGCATTTTTAAATGGATCGTTTTCCATGATGGTATGTTTTTTAGTTTGTATTTTGTGAATCAGTTTGTGATTTTTAATTAAAAGAAAAATCTTACTTTTGTTTGATCTGGCGAAGAAAGAAATTGATTTTTCTGTATGAAAACAATTTTTTGTGTTTAGTACATTAGAAATATGTTTTTTACATTTTGCGGGTTGTCACACTAAATTATTATCTTTGAATTATGAGCACACTAACAAAACCAAATCATATAGGGCGCAAGATCAGCCGTATTCGCGAACTTCGTGATATGAAACAGGAAGCTTTGGCGCAGGCTTTAGGAACCAATCAACAGGCAGTTTCTATTTTAGAAAACAGCGAAACTATAGATGAAGATAAACTTATTGCAATTGCAAAAGCACTGGGAGTAACTGTTGAGGCTATTAAAAGTTTTTCAGAAGAAGGTATGATCAATTACTTTAATACATTTACTAATTCAGACAATAATTTTAATCATTATAATACTTGCACTTTCAATCCATTAGATAAATTAATGGAATCTGTGGAAGAAAATAAAAAGCTTTACGAGCGCTTGCTTCAGGCCGAAAAAGACAAAATCGAATATTTAGAAAAACTGCTAAAAGGTAAATAATATTCGTCTGGAGATATTGATAAAAAGCATTAGCTGTGGCTGATGCTTTTCTATTTTGACGTAAAAATCAAATATTAAAGTCATCACCCTGCTAGCGCGAGCGTCCCGCTCGTGAACCCAAAGTTTATAAAACAAATTAAAATTAAGTCGATGCGCACGAGCGGGACGCTTGCGCTAGCAAAAACAATAAAAATCCAATTGTCAAACATAGCCCGTGGTTTCAACCACGGGTACACAATACGAGCAAGACAATATTACGTTCCCGTGGTTGAAACCACGGGCTATGTTTATACCGTTTTGGAATAGCAAAAAAGAAAATCGTATTATTTTTTAGAGATGAAAGTATTATGATTATATCTCCCTCGCTAGTGTTAGCGTCCCGTTTTTGAACTCAAAGTTTATCTTCCCCAGTTTGCTATCTCGACTAAAAGGAGAAATCCTCACGAGAAGCTCGACAAAGATTGAACTTTCGTTACGGAGCTACTTGCGAAGATTTCTCCTTACGTCGAAATGACAAGATTGTGTAAAAACTTTGCGACTTAGCGCCTTTGCGAGATTTTGGCGTTAGAACTTTCCCCCCGCTAGTGCGAGCGTTCCGCTCGTGAGCTCAAAGTTTATAAAACAAATTAAAATTAAGTCGATGCGCAGGAGCGGAACGCTCGCGCTAGCGGGGAGCGAGTATGATTTGCTTCACCTATTCGTTATCACTTGAGTCTCCTTCGCCGGAATGATAATATTGCGGTTATTTGTCTTGGATTAAGCTTTCTTTTTTACAGGAACTTTTGTTTTTAATTTTTCAATAAGAGCGTCGGCTTCTTGATATAGAGAAATCGATCGCAGTGATTCTGCATAGCGGTAGTAATATTCGGGTTCTAAATCGCTTGTAAGGGCAAAAAGCTCGCGGTACCATTTGGCGGCTTTGTCCATATTGCACTTGGCATAAGAGGAGTTTCCTAATTTTTGAAATAAATCTACAGATTTGTAGCCTTTTGCGGCAACCCTTTCGTAGGTTTTCATCACATCAACATAAACGTATTTGTCGCTTACCTTATTGGTTTGATAAAACTTTTCATCCTGAGCAGAAACGCGAATTGAAAAAAGAGTCAGTAGCATTACAATAGCTAGTTTTTCTTTCATGAAAATGGATTTAAATGGGGACTTGATATTTTTTTTATTTTTTTTGAACAATTTAAAAGCAAGGGATTTATTTAATGTTAGCTGATTGTGTTTTTTGCAAATATATCTAAATCAGTAATATAAGATGTATTTTGGCGATCTTTTTTTGATTTTATCGATAAAATTAGAGTCGAAAACAATAGTAAATACTTGTCTGGTAAATAATTTCTTATGGATGTAAAAACGTTTAAGAATTGTAATTATTTTAGTTGCTCTAAAAGAAAATTAACTTTATACAGATTTAGAGAACGGTAGTATGAGATTTGAAGACTATTTAAGTAAAATAAATGATTTCTGTATTGAAGAAAATAGATTGAGAAATTCTGTTATTGCTGAGCTGGAAGAACTTATTTTAAAAACTTCGTTAGAGAGTAGTCAAAGCTATTTTACATTGGAGATGCTTTTTCAAAAATCAGATAGTAATCGTATTGTATTAAAATCCGAAATATTTCAATTTATTGCCAATTGTTGTGGCTTGATGTTTATTGATGAGAAAGAAACCGGAAATGTTTGTTTCGCGCACAGTCAGGAATTACGACCTGAGTTTAAACAAAGCTTTACAGCAATTGATGTTTTAGATTTGAGTTATGCTATTTTGCATTCGTCATTTTATAGAAAAGATTTAAAAATAACTGAACTAAAAAATCCCATACCACAAGAGGCTGCTGTATTTTGGAAATTAGTTCAAATAGGGAAGGAATTACGAGATAAAAAAAAGTAATAAATTAGAAAAAAGCATCGGTTGATGCTTTTTTAATTTTCAAGGGAAGGTAAATTTTGAAGTTATAATGAAAATTGTATTAGAAAATAAAGGAATTAAAACAGATACTTATTATGTACCACCTTTTGTTTTACACGAAGGAGAAGAAATTCTCTTGTTTCTTTTTAATGGAGGATGTTTTTATGAGACAGAGATGTTTCTTAAAGATATTTTTTGCGGCACCACAAAAAATGAAAATGTGACTTTGCATAGAAAGATGACCTTTGTTGAGCATTTTAAAGAATCAAACTTTAGGAGTCGTTTTTACCCTACAACTGTTGGAGAATATTTGAGAAAAAATGCAAATCTGGACGATCCGTTTTCAAAAAGAATATTCGAAATTGAATGGATTACCAGTAAAACAAAAGTGAGTACGCTTGCCGGAACTCCAAGGAGGCTTTTGTGTTTGTATGCGGCGTTATCTAAAACAAAAGATATTGTATTTGATTTGGTTGGGCAAGATCCTGCCGGAGCTGAGTTTACTTTTAAAATGGTGAAAGAAGCTGTGAAAGATGGTGGCTCGGCAATTTTACTGGATTGCTTTAATGGTACGAAAGAACATGCTTCAAAGTGTATTGAACTAGAATGGAATGACAGTAGTTTACCAACTAATAAAGAGTTTAAATTTAACTTTAAGTAAAACAATTTGCGACAGAAAACTGGGCTCTACATTGCTTTATACCCAAGTAAACTCCGATTGTATAAATAAAATTAAAATTAAATGGGCAGAATGTGGAAAACCGTAAGATGATCCCAAAGATTAAATTTATTTTAGCAGAAATAAAAGTGGAGTTGAGAGACCACTTAAATAAACGAGGAGTAACTGAAAATCCTAAAGAGTAGGGAAACAAAACAAAAAATAAAAATATGTTTACAAAATTGGTTTACAAAGCGGTTATGTGTCTTGGTTTAACTTTAGTAATGCAACAGAGTGTTCTTGCGCAAGCAAAAACAAAAGATGAATTAAAAGCAGAACGTGAAGTTTTAAAGTCAGAGATGAAATCTAAAGATGCAGAAGATCGTAAAGCTAAGCTTGAAAAATTGACTGAACCTAAAACTTCAGGTATCTCAAGTATTGACGGGCTTGCATCAAATTCAACACAAATGTTAACTTCTACAAAGGAAATTAATGTATTAATTCCTGAAATGTACAAAAGAACAGTTGGTGAGTCTGTTGATGGTGTTGCAGATGTAACTGTTAAAAAACCTACTTTAGATGAACTTAGTGCTTTGGGATTAAATATTGCGACACAAATAAAAACAGTATCTGATGCATCAGCAACTATTGCAACAGCTTCATCTGATTTAAAAAGTGCCGGAATGATGCAAGCTCCTAAAGGTGCAAAATCATTAGGTTATTCAAAAGATGTATTGGCTTTAGTTTTACCAGAATTAAACTTAAACTTAAAAGTTGTAAATAATTTAATTTCGACTTTAAAATCATCAGGTAACTATTAATTATATGAGAAATTTAATTTTTCTTTTATTACTGTTTGTGAATGGCTTAACAGGCTATTCACAGGCAGTAGTAAAACCAGTTTTAGGCGTTGCTGAATTTACTTCAGAGGTAAATTCTAAATATTCGGGTGCAGTTGCTGAAAAAGTAGTTCAGGTTGTTACTAATTCAAAACGTTTTACCGTTGTTGACAGAACAAGTTACGACAGAGTAAAAGATGAATTGGAATTACAAAAAACAGAAGCTTTTCTTGATAGTAAAAACACTGCAAAACAAGATGCAGCCTTAGCAGCTGAAAATATCATTGTTGGAAATATTCTAAAAATGAGTGTGTATGCAATGAAAAATACAGATGGTAGTGTAAATGGCTATAAATCTAGTGTTGCTTTTACTCTAAAAGTTAACGAAGTAGAGACCGGAAAAACAACAGAAGCTGAAAGCTTTCAAACTGATGTTAGTCCGCTAATGCTATCACCGGAAAGCGCTGTAAACGAGGCTTTAAAATCTATTGAGCCTAAGTTGAGTGCGTACTTCATCAAGACATTTCCATTAACTACTAAAATTAGTAAAATCCTTGCTACAAAAAAAGAAGCTGCTGCTACGGTCTTAATTTCAGGTGGTAAAGAATTTGGATTTAAAGAAGGTGATAAATTAATCGTTGAAAAAAACGAATTAATTGATGGTAAGCCTTATCCGTCGCAAATTGGAGAACTAAAAGTGGTAAAAATTGCAGGAAGTGATTTTTCTGAATGCAGTGTTTCTGATGGTGGAAAAGAAATTTTAGCAAGATTTAATGCTGCTGAAAAGTTAACTTGTAAACTAATCGTAAAATAATCGTAAAATAACAGTGTATGTTACTACAAAAAAGAATAGGTGCTTTAATTATTCTGGTTTTACTTTCGGTAAATTATAGCTTTGGTCAAAAAAAGCTTCCAACGCCTCAGGTTAATTATGTTTCAGGAAATGCAGGAACAATTACTATGCGAGCAATTGGTAATGGCAAAAAGCAGCAAGATGCTATTAGCGAAGCCGAAAAAAATGCGATCAATGTATTGCTTTTTAGAGGGCTTCCGGAATCGGAGCAAAAAAGTGCTTTAATTGGAGGTAATGAATCAGAAGAAATAGAAAAACACAAAGAATATTTTGATCAGTTTTATACTCAAAAAAGATATAAAACTTTCATTATGTCGAGTATTCCTGTGGGAGATTTTGCCAGACAAAATGGTGGTGTAAAGAGTCAAACTTTAGATGTTAAAGTGAATCTGCTGGCATTGCGAACTGACCTTGAACAAAACAACATAATCCGCAAGTTTGGATTTTAAAATAAAATTTATGAAATATAAATGTATACATTACATTGTTTTATTTGTAACGTTTTGCGTTACAAATTTTGCATTTAGTCAAAATGCTGCAACAAATAGCGGCGGACAAGTTGTAACAGTTCAGCCTAAAATAATGGTAATTCCTTACACAAGAGAAGGAGAAGATTTGCGAACTGTTCTGGAAGAAGATCCAAATAAAAGAATTGCGATAACAAAAATTAAAGAAGGTTTTGATAGCAGAGGATTTACAACTGTAGATTTTATTGCAAAATTAAAGGCAGCTAAAGATAATCACGTTTTTACGTCAGATAGTCAAACCGATATCAAATCACAAATTATTCAAATGTCCGGAGCTGATGTTTATGTTCAGGCAGAAGTTATAATTGATCAGTCGGGTTCAGGAAATTCAGTTAAATTAATTTTGACAGGTTATGAAGCTTCAACTGGAAATTCATTGGCCAATAAAGTTGGTGAAAGCGGAAGATTTTATACCGAAGATTACAACAAATTGGCTTCGAAAGCTGTTGAAAGTTGTATTCAGGATTTCTTAAATGTAATGCAGGCCAAATTTACAGATATTGTAAACAATGGTAAATCTGTAATTGTAGACATTAGTTTTGATGCAGGTTCTCAGCACAATATGACTTCAGAAATTGGTTCTGACGGACTTCCGTTATCAGACCAAATTGAAGCTTGGATGGAGAAGAATGCATTTAAGAATAATTACCACATTCAAGGTACAACAGATTTAAAAATGATCCTTGACGATGTAAAGATTCCATTAAAAGATCAGGCAACGGGTAATAATTACAATCCAAACAAATTTGCACTTGAACTTTTTAAATTCTTCAAAGGATTAGGCTTGCAACCGGCAAAGGATATTAAAAGCAGTACAATTTACATTACAATTAAATAAATAGAGATGAAAAACATTTATTTTATAATAATAGTTTCACTTTTTTCCTTGATATCGAAAGCACAAACAAGTAAAGATATAGGGAAAATTTCTCTTTCGGTAGTGGTTCCTGAATATATGGAGGATTTAAGTGATTCTCAACTTTCAAAATTAGACACAAAAATTTCTCAAATTGTGACAGCTTCTGGCTTATCAGATTCAGGTTATAATAATAATTTTGTTATTTATCCAAAATTTGCGATTAATGAAACTAACGTTGTTGAAGGCGGAATGCAAAATATAACTGTTGTTTCTATTGAATTAAGTTTATTCGTTAAACAAGTAGATAGTAATATTTTGTTCTCAACAATTAGTAAAGCAATCAAAGGTAGCGGAAGTAGTAAAGAATTGGCAATCACAAATGCAATTACAAAAATTGCAGTAAATGACCCAGGCTACAAGAAGTTTATTGATGAAAGTAAAACGAAGATTTTTAAATATTATGAAACAAAATGTTCAGATCTTATTAAAAAATCTGATGCATATGTAAAAACACAGCAGTTTGAAGAAGCTTTGGGGCTGCTAATGTCAATTCCAGATGCTGTGAGCTGTTATAGTCAAGTTCAGGTTAAAGCAATTGAAGCCTACAAAGGTTTTCAAAAAAAGAATTGTGCTAAGCAAATACAGTTAGCAAGAAACACGATCGCAGCAAACAATTATGTTGATGCATTGAATATTTTATCTGACATTGATCCATCTTCTCCTTGTTTTAAAGAGTCGCAAACTATTGCAAAAACTGTTGAAACAAAAGTTAATGCTGAGGAGAAAAAACAATGGGATTTTCAAATGAAACAATACAATGACGAAGTAAGTTTAGAAAAACAAAGAGTAAATGCAATTAAAGATATTGCTGTTTCTTATTACAAAAGTCAAACATCGGATATTAATTACACATTAATTGTGAAGTAGAAATGAGCTAGTTGGCTTAAACTCTTTTGCGAAAAAACGTGATTTTAATACTCAAAGTTTTAATTTATTTGAAGCTGATCTGTGAATCGGAATAGGTAAAAAAAAAGCATCAGCCACGCTGATGCTTTTCAATTTCAAGTAAAAAACAATTAGCGACGGAAAGCAGGGCTTTTATTCACTGATTCGTCCATCTTAACAGTTTTTGATTTTTTAGCAGAAACCATAATTTCATGTTTGGCAACTTTACCATTTTCTTTTACTTCCAGAATATAAGTTCCGGCAGGATATGCCTCTAAACTTAAAGTTTTTGAAACCTCTAATTCGTTTGCTACAGTTTCTCCTGTGTACACCAAATTTTTGTTTTCATCATAGATAGTAAAAACTGATTTCTCAACGGAGTTTAAAGTAAAACTAACTACTTTTCCATTTCCGGTTTTTATATTCAAAATATAATCCCCTTTTCCATCAATTGCATACGTAAAAATTGTTGTTAAAAATACGGCAACAACTAAGCCCACCTTCGTTAAATTTGTCATGTCTTTTTTAATTGTTTATTACTCTTTTTGGAACGCGTAAAACTACAAATAGAAATTTAATTTTATGCAAAAAACTTACTTTTTTCTGTACTTAAATTGCTGAATTAAAGATGTTTCTGTGTTTTATACGAACTATATACGTATTTACTGGGATGACGGTTGTTTTTATTTGCTATTTTTTTAATAGTGTAAAAACGACCTTTTTATAATTATTAAGAATATTTTTCTAAAATTATAGAAATCAGTTGTTTGTGATCGGAAATGGACATAAAAAAACAGCTCAATAACGATAAAGAGCTGTTTAAAACGTATTATTTTACTAACTAGATAAATTCACTTTTATACTGACTCAGTATAAACTTTTTTAGCGTACTGCTACGCTTGTTTTTTTAGCAGAAAAACCTGCTTTATAACTGGATGAAATTGCTTTTCTTGACAATACTGTGGCAGCATCGGTAATTGTAATTTCATGTCTTACTTTTTTTATACTATCCTCAACCTCTAAGAAGTAAGTTCCTTCAGGAAGTTCTTCCAGATTAAAAGTTCTCAAAATTCCATCTTTACCTGAAGCATTTTCAGAATAAAGTAAACTACCGTCTTTATCATAAATGGCGAGGTTAGCTTTTTGCACTTTGTTAAGGGCAAACGTAATCAGCTTTCCGTTGGCTTTTAATACATGAAGATTAAAATCTTCATTTCCGTCAATTGCATACGTACTCATTCCTGTAAAAAGCACTGCACATACTAAACTTAATTTTAAAATCTTTTTCATGACTTTTGTTTTTTAGATTAATAGTTCTAATTCTCTGATGCTAAATTACTTCGGAGATGCTAATTTTCTCACAACTCTATTTTCTTATTTATGTGCTATATTCTCATTTACGAAACCGTTATAGGTTAAATTTTGAATTTTGTTTAAGGTTATTGTTAATTCTGTTGTTATGCTTTAATGTTTTGAAAAAGTTAAGGTAATGTGGTTTTATCTCTATTTCTTACAAAATTCATGTTTAAGAATTTGCCTTCAAGGTGCGCAAGGTTTTCTATCAAAGATTGTTTGTAGTAACCGTAAAGTTCGCAAGGCTTTATCAATAATTAGCTTTGCGAACTTTGCGTTTTTGTAAGAAATATACATAAAAAAACCTTGCGCACCTTGCGGTTAAACGATTAAGTTAAAAGCAAAAAAAAACAGCTCAATAACCACAAAGAGCTGTTTTAAAACAATCACGTTTTTACTTTACTAACTATCTAACCTCATTTTTATACTTTATGCGAGTATAAACTTTTTTAACGTACTGCTACGTTTGAATTTTGAGCAGAGAAATCTGCTTTATATGTAGATGAAACTGCTTTAGAAGATAATACTGATTTGTCATCGGTTATCGTAATTTCATGTCTCACTTTTTTAACACTGTCTTCAACTTCTAAGAAATAAGTTCCTTCCGGAAATTCTTCTAAACTAAAAGTTCTTAAAATTCCATCCTTACCTGAAGCGTTTTCAGTATAAAGTAAAGAACCGCTTTTGTCATAAATACTCAAACTTGCTTTGTGTACCTGGTTTAGAGCAAACGTAATTAGCTTTCCATTAGTTTTTAATACATGAAGGTTGAAATCGTTGTTACCGTTTTCATTTCCATCAATTGCATAAGTACTCAACCCGGTTAAAAGGACTACACAGACAAAACTTAATTTTAAAATCTTTTTCATAGCTTTTAGTTTTAAATGATTAACTCATTTCTCTGATGCTAAATTACTTCGATAACAGTTTTTTTTGCACAACTCTATTGGCCAATTTATGTGCTGTATTCTCATTTACGAAACCGTTATAGGTTAAAATTTGAATTATTATAGGTGTTTTTGTTAATTAGGTTGTTATTTTTTAATATTTGGTGTTTTTTGAGGATTTTACAAAGTAGCGCTAATTCTTACGAAAATGCTATATGTTTATAAAAAGACAAGATTAAATAGTATATGTTAAAAAAAACAATCAAAAAAATATGAGTACTAAAAAAAATAGCCTGATAATCGTAATTTGGAGTTTGTAATTTTCTGCTTTTTTGTGAGATATTCTCATTTACGAAACCGTTATAGGTTAAAAAGTAAATTATGTTAGGTGTTTTTGTTAAATTTGCTATTATTTTCTAAAGACTCTATCATGAAGACTATTGCCCCAGCTCTTGAAGTGATATCTAATTCTTACGGAAGCTCCTTTACCTATACCAAACATGCTGAGAAAACCAACAGCAAGGCACATATATGGCATTACCATCCCGAAATTGAGTTGGTTTACATAAATGGGGGGGCAGGGAAAAGACAAATAGGGAGCCATGTTTCGTATTATACCAATGGTAGTTTGCTTTTGATAGGGGCAAACCTGCCACATTGTGGTTTTACAAATGAACTAACAGGAAATAAAGATGAGACTGTAATTCATATTAAACCTGAATTTTTAGGGAATGACTTTTTTGTCGTACCCGAAATGAGAAAGGTCCGAAATGTTCTGAGTCAGTCAAAAGGAGGAATCGCTTTTGGTGGAGAAACGAAGAAAAAGGTAGGTGAAAGAATCGAAATGATGGAAAATCAACTTCCATTTGAGCGTTTGTTGACCCTTTTGAGTATTTTGGATGAGCTAGATTCATCAGAAGAATATACGGTGCTGAATGCCGACGGTTTTTCGTTAGAATTGCAAACGCAGGACAATGACCGTATGAATGTAATCTTTAATTACGTGAAAGACCATTTTCAGGAATCAATTGCGATAGACGAAGTTTCAAGTTTGATAAGCATGACAACACCTTCTTTTTGCCGTTACTTTAAAAAGATCTGTAATAAAACATTTACAGAGTTTGTAAACGAATACCGTTTGGTGCACGCTTCAAAACTTTTGGCAGAGAAGCCTATAAGTATCAATGAAGTGTGTTACGAAAGCGGGTTCAATAATTTTAGTCACTTTAGTAAATCTTTCAAACAATATACTGGTAAAAGCGCCTCACAGTATCGTCTCGAACATAAAATTATTATTAGCTAAAGAGGATGTATTATTAAGTTTCTGAGATGCAGCGTATTAATATTCAGAAAAAGTAAAGACTTTTTTTGCATTTTTTGGAGTATAAAATCGGCGTTTCTGTAGGTTGTGTAGTTTTTTTGTCAATTTACCGACAAAGGTTGTTGTTATAAAATTTATATTTACATGTTTGTTATGCTTAAAATGTAACAATCAGGGCAAGAATATATTTAACACAATCAACTAAACTTTATAACTGCATGAATTTATTTAGAAAACGAATTGCGTTTCTCCTTATTGGAATGGCTTTTTTAAGCTGTAGCAAAAAAGAAACGGTATTTTCAGATCCGCTACTAACCAACCGAGATACCACGGTAAACCCTGCTGAAGATTTTTTTAACTATGCTAATAATGGCTGGTTTAAAAAAAATCCTATTGCTGCTACTGATAGTAATAATGGTATCATGAGAATTGTAATGGATACTATTAATAAGCAAATTAAAAGTATCTGCGAAAACTCGGCAAAAGACGAATCCCTCGCTAAAGGCAGCAACAAACAAAAGATAGGTGATTTTTACGCTTCAGGAATGGATACCACTGCGATTGAAAAAGCTGGTTTGTCTCCGTTAAATACAGAAATTAAAAAGATCAGTGAAATTAAAGATGTTTCGGGGCTGGTCAATACAATTGCACATTTGCAAACGGTTGGAGCAGATCCCGGTTTTTCATTTTATGTTGCGCAGGATGATAAAATCAGCACCAAGTATGCGTTGTTTTTCGGGCAAGGTGGTATTGGAATGGGGCAAAGAGATTATTATCTGGATACTGATAAACGAAATGTTGAAATTCGTGCAGCATATCTGGCACATCTTAAAACAATGATGCGATTAACAGGTGAAGAAGAATCTCTTGCTGCAAAAAATGCGGCAGTAATATTGAAACTTGAGACCGAACTGGCAAAATCATCCCGAAAATTAGAGCAATTACGTGATCCAATCAAAAATTACAATAAATTAAGTATTGATCAGTTCAATGCTCTTACGTCCAATATCGATTGGAAGAAAGTCCTGCAGATTTTAGGAGTGACCAAAGCTGATTCTGTAATTGTTGGTCAACCGGAATTTTTTAAAGCCCTAAATTCGACACTTAAAAGTTATACGATCGAAGAATGGAAAACGTATTTGAAATGGAATCTTATAAATAGTTATTCCCCTTATTTGAATTCGGCTATTGAAAAGCAAAATTTCAAATTCAATTCTACAGTATTAAACGGTGTATCGACTCAAAAACCACGTTGGAAGAGAGTAGTAGAACAAACCGATTCGTCTTTAGGAGAATTAATTGGTCAGGTATACGTTGCTGATTATATGCCAAAAGGTGTAAAAGAGAAACTGCTCGAAATAGGAAACAATATTCGTGATGTATTTGCTTCGCACATTAAAAAGTTAGACTGGATGAGTGAGGTTACCAAACAAAAAGCATTGTATAAGTTGAGTAAAATGGTAATGAAATTAGGGTATCCTGATAAATGGAAGGATATGAGCCAGCTTTCAATAGATAGAAACTCGTACTGCGGAAATGTAATGAGAGCTAATATTTGGGATTATAAATTTATGATAAACAAATATGGTAAACCGGTTGACAGAAACGAATGGGTTATGCAACCACAAACCTACAATGCTTATTATAACCCAAGTAATAATGAGATTGTAATACCAGCCTGTAACATTATCGTTCCGGGTTACGAAGGTCGTATGCCGGACGATGCCATACTATATGGAATTATTGGAGGTTCGTTTTTTGGACATGAGATCACACATGGTTTTGACGATCAGGGGAGTCAATACGATGAAAAAGGAAATTTAAACAATTGGTGGACAGCAGAAGATTTGAAGAAATTTAAAACCAAGACAAAATTAATTGTAGATCAATACAACAAATTCAGCATACTTGGAAAAAATGTAAACGGAGATGCTACTCAAGGTGAAAATATTGCCGATTTGGGAGGTGTTATTATGGGGTATGAAGCATTTCAAAAAACAGCTCAATATAAAAACAAGGAAAAGATCAGCGGACTAACTCCTGATCAGCGTTATTTTCTAGCCTACGCTTATTCCTGGATGATCAATAGGAGGAATGAGTCAAAAATCAATCAAATTATGACCGATGTACATGCACCTGAGCAATTCAGAGTTAACGGGCCGTTGAGTAATATTCCGGAGTTTCATAAGGCATTCAATGTCAAAAAAGGAGATAAAATGTATCAGCCGGATAGCTTGCGAGTAGTAATCTGGTAATGCTTGTCTTTTCAAAATATTAAAGCCATTCGTTTCGACGAGTGGTTTTTTTTTTGCCGCAGATTTTGGGGATTAGAATGATTTTGATTTGGAGTTTTTTTGCCGCGAATTCTACGAATTCCACGAATTGCGCGAATTTGATTTACGAATGTTGATGTTGGATATTTTTAATCTGTGGCTGTATTTTTTGCCACAGATTTTGGGGATTAAAATGATTTTGATTTGGATTTTTTTTTGCCACGAATTCCACGAATTCCGCAAACTTAACTTGCGAATGTTAGTGTAGGATACTTTTACTCTGTGGGAATCTGGTTAATCTGTGGCTGTTTTTTTGCCACAGATTTTAGAGATTAGGATGATTCTGGTTTGGAGTTTTTTTGCCGCGAATTACACGAATTGCGCAAATTTGATTTGCGAATGCTGGTGTTAGGTATATTTTAATCTCTAAGAATCCATTAATCTGTGGCTGTATTTTTTGAGTAATTTATGTCCCATTTAATTGGTAGAAATTTTTGAAATTCGTGGCAAAACTAACTTTCAAACCTAAATAAAAAAATCCAACAAATTCCTTGATTCTGTGTCGAAAAAACGACCGGATTTTTCATAAGGTTCATTTTGAAAAAGTTATATTTACAATCCTTAATCAGAAAAATTTAAATATGAAAAACTTTAGAATTTTAGTATTTGCTGTTTTTTTGGGCGTTACTTCAATGAGTTATGCGGCAAAAGTAGATACGTTACAAGTTGCGAGTACAGCCATGAGCAAAACCTACAAAGCTGCGGTTGTTTTACCAAATTCGTATGCAAAAAGTAAATCGGCATTTCCGGTGATGTATTTACTGCATGGGGCTTACGGACATTTTAGCGACTGGCTGAAAAACACACCCAATAAAAAATTAGTGCAAAATTTATCCGATCAATACAATATTATTATTGTCATGCCCGAAGGAGAAACGTTTAGCTTTTATCTGGACAGTCCGGTGAATAAAGGAAGTCAGTTTGAAACTTTTATCACACAGGAAGTGATTGAGAAAGTAGATAAAACATACCGAACCATAAGCAACAAAAGCGGAAGAGTCATTACAGGTCTTTCTATGGGAGGGCATGGTGCTTTGTATTTGTCTGCCAAACATCCGGATTTGTTTTGCGCAGCTGGTAGCATGAGTGGTGCGGTCGATATGAGTGTAATGCTTAATAGAGATGCATCGGCACAGATCGTAAAATTAATGCAGCCCGTTTTTGGTGATAAAAGCGACAGTTCCGAAATGTATGCGCAATATGCGGTAATGGGAATGCTAGACAAACTAAAAACAAATAAACTCCCTTTAATTATAGATTGTGGTGTCGATGATTTTTTGATAGAACCCAACCGAGAATTGCACCGAAGATTGGTTTATAATAAGGTAGATCACGATTATACAGAACGTGGTGGAGCACATACCTGGGATTACTGGGAGAATTCATTGCCTTATCATGTGTTATTTTTTAATAAAATACTACTTAAAAATCAGCAGGTTATGAAAAAATAATGGAAAATTCTAACAAGAACGGTGCGAAATATTTTTTTTGGTTTGATTTTTGGAATACCTTTATATATGTATATTCTAAAAACAAATAATACCACAGAAATTATGAAAAAGATACTTACCTTGTTAGCAGTTGCAGTCGTTGGACTAATCGGATTTTCAAGTTGTGAAGGACCAGAAGGGCCTCCGGGATTAGATGGGCCAAAAGGAGATCCTGGATTTGTTAGTGAAGTTTTTGAGCTTCAGAATGTAAATTTTAGCTACAATAGTACTGACGGTTACAATATTTATCAAAAATTGAATCCAGTGATCGTAGATTCTGATGTAATTTTAATTTACAGACTGGTAGGAACAGTTAATCCAACTACTCCAATCTGGCAGCAAATTCCTAGAACAGTTTATACATCAAAAGGTGATTTTGATTACGATTTTGATTTTAGTAAAAGTGATTTTACTATTTATGCAGGAGGAAGTTATGATTTGGCTTTGACGCCTGAGTTTATAAAAAATCAAACTTTTAGAATTGTAATTGTGCCGGGAGCATTTTCAAGTACAGGTAAATCAGTAAATAAAGCCGATTACTCTGATTATAATGCGGTTATTAAAAAATACAACATTGATGATAGTAAGGTTAAGGTGCTAAACTAATCATTAGAGTATGATATAAAAAAAGGAGATCGAAAGATCTCCTTTTTTTGTTTATGATATTTTTAGATCCTATTCCGGATCTGCATCTGTCAATTCTTTTTCTTCTCCGAATTTTAAAGAAACCAAGATTCCAACTAAAAGAGAAAGGGCAATGAAGGCTAAAGAAGCCCATTCCGGTACATGGAAAAAATCGTGAAGCAGCATTTTTAATCCTACGAAACTTAAGATCGCAATAAGGCTATATTCCAGATAACTGAATTTTGCCAACATATTGGCTAAGAAAAAGTACATCGAACGTAATCCCAGAATAGCAAAAATATTAGAACTGAATACCAAAAATGGATCAGAAGTAATGGCTAGAATGGCGGGTACGCTGTCTACCGCAAAAAGAACGTCCATGAATTCAATCACAATAAGGGCTACAAATAATGGAGTAGCTGCTTTTTTTGCCGTTTTTGTGGGAATGAAAAATTTCTCTCCATCCATTTGGGAAGTAATCGGAATAATTTTTCCCAGTGTTTTGTAGATAAAAGAGTCTTTGGGCTGAAAATCTTCATTGTCTCCGGTGAACAACATTTTGATGGCTGTAAAAAGCAGGAAGGCGCCAAATAGATAGGTAGTCCAGCTAAACTTATTGATGAGCATTACTCCAAAGAAAATCATTAATCCGCGGAAAACAACGGCACCCAGAATTCCCCAGAATAAAACACGGTGCTGGTATTTTTGAGGTATTTTGAAGGAAGCAAAAATAATTGCGATGACAAAAATATTGTCAACGCTTAACGATAATTCAATCAGATAACCGGTTATAAACTTCATAGAAGCTACAGCGGGTTTCAGATTATCAGGATTTGCAATATAATCTGTAGTATAGAGCCAATAAATAACTCCTGAAAAAAGAAAAGAAAGGGTTACCCAGATAAGAGTCCATTTGCTTGCTTCTTTAGTACTAATGATATGTGGGTTTTTGTTAAAAACGCCTAAGTCTAAAGCAAGAATAAGTGCAACAGCTATTAAGAAGAAAATCCAAACCATTAGGATGTTTTTTTAGTGATTCACAAAGATAGTTTTTAAATTAAATCTAAAAATGAATTATTAAAAAGTTAACTCTAAAATGTTCTGTTGTTTAGATGTTAAAGGTTTTTAAAAGACAGGTTTACAAAAAAAAAGTGCCCTTCATAATTGAGGGGCACTTTTGAGTATGATATAGCTAATAATTACAATGCTGAATTTACAGTTTTGATAATTCTCGCAGCGATTTTATATGGGTCACCGTTTGAAGCAGGTCTTCTGTCTTCTAACCAGCCTTTCCAGCCTTTTTGTACAGTCATTAATGGAATTCTGATAGAACATCCTCTGTCTGAAACACCATAAGAGAAATCATGGATAGAAGCAGTTTCGTGTTTACCGGTTAAACGTTGGTCGTTGTAAGCTCCGTAAACGGCGATATGTTCAGCAGTAACAGGACGGAAAGCTTCACAGATTCTTTCGTAAGTAGCCTGATCTCCACATGTTCTTAACACCTCGTTAGAGAAGTTAGCGTGCATACCTGAACCATTCCAGTCTGTGTCTCCAAGTGGTTTTGGGTGGTATTCGATGTAATAACCGTATTTTTCAGTCAAACGATCTAATAAGTAACGGGCAACCCAGATCTCATCTCCGGCTTTTTTAGCGCCTTTAGCGAATAATTGGAATTCCCATTGTCCACAGGCAACTTCCTGGTTGATACCTTCAAAATTGATTCCCGCTGCAATACATAAATCAGCATGCTCCTCAACTAATTTTCTTCCGTGAGTATTTTTTCCTCCTACAGAACAGTAGTACATCCCTTGTGGAGCAGGGTAACCTCCAACTGGAAATCCAAGAGGAAGTTGAGTTTTAGTGTCCATGATGAAGTATTCTTGTTCGAATCCAAACCAAAAATCATCATTATCATCATCAATTGTGGCTCTACCGTTAGACGGGTGTGGTCTTCCATCAGCATACATAACTTCTGACATTATCAGGTATCCATTAATACGTGTTGGATCCGGATAGATTGCAACTGGAACTAAAAGACAGTCAGAAGATCCGCCTTCGGCTTGTTTGGTTGATGAACCATCAAATGACCAATTCCCAAGTTCTGCTAACGTTCCTTTGAAATTTTCGTGCTCTTCAACTTTAGTTTTACTTCTAAGATTTTGGGTTGGTTCATATCCATCTAACCAAATGTATTCTAACTTAATTTTAGCCATAATAATATAAATTAATTTTTTTGTTTTTTTTTCGTTGGGTCAAAGATAGATTTATTTTTTCACTCCTAAAAATTAGGGGGGCTATTTTGTTTAGAGTGATACTATTTTTTAGATAAGCGTAATTTTTGAAGGGGTATATTTTTAAAAAAGTAATTTTATATAGCGTAAAAAGGCAAATTCGTAAAAATGAGGGGCTGTTATTAAATTTTTAAACCATAGAATTGTGAAAAAATGTTGATTTAATGAATAATACTGCGGCATTTTGTTATATTTCTTTGAATCAAATTCATTATTCTTTGAAAAAAGCGTTTAATGTTGATAAATCGTTGGATAATATTCTAAAGTTTATGTTTCAAACAGGGGAGTTTATTGTTTATATTTGTTTCTCTTTTTTAATGAAAATAATTACAAATCTTTAAACTTATATACATGTCAACATTACGTTTCCAAGCTTTACAAGAAGCTTCTACAAGAAAGCCGGTACATTTTGAAGAAATAGACAGAAAATCGAACATCTTTGGTTCAAATGTGTTTAATGAAAAAGCAATGAAGCAATTTTTAACTTCTGATGCTTTAAAAGGAGTAAGAGATGCCATTCAACATGGAACTAAAATAGACAGAAAACTGGCTGATTATATCGCCATGGGCATGAAAGAATGGGCATTGTCAAAAGGTGTTACCCATTATACACACTGGTTTCAGCCTCTTACAGGAACAACAGCAGAAAAGCATGATGCTTTTTTTGAAACTTCTTATGATGGAAGTGATCCTGTAGAAAAGTTTGGAGGAGCACAATTGGTACAACAGGAACCAGATGCTTCAAGTTTTCCAAATGGCGGAATCAGAAATACATTTGAAGCGAGAGGTTATACCGCCTGGGATCCAACTTCTCCGGCATTTATTTATGGTACGACTTTGTGTATTCCAACTGTATTTATAGCCTACACAGGAGAAGCTTTGGATAATAAAATTCCGTTGTTAAGAGCTTTATCTGCTATGGACGAAGCAGCGACAGAAGTATGTAAATATTTCGATAAAAATGTAAAGAAGGTTACCGCTACTTTAGGCTGGGAACAAGAATACTTTTTAATTGATAAGGCATTGGCCAATTCCCGTCCTGACTTAATGATGACAGGAAGAACCTTATTAGGGCATACTTCGGCAAAAGGACAACAGTTAGACGATCATTATTTTGGATCTATTCCGACGCGCGCATTAACTTACATGAGAGATTTAGAGCAGGAGTGTATGCTATTAGGTATACCTGTAAAAACACGTCATAATGAAGTAGCACCTAATCAGTTTGAACTAGCTCCAATTTTTGAAGAGACCAATTTGGCGGTAGATCATAACTCTTTATTAATGGATGTGATGCAAAGAGTAGCAGAGCGTCATGATTTTAAAGTGCTGTTTCATGAAAAACCTTTTAAAGGAGTAAATGGTTCGGGAAAACATAACAACTGGTCATTGGCAACAGATACAGGAGTTAATTTATTGAGTCCGAGTAAAACACCAATGAGCAATCTGCAATTTTTAACCTTCTTTATCAATACGATTAAGGCAGTTAACGATTACGAAACTTTATTAAGAGCCTCTATTGCAACGGCGAGCAACGATCATCGTTTGGGAGCTAATGAGGCACCTCCGGCAATCATATCTGTTTTTATCGGAGCGCAATTGTCTAAAGTATTGTTGGAATTGGAGAGTGTAACCACCGGAAAATTATCTCCTGAGGAAAAAACAGATTTAAAATTAAACGTTGTTGGAAAAATTCCGGACGTTCTTTTGGACAATACAGACCGAAACAGAACTTCGCCTTTTGCTTTTACAGGAAACAAATTTGAGTTTAGAGCGGTGGGTTCGAATGCCAACTGTTCAAACGCAATGACTACCCTGAATGCTATTGTGGCCAAACAATTGAAGGATTTTAAAATAGAAGTAGACGGTTTAATCGAATCTAAAGACATGAAGAAAGACGATGCGATCTTTAATGTTTTAAGAGAATACATCAAGCAGTCTAAAAAAATTCTTTTTGAAGGTGATGGCTATAGTGATGCCTGGGAAAAAGAAGCGGCTAAAAGAGGGTTGAGTAATTTTAAAACTACTCCGGAAGCGATTAAAGCGAAAGTTTCGAAACAGGCTCTGGAATTATTTGACGAACTTGGAATTCTGAATCATGTTGAAGCAGAAGCCCGTTACGAAATTGAATTGGAAGAATACACTAAGAAAATCCAGATCGAAGGGAGAGTATTAGGAGATATTGCCAGAAACCATGTTATTCCAACTGCTATTCGCTACCAAAATACTTTAATTGAAAATGTAAAAGGGTTAAAAGAGATTTTTGGTAAAGAGTTTGATACCATTGCAAAAGAACAAATTGTTCTGATCAAAGAAATCTCAGGTCATATAGAAGGAATCAATTCTAAAGTACTGGCGATGACCAGTGAACGAAGAACGGCAAATCAATTGACCGATGCGCAAAAAATGGCAGAAGCTTATTGTAATAAAGTAAAACCTTATTTTGAAGACATCCGCAATCACTGTGATAAATTAGAATTGTTAGTAGACGATGAAAGCTGGACTTTGACGAAATACAGAGAATTGTTGTTTACCAAGTAACATTTAGAATATACGCTTTCTTAAATCCTGTCTTTTTCAAGACAGGATTTTTTTTATGATTTTGTTAAAAAATTGATATTATGATTTTGTTTTAACAAATGTCTAAGTTAAATTGTGATCAAATTATGAAAAGTAGCTTTTTTCCTGCTAAGAAAAAAAAGCATTAAAGTAGTTCATCGAGATAGTTTTACACTTCATCGAAAAGTAATTAAGATATTGGAAAATAGGTATTTATACCTGTTTTGGTTGGTGATAAGTTTTCTAATTTTGATCATGAAGAAAGAAAATAAAAGCTTTGATTTTTATTTTTGAATGAAGATTTTGAGTGCATGATTTCCCTAAATCATACTGACCTACATAATAAATTGAATTAATAACCAATTAAATATATTTATTATGAAAAAAGCAATTTTAAGCATCTCCGCGATGCTGTTTGTGGGAGTCGCAGCTTTTGCGCAAGGTAACATGAGTGATGTGGACCAGACAGGTTTATTAAATGGTGCACTGGTAATTCAGGTAGGAGCAACTAATAGCTCAGATGTTGACCAAATAGGTATTGCCAACGTTGCAATTGTAGGACAATATGGAGATGATAATGAGTCTACTGTTGGACAATTAGGAGGAGGAAATGTTGCTGTAGTAACACAAATCGGAGACAATAATGATTCTAGCATCGCTCAGGGAATCTGGTTCGGTAATCTTGCAGTTACTACTCAAATTGGAGCTTACAACAATTCTGATGTATTACAGATAGGTAACTTCAATACAGCTACTACTAATCAATTTGGTCTTGCCAATAACGCTTTGACACTTCAATTCGGAAATGACAACACCGCATCTACAGATCAATTTGGACTGTTTAACAATGCAGCTACTTTACAATTAGGCTGGGACAACACTTCTAGTATTCAACAATACGGAGCCGGCAACTTTGCAGCCACTGCACAATTTGGAAACGATCATATGAGTACAGTTACTCAAACAGGTTTCTTAAATGGAAGTGTAGTAATTCAATCTAACTAAGAATAAACCAGGAAAAGGAAGAACTTGAACTATTAAGTTCTTCCTTTTTTTAAATTACAATAGGTCATGAAACGTTTAGCCACTTTTATATTCTTACTAATCACAGGGATTTTATTCTCTCAAGTAATTGATGTGAATAGGAGTGACTATTTATTAAATGAAGCATACAATCGCAATCAAAATCAAGCAGTAAATCAATATATTAAAAGCAGCAACATTGTTAATGTTGCTCAAATTGGAAACTACAATCAAGCCAATTTAACCATCATAAGTAATAATGCTTATGTTACCGCAGAACAGACAGGCAACAATAACTACATGAATGTCTACAAATATGCTGATGAAATCAATCAGTCCTACACACAAACAGGCAATAACAATTATATAAATGATACTTCGATGTATTCGCGTGGAGTCACTTCCATGGCAATCAATCAGTACGGCAATAATTTATCGGTAATCAGTACCGGCTCAAATTCGATATCTAAAGATTTAATAATTAATCAAACGGGAAACTCGGGGACAATTTACATATTCAATCGATAGTATCATGAAAAAGTATTTGAGCATATTGATTATTGTTTTTGCTATTTTTTTTTCTGAATCTGGATTTTCTCAGGAAGTTCACATTGAAGTAAAAGCCAAAATAGAAGTAAAAGAAATAGAAAATTTACTTGCTATTACGGGAACTGCAGAAAACTTAAAATCGCAGTTTAAGAACATATCATATAAATTGACTGTATTTAAAAAAAATAAAAAAAACTCGAATAAATCAAATAATGCTCAGGATGGCAGAGTCACATTAGAACCGATTCAAAAAGTTGAACTTTCTAAAACGCAAGTTAATTTTACACCAGAAGATGAGATTATAATATTGCTATTAATTTATGATGAAAAAAATGAATTGATAGGGAAAGACCGTGTTGTTTTTGGAGAAGAAAAAGTATCGGATGCCGGAAAACCAATTCCTGTAGATGGAATTGAAATGATCGGGATTGTTGCTAATGATACCAAAACAAAACTGGGGAATGATTTTTATGATTTTTTTTATGCACAATATTCAAAGCTAAGAATTAATACAAGTAAAATCGTGACCGTTCAGGAGGAATTGACTTTTGGACGTACAACAAAAATTACTATTCTGATAGATGGAGAAATAGTGGAAGAATTTATTTCACGTCCGGACGAAGATTTTTTAAAATACATGGCAGAATCTGCCGCATCAAAAGCATTTAAGTATTTTAAAGACATCGAAAAACAGAATAAAATAATAACTCAGTATTAATAAATAACTCAATATTAATAATCGAGAAGTAATTTTTTGTAGAGGAGTTTATCTTTTTTTAATGTAGGAAACTAAATAACAGCAATATGAAAAAATTAATTTCATTCGTATTTGTGTTGGGTTTTTGTACCGTTTCTTTTGCACAGGATCTTGCTTATAAGCCTATTAATCCGGCTTTTAGCGGTGGTGAAACTTTTAATTATCAATGGATGCTTAGTTCTGCACAGGCACAAAATGATTATAAAGATACCACTGCAAACGGCGGATACAAGCAGCCAACAGATCTGGAACGTTTTAAAAGTACTTTAAATAATCAATTGCTCAATAGAATTTCAAATTCATTATTTGATAGTCAATTTGGTTCAGGTACAGGTTCTGGAGGTGGTACTGGAGGCGGTACCGGTGGAGGACTTACTCCTGGTAATTATGTCTTCGGAACGCTGTCTGTGGATATTTACAATTCTAACTTAGGAATGGTTGTCAATATTCTGGATATAGAAACTGGCGAGCAAACGCAAGTTATTATACCGGGTAAATAGTCTGGTATTCGATTTTTATAAAAAGTAAGTTCATGTTTTATTATTAAAAAATAACTAATTATGAATAAAACTCTCCTTTTTCTACTATTAATAACCTGCCTACTCTCAGGATGTGGCGCTTATTTTAATCAACCCGTAGGAGTTCAGAAAGCTGTTTTTGGAGAAAACACTTCTGCAACTGAACATTTAGTCGATATGCCAAAACCAAAAGAACAAATTGTGGTAGGGGTGTATAAATTTAAAGACCAGACAGGTCAATACAAAGCGACTGAAGTTGGAAGCACATTTAGCACAGCAGTTACTCAGGGTGCTACCTCTATTTTAATAAAAGCACTTCAGGATTCAAAATGGTTTGTTCCTATAGAACGCGAGAATCTTGGAAATTTATTAAACGAACGAAACATTATCCGGTCTACACGTCAGGAATATGAGGCAAAAAAAGAAGGCGGTGAAGCAGTATTGACTCCTTTATTGTTTGCAGGAGTTTTACTGGAAGGTGGTATTATTTCCTATGATACCAATATTATTACCGGAGGTTTCGGAGCCCGATATTTTGGCGCCGGAGGTTCTACTCGATACCGACAAGATCGCGTTACAGTATATTTAAGATTGGTTTCCACTTCAAACGGAAAAATATTAAATACTGTTTATGTTTCTAAGACAATCTTATCACAAAGTATAGATGCCAGTTTATTTCGATATGTAAATCTAAATCGACTTTTGGAAGTAGAAACCGGTTTTACCAGAAACGAACCCATTCAGCTGGCAGTTACCGAAGCCATAGAAAAAGCCGTTGAAGGTCTTATTGTACAAGGAATCAAAGACAAGCTTTGGGAAGTGAATGCACCTCAAAATCAAATCGATGCTTTTGTATCAGCCTATGATGCGGAAAAAAGCGAAGCCGATCTGGCACAATTATACGATAGAAATTTAGAAGATAAAAGAGGCCTTTTTGGTATAGAGGTTTCCGGAGGAACAGCCATTATACAAGGCGATTATAAAAGTCCGGAGCCGGCACCAATGGTCAGAGGAGCGGTGAAGTATTTTTTCACTCCGGCTTTTAATATAAGTGCCTCGGCCAATGCATTCAAAATTGGGAATAAAGGAAGAGACAAATTGGGATATGTATCTACAGATCTAAATCTCGAATGCATCATATTGCCTCACGATATCCTGACTCCATTTGTTTTTGGTGGTTACGGATTTGAATTTAATAAGGAATACAAAAATTTTCATAGTAAAGTTCAGTTTGGAGGTGGTTTAGAATATATGGCGACCAGTAATTTAGGAGTAAAATTATTCGCAGAATATAATATGACCTTTAGCGACAATGTTGATTATATCGTAAGAGGTAAAAGAGATGATTATTACTGGAGACTTGGTTTGGGACTCACTTATTACTTTCCAAAAAGTTCCAAGCATAAGAAAAGATAGTTCGTCAATACATATACTGTAATAGAACGATATTTTTTCGAGAACAAATAGAGAAAAAAGTCAATATAAGTTTAACAAAATCAAGACCGCAATGAAAATAGGACTAAAAATATTGATATGCTTTATGCTTTTGGTTTCTTGTAGTGAAGATCAAATCGATGAAACAGGAACGGGAGCAATAAAAGGAAGAGTAGTAGATGCCCGAACATATGAAGGAATAGAAAACGCACGTATTTCTTCAAGCCCAACTACGAGTACCGTATTTTCGGATAAAGACGGATATTTCGAGATAGATAATATAACAATGGGAAAATACTCTTTTCAAGCACAGAAAGATGGTTTTACCGCCAGATTTGAACCTGCGACCGTTGAGAAAGACATAACAGCTCAGATTATTTTTGAGTTGCAAGTCTCTACTGCCAACAACAAACCACCAGATGTTCCTGTATTAACCGCACCTACAGACAATGCTATAGGACAACCGCTAACACTAGATTTAACCTGGACGGCAAAAGATCCGGAATCAGATCCGATGACCTATACCGTTACGGTGAAAAACGGAACAACAGACGAAACTAAAACCTATGCCAGTTTAAAAGACGCAAAACTTAACATTTCAGGTTTAAGTTTTAGCACGAAATACTATTGGCAGGTAACAGCCGATGATGGAATTAATAAACCAATAAATAGTGTCACAAACTCCTTTACGACTTTAGCATTTCCAAATCCGAGATATTTGTATGTTAAAAAAGTAAAAAATAACAACGTCATTTATACCGCCGATGAATCCGGAAACGAACTTCAGCTGTCATCTGCCGAAGTAAACAGCTACAGACCGAGAAAAAATTTAAGCATCAACAGAATTGCTTATATAAGTTCTGACGGCTCATTAAATCAAATTTTCACAATGAATCCGGATGGTACTGATGTCAAAAAAATCACAAACTTTATACCTATAGCAGGATTTAATATGGAGCATGTGAATTATTGCTGGAGCACCAACGGAAGACAAATTATTTATCCAAATTTTGATAGATTGTATCGCATTGATTCTGACGGATCGGGATTGATTCAATTGTTTAAAACGCCAAACGGAAAATTCATTTCAGAATGTGAATGGAGTCAGGACGGGTCGCAAATTGTACTTAAAGTAAATGATATGTCGGGTTACAATGTTGAGATATATGTGATCAATACCGCCGGTGATGTGTTGTATCAGGTACTTTCCGGAGTAACAGGTGGAGCAAGTGGTATTAGTATTTCTGTAGACAATAGTAAAATTGCTTATACCAGAGATATTTCAGGATTCGAAAATTCGACTTACAGACGATTAGACTCCAGAATATTTATTTACAATGTTGCTACCAATACTTCAACCGAACTAGCAAGTCAAAAACCAAATGGATTTAATGATTTCGATGTAAAATTCTCTCCAAATGAAGCAGAGCTGATTTATGTCAATACCTCAAATGATGGTTTATCAGCCAACACGATACAAAAAGTTACTATTTCCAGTAGCAATAGTAATGGCTCCAGAACAACACTATTTCAGAACGCCTCAATGCCGGATTGGAGGTAAAATACTAAAAACTCAATTTTTGATAACCAATTTTATAGAAAAAAATCGGCAGTGCCTAAAAGCCTGCCGATTTTTTTTGCGAATCAGACATACGAATCAATCAAAGAATTAAAAAAAGGGATTATCTTTGCACCACATCAACACAAACTAAGTTACATGAGTTCAGATTCTAGCAAAAGGTACGCACAAAGAGGTGTTTCGGCATCAAAAGAAGACGTACACAACGCCATAAAAAATATTGATAAAGGTTTATTCCCGCAGGCATTTTGTAAAATTGTACCTGATTATTTAACACAAGATCAGGAGCACTGTTTGATTATGCATGCTGACGGTGCCGGTACAAAATCATCATTAGCGTATATGTACTGGAAAGAAACCGGAGATATTTCGGTTTGGAAAGGAATTGCTCAGGATGCTTTAATCATGAATATTGATGACTTATTGTGTGTAGGCGCAACCGACAATATTTTGCTTTCGTCAACAATTGGAAGAAACAAAAACTTAATTCCGGCCGAGGTCATTTCGGCGATTATCAACGGTACCGAAGAATTAATCAACGAATTAAAATCTTTTGGTGTAACCATCCATTCAACAGGAGGTGAAACTGCCGATGTTGGTGATGTTGTTCGTACTATTATTGTAGATTCTACTGTAACTGCTCGTATGAAACGAAGTGATGTGGTAGATAATGCCAACATAAAAGCTGGAGATGTAATTGTTGGATTGTCTTCTTTTGGTCAGGCTACTTACGAAAAAAACTATAACGGAGGAATGGGAAGCAACGGATTAACTTCTGCACGTCATGACGTTTTCGGAAAATATCTGGCAGTGAAATACCCGGAAAGTTACGATGCAGCTGTACCCGAAGAATTAATTTATTCAGGTCAGGTAAATTTAACGGATGCTGTCGAAAACAGTCCAATAAATGCAGGGCAACTGGTTCTTTCTCCAACTAGAACGTATGCGCCAATCATTAAGAAAATTTTGGATACTTATACGCCAAATGATATTCACGGAATGGTGCATTGCAGTGGAGGAGCTCAGACTAAGATTTTACATTTCGTTCAGAACTTACATATTATAAAAGACAATCTATTTCCGGTTCCGCCATTATTCAAATTAATTCAGGAGCAATCTAAAACCGATTGGAAAGAAATGTATCAGGTTTTCAATTGCGGTCACCGTATGGAAATTTATGTTCCCGAAAATATTGCACAAGACATTATTGCAATTTCAAAATCATTTAATGTAGATGCACAAATTGTTGGTAGAGTAGAAGCAGCAACTGCTAAAAGACTTACCATTACCAGTGAATACGGAACATTCGAATATTAATATTTTTTGAGTTATAAAGGTTCAAAGGTTCTGAGTTGCAAAGGTTTTTTATACTGGAGTTTACACAGAACCTTTTTTATTAATCATTAGCATTTTAGTAGCTAATCCCGCTATCCGCTGCAACCTTTTATGCCGAACCCCGGCACAAAAGGGTTTTCACTGCTATCGGGGCTAAAAAAAACATCAGGTTATGTACGAATTACTTTTTTGGAGATATTTAGAAGAGGTTTATTTAAACCATCATGAAGTTTATGAAGCCCTTGTGGAAAAAGAAGAAGTAGAAGGTCTTGAGACCCTTCCCGTTGAGGTTATTTTAAACAGAATCAACTCGGTTTTTTCTCAATGGGAGAGAGTAGATGAAAATAGTTGGAAAAACGACGGAGGAAAAGGAGCATTTCAGGTAATTACTACACCGCAAAGCATCAAAATCGATTGTTACGGAACCGAAGGAAAAACGATGAACAAGCTGGTAGAACTGATGGAAGAATTCAAATGCCCGCTCTACGATCCGCAAGTACCGGAGCGTTATGATGAAATGAGTGAGTAGATAAAATCCTAGCAGGTTTTTAAAACCTGTTAGGATTCTAATTTTAGCGTTTTTTTAATTTTAAAATAATATCACCGGAATCTAATAAGACCGTTTCGTCGTTTATTTTAAAATCAGACCACATTTCAGGATTATCACTCTCAGGATCAAGTACCAATCTTGCATCACAAAATCCTAAATCAGGAATGGTGATTGACTTTTCTACTCTACAATTTTCAATTTGTAAATTACCAATCAACGACAACCAATAAATAGCTTGCTTTATTTTTTCTTTTTCAATAATCAAAAGGTTTTTATTCCCAATTTCAAGGTAAATTTTTTCCTCAATACTCTTTTTTTGATTTTTAAGAGATTCTAATATGACATCAAAATGGTTCATTTATTTAGTTATTTAAATGTGATTTTTTGGTTTCGCAAACAAAAATAAATTATTTAAAAGATTGAATGTTTATAAATTTAGCCAATTTCTCATTTTACAATATAACGAACAAGACAAATCTCGTAGAGATTACATATTGATAGAAAAAAAACAAAATCCCCCCGCATTTGTCCCGTAGGGACTACAGATATTAAATATTTTTTATACAATTGTGTTTTATTCTTTTATCAATATTTTTTCTTTGTGAATCTTTGAGTATTTTCGTGAATCTTTGCGAAATAGCTCTAACACAAAGTCGCACAAAGATTTCGCAGAGACACACAAAAATATAAGCCATGACAAAATCAAATTTCAGTTTTTCAGACAATATCATTTTAGAAGACGATTCGGTTTTATTACGTCCTTTACAAGAATCAGATGTCGATAATTTATTGGAAATTTCTATCAACGAACCCGAAACCTGGAAGTACTCACTCGTAGGTGCAGATGGAAAAGAAAATCTGATCAAATATATTCAGTTAGCGATAAAAGCACGAGAGAATCAAAAAGAATTTCCGTTTATAGTTTTCGATAAAAAAACTCAAAAATATGCAGGTTCAACTCGTTTCTACGACATGAATCTGGAGTATAAAACACTTCAGCTTGGGTTTACCTGGTACGGATCAACTTTTAGAGGAACCGGATTGAATAAACACTGTAAATTTTTATTGCTGCAATTTGCCTTTGAAACACTTGGTATGGAACGAGTAGAATTTCGTGCCGATAATAATAACGAACGAAGTATTGCTGCTATGAAAAGTATCGGCTGTAAAGTTGAAGGCGTTTTAAGAAGTCATATGCCAACTGCAAATAGTGATGTTCGTCGTGATTCTATTGTGTTGAGCATCCTGCAAAACGAATGGTTTGATGAGGTAAAGGAAAATTTAAAAAGTAAGCTTTAAAAAGAGGCGCTAGCCTCGACTCATATTGTAGGACCGGATTTTAATCTGGTTTAAATGTCGCTAGAGCAAAAGAAGAACCACCGGTTCGGTCCATTTTACAAACCCATTGCAAACGTATAATTTGTTTAAAAAAAAACATTATAATATGTGCCGTCCCTCTGGAACTTTTGAACGTGTCGTATGATTTTTTCAACGGATTGAAATCCGTTGCTATAAATATTTCGTTCCTACGGAACTCTTAAACACAACTCATAATTCATAATTCAAACCCATAACGATCTACTTATCCGTCTTTCAAAAGTAAATTTTGCTCTTTTCTTAACCTTTCAACTAATGAATTAAGATAGGTTTTTATTTTTAGAGGAAGTAAGTTCCAGGTTGAATCCTTTTTAAAACTTCTGCAATAATCAAGATCACATTCTACGGCACGAATTGCATATTTTTTGTTTTGGTAGACGGTAATAATTTTGATACGTCTTATTTCGTTGTACTCTGTTTTTGTACCGTAAACGATTACTGGATCGATATTTCCGTCTCCGTCAAGATCTCTGGTACTGCTGTATTTTGTCCAGAACCAGATATTTGTTTCTTTAGGATCACTGTCTTCCAGCAAATCATTGATTCTCCATTTTTCAAGAAAACTTCCATGATCATTATGGACATAAATGGCCTGGATTTTTGTGTTTAAAGTATCTTTTTGGGTGATTGTTTTTTGGTTTTCGCAGAAAAGCAATTCATAAACCCCACTTTTATCTGAGCACTCGAAGGCTTTATAGATTGGAAAATCAGAAAGAGTGCCAAGTTCCTTTTGAGTGATTTCTTTTTTTGTTAGTCTGAGGCTTTCTGTTTTTTGTGCAAAACTGAATGTGCTATAAAAAAGAATCCACAATAAAATATATTTTCTCACGTACGTTATGACATTTTAGAGAATCAAAGATATTTAAAAGCTTTTGAGAACGGATCATTTTATTTTTTTTAAAAGCGTATTTTGTTGTATTTTTCAAACCTAAAAGTATTGGTAAATCGATTTAGTAAATGCCAGATACTGTTTTAAGCAAAAAATAATCATTAAAAGAAAACTAATGAATAGAATAAATTGTAAAAATTTTGTTTTTGGATTATCCTTTTTAATATTTGGTTGTACTGCAAATGCTCAGAATAAAACGACTGAAAAACGAGATCTGATTCAGTACGTTGATCCTATGATTGGGACAGCCAAAATGGGACATACCTATCCCGGTGCAACAGTTCCGTTTGGAAGTGTACAGTTGAGTCCTGAAACCGATACTATAGCTTACAGTACAAATGGAAAATACAACGGAGATGTCTATAAATATTGTGCGGGATATCAATATGAAGATAAAACAATCGTAGGATTTAGTCACACTCATTTTAGTGGGACGGGACATTCTGATTTAGGCGACTTTCTAATTATGCCAACAACAGGAAAATTACAATTGAATCCGGGTGTTGCTTCAAAACCATTATCAGGTTACCGATCGGCATTTTCCCACACCACCGAAAAAGCAGAACCAGCCTATTACAGTGTGCTTTTGGAAGACCATAAAATTAAAGCCGAACTTACAGCGACAACACGTGTAGGAATGCACCAGTATACCTTTCCAAAGTCGGATGAAGCACATATAATTTTAGATTTCAACTCGGGAATTTACAATTATGACAAAAAAAATGTATGGACTTTTGTTCGTGTAGAAAATGATACTTTGATTACGGGCTACCGTCAGACAAGCGGCTGGGCGAGAACCAGAACAGTCTATTTTGCTATGGCCTTTAGTAAGCCTATTAAGAGCTACGGTCAGGCAGCATTAGAAAAAAGCGTGTACAGAGGTTTTTGGGGAAGGTTTGACCAGACGAAAAATTTTCCAGAAATGGCGGGTCAGAACTTAAAATTGTTTTTTGATTTTAATACAGAAGAGGGAGAGAAAGTCAAAATAAAAATGGCTTTATCGCCGGTAAGTTCTGCCGGTGCACTCGAAAATATGAAAAAAGAAGTTCCGGCTTGGGATTTCGAAAAAGTAAAAAAGCAAAGTCAGGAAGTCTGGAATAATGAGTTGAACAAAATCCAGGTGGAGACCATTCAGAAAGAAGATTTGGTAAATTTTTACACAGCTATGTATCACGCCTTTTTAGGTCCGACCGAATACATGGATTTAGATGGGAACTACAAAGGTCTGGATATGAACGTTTATAAAACTGAAAATTTTAAAAACTATACCAGTTACTCCTTATGGGATACCTATCGTGCTTTGCATCCGTTATTCAACTTGGTGCAGCCAACACGAAACTCAGATATGATTAGTTCGATGTTGGCACATTCTGATCAAAGTGTGCATAAGATGTTACCTATTTGGTCGCATTATGCTAATGAAAATTGGTGCATGATTGGCTATCATTCCGTTTCTGTAATTGCGGACGCGATTGTAAAAGGTAATACTCATTTTAATGCTGAAAAAGCACTTCAGGCTTGTGTCAACACTGCAAAAGTACCTTATTATGACGGATTGGAATATTATATGACAAAGGGTTATGTTCCTGAAGACAAAAACGGTGCTTCGGTTTCAAAAACACTGGAGTATGCTTATGATGACTGGGCGATTGCGCAGGCCGCAAAAAAGTTAGGCAAAACAGAAATTTATAAAGAGTTCATCGAAAGATCTAAAAATTATAAAAATGTGTACGATGCTAAGACGGGGTTTATGCGTCCTAAATTAAACGACGGAACTTTCAAGAAAGAATTTGATCCGCTGGATACACACGGTCAGGGTTTCATTGAAGGAAACTCGTGGAATTACAGTTTGTATGTTCCGCAGGATCCAGCAGATATGATTCAAATGATGGGAGGGAATGAGAAGTTTAAAGTTCGTTTGGATTCCTTGTTTAATATGCATTTACCGGATAAATATTTTGAAAATACAGAAGACATTACAAGAGATGGTATCATCGGGAATTATGTTCATGGAAACGAACCTTCTCATCATGTTGTTTATTTGTACAATTGGACGAATTCGCCATGGAAAGCTCAGGACAAAATCAGGATGATCCTAAAAAAAATGTACCGAAACGGAGCCGACGGTTTAGGAGGAAATGATGATTTTGGACAAATGAGTGCCTGGTACATTTTTAGCAGTTTAGGATTTTATCCGGTTGCTCCGGGCTCTGACGAGTATGCATTAGGGAGTCCATTAGTGAAAAAAGCAGTTTTTAATCTGGAAAACGGAAAGAAATTTGAAGTAGAAACGGTAAATCAATCCGATAAAAATGTGTTTGTAAGCAAGGTTTTATTGAATGGTAAAAAGCTTAACCAACCTTTCTTGAAACATGAAGATGTTATCAATGGCGGAAAAATTACTTTTTATATGAGTTCAAAACCGAATAAGAAACAATATTAAAATTTGATAAAATTTGTGTAATTCGTGACGGAACAACAAAAAACTTCCCGAAATTTGCACTTTAAATAAAAGTAAATATGAAAATAAATCTAAAATCAGGAATTGATAAATTGCTTTTCGGAATGAAGCAAAATGATGTTACAGCTGCTTTAGGAAAGCCTGATAAAAATTATAAAGACGAAGATGATAATGTGATTTTTGTATACAATGCACAAAAAATCAGATTGACATTTTATCAGGAAGAAGAGATGAAATTAGGTTATTTAGTAGCTTCAAGTAGTGATTTAGAAGTTTTCGGCTTCAAATTAATCGGAAGAAAAATTGCTGATGTCAAGAAAGATTTAGCGACGAAAGGAATTACAAAATATACTCAGGAGACTTTTGATACTTTTGAAAATTACTTTAATGAAGACAATTGGTTCATTCTTCAAACCGAATTTGACGAAGTTGTAAAATTCGAAGTGGGTGCAATCATTAACGATAAAGATGAATTTGACTGGAAGTTTCCGGTAAAGAAGTAATCTCATTCTTTGGAATAACAGAATGATCAATAAAAAAACCGACAATCACTTGTCGGTTTTTTTGTATTTGAATTGAAACGGATTAACCTTTCAACCATGCATTTTTAAGTTTCTCTTTTGAACCATCTGTTGCTTTAAAAGTTTCTTTTTCTTCAGAAGGCACCTTTACCGTTCCTTTGATAGTTTGTTCAACTCCCGCACGTTTTATTTTAATCGTAATCGGATCATTCTCTTTCCAGTTTTCACTTTCACCAATCAAATCATAAATGTTGTCTAAAGTATACGTCTTATCGTTTACCGCAAGAATTACATCTCCTGCTTTAAGGTTTAAATTGGTAAAGAATACATTTAGGTCGATGTTAGAACGAACGTTTATTGCTTTAGTAGCTTTATCAACTCCTATATAAGGAGCCTGACCTTTGATGAAAATTGATCCCGGAACTTTTTCAGAGGCTTTGGCAACACCAACTTTAGCCAAATAAAACTCATAAGGAATAGGAGTAGTACCAGCCACATATTTGTTAAGGAACTCCCCAACTTCAGGATAAGTCAATTCAGTTACTTTAGCAAAAAGTTCGTTATCGTTAAATGGTTTTTCAACACCGTATTCGCTTGCTAATTTGTGCATTAAATCCAGAATTCCTCTTTCGCCATTGCTTTTTTCTCTGATGATAATATCGATACACATCCCGATCAAAGCTCCTTTTTGGTACACATTTAAATATTGGTCTTTATAAGGCTGATCCAATACATTTTTACTCATTACGGTAAATGACATGGTATCGTTTAAACGTTTAGACTGTTCAATTTTATCGGCAATACGGGTGTAAAATTCAGCCTCGTTAATCAACCCCTGATTGATTTGAAACAAGTTGGCAAAATATTCGGTCACTCCTTCGTACATCCATAAATGCTCTGACATTTTTGGTGCATTGTAATCAAAAAACTGAATTTCTTTAGAGTGAATCGTTAATGGAGTTACAATATGAAAGAATTCGTGAGAAACTACATCTTTCATAGATTCTACCAGTTTTTCTTTAGGCATAGATTCCGGTAAAACAACCGTTGTAGCGGTTGGATGTTCCAATGCTCCAAAACCGTGCGCATCATCCTTAGCCATACTTGACAGATACAAAAGAACAGTATACTTTTTGTTAGCATTTACTTTGCCTAAAAAGTTTTTTTGTGCCGTCATCATCGTTTTCATTTCCGGAGTGATACTTTCTGCTGTAAATTTTCCTGTTGGAGAATAAACGGCGATTAAAATATCCATTCCGTTTACGTTGAATGTTGTATAATCAGGTTTAGAGTACATGATTGGGTTTTCGACTAAAACAGCATAGCGCGGAGTGGTGAAAACATCACTTGTTTTGCTTGCATCCTCATCGGTCATAGAAGTTGCTCCCCAAAGGGTTTCCGGGTGTGTAATGGTAACTTTATATGGAATTTCAAGTTTGTCTTTAAAATAACCTACAAAACCATGTGTGTTTACTAAGAAATTTACTCCGGCATTGATATTGGTGCCAGCTGGAGAAAAGACGTCGTCATTTCCAAATCCCGATCCTTTTTCAGTATCAAAAGTATCTCCTACTAAGTAAGTTATTTTTTTAAGTTTTTTAGCATCAGAAATCGACCATGAGTTGTCATCAATTCTTTTTACTACTAATGCATTTCCTTTGGCGTCAAAGGCTTTAAAATCGTCTGAAAATTTACCGTAGTTGTCCGTAGAATAAGTTCCCGGAACCGTTTTTGGGATGCTGTAAATTATTTCGTCAGTTTTGATTTGCGGAGGTGTTACCGTTACCAAAACTTTATCGTCTTTAACGTCAACAAGATTAATATTAACATCTACGACATTGCTTTTTGCGGTACCTGAAGGGCTCCCTGTTTTACAGCTCCAAAGTGTGACTGCGAGAGCTAGGGTGTAAAGTATTTTTTTCATTTCTTCATGTTTGGTTATTGCTATAAGACTTATAAAAGGTAAAAAAGTTACATTTTGATTAAAAATAAAAAAAAACTCCTGAATCCCAGGAGTTCTATCTTAGTCTAGTTTATTCTTTATATAATATTTGCCATCCAAATCTTCGTCAAAATCGTCTATTTTAACTGGTTTTGGTTTTGGTTTATTTGCAATTGCCTTTTTTTTCCACATCTCAAATTTTTCAAGTGGCATTTTCTTTTTCATGATTTCCAGAACTTCTTTTTCTGCCAATCCAAATTCTTTTTTTATGATTTCAAATGGATTTTTTTCTTCTAAGGCTAACGAAACAACTTTTTCAGTTTGTTCCCAATTCAATTCTTTGCGGTTACTCTTTTTCATCACGTGAAAATTAATTCAAAATAGAGGTTAATGATTAATAGATTGATTTTCAATTTAAGTATCAATATTAATAAAAAAAATAATTAGTTGGTTCGATCAACGATATTTTTTTTACTGATTTTAACTGTTTTTTATGGATCTCGCTTTTTGAAACGGTATTTTTAATAAATTTTTGAGATTGTTGTTTTCTTCAACAGCCATATGGGTGTCTACTCCATAAACTATTTTGTCTTTAGGCAAACTGGTAAAAGTGCCAAAAATACGGTCCCAAACCGAAAAAATATTCCCATAGTTACTGTCTGTATAGGGAAGAACGTAATGATGATGTACTTTATGCATGTTTGGGGAAACAATAAAATAACTAAGGAAAACATCTAATTTCTGCGGTAATGCGATATTAGCATGCGTAAATTGAGTCGAAATAACGGATAAAGTCTGGTAAAGAAAAACCATCCACATTGGGCTTCCTACAATCAAAACACCAAGAGTGGTAAAGACAAACCGAATAATGCTTTCGCCCGGATGATGTCGATTTGCCGATGTAGTGTCGATCCAGGTGTCGGTGTGATGTACCAGATGAAAACGCCATAAAATTTTGAACCTGTGTTGTACGTAATGGGCAAGATAAGCGCCAATTAAATCCAATAGCAATAAACCAATTATGGTGTAAAGCCACAGCGGCAAAGTGGGCAACCATTGTAACAGTCCAAAATCGTTCTCTGTTGTCCAATTGGCTGTTTTAATTAAGATAAAGGCCAAAACAAAGTTGACAACAATTGTAGTGAAGGTCAGGAAAAAATTAATCCGGGCATGCTGCCATTTTCGATATTGCAGGTGAAACAAAGGAAAGGTATTTTCGATCAGCCAAAAGAAGGTGATTCCTCCCATGAGAATTAAACTTCTATGTGAAGACGGAATCGTACTGAAATAGGCAATAATGTCATTCATAAGAATCGAATAAAGTGATACGAAAAAGAGCTGAATAAAGTCACTGGAGAAAACGGAAGAACCTAAGTTGCTCCAAAAAAAAGAAAAGAGAAAACCGAATAGTATTATATTTGATTTTCTCTTTTAAAAGTAATTTATAGATAAAGGTTTTAAGCTTTTTTGATTAAGCTGATAATAAAAAGTAGCACCCAGGCCCCTCCAACTGCAATTATAATTTGCCAGAGAAGTCCGCCTCCGCCAATGCCAAGTCTACCGGCTATCCAGCCACCAATGATACCACCCACAATTCCTACGATGATATTACCTAATAATCCAAAACCTGTACCTTTCCATATCTGACCTGCAAGCCATCCGGATATTGCACCAATAAGTAAAAAATATAAAAATGTCATAAGATAAATTTTAAAGGTTAGAGATAAGTTGATTAAGCTTCGGCATGATTTTGCAGTAATGTTTTATAAATAAATCCGGCTACAATTGCACCCAGAATAGGAGCTACCCAAAACAGCCATACTTGTGACAACGGCTCTCCGCCAACAAAAATTGCCTGAGATAATGATCTTGCAGGATTTACAGAAGTATTGGTAATTGGAATACTGATTAAGTGTATTAAGGTTAGTGCTAAACCAATGGCAATACCAGCAAATCTTCCGTTAGCAAATTTATCTGTAGCGCCCAGAATTACCAATAAGAAAAACAGCGTAAGTACAAACTCAGCAATAAAAGCAGATTGTAAAGAATATCCGTCAGGCGAAAATGCTCCAAAACCATTTGATGCAAAAGCTCCTGCTTTTGTATTATCAATTGCAAAACCGGCTTTTCCTGATGCAATGGTAAATAAAGTCCCAGCTGCGGCAGCTGCACCAACACATTGTGCGACAATGTAAGGGATTAAATCTTTTGCAGGGAATCTGCCACCCGCCCATAAACCAAAGGAAACAGCAGGATTAAAGTGTCCGCCTGAGATATGTCCTACAGCATAAGCCATTGTTAGTACTGTTAAACCAAAGGCCAGAGCAACACCAGCAAATCCGATTCCTAAATTAGGAATTCCGGCGGCAAAAATTGCGCTTCCACAACCTCCAAAAACCAGCCAATAAGTTCCAAAAAACTCTGCAAATAATTTTTTCATAATAAATAGTTTTAATTAATAGTTGATTGTTAAAAAGTATATTGGTATGCCCATAAAATCAAGATAATCTGAAAGGGCAAGCGTATAAACAAAATCCACTTGGGTAAACCAAAACTTGCTTTTTTATTCTGATACATGAAAAGATTGGCAGGAAATACAGCAATTAAAATAGCTATAATTCCCCACGCACCAAAATGGGAAGTAACAGGAATCATCAGAAGTATACCGAAAAGGATTTCGGCAATTCCGCTTAAAGTATTTATTAATTTGGGGTTTGAAAAGAATGGGGGAATGATTCGAATGTACATTCCCGGTTTTCTAAAATGATTTAATCCGGCAATAATATAAAGCGACGCCATTAAATATAAATGCCAGGGTAAATTCATGATATAGGATTGTTTCTCACGAATTTATAAAAAAATTAACAATTATTGCATTACAAAGAGGCTTTTTTTTAGAGCGTTTCTGAATTAGCTAGTTTTTGCGTTTGAAATTTACATTCATAATAATAATGGCCAAGATGATTAAGACAATTCCAACCCATTGCAATAAGATTACTTCTTCGTCTAATAAAATGTAAGCCATAGTTACAGAAACCGGAAGTTCAAGCGCAGAAACGATACTTCCAAGACCAATTCCTGTTAACGGAAAACCTAAGTTCATTAACATTGGAGGGATGATCGTTCCGAATAAGGCTAATATGATTCCCCATTTGGCAAAGATCGCAAGGTTAAAAGGGGTAACCTGTGTTACCAATGCAAACGAAAACACGATAATGGCACCTCCAAACAGCATGTACAAACTACGTTGTGCCGATGAGATTTCAGTCGCAACGCGATTGGCTGTAAACATGGTTGTCGTAAAAGACACTGCAGCTAACATTCCCCAAACAAGACCTCTCCAGTCCAGTTCGATTTCATTGTGCAGAATATTAGTGGCTAAAACAGTACCAATAAGAACGATAAATACCGAAAACACTTTTTGTCTGGAAGGTAATTTTTTTTCTAAGATCATTTCAAGTAAAACACCTATCCAAACCGTTTGCATCAATAAAACGATACCAATCGAAACAGGAATGTATTTTACAGCCAGATAATAAAACAAACTGGTCATTCCTAAAGAAGTACCGGCAAGCATTAAACTGAATATGTTTTTTGGAGTAGCTTTGACTACTTTATCCTTATGTTTTATTTTCTGAAACGTATTAATCAGCAAGATACCAATGATTCCCAATACAAATTGAGAGGTAGTTACTTCGGCGGTAGTGTATCCTTCTGTATAGGCCATTTTTACGAAAGTGGCTAACATTCCATAAGTAGTGGCTCCTAATGCTACTAAAAATACTCCTTTTAATACGTTGTTTTGTGACATCTTAATCTGTTTATTTTAAAAAATTTAAGCCGGCAAAGGTAAGCTATTTTGTTTAGGATTTAATATAAAATATTCAGAAACGTTGTGATTGCGTTTATTTTGCTCTTTTCCTGAGGTTTAAAATTGAAGATTTAACAGATTTGATAAAATAAAAAACCACCAGAAAGATACTCTGATGGTTGATTTTAAGTTCGGTATAGTGTTTTGTATTACTTAACGGGCTGTTCTTTATAAGTTTCGATTTCAAAAATCAAAGTTGCGTTTGGCGGAATTACTCCTCCGGCACCTTTTTCTCCGTAAGCTAAATTAGAAGGAAGAAAGAAAATTGCTTTTTCTCCGTCCGTCATCATGTCTAAAGCTTCAATAAAACCAGGAATCATTCCGTCTTTTTTACCTACAACAAAAGGGAACGCTTTGTATCCTTTTTGAGCGTCACGGTTGGCATCATATTTACCATAAGCTTTTGCTACAGCCGCAATACTACTGTCAAACAGATTTCCGTCTTCAAAATATCCTGCGTAGTGGAAGTAAATGTTAGAGCCTTCAGCACCTTTAACTCCAGTCCCTTTTTTAGTAACCACATATTTTAAACCTGAAGCTGTTGCAGTAGCTTTGGCTTTTGTAGCAGCAAAATAAGCTGCTTTTTCAGTGATTACTTTTTGAGATTCTGCTTTTTTGGCTTCCTGGCCTTTAGCATCTGCAGCAAGTACTTTTACAGCATCAAATTTTTTGGCTGCAGCACCTTTACGCGTAATAGTAATTTTAGTCATAATGTCGTCCTGAACAATCTTATTAACATTGTCCATTCCTGAAACTACATGACCAAAAATAGTATGTTTACCGTTTAACCAAGGTGTATCTTTATGTGTGATGAAAAACTGACTTCCGTTTGTAGCAGGACCAGAATTCGCCATTGCTAAAACTCCGCCTTTTTCAAATTTCAATTCTGGTACAAATTCGTCTTTAAAGGCATATCCTGGACCTCCTGAACCATTTCCGTCAGGATCTCCACCCTGAATCATGAAATCATTGATTACTCTGTGAAATTTTAATCCGTCATAAAAAGGTTTTCCTTTAAGTTTTTCAACTTTAACGTTAGGGTTAGTTCCTTCTGCCAACGAAATAAAGTTTGCTACGGTTACCGGTGCTTTTACATATTCTAAAGAAAGTACGATGTCTCCTTTTGTAGTAGCTATTGTGGCAAAAATACCTTCATTTGGATTCGCTTTTGGTGCTGCTTTTACTGGTGTTGCTGTCGTTTTTGGCTTTGTTTTGGCAACTGGTTTTTTTGTAGTCTGAGCCTGAATGTTTACTACAGCCAGACAAAATAAGAATAGAAATTTAAACTTCATGATGTTCCGAATTTAAGTCTATGTTGGTTTCTTTTAAATAAACTATTGTGGTTTCTCTAATAATTGAATTTCGAAAATAATATTGGCATTTGGCGGAATTACTCCTCCTGCACCGGTTGCTCCGTATGCCAGGTGCGCCGGAATAAAAAGAACTGCTTTGTCTCCAAATGAAAGTTGTTCAATTCCTTCAATAAAACCAGGAATCATTCCGTCTTTACGTCCAGCCTGGAAAGGAATTGGCTGATATCCTTTTGCTTCAGCTCTTGCAGCATCAAATTTCCCGAAAGCTTTATTAACTTCTTCAACACTTGAATCAAATAAAGTTCCGTCTTCTAAAAAGCCTGAATAATTAATGTATAATTGCGCTCCTGTAGTCGGTTTTTTACCCGTTCCTTTTTCAGTAATTACGTACTCTAAACCTGAATTAGTTTTGGTTGCTTTAGGTTTTATTGAAGCTAAGTAAGCTACTTTTTCTTTTTGTACTCCGTTATATTTGCTTTTTTCTTTGGCAATTTCAGAGAAATAATCGTGAAATACTTTTACAGCATCAAACTTTTTGGCAGCCTCACCGTTTCTGATGATTTTTACCGAAACAATTTTATCGTCCTGTTTGATCTGATTGACAACTTCTTGTCCTTTTTCAACAACATGACCAAAAATAGTGTGCTTTCCGTCTAACCATGGAGTTTCAAGGTGAGTGATAAAAAACTGACTACTGTTGGTAGCCGGACCATTGTTTGCCATTGCCAAAACACCTGCTTTGTCAAATTTCAAATCGGTGATTTCATCTTTAAATCTGTATCCTGCATCTCCTGAACCTGTTCCTTCTGGATCTCCGGTTTGAATCATAAAATTGTCAATAACCCTGTGAAATTTTAATCCGTCATAAAAAGGTTTGCCCTTAAGATAATCTTTGGTTACAAACTCGCTTTTACCTTCGGCTAAGGTTACAAAATTAGCAACCGTAACAGGTGCTTTTTTATAATCTAATTCAACAATAATGTGTCCTTTATTGGTTTCAATATCGGCATATAAACCATCAGGTAAGTTGCTGTGTTCGTCTTTACAAGAGTATAATGAACTAACGGCAAGTAATACTAGTAGAATACTTTTTTTCATTTTTTAGCGGTTGTTTTTATGGGTTTAATGTATCTTTTTTAGTCTGAGTTACGGGTTTAGGAGCCGTTGTTTTAGGTGTTTGTGTAGCCGTTGTTGCTGGTGCAGCGGTCGGATCCGGTACAAAATTGCGAAGTGTAACGGTACACATTAAGGATTGATTTGGTCCTATTTTTTTGTTGTCTCCGTGATAGCCGTAGGCGATATGAGAAGGGAATAAGAAGGTCACGGTTTCATTTTTATGCATCATTTTGATACCATCGCGTAATCCCATCATAATGTCCTGCTTGTCTACATAATAGGTCTGCGGTCCAAGATCGGCTTCTGAGTAGATTATTTTACCGTTTATGTCTTTTACTTCCAGATTAAAATAAGCGATGTCGCCTTTTTTAGGAGTCTTTAGATCGGTTTCATTTCGTTCGTCATAATACAGCCAGTATCCTTTTCTGGTTGCATAGTATTTTATTTTCGGATTACTTTTGATTATCTTTTTGATAACATCCTCTTCATTGGCTACTAATTTTTTATTTCGATCGGCTGATTTTTTCATGAAAGTACCTGAAGCCTGAGAAATAGGTCTTCTCGCATCTTCATGTTGTTTACAGCTAACCAATAAAACGGCAAAAAGTAGGGCACAACTGCCTCGTTTTAAGTAGTTCATATTTGTGTTATATTTTTAGTTTGTTTACTAAATCTTCAAATTTCTTTAAGGTTTCTTCCATCGAAACATCTGATCTTCCTCCTGCTGCATTACTATGTCCGCCACCATTAAAATGATCTCTGGCAAACTGATTTACGTCAAATCCTCCTTGTGAACGGAAAGAGATTTTGATGATTTTTTCTTCTTTATTTTCGATAAAAATAGCAGTAAAAACGATACCTTTTATACTCAATCCATAATTAACAACGCCTTCGGTGTCTCCTTTTGCATAATTAAAAGAATCCAGTTCATCCTGAGTAAGCGAAGTGTAAGAGGTTTTATGCTCTTCCAGAACTTTCATGTTTTGTAACGCACGGCCTAACAATTGTAAACGGCTGTATGAACTGTTGTCAAACAATAAAATTGGAATTTGGGTATTTTCAACACCTAAATCAATTAGATCTGCAATGATACGGTGTGTATTTCCTGTCGTTCCCGGAAAACGAAAAGAGCCGGAATCGGTTAATATTCCTGTGTAAATACAAGTGGCGATGGTTTTGTCCAGATCCTCTTTTTTACCTAAGAAAGAAATGAAGTTGTAAACCATCTCGCAGGTTGATCCAAAGGAAGTGTCCGAATACGTATAAAGAGCATAATCATCCGGTTTTTGGTGATGATCGATCATGATAAACGGAGCAGTTAGCTTAGCTAGGGTATGTTCCATTTCACCGGTACGATGAAAAGCATTAAAATCGAGTGTAAAAATAAGCTCAGCTTCTTCTAATATTTGGGTACAGTTTTCGGTATCTTTTTCAAATATTTTAACCGTTTCAGAACCCGGAAGCCAGGCTAAAAAATCCGGAAAATCATTCGGTGCAATCACCGTTGGCTGATGATTGTTTTTTAATAAAAAATGGTATAAACCTAAGGTTGAACCCATAGCATCACCATCAGGACCTCTATGCGGAATGATAGCGATTTTCTTTGGGGTTGCGAGTAATAATTGTATCGCTTGAATATCTTGTATTTTCATAGTGTGCGAATTTACATTTTTTTAATGTAATGTGAAATGATTTTGTTTGGTATTCAATTTTCAGTCGCAGTGTTCAGTCTCAGTATTGGGTCTTGGTTGTAGTTTTCAGTGCGAGTCTCAGTTTATAGATTGTCATACAAAGACGCAATCACAGTTTTCGATATGCAAAAATCTATCGATTCCCTATGGAAAATAACTATTTTGAAAATCGAACACCGTGACTGAAAACTGAGACTGAATACTGAGACTGAAAACTGTCACTGAGTACCGAAAACTAAATCAAAGCCACTTCTGATACAATTTATACTTGGCTCCTTTAACAATTTGTGATTTGTAAATTCCAACCGAACCGGATGAAAAATAGGCTATGGTGCAGGCGATAGCGATGAAAATTACGGGTTGGATACCAAAAAGCTCCATACCCATAATGGTGCAGGCGATAGGGGTGTGGGTAGCTCCCGAAAATACGGCTACAAATCCAAGACCAGCTAGAAAAGCAATTGGTAGTGGAATTATTAAAGACAAAGCGCTTCCCAAAGTAGCGCCTACAAAGAACAAAGGAGTCACTTCTCCGCCTTTAAAACCTGCTCCCAGTGTAAATCCGGTGAATAGAATTTTAAGCAGGAAGTCGTACCACGGATTAGCGTTTGAAAAGGAATCTACAATTACAGGTACTCCCAAACCAGAGAATTTTGTAAGTCCGAAGCCTGCAATAGCAATAGCTAAAGCAATTCCACCGATAAAAGGACGTAGCGGAGGATATTTGATATTTTTCGAAAAAAGAGATCCCCAGAAATGGGTGCTTCTCGAGAAAAGCAAAGCTGCGAAACCGGATAAAACACCGATCACAATCACATAAAATAAAGTCGTTGCGCTAATTTCAGGAACAACCGGAATGCTGTAATGCGTGTGTTTTACCTGCCAGAATTCGACTGTAAAATAAGCGGCATAAGCGACCAAAAAAGACAAGAGGATACTCTTGAAATTGATTTTACTAAAATATAAAACTTCCAACGCGAAAATTGCTCCTGCGAGCGGAGTTCCAAAAACAGAAGCAAAACCTGCACTGATTCCGAGGATGATTAGAATTCTACGTTCAGTATTATCTAGTTTGAAAAGTTTTGTAAACTGATCGGCGATAGCGCCGCCCATTTGTACTGCTGTACCTTCGCGTCCTGCCGAACCGCCAAATAAATGCGTGAGAAGGGTTCCTAAAAGTACGAGAGGAGCCATTTTAAACGGAATGACTTTTTGGGGATTTTCGTATTCTTCGAGTAGTAAATTATTGCCTTTTGCGACAGATTCTCCCCAGTAATAATAACTCAATCCGACTAATAATCCTCCAAAAGGTAAAAACCAGATTAGCCAGTCGTGCTGAATTCTAAATTGTGTAACCCATTCTAAAGAAACTAAGAAAAATGCCGAAGCAGATCCAGACAGGATACCAATTAATACACAAATGAGAATCCATTTGAAAACAGTAAGGAGTGTTTTTTTGGGGTTTTGAAAAGCCATTAATATAGTTAGTTTTTTAGCCACGAATTCACGAATACAACGAATTTTAATTTAGACAAAAATAATCTTTTTAATCCCTTAATCAGTGGCCAAAAAAATCGTGAATTCGTGGCCGAAAAATTATTGTACAACAGCTGTAAATTCTATTTCAACTAAATATTCCGGTGCGACCAGTTTACTGATTTCATAAAAACCGGTTGTTGGTTTAATGTCTTTAAAAAATGAAGAGTGCGCTCTCGCTACTTCTTCAAAAGTTGAAATATCCGTTGTGAAAATTCGTGTTCTGATGACATCTTTCATTCCAACATTTAAATCTTCTAAAACTTTTTCAACGCGCTCCAGGATGTTATAGGTTTGGGCATAAGCATCATCGGCTTTTACTTTTTCACCATCAACAATAGCCACAGTTCCTGAGACTTCAATGATGTTGCCAATTCTTACCGCACGGCAATATCCCATTTTGTCCTCCCAAGGCGATCCTGTTAAGATGTTTTCTCTTTTCATTTTTTATGGTTTATTGAATTTGCTTTTTTTGTTTTTTAGGCAAATTTCGATTTGTTAATAGGGTTGCAATTTATGAATTATGCCGATAAAAATGAGCGCGATCGAATTGAAATCATTTTGGGATTCATTCTTTTTTGTGATATTTTCAATAATGAAAATCTGTTTTTTAATCGATTTGATGCTGCTCATAAAGCCGAAGTTTGTTTTGGGTTGTAGTAAGATTTTGCTGCAGTGTTTCTATTTTGTTGAGTAAGTTTGCAATGACATCAAGGCCTTCAAGATTAATTTTCAGGTCGTAATGAAGACGTATCATTTTTTCGACTGCCGGTAATTGTTCGGGTTGAAAATATTCGTCTTCTTCAAACACTATAATTTCGATCAAACCATAGTTGTGCAACTCCGTGATGAAGGTATTTTCAATTTCGTGGTACAAACAAAATTGTTTTATCTGGATTAAGTTTTTACTACTCATGATTTCTTAATTTAGCTAGTTCTTCGAATAATTCTTTTTCCTTTGCAGACAGTTTGGTTGGGATTTTTATGGTGTAGGTAATGTATAAATCGCCAAATTGATTTTCTTTTTTGTATACCGGAAATCCTTTTCCTTTTAGTTTTACCTTGGTTCCGGGTTGGGTTTCGGCAGGTACTTTTATTTTTACTTTTCCATCAAAAGTGGTCACAAAAATTTCTCCTCCTAAAATAGCAGTGTATAAATCCAGTTCAACATCGGCGTATAAATTATTGCCTTCGCGTTTGAAATCGGAATTGTTATCGATTAAAAAAGTAATGTACAAATCGCCATTCGGACCACCATTTGCCCCGGGAGCGCCATGATTAGGAATTTTTATTATCTGTCCGTTTTCGACTCCTGCCGGGATAGTGATTCGGATGTTTTTTCCATTAACACTTAAGTTCTGTTTGTGAGAGGTATAAGCAGCCGCCAGATCTAACTGTAATTCGGCATTAAAATCCTGTCCTCGATACTTTGCCTGACTTCTGGAGCTTCTTCCTGAAGATCCATACATAGAATTGAAGAAATCGGAGAAATCACTTTCTGAAAAATCTCCTCCGCTAAAATCAGTGTAACTTTGGTTGCCTTGCTGTTGTCTGGAATACTGTTGCTGGTTGGGATCGTAACCTGCTTTTTCAAACTCGTCCGCATGTTTCCAGTCTTTTCCGTATTTGTCGTATTTTTTACGATTCTCCGGATTGCTTAAAACTTCGTTGGCTTCATTTATTTCCTTGAATTTTCTTTCCGCTTCTTTGTCATTTGGATTCAGATCGGGATGGTATTTTCGTGCCAGTTTCCGGTAAGCTTTTTTGATTTCTGCTTCAGTTGCAGATTTTGTGATTTCTAATACTTTATAATAATCAATATAATCCATGGCTTGAAAATTTAATAAATTAGCTATTTCATCAGGTATTTTAAAGGGGTAAGAGTATGTATTACATGTTGAGTGTAATTGTTTCTATGTTTTGAATAATTTTTTTGCAGAGGATCATCTGTAGTGCTGCTTTTAAAAAGATTGAAGTTAGGAATAAGTTGTTAATTATCAAAACGATGCTTTCCGAATCTTAAAAAAATAACATTTCTACAGTTTCAAAAGTCCCGATTGATTTGGCATTTGGAATTTGGAGTTTGGTATTTGGTATTTGGAATTAATTTTGCTCCGATTCACAGTTTTTGGCAGGTTTTTTGATTCCAAAAAAATGCATAATATAGTGTTATAAAACTCTTAAAGTTGTAGTGCCTAATGATATTATATTATTTTTGTGAAGCCAGACCCTGTTTTATTCCAATTATAAAAGCCGATTCGATAATACTTTTTCAATGAAACACATCCTATTTTTTATATTATTTTTTACTGCTGTCACTGTATCAGCACAAAAGGAATTTGGAACGAAATTCAAGCCTATTGCAGCACCAAAATTTGGGGCAAAACCGAAAAAGACCCCAATTCCGGAAATAAAAGATCCACAGGGTGAAAATTTGGATATGCCCGGTATTAAAACTCCTAATGTTTTTGATAATACCAGTATTACGCCAAAATCTCAATTTCAGATTGGGGCCGAAAAAAGCAAATTCACCATGTCTACTGAAACTGATTTTGCCAACCCAGGTGATCGTTACGTACCTAAAATGGAAAAGGATTTAGACAAGGCCTTAAGAGATGCCGGTTTAAAAGAAGGACGTGGAACATTGGTAAAAAGAAATATTTCTCTGGGAGATTTTAGAACAAAATCGCAATATTTTATAGTGAAATTTCGCGATTTTGGGGCTATTGATGGCGATTTGGTTAAAGTGTCTTCTAACGATAAAGTAATAAAAGATCAGCTGTTTTTGGATTCCAGTTTCAAAGACGTAAAAATTATGCTGACAGATGGCTTTAATAAACTTGATTTTGAAGCACTGAATATAGGTACCTTAGGTGGAAATACCGCCGAAATTCAAGTCTACGATGATAAAGGTCAATTAGTAACCAATGATTATTGGGATAATCTCGCCGCAGGATTTAAGGCATCGATTATTGTGACAAAAGAATAGTTTTTTTAAGATACTAAGGGGCTGAGATGCTAAGGTTCTAAGTTTTCTAAAAAGTGATAATTAATGATCATTGGGATAACCTTGCCGCTGGATTTAAGGCTTCGATTGTTGTGGCGAAAGAGTGATTTTTTTAAGGTGCTAAGGGGCTGAGATGCTAAGGTTCTAAGTTTCCTAAAAAAGTGATAACTACTTGATTATCGGGGTAACCATGTAACAGTTTTTTGAGGTGTTAGGAGATCAAAAAACAAAGGCTCTAAGTCTTTCGAAAAAAAACTTAGAACCTTAGTATCTCAGTATCTCAGAACCTTTCCTAGAACGGATCCGCAGTCACTCTAAACTTCATTTCTGCTTTTACGGTTACATCTTTGGTAAGCGTTTCTTTTAAAGTAACTTTTGTTCTGATTTTATATTTATCAGCTTTAATGTACTGATCGAGTCTTGCATCCGTGCAAATTAAATCGATACTGTTGGTTGAGGCATTAATGTTATCCTGATAGGCAAGTTCTATTTCATCAGAATCTGTGGTGGAAATATACAAATGAACAGATTTTAAAAACGTAAATGTTTTATCGGTTGGGTTTGTAATCATTAATTTAAGCGATTTCAACTTAACATCTTTTACTAAACTGGCTTTCGTTTTATTGTTTTCAAATTCGGCAGACGAATTCGTAGTCACATCAGGCGTAATAATTTCTGAAGGCAAATTGATAGGAGAAGTGCTTTTAATCTGAATCGAAGTTTCGTTGGAAATAGTAAACGTCAATAAATCATCTACTGCATCACAAGAGCTTAAAAATAAAGATAAGAAGAAGGAGAAGGCAATTAATTTTGATTTCATAATTAAATTTTAATTGGGTTTTTCGGTACTTACGAAATAATCTGGTTTTTGGATTTTTTGCGAAGATACTAAGATAGTAAGTTGCTAAGGTACTGAGATACTAAGTTTTTTTTAGAGGTACTAAGCTGCTGAGATGCTAAGTTTTTCTTTTTTTTAGAGTTTAGTACCTTAGAATCTTAGCGCCTCAGCCCCTTAGAACCTTGTAAAGAAAAAAAATCAAAATTCCATTTTTCAAATTCGAATATAAAAAGTATTTTTGCGCATGCAACACAACGTACTTATTTTAGATTTCGGATCGCAATATACTCAGCTTATTGCGCGTAGAGTTCGCGAATTAAATATATTCTGCGAAATTTTCCCTTACAATCACTTTCCTAGTGATTTATCACCTTATAAAGCCGTAATTTTAGGAGGAAGTCCTTTTTCTGTTCGTGCAGAAGATGCTCCGCATCCTGATTTATCTCAAATTCGAGGCAAGCTTCCAATGTTGGCAGTTTGTTACGGAGCACAATACTTAGCGCATTTTAGCGGAGGTGAAGTAGCCGCTTCGAACACCAGAGAATACGGTAGAGCTAATTTGTCTTATATTAAAGAGAATGAAGTTTTCTTTAACGGAGTTTCTGAAAACAGCCAGGTTTGGATGAGTCATAGCGATAGTATCAAAGCTTTACCAACCAATGCTGTAAAATTAGCCAGCACGCACGACGTAGAATTTGCCGCTTATAAAATTGAAGGCGAAACTACTTATGCGATTCAATATCATCCGGAAGTTTTTCACTCCACAGACGGATCAAAAATGCTGAAAAACTTTTTGGTAGATATCGCAGAAGTTCCTCAAAACTTTACACCAAATGCTTTCGTAGAAGAGATGGTTGGAGAGTTAAAAGAGAAATTAGGAGATGATAAAGTAGTTTTAGGGTTGTCAGGTGGAGTAGATTCAACTGTAGCAGCGGTTTTATTACATCAGGCCATTGGTAAAAACTTATATTGTATTTTTGTTAATAACGGTTTACTTCGTAAAAACGAATTCCAAAATGTATTAGATCAATACAAAGGAATGGGATTGAATGTGAAAGGAGTAGATGCAGGAGATCGTTTTCTGTCTGAATTAGCAGGAATCAGTGATCCTGAAACCAAACGTAAAACTATTGGTCGTGTATTTATTGAAGTTTTTGATGATGAGTCACACTTAATCGAAGATGTAAAATGGTTGGCACAGGGAACTATTTATCCTGATGTTATCGAGTCAGTTTCGGTAAAAGGACCATCAGCAACCATTAAATCGCACCATAACGTGGGTGGATTGCCGGATTATATGAAATTAAAAATTGTAGAGCCGCTTCGAATGCTGTTTAAAGACGAAGTTCGAAGAGTGGGAGCTACTTTAGGAATAGATCCTGAGTTGTTAGGAAGACATCCTTTCCCGGGACCAGGATTATCAATTAGAATTTTGGGAGATATCACTCCGGAAAAAGTTCAGATTTTACAAGATGTTGACGCTGTTTTTATCGAAGGATTAAAATCCTGGGGATTGTATGACAAAGTTTGGCAGGCAGGAGCAATCTTGCTTCCGGTAAACAGTGTTGGGGTAATGGGTGATGAGCGTACTTACGAAAAAGTAGTGGCGCTTAGAGCCGTTGAATCAACAGATGGTATGACAGCTGACTGGGTTCATTTGCCTTATGAATTCTTAATGAAAGTGTCTAATGACATCATCAATAAAGTAAAAGGAGTGAATCGTGTTGTTTACGATATCAGCTCAAAACCACCTGCAACAATTGAGTGGGAATAGTATTGTTTTTCCAATTAAGGCGTTACATTTGTAACGCCTTAATTTTTTAAACCTACTATTTATGAGAGAATTTTTAACGTTTTCTCTTGTCTTTGTTTTGTCTTTTAACAAAATAACTGCGCAAGATTCATTTATTGAGCATAAAATTCAAAAAGGAGAAACTGCCTATTTTATTGCCCAAAAGTACAAGGTTTCTGTCGAAGAGATTTACAAATTCAACCCCGAATCACAGAGTGGAATTCAAGACAATCAGATTATTAAGATTCCTGTTCACCCGGTTGAAAAAACAAACTCCAGTCAGCAAATTACTCACATTGTTGGCGCAAAAGAAACCCTTTTTGGTTTATCGAAACAGTACAACGTTTCAGTTGAATCGCTTCAAAATGCAAATCAGACGATTCTTGCCAACGGACTTCAGATTGGTCAGGAATTAGTTATTCCTCAAGGACTGGCAGATCTTTCCAAAAATGAAAGTACATCATCTTCAAAAGTAAACCATCAGGTTGTTGCTAAGGAGTCCTTATTCAGCATTGCCAGACAATATAATGTTTCGGTGCTGGATTTAGAAAATCTAAACAAAAATCTTCTTCAAAATGGATTACAGATTGGTCAGTCTATTGCGATTCCGAACAAACGAAAAACACTGGATGGGCGAGTTCGTGTCATTAATCAGGAAACTGTTTTTCATGTGGTAGAGCCTAAAGAAACCAAGTTTTCGATTGCTAAAAAATACGAAATCTCAATTGATCAGTTAGAGTCTCAGAATCCTGAAATCGTAAACGGACTGATTGTAGGGAACAAGTTAGCAATCAATACCAAAGGAGTAAAGCCAACAAACGAAAGTGAAGAGTTGATGTTGGCTCTGGCTGAAAAGCAGGTGGTGGTCGAAAAAACAAAAGCGAAAACGGTTGAACTGGAGGATTTGAAAGACCGATTGGTTGTTCAGAAAGAAATGAATCAGAAAATCATAAAAATTAACGATCTGAAAGTGAATCTGAATAACATGAACGGTTCCAAAGAGAATTCAGTTGAAAAGTTGCGATTGGTATTGGAAGCTAATAAAAATGTTCAGGATGTTTTAATGGCGAAACTGGATTCGCTGGTCACTATAATGAGTAACGATCTGGTCGATTTAAAGAGAATGGATGTTCTAAATATCGACGAATCAAAAAGACTCGAAAAACGATCTTACGAAAGTATTGGAAAAACCAATGAGTTATCGTCTCAGTTGAAGAAAGAACTGGCCGAGAATAGAAAGGTATATGCCGGTTTAATGAATAAGGTAGAGAAAATTGCTGCGGAGGAAAACCAGGAATACAAGAAGAAAATCCGTGAAAGTGAAAAGAATAATACTACAACTTCACTGCTGCAACGTCTTTCCCTGGAAGAAATAAAGCGTTACAAAATAGAGCAGGAACAGGGGGATGCCCAAAATCAGCTTTTGATTGCTAAAATAGATTCGCTGGATACTCAGAAAAAGATTGAAGTAAAAAGACATATTAGCAAAGCATCTTATTATAGTATGGAAGCCCGAAAGTTTGATGACAAGGTGGCTTTGGTGAAACTAAAAAAGTATCAGGATCAGGCGATTAAAAATCAGAAAAAAATTGGTGCAACAGAAGATTTGAAGATCGTTTCATCGGAAGAAATGAAGTGCGAGTTAAAGGAAAATCCGCTTAGAAAAGACAAAACGATAAAGGTTGAAGTTTTTGATAATCTTAAAGAAGTTTCAAACGGCTATTACTTAGTTTTAGGTATATTTACAGACGCAACGCTAAGAGACAGGTTCATTATGAAACTCATTGATTCGGGCGATTTTAACGCCAGTTTCTTCTTTAATATTAATAGTCTTTCTTACTATGTCTACTCAGATAAGTACCAAAATATGGAAGAAGTTTTGTATCAATGCAAGAAAAAGGAGGAAGAGGAGTTATATAAAGAGGTTGTTATTGCTAAGATCGAGATTGATCTTAGGGAATAAGCAGTGTAGAAATAATAAGTGGCAGGAATCTTGCTTTAAAGAGAATTTTGTAACTTGTTATTGAAATTGAAATTAAATTGTTTTAAGCTTTATTATGAAATATTATTCAACATTATTGTCTCTGATTTTTTTTGCAACCAGTTCTGCATTTTCACAAGAAAAAGTGGTAAAGTACACGGTTTCAGGCGGAGAAACTATTAATCAGATTGCCGTAAAATTTAAGGTTACGCCTTATGATATTTATTCATTAAATCCGGATGCCAGAAATGGTGTTAAACCGAATACGGTTTTATTGATTCCGACCTCCGGTACTAAAGCGGCGGTTAAAACTGATGTTGCTTCAGTGAAGAGTTCGACCCCGGGAAAAACAGTTACGCATGAAGTGCAACCCAAAGAGACTTTGTTTGGGATTGAGAAAAAATATAATGTTTCGGATGAAGCTTTAAAAACGGCCAATCCTTTTTTGGTAAAAGACGGTTTGCAAATTGGACAGACTCTTACGATACCATCAAAAGGCGGTGCAGTAAAAGCAGCGGTTTCGGTTCCTGCTAAAGCTAAATCGACAGCTACGGAAAAGTATGTTTATCATGACGTGCTTGCAAAGGAAACTAAGTTTTCGATCGCAAAACAATACGGAATAACAATTGAAGAATTAGAAAAACGCAATCCTGAGATTGTTTCAAATTTGCCGGTTGGGTATCGTCTAACGATAAAAGGAACAGCTCCTAAAACAGAAACTTCTTCCCAGCCCGTGACTAGTGTTGCTAAACCGGCAGAAATTAAGAAAGGGACAGAAATGACTAAAAAAGCGGTTTCTTATATGGATTATCAGGTAAAACCAAAAGAGACTTTTTATAGTTTAAAACACACTTTTCATATTACTCAGGAAGAATTAACAGCTTTAAATCCGGCACTTTCTGAAGGGGTTAAAGAAGGAATGGTTTTAAAAGTTCCTGCTGGATATTTAGCGCCAGTGCCTATTGTTGTGCAAGAAAAACAAGAACAACCACAGCAAAATATTGAAAAAGTACTGGAAAATAAAAGTACGGGAGGGATACAAATTATAGACAAAGTAAAATCGGAAACGGTTTCTGTAAATCCTGAGGTGGTTGAACTGACTAAAAAACGTGGACAAACCGATCGTCAAAAACTGGTTTTATTGTTGCCGTTTAATTTGGCTAAAATGCAAAATGATACCACAAGTTCAGCTACCAGAATTAAAAACGATAAGTTCCTGAATATGACTCTTGATTTTTATTCGGGAGCTTTAATGGCGATCGATTCTGCGAGAACTTTAAAATTGCCAATAGATGTTGCCATTTATGATTCTCAGGAAACAAAAAACAGTTCTAATATTTCAGGTTTAATCACTCAGAATAAATTGCAGGATGCCAATGCTGTAGTGGGACCTTTTTATCAGAGTAATGCCGAATCTACTGCTAATACATTGCGTTTGTATAATATTCCGGTGATTTCGCCATTGTCAAAAGATAAAGCAAACCCGATTGATAATTTGTATCAGACCATTCCGTCAAACGATGTGGTTAGAAATGCTATGTTTGAGTATATGCGCGGCAAAAATGGAAACATTGTTGCGGTTGTAGATAAAAAGAAAGAATCAGTTATCAGTTACATCAAGCAAAATCAAAAAGGAGTTGTGTTTGCAAGTCTGACAGAAACCGGAGCTTTGGATGTAGCCAATTTAAAAAGTTTATTATTGCCTAACCGAATGAACTATGTGGTAATGGAAACAGCCAACACAGCCATGGTTAGAACCACTATAAAAGCTTTGCTCGATGCTCAAAAAACCTGTCAGGTACAATTGGTTGTTTTAGAGCCCAACAGTACGCTGGACTCAGATGAAATTAGTTTTGATAGTTTAATAAAACTAAAATTGATGTATCCGTCTGTTACGCGTGACAGCGACGATCCGTCTGTTTTGATTTTTGAGAAAGAGTACCGATTGAAGAATAAAGTGAATCCAAATACGTATGCGACAAGAGGATTTGATGTAACTTTTGATACCATGATGCGTTTGGTTCAGGGAAAAACATATCAGGAAACAGCCGATTTAATGACAACGGAACAAGTTGACAATAAATTTCAATTTTATAAAAAAGAGGATGGTGGACACGCAAACAAAGGCGTCTACATTTTATATTACGATAATGATTTAACTTTAAAAGTAGCAAATTAATGACATCAAAAGTAACCTATTTAGGCGATTTAAGAACAAAATCAATTCATGTGCAATCCGGAAGCGAAATCATTTCGGATGCGCCAGTAGATAATAACGGAAAAGGAGAAGCTTTTTCTCCAACAGATACGGTTGCCAATGCTTTAGCCAGTTGTATGATGACGATTATGGGGATTAAAGCCCGTGATCTGAACGTAAATCTAATCGATTCCACTGCGGAGGTAACAAAAATAATGAATGCAGAGCCTAGACGTATAGGAGCGATTGAAATTGTTTTTGAAATGAAAGGAGATGCCGATGAAAAAAGCAAAACAATTTTGGAACGTGCAGCAATGACCTGTCCCGTATTTTTAAGTTTAAATACTGAAATAGAAAAGAAAATTACTTTTAACTGGAAGTAATTTAAAATTCAATATTTAAAATCCCAAATTCCAATTTTTGTTGGAGTTTGGGATTTTTTTGAAAAAACAGAGAATTTTATTGTCCGTTTTCGGGTTTTAAATCCTCTAAAATCGGAGTGCTAATTGTTTTTACCTCCTTCTGAATTTTCCCGTTTTTCTGTTCGAAAATTTGAATGGTGTTTTTGCCTTTTTTAAGCCAGCAACCCGGAACATATAATGTTTGCTGTGGGCCAACGCTCCAATAGCGTCCAATGTTAATTCCGTTTACAAAAACAATTCCTTTACCCCAGTCGCGCATGTCCAGGAAGGTATCCCCGGTTTTACTCAGATTAAAAGTTCCCTGATATAAGGTAGGACGGTCTGTTTTTCCTGAGTTTTTGTAAGTCGTTAAATCCGGTTCCTGAGCCATTGGTAATTTGTACATTTTCCAATTTCCGGTAATGGTTTCACCATTAATTATTACAGGATTAATAATTCCTTTATTGTTGGCATTAATTTGAGAACCGTAATTAATACGTCCCATATTCTCCACCAGAATATCTAATGTGGCGTTAAAAGGAACTTCAATTTCGCAATCGTATTTTTTATAGTATCGGTTCAATTCGGCTACTTTTTTGCCATTGACATACACTATAGCGTAATCGCGTAATCCTTTTAGTTCTAACTTCCCGCTAATAGGCTGAGTAAATCTTTTGCTGTACCAAACGTAACCGTCTCCCTGATTTAGCTGTTCAAAGGTTAAAGGATTGTCCGCAGTTACAGGGGGGATTTTAGACTTTAAATCGGCTAAATCAACGGTTTTCGTTAATGCTATATTTGGAATAGTGATCACAGGCATTTTTGCCGGAATAGCCGGAGTTTCATTTGTTTTGAGCAGGGCTCTTAACGCATTGTATTTTGGAGTTGCCCAACCCGCTTCGCTAATTGGGGCGTCGTAATCATAAGAAGTCATGTCGGGTTGAATGTCATGTTCCTTATCATAATTGGCTCCTGAAGTAAAGCCAAAATTAGTTCCTCCGTGAACCATATAATAATTGAATGAAATCTGATTGTCCAAATATTTTTGAGTTTGGCTTACGGTTTCCTCGGGAGTTTGTGTCGGGAAAGGTTCTGCCCAATGATCCAGCCAGCCCGGGTAAAATTCAGCTACCATATACGGACCTTGCCCATTATTGAATTGGTTGACCACATTTTTTAGTTTTGTAATGTCGCTTTCTCCATTTGCAGTTGGCAGTGCGCCCGGTAAAGCTCCGCCTTCAAATAACCAGCTTCCGTCTGAAGTAAAAAACGGAACTTCGAAACCAATATCTTTTAATTGCTGAAAAACGGCAGCACTATACTTTTTATGCTCGTCAAGCGGAATATCTTTGCGTTGCGCTACATAGGATCCAAATTCGTTCTCTCCCTGAACCATGATAATTGGACCTCCTTTGGTAATTTGTAAATTCTTAACCTGATTGTATAATTCAGTAAAATAGGCTTTAGTTGCCGTCAGATAGGCTGTGTTATTCCCTCGAATAACCATATTGGGTACGTTTTGCAGGAACCATGGATAACCTCCAAATTCCCATTCGGCACACACATACGGCCCCGGGCGTAAAATCACAAACAAACCCTCTTCCTGAGCTGTTTTAATGTATTCGGCCAGGTTTTTATTTCCGGTTTTGAAGTCCCAGATTCCCGGTGCTGTTTCATGGTAGTTCCAAAACACATAGGTTGCCACGGCGTTTAAACCCATTGCTTTCATCATCTTTAAGCGATGACGCCAGTAGGGTTGAGGAATACGGGAGTAGTGCATTTCTCCCGAATGAATTTGTATGGGTTTTCCGTTGAGCAGGAAATTTCCATTGGCTATAGCAAAACTTTGTTTTTCCTGTGCGGTTGCACACAATGAGAGAAACAAAAACAGAAATGTAAAATATATTTTTTTCATCTTTTATTTTAATTAGTGTTGGCTATAATGAACAAGAGAGCACTATAAATCGTGCCCTCTTGTTTCTACTAACTAACCAATAAATTTTATTCTGAAAATTCTAATTTTTTCAACTTGTTCCATCCGCCACGTGTAAAATCAGGAATTTCTACAGGAGCAGAACCGTTGTCAAGAGAAATTTCTGTTAACGGGCCTAAACAAGACCATTCGGCTAAATCATAAACATCCATGTCTAATGGAAGTCCTTTTTGCAGACAGTAAATCAAACGGTAATCCATTACGAAATCCATTCCACCATGACCGCCCACTTTTTTAGCCTGCTCTTCAATGTTTTTTACGATTGGGTGTTTGTATTTTTCCATTAATGCTTTTTTTACATCTGCAGGAACAAAAGAGTGTGCGCTTAATTTCTCGTGATTTGGTTTTACATCGTCACCTAATGTTGCACCGTCTAAAGCATATCCTTCTAATGGATATTTGTTAGCAAAACCTTTTGTACCGCTTAATTGGTACATTCTGCTGTAAGGACGAGGTGAGGTAACATCGTGCTGAATCTGGATTGTTTTTCCGTTTTCAGTACGAATCATGGTCATCGTGTGATCTCCATTTCTGAAATCTTTAATTTCTTTTCCGGATTTTTCTTTGATGTATGCCGGATTTCCAACTGCTTTAGTATCCATAGAAACTAAGAAGTTCATTTTATCACCACGATGAATGTTTAAAGCCTGACAAGCCGGGCCCATACCGTGAGTCGCATAAATATCGCCTCGGTGTTTGATGTTGTAATCCATTCTCCAGTTGTTCCAGTATTCTCCCCAGAAAGGCTGAAGTCCGTGAATGTAAGATCCTTCAGCATGAAGAATTTCTCCAAACAAACCTTGCTGCGCCATGTTTAAGGTAGTAAGTTCAAAGAAATCGTACACACAGTTTTCAAGCTGCATACAGTGTTTACGGGTTTTCTCAGAAGTATCAATAAGCTGCCAGATTTCTTCCATTGTCATTGCTCCGGGAACTTCTATGGCTACGTGTTTACCATCTTTCATCGCTTGCACACCTATAATAGCGTGATGTTTCCAGTCGGTAGCGATGTAAACTAAATCAACATTTGGTAAAGCAGTAACTTTTCTCCAGGCATTTTCGTCACCGTAGAATTCCTGAGCTTTAGGAAATCCTGCTTTGGTTAAAGTTTCGTTTGCTTTAGAAGTGTTTTCCTGTGTCATATCGCACAAAGCGACAATTTCGACACCTGGAATATGTGTCATACGTTCTACTGCTCCAGGGCCACGCATTCCGAGACCTATAAAGGCAACACGAACGGTAGGTATTGGTGTTGTTGCCAAACGCAAAACGTCGGTTTGACCTTTTGCACGAGCAGGTGTTTTGGTTTTAATCATTTGTGCCGATGCGTTTGTTCCTCCAAACAGAATACAGGCGGCTAACATGAATTTTAAAATGCTAGTTTTCATAATAGTTTAATTTGATTTGAAATGATTGATAATCTAAAATCCGATTATCGGGGATTATTGTTTTATGAGTGTTTTTTAGGGTAATGTATTAAAATTTATTTCCGGTTTTTTATTGGTTAAAGCTTTTGTAAAAATAGTTTTTGGAGTTGTATAATCATTAAAAAAACCTCCATTTTTTAGATAAAAGAAACCATTTTCGGTACCTCCGGCAAAATCCATTCTGTATTCTTTTGCACCGGTATTGTCGTTTGTGAATCGTGCCGAATTGATTTCTGACCAGTTGCCTTTGTTGTCACAAACCCATTGGTTGTTAAAAAGAACTTTGCGGGATAGATCGCCCTGTTCGGGAATAAAGTTTTCCAGAAAAGAATGGAATCTTTTTAAGTAGGTGTTGGTTTCCGGACGGTTAAAGCTGGCAATTAAGAGCCATTTATTCAATTCCGGAGCATAAAAATAAGCTGTATAGGTGGTCGTATTATTACCAGTTGGAAATCCACGAAGTAAAAACTTATAGGTGTTTCCGGCTTTCCAATTATACTTTAGATAGCTTTGTCCTCCCGAACCTTCATTTCCGAATTCGCCGGTGTGTACATTTTCTCCTTTTTTAAGCATTTTAATTTTGTGAGTTTCGGGAATGCTGGCAGGATCATCGGTCGTAAACGGACTCCATACAGAAAATAAAATTCTTCTTTCAGTAGCTGAGTTGACCTGAATTCCGAAATAACCTTCTCCAAAACCATTTGCCATAAAGTAAGAACCAATTTTGTCTTCGTTTTGAGGAACGGTAATTTCGTTGTAGTACCATTCGGTGTTGGTGTTTTCAGGTACCTGATAATTTAAATGAACAGAAGGTCCGCGGCGTCCCCAGTGGTAAAAAGCTCCTTCGTTGTTAGGTACATAAGAGATTTTGCCGTCAAAATCAGCACTTGCAATCGTTAAACGACTAATAGACGGGAAACGATCGCCGGTTTTACTGATTCCTTTTATTCTGACAGCAACATATCCTTCTTTTTTAAGGTTCCAGGTTCCAGCTATAACAGCCTTTTTTGAAGTGGTGAAATTTACTTTCTTGGATTCATTATTGATCGAAAATTCTAATTCAGCTTTTCCATACACCTGAACAGATTCTTCTATTGTAATTTGAAATGTTCCGGGTTTAGAAATTCTGAAATAAGCGGTAAAAAATTCACCGGAGTCGGTCCAGTTCTCGATACCATTGTCTGTAATCGAAGTAGTTCCGTCTAAATGTTTAGAACTATATGCATTTCCTCCAAGGGGCAGGGAAATTGTTGTTTTTGGATTTTCTATGGTTTCATTTTCCAATGGTACATCATCATTGCTGCCAGCGCAGGAAGTTGAGACAAGAAAAGAAGCAAAAAACAAGTACAATATATTTTTCATTTTTTGAGATTAAGTGATGATACTTTAAGCAGTTGTTTTTGAAATGCCTCTCTAATCGATCCAATTAGAGAGGCTTCAAAACAAACAATAAATAAAAAACTATGGGTTTTGTGTTAAAGTCCCAGGGTAAGCATTAACTTCAGATTGAGGAATGTATTGTACTACACGCAGACTCGTTGCCGGAACGTCATTCATTGGTAAATGAGGACCAGGGTAACGACGTGTCATTGTTTGACCGTTTCTGTAAACGTCATAACCACGATGCGCTTCAAAAGCCAATTCTAACTGACGCTCTTCATCAATACGCTGTACAGCGTTTGTACTGTTTAAAGAAGCATAACCTCCACCAACAATTGCTCTTTCACGAATGATGTTCAGATTGGTCAAAGCGTTGGAATAATCTCCTTTTTTAGCATAAGCTTCTGCCATGTTCAGGTACATTTCTGCCAATCTTGAAATAATAGGCGAGTGCAGGTGTGAATCATTATTTTGTAAAGAACATTTTGTAATATAAAACATTGGATATACACGGTTTAAAAGCATCATATAATCTTTTTCTCCTGTATACGTTTTGCCTTGGTATAAAATAGAATATTGATTTTCAGCTGCATTTACGACAGTAAGGTTATAATCTGTAGTTCCAATGGTAATAAAGTACGATCCATCTGCCTTAGTTTTTAAAGGCTGTTGCACATAATTGTATCCAGTTTGTGTACCACCGGCATTGAAAACATCCGTTATAAAGCGGAAAGCCTCTGTTTTATTTCCGCTGGCATCTTTTGTGTATTGCGGATCAATAAAAGCCCAACGAGCATCTTTTTTCAGTCCAGCTTTTCTTAACAAGTCAAGATATTCTCCACTGGCATACATTTCGCCCCATCCTTGTCCCTGGATATTGGCATACATTCCTCCAATACCATAATAGTGATCGTATCCGGAATATTCTGAAGCGACTCTTTTTATTGCAAAAATAGTTTCTGTTTGTTCAGCAGAATCCGGTGCATAAGTGTTGTACTTCATAAAATTGGCACGGCTTAATAAGCTGTATCTGCCACTCATGATTACTTTTTTAGCATAATCAATAGAAAGCGTTGCATATTCCTGATTTGGAGTTTCATAAGTGCCACTCATGTACAAATATACTCTTGAAAGCATGGCTTGCGCTGCCTCTTTGGTGGCATAAGTAGCTGCTTTTCCTACGGTCATTAGTGCTTCTGCTTTTTTCAAGTCGTTAATAGCCTGGTCGTAAGTTGTTTTTACGGTAGAACGATCCGGAAGTCTAAGGTTGTTAAGATCTGCCGGTAAGCCGTTTACAATTGGCACACCTAAATTGGTTTCAGGTGATTGGGCATAAGGTCTTCCGTACGTACGGCACAAGTAAAAATAAATCATGCCTCTTAAGTAATAAGCTTCCCCTAATTGCTGGTCAATAGCAGGACTTTCACCTTCTTTAATAGATGTTATCAAATCACTTGATTGCGAAATAATTTTATACCCATTATTCCAAAAAGTAGACAATCTATTATTGTCAGGAACATGTTGATAGGAAATAAAAGAGTAAAAGTGATCGGTAGAAGTTCCTCTAATCATGATGTTGTCTCCCGGATATTCTCCAACGCGGTGCATGACATCCGACCAGCCTTTTAGTTGTGCGTAACATCCGTTTAGCAATACTTCTACAGAAGCTTCTTTATCTTGTTGTATTTTATCTTTTGTATAGGAAGAAAATGGCTCTCTGTCTAACTCACATGAGCTCAGAAAACTAATTGCAATACCTAGTAGTAATATCTTTTTCATGATTTTTATTTTATAACGTTAAGTTTAACCCTAATGTGATTTTTCGTGTTTGTGGATAAATATCTGAAGCTACGCCCGAAATTACATATTGTTCAGTCGCGCTGTTCCAATTTGGCGATAACTCAGGAGTTACACCTGAAAAATGCGAGATGGTAAATAAATTTTCTCCGGTTATAAATAATCTTAAGTTGGTAATATGTAAATGTTGCAACGGTATGTTATACCCCAAAGAAAGACTTCTCATTTTTAGATAGGTTCCTGTTTCTAAGAAACGGGAAGAAGATTTTTGTGAGTTGCTTGGATTATTGTAAATCGCTTGTGGATGCGTAGCAATATCACCCGGTTTTTCCCAACGGCTCCATCCGCTGTGCAGATTCATTTGGTTTCTGTCTGAATAAGCACCATCTGAGTCAAATTCTGATCTTGCATAGTTATAGATTTCGCCTCCAACTGAATAGCTGAAGATAGCTGCAAAATCAAAATTTTTATAGTTTAAGCTGGTTGAGAATCCTCCGAAGAAATCGGGAGTATAGGAACCCATTACTTTTTTAAATTTAGAAGCTTCGCCATAACTATAGGTTTTTACACGCTCACCGTTAGTATTTGTAGTAAACCATTGTGGTTTCCCATTCTCAGGATCAACACCAGCCCATTCAGTAAGGAACCAACTGTCTACATCGTAACCAGGTTTCCATAATTTGTCAGCAGCTCCTGATATACCACTACCATCAGGGGCAATTATTTCTTGTTTGTCACCATACAGACGTGTGACTTTATTTTTGTTAAACCCAATATTGGCGTCAAATGACCAAACAAGATCTTTAGTTTTGATAATATCTACATTAACTGAGGCTTCAAACCCTCTGTTGTTTACTGCCCCAACGTTTCTCCAGATACGTGTTACTCCGATAACACCCGGAAGTGGAACCTGATATAATAAATCAGAAGTATCTTTATCATAATAATCTAAAGTAATATTTACTCTCTTGAAGAGGCTTATGTCTAGACCTATACCAGTAGTGAATGTTTTTTCCCAGCTTAGATCAGGATTTGCTAATTGTGAAATTAAGGCACCAGGATTTTCATCATAACTTTCTTGAAAAGAGTATAACGGCAGGTGACCGTATAAGCTGTTTGGACGATTTCCGACCGAACCATAACTGGCTCTAAGTTTTAAGTTATTCACCCAATCCGCTTTAAAGAAAGCTTCATTATGGATATTCCATCCACCACTAATAGAGAAGAAATTACCGTATTGTGCATTTTTACCAAAATTAGAAGCTCCGTCACGTCTAAAAGAAAATTGTGCTAAATAGCGATTATCATAGGTATAATTTACATTTGATAGTAAGGATTGTACTGCCCATTGTTTCTTGTTTCCGTTTACAGCTTCAGGTTTGGCAGCCGGATCTGTTACACTAATTCCAGGAGGAATTCCTGTTGCAATTGCCTGCGTTTTTTTAAAGTTATATTCATTCCATTCATAACCTGCAACTGCATTCACATTATGAGAACCAAATGATTTGTTGAACCTTAGTAACTGATTCGTGTATAATTTGTTAAAGGTCTCAAATTGGTCTTCTATTCTACCTTTTACAGCTAATGCCGAGGACGATCTCGGATCCGAATAGGCTGTTGAATTGTAATTGTCGAAGATGTAATTGTTTACAGATGAATACGTCAGCCAGTTCGTTAATTTTACATCGAAATCCATATTGGCACGAACAGTATATTTTTCCGATTCAGAATAATTCCATTGTAAATCATACAAATAGTTAGAACCGGTCGTATTTACCCAGGTTGGGTTAGGTGCATTTCCTACTAATGATCCGTCCGGTAAATAAGGACTGTCCCAAGGCAGGTTACGGTACATAGCGCCTACACTATGTTGTTTATCGTATACTTTTTCTCGGGTTAAATTGATCTGTGGTTTTATAGTCAACCATGAAATTGGTTTGTATTCAAATTTCATCAAACCGTTATATCTCTTATAGTCGTAGCCAATTATAGCACCCGTTTCATCATAAACGCCTAGGGAAACATAACTTTTGAAGTTTTCTCCACCGCCACTAATTGATAAGTTGTAATCCTGAGCAATCCCTGTTTTAATACCATTTTTCCACCAGTCGTAGTTTTTGTTTCTTAATTCAGGAGTCCACCACCAAACATTTTGAAAATCTTGTTTGTTTGCAAAAGAATCATAAAAGTCATATAATTCAGATCCGTTCATCATTTTAAGATTCCCATTGTTTACGGTCGACATTGCTGTTCTTGAAGAGAAATTAATGATTGATTTCCCTGCTTTACCGCTTTTTGTGGTTACTACAATTACGCCATTGGCACCTTGTGAACCATAAACAGCAGTAGAAGCCGCATCTTTAAGAACGGTTAAATTTTCGATGTCAGAAGGATTCATAGGCGGAGAACTGTTTCCAACGATCACACCGTCTACCACCCACAGAGGGTCAGTGCTTCCGTTTACAGTACTTCTACCTCTAATAACCACTTTTGAGGCACCGCCAGGCTGACCTCCACTGGTACTAACAAAAACTCCGGTTGCTTTTCCTGCCAGTAAGTTTTCGACATTGGGAGTGGTGACATCCAATAGTTTTTTATTGTCTAAAGTCTGTAGTGACCCTGTTAAGCTTTCTTTTTTTACTTTACTGTATCCCACGATAACAACTTCATCCATTTGCTGTCCGGCTTCCTTCATCGTCACTTTAATAGCGCCGTTTCCAGCCGGGATTTCCTGATCCTGCATTCCTAAAAATGAGAATACTAAAATGGTGTTGGCATTTGGTATCTCGATTGCAAAACTTCCGTCGATATCCGTTTGGACACCGGTCTTGGATCCTTTTATAATAACATTTACACCGGGAATTGGAATTCCTTTTTCATCCACAACTTTACCCTTTACTATTTTTTGAAAGGTCAGTAAGCTGGTTTTGTTTAAAGAAATCTCTTTTGAGGGAGCAGCAGTTGTAATTTGAAAAGTTACGGACAACAAAGTACACAATGTTGTTTTTAAACTTTTATCAAGTACTGTCTGCAACTTTAAAATCTTAGGATTTTTTGAAAGTGCTTCTTTCATGCTCTTGTTTGGTTTTGGTTAATGATTGTTTTTTTGTCAAGTTGTTTTTTTGCCGTAATTGGTATTTGAAGTGTTCCTTTTTTATGGCTTAAGAATCGAATAAAAGAGGCTTAAAACATAGGATTATTCCCACTCAATGTTTTTATTACTTGACGAAACTATCGATTATATTTTTATTAACCAAGAAAAAACATGAAAAATGTGCTCGAACACACAAAATTTGTGTTCTCGAGCACATAAAATTGCACAAAACGTTTTTTTTAAACTAAAAAAGTAGCGTTTTGTTAAAATTAAAGGGCCGAAAAAGAATAGTTCGATATTTATATTGTCAAAATGTAAATATTCTATTTTTAAGTTATTAAAAAGAGTTGTGTTTAATTTTGTGAATTTCGTAATTGCTATCCCTTTATGTTGATAATAAAGTAAGTTTTCTATTGTTATTCTGTAAGGTCGTTTCAACAGGATTTTTGCCTTTTGAGGATGAATTTACTTTGAGAGTAGTTGTGTTTTTGGAGTAAAAAAAGGATTCAGTCTATGAGTAAAAAAGATCAGGATTAGGAAAGTGTTTTGAGTCCGATTTTAGGAATTCAAGAGACAGTTTTTTGGGAAGCGAAATTCTGAAAAATCTGAAGAGAAATCAATTCGATTTTTGGGTGCGTAGAGGTGTAGGAGATATGCTTTTTTTGTAAAAAGATATGGGATTAAATTATAAAAGATGATTAAAAAAGAATCGAAATACTAAGAAAAGCAGATCAGATGCCTCGTTTATTTAAAGACTGGTAGAAAAGTAATTTAGATCTAATAAATAGAATGGATTGTTTGTTAAGAACAATTAAAATGAGGACAAATGGAGAAGTGGAAACAAAAGCAGCAAAAGTCTGAATAAAAAAAGTATTTCGCTTTCTGATTTTGGTAACAAAAAAAGCCTCTCCAATCCATTAGATCAGAGAGGCTATAGGAAACAAAAATTTTTAAGTACTAATTATAAAACCTTGTTCCTTTGTTGTTTTTAAATAACACTGGCAATACTGTATTGCAATCCAGCCTGCTGTTTATTTTTGATTGCTGAATCTTTTAAGCAGTGGTGTTATATGATTTTTAGTGTCTTCGTCTAAGGCAGCTAAGGTTTTATCCGCTTCATCTTGTGAAAATTTGGATAGTCCGTAGATTCCCGCTGCAGCCACATTGTAAGACTGATTTTTAGCGCTTTCAATCATTAAATTCCTGTAAGTTGTATCTCCGGTTCCTGCAAGCTTTATAAGTGCTGTAGCCCTTGTGTATGTCTTTTTATCGTTTTGCGCAATGTTCAGTAAGGCTTTAAGAGCTGCTTCTTTTATTTGACTGTCTCCCAGATCAATTCCTTTGATGCTAAGCGTTCTTAAGTCTTCTTGTTGATCTTGAAGTCCAGCCAGAAGAATAAGTTGTGCTTCATGACTTTTGTCTTTCGTTGCAAATTTTATCGCTTCAATTCGGTTGTAGAATGAAGGCGCATTTTTGTACTGATATTGGTAATCGGATATTTTTTTATTGTCAATCACTTTACCTACCAGAATTTTGTCAGGATCAAGATCTATAAAATCCGGTTTTGAAGGAAGGTCAAAACTGAAATTTTGCTCTCTTTTATCAATTAGAATATCTTTTCTGACTTTAGTTCCATTAATATAAAAATCTACTTTTAGTGGAAGACTAAAGGTTTGCACTGAACTTTCCTGAACTTGTTTTACAGCAATTGTAGCTTTTCCATCGGTATAACCGTATTCAACATTGAGAATAGGGTTTCCTCCCTGAAAATACCATTGGTTAAAATAAGGATTCCAGTCTTTTCCGGTTACTTCTTCCATTGCCAAACGCAATTGATGACTTTCTCCCGTTTTAAAGGCATTGGTAGTAAGATACTTATTCAAAGATTTAAAGAATGCATCATCACCCATTTGATTTTTTAAAGCATACAATATGATAGAGCCTTTTGAGTAACTGATGTTGTCAAACATATCTTCTTTGTTTCCATAATGAAAACGTGCCAATGGTGGACTAACTCCGTCTTTTGAAGAACGCAGACAGTTTTGCAATTTCTCATAACGAGATCTGTCTTCAGCATCCTGTCCTTCATCGTGACCGTGCCAAAGTACCTCTCCAAAAGTGGCAAAAGATTCGTTCATGGTTAGGTTAGACCAGGATTCGGCGGTAACATAATCACCAAACCATTGGTGGAAAAGTTCATGAGCAATCGTACTTTCCTGATTATCGTCTAACAATTCTCTTTCGGTTTTTTGTACGTGTTCACCGTGAAGGGTAGCTGATGTGTTTTCCATTGCACCGGATACGTAGTCTCTGGCTACAATTTGAGCATATTTTCCCCAAGGATATTCAACGCCTAGCATTTTTCCGTAAAACTTCATCATGTCTGGAGTTTTTCCAAAAATCTGTTTGGCATATGGTGCGTATTTTGGTTCAAGGTAATAACTTACCTCATTTCCGTTATAAGTGTCTTTGTAGATTTTAAAATCCCCCACAGCCATCATAAACAAATAAGGAGAATGTGGTAATTCCATTTTCCAGATATCAGTACGGGTACCATTTTTATTATCTTTCTGAGAGATTAGTTTTCCGTTTGAAAGCGAAGTGTATTTGGTATCAACGGTCATGGCAATTTCAGAAGTTGTTTTCTGATTGGGCTTATCAATGGTAGGGAACCATGCCGATGATGCCTCTGTTTCGCCTTGTGTCCAGATCTGAATTGGTTTGTTGTCTTTTCCGTCAGGGTTTATAAAATACAATCCTTTTGCATCGGTAATTGCGGCACTTCCTTTGACTTTTAACTCATCTGGTTTTGCCGTATAATCAATAAAAACGGTGTATTTTTCGGTGCTTTTATATTTTCTGTTTAAAGTTATAAGAAGCTGTTCGTTGTCATAAGTATACTTTAACGGAATAGCTTTTTTACCATCAATAACAGTAATTGTTTTAAAATCCATTCCTTTGGCATCCAGTCTAAGCGAATCGGTTTCATAAAAGTGAGGCTTTAAAGTAAGCCATGCTTTTCCATATAGATAACGTTTCGCATAATCAAAGGATACGTCGAGTTTGGTATGCATAAGGTCATTTACTTTTAAAGGAGTGACCTGATAAACGGATAACGGGTTTTTAGTCTGATCGCTATTTTGGGCCATCGCATTTTGACCCGCTACAAGGAAAAGACTGAAAAGTGAATACTTTAAAAAGTGTTTGTTCATTGTTTGGTTTTTAGAATGATTATTTTGATTGATTATTGTTTAAACTATTATTCGCTGTTGGGTGTAAATCATTTTAACACATAGCAACATAGGTTCTGTACTCATTAAAAAGACGTTTCACTTCATTTAAATACACCTAACCTTCTATGTGAAAGAAATTTATTCCTTTTCTGTTCTCTTTTTGGACTTAAAAATCTATGCTTCTATGTGTTGAATCATTTTTATACCCGACGGGTTGTTATTATTAAAGCGGTTGAAATATAGTTGTTAAGGCTTCAAAAATGTATTTTACTTGCTATAAAACTCGTATTTTTATTTGGAAAATACAATTTTACCGAAAGTATTTTAAAGTTTCTCTATAATTCGGACTTCACCATCTTTTTCATCTTCTGTTAAAATATTAGATTGTTTTTTAGTGTACGTTTCAAGAGACCACTGCACAATTTTATTGTCAGGATATAATTTGGCTTGTTTTTGCAGCCACTCCTGTGCTTTTTGTGTGGAAGAAGTTTTTTCGATTGCCCAGGCCGAAATCAATTGATTGGCAGGTAGAAAATTCATAACCGTATTGTCTACCTTTGGGGTAAATATCGTAATTTTTTGTAAAGCCGTTTGTGCTTTTTCAGGATCCCCCAGATTGGTATAACATTGATAATTCAGCCAGTTTTCCAGTCTTTCGTCAATATCTTCTTCGTATGGTTTTCCAACTCCTAAATTTTCCGGCCATAATTTGGCGTCTGAAATAAATTGTAACGCTTTTTTGAATTGTTTGTTTTTCATTTCAGCCAAAGCCTGCATTAATTTTGCTTCATGATACAATTGTCGCCCTGCTGTAGCGCCTTCAAACGGAAGAATTTCCAGTTGGGTTAAGAATGCATCAGCAGCAGCGTATTTTTTGTTTAGAAGCAGCGTTTTGGCATACAACATTCCCATCACATAATTAGAGGGATGTTTTTTATAGAAAGGAGCTGCGGTGGCAAGGGCTTTATCAAATTGTTTCTGAGCAATGTAATATTCGGTTAAAAGTTTAGGATATCTCCAGCTCTGCTGATCCAGTTTAATGGCTTGCTGAAGACAGGATAAAACCAGTTGGCTGTCATTTTTAAACAGCGAAGCTTTGGCCCCATAAAAAGCCGGATCAGCAGGCAGGTTGGCACATTGTAAAAACAAGTCTTTTGCTCTTGAACTATTATCGCGATTCCATTCGATTAACGCCAAATGGTATTTCAACTGCCACTGAGGGGTGGTTTTTATGAGTTTTTCCAGAATTTCGGCTGTTTCTCCACGGAAAGGGAAACTATTGTCAGGTTGGAGTTTGCTTAAATCAATAGCTTTGTTTTCTAAATAAGCTTTCCAGTACTCAATTTCAGCATTTGGATAGGCAAGCGAAAGTACTTTTAGCGCTTCTTCTTTGCGGTCAATTTGTTCATACCAAATTCCCAATTCAAGATAGGTTTGCTGTGGCATTTCGTTTTGAATTAGAGAAGTGAACTGTTTTTTGGAGGCATCAGAAGACTCCCAAAGGTATTTTTCGAAACTAACAAAATGGTTGAGTGGATCAACGTTATTTATCGTATTGAGAATTTCGACTGCTTTAGTTTTATTGTTTTGCAGACGGTACAAGACGGCGAGTATTTGCAGACTTTCTAAATTGCCCTGATTGTTTATCAAACTTTTTTCGGCATATTCTGCTGCTTTTGCAAGATCGTTTTCAGTAAAGTAAATTTTGCTTAAAGCGGTATAACCCGAGCTTCTGAATTCAACACTGGCAGCAGCAAGATCAAAACCGTCTTTGGCATCGGTAGTATTGCCTAAATGCAGATTGGCCAGTCCGTAATAATAATTGGCAGCAGGGTGGTACGTATCAATGGATAAAGCTTTACTTGCTGAGTGGACAGCTTCACGATATTGGAATTTACGAATTTGTAAAATGGCTAAATCAGCCAGAGCAGGAGCGTAGTTGGAATCTTTTTGAAGACAGGCTGTTAGTTTTTCTTCCGCTTTTACATAATCTTTAAAACTAAGATAGTTTTTTCCCTGAAGGTATAATCCGTACACCGAGTTGTGGTCAAAATCTTTTGGAGTTTCCAACGGACGATTCAGATTTCCATCTTCCGGAGCCGAATTCCAAACGAGTTTAGTACCGCCAAGTGTCAGTCGAAGTTTAGTTTCGTCAACTGCAATCTGAATTGAATCTTTGAAGGACTGTAAAGTGTTTACGGAAATGTCTTTCGAATAGATTTTTTTTCCATTGTCAAAAACTTCCAGTTTTTCGTTTAGTTTTTGAAGTGGGGAAAAATAGATTTTCAACCAGCCGTTTTCGTTTTTCACATTTACGGCACCATAATTATTGGCTTTTACGAACCCTTTGATTTGTTTTACCGGAAACCAGTATTCCGTCCACAAATCGGTTTGATAGGGGGCAAAGGAACGTTGCTTGAAAGGGGTTAAACTGCTGTTTTCACTTGCCTGATTGAAGAGCCTTCCGCTCTGAACTTCTACGTATTGACCGTCGGTATCGGTTAATAATTTTTCCCAGATCATTCCTTGTTGTGACAGTCCCCAAATCCATATTTTTTTGCCGGGTTTGTCATCGTGATTGCCATACCTGCCCATTCCAAAATCTTCATCATGGTAATATCCACCAAAGAAATCGTCGTATTTGCCAAAGACATGATAGGATTTGTAACCGCCAAAATCGTTGTTTTTATAGAAGGATAGGTCTTTGCCATTTTCCTTGTCAATGGGCCACGAATTGTGCTCGCCATTGTGTCCGATATAACTTTGTCCGGGGTAAATAAACTGCAGATTTTGGGAGGCTTTTATACCCGTATTCATCCAGGTATAGTAAGGTTGCTCGGTTTCGGTGGAATTGAACCAGAAGGAATTTGTGGTAAAATAAGCTTTGTCTTTGGGTAAATTGATGTCCAGTTTCCATGATGTTCGTGTGAGCAGATCCAGCACACCGATCACGCAACTTACACTTCCGTCCGCTCGGGTAAGGGTGACATAATCAACAGGAGTAGCACAGTTGGGAGTGTGTCCGATGATGCCATAATTCCCCTCAACACCTCCGCTAGTCCACGGACCGCGCATGGCGATATCCCTGAATTTAATCACATGATTGTTGTAGATAAAGTCTTTCCCGGTTGATTTCTCAACAGCCGACCAAACTTTTCCGCCAATTTCAGGAAGAATCATGAGTTTGATGTAATCATTTTCGAGTTCGATTACTTTCCATTCTTTTTGTATGGGTTTATTGGTAAAACCATCAAAACGAAAATAGGGATATACTTTTGTATCCGGTTTCGGAATCGGATCAGGATCTGAAAAAGGGTAGGTGGTGAATACTTTTTTGTACTCTTTTATGGTGGGTTTATTTTGTGCATGGACAAACAGGCTTCCAAGGAGCAGGATCGGCAAGAAAGGTTTAAGTTTCATATGGAGAGCTATTTACGGTGGTTAGAACTTAGTTGGTTAGCTGGGCTGTTTTACCTCGTTTATGTCATTTCGACGAAGGAGAAATCTCCACAAGAAACGCTCAATCTTTGTCGAGCTACTATCGAAGATTTCTCCTTCGTCGAAATGACAAACCAAAGTGTGTAATCTTTATAAAATGGACGTTATTTTACGATCAACAACCAGCCTTTTCCTTTTGATACCGGTAATTCATCTTTTACCGTAAAAGTTTGTGCCGGTTGGAAATTCAATACTTCAGGTGCCGTAATAGTGGCTTTTGCCGGATTGATTCCTAATTTTTTCCAGTCGATAAGTAGTTTCACTTTTACATCAGTATCAGCCCAGCTTGCGATAGAGATTAAAGCAGTTCCGTTTTTTTTGTAAACCGTCGCCAGCACTTTATCGTTTGATGTTTTTACTGGACAGTTTTCGCTCCAGTAGCCAATCATTTCCGAACCTTTAATTCCAAAAGTATCCCATAATTTCCATACCGGTCTTGGGTCTGCATTGTGGCTCCATGGCATTCTGTTGGTCATTCCGTACACCATTCCTCTCCACGGATTTCCTCCGTCCTGTAGCATTTCACCCATCAATCCAAAAGGGATTCCGCTTACTTCCGTCAGGAAAAAGTCAGGATTGTTTTTTTCGTAGTCAAAATATTCTCCAAACCACAGTTTGTTGATGTACGGAAAATGCTCCATATACAAATTGGCACTGTTGTTAAATCCGTCACTTTTGTTGTATTGATTAGCACTGTGGAGGTCAATAATTCCTGGATGCCCGTCTTTGGTAAGGACTCTTTTGATTCGTTTCATGGTAATTCTGTCAAAAGCGACATCATCGAGATAAACGCCATCGATGCCCACATTTTGTGTCAGCCAGTTCATTCCTTCTACATAATAGTTGTGCCAACGGTTCATTCCGCTGTTTACAATTGCAGCGTCTTTAATTTCAGGTACAAACCAGGCTGCAATATAATCGTCTCCCACATGTTCCTGCAGCCAGGAGAACCCGCCTCCTTTACCCGGAGAGTAAATTTCATGTCCTAAACTTCTTAAGGCAAAAGTCTCGTAAGCTTTGTTTGAAACTTCTCTAACGGTATTGTAGATTTTTACTTTTAGTCCTTTTTCATGAGCTTCATCGATATAACTTTTCATTTTTTTAAATTCAATAAACGGATAGTTGATATACGGATTGATGGCGTTGGCATGGTGAATGTTGATTACTGTTGCCCCGGTTTTGGCAATCGTATCGATATCACTGTATTTGTGATAAAACTTAGTATCCCACTGAAAATCGGTATTAATGGTGTGGAAAGGGGTGATTAGTAAATTGAAATTATAATACAAAACATCTCCTTTTTTCATGTTTCGGGCTCCACTGTACGCATTCACCAAAACCGATTTTGGATTGGGAGTGATGGAAATTCCTCCTTTATTTTCGTTCCCCCAGGAAGTTGGAAGTAATAAGGGTTTCTGTAAGTAGAAATTGGTGTTTAACGGACGGCTGTATTTCTCGTCGCGTAAAGAAAATTGCAACCCGGAATTTACATTTCCAATCCAGGCCCCATCCTGATTTTTGTGCGCAACATCCCATTTCCAGTCAAAATTGGCAGGACGATCGCCTCCTTTTTGACCTAATCCCATCATGTATTTTGCAGAAGAGGGCTGAATTGGCATTTGGAAATTGATATCATTAAATACAGTATCTTCAAGTGCCGTGATTTTTACGATGTACGTTAAAAAGCCATCAAATTCTAAGGAAGCATGTACATCCATCTGAAGTGATTTTGATGTAGAAATACTTTCCCAGGAAACGGTTCCGCTTTCTTTTTTCAGAAATTTAAGGCCTGTGTTTTTCCACTGTAGAGACTCTTTTCCTGTGGCATCCAAAAAATGAAAAGCCAACGGAGCACTTAAAATGTCATTGGCTTTTGAACCAACTGTTGTCATCTCGGGTGTGAAATAAGTTTGAATTTGTGTTGGAAAACCATTGGAACCCAAAATTACTTTTCTGCCCAATAAGGAGATTTCTGTATCTTTTACAGTTAATGGAGTGTAAGGAGCAATAACCGTATTCTCCTGCGCTAAAGTAGAGTTTAACCATTTTAGACGTGTCATTTTCTCGGGAGAATCGATGCCGCCGTTTTGCGTAATTTCATTCGTTACTTTGATCTGAAGTACAATTTCTTTCGACTTTCCGTCGGCAGTTACGATAGCTTTTCCACTATAGGTTCCGGCAGCAGCAGTTTGGGGAACATCGATTCCGCACCACAAGGCCTGTACTTTTCCTTTTGGAACTGAAACTGTATTGGTAAAAAGGGATCCATCGTATTTAGTCCCGTCAGTATTGATGCAATTGATCTCTTTAGATTCGATGATGGCTCCTGTAGAACTGATTAGATTTGAAAAGGTAACTTTTACGTTGTCAAGATTCTGCAAAGCATAAACACCCAATTGAAACGCCAGATATTCGCCTCTTAACGCCGTGTCCGAAAAAGTGTTTTCAACTCCTTTCTGAATCCATCTTTGTGGTAAATCATTTTTCATTCGGATAGAATACAGTCGGTCTTCCGGGAAAACCAGGAAGGAACTGCCGCTATTTTTCGCAATAATATCTTTCGTTTCTGCCGCAGTTGCGATTACTTCCATTGGGTAAAAACTGTTGAAAGCATTTACACTCTGAATTTCGGTTACCGTACAATTGTCAGTTAAATTGGGTTTGATTTTAGCAAGCCAGGTTGCTGCTGCTTTATCTTCGGGTTTGGCATATACACCTTTTGGATAATTGGCATCACCTTCGTCAATGTATGGCAGGTAATACACATAATAAGTTCCTTTTCCTGAAACGGGTTCAAAGAAAATAGTGCCCTTTTCTCTATTGATGTCAGTTGTTTTTATGTTTTCAATAGTTTTGCCAGAAGCATCCTGAACAATGATTTTTTTCAGTTCGGGTTTTTCGTCTCTTCTGCGCCATTCGATGGTGGTTTTGGCAACATCTCCCGTACCGTTAAAGGCTACTACAACTCTGTGATTCCCCAGTAAGTTAGGGTTCCAGCTGTCGTTACCGTCTGAGTATTTTATTTGCGCAGTTAATGAAATACTGAAAACGAATAGGCATAGAATGAATAGTCTACTCAAAATGGGTTTGTTTTTTAGGTTTGTTTTCATTGTTTTATTATGTGAGTTGTGGGTTTTGAGTTATGAGTTTTGAGTTATTAGTTATTAGTTATTAGTTATGGGGTTCGGACAATAAACAACAAACCATAAACAATTAAACGATTAAACAGTTAACCGATTAACCATACTAATATACTGCTTTCCAGCCATTTTTTTTCCAGTAGGCGATTATGGGTTTGTAAGGTCCGTATTTATGTTGTTGTTCTGAGAAGTTATCACTGAAAGGGCTGTGTGCATAATCAATAGGTTTGCCCATTTTATTGGGATAATCAAATGTTTTAGGATTGGGTCTGTCGTGTACGGAATCATCATTTACATAGGCCGCAATATCGAGTGCTTGCAAGTCAGTAAGATACGGTTTTCCCGGGCTGACTTTATCGTATGGCATATTGCTTTTTAACCATTGTGCCTGTTTGATTACTCTATGCATGCTTGAACCCGGCTGATATCCGTATTGCCCCCAAAGCGGTGGGTAGGTGTAACCGGATTTATCGGCATTGTACTGACCTTCTCCGTTGTTTCCGTGGCAGCGGGCACAATTTTCGATAAAGAGTGCTTTCCCTCTTTCCGGACTTGCGGCTACATCCGGAAATTCAATTTCGAGGTTTTTGGCTCCTTTGAAATCACCATCTTTCGGAACAAATTTGCTGATCCATTTGAAGTACGATAAAAAAGCAACCATTTCTTTGCTGTCGAGTGGAAGTGGTTTCCCGGAATGTGGACGCATGATACAATTGTTGACCCGTTCGGCCAGAGTAAGAACCTTATTTTCACGTCCGCGATACTGTGGATAATTGTCGTGAGAGGACATTAAATTAAAGGCATAAGGTTTTGTTCCTGCATCCTGGTGGCAGTTGGTACAATTCATCTTGTTGCCTAAGTATTTTCCTTTGATTCCGTTTGGACCAATGTAATACGCTGTTTTTAGCATTAATTCTCTGCCATAACGAACGGATTCTCCAAATGGATCGTCTGGAATTTTAGAGGTGTCAATGGTAATATACGAATCATCATCAGCAGTTTTGTTTGCTAATGTCTGCGAATTAGAGGTATTGCACGAATTGAAAACGACAATTGGCAATGCTGAAAAAAGTCCGATAAGAATTGTTTTTTTCATGTCGTAAAATTTTTAACCTGTTTTGTATCCCAACAATCCCAAAGCCTTGAGATGAGCCTGTTCCTTTTTTATAGTATTAACCAGCTGGTTCCAGTTATTTTAATACATAGAAACATAGCTTCTGTTTACTTAAAAAAGGCGTTTCCCTTATTTAAAATGCACAAAGCCAACTATGTGAAAGAAACGAGTTTCTAATGGTTTTCTTTTTTGCACCTAAAAATCTATGTCTCTATGTGTTTATAATTTTTTTAGTCTTAACGTCTTGTATTGTCATTTCCAACAAGATCGTACCTTCAATTCAATAGAAATGGTTTTAAGTTTTCTTCGGGAATGAATTGCACCCGATAAGGCGGAATTTCAGATTCTAATGCCCATAATAAAACTCCTTTTTTATTGGTTAAAACCGTAATATGTCTTTTGGAACAACAAGCCAAAATGAGTTCTTTGTTTATCATATAAGCACTTCCCATTCTGTCGTTGTAAACGTCTTTTGGCAATAGTATGTGGAAATCCAGTTTTACAGTTTTACCTTTTTCATCTACTTTGAGGGCAAAAACAGAAGATTGCTTTTTATCGACTCCGTTATCAAAAAACATCAGATTGCCTTCAGGATTGATGTGAGCGGCGTGTGCCTGAGAGAAATCGCTGTCTTGCGACATTTTAAGATTTCCACCTCTTCCTAATTTCCAGAGTACCTTTCCGGTTTTGGCATCTATTTTCCAGATTTGACCGTTGTTGTAAAACGAGATCAGGAAATTACCATCTTTATCATAGTTTAAACTGTTGGCATGCATCCAGTCTTTTTTGGATTGGAGTAGTTTTTTGTCTTTCATTGGATCTAAATCGTCAAAAACGCTCCATTTCCAAAGCTGTTTTCCTTTTTTGTCCAAAATCAGAATCCCGTCGCCATTAATCGTATCTTTTTGTTTTCCGCCAATAGAACTTAGATCGGTTATTCTTTGATCGACAAATAAAGTGACAATTTCATTGGCCGATTTTTTGATGATTTCGTGATGAATCACCTGTTTCAGATCGCCCTGTCCTTTTTTGATATGGGTTAAGGTATCTCCTTGTAAATTGATTTCCAGAATCTCACTTCCGTAACTTGTAGGCTCATCATTTTTCCCCAGAATGGCGATAATGCTTTGCTCTTTGGTAAAATGAGTCACTTTAAACCCCGTTCCTTCAACGGTATGGTACCATCTTAAATTGCCTTTATAATCTACAATATAAGCGACTCCCGGTGTTTCTCTTTTGGCTAGTAGCATAAATCCTTTTTTGAAATTTTCCGGTACCAGTTCGGGTTTGGGGCAGTTTGCTTTGAATTGTTTCTGCAGCCATTCCGGCAATTTTCGGGATTTGAAGGTATATACTTTGCTGCTGTCTTTTTCCTGTCCGTTGCTCGTTATCAATTGAAAGCTATAATTTGTCTCAGGAGTGATGTTGCAAAAGACTAAAGAATGGGAGCTGCCTGTTTTTGAAATTGGAGAGGTTATTTTATATTTTATTCCTTTCTGATCAGACCAGTATTGGGCATAGACCTGAACATTTTCATTCGTAGTGACATCGATTTTAATTTTCAATTCGTTGTTACCATGAGTGCCAATAGTGATGTTCTTGATCGGATTGACCTGATTTTTAGAACAGCTTGCGATTGTAAGCAATATCCAAATAAAAACTCCTTTTACTATTACATTTTTAATCATCTGAAAGGCTTCTTTTTATGAGACAGAAAAGTTATACTCTTGGTATTAAAATTATTAAAAAACATCCAGTATAATCAGCTTAACTTCTTTAGGGCTAAAAATCAGGAACAGCAGGTTTTGAAATACCTGCCTGTTCCTGATCTGATTTTTTATTGTCTGTCGGCGTTACTCAGGTTAGGGTTTAAGTCCACCTGACTTTGCGGATAGGTATAATACTTATTTTTAGGCATGGTGATAGGTGCGGTTTCTCCAACTCTTACATGATAGGCGTTTACCAGAACATCAAATTTATTCATTCGGATTAAGTCCTGACGACGTTTTCCTTCATAGAATAATTCCCATCCTCTTTCCTGTAAAATAGCATCTCTTAAGGAAGATTTATTGTAATCTGATATAACCAGCAGTTTGGCATGGGATCTTCCTTTTACTTGATTGATAAGGTCTATGGCTTCTGCAGTTGGACCTTTTATCTCGTTTAAGGCTTCGGCTCTGCTTAACAATACATCTGCATAACGCAATATGTTTACACTGTGACCGTCATAATAAGTAGTAGTTTCATCGTCGGCATATTTTCTCGTCGACACATCAGGCATATAGAATTCTCCTTTTGGTGGCTGGGCTCCTAAGGAAGGCGCTTGTTTGTGCAGCAATTTATCAGTGCCCATAAATTCCGGGAAGAAACATTTTTTTCGATCATCTTCATTACCAAAAGTGTTGTAAAAATCCCAGTTTACGGTATAATACTGCCATCTGTTTTCAACAACCGGATGGTCTATCGGGCCAAAATGGTTCAAAAGTTCGGTTCCGTTTACATTGGCATCACTAAGGGAAGAAAAGATGTTTTCACTGCACCATTTGTTGCTCTCTTTAAACAATCCCAGATAAGTAGGGAACAGGCTGTATTCGTTGAGGTTCATGACTTGTTGTGTAAGAGTAGCTACTTTTTGCCAGTCATGATTTCGTAAATACAATTTTGCCAATAGCGTTAAGGCAGCGCCTTTTGTAGCACGTCCTACGTCATTACTTTCATAAATTGCATTTTTCTTGTAGTTAACGGGTAAAACGGCAGCAACATCATTCAAATCTTTAATTAAAAGCGCTTCTATAGTTTCAACAGAAGAAGGCGGTGTTTGCTCCAGATAGTTTGGATTGTCTAAGTTGGCTTCTGTTACGAGGATAACAGGTCCCCATGCATCTGTTAGATCCATGTAAGCAGAAGCTCTTAAAAATTTAGCTTCGGCTATAAACTGAGTTCGTTCTGCGTCCGTGATACCGCTCATTTTGGTAATATTAAAAATGGCAAAATTAGCGTTGGCTACCAACTTGTACATAGCATTCCAGTCTTCCAGAAGTAAACCATTGGCAGAATTCCATAGTCCCAGAGACAATTGTCCCGGATCACCACCGTATTGGCAATGACCTAAATCTGTGGCAATATCAGTTAAAGCAAAATGTCTTGTTGCCCAATACGAAAAGTTGTCTCCCACGGAAGGACCTTTTAATCTTCCGTAAATAGAATTAATAGAAGCAATAGCATCCGATTTGGTTTGGAATCCATTTGTATCGGTCAAACTGCTATACACGGTAGGATCAAGGTCCTCATTGCATGAAAATTGCAAACCGGCTGTCAGTAAGAGGAATATAATTGTATATTTTTTCATTTTAATAAATTTTATGTTACTAAAAAACTTTTTGACTAATGAATGGCAACCTTAATACCCAAAATGATGGTTCGTGAAGCCGGGAATGAATTAAAATCGATTCCTCCTCCTAAGTTTTGTTTGGTAGTATCGTTAGTGAAATGTCCATTAACCTCGGGATCGTTTCCTGAATATTTTGTAATAGTCAGTAGGTTTTGTCCGATGGCATACACTCTGATATTATCAATGAATTTAACCTGTTTCAAAACACTTTCAGGAATAGAGTATCCAATAGAGAGATTTTTTAGGCGCAGATAAGAGGCTTCCTCGACAAATTTTGAATTGACATAACTGCCATAAGTGCTTTTGTAATAGCCGTCTCTTGGAACATCAGTATTTTCATTGGTACCGGCAACCCATCGATTTAATGCGTCGGTACTTGTTGTTGATTCCCCAACCATTTTGGTCATGTTGTAAACCGAATAATCAAAAGCTCCTTGAAAAAAGATATTTAGATCGAAGTTTCCAATTTTAAAATCATTGTTAAATCCAAGGGTATAATGAGGTGTTGAATTGCCTAGATAAGTTCTGTCGGCTGCTGTTATTGCACCATCACCATCTAAATCCTCGTATTTTGGATCTCCCGGTTTAGACAAGGGCTGCGGAGCATATACCTCTCCCGTTTTGATGACTCCGGCATATTTAAAACCATATAGTACCCCCATTTCTTTGCCCGGTTCCAGTCTTGTAAATTCTCGTCCCGAAACAGTTCCGCTTGGGTTAGAGGTGTTTTGACTGATAATAGCAACATTATCGGCAAGAGAAACTACTTCTTGTTTGTTGTAAGCAACATTTAATGAGGTAGTCCATAAGAAACGATCGTTTCTGAAATTGGTACTTGTAATACCTAATTCAATACCTCTATTGTCAATAACTCCGGAGTTGATGGTTTGGGTATTAAAGCCCCACCAGCCACCAATAGGAACTTTAAGAAGTGCATCGGTAGTTCTCTTTTTATAGACATCGATTGTGGCCGTTATTCTGTCATTAAAAAGTCCCATATCTAAACCAATATCGGTCTGAGTAGTTTGTTCCCATTTTAAATCTTTGTTGGCTAAGTTGGCAGGTTCAGTACCATTAGAAAAATTTCCATCTCCAATCGTTACTCCCCAGGCTTTTAAAGTAGGCATAAAAGCATAATCTCCAATACCGTCTGCCCCCGTAACACCATAACTCACTCTTAATTTAAGATCGGAGATCGTTTTGGAGTTTTGCATAAAAGACTCGTTCGATATTTTCCAGGCTACGGCTCCCGATGGGAAAGTACCATAGGAATTATTACTTCCAAAACGAGATGAGCCGTCCCTTCTTAGGGTAAAAGCAGCCAGGTATCGGTCGTTAAAAGAATAATTTAGCCTTCCGAAATAAGAAGTCAGTTTTGTTTCGATTTTTTCTGTTTCGGGTTTCAAATAAATTGCTGCGGCATCAAGATTGTGATAGGTCAACACATCGTTAGAAAAGCCTGTGCCTGCCGCTTTTAAAAATTCATAAGTGTCTTTCTGATTAGAAGTTCCAATCATGGCACTTATAGAATGTTCGTTTATATTGAATTTATAAGTCAGATATTGATCAGTACTCCATCTAAAATAGGTTTTGTTTTCCTCAGAACCGGATCCCTTCAAAGCTGCTCCCGCTACTAGTGTTCTTGGAGTATATTTTCCTTCGATGTTTTCCTGCCATTCAGCACCTGCACCAAAGTGATAGGTTAGTCCTTTAATGATCTCATAGTCCAAAAACATATTCCCGTTAACCAATCTGTTTATGATATGATCTGTAGGTTCTAATAAAAGTGCTAAAGCATTATCTTTTCCTTGAAATTTGTAATAAGAACCATCAGCATTATATATCGGAATGGTAGGTGGAGCAGTCTGAATAGAAAACATTGGGGATAAAATGTTATCTCCAAAATCGCTGTTGTTTCCTTCGCTGGCGGCCCCGTAAATATTAGTACCTACATTTAAACGGTCATTAAATCTTTTTTCGCCACCCATTCTTACACTGTATCTTTTAAAATCGGTATTTTCGATAGCTCCGGTTTGTTTGATATAGTTTCCCGAAAGAAAAAATTTAGATGTTTTATCACTTCCGCTAAAAGTAATGGTTCTGTTTATTACTTCTCCGGGACGTGTTGCTGCCTTAAACCAGTTGGTATTTGCAATAGGAAAATCAGAAGAAAAAACAGGAGGTCTTCCATTTTCTTTTGCAATTGCATTTTGGATGTCGGCATATTGTTGTCCGTTTATAAGAGAAGGTTCTTTAATGATGCTTTGAAAACCATCTGAGATTTCGGCTTCTATCTGCATTTTTCCTAATTTTCCTTTTTTGGTTGTAATCAGGATAACACCATTCGCTCCTCTTGAACCATAAATCGCAGTAGAAGAAGCATCTTTTAAGATCTGAATGTTCTCAATATCGTTTGGACTTATTGAGGCTCCGGTACTAGTGATGAAACCGTCTACAACATATAGAGGAGAATTAGAGTTATTAAGGGAATTTCCGCCCCTAATTACAATAGAAGGATTTGTTCCGGGAGCGTAGCTGTTTTGCTGTACCTGAACTCCGGAAGCACGACCTTGTAAGGCCTGACCAACATTGGAGATGGTACCTCCTAAATTCAAATTGTCTTTGCCAATAGAACTTACAGAACCGGTAAGGTCTTTTTTCTTGGCTTTTCCGTATCCAATAACTATTTCCTCTAATTTTTGTCCTACCTCTTTCATAACGATTTTTAAAGGCGAGGTTCCAATAGTTATTTCCTGATCTTCCATACCAATGTATGAAACGATAAGTTTGGTCACATTGTCTGCAACAGTAATAGCAAAACTTCCATCTGTATCAGTTTGTACTCCGGTATGGCTTCCTTTTACAACAACATTTGCTCCGGCTATCGGAAGTCCGTTTTGGTCTGTTACTTTACCCTTCACTGTTTTTTCAAAAAAGAATGCAATATCAGTTCTGCGATTTATTCTTACGGCTGAGGTTGCTGAAACCTGAACTGTAAAAACAAATACTAAAAAAAGTGTGAGTTTAATCTCTGTACCGGTAAGATTTTTTAGCCTCAAATCTCCGGGTCTTTTTTGGGTTAATAATTTCATACTTAAAATTGGGTTTGGTTAATGTTTATTTGTTTTTTTTCGTTTGTAAGCTTTAGACTTCTTTTTTTATGAGATAACTTTTTATAGGTTGTAATTTATCTTCTGACGAAATGGCTAAAAAACAATGGCCGTTCTATTTTAATCTTTTTGTATGGGGCTATTTCTTGTGGTTTTTTTGTTTTTTAGAACCAAGAAAAACCATTAAAAAATCTTGTAATTAACTTATTTTTAAGATTATGATCTAACGAAGCTATAGATTATATTTTTATAAAACAAGAAAAAACAATAAAAATGTGCTCGAACACACATAATTAATGTTCTCGAGCACATTTTTTTGCGCAAAACATTTTTTTTTACTTAAATTCGTGTGGTTATTGTTGAATTGCTAAGAAGTAAAAGAGTAATTATTTTTTGATGTATTTTAGTATTAAATACTGTTTTGTTGTGCTATTTGTGTTATTTGTGTTAAAATAGCGACAGATTTGTTAGTGATGGGTTTGGTATTTTAGTAAGAAATAAAGGCTGTTCTTATGTATTTATTCTGAAAAATGCCGTGTTTTCTTTTATTAAATTTTAACCTACATTCGTAATTCACAAAAAACAAAAAAAAGATGCCGATTGGAGCAATCTTCAGAATCTGAAATGTTAAAAAAATTAACAAAAATAAAAATCAATTATAGTGAAAGAATATCAGGTAGTTTTACGAGATAAGAGACAGAAAAAGGGCATAGAAGATTCTGTTGTTTCTTTTTGGGAAAATGCAAATTGCCTCACTGATTTTTGCTCCGCATGGAAAAGTGATTCATTTTCAAAAATAGAATTCAGAGCTTTTTGGGATCTCGAAAATCTTTTTTTTAAATTCAGGGTTTTTGATACCCATATTTATCTGGATCAAAAAGACGATAGTTTTGATAGTATCAGAAATTCAGATCGTGTAGAATTATTTCTTAGAACCAACGAATCCTTAGATCCTTATTATTGTCTGGAAATGGATACCGCCGGGCGTTTAATGGATTTTAGAGCGCGTCCCAACAAAGAATTTGATTTTGAATGGAAATGGCCTAAAACCGATTTCGAAATCAAAACCTCAAAAGATGAAATTTCTTTTACAGTTGAAGGACAAATCAGTATAAAATCCTTAAAAGAATTGAATTTAATACACAACAATACTATAGAAGCAGGTGTTTTTAGAGCTAAGTTTTTGGAGAATGAAAAGCGACAGTATGAACCCACCTGGATTTCCTGGGTGAATCCTGATACCGAAACTCCTAATTTTCATATTGCTTCTTCTTTTGGGAAATTTATTTTGATGGAGTAGAGGTTTCTGGAATGAGATAGTTTTTCCACAGAGTTACACAAAGGAATCACAAAGCTTCACGAAGTTATTTTAAAGCATTTTTTGTGTATCTCTGTGTAACCTTTGTGTAACTCTGTGAAATTTTTCGACAGTACAGTGTTATTTAAGAAACGTAAAAAGAAGCATTCTCAACGTTAATAATATCGATGGGTAGTAAAATAGTTTCCGGAATATCTTTTCGGAATAAAAAGTGCTCCACCAAAGTACTAACACCTAAATAAGCCTGTCTCTTTTGATTCTGATGAATTAAGAAATGAACCAGTCCCTGATTTAAAAAGTTGACATTTTTCTCTACTAAATCGTACCCAATAATCGCAATCTTTTTATTTTGAACAGAAGACAGAATAGAGGCAATTTGATAAGCTTTTGAGGTGGTGATAAAAATTCCTTTCAGATTTGGATTTTCGTCTAAAAATGCAGAAAATTTAGTTTCAACATTCGGATGTTTTAATTTTAGAGTAGTCAGTGAAAAGCTGCGGATTTTTTTCTCATCAAAATAACTTCTGAAACCCTTTTCCTTTTCCTGCATGTGCACAGCATTTTTAAGGCTTTCGTCAATATGGATGATGGCAATCTGGCCTTCTGTTAAAATCAGATTCATTAAACTGGCAGCTACACGACCGCTTTTATGTAAATCCTGTCCAACAAAACTTTTAATGGATTCGCCTTCAATCTGGTTGTTAAACGTATTCACCATGATGTTTAAATCATCGTATTGTTTTACGATTCCCACTGTTTCTTTGTGGAATAGAGGAGCAATCAAAACCGCATCAGGCGATTTCTTGACAATTGCTTCATTGGTGCTTAAAAATGATTTGGTGCTTTCCGGATTAAAAAAGTGTGTTTCAATAATAACACTATAAGCTTTAAATTCGGTAATAGCATCCTGGATTCCGTTTACACAGGGAAGCCAGTAGGGATCAATTTCAGGATCGGGAAGTAAAACACAGATTCTGTAAACCTTTGTGTTTTTTAAATTTCGTGCAATTAAATTCGGCTCATAATTGATGACGTTCAGGACTTCATTTATTTTATCTAAGGCCGCAGGAGAAACTTTTCCTCTGTTATGCAAAACCCTGTCGACAGTTCCTTTAGAAACTCCGGCCATTTTTGCTATATCCTTAATGGTGTACTTTTTATCCATATAAGCAAATATAGAAACTTTGATTTAATTTTTTTAAAATCCTGTAAGAATTAATTAGTGTGCTCGAGAACATTTTAATGGTGTGTTCGAGCACATTTTTCTTTTTTTTCTTGTTTTATAAAAATATAATCTATAGTTTCGTAGAATCAAAATCAAAAGAATAAAACAAATCCTTAACCAATTTGCGTTGTAATTTATTGTTTTACAGTGCTTTATTATAAAATTTTTAAGTGAAAAAAATTACTTCATTAGCCCCGGGCAGAACCTGCCTCTTCGGAGACCATCAGGATTATTTAGGATTGCCGGTTATCGCCTGTGCAATCGATCGAAATATACAACTATCTGCCGAACAAAACCTAACTCAAACATTTGTTTTAAATATGATTGATATTAATGAGATTCGTATCATTGATATCGATGCCACTTTCGACAAATTAGAGCCCAGAGATTATTTTGCTTCGTCCTTACGGGTATTGCGCAGATACGGCTGTGTGCCTAATGTTGGCTACGACATTACCATTACTGGAGATATTCCAATAAACTCCGGAACGTCGAGTTCTTCCGCTTTATTGATGGCATGGATTCGTTTTTTAATCGATGCTTTTGGAATTGATCGTGAAGTTACTCCCGAGTTTATTTCTAAATTAGGTTATGAATCTGAAGTTTTAGAACATGGAGAACCAGGCGGAATGATGGATCATTTTAGCATTGGGGTAGGGAATATCGTCTACATTAATACCAAAGATCCTTTTTCGTATAAAATAATAGGGACGAACTTAAAAGGCCTTGTTACTGGAGTTTCAGGAGTTCCAAAAGAAACTATCGGTTTGTTGGGAGAGATAAAAGGAAATGCTTTAATGTCAATTGATATTGTAAAGCAAAACTTCCCTGATTTTGATCTGCATGCTTCCGAAGTAGAAGATCTGGACCGCTATCGAAATTGTCTGCCGGACCGATTGATTCCTTTCTTCGAAGCAGCCTTAAAAAATTATCATTATACCAAAGAAGCTTTAAAAGAGTTTGAAAAACCAGTTTTAGATCTTAAAAAAATTGGGGAATTGATGAATCTGCATCATGAGGTTTTACGCGATTTATTAAAAGTTACTGTGCCCCGTATTGATGCTATGATCAATGCCGCTTTGCGTGCAGGTGCCTATGGAGCAAAAATTGTGGGTTCCGGTGGTGGCGGAAGTATTGTCGTTATCGCAAATCCGGAAAAAGAAGATTTGGTTATCGAAGCCATTTTAAAAGCAGGAGCTCTGGAAGCTTATGCCGTGTCCGTTGATCCTGGCGTCAGGGTTATTGAAAATGTGGAGATTTAAGCTTTGAAATGTGAAATGTGAGATGTGAGATGTGAGTTTTGGTAACATGAAACCTGAAACTTGAAACTTGAAACATGAAATATGAAACCTCAAACCTGAAACAATTTTAATCCAATAGATTTAAGGAAATTCAAAATGAAAAATATATAAATATGCATAACAATTTAGTTATTCTTGCGGGTGGTGCATCCTCGCGCATGAAAAAAGAAGCCATTTCAGACAATTTATCTGCAGAAGAAATTGCGCAGGCAAATGAAAGAAGTAAAGGGTTAATAGGAGTTGGAGCAAGCGGAAGGCCTTTGTTGGATTATCTTTTGCTAAACGCTAAAAAAGCAGGATATAAAAACATCTACATTATCATTGGTGAGCAGGGTGAGCTTTTTAAAGAATTTTACGGAAGCCATAACACTGATAATGATTTTCACGGACTCAATATTTCATTTGCTGTTCAGTACATTCCCGAAGGAAGAGTTAAACCATTTGGTACTGCCGATGCTTTGTTTCAGGCGGTAGAGCAGTTTCCGGAATTAAACACACAGCAATATTCAGTTTGTAACAGCGATAACTTATACTCAGCTGCTGCTTTATTGGCGCTTAGAGAAACTAATAGTCCAAACGCTTTTATTGCTTACGATCGTGAGGCTTTGGAATTTCCTTCTGAAAGAATTTCCCGATTTGCTATTGCCAAATTGGATGAGAATAATCAGCTATTGGATATTCTAGAAAAACCTTCAGCCGATGTTTTGGCTGATTATAAAGACGTTGAAGGAAAAATAAGAGTAAGTATGAATGCTTTTAAGTTCAACGGAAGTACTTTGTATACACATTTAAAAAATTGTCCTGTTCATCCCGAACGCGACGAAAAAGAACTACCTACGGTATTATTAAATGCCGTAAAAGAAAACCCAAATACAACGTTGGGTATACCATTTTCAGAACACGTTCCGGATCTGACTGCTAAAGAAGATATTGCCGATGTAAAAGAATATTTAAAGCAGCATTATCCGGTTTTAGACTGGAACGCTTAAAAAAATTAACAAAAAATTGATATCTAATTTACAGATAAGTATAACTTATTAGACTATTTTTGTTTTAAAATTGCAAAAAATACGCACTGAGTTGTGTTTAAATTGCAATATATTTGCAAAAAGTGTTGATGTTATTTTAGATGGATAAAACAACTAATCTATTAACTATCAACCAAATAAAATTATGTCAAAAATTGAGACTGCAATACCTATAGAAAAGAGGAGTTCAATCATTCCGATGATTATTCTGACCGCATTATTTTTTATATTGGGATTTGTCACCTGGTTAAACGGACCTTTAATTCCTTTTTTCGAATTAGCGTGCGAGTTGTCTTCTTCTCAGGCTTATTTTGTAACTTTTGCTTTTTATATTGCCTATTTTGTAATGGCAATTCCATCATCCTGGGTAATTGAGAAAGTAGGCTATAAAAATGGTATTTCTTTAGGATTATTAATCATTGCAGCCGGAGCATTTATGTTTTATCCGGCCGCCGAAAGCCGAACTTTTTTATTGTTTCTAATTGCTTTATTTATCATGGGAACCGGTTTGGCTATTTTGCAAACGGCTTCCAATCCTTATGTAGTAGTGATTGGCCCAAGAGAAAGTGCAGCAGCCAGAATTAGTGTACTGGGAATTGCAAATAAACTGGCAGGTTTTGTAGCGCCATTGATATTAACAGCTTTGGTACTGTCAAACATGCAGGAGTTTACGGCAGATAAAATTGCGCTTTTGGACAGCGTTTCCAAAACAAATGCTTTAAATACGCTTGCATTACAATTGCAAAGACCTTATCTTTATATGGGATTGATTATAATGGTCTTAGCACTTTTGGTAAAACTGTCCCCGCTTCCGGAAATTGATCTGGATGAAGAAGGAAATGTAGCGCATTTGAGTATTTTTAAGCAAATCAGAAACGCTTTCAGACGTCCGCAATTGGTGCTGGGAGTAATAACTCTAATGTTGTATTTAGCAGCCGAAGTTTTAGCAGGAGACTCTATTGGAGGATTTGGAAAAGAATTAGGAGTATATGGAACCGAAGGGAATTTTTATTTAAAATTGACTTCATTTACCATGTCGGCAATGGTTGTGGGATATATATTAGGGATTACATTAATTCCAAAATATCTTTCGCAGGTAACAGCCCTGAAAGCGTCAGGAGTTTTGGGTGTAATTTTAGTATTGGCAATAGTTTTGATTTCGCCAAAAATTATGATTCAGCTGCCTGGAATCCCAAGCTTGCCGGTTGTTATTCTTTTGGTAGCATTGTTAGGACTGGCAAATGCACTTTGCTGGCCGGCAATTTGGCCAATGGCATTAGAGGATTTAGGGGGATATACTAAAATAGGAAGTGCAATATTGATTATGGGGATTATTGGAGGAGCGATTTTTCCTTTATTCTACGGAATGATCACAGAAAATATAAATGCATCAAATATCGCAAATGGTACCGCAGGAATTTCAAAAAGCGGGAATCAAATTGCTTATTTAATGCTCTTACCATCGTATTTAATGATCCTTTTTTATGCAGTAAAAGGACATAAGTATCGAAGCTGGTAAAGTGTAACGAGAAAAATTAAAAAGACTATATCATGTTAAAAAGTAAAATCGACAAAGCAACGGGGTTCGAGAAACGATTCGAAAACATCAATACAGTTGTTTTTGAAAATTCTGGCGATGCGTCAAAAGCAGTAGCTCAGGAAATTGCGGCTTTAATTCAATCCAAGCAAAAAGAAAATAAACCTTGTATTTTAGGCCTGGCAACTGGTTCTTCTCCAAAAGGATTATATGCTGAACTGGTACGTTTACACAAAGAAGAAGGCTTGAGTTTTAAAAATGTAATTAGTTTTAACCTGGATGAATATTATCCAATGGAGCCTAATTCAATCAACAGTTACGTTCGTTTTATGAAAGAATTGTTGTTTGATCATGTCGATATTTTACCTGAGAATTACCACGTTCCGGACGGACTTTTAACTAAAGAGCAAATTGCGGATTATTGCCACGATTACGAAGCAAAAATAGAAGCACTTGGCGGAATCGATTTGCAGATTCTTGGAATTGGAGGTAACGGACATATTGGTTTTAATGAATCGGGATCGTTACAAAACTCTAAAACACGTTTAGTGGCTTTAGATCATATTACCAGAGTAGCAGCAAGTAAAGACTTTTTCGGATTGAGTAATACACCAAGAACAGCAATTACACTTGGAGTTAAAAAGATCATGGAAGCCAAACAGGTAATTTTGCTGGCTTGGGGAGAAGGAAAAGCAAATATTGTAAAAAAATCAGTAGAAGATGAAGTGACCAACCGTGTACCGGCTTCATTTTTACAGGAACACAACAATGCTGTTTTTGTTTTAGACAAAGAGGCTTCTTCAAAACTAACCAGAATCAACAAACCATGGTTGGTAGAAAAAGTGATCTGGACCGATAAATTGACCCGTAAAGCAGTTTTAGGATTAGCACTTCAGCTTAAGAAACCAATTTTAATGCTTACTGATGCCGATTATATCGAAAACGGAATGAGTGATTTATTGGCTGATTCAGGTCCTGCATACGATATCAACATCAAAATATTCAATAAATTACAAAATACAATCACAGGATGGCCGGGAGGTAAACCAAATGCCGATGATACCAATCGTCCTGAAAGAGCAGAGCCTGCCAGAAAAAGAGTATTGATTTTCAGTCCGCACCCGGATGATGATATCATCAGTATGGGAGGAACTTTTATGCGTTTGCAGGAGCAGGGACATGAAGTGCATGTGGCGTATCAAACCTCTGGAAATATTGCAGTAGCCGATGATGAAGCTTTGCGTTTTGCAAGATTCGTAATTGATTACAATGAAAAATTCGGAATCAAAAGTGCCGAAGCTGACAATATTTACCAAAAAGCGGAAACTTTCTTAACCAATAAAAAGAACAGCGAAATTGATATTCCTGAGGTTCGTTACATCAAAGGATTAATCAGAAAAGGAGAGGCGAGAGCGACCAGTCATTTCGTAGGTTTAACGGATGACCAGATTCATTTTATGGAATTACCATTCTATGAAACCGGAACAATCGAGAAAAAACCAATTGGGAAAGAAGATATTCAATTAACGATGGACTTAATTGAAAAAATTAAACCACATCAAATTTACGCTGCAGGAGATTTGGCAGATCCACACGGAACACATAAAGTTTGTCTGGACGCTATTTTTGAAGCAGTAAAAGCTTTAAAACCAAAATCGTTTATGGACGATTGCTGGTTGTGGTTGTACCGCGGAGCATGGCAGGAATGGGGAATTGACGAAGTAGAGATGGCTGTGCCAATGAGCCCGGATCAGGTATTGGCAAAACGCCACGGAATCTTCAAGCATCAATCTCAAAAAGATGGTGTTGTTTTCCAGGGAACCGATGCCAGAGAATTTTGGCAAAGAGCCGAAGACAGAAATGCGGAAACAGCTGCTTTGTACCAACAGTTAGGTTTAGCGACCTATGCCGCAATGGAAGCTTTCGTGAGATGGCATTATTAAAAAAGGGACTAAGGTTCTGAGGTGCTAAGGCACTAAGGTTTTAAGTTTAAATATTCGCCACGAATTCATGAATTATTCTAAGTATAATTTGTGAATTCGTGGCGAAATCATTTACCCCAATAGTTGTTTTTTATTAATCGTTAGTTTGGCAGTACGTTTAAAAAAAAGGTTAAGGCCCTGCGACTGTAAACTGAGACTGAAAAACTGAGACTGAAAACTATTTTTTAATCTGTGGCAAAAGAAAAAATTAATAGCTTTGCAACTAATCAGAAGCAAGAGAAAAGAAAATCTTTCCTCTTGCTTCTTTTTTCTTTATAAAAAAATGGAACCAGACAAAAAACTTCTCATCAAATTAGCCCATACCAAAATGCCTTTCGGAAAATATGAAGGCCGTTTTTTAATTGATTTACCCGAATATTACGTCGTTTGGTACCATAACAAGGGATTTCCAAAAGGAGAACTAGGACAGCAATTGGCGCTTATTTATGAGCTAAAATTGAACGGACTCGAGGAATTGATCCGTAATATTAAAAAACAATATCCTAAACCTTTAAAATAGTAAGAAAAATCCTTTGTAGTTTGATTTTTTTTATCTAAGTTTGGAATACAAAATATTATAATTTCCAAAAACAAATTGATACCACAGAATTCAAGACTGAATTTTTTAATGTGTACAAGTCAATGTTTTAGAATTATAATATTTTTTTATGTCAAAACTTACTTCAATAGCAAGTCTTACTTGTTGGTACGGAAAATACCCTTGGTATTTCCCTTATTTTTTACATTCCTGTTCATTTAATCCAAGTGTTGATTTTTATATCATCACAGATAATCAGGAGAAAATCGAAAATAAGCCTGAAAACGTCACCATCGTTTTCAAAACCCTTCATGAAATAAAAGTTTCAGCCTCTGAAAAACTTGGTTTTACTGTAAACATTGATTACCCCTATAAATTATGCGATTTTAAGCCCGCTTATGGCTTTTTGTTTCCAGAAATTATAGAAGGTTATGATTTTTGGGGCATTAATGATATTGATATTGTCTTTGGATCTATTCGGACATTTATGACCCAACGGATTCTGCAAAAATATGATATCATCAGTAGCCGCCATGATTATATAACCGGTTCATTTTGCTTATTTAGAAATAATGAATATGTGAATCAGTTATTTATGAAAAGTAAAGATTATAAAATGGTTTTTAGTAATCCAATTCATTTTTGCTTTGACGAATGTAATTTTCTTTTTGAAGAATTAAAGAAAGGAACTTCAATATTAGAAATGAAAAATAAAATCGAAAGTATGACTTATATTGTTAAGAAAGAAGAGAAAGAATCTCATTTAAAGGCCTTTTTTGATTTTGTAGTTGTAGAAGGCTTACCAGGTAATATTGAATGGAATAATGGAATATTAATTTATAAACAATTGTATGAAGTCATGTTTTATCATTTAATTCAGTTTAAAACTTCCTGTTCAAAACAAACTGTACTGAAACCGATGCCTTTAAAATATGGTTTTACTAAAACTGAGATTGTGAAAAAGTAATTATATTGGTTTTTTGAGGTTCTTCTGAGATGTGTAATTGTATTTATAGTGTAATATTTAAAATTTTATGTCATGAGAATTAAAAAAATGAGTTTTGCAGACATTGAAGATACAATGTGCAAAGAAGAAATGAAGTGTATAATGGGAGGTTCTGGCTGGAGTGGAACGGGAGGTAGTTATACTAATGGGGCATTAATGTATGGAGGAAGTAATCCATTAGCATATAGTGGTTCTGGAGGTTATTACGGGAATACTCAGGGATGGGGTTCTGGATTCACCAATCAAAGTTCTGGTAGTTCACCTTCTAATTCAGGAGGTCGAGGAGGAAGCTCTTCATATTATACTCCCGGTTGGACTGATACTGGTAGAGGTATCGTGACAAGTGATCCAAATGTTATTAAACGAATAGTTGATTATCTAGATTGGGAACGTGTTATTTTAAAAAACGAACCTACAATGGTACAAGTTAATAATTTTGTTAATATGGATTATTTAACTGGAGGAAAGGGAACTTTGAGCGATGGTAGAACTCTCGCTCAAGGTATGAGTATTACACACGATCCTTATGGAGAATTTAAGACAATAGAAAGCTTATCTAGGATTTTTCAGAATTTCGGGGATTCTCTCACAGCTGGGGGGGTCATTTTATCAGCAACCGGTGTAGGTGCAGTAGTAGGCGGGCCTATGATAGCAATTGGAGGAGGAATTGCAAGAGTTGGAACCGTAGCAGAATTTTATTTAGATTTAAAAAGTGAGGAACCATTTGATTTTGTGAAATGGGGATTGAAAGCAGGGTTAGAGGCAACTCCAGAAGTTTATACCAATTTTTTTAGTAAAAGGGCTGGTGTAATCGGTTTTGATAAAGCAATGGTGGAGATGTATTCAGTTGCTTCAGATCGTTGGTTTGAATATATGGGTACAGTGCGTAAATAGAAGACTATGAACAAATATGAGCATTTGATAATTTATTTTTTCGGTATACTTTTTCTTGTCGTCTTTTGGATTATACGTTTTAGAAAAATTCATAATCCTAAAGATTTAAAAAGAAAAGATATTTATTTAAAAAGTCTGTGTTTTAGATTTTATTTAGATTCTTTTATAATTATGGGCTTGATTTTTACCTTGATTCGAGAATTTTTTAAATTGTACAATGAATAAAAATCTAACAATAGACGTTATGAAGAATTACTTATTTAGAGTAACTATTTAAGAGTCAATTTTATAAGATGGCGATAGGGTCCTCATACTTTTTTATATAGAAAAAGATATTATACCTAAAAAAAGTGATAGACAGTATGTATCCTAAGAAGAAAAAAATGAAACCATGAAAGTACAATATGAAGATTTTAAAATTCATCTGATAGGCTTATTCTTAATGATAATTTTTTGGATGACTTTTTATAAAGTATGTGAGAAGTTAAAATTTTTCACTGAAGATGACCTTTTTTTTAATAGTAAAACGTTGAGCTTTTACTGCATATGTGTTCCTATAGTAGTAGCCTACAGTATTGCTTTGATCTTAGAGTTTATTGAATTGTATAATCAGTAGTTACAGTGAAAATTGATTGAGTTAAAGAAGATAATCTGTGAAAGAAATCTGTAATGTTCAATAAAACAAACCTGAATAATAAAGTAAGAAAAATCCTTTTTTTATTCGGGTTTGTTTTACTACATTTGAAATTGAATTGTAATAGTTTCCAAAAGCAAGTTGATACCACAAGGGCAATTTTAAAATTGCAAATAATCAACTTTTAGAAACTATATGATTTGTATGTTTAAACCCGTTTCAATTGCATGTATTACCTGTTGGTATGGAGAATACCCGTGGTACTTCCCTTATTTTTTACATTCCTGCTCTTTTAATCCAACTATTGATTTCTATATCATTACTGACAATCAGGAGGAAATCAAAAACAAACCTAAAAATGTCAAAATCGTTATCAGAATCCTTGATGAGATAAAAGTTTTAGCCTATAAAAAGCTAGGTTTTCAGATAAACATTGATACCCCCTCAAAATTACGTGATTTTAAACCCGCCTATGGATTTTTGTTTTCTGATATTATTAGAAAGTATAAATTCTGGGCTTTCCATGACATTGATATTGTTTTTGGGTCAATTCGAACTTTCTTTCCTGATATAATTTTAAAATATGATATAATCAGTAGCCGACCACAGTATATAACAGGTTCGTTTTGTTTATTCAGAAACAAAGAATACATCAATAGATTGTTTATGAAAAGTAAAGATTATAAAAAGGTTTTTACTAATCCTGAATATTTTGGTTTCGAGGAATGCAATTTTCTTTTTGAAGAATTAAAAAGGGGAACTTCAATATTAGAGATAGGCAATCCAATAGAGAGTATGAGCTATATTGTTGAAAAAGAACAGAAAGAATCCCGAATAAAAGTCTACTATGATTTTCTATACGTCGAAGGTATATCTAAAGATATTGAATGGAATAAAGGTGTATTGACTTATGATAGATTTTTAGAAATCATGTTTTACCATCTTAAGGAGTTTAAAACTTCCTGCGTACTACAAAGTGTGTTGAGACCTATGCCAATGCGATACAATATTACAAAAACTGAGATACTGGAAGCTAAAGAGATATAATTTGTTAGGGAGAATTAGAGAAAAATATAAAACTAAAATAAATGATAAAGATGTCACAAACTAAAAAGAATATTTTTCTGTTTTGCTTGCTGTTACTTTCTTTTAACGTTGTTGCTCAGGACGGAAATAAAAAATCACAAGCAGGAGGACCGGCAACGCCAAATGAACTTATTGGTTTTTGGAAAATGGTTCCGTTACCAAATCCTAAAATAAACAAGATTAATCCTTGGCCACAACCTTACCAATGGTTTGAGTTTTCAAAAGATGGAAAAATAAGTTCAATGATGAGTGATGAAAATAAAGAACATTCCTCTAATAAATTGCGCACTATTTTTAAGGTTTTCTCAAAAAACAGAATTCCTAATTATAAGGTTAATGGTTCTTTTGTAACTATTGATAATCCTGAAATTAAGAATTATCTGGAAATATGGGGAACCAATATTTTTGCAAAAGATATAGAAGGAATAGCAAAAAAAGGAGATTTGATGATGACATTAGACGATGGAACCCAAACCGGAAATGTTGTTTATTATAGATTGTTAAGAAGAGTAAAATGATCTTTAAAATAAGAAACATGAAAATGAAATACTTACTTCTTTTTGTTGTTCAAATTTGTGTTTCACAAAATCTTGAGGTAAATCAATTACTAATTGATGGAGAAAAAGCTTTTTTAGCAAATGATTTTTTGTTGGCAAAGAAAATTTATACCAGTGCTACAAATATTGACAGTAAAAATAGGAATTGTTGGTTTAATCTTGGAGCTTGTGAACTAAAACTGCAGGAAACAGATAATGCCTGTGAGCACTTCTATCAAGCTTATTTATTGAATGATAGCGAAGCAGTAAAAATAATTAAAGAAAACTGTCCTGATTTTAGAAACGGTGAAATAATGTCATTTTACGATGTTGAAGAAAAACCTAAATTCATTTATGGAAAAAAGGAACATTTACTAATTATAGGTAATAGTTTAAATCCTATGTATAGAAGTGTTTTAACGAGTAGACTTAAGTTTTCTACAATTATGTCACAGTATAAAGGACAAGTGTCCATCCGATTTAAAATAAATAAGTTGGATGGTTTAGATGTGGAAATAGTAAGAGTTAGTGGAAATCAAAAAGAGGCAGAAAAAATAAAGAAAGAAATCTTATCGATCTTAAATGATTTAGTTATTTATGTTTCTGCCAAAAATAAAGGGGTAAATGTTGATTTGTGGGAGTGGTGGATATTCTCTTTAAATTTCTTAATGGAACCTTATAAATAAAAGTAAATGTTCAACTTTCCGCACGAGTTTCAGCTCGATACTAAAGATTGTGGCCCGACTTGTGTAAAAATAATAGCCAAATATTACGGAAGGTTTTATAGTCTGCCTTTTTTACGCGATTTGTGTGGTATTACACGAGAAGGTGTAAGTTTTTTGGACTTGAGTGATGCTTGTGAGGCCATAAGTCTGCGAACAAAGAGTATTAAAGTCGACTTTGAGACCTTACAAACATTACCTCTGCCTTGCATAGGACACTGGCAAGAAGGGCATTTTATTGTAGTGTATAAAATAACCCGAAATCTGGTATGGGTTTCAGATCCGGCAAAGGGCTTAGTGAAATATTCTCATGAAGATTTTAAGCATGGCTGGCTAAAAAAGTCAAAGAATGGAGCAGTTTTGGCTATCGAGCCCATGGCCGATTTTAAACAACGTTCAATAAATGATAAGTTAGAACGACGTAAGACTTTAGAGAATTTTTTTGGCTATTTTACACCCTACAAAAAAAGCTTTCTAAACCTGTTTGTAGTAATGCTAATAGTTACCATTTTACAGGCCTTTTTACCTTTTATCTCTAAAGCAGTTATCGATGTGGGGATTCAAACCAATGATTTGGATTTTATCGACCTGGTTTTAATAGCAAACATTACAATTATTGTCAGTATGTTATTGAGTAATATGATTCGCGATTGGATATTGTTGCATCTTACTTCAAGAATCAATATTTCTCTTATCTCCGATTACCTAATTAAACTAATGAAACTGCCCATTACCTTTTTTGAAAATAAGCTAATTGGTGACATTCTGCAAAGAGCACAGGATCATGAGCGAATTCGGGATTTTATCATGAACAACTCACTCAATTTTTTATTTTCGATTTTAACCTTTTTTATTTTTGGAATCATTCTGTTTGTGTATAGTCCGGTTTTGTGTCTCATTTATGTTCTTGGAAGCCTATTATTTATTTTATGGGTTTTGTTTTTTCTCCAATTCAGGAAAAAACTGGATTGGGAATATTTTGATGTTCATACCAAAAATCAGAGTTATTGGGTAGAAACAATCGGAAGTATTCAGGATATCAAAATCAATAATTACGAGAAACAAAAAAGGTGGAAATGGGAAGCGCTACAGGTACAATTGTTTAAAATAGACCAAAAAATATTACGCATCACCAATGCACAAAACTTGGGAGCTCAGTTTATCAATCAGTTAACCAATTTGATTATTACGTTCTATTGTGCAAAAGCAGTAATTAAGGGAGATATTACTTTTGGTATCATGATTTCTACCCAGTTCATAATCGGGATGTTAAATGGCCCTATAATGCAGTTTATCTCTTTTGTACAGTCGGCTCAATATGCGAAAATTAGCTTTTTGAGATTGAATGAAATACATGAATTGGAGAATGAGGAAGAAAATGAGGTCAATAATAATATCAGGCTGCCGGAAGATAAAAGTTTGTTTTTACGGAATGTCAGTTTTCAGTACAGTCGGAATGGTGATTATATTTTAAACAACATTTCACTAATGATTCCTGAGGGTAGAGTAACCGCAATTGTAGGAGATAGTGGTAGTGGTAAGACAACTTTGCTAAAACTTATTTTAAGATTGTACAAACCTACACATGGTGAATTGGTCATGGGAAATCTTAACATTCAGAATATTAATTTAAAACAATGGAGAGAAAGTTGTGGTGCTGTCATGCAAGACGGTAAGATTTTTAGTGACACCATTCAAAATAACATCGTCCTGGATGATGAAAATGTAGATTATGAACGTTTAAAGAAAGCAGTAACGGCGGCTAATATTGCTGCGGAGATTGAAGCCATGCCCAAAGGGTATCAAACCATGATGGGAGAAAACGGAAGAGGGTTAAGTGGCGGACAAAAGCAACGAGTGCTGATTGCAAGAGCCCTCTATAAAAATCCGGATTATTTGTTTTTTGATGAGGCCACCAATTCTTTGGATGTTATTAACGAACAAAAGATTGTAACGGCCTTAGAAGAAATATTTAAAAACAAGACGGTAATTGTCGTGGCACACCGACTGAGTACAATCCGCAAAGCAGACCAGATTATAGTACTTAAAAATGGTTTTATCACTGAAATTGGAAATCATGAAATGTTGATGACACGAGAGAACGGACATTATTATCAATTGGTAAAAACGCAAATAGGAGATACTGTAAATGGCTAGTAAAGGATTTCATAAGACACTCAACGAAAATAGAACAGAAGAGGTTATTTCTATAATCGAAAAAATGCCAACGAAATTTGGCACAACAATTAGTTGTATTGCCATAGGACTGGCTCTGCTCTTATTTTTGTTTGGATGGCTTATAAAATATCCTTCAGTATTGTCAGGTCAAATTGTAATCAACACACGACAGGCCCCAGTTAAACTTGTATCCTCAATAGCGGGGAATATTATATTGGTACAGAATAAATCAGGAGCCGAAGTAAAAAAAGGAACCTATATTGCTTACATACAAAATGAAGCAAACCTAAAAGATGTTCAATTACTGGATCAGATACTTCGTAAAATAAACATCCAAAATATTACGTACAAAGAGCATCGACATTTTTTTCCTGAAAACTTAGCTCTGGGGGAAATGACCAACAAATACTTCAGTTACTTAAACTCACTGTATCAATATCTGGATTATAACGTTCAACAGCCTTATGAAGTTCAAAAAGTAATAAATCAAAAATTATTGAGACTTCAAATTAAAAAACTGAGACAGTTAAAGAATGATTATCAGAATCAAAAGGTAAAATACACGACTTCTAAAAGTCTTTTTAGGAAAGATTCACTTTTGTTTACGAAAGATGTGACTTCCAAAGCAGATATTGAACATTCTATTATTGCAAAAGCGAACAGCGAGTTGGATTATAACGCAATCGACAAAGAAATTAATACTACAGATTACCAAATCAATGAAGCACAGAATAAAGCTCAAGTGATTGCTATCGAAAAAGCAACCAAGGAGCGTGAGATTATTATTAACCTGTTTAATAGTTATTATGACTTAATTGAGGTTATTAAAAAATGGGAGCGTACTTATGTTTTTGTAGCGCCGATAAATGGCAAAGTTGATTTTTTAAATTTTCTTAAAAACAACGATTATATTCAGTCCGGACAGGAGCTGTTTAAGATTGTACCCAATAACAACCAAATGATTGGTCAGGTCAATTTACCGGAAAATGGTTCGGGAAAGGTCAAAGTGGGACAAGGGGTAATCGTAAAACTGAACAATTATCCTTTTAACGAATATGGCTCCATAAAAGGAAGGGTTAGAAGAATTTCATTGGTGACCAATCAACAGACGCTTTCAGACAATCAGAATAAAATCAACTCTTATCTTGTAGATATAGATTTACCTCACGGATTAAAGACGAATTACGGAGTTGAATTGAATTTTCACGCCGAAGCAAAAGGAACCGCTGAGATTATTACCGAAGACAGACGATTGATTGAACGATTCTTTGATAACCTGAGGTATAAACTCAAATAATTTATCTTATAGCCCAATTTACCGGCATAAAAAAGGCAAGATTAAAAAGTATAATTAGGAGCATTCTTCAAAAAAACACCTAATTAAAAGTTAAAATTATTGATTATGGAAACAGGTAATCGTTCTAATTAAAAATTTGCAAATTATCTCATTCTCTAATTGATAAATTATCTAATTAAATTTGTACTTTTGCCAAGTTTTTTACACAACTACAATACAAACAACAACAGAATGAATCAAACAAAATATATTTTTGTTACAGGCGGTGTGACTTCTTCATTAGGAAAAGGTATTATCGCAGCATCTTTAGCAAAATTGTTACAAGGAAGAGGATACCGTACAACTATTCAGAAATTTGATCCGTATATCAATGTGGATCCTGGTACGTTGAATCCATACGAGCACGGAGAATGTTATGTAACGGATGATGGTGCTGAAACAGATTTAGATTTAGGTCATTACGAGCGTTTTCTTAATGTTCCAACTTCTCAGGCGAATAACGTTACAACAGGAAGAGTTTATCTTTCGGTAATCGAAAAAGAAAGAAGAGGGGAGTTTTTAGGAAAAACAGTTCAGGTAGTTCCTCATATTACTAACGAAATCAAAGACAGAATGCAATTGTTGGGTAAATCCGGCGATTATGACATTGTAATTACTGAAATTGGTGGAACTGTTGGTGATATTGAATCGTTACCTTATATAGAATCTGTTCGTCAGTTGGTTTGGGAGTTGGGTGAAAATAACGGAATCGTTATTCATTTAACATTGGTTCCATATTTGGCTGCTGCGGGTGAGTTGAAAACAAAACCAACGCAACACTCCGTGAAAACGTTGATGGAAAGTGGTATCAAAGCAGATATTTTGGTTTGTAGAACCGAGCATGAATTGTCTCAGGAATTACGTCAAAAACTGGCTTTGTTTTGTAATGTTAAAAAAGAAGCGGTTATTCAGTCAATTGATGCTTCAACCATATATGAAGTTCCAAATTTAATGCTTGAAGAAGGATTAGATGTAGTAGCTTTGAAAAAATTAGATTTGCCTAAGAAAGCATTACCGGATCTTAAAAACTGGAATACTTTTTTACGCCGATTAAAAAATCCAAAACACACCGTAAATATTGGTTTGGTTGGGAAATATGTAGAAATGCAGGATTGTTACAAATCTATTTTAGAGGCGTTCATTCATGCAGGTGCTGCAAATGAAACCAAAGTAAATGTAATTTCGATACATTCAGAACACATTAATGCTGAAAATATCAAAGAAAAATTGGCAGGTCTGGATGGAGTTTTAGTTGCTCCGGGATTTGGAGAAAGAGGTATCGAAGGAAAAATAGAAGCCGTACGTTACGTACGTGAAAATAACATTCCGTTTTTTGGAATTTGTTTAGGAATGCAAATGTCTGTAATTGAATATTCAAGAAATATTTTAGGTTACAAAGAGGCAAACTCTACAGAAATGAACGACAAAACGCCTCATCCGGTAGTGAACTTGATGGAAGAGCAAAAAACAGTGACTGATAAAGGTGGAACAATGCGTTTAGGAGCCTGGAAATGTGATATCAAACCGGACACACTTGCGTATAGAATTTACGGACAAAAAACAATTTCTGAGCGTCACCGTCACCGTTACGAATACAATAATAAATATGCTGACGAACTGCAAAATGCAGGTTTAAAAGCTTCGGGGGTGAACCCGGATACAGGTTTAGTAGAAATTGTAGAACTTGAAAATCATCCATTTTTCATTGGTGTACAATACCATCCTGAATACAAGAGTACAGTAGCAAATCCACATCCGATTTTTGTAAACTTTGTGGCTGCTGCAGTGAATGCGCATAAAAAATAATAATTAATATTCTGAAAAGTGTAACTTTTGGGTTGATCTCATCACTAATACCTTTTTAACGAATAACTTTTTTAAACTATAATGGAAGAAAAAAAATTTGATCTTAATTCAATCATTGGTTTTGTATTGATATTTGGAATTTTGATTTGGATTATGTACCAAAATCAGCCTTCTGATAAAGAGATTGCTGCTGAAAAAGCAAAGAAAGAACTAGTAGCCAAACAAGAAGCACAAGCAAAAGCGGATAAAACTAAAACAGCTGTTTTACCGGTTGTTGCTGCAACTCCGGGAGATACAGTTCAGCTGGCACAATTACAAAAAACATTAGGTGGTTTTGCTTATTCGGCTACACTTCCTTCTGCCAAAGAAGGTTTTACAACTATTGAAAACGAAAAGATTAAACTAAAAATCGCCAACAAAGGAGGATTTATAGTAGAAGCTACGTTAAAAGGATTTGAAAGATTTGAGAAAGATTCCAAAAAATTAGTTGAATTAATTAAAGACAATAATTCTAATCTAAACATTCAATTACAAACAACTGATAACAGAACTTTAAATTCTAAAGATCTTTATTTTGAGCCAACGTTGACTAAAAACGGTGAAGATCAAATTTTGACTATGCGTTTGAAAGCGGGTGCTAATGAATTTTTGGAATATAAATATGTATTGAAACCAAATGATTATTTAATTGGTTTTGATGTTCGTTCACAAGGTTTGAATAAGGTATTAAATTCTTCTAAACCATTAGATTTAGTTTGGGATTTAAAATCGTATAGAAATGAGAAAAGTATTGCTATCGAAAAACGTTATGCGCAGCTCGAATATGAATATGGAGACGAAAAATACAGTTCAGTAAGTGACGGTGTAGGAAAAGAGGATACTCCTGAAAAAGTGAGTTACGTAGCTTTTAAGCAACACTTTTTTGCGGCTATTTTAGCGACTGATAAACCATTTGAAAAATCTAAATTGCAATCTGATGCTTTGGTAAAAGATGAAAAAATAGATACTACTTTTGTTAAGCAATTTAAAGCAACAGTTCCTTTGGCTTTTTCTAATGGAGAATTAGATTATAAAATGAGCTTATATTTTGGACCGGCTGATTATAAAGTATTAAAATCATACGATAAAAACTTTGAAAAAATTATCCCATTAGGTTGGGGAATTTTTGGATGGATTAACAAGCTTATCTTTATTCCATTATTCGGATTTTTAAGTTCGACGATTGGATTGTCATTAGGAATTGCGATTATCATCTTTACAATTATTATAAAATTGGCGATGTCGCCAATTACTTATAAGTCATTCCTTTCACAGGCTAAAATGAAAGTTTTACGTCCTGAGATTACAGAATTGGGAGAAAAATTCAAAAAAGACCCAATGAAGAAACAACAGGAAACCATGAAACTGTACAATAAAGCAGGAGTAAACCCAATGGCAGGATGTATTCCGGCATTGATTCAGCTTCCTTTTATGTATGCTTCATTCCAGTTCTTTCCTGCAGCTTTTGAATTAAGACAGAAAAGTTTCCTTTGGGCAGACGATTTATCTTCTTTTGATGCTGTTGTAAAATTACCATTCCATATTCCTTTGTACGGAGACCATATCAGTTTGTTCCCAATTTTGGCAGCAATTGCGATTTTCTTCTACATGAAAATGACATCTGGAGACCAGCAAATGGCAGCACCTCAACAAGAAGGTATGCCGGATATGGCAAAAATGATGAAAATCATGATTTATGTGTCACCATTAATGATGTTAATTTTCTTCAATAGCTATGGTGCCGGATTGAGTTTGTATAACTTTATTTCGAACTTAATTACCATTGGAATTATGTACGTAATTAAAAATTACATTGTTGATAGTGATAAAATTCACGCTCAGATTCAGGAAAATAAATTAAAAGAGCCTAAAAAGCAAAGCAAGTTTCAACAACGTCTTCAGGAAGTAATGGAACAGCAGGAAGCTGCGAAAGCTCAGAAAAAAAATAAATAACAATAGTAAAAAAATCTCGATTCATCGGGATTTTTTTATACCTAAAATATACTTTATCAAAATCAGAATCGTTAAAGTTTAAAATTGAATATAAAAGATATGATTTGTAAAAAAATATTAGTCGGATTACTTTTTTTAAATACCGTTTTTGCGTTAGCGCAAGAGGTTAATAAATCAGATTCCAGTGGCAAAAAAGACGGGATTTGGAAAGGAACTTATGAAGTTTCTAAGCGACCTCGTTATGAAGGTACTTTTAATCACGGAAAAGAAACCGGTGTTTTTAAATTTTTTGATGATACCAAAAAAGGAGATGTTATCGCAACTCGTGATTTTACGACTAATGACGGAAGTTCCTATACCATTTTTTACGATCAGAACAAGAATAAAGTGAGTGAAGGAAAAGAAATCGGCAAATCGAGAGAAGGCGACTGGAAGTATTACCATAAAGCTTCAAAAGCCCTTATGACGCTTGAGAAATATAAAGACGGAAAACTGGAAGGAGTAAGAACAGTTTATTATCCGGATTCTAAAATAGCCGAAGAAATGAATTACAAAGATGGTCTGAAAGATGGTGTTTATAAAAAGTACGGGCAAAACGGAATTCTTTTGGAGCAAAGTACATTTAAGAATAATGAATACAATGGTGATGCTGTTTTTTACGATTCGGACGGTGTTGTAGCATCTAAAGGAAAGTTTCTAAGAGGAAAAAAGGCAGGAATGTGGCAATTCTACTTAAAAGGAAAACTGACCAAAGAAGTGAATATGAGTGATCCTAAAAGTAGTTATCAGGCAGATTCAAAACCAAAGACGGAGTAGATCTGAGAATAAATGTATCCTTTGAGAAAATAGATTTTTTTAATGTGTGAAGTTAGGTTTCTGGGTAGTCAATTTATTAGATCAGAAAGCTTGTAACAGAGGCAATAAGTTTTGTCTACAATGGCATTGCATAAACTAATTAAAACTTCAGTAATTATCAAAAATAGGGCTTATCTTTGCAGCCTTGTAAAAATATAAACGATTTAGAATGAAACGTGTAGTTGTTGGACTTTCCGGAGGAGTAGATTCAAGTGTTGCGGCTTATTTATTGCAGCAACAAGGATATGAAGTTATTGGCCTTTTTATGAAAAACTGGCACGATGATTCAGTTACGATTTCTAATGAATGCCCGTGGTTAGAAGATAGCAACGATGCATTATTAGTAGCCGAAAAATTGGGTATACCGTTTCAAACGGTCGATTTAAGCGAAGAATACAAAGAAAAAATCGTTGATTATATGTTCAACGAATACGAAAAAGGAAGAACTCCAAATCCTGATGTACTTTGTAATCGCGAAATTAAATTCGATGTTTTTATGAAAATCGCTCTAAGTCTTGGAGCCGATTATGTTGCGACGGGGCATTACTGCCAAAAAAGCGAAATTGAAGTGAATGGAAAAACGGTTTATCAATTGATTGCCGGAAATGATGTTAACAAAGATCAGTCGTATTTTTTATGCCAGTTGTCTCAGGAACAATTATCTAAAGCTTTGTTTCCAATTGGTGCATTGACAAAACCGGAAGTGCGCGAAATTGCTGCTGAAATGGAATTGGTTACTGCTGAGAAGAAAGATTCGCAAGGACTTTGTTTCATTGGGAAAGTACGTTTACCTGAATTTTTACAGCAAAAATTACAGCCTAAAGAAGGGCTTATTGTTCAGATTGACAAAAGTGACCCAATTTATACTATTGAAAAACCAACAGGAATTTCTTTAGAAGAAGAACTAAAAATCGATTCTCAAAAACTGGATTACCTTCCAACAATGGGTAAAGTAATGGGCAAACATCAGGGGGCACATTATTTTACAAACGGACAAAGAAAAGGTCTAAATGTTGGTGGTACTACAGATCCCTTATTTGTAATTGCTACGAATGTTGAGACTAATACAATTTATACCGGTTTAACAAGCAATCATCCTGGTTTATTTAAAAAAGCATTGTTTGTTAGAAACGCTGAAGTACACTGGGTTCGCGAAGACTTGAAATTGAATAACGGTGAAAAAATGGAAGTAATGGCAAGAATTCGTTACCGCCAGCCATTGCAGAAAGCAATTTTGCACCAGTTTGAAGATGGAATGTATGTTAGTTTTGAAGAACCTCAGTCTGCTATCACGGAAGGTCAGTTTGTTGCCTGGTATTTAGAAAATGAATTAGTTGGTTCGGGAGTAATTTCTTAGCTTTATACTTTTTTACGGAGGTTTCACCTTTAAAAAAGTAATCATGAAGCATTATTTTGTGTTTTTATTATTGATTTTATCTTCTGCGATGTTTTCGCAGGAAGATGCATGGGTGTATTTTAAAAATAAACCAAATGCGCAAGCGTCTTTAGATGCTCCTCTTTCAATTTTGACACAACGTGCTTTAGATCGAAGGGCCAATCAAAATATTGTGTTAGATGTTACCGATGCACCTGTAGAGGATTCTTATATCAGTCAGATTAGATCTAGTACAGGAATAACTGTAATGGCAAAATCAAAATGGTTGAACGCACTTCATATTCGGGGAACTCAGTCTGATATTTCGGCACTTAAATTATTGTCATTTGTAGATAAAGTGATTTTTGCCAATAAAAATTTAAATACCACTTCTAAAAAAGTTACTGAAAGTAAGATATCTCAAGTAAAAGACAAACTTAAATCAGCTACTGATTATGCCTACGGTTCTTCGGCAGGTCAGATAGAAATGTTAAACGGACAAGTTTTACATCAACAGAATAAAACAGGTTCAGGAAAAGTAATTGCGGTTTTAGATGCCGGTTTTCCGGGTGTTAATACAGCTTTACCTTTTAAGAAGCTAATTGACAACAATCAGATTTTAGGAGGATATGATTTCGTTAATAAAAATGTCAATTTCTATTCAGGAGACAGCCACGGAACAATGGTGCTCTCGACGATGGGTGGTTATAAAGAAAACGCCTTAGTGGGTACGGCTCCCGATGCTTCGTATTATTTGTTTATTACAGAATATGACCCTACTGAAAATCCCGTTGAAGAATCGTATTGGGTAGAAGCAGCAGAAGAAGCGGATCGTGTAGGGGCTGATATTATAACAACTTCTCTGGGGTATTTTGAATTTGATAATGCCAATTATAGTCATACTTATAGCGATATGAATGGTACGACCAATTTTATCTCCCGTGGTGCTGAACTGGCTTTTAGTAAAGGAATAATTGTTGTTGCCTCAGCAGGAAATGAAGGGGCTACCTCAGAGCCTCATATTGGCGGACCGGCAGATGCTGTTTCGGTAATTACTGTTGGTGCTGTAACAGCTTCAAAAGTAAAATCTAGTTTTAGTTCGATTGGTCCAAGTTCTGACGGAAGGATTAAACCGGAAGTTATGGCACAGGGAACCGCTGCTATTGTGTCGGATACTGCAGGAAATATTACAACTATAAATGGTACTTCATTTTCCTGTCCGATTATGGCAGGGATGATCGCTTGTTTGTGGCAGGCTTTTCCATCAAAAACAAATAAAGAGATTCGGCAAATGATTTTGCAGTCTTCAGATCGATATGCAGCGCCCAATAATAATTACGGCTATGGAATTCCTAATTTTGGAGCCACATTAGGAGTAGAAAATTTCCAGTCATTAGATGCTGTTTTTTCTGTATTTCCAAATCCTACCCAGACAACAGTTTCCTTTTTGTTTGAAAACAATACCGCTTTTGTTTCCATTTACTCTGTTTTAGGACAAAAGCTGATCGAAAAACAAATTACCAATCAAAATCCAATTCTTTCTGTTGAAGCATTAAAAAGCGGACTCTATTTTTATACTTTTGAGGCAGATGGTCTCCATAAAACAGGAAAGATAATCAAACAATAATTACATTTTTGAATGAACAGAATTACACAACTTTTTAATATTAAATATCCAATTATTCAGGGAGGAATGATTTGGAATAGTGGTTATAAATTAGCAGCTGCAGTAAGTAATGCAGGAGGTTTAGGATTAATTGGAGCGGGTTCTATGTACCCCGAAGTATTACGCCAACATATTCAGAAGTGCCAGCAAGCAACAAGCAAACCTTTTGGAGTTAATATTCCGATGTTATATCCCAATATTGAAGAAATTATGAATATTGTGGTTGAAGAAGGCGCGAAAATCGTTTTTACTTCCGCCGGAAATCCAAAAACATGGACTTCTTTTTTAAAAGAAAAAGGAATCACAGTAGTGCACGTAGTAAGTAGTAGTGTTTTTGCCTTGAAAGCGCAAGAGGCCGGAGTTGATGCTATTGTAGCGGAAGGATTTGAGGCAGGAGGGCACAATGGACGTGATGAAACGACTACCCTAACTTTAATCCCAATGGTTAAAGAGAAAATTCAGATCCCGGTTATTGCTGCCGGAGGAATTGCGACGGGTAGGGGGATGTTGGCTACCATGATTTTGGGTGCCGATGGTGTTCAGGTGGGAAGTCGTTTTGCTGCTTCAGTAGAGTCTTCGGCACATGATAATTTCAAAGAAACTATTGTTAAAGTTAAAGAAGGGGATACACAATTGACTCTGAAAGAACTGGCTCCGGTTCGATTGGTTAAGAACAAATTCTATCAGGATGTTCAGGAATTATATGAAAAATGTCCTTCAAAAGAAGATTTAGTACAGCTCTTAGGAAGAGCGAGAGCTAAAAAAGGAATGTTTGAAGGAGATCTTGAAGAAGGCGAACTTGAAATAGGTCAAATCGCGGGATTAATTCATGAAATTTTACCGGTAGAGCAAATTATTCAACAAATGATGTCCGATTTTGAAGCTGCCTGCAAGGAAAAGGCTAAATTTGAATTCTAAATTACCCGCAAGAAATACAATATGAATTCTATACGCACTTTTATACTTTTACTTTTTTTCGGACTTGGTTTACAGCAAACTTATAGTCAGTCTTATCAATTTAAAACTTCAGGTTTTAGTGTTCTGGAAAAAAATGAAAAAGGGAAATGGGGAGAATGGTCTAATCTTGATTTGGTCAATTTGTCTGTAATTCTGGACACCAATAAACACAGAATTGTTGTTTATTCACAGGAAATTCAGCTTTTTAGTATTTTAGATTATATCGAACGCGAAGAAAATGATACCGATATTGTGTATTCTTTTATGTGTAAAGACAATGATGGTGTAGCTTGCAAGCTATCAATCATCACCCGAAAAAAACAAGATTTCCGTAAACAGCTTTATATTAACTACGACGATCGTATTATTGTGTATAATATTTTTAGTGTCTGAGGTTCTGAGTTACAAAGCTACAAAGGTGTAAAGATGTGTTGCTTTGTTTGATTAGTAGTGTGAAATGAGCAAAAAAATCCTGAGTTTGATAATTCAGGATTTTTTATTTTAAGATCCAGTATCTTAGAATCTCTATACCCCTTAGCATCTAAACCTCTTTTTTAAGACTCAATATCTTTAATAAACTCGTCGTACTCCAGATAAAACATTTCAAGAGCATGCATATTTTCATTGAAGAAATCAAAAATAGCGTCCCAATTGTTTCGGTTGCTAAAACCAACTCCGGTTTTTTCGATCCAGATTCGGCTTATAGTTTTGCCACTTTCAAGCGTGTAGTTTTTTTCGAAAACCAAATCTTTAATGAATTCTTCTTCCAGAATATTTTTCAACGCTTCAATTTTTTCAAAATAGGCATTTCGTTTTTCATCACTTCGGTGTTCAACATCAATTAGAACCTGTGCTTTTTTATTATCAACATAAAATTTAAAAGAGAAATCTTTAATTTTGGTATCATAAAGTACCCATTTGCGAGGGTATTTTTCGGCGAATGCTACCCAGAATTCTCTTTTTATCTTTTGTGATTCTTCTTTACTGTACATTTTTAGGACTTGATTTTAGAAAACTTGTAGAACCGCGTTTTCTGGACTATATTTATATTTTATTTAAAAGTACAAAAATAAACTTTGCTTATGGATTTTCAAGATTTTTTGCAATATGTTCCTGATTTAATTCCAGTAGTACTACCGGCGGAGTCAGCACATATCAAAATGGCTCCAAAAGAACGCCTCGAAGCCTTAAAGAATCTTGATTTAAAAAATAAAAATCCGCGTATTGCAGCGGTCATGATGTTGTTTTATCCCAAAAAAGGGAAAACTCATCTGGTACTAATCGTCCGAAATGCTTATAATGGAGTTCATTCGTCGCAAATTGCATTCCCTGGTGGGAAATATGAAACAACTGATGCTGATTATGAAGAGACGGCCTTACGGGAAACCCACGAAGAAGTAGGTGTTGCACCTGAAAAAATAAGGGTAATCAAGCAGTTTACTCCTATGTACATTCCGCCAAGTAACTTTTTAGTGCATCCTTTTTTGGGAATTTCCAAAGAAGAGCTTTTGTTTTATCCGGATATAAGGGAAGTAGCTGATGTGATAGAATTACCGCTTTCGGTTTTTCTCAACGACGAAATTGTTATCGAAGTCACATTATCAACTTCTTATGCCAATAATGCTTTAGTTCCGGCATTTAATATTCAAAATCATATTGTTTGGGGGGCGACAGCTATGATATTGAGTGAATTGAGAGATGTTTTAAAAATAACTTTTGACAACAAAGCATAAAAGAAAAAATAACAATTTGATATTCATAATTATAACAGTTTTTGCTGAAATTGTTTTATGGTATCGCTAAAAGAATAATTTTTGTATGTTTGCGTCCTAACAAAAAAAAACACTTGACAGCTATGGGATTGTTTAAACGAAATCCTTTTGGACATATATTATTCATCAAGAAATGGTTGATCCGTATTTTGGGCGCCATGACTCACCGAAGATATAGAGGTTTTAATGAATTGCAGATTGAAGGATCTGAGATCATTAAGACATTGCCAGACACAAATGTTTTGTTTATATCAAATCACCAGACCTATTTTGCTGATGTTGTAGCCATGTTTCATGTGTTTAACGCAAGTTTAAGCGGACGTCAGGATACGATTAAGAATATTGGTTATTTATGGCAGCCGAAGATGAATATTTATTATGTTGCTGCCAAAGAAACTATGCAAGCCGGTTTATTGCCAAGAATCCTGGCCTATGTTGGAGCTATTACTGTTGAGAGAACCTGGCGTGCAAAAGGTGTCGATGTTACAGAAAAACGTGATGTTAATCCAAATGATACTGAAAATATCAGAATTGCACTTGAAGACGGCTGGGTAATTACCTTTCCGCAAGGAACAACCAAATCGTTCAAGCCTGTTCGTAAAGGAACAGCACATATCATAAAACAGCACAAACCTATTGTAATTCCTATCGTTATAGACGGTTTCCGTCGTTCATTTGATAAAAAGGGATTGAGAATGAAGAAGAAAGGAATCTTACAATCTTTTATCATCAAAGAACCTCTTGATATTGATTATGAAAACGATACGATTGAAGAAATCGTTGAAAAAGTAGAATATGCAATTGAGCAGCATCCTTCTTTTTTAAAAGTTATTCCAGCTGAAGAAATTAAAGTAGAGGAAGAACTTAATAAAATGAGAAGATGGGATTATTAGAGATTTTAGATTGTTTTTTTTGTTTTAGGTTTCAAGTTTCAAAATAAGCTTAGCAACTTAGTTTCTTTGAGTCTTGGTATCTCAACGCCTCTCATCAAAATCAATTTTCTTTAACTCTTTATAATTGGTATACAACCTGCGTAATAAGGTTCCGTAAAGCAATCTATAGATACCCCAGAACATTCCAAAAAGTACTACGGTAAGTAATACCATCGCACCGATTGAAAACAGCATCGCTTTTCCGTTTAATGCTAGTTTTTCTCTAATAAGCGCCATATCAGGATTGTAAACATATCCGATGAAAAAGCTTAGTATAGATGAAACCACAAGCATGCCTAAATTATACCAAACGTAATATTGAACCGTTTTTCGGGTTTTTAATATACTGCTCATTAATAATTTGGTAGAAACCGTAGTGGTGATGGTTTTGTAGTTTTTATAGAAAAAGTAAATAAAAACAAAAATCACGACATAATTAAAATACATCAAAATGTCCATAAATAGTATGATCTCAGGATGATTCATTTTCTTTAGATCAGCGTCTACATTAGAAAAGTAATTTGACAGTGTCCAAAACAGAACCTCTAAAATGCTAATAATTAAAATCCACTTCACGATCGAAGATGATTTTTTGTGGATCATTTTGTAGATTTCCTTTTCCGATATTTGTTCAAAAGAATCCGAGTTCTTTTGCCAGTCTTTTTTTAATAAATCCAGTTCTTTCATAATAATTTTTAAGGATTTAGTATTTTTTTAAGTTTCCCTTTAATTCTATTCATTTTCACACGAGCATTCACTTCGCTGATTCCTAAGGTTTCTGCTATTTCTTGATAATCTTTGTCTTCTAAATACATAAAAACTAATGCTTTTTCGATGTCATTAAGTTGGTAAACGGCTTTGTACATCAATTTAATCTGTTCTTCTTCTTCATAATTGTAATCAACATCTTTTATAAAATGCTGATGACTTTCATATTCTACGGTTGATACGGTTCGTTTAGTTTTTCGGTATAAGGTAATGGCGGTATTTAAGGCAACACGATACGTCCAGGTCGAAAATTTGCTGTCGCCTCTAAATTTTGGATACGCTTTCCAGAGCTGAATGGTAATTTCCTGAAACAAATCTTTGTGAGCGTCTTCACCGGCAGTATATAACCTACATATTTTGTGGATTATATTCTGATTTGCCTGCAATTGTGCAACAAATGATTGTTCTAGATTTTCGCTCATAAATTTATTAGTAGTACTGAAAGCTATTTTGTTACAGCTTACAATTATTTTTTTTCAGCAAAAGCTTATTGAAATTAAAATAAATTCTTCTTTTTGAATCTGAAATTATAACTCTATAAATGTTACATTTTAATTATAAGCTCCAAAGTAAACTCTTTTTAATTTTAATAAGCTGTGGCAATAAAAATTATAACTCTTTGGTTTTGTAATAATTCACCATTAAATCTACAAATTTACTATAACCCTCCAAACCATCTTTTTGATGGTTTATCTTTAAAAAGTTGTCATAAAAAATATGAAAGCCTTTATCGATAAAAGTATCATATTGTTTCCAGAAATCCTGACTTTCCTGATAATTTTTTAAAATACCAGGGTGTGTTTGTTTTTTTAATTGTTTGAAAATAGTTTCATTTTTGATCTGCCAGATTCCTAAACAATACCTTAACGCAAAGCTGTAACCGGAATATTGGTAATATAAATTATCATTTTTGACAGAAGCCAGTACACCAATAAAATTACATTCACTCTCGCTTGCATAACCCATTTGATGTGCCATTTCATGACAAGTCGTTACGGGGAAATTATACATAGGCAATAGATCATTTACTTGTGCTTCATTGGTGAACGGATTTAAATAACCGCCAAAACCCATGTAAGTCAACGGTAGGCTAAAGAGCGATTTTTTAACGCTGGGGATTTCATATTTGAAGTAAGGATATTCTTTTGAAAGATTTTCGTATCCGTTTAAATTCATTTTGAAAGCCTCATTTTGAGAGTAAGGGAAGACAATCTTTGAATTATTATTTTTAGTAATCTGAAATTGGATTTCGTTAGTTTTTATAATTAGCTTTTTTGTAAAAGACAGCAATTCAGCATCGGTATATTCTTTGTGGATCTTCATTTTTTCAAAAAGAGGTTCTCTATAGTAGTTCAATGCCCAAAGTAAGTGGAAGAAAAAGTAAAATATAGAGAGAACACTTAAAGCTTTTAAAAGATGGTCTTTCCATTGGAGTTTCCATGTTTTGCGGGTTTTCCAAATCCATCTGATCAAAAATAAAATCAAGACAGAATAGATGATGTCTCCGGTAGAAAATGGTATTTTGCCCAAGAGTATTCTTGACAAGTGGGATATTTTTAAATACAATCCATTACTGTAAACGCGCTCGATGAATTCCGGAAAGTAGGGGAGAATCTTTAAAAGGATAATCTGGACAAGGAGAAATAGAGGTAAGATGTATTTTTTTTTCACAATTTTAAATTTGGATACGTAAATATAAATACAATATTAGAACTAAAAAAGAAGCGTTTTGCGGAATTTGTTTTTTGCGAATGGGATTAGTGCTAATTCGTGAAATTTTTGACAAAAAAAGCATTTAAACTTTGTAACTTTGGAACTCTTAATTGTTAAACTACAAACAAAATATAATGAGTCAGGAAATAAGAAATCTGGAACCAAAGGCACTATGGAATAAGTTTGCCGATTTAAATGCCGTTCCACGTCCGTCAAAGAAAGAAGAGCGTGTAATTGAATTTATGAAAAACTTTGGAAACAGCTTAGGTTTAGAAACTTTTGAAGACGAAATTCGAAATGTAATCATCAGAAAACCGGCAACTCCGGGAATGGAAAACCGTAAGGCAATTGTAATGCAGGGACATCTTGATATGGTGCACCAAAAAAATGCTGATACTGTTTTTGATTTCGATACACAAGGAATTGATATGTATGTGGATGGTGACTGGGTTCGTGCGCGTGGTACGACGCTCGGTGCTGATAACGGATTGGGAGTAGCAACAATTATGGCGATTTTGGAGAGTAAAGATATTCCGCATCCGGCAATCGAAGCTTTATTTACAATTGATGAAGAAACGGGAATGACCGGGGCTTTAAATCTTAAAGGAGGCATTCTGCAAGGACAGATTCTTTTAAATTTAGATACAGAAGAAGATGACGAAATTGATATTGGTTGCGCTGGTGGAATTGACGTAACGGCTACAAGATCCTATAATGAGGAAGAGGTTCCGGAAGGATCAGTTGGTCATATTATTACTGTAAAAGGGCTTAATGGAGGTCACTCGGGAATGGATATTCATAAAGGATTAGGTAATGCTAATAAGATTATGAACCGTTTGTTATTTGATGCTTTTGAAAACTTCGGTTTGCAGGTAGTGGAGATTAATGGTGGAAGTTTGAGAAATGCAATTCCCAGAGAAAGTGTCGCTAAAGTAATTATTTCTGAAATGTTTGATGAGGCCTATATTTTTGATATGCAGGAAATTATCAATGATATTAAGGCTGAATATAAAACCACTGAACCGAACTTGTCTATTGAAATCGTAAAATGTGATTTACCGGAGAAAGTAATGGATTTAGGAGTTCAGGAAGGTATTATTCGTGCAATTTATGCGGCTCACAATGGTGTTTACAGGATGAGTGCTGATATGGATGATTTAGTAGAAACATCAAATAATATTGCTAGAGTAATTGTAAAAGATGGCGAAATAACAATTGGTTGTTTAACACGTTCTTCTGTTGAAACTTCAAAGTTTGATTTGGCTAACGCTTTACGTTCTGCTTTCGAGTTAGTAGGTTGTGAAGTAGAACTTTCTGGTTCTTATCCGGGTTGGACCCCAAACGTAAATTCTGAAATCTTAGATACCTTGGTTGGGATCTACGAAAAGCAAAATAACGAAAAACCAAAAGTAGTAGCTTGTCATGCAGGTTTAGAGTGTGGAATTTTAGGAACAAATTATCCGGATATGGATATGATTTCTTTTGGGCCAACAATCCACGGTGCGCATTCTCCTGACGAGAGAGCAAGTATTTCATCAGCACAGAAGTACTGGAAATTTGTATTGGAAATCCTTTCGAATATTCCGGTTAAATAATATTAGTATTCAGTCGCAGTCTCAGTATTCAGTTTTAAAGAACTGTAGACTGAGACTGTAAACTGCGACTAAAAATTAATCTCTCTTAGGAGCGTTTTTCTTTTCTCTCTTTTCTTCTTTTTTTTCTTTAGCCGTTTTTAGCGGTTCTTTTTTTGCTGTTTTCTTAGCATCCTGACCTTTTGACATAATTTTTTACTTTAGTTATTTGATTGATATATTGATAAATGTAAGAACTATTTTTATTACTTATTAATTATTTTGCTGATATACTTCAACAGAGTCTTTGGTAAGTCTTTCTTTTAGCCACAATTTCATTTTTTGCTTGGTCTCTGAATCAACTTTTTTCTTACTTTGAAAAAGGACTACAGGGATTATTTTTGATTTATTGGGTTCTTCCTGAACATTGTAATTTCCAATTTTTAAAGAACTAATTGCAGGAAAAAGTATTTTAGCTTCGTTATTGATCTGAGCAGTGTTAAATTGATATTGCTCTAATTGACTTCGGAGATTGTTGATTAAGATGTCTTTTTGGTCGACTACACTTTGATTGTTGTTGATTTGATTCATAATGTCTTTTCTTAAATTAACAGTGTCTTGTCTGATAATTAATTTAGTATTGGGCAAATCGTAACCAGTCAGTTTTTTATTAAGGTTGATAATTTCATTGTCATCAAATTTTTTGGCTAAAAAAGCCAGTTCAATTCTTCTGGGGTTAGTATTGTATTTGATTTTCTTGTAAATAATAGGGTAGTCTTTATCTAGGAATTCTTTTTGTATAAAAATTTCAGTTCGGGAAGTGTAGCTTTTTTGGATATATAATTGATAGGCAAAATAGATACTCGGTACAATTAATAGTGAAATGAGTAGTGTAATGCCGTATTTCACTCTCTTTTGCTGTTGCAAATCCAGTTGTTTCGTAACGGGATAGTTTAAGAATTTTACAATCACAAAAGTTGCAATGCAGATAAATACACAGTTGATCGTATAAAGATAAAGCGCACCAAAAAAGTAAGTGTAATTTCCAAGTGCAAGTCCATAACCGGCTGTACAAAGGGGGGGCATAAGGGCAGTTGCAATCGCTACACCCGGAATCGGATTTCCTTTTTCGACTCTGGTAACGGCAATTACACCTACTAAACCACCAAAAAAGGCGATTAGAATGTCGTAAATATTAGGAGAAGTTCTGGCTAATAACTCAGATTGTGCTTCTTTGAATGGGCTAATATAAAAATAAATGGCCGAGGTAGTTAAACTCACAACTGTTGCAATCAACAGGTTTTTCATTGATTTTTTCAGAAGCTCAAAATCATACATTCCTAAACCAAAACCGGCGCCCACAATAGGGCCCATCAAAGGCGAAATAAGCATGGCGCCTATAATGACTGCTGTAGAGTTTACATTTAAGCCTACAGAAGCGATAATAATGGCACAGGCAAGAATCCAGATGTTGGATCCTCTAAACGATACTGCACTGGTTATGTTTTCGATTACCGATTTTTTATTTTCTTCTCCTTTTTGAAGGTCAATAAAATTTAGGATTTTTTGAGTAATATCTGTCATGGTATTGGTTGTATTGTTTTTTTTGGAAACGGAATTCTCAAGAGTAGTAAGATGTCTAATTTACTCAAAAAAACAATCAAAACCTTCAATTTTTGAAGAAAGTGTATTAAATAAAGATTAAGTTATAAGCTTGTAGAATAAAAAAATCCTCAATTTTTAAAATTGAGGATTTTGAGTTAAGAGTAGTTTTTTAATTCCTTTTGAGTACTTTATATTGTTCGTAACATCCGCTAATAGCGTCCATAATCTGTAAATCATTTGCGGTTTGTATAAAGGAGTCTGAATAGTTGCAGCGTTGCAGGATTTCAGGGATTTCGTCTTTACTGACACCTAAAAGTACGGAGACTGTTTCACGATCGTATTTTGATTCTAACAGATTGCGAACGGTATCATCCTTTCGCATTTCTTTCAGTTTCTTGAGTTCTTTTCCGTTTTTTCCAAAGAAATTGTAAAGCATATCGGCGGGATTAAAAATAGAGCCCAGTACTTTTCCAAAAGCATTTGGGGAGTATTCGCCTGCTTCGTAACCTTGTGTTAGGCCTGAAATACTGTAGCGATAATTTTCTTTAGTTGGAATTAATTTCGAATCTACTTCAAGGTAGCCGGTTAGGTTAAAAGGAGCGATAATTACTTCTTCCAGTGCAATTGCTTTTTCGGTAAGCTGTATGCGGGTTACTTTGTTTTTAATCCAGTCATTGGTTACCCTGATTCTTAGAGATTGAAAACCTAAAATCGAGAAGTGAATGGTGTCATTAAGTTGAACATCAATTTCAAAATACCCTTTGGCATCAGACTTTGCGCCACGTACTTTGTTTGTATTGATGATGTTTACGTTAGGAAGAGGTTGTTTGGTATTGTCGTTGATTACATAACCTGAAACTCTTTGTGGTGCTGTAGACTCGGCGTCTTGTGCGAAACCAACGGCTGATAATAGTGTAAAAAAGAAAACTGCGAAATATTTCATATCCTGATTTAAAGCACTAAAAGTAGTAAATCAGGATTAAATATTTCGCAGTCTTGGAATATAATTATAAGAAAATTAACAATGCAAAAAAGGATTGCTTTTAGTGTTTAACTAAAAAGAGGTAAGGAGAAGGATTCTCGGTATAAAAAAATCCCAAATTCCAATTATGATTGGAATTTGGGATTTATATTTTAAGACATTAAAGTATTAATCTCTTCTTGGTCTTCTTGGTCTTGGTGAATCACCAAAGCTTTCAGAACGTCTTGGTGCTCTGTCTGAGCTACCTTCGTTTCTTGGAGCTGAGCTTCTAAAACCACCTTCTCTTCTTGGAGCAGATGAATTTCTGTCGCTTCTGAAACCACCTTCTCTAGGAGCAGAGTTTCTGTCGCTTCTGAATCCACCACCTGAACCTTCACGTCTTGGAGCAAAGCTTCCTTCTCTTCTTGGTCCGCCAGAGCTACGTCCACCACCACTGCGTCCGTTATGGTCACGTCTTCCACCACCATCATTTTTCGAAATTTCAACATTAATACGACGTCCTTCTAATTGTACGTTGTTTAATACTTCCATTACTTTATCAGTATGCTCAGGATCTGTGTTAAAGAAAGAGAAACCTTCTTTTACATCTACCTTGAAAACGTCATCACGACCTAAGTCTAATGTTTCTTTCAAGTAATCTTTAAGAGACATCCAGTCGAAATTATCTCTTGAACCGATGTTTACAAAATAACGAACTGCTCCGTTGTTGTTGAATTCTCTTGGTTCAGAATCGTTTCTTTCACGTCTTTCTCCTGAAGATTGAGAAGAAATATCTCTGTTCTTTTTGTAGTAAGCAATGAAACGGTTAAATTCTACTGAAACCATTTTCTTAATCAATTCTTCTTTAGATAAACCTTCAAGAACATTGTTGATTGCTGGTAAATAGTTGTCAATTTCGTGATCAACTTCAGTATCTTTAATTTTGTTTGCTAAGTGCAACAATTGAATTTCGCAGATTTCGATTCCAGATGGGATAGATTTTTCTTCGAATTTTTGTTTGATGATTCTCTCGATAGAAGAAATTTTACGCAACTCACTTTTTGTAACAATTACAATAGAAGTTCCTAATTTTCCTGCTCTACCAGTACGACCTGAACGGTGGTTATAGGTTTCGATTTCATCTGGCAATTGGTAGTTTACAACGTGTGTTACGTTATCAACGTCAATACCACGTGCAGCAACGTCAGTAGCAACAAGCATCTGGATTTGTCTTCCACGGAAAGATTTCATTACACCATCACGTTGCGCCTGAGATAAATCTCCGTGCAATGCAGCAGCGCTGTATCCATCTTCAATTAATTTTTCGGCTACAGCCTGAGTATCTCTTTTAGTACGACAGAAAACCACAGAGAAAATATCCGGGTTTGCATCGGCTAAACGTTTTAAGGCTTCGTAACGGTCACGTGCATTTACTAAATAAAATTCGTGAGAAACCGTTGCTGAACCTGAATTTTTAGTTCCAACTGTAATTTCTACAGGTTCGCTCATAAATTGTTTTGCAATTCTGGCAACCTCTTGTGGCATAGTTGCAGAGAACAACCATGTGCTTTTTTCATCTGGAGTATCTGATAAGATCGCGCAGATATCGTCATAAAATCCCATGTTTAACATTTCGTCAGCTTCATCAAGTACACAGTAATCTATGTTTTTAATGTTAACCAATCCTCTGTTAATCATGTCTTGCATTCTCCCTGGAGTAGCCACAATAATTTGTGCTCCTCTTTTTATTTCCCTGGCTTGCTCTGTAATACTAGCCCCGCCGTAAACTGCTACAACATTAATACCTTTCTCGTATTTTGCGTAGTTTTTAAGTTCGTTGGTAATCTGTAAACAAAGTTCTCGTGTTGGCGATAAAACTAATGCCTGTGTATTTCTGTTGTCAGCATCAATCTTTTGAATTAGCGGAAAACCGAAAGCTGCCGTTTTCCCTGTCCCTGTCTGAGCCAACGCAACCATATCTGTGTCTTTTTCCAATAATAGGGGAATCGCCTTTTCCTGTACCTCTGACGGATTTTCAAATCCTAGATCTAAAATCGCCTTCAGTAACGATTCATTCAATCCTAATTGTTCAAATTTATTCATATGTGTATTTAAAATAGGGTGCAAAATTACTGTTAATTATTCAGATAAACTAATGCTCTTTTAAGAATTATGTATTTGTTATGATTTGATTATCAAAAAGTTATGTTTAGTGTAAAATCATTTTTATCGAAAATTGAAGAATTCTCTAAAAAAAAACGTCACGAAATATCAATTTTGTACTCTAAAATGTTGTATTTTAAACAATTATTTGGTTGAATTCAGAAAATCAATTAGTTGCTGGGTTGCTTTTCCACGATGCCCTATTTTATTTTTGGTTTCCAATGGTAATTCGGCAAATGTTTGTGTATAATTTTCAGGCTGAAAAATAGGATCGTATCCAAAACCCTGATCTCCGGTTTTTTTCAAAGTGATATTCCCTTTTGCGATTCCGGTAAACAAATGTTGTTCTCCTTTTAAGTTTAAGGCAATAACGGTCTTGAACTGGGCGCTGCGGTCTGACTTATCTTTTAAGGCATCTAAAAGCTTATTCATATTGTCATCGGCATTGCGCTGTTTGCCTGCATATCGGGCCGAATATACACCGGGTTCGCCATTTAATGCGGTAACTTCCAGACCTGAATCGTCTGCAAAACAATCGTATCCGTATTTTTCTGTTACGTAATTGGCCTTCAAAATTGCATTTCCTTCAATCGTATCTGCCGTTTCTTCTATTTCTTCAAAACAGCCAATATCTGAAAGACTTAATAATTGTATAGATCCTTTAAGAATACTCTGAATTTCCTTGATTTTATTTGAATTGTTTGATGCGAAAACGAGTTTCATAAATATTTAGGTTTAAGGTGATTTTTTTCAATACTAAAGATAGTGATAATGCCAAAAGTATAAGCAACAAGATCGGTCCATATAAATTCTTGTCCGAGAACATATCTTCCAAAAAGAGTTTTTCTAAGTTCAATCATCCAGTTTCCCTGATAAAGTTGAAGAAATTCTATACTGTAACAAATAGCTAAAGATATGACCATAATTTGGGATGCTTTTTTGTAAATAAACACCATTCGAATTAAAAGATAGATCATTACAGCATAAAGAAAATCACCAAGCCATAGCGGAATTTGAGGGATTTTTCTCGAAAAGAGGCCTAGAAAGATGACTCCTATTAGGAAAATGAAATAATAAATGCGGCTATTTTTCAATTGCAATTTTAATTGTAGATGTTAGTATCTATCTATATTAGGTAAACAAAAGTACAAATATTCGGATGGGTTCTACTTATTTTATACATTTATCGATTATAAAAAGGTTTTTTAAAAAAGAGTTGTATGAGTGTTGTGTGAAATCTAAAAAGTGGACCGTTTCACTTTCAGAACAGTACCAAAGCGGCTTTATGAATTCGGCTTTTCTGCTTCATTCCACCGGTCACAAACAAGGTGGGAGTGAAATTGATTGCTCCATCAATTATGCCAGTTATTACTATTTGGAAGAGTTGCTGAGACTTCAAAATATTAAAAATTAAAAACTATAAATTATGATCAGAAGAATAAGTAGGGTTTTATTTGCTGTAAGTTTGGTTTTGCTTTTGATAAGCTGTAAAAACACGAAACAAAAACTTCAGGAATATGTTGCTTCGTACAATGCGACCGCAGCAAATTTTAAAAGCGAAAATGTTACACTCACAACCGCCAGAGGGTATATAAACGACAATAAAATTGAATTGCGATTTGAAACTGATTTGCCGGAAACTGAACCTAATAAGCAAGAGGCTCAGGAGAAATTTCCTCAACTGTTGAAAGAACTGATTGGTAAAGATCAAATTTTTAAAGAACTGGTTGAAGAAGGTGTGCAGTTTCATGTTTACTTTTTAGCAAACGATAATACTGTTCTGGCAAAAGAGATCGTAAACAAAGAAGTTATGACTAAATTGATACAGAATTAATTTATATTTTCAATTAGAGATCGAATCTAAAGATAACATTTAAAAAGGAAGCCTCTTTGCAAAGTTGTAAAGAGGCTTTTTGTTGTTTTAATGTTTGGTTACATTGGTTAGGTTATCCGGGAAGTAATTATCGGATAAATTGCCAAATTCATCACCACGCATGAAAATATTGATATCGACCTCGCTAAAACTTTTTTTACCTGCGGCAGCTAAAAGTTCATTGGCAGAGTGTAATGTATTTTTATGAAAATGATACACACGATCGGATTTGTCGGTTACAACTAAACCTTTCATCAGCATTTTGTTTTGAGTTGCTACTCCGGTTGGGCATTCGTTATTATGGCAGCGCAATGCCTGGATACAGCCTAATGAGAACATAAAACCACGTGCGCTGTTGCACATATCTGCTCCCAGGGCTACGGCATGTAGAATGGAGTAGCCGGAAATGATCTTTCCGCTTCCGATAATACGAATCTTGTCGCGAATATTTAAACCAATTAATGTTTTGTTCACGAATATTAGTGCAGGTTCAAACGGCATTCCTACACCATCGGCAAATTCTAGCGGAGCAGCTCCCGTACCACCTTCGGCACCATCAACTGTAATAAAATCAGGAAAAATATTTTCTGCGATCATTTCGTGGCAAATGGCTTCAAATTCAGCTGTATTTCCAATACATAATTTAAAGCCAATAGGTTTTCCATTTGACAATTCACGTAATTGTGCAATAAAATGAATAAGCCCTTTGCTGTCTGAAAAAGCATGATGTCCGGGAGGAGAAAGGATCATTGTATGTGGCTTAACACCTCTTATTTTGGCAATTTGTTCTGTATTTTTTTTGGCGGGAAGTACTCCGCCATGGCCAGGTTTTGCTCCTTGAGAAAGTTTAATTTCGATCATTTTTACATTTGGAAGATTGGCTTTCTCTGAGAATTTTTCAGGATTAAAATTACCTTCATCATCTCTACAGCCAAAATAACCGGTACCAATTTGCCAGGTGATATCGCCGCCACCCGCAAGATGAAATTCGGTTAAACCACCTTCTCCGGTATTCTGATAGAAATTTCCTTTTTGAGCACCAATATTTATGGCACGAACGGCATTTTCACTTAGCGAACCGAAGCTCATTGCCGAAACATTAAATAGTGAGGCCAGATAAGGTTGTTTGCAGTCTTTTCCGCCCACCAGTACACGAGGCAATTCCTCGTTAACTTTTGCGGGAAAGATGGAGTGTTTTATTCCTTCGTAACTGTCATGATTCAGATTTTGCTGCGTTCCGAAAGGCGTGTTTGAATCGATGTTTTTAGCCCTTTGATAAACCATAGAGCGCTGGTTTCTGGAGAATGGTTTTCCATCGGTTGATCGTTCAATAAAATACTGTTGGATTTCGGGAGCAATCATTTCAAATAAATATCTGAAATAGCCCAAAACCGGAAAGTTTCTTAAAATTGCATGTTTTTTTTGAGTAGCGTTGTAGATACCTACCACTAATAATATGGGTAGAATAATCACCAGTAAAAAACCTCGTTTCGTGTAAAGATAAATTGCTAAAACAATTAGAAACAATAAGAATCCATAGATGAAGAATTTTTTTCTCATGTTTACAAGTATTTAAAGAGTAATAATTTTTAATCAATTGAATCGCAGGCGCACATAAACGTGCTTAATTCCTTTTTTATCCGACTCTCTTTCGTCAATTTCAAGAATATCGGTCAGTGATTTTAACATAGGAGTAAGTTTTGAAAAACCATAATTTCTAGGGTCAAATTCTGGTTTTTTCTTTACAATAAGATTTCCAACATCTCCTAAAAATGCCCAGCCATCGTCGTCTTCAATATCTTCAATGGTAGCCTCGATAAGCTCGATTGTTTGTTTGTCAATTTTATGAAGTGCCTTTTCAGTAGGTTTTTCGGCCGGTTTTTTAGTGTCGGTTGTAGTTGTAACTTTGGGTTTCTTCTTCTGAATAGCGCCGTCCAGAACTTCAATGTATATGAATCTGTCACAGGCAACAATAAAAGAATTTGGGGTTTTCTTTTCTCCAATACCAATTACTTTCATACCTGATTCTCGTAATCGAATGGCAAGACGTGTAAAATCGCTGTCGCTGGAAACAATGCAAAAACCGTCTAGTTTTCCGGAGTAAAGTAAATCCATCGCATCGATGATTAGAGCAGAATCGGAAGAGTTTTTTCCAACAGTATAGCTGTATTGCTGTATCGGAGTGATGGCATGTTCAAGTAAAACACCTTTCCAGCCGTTAGAATTTGGTTTTGTCCAGTCAGCGTAAATACGTTTTGTGGTTGGTGTCCCAAATTTCGCAATTTCTTCCATCATTCCTTTTACATTGCTGTAGGGTACATTGTCAGCGTCAATTAGAACGGCTAATTTTAAATCTTTTGAGTTGCTTAATGGCATGTCTTAGAGATTAATTTTTTTTAAGTACTTTCAAAGTTAAACTTAAAATTTGTTTTTTAGGAATTTGGTGCTGAATAAGTGTTTTAGAGCGTCTTAATTATTTTGGTTATAAATAAGAATTTCTTTGCTGAATTTTAATTAAAGATAATTTTGTCTTTTATAATAAAAATAAATACATTTGTAAAGAATTAATCAATCAGTATATGTTTTCAAAAGCGTGTGAGTACGGAATTAGAGCTTCTATTTTTATAGCAACCAAATCTTCTAAAGGTATAAGGGTTGGAATAAAAGACGTCGCCAAAGAGATAGATTCACCGGAGCCATTTACTGCTAAGATTATGCAGATTTTGACAAAAAACGGCATTATACATTCGGCAAAAGGAGTAGGAGGAGGTTTTGAAGTTTCGGGTGAAGCTCTGAAATCTATAAAATTAATTCAGATTGTCGATGCGATAGATGGCGATAAAATTTACAAAGGCTGCGGTATTGGACTTAAAGAATGTTCAGAACAGCATCCTTGTCCCGTTCACTATGAATTTAAAAAAATAAGAGGTCTTCTTTTGGAAATGCTTACTAAAACAACTTTAGAACAGCTTGCTTTAGGGGTAAAATCGGGTGATTTCTTTTTGAAAACATTGATTACAAACGAATAATATTAAATAAATACCTTAAAAATGAATACAAAAACCAAAATTTCACTAGTAGCGCTAATGGGACTTTTAACGATAACTTCCTGCGGAAAAAAAGAAACGACACCAGTGGAGCAGCCAACAGAAGTAAATAATACAGAGTCAGAAGGTGTACAACCTGAAGCAACTGTAGAAAATGTTTTAGTCATTGAAGGAAATGACCAAATGCAGTTCAATAAAAATGAATTGAAAGCTGTGGCAGGAAAACCAATTAAACTTACTTTAAAACATGTTGGGAAAATTCCAAAAGAAGCAATGGGGCACAATTTGGTTATCCTTCAGGAAGGAACAGATGAAGCGGCTTTTGCTTTAAAAGCAAATGAGGCAAAAGCGAGTGATTATATTCCGGCATCTGAAAAAGCTTCAATTATTGCCCATACAAAATTACTTGGAGGTGGTGAAGAAGATACGATCGAATTTACAATTGATAAAAAAGGAACTTACAAGTTTATTTGCTCTTTCCCTGGTCACGTGGCTTTGATGAAAGGTGTATTAATTGTTGAGTAAACAGTAAAGAACTCCAATAGGTAATGAGATTGGAGTTTTTTTTAAAACTAATAAAGGATAAAATTATCTTTTATTAAAACAAAAAGAAATGAAAAGAGAAAAAAAATTATGGATCGTATTTGCATTGGTAATGAGTATATCATTTGCAGTACTGGGTTATTATGGTTACGAAATTTACCAACAGGCACCACCAGTTCCTAAGAAAGTGATTTCTGAAAGTGGAAAACTTATTTTTTCTGAACAGGAAATTAAAGACGGACAAAATGTATGGCAAAGTATAGGCGGTCAGGAAGTAGGATCTATCTGGGGACACGGAGCTTACGTTGCTCCCGACTGGACTGCTGATTGGCTGCATCGGGAAGCGCTTTTTATATTGGATAAATTTGCGAAAGAAGATTTTAATAAAAAATTTGAGGAGCTTGATGCTGAGAAACAAGCAGCATTAAAAGTTCGTTTGCAAAAAGATTTACGAACCAATCGATACGATGCAGCTTCGGGTGTTCTTGCAATATCTGAAAATCGTGTGGCAGCAATTAAAAATCTAAGTGAATATTATAAAGGGCTGTTTACAAATGATCCTCAGTTTGATAAATTGAGGGAAGAATATGCGATTCCGAAAAATTCAATTAAAGATGAAGTAAGAATGCAAAAAATGAATGCGTTTTTCTTTTGGGCCACCTGGGCAACGGTTACCAATCGTCCCGATTCGGATATTTCGTATACGCACAATTGGCCTTCAGATGAATTGGTCGGAAACAAAGCTACTAAAGAACTTTTAGCCTGGTCAGGAGTTAGTATTATTTTATTGATTTTGAGTATCGGGATCTTAGTTTTTTATCACGCAAAATCAGGAGAGGAAGAAGAATTTCCGCTTCCAAAAGAAGATCCGTTAATTAAACAGGGAAAAACACCCTCAATGAAACTGGTTGTAAAATACTTTTGGATCGTTAGTTTATTAATGATTCTGCAAATGCTATTCGGAATCATAACAGCGCATTATGGTGTTGAAGGAAATGGTTTGTATGGAATTCCTATTGATCAGATTTTGCCTTATGCAGTCACACGTACCTGGCATACCCAATTGGCTATTTTTTGGATTGCAACGGCTTGGCTGGCAACAGGATTGTATATCGCGCCGGCAGTTTCAGGGAGAGATCCAAAATTTCAGTGCTTCGGAATCAACTTTTTGTTTGTCGCCTTATTGATTATTGTTTTAGGTTCAATGGTCGGGCAATGGTTTGGTGTGATGCAAAAATTAAATTTAGTACAAAACTTCTGGTTTGGACATCAGGGTTATGAATATGTTGATTTAGGTCGCTTCTGGCAGATTTTTCTTTTAGTTGGATTGTTTTTGTGGTTAACATTGATGGTTAGACCTTTAATTCCAATTCTAAAGAAAAAAACGCAGGAAAAAAATCTCATCATTTTGTTTCTAATTTCTTGTGCGGCAATTGCCATGTTTTATGGTGCCGGATTAATGTGGGGGCGACAAACTAACCTTGCCATTGCAGAATATTGGAGATGGTGGGTAGTGCACCTTTGGGTTGAAGGTTTCTTCGAAGTATTTGCAACCGTTGTTATGGCTTTCTTATTTGTTCGATTGGGATTGTTAAAAACAAAAACGGCAACATTAAATGTTTTGTTTGCCACCATAATTTTCATGTCTGGCGGAATTTTGGGAACATTTCATCACCTGTATTTCTCAGGTACTCCAACAGCAATTATGGCCTTGGGAGCTACTTTCAGTGCACTTGAAGTAGTGCCTTTAACCCTAATAGGATTTGAAGCCTACCAAAACTATAAAATTTCCAAATCGACTCAGTGGATTGCAGATTATAAATGGCCTATTTATTTTATGATTTCGGTGGCATTCTGGAATTTTCTGGGAGCCGGGATTTTCGGATTCATTATTAATCCGCCCATTGCACTTTATTATGTACAAGGCTTAAATACAACTCCACTTCACGGGCATACGGCTTTGTTCGGGGTTTATGGAATGTTAGGAATTGGGCTTGTATTGTTTGTGCTGCGAAGTTTATACAGAAACGTAAACTGGAACAACAAACTGCTTAAAATTACTTTCTGGTCGCTAAATATTGGACTGTTTTTAATGGCCATATTGAGTTTACTTCCAATTGGAGTGTGGCAGGCAATTGAAAGCATCGAGCATGGAATGTGGTACGCCCGCTCATCAGAATTGATGCAGCAACCGGCTATGATTACATTAAAATGGCTTCGTGCTATTGGAGATTCTATTTTCGGAATAGGGTTTATTACTATGGCATGGTTTGTATTTGATCTCACATTGAAAAATAAAATAAATAAAATTTAAAATTGATTATCATGGAAAATTTAAAAAACAAAACAATAGGATCATTTGTGGCGGAAGATTTTAGAACAGCTGCTATATTTTCAAAATATAAAATCGATTTTTGTTGTAAAGGAAACAGAACAGTAACGGAAGTCTGCGAAAAACAAAATATAAATTCTGATGCCTTAATACAAAGTGTTTATGAGGTTTTAGAATCAGAAAATAATGGTGTCATCGACTTTAATTCATGGCCTTTAGACTTACTGACAGATTATATTGAGAAAACACATCATAGATATGTTGAAGAAAAATCACAAACTCTGCTGGCTTTTTTAGATAAATTATGCAAGGTTCATGGTGCCAGTCATCCGGAATTGTTTAGAATAAATGAATTGTTTATAGGATGCGTCGGCGAATTGTCTCAGCATATGAAAAAAGAAGAATTGATTTTATTTCCGTTTGTAAAAAGAATGGTAAAAACGAAAGAAACTGACGATATTCTGCATCAGCCTTCATTTGGAACGGTATCAAATCCAATTGCAATGATGATGCACGAACATGATAATGAAGGAGAACGTTTTAGGGAAATTGCTTCCTTGACAACAAACTACACGCCTCCGGCAGATGCCTGTACAACTTACAAAGTAACTTTTGCGATGCTTAAGGAATTTGAAGAAGACCTGCACAAACACATTCATTTGGAAAATAATATACTATTTCCAAAAGCAGTGCTTTTAGAAAAAGAATTTGCTGAAGTAGAATAGAGATAAATATAAACAATGAGAAGAACACCGATAAATGTCAATAAACAGATTATTATCGGTGTTTTGTACGCATATAAATCGCCTGTCATTTGTTACTTTTAATGAATTGGGTTTAGCTCAAAAAAAAGCATAATATGAATTCTCAAAAAACCTGGATTATTTGCTGTTTTTTTAACTTTCTGATTGCCTGTTTATTCGGATTGTTAATGCGGTTGATGTATCTTTTTTCTTTAGATTTTATAAACTACAGTTTCCTGCTTCATGCGCATTCTCATGTTGCAATGCTGGGCTGGGTCTATCTGATAATTTATGTTTTGGTTGTTCATTTTTTTATTTCAAAGGAGAAAAGGCGTAAGCTGGTTTACAATCGTTTATTTTGGCTGACAGAATTTTCAATTATCGGAATGATGATTGCCTTTCCTATTCAGGGTTATGCATTGTTTTCGATTGTGTTTTCAACGCTGCATATTTTGTTGAGTTATGTTTTTTGCCGATTGGTGTGGAAGGATAGTGACACAGAAAAAACGCCAGCGCTAAGATTTTTAAGAACGGCTGTTTTGTTTATGGTTTTGTCTACTTTTGGAGTATGGTGCCTAGGCCCAGCTGTGAGTACACTTGGCAAACAAAGTGCTTTTTATCAAATTGCCATACAGTTTTTTATACATTTTCAGTTTAATGGCTGGTTTTTGTTTGCTGTTTTGGCATTGTTTTTAAAACAATTTCAACAGAAAATAGATGAAATTCAATTCAAAAGATTTTATTCCCTTCTCATTATTTCAACACTTTTAACCGTTTTGTTTCCGGTTCGCTGGTTTATAGAAAATAATGTTTTAAACTACATAAATGCTTTGGGTATAGTGCTGCAGTTGTTTGCTTTTGTTTGTTTCTATAAAATGCTTCGACTTCAAATAACTAGTTTTAAGGCAAGTTTAGATGCAACCACAAAAATGGTTTATGGTTTGGCTCTTTTCTCTTTAGGATTGAAGGTTGGTATTCAATTACTGACGATCATTCCTGATATCACTGAAGTTTCGCATCAAATCAGAAATTTTGTAATTGGCTTTATTCACTTAACCACGTTAGGAATAATCACCGGATTTTTATTTGGAATTTTACTTCAGAAGAATATTCTTTCCGGTAATTCTTCTATCTTAAAAGTGGGAGTGAAAATATTTATTTTGGGATATATGGCAACAGAGATTCTACTTTTCTTTCAGGGCGGACTTCTTTATTTTGGAAGAGGAATGATTTCGGGATATTACGAAAGTATTTTTGTTTTCAGCTTGCTTTTGGTCTTGGGATTAATTTTAATAATGAGTTCTAAAATAAAAGACTAGTCTGTTTTTTAGAGCAAAAAATCATATTTTATCTTTTTTTAGGACTTGAATTAACGGAATGAACTTTTGGTTTTTTTATAAGTTTAAATCTGTTAAAATTCATATTGCTTTTAAGAGAAATTTTCATAAAGATTGAATTCCGATTATTTTTCAAGAAAAATAAATGGCAAACCTGATTTTAGAATAATAATCATTAATTTTGCACCCTGTATAAAATAAAAATAGTACTACACAATATATTATGGTAAAAGATTTATTCGAAAGAATTCAGGACAATAAAGGACCATTAGGAAAATGGGCTTCTCAGGCAGAAGGCTACTATGTTTTCCCAAAGTTAGAAGGAGAGTTGGGTCCTAGAATGACATTTCACGGAAAAAATATTTTAAACTGGAGCTTGAATGATTATTTAGGTTTAGCTAATCATCCAGAAGTTCGCCAAGCAGATACAGATGCTGCGATTCAGTTTGGTGCTGCTTACCCAATGGGAGCTCGTATGATGTCTGGACATACAAAATACCACGAACAATTAGAAGAAGAATTGGCTGCTTTTGTAATGAAAGAATCAGCTTATTTATTGAATTTTGGTTACCAGGGAATGGTATCTATTATTGATGCTTTGGTGACTAAAAATGACATCATTGTTTATGATGTTGACTCTCATGCTTGTATCATCGATGGTGTGCGTTTGCATATGGGGAAACGTTTTACTTACAAGCACAATGATCTGGAAAGTATGGAAAAAAACCTGCAACGTGCTACAAAAATGGCACAGGAAACAGGTGGCGGTATTCTATTTATTACCGAAGGTGTTTTTGGAATGCGTGGGCAACAAGGAAAATTGAAAGAAATTGTTGCAATGAAACAAAAGTACAATTTCCGTTTGTTAGTGGATGATGCACATGGTTTTGGTACACTTGGTAAAACAGGAGCCGGAGCAGGTGAAGAGCAGGGGGTTCAGGATGATATCGATGTTTACTTCTCGACTTTTGCAAAATCTATGGCTAATATCGGAGCTTTCGTAGCGGCAGATAAAACAGTAATTGATTACTTAAAATATAACTTACGTTCGCAAATGTTTGCTAAAGCATTACCAATGATCCAGACAATTGGTTCGTTGAAACGTTTGGAGTTGTTGCGTAATTCGTCTGAAATTAAAGATAAACTTTGGGAGAATGTAAACGCATTACAAAACGGTTTAAGAGAAAAAGGATTTAATATTGGAGATACTAATACTTGTATTACTCCGGTTTACCTGGAAGGAAGTATTCCTGAAGCAATGGTAATGGTAAACGATTTAAGAGAGAATTATGGTATTTTCCTTTCTATCGTGGTATATCCGGTAATTCCAAAAGGGATTATTTTGTTAAGAATGATTCCAACAGCTTCTCATACATTAGCTGATATTGATGAAACGTTAACTGCTTTTGAAGCCATTCGTGAAAAATTAGTAAACGGAACTTATAAAGAAATCGCTGAACGTACCACTGTTGACGTTTCGTAAAACTTTAAAGAAATAAATTCCTGATATGGGAATTATATAAAAGAATCCATTCGTTATACGAGTGGATTTTTTTTATTTGGGGTACTTTTATCATTCAAAATCAGTAAAATATCAATTATGAAAAAAATAATAGTAATATCCATGATAATGCTCGCTGTTTTTATTTCCTGTAAAAAAACGACTGATACCGATCCGGTGCAGATAGCACCAAGTCCGCCAAAAGAAGCTGAGATCGCTGAACCGGCAGGAGATCAATGTTATGCATCAAGAACTCGTAATAGCGTGACTGAGATGAGTCTTAATGTCAATTCTCATCAGGAAGTAAACGGGAAACTAAGTTATAACATATCAGGGAAGGATAGAAACGAAGGAGCTTTGATTGGAAATATGAAAGGTGATACATTAATTGCAGATTATACTTTCATATCTGAAGGAGTTACATCTGTGAGGGAAGTTGCATTTTTGAAAAAGGACGGAGCTTTTATTGAAGGCTATGGCGATGTAATCGAAGTAAATGGGAAGTTCTCTTTTAAAGATAAAAAACAGTTGAAATTTGATCAGAAAAATGTTCTGACTAAAGTAGATTGCAAAGCAGAGTAAGCTCTAATTGTATTAAAAAGTAAAAAAATCCATTCGTTACACGAATGGATTTTTTTTATGAGTAAAATTGTTAACTGCGACTGATGCTGAAAACTATTTACAAGTATTTTAAATACGTTTTTCTCTGGCAGTGCACTTTTGGGTCGAAATTTTTCCAAAGTAAATGAATGGCTGTATTATCAGCTAATTCAGGGGTTCTGATACAATTTTGAATCCCTTTTTCGGAAAAAGTCTTATAATATTCATCAAAAATAATAGCGGTAACTCCTTTGTTTTGATACTCGGGGTGCACTCCAATCAGGTAAAAAACAACATCTTTACTCTTTTTACGGGCTCTTAGTAAATGAATAAATCCAAACGGGAATAATTTTCCTTTTGCTTTCTGTAAAGCTTCAGAAAAGCTAGGCATTACAATACTAAAGGCGACCAGATTATCGTCTTTGTCAACCACAAACTTGATATATTCCGGATTGATAAAGCTGATGTATTTCTTTTTGAAGTATTCTTTCTGAACATCCGAAATCGCTACAAACGAAGCTAATTTAGCGTATGAATCATTAAACAAATCAAACATTTTGTCTACGTGAGGCATGATGTCTTTTGTTTTGGTAAAAGTCAATGAGCGTAAGCCATATCTTTTTTTGATGAGTTCCTGTGCTTTAAGGAAAAATTCAGGTTTCACGTTTGAAAAAGGAAAGATGCTTTCGAGGTACTCTTTTTCAACCTGAAAACCCAATTGTTCAAAATGTGTGACATAATAAGGATGGTTGTACCATGTAATCATAGTTCCCAACTGATCATAACCTTCAGTAAGGACCCCAACTTTGTCTAAATTCGAAAATCCCATTGGACCTTCAACATGTTCGAGATTGTGCTGTCTTCCTAATGCATACACTTTATCAAGTAATGCTTTTGTAACCTCAATATCATCGATTGCATCAAACCATCCAAAACGGACTTTTCTTTTATGCTGATCATTCACCTCGGACCAGTTGATAATGGCGGTAATTCTTCCTACAATCTCATTGTCTTTATAAGCCAGATAAAAATAGGCCTCGGCATTTTCAAAAGCAGGGTTTTTAGTTTTATCAAAAGATTCCAATTCATCTGCGATAATAGGTGGCACCCAGTATGGATTGTCTTTATAAAGTGAAAACGGAAATTTGATATAGTCAGTTAATTCCTTTTTGGTTATGGCTTCTTTAATTGTAATCATTAAGATTCTGTATGTAAATAGTGCTCCTTACTGAGCGTTCAGTTATTAAAATTTTATTCGTATTTCGATTTACGTTTACGTTCTTTTGCCTGGTAATCTATTTCTTTTTGTTCTAATTCGTTGTCTTTATTCTTTTTTGCTCTTTCCTCTCTTTTAGATTGTACCTGATTTTCTTTATAACGCCCATCATAACGCCAGGAAACACCAACGCCTCCATACAATATGGAAGGTGTGTTCTTGAAATTAGTACTTACAGATGCGTCAACCTGTATGTTGGAGTTGATGAGGTAAGCTGCTCCACCACGTACAATAGCATCGCTGTAAAAATCGCTTTTATAGCCCTGATTTTCTACAAAGCCCGACCATTTATCGTTAAATCCATGTGTAAGTGTAAGCACATAGCCGTAGCTCGGGTAGTCTGTTGAAATATAATCGGCAATAATATTGGTAACAAAAACCCATTTCCCGCCACCAAAAAGGTTTTGAGTAATCAACATCACTTTTGGAGAAATACTCGATTGTGGAGAAAATGAATAAGGATTATCAGCACCAACAAAATTGGCACCAGCAAACAAGGATACTGCCGGAATTAATTCGTGCCAGTTAAAGCTATGATTGGCTTTATAACTGTAGATGTTAGCCTCTTTTTTATAATTTTTATAGGGATCGTAAATCAGATACTTCGCTCCTAAAACTGTTTGTCTGAAATTGTTTTTTTTGTAACTTGTATATGGAGTATCAAAATTCTCCATTTGGTATTGTAAATCCACAATAAACTCCAGTTTTTCTAAAAAAGCACCGTAACGAAGAGTCAGATCTGTACCGAAACCACTTGCGTCATAATCGAGCAGATTGTGTTTTTCTTTGATGCCATATACACCAAGTTCTGCCTGTATAACTGATTTTCCAACAGCATACGCAGACATTGTTTCCCCTGGACGGTTTGAATTGATGACATCGGTATACTGTGCAAAAAATAATTGTGGTATTAAACAAAGAGCTGTAATAAAGAAGTTTTTATTTTTTAACATAAACATGTTTTTGGATTAAAAAGTAATAACGCATTTCAAATGTACTATATTTTATTATTTATTTAAGATTGATATTTTAATTTTAAACAATGGATTTATTAATTTTGGAAAAAAATTATATGATCATGCAAGAAGCATCTTTTGTAAATCTGTTTAAAACGATAATGTGGATCATTGCGTTTTATTATATTTTTAAATTTTTAGCACGAATCTTTTTACCGGTATTGGTGAAGAAAGCAGTCGAAAAAGCTGGAGAGAATTTTCAGAGACAACAACAATATAGTCAGGATACTACATGGCAAAAAACACGTACTAATAATGATGAAATTATTATCGATACGGCCAATGCAAAAAAATCCCGTGAAACCAAAAAGGTTGGCGATTATGTTGATTACGAAGAAATAGATTAAATTTGTGACCTAGATTTATAGGATTCATCATTTAACCCAAACCAGCCTAAATTGAAAATAGTAAATAAGTTCTATCCGCATGCCCTTGTTATCCTGGGCTTTATCCTCGTTTCTTTAATTTATTTTTACCCGGTTTTACAAGGAAAACAAATTTTCCAGTCGGATATTGCTCAATATACCGGAATGGCCAAAGAGCAAAACGATTTTAGAGCAGCAGAACATGCTGAACCTTATTGGACAAATTCTGCGTTTGGAGGTATGCCTACATATCAGTTAGGGGCAAATTATCCAAATGATTTTGTAGGCAAATTAGACGATGTTTTGCGTTTTCTGCCTCGTCCTGCTGATTATTTATTTCTATACTTTTTAGGATTTTATGGTTTGCTGTTAGTTTTAAAAACAGATCCCTTAAAAGCATTTATCGGGGCGCTTGCCTTTGGTTTTTCGACTTATCTAATTATCATTCTTGGTGTTGGACATAATGCAAAAGCACATGCAATTGCTTATATGCCACTTGTTATTGCCGGATTTATACTGGTTTTTCAGAAAAAGTATATTTGGGGAGGATTGCTCACCATGTTTGCGGTTGCATTAGAAGTTAATGCCAACCACTTTCAAATGACTTATTATTTATTAATTTTCTTATTGATTCTTTCCGCTTATTTTGCGTTTAACTTCATTAAAGAAAAAGAATTTAAACCGCTTTTAACGGCAATTGGTGTTTTGGCGGTAGCCGGAATTTTTGCTATTGGTGCCAATGCAACTAATTTGTTGGCGACCAGCGAATATGCTAAGTTTAGTACACGTAGCAACAGCGAATTGACTTTCAATCCTGATGGCTCTAAAAAGACGAATGAAAATGCTTTGAGCCGTGAATATATCACAGAATACAGTTACGGAATTGCTGAGAGTTTTAACTTAATCGCGCCAAGACTTTTTGGTGGCTCCAATCATGAAAATGTGGGGACTGACAGTCGTATGTATTCGTTTATGATTGAGCAGGGAGTACCATCAGAGCAGGCACAGGATTTCGTGTCCGGAATGCCTACGTATTGGGGAGACCAACCTATTGTTGCGGCTCCTGCTTATATTGGAGTTGTGGTTTTCTTTTTGGCGGTTTTAGCTTTGTTTATTGATGATCGAAAAATAAAATACGTATTTCTTACCGGAGCATTATTTTCATTAGTGCTTTCCTGGGGGAAAAACTTCGCGTTATTGACAGACTTTTTTATCGATTACGTTCCAATGTATGATAAGTTTAGAGCAGTGTCATCAATTCAGGTTATTCTTGAACTGTGTTTCCCTGTTTTGGCTGTTATGGGATTACAATCGTTTTTTAAAGCAAAAGAAGATCCTAAATTGCAACAAAAAGCACTCGTGCAAACGGGAGTTTTTGGATTGGGCGTTATTTTGATTTTAGTCTTCGCTAAGAGTATGTTCCATTTTACAGGAAGTAGTGATAATTATTTCTTAGAAAGTTACGGACCCGCTTTTGTAGATGCGTTGAAAGAAGACAGGAAGAGTTTATATTCTGCTGATTTATTAAGATCAGGTTTTTTTATTGTAGTTACTTTTGGAATCTTGTGGTTGTTCATTAAAAACAAACTGGCTCAAAATACTACTTTAATTATCGTTGGTATTCTAATGATTTTTGATTTGTTCTTTGTGGATAAAAAATATGTTTCGGCCAAAGATTTTGTGAGCCCGGTACAAATTGCAGCACCATTTCAGGAAACACCTTCTGATGCTCAGATTTTAAAGGATACCACACATTACAGAGTTTTTGAAGTAAATGGTAATATGTCCAGTGCACGTGCTTCTTATTTCCACCATTCTTTGGGAGGATATCATGCTGCAAAACCAAGAAGGATGCAACAGTTATTTGACTATCAGATTGCAAAAAATAATGTCGAAGTTTTAGACATGTTAAATGTCAAATATATCATCCAGACGGATAAAGAAGGAAAAGAGTTTCCGACTATAAATCCAAATGCAAACGGAAATGCATGGTTTGTTAGTGCTGTAAAATTGGTAAACAAACCAGATGATGTAATGAAGGCTCTGGATCATATTGATACTAAAACAGTGGCAGTTTTCAATGTTCACGAGCACGAAAGTAAATTTAAGAATGCCCGAATGAAAAAACAATGGGATACCACTGGTACCATTCAGGTAGTACAATACAAGCCCAACTATATCAAATATAAATCGAATAATGGAAAAGATGGTTTGGCTGTTTTTTCTGAGATCTATTATAAAGATGGATGGAATGCCTATATTGATGGTAAACTAACGGATCATTTCCCGGTTGATTATGTTTTAAGAGCTATGGAAATTCCTGGTGGAGAGCATACAATCGAATTTAAATTTGAACCACAGGTCGTAAAAACTGGTAGTTTGATTACATTGGCAAGTTCAATTGGAATGTTTCTTCTTTTAATTGGAGGAGTTTATTTCGAAAAGTTCTTCCGCAAAAATTCACAAAGAAATCACGGAGATACGCTAAAATAATTTAAAGATCTTTGTGGGATTTGGTGAAAACTTGGTGAATCTCTGTGAAATGAATGAAATCTGATGGAACAAAAAAAACTCTTGATCATTACCTATTATTTTCCACCGGCTGGAGGTCCAGGCGTACAGCGTTGGTTAAAATTTACAAAGTACCTACCGGAATTTGGTGTCCAGCCAATCGTTTATGTTCCTGAAAACCCAACGTATCCAATTGTGGATGAAGGATTGGTTAGTCAGATTTCTGATAAAGTAATTGTCCTTAAAAATAAAATCTGGGAGCCTTATCAATTGGCTTCCGTTTTTTCAAAAAATAAAACAAAGAAAATTAGTTCCGGAATTTTCCCGCACAAAAAAAAACAGACCTTTTTAGATAAAACCTTTCTTTGGGTACGAGGCAATTTATTTATTCCGGATGCCCGTGTTTTCTGGGTAAAACCTTCCGCAGCTTATCTCGAAAAATACATCAAAGAGAATAATATTGATACGATAGTCACTTCGGGGCCACCGCACAGTTTACATTTAATAGGTTTGGAGTTAAAAGAAAAGCTGGATGTAAAATGGTTTGCTGATTTCCGTGATCCCTGGACTACAATTGGGTATCACAAAGCATTACGCCTGTCTGATTATGCTGCTAAAAAGCATAAAGATCTCGAGCATAAAGTACTGAATAGTGCTGATACTATAATTGTTACGAGTAAAACTACGAAAACAGAGTTTGAAGCTATCACCAATAAGCCTATTTCGGTGATTACAAATGGTTATGATATCGAGAATGTAGAGAAACAGACTTTAGATACCAAATTTACTTTGGCACACATTGGATCTTTTCTATCCGACAGAAACCCTCCATTTTTATGGGAATGTCTCGTAGAATTACTTCAGGAAATTCCGGATTTTAAAAGACATTTAGAAATTAAATTGATTGGCGCAGTTAGTCAGGAAGTATTAGATGCTATAGGGGAGTTTAATTTGAATACTTATCTAAATCTTTTAGGATACGTTTCGCATCATGAGGCAATTGCCCATCAAAAGAAATCACAGGTTTTGCTTTTAATCGAGATTAATTCGGAAGATACTAAAAGTATAATTCCGGGTAAATTATTTGAATATATGGTGTCTAATCGCCCAATAGTCGCCATAGGACCTCAGGGGTCGGATTTTGCCGATATTATAAAAGAAACGAATACAGGAGTATTTTTTGACTATTCTGAAAAAGCGAAGTTAAAAAGTGTACTTTTGGACTTTTATAATCAGTTTTTGGAGGGTAAGTTACAGGCTAACGGTGTTGGTTTGCAACAATATTCCAGAAAAAACCTAACAAAACAGTTAGCGGAGCTGGTTAATAAGTTATAAATTATATGTTGGTGGTTGTGAATTTGGTGCTAAATTTCGATAAACAATCTGCAATAAATCTAAAATCTGCAATCAAAAATTTACAATGGGTATTGTTTTAAATCAGTCTTTTAAAAATACAATTATCACTTACATAGGTTTCGGTATTGGAGCCATTAATACACTTTATTTGTATCCTGTTTTTTTGGGTGCAACTTTTTATGGTTTAACTAATTATGTGACTTCTTGTGCCAATGTGATTATGCCTTTGTTTGCGATTGGAATGCAAAATACCTTGGTTAAATTTTATTCGCAATATCAAACGGAGGAAGAAAAATCCCGTTTTCTATCCTTTACGGTTTTGTTTCCTCTGCTATTAATAATTCCACTTTTACTGATAGGTCTTGTTTTTTATGATGAGATTCTGTTCTTTTTGTCAAAAAAGAATGCAATTGTAAGAAGTTATATTTGGCTAATACCTTTTATCGGATTGTGTATGGCCTATTTTGAAATTTTTTATGCCTGGTTGCGGGTAAACATGCATTCTGTTTTTGGAAACTTTGTAAAGGAAGTGGGGTTACGATTGTTTTCATTATTTCTACTAATAGGTGTTTACTACAATTGGCTTAGTGTAGAAGGTTTTGTGTATGCAACAGCAATTTTATATTTTTTAGCATTCCTGATAACCATGCTCTATGCATTTAGTATTCAGAAACCAACTTTTCAGTTTACAATACCAGCAAATACAAAAGATATATTGGTATATACTTTTTATATTATTTTGTCCGGAAGTGTTGCCAATTTGCTTTTGGATGGAGATAAGATGATCTTAAATCAATATATGCAGATTGAAAATATTGCTTTCTATTCTGTTGCTACCTATATTGCTTTGGTTATTTCGGTTCCAAGCCGTGCGATGCATCAGATTGTATATCCAATTACAGCAAAATTAATGCACGATAACAAGTATGAAGAGTTGAACCAGCTTTACAAAAAAACTTCAATAAACCTGCAGATTGTGGGTGGTTTTGTAATGCTTTGCATATTTGTAAATATCGGTCAGTTATACGAGTTGGTTCCAAAAGAATACAGTGGTGGAATTGCAGTTGTATTTATGATTGGCTTGTCTAAATACTTTGATCTAATTTTAGGAAACAATAATGCGATTATTTTTAATACTAAATATTACCGTATGGTATTGTATTTAGGATTAATGCTGGTTGCGTTGACCGTAATTTTAAACATGATCTTTATTCCAATTTTTGGAATCTTCGGGTCTGCTTTTGCTACTTTATTATCGATTACTTTATATAGTTTGGCCAAACTGCTTTTTGTGGTTAAAAGGCTTCATTTGTATCCTTTTACTATTCAGACAATATATTCGATGTTAATTACATTTGCATTATTTTTATTGTTTTACTTTTGGGAGTTTCCTTTTTATCAATTGATTAGTATTGCATTGAAATCAATTTTAGTAACCATTTTATATGTTTATCTAAATTATAAGTTTGCGATCTCTCCTGAGATCAATAAAGTAATCGATACTATTTTGAAAAAGATAGGAATAAAAATGTAATGCGATTTTTACAGAGAAAGCAAAAGTAATTTACAATTGAAGCTGTTTTGTCTTTATATTTGTTAGAAAGGTTAACCAACTTATTGCTGACAGTATATGAAAAATAAAATACTTTGTTTTTTAACAGTTTTTATTACTTTGTTTTCTTCATTGGCTTTTGCTCAGAAAGACAGTTCTCAAACTCCAAAAATAGCCGTTAAGGAAGTAAAACCGAAAGGTTATCCTGTAAAACCTTTTAAAGACACACTTTTTTATGTGTACAATAAAGTAGGTTCTTTTTCGCCCGAGAGCAGGGCAAATGCCATCACAGAGAAAATAAAGAAGCTGTACGAAGATTCTTTTTTTGTAGCAGATTCTATTGCTCTTGTTCCTTCAGATATTTCTCAGGATATCGTCTACAATAATGATTTTGTAATCATGTCTGTTTTAGATGTGGATGGAAAAGTTGAAAATCAAACAGCAGATTTTATCGCAAAGCGAAATTTAAATCTGATCAAAAGAGCTATCGTTTATCAGAACGATAATTATTCGATGCTTCCAAAAAGGCTTGGGTATACCGCACTGTTGGTTTTGATTATTGGTTTTGTTTTGTACTTTGTCGGCAAAATTTTCAACAGAGTAAAACTGTACATTCTAAAAAATAGCGACCGTTATTTTAAAGGTTTCAAGTATAATAGTATTAGTATTCTTTCACCTCAAAAGCAACAGTTTTTGCTGATGCGATTGTACGGTGTTATTAAAGCCATTACGCTGATTTTAATCGTATACCTTTCATTACCCTTATTGTTTAGTATTTTCCCCGCTACAGAAGCTTATACGACGACCTTGTTGCGTTGGATTCTTTCGCCGGCAAAACTTGCGGTTATGGGCTTTGTTGGCTTCCTGCCAAGTTTAGTTACTATTGTAGTTATTGTTATCATTTTTAAATATTCGATAAGGGTTATTAAATTCTTTTTTGATGAAATTAAAAAAGAAAATATTAAAATTGATGGTTTCTACAGTGACTGGGCTATGCCGACTTTCAATATCATTCGCTTTTTGATGCTGGCTTTTATGCTGGTCGTTTTATTTCCGTATTTACCGGGGTCGGATTCTCCTATATTTAAAGGGGTTTCGGTATTTGTCGGGATTTTATTTTCTCTAGGGTCTTCCAATGCAATTGCCAATATGGTAGCAGGATTGGTAATTACCTATATGCGCCCGTTTAAAATTGGAGATTTTATTAAGATTGGCGATGTAAGTGGAGAGGTAATTGAAAAAACAGCATTGGTTACCCGAATCAGAACCCCTAAATTTGAGGATATTACAATACCTAATGCCACCGTTTTGTCGAGTACTTCTACCAACTTTTCGGCGAATACCAAAGAGGTAAATAACGGATTGTTGATTCATACCACGGTTACAATTGGTTATGATGTTCCGTGGAAAGACATTCACAAAGCATTGATTGAAGCTGCTTTAAAAACAGAAATGACGGAGCAGACACCGGCACCTTTTGTCCTGCAAACAGGTCTCGAGGACTTTTATGTTGCGTACCAGATTAATGTCTATACCAAAATGCCTACGAAACAGCCTCTCATTTACTCGTCCCTGCATCAGAACATTCAGGACTCCTTTAATGCTGCCGGAATCGAAATCATGTCTCCGCATTACAGTGCATTGCGAGACGGGAATACCACAACAATTCCGGAGAACTATTTGAAAAAAGATTATGAAGTGCCTTCTTTTAATGTTAAGAATAGAGAATAGAGGAGAGAAGCAAGATTATCGAGGTAAGAGAGTATAGAGTATAGAGTATAGAGTATAGAGTATAGAGTATAGAGTATAGAGTATAGAGTATAGAGTATAGAGTATAGAGTATAGAGTATAGAGTATAGAGTATAGAGTATAGAGTATAGAGTATAGAGTAGAGAATGTAGGAATAAAGGGTAACGTGCTGATGTTCTGGGTGTAGTATTAAAATTTTAACAGTTTTTCATTTTGTGGTTAATTTTATAAAAATTAACTTTAGCTAAGAATTCGATAACACTTTGTGCTGTAAGCTAAAGATATCTTACTTATGACAATAAAAGTGTGTGTTGTGTTGTTTATTAAATTGGAATACTTTTTGGAATTTTAAAATTGTGGAGTAATTGTAGTAGTATTTGGATTAATTTTTAACAGATTATTATGAAGAACGGTCAACTCAGCCAAGAACAAAGCTTACAAGTATTTTCTAATATGATATCAAATAAAATTCATAATGGATTTACACTAGAAGAACGAAATGATGAATTACTTTTCGCTGTTCTTACTAAAGGTGGAAAGGTAGTGAATCATAGTTTAAATTTTATGATCTTTTGCCTGACCTTGGGATTATGGTCATTTGCATGGCTTTATCTAACAATAGAAGCCTCTAAGCAGAGAAAGGTATTAGTTGCTATCGACGAAGATGGTTTTCCTTTTGAAGAAAGATGTTTAGTTGCGTAGTATCTTAAAAACGAAAAAAAATCCAAATACCAATACAATTAGCGTATTGGTATTTGGATTTTTTTATTGGAATTTTATTAGAGTTATAACTTGTCTTTCAAATATATCCCGGTAACCGATTCTTTTACTTTTACAATATCTTCGGGAGTTCCTACGGCAAGTAAATGTCCTCCGTTTTCACCACCTTCGGGTCCCAGATCGATAATCCAGTCGGCGCATTTTATAAGGTCGAGATTGTGTTCAATTACGATGATGGAATGTCCTTTTTCGATTAAGGCATCAAAGGAGGCCATTAATTTTTTGATGTCATGAAAATGAAGACCGGTTGTAGGTTCGTCAAAAACAAATAAAGCTTTGTCTTTTGTAACACCTTTTACCAAAAAGGAAGCGAGTTTGATACGCTGTGCCTCACCACCCGAAAGAGTAGATGAAGATTGCCCCAATTGTACATAACCCAAACCTACATCCTGCAGAGGCTGTAATTTTTGTGTAATTTTGGATTGTTTGTTTTTGTCAAAAAAAGCGATTGCATCATCAATAGTCATGGTTAGAATATCGTTGATGTTTTTTTCGTCGAAATTGATTTCTAAAATTTCTTTCTTGAAACGTTTACCGCTACAGGTTTCACAGGGTAACGAAACATCGGCCATAAAGACCATCTCGACGTTTATAGAGCCTTCTCCTTTACAGGTTTCACATCGGCCTCCATCTACGTTAAAAGAAAAGTGTTTGGCCTGATAGCCTCTTATTTTTGATAGTTTCTCTTTTGCATACAAGTCACGAATATCATCGTACGCCTTGATATAGGTTACCGGATTGGATCTTGAACTTCTTCCAATTGGATTTTGATCAACGTATTCAATATGTTTTATTTGCGAAAAAGAACCTTTTATTTCGCTAAACTGACCTGCTTTTTCGGCAGCATTGTCCAGTTTTTTTTGCATAGCCGGAAATAATATCTTTTTAATCAGCGTACTCTTTCCGCTTCCTGAGACTCCTGTAATTACCGTTAAAACGTCTAAAGGAAAAGTAACGTTGATATTTTTTAAGTTATTCTCTCTTGCTCCGACAATATCAATATGGTTTTTGAATTTTCGTCTTCTTTTTGGGACAGAAATTTCCAGATCACCGTTCAGGTATTTGGCAGTAAGGGAGTCTGATTGTAAGATTTCATCATAAGTACCCTGAGCTACTAGATTCCCTCCAAAAGTTCCGGCTTCGGGGCCAATGTCAATAATCATATCGGCAGCTTTCATGATATCTTCATCATGTTCTACTACAATTACCGTATTGCCTAAATCACGAAGTGACAGTAAAACTTTAATTAATCTCTCAGAATCTTTAGGATGCAGACCAATACTTGGCTCGTCGAGAATGTACATCGATCCAACCAAACTGCTTCCGAGAGAAGTGGCGAGATTAATACGCTGTGATTCACCACCGGAAAGTGTTGCCGAGTTTCGATTTAAAGTCAGATAATCCAGACCTACCTCGGTTAAAAAGGACAAACGATTGTTGATTTCAATCATTAATCGTTTGGCGATTTGCTGTTCGTAAACATTTAGATCGATGTTTTTGAAAAAAGTAACTAAATGTTTAATGGGTAAATCGACTAAATCTGAAACCGTTTTACCGTTGATTTTTACGTAGGAAGCTTCTTCGCGTAAACGTTTTCCACGGCAAACGTGACATTTTGTTTTTCCGCGGTAACGGGACAACATGACACGATTTTGAATTTTATAATTTTTCTCTTCAAGTTCTTTAAAAAAATCATTAAGGCCTTGAAAATACTGGTTTCCTTTCCATAATACCTCTTTTTGTTCTTCAGAGAGTTCAAAATAGGGTTTGTGAATCGGGAAATCAAATTTATAAGCATGTTTTACCAATTCATCTTTGTACCAGCTCATGCTTTCGCCTCTCCAGGGGTAAATGGCACTTTCGAAAACAGATAAGGAAGTATTTGGGACGACCAAATCGGAGTCGATGCCTATAATATTTCCGTAACCTTCACAAACGGGACAAGCTCCATACGGATTATTGAAACTGAATAAATGAACGTTGGGTTCTAAAAAGGTAATGCCATCCAATTCAAAATTATTAGAATAGGAGAATCTTTTATCGGAGTTTAATTCCTGTAAATAACAAATGCCTTTTCCTTCAAAAAAAGCAGTCTGTACAGCATCAGCCAGACGGTTGTAGAATTCTTCTTCGTCTTTGACCACGATACGGTCAATAATCAGCAATATATCCTTATTGTCCAATTGATGAAGATCCGCTGGTGAAAAATCATCGAGACGAACCATTTCATTGTTGACTAAAATACGGGCAAATCCTTGTTGTAACAGTACTTTTAACTTGTCTTCTAACTGTCTGCCTTCTTCGAGATGGATAGGGGCAAGAAGCAGCCATTTACTATCCAGTTCCAAAGTTTTTACATCGGTAATTACATCGGTAACCGTGTTTTTTTTTACTTCTTGTCCGGAAACCGGGGAATAAGTACGACCAATTCGGGCAAACAAAAGTTTTATGTAATCGTATATTTCGGTCGAAGTTCCAACTGTAGAGCGGGCATTGGTGGTGTTTACCTTTTGCTCAATTGCGATAGCCGGCGCAATACCTTTTATGTATTCTACTTTTGGTTTATCTAAACGTCCCAAAAACTGACGTGCATAGGAAGATAAACTTTCTACATAACGGCGCTGTCCTTCGGCATACAATGTATCAAATGCCAGACTTGATTTACCAGATCCTGAAAGACCTGTGATAACAACAAGTTTATTTCGGGGTATTGCAACATCTACATTTTTTAAATTATGTACCTGCGCTCCTTTAATGATAATATTATGTTTTGGGTCGAGTGTCGAAAGATCAATTTGCATAAAAAAAGTCAATTTCTACAAAAGTAATCAATTTTGGTTTGAGTTTTGTTAATCAGATTGTTCCAAATTCTAACAGAATTGAGTTTTGCAAAAAGAATATAATGACAAGAAATTAGGAATTAAAAATCGATTGCATGCGAGTGAAAAAACTGTAGAAGCAATTAATAAAAATAACGAAGAGAATTTTTACTGTAAACTTGATATAACAGTTGTTTTTGGTGAGTAATTGCTTAGTTTTTAGCGTTTTGTATCTTATTTTTTGTGTTAAAATAGTGGTGATTGTTCCATTTTTTTACTTGAAATAAAACGAAAAAATAGTGTGTACTGCAATAATTAACGATTTATTGTTAATTATTCTTCTTTTTGTTTGCTTTTTAAAATATTAATTTGTTAAATTTGGTCAAAATATTAACATAACTACATAACCCAAAAAGCCACGCCTATACAAGAAAACTACTTTTTATAAAATTACTCCAAATTTTAAATAGAAACTAAAAAAGTAGTATTATGGCTGATGTGCATATTCCGGACGCTCTATTGGTGAAAAATTATGTCGAAGGCAACGAAAATGCTCTTGCGACATTAATTAAAAGGCACGAGTCTAAGATATATGGTTTTATATATTCAAAGATTGCAGATAGAGATATTTCAAATGATATTTTTCAAGACACTTTTATTAAGGTGATCAAAACCTTAAAAAGTAATTCCTATAATGAAGAAGGTAAATTCCTGCCTTGGGTAATGCGTATTTCTCACAATCTGATTGTAGATCACTTTCGTAAAACCAAAAAAATGCCAATGTACAGAGAAACCGAAGAATTTTCGATATTTTCGGTCATGTCTGATGATTCTTTAACAATCGAAAATAAAATGATTTTTGATCAGGTCGAAGTTGACTTAAAAAGAATAATCGAAGAGCTGCCTGAGGATCAAAAGGAAGTGCTGGTAATGCGTATGTATCAGGATATGAGTTTTAAAGAAATCTCTGAACTTACAGATGTCAGCATCAATACGGCATTGGGAAGAATGCGTTATGCTTTGATGAATTTGAGAAAAATAATTGATAAACATCAAATTATTTTAACCAACTAATACTAATTAGGATATTGCTTCGTTATACTATAATAAAAACGTTTTGACGGTATGGCGAAAATTTACTCTAAAAAGGCATTAGCTTCTAAAGATTTAAAACCTAAAAAAGAAGTCATTTCTTTTTTATTAAATTATTCACAAGCATTGACAGTTGTGAAAATTGAAAATAAAAGTTTTGAAATTATAGCTAATTAAACAGCCCACTACATTTGTCGGATGTTTATTTCGAAAGAAAAACCAGATGGTCGTTCTGGTTGAAAGCTCACTATTTGCATGAAAATGCGGGTAGTGAGTTTTTTTTTGCTTCGATTGGTTTAGGGGTAAGAACTGTTTAGTGTTTTTTAAATCGTGATTTTTTCCTGTAGATCCATTCTTTTTTTTGAATGACTCTATTCGGTTTATACAGTATGTGTGCTGTTACAGAAGAGTTGTAATGTGTTTAACCTCAGGGTTTTTGAATGTTTTTGAAATTAAACTTCGTGATCCTAATATTTTTATATGCTTCTTCATGGTAGGGAGTGAGTTCTCTTTGAATTTTAGGAGGATAATTTGTTAAATTTCTATATTTTATTTGAATTTCATTTATTTATTTTATATTTAGCTTTATTTTAGTTAAAAAGTGAATTTTTATGTAATGATTTTGCTCTATATTAGCGATTTGTGTATTAAAAACCTTTCAATATACAGAAAAACTTATTTTAGAGTGCCGCTTAAAAATGTATAACCAAAACCACATAATTTATGAAGAAAAACTACCCACACTTAGTTTTGTTTGTTGTTCCTCTTGGTATTTTGTAGAGAATAGTAAGAATGGTGAGTTATCGTTTGATATTTAAAGGAATGATATGGCGGTTTGTGCTGTTTTCGCTTAAATGTTTTCGATAGTATATCTCATGAGATTGCCCTAAAATCTATTAAACAACTAAACCAAACCGAAAATGAAAAAGAACCTCAAGATGTTCTCGTTACTAGTAATGATTAGTATTGGAGCATTTGCTCAAAAAGATGAATTAAAAGAAGCGCAGTCTTATTATGGTAAAGGAAAAAACCAGGAAGCTTTAGCCGTTTTAAAAAAAATAGAATATTTGATATTGAATGCGCCGGACGAGATAAAGACGGAATATTTTTTTACAAAAGGAAATATTTACAAGGATCTGGCAGCTAAAAATATAGATGCTGCAAGTAATTTTACGTTGGCATTGGCGTCATATCAGGATGTATTGTTGTATGAGAATGAGTCCCGCAACTACAAGTATGCATTTAAAGCGAATTCTGCTTTAAAAGAAATGAAATCGAAATTGGTTGATGGTGCTTACAGCGATTACAAAGTTGGGAAATTCAAAGAAAGTGCTGATAAGAGTTACGAAGTTTATTTGTTTGATAAAAAGGATACTTTGAACCTGTTTAATGCAGCCTCTTCTTCTATAACCGGTAAAGATTACAACGCGGCAATTAAATATTTTGAGGAGCTTAGAAAGCTTAATTATTCAGGAAAAGGAATGCTTTTCTATGCGACTAATAAAAAAACAAAACAAGAAGAAGCTTTTGTGTCGATGAGTGCAAGGGAGTCAAGTATCAATGAAGGTCTTTATGAAAAGCCAAGAAATGTAAACCCGCCTTCGAGAAAAGAAGAGATTCTGGTTTCTTTAGCCTATTCGTATTTAGAGAGAAATGATTTTCGTAACGCCGAAAAATATTATGAAGAAGGGGTGAAAGTTAATCAAAATTGTATAACCTGTTATATTAATCTTGCTTATGTTAAAGTGCAGTTTAGAAAAGAAATACAGGATCAGATGTCTTCATTGGGAACCAGTGCCAGTGAAATGAAGCAGTATGATAAGTTAGAAATTCAGAAAGATGAAGTTGTGAAAAGTGCAATCCCGTATCTTCAAAAGGCATTAGCGATTGAGCCCAAAAATGAAGGTGCTGCAAAATCGCTTTTGGGTATTTACAGAACGTTGAATATGACAAATGAATACAATGCGCTGAAAAGCAAACTGTAAAATTAAATAGAGGAGCTGCTAAATTTTCTTTTTGGCGGCTTCTTCTAATAAAGATTTTTTACCAATGGTTCGGGTAATAACGTCTTTCTCTAAATCCCACCCTCTGGCCGGAGAATATTCACGTCCGTACCAAATAATCTGTAGATGTAAATCATTCCATAGTTCTCTAGGGAATAATCTTTTAGCATCTTTTTCTGTTTGTACTACATTTTTTCCGTTGGAGAGATTCCATCTGTACATTAGTCTGTGAATGTGTGTGTCGACCGGAAAGGCAGGAACGCCAAAAGCCTGTGACATCACTACACTTGCAGTTTTATGACCAACTGCCGGTAAGGCTTCCAAAGCTTCAAAACTCTGTGGTACTTCACCGTTATGCTTGTCAATTAAAATATGTGATAATCCGTGAATCCCTTTAGATTTCATTGGAGATAAACCACAAGGGCGAATAATTTCTTTAATTTCTTCAACCGACATTTTAATCATATCATACGGATTGTCAGCTTTTGCAAAAAGCAATGGCGTAATCTGATTCACGCGAACGTCTGTACATTGTGCTGAAAGTAAAACTGCAATTAATAGAGTATACGGGTCTTTATGGTCTAATGGTACTGGTATAGTGGGGTAGAGTTCTTTTAACGTATTTATAACAAATGTTACGCGAGCTTCTTTATTCATTTCCGTAATTTTAATCCCGTAAAAATAGTATTATTTTAATTGTGAATTGTATAATGTACATTGTAAAATGTGAATTGTGAGATGTGAAATGGGAATGGTTAATTCTGGGGAATGAATTATTTCTAAGTCGTAATCTAAATAATCTAACAATCTAAGAAAGTCTAACAATCTAAAATATCTAAATAAATGGTAACATTACAAAAAGGAGATAAAGCGCCAAGTTTCTCGGGAGTTGATCAGGATGGTAAGGTGCATAAACTGGAAGATTACGCCGGAAAGAAACTGGTAGTTTTCTTTTATCCAAAGGCAAGCACGCCTGGATGTACAGCTGAAGCTTGTGATTTAAGAGATAATTTTGAGCGATTTAAAGCGAATAATTACGAGCTTTTGGGGGTAAGCGCCGACAGTCAGAAAGCACAGTTAAAATTTAAAGATAAGTATGAGTTTCCTTTTCCGTTATTGGCTGACGAGGACAAATCAGTAATCAATGCGTTTGGAGTTTGGGGACCTAAGAAGTTTATGGGAAAAGAGTATGACGGAATCCACAGAACCACTTTTGTTATAGATGAAAACGGAATTATTGAAGAAGTGATTGCCCAGGTAAAAACGAAAGAGCATGCTGCGCAGATTTTGAAGTAAAAAAGAGTCTCAGTTTTCGGTCTTCGGTCTCAGTCTTCAGTCTCAGTCTTCAGTCTCGGTTTTAGTATTCAGTCGCAGTTTTTAGTTGGCAGTTTGGTAACTGAGACTGAGACCGCGACTGCAAACTAAAAAAAGTCCCCAAAAGAAAATTTCTTGTTGGGGACTTTTTTTTATTATGTATTTTGCTCCAGTTCTTTCTGCGGATGATATCCAAAAAGATGGTGTTCTTTGATGATTTCGGCAATACCGGTTGGAAGCATGTGTTCCCATCCTGTTTTTCCCTGATTGATCATTTTTAGAACCTCGCGGGAGAAAACTTCTAAATTATGAGGGTCGTAATCTGCGATGTCAATTACTTTTCCGTTGAATTTAAAGAATTTGTACAATTCTTTCATTCTTGGATGTACTTTTAAGTTGTTTGAATTCATCAGAACGCCATTTTCGTCTAACATTGGATATAAGAAAACTTTCATATCTCTGTAGAACAATTTTCCAAAGGCTTCCAGGATTCCACCACTTAAATGACGGTAGTATTTCTCATCAAAAATATCGACTAGATTGTTTACGCCCATTGCAAGTCCCATTCGGGCTTTGGTATAATTGGCGAAATATTCTACTACTTTATAATATTCTTGAAAGTTCGAAATCATTACGGTTTGACCCAAAGAGCAAAGAAGCTCAGCTCTGTCCATGAAGTCACGTTCGTCAATTTCACCATCCGAACGCAAGTTAGAAAGAGTAATCTCGAAAACAACAAGTGTATTGTCTTTGTCTACTTTACTTTCTTCTAAAAACATTTTAAGAGATTTCTCGTACATGTCCATGTTTACTTTTGTAACAGGACGAAAACTTCCTCTTAAAGCAAGAAGGTTCTTTTTGTATAAGATGGCTGCCGGGAGAATGTTTTTTCCTTCCGGATTAAACATTACGGCATCCGTCATTCCGTTCTTAACCAGTTGCAAACTCATCAAACGATTATCAACATCCGCAAAACGTGGTCCTGAGAAGTTAATAGTGTCAATTTCGAGTTGGTCTTTGTCTAAGTGATCGTATAGATAACGAAGTAATCGTTTTGGATCGTTGTATTTGTAAAAAGCACCGTAAATTAGGTTTACCCCTAAAATCCCAAGTGTTTCCTGTTGTAGTCTGGCATCGGTTTCTTTAAAACGAATGTGTAGAATAATTTCGTTGTATGCTTCGTCCGGTTCAATCTGGTAGCGGATTCCTACCCAGCCATGGCCTTTAAATTGTTTTGCAAAATCTATAGTAGCAACAGTGTTAGCATAACTAAAGAAAAGCTTTGTTGGATGTTTTTCTCTGCTTAATCGTTCTTCGATGATTTGTCCCTCAAGGGTAAGCATTTTTTTTAACCGTTCTTCGGTTACATAGCGACCATCACTTTCAACTCCATAAACGGCATCGCTAAAATCTTTGTCATAGGCAGACATTGCTTTTGCAATTGTTCCCGATGAACCCCCGGATCTGAAAAAATGTCTTACTGTTTCCTGCCCGGCACCAATTTCAGCAAATGTTCCGTAAATATTCTCGTTTAAATTAATGCGTAACGCTTTGTCTTTTATAGAAGGGATCTGTTCGATGACCTTGTCACCTTTGAGTTTTATTTCTGTACCCATTTTATTTTAAATAGATTTGTTACAAAGTTAGTAAATTAGGCTTCTAATGAAAGAGAAATAATCCTATTTTTGTAAAAAAAATAAGTTCAATTGAAGGTATATTTTTTAGGTACTGGTACTTCTCAAGGCATTCCGATAATCGGAGTGGATCATCCTGTTTGCAAAAGCACTGATGCTAAGGATAAAAGACTTCGTGTGTCCATTTGGATTACATGGGGCGAGCATTCCTATGTGATCGATTGCGGACCTGATTTCAGACAGCAGATGCTTTCCTGCGGCTGTCGAAAACTCGATGCTATTTTATTTACGCATGAACATGCCGATCATACAGCCGGTCTGGACGACATTCGCCCGTATAATTTCAGACAGGGTGAAATTCCTGTTTATGCGCATCAGCGCGTAATCGACAATTTAAAACGTCGTTTTGATTATGTTTTTGAAACCGTAAACAAATATCCGGGAGCACCTAGCGTTAAAACGATCGAAGTAGTCAATAATATCCCTTTTGCAGTTGGTGATAAAATAGCTATTCCAGTTAATGTCATGCATGGTGATTTGCAGGTTTTTGGATACCGTATTGATGATTTTGCTTATTTGACGGATGTCAAAACGATTGATAAAATGGAAGTTGAAAAACTGAAAAACTTAAAAGTGCTGGTTGTGAACGCGCTACGTGTAGAACCACACGATACTCACTTTAACTTACAGGAAGCACTGGATTTTATTGAGCTGGTGAAACCTGAAGTTGCTTATTTAACACATATCAGTCATGTTTTAGGTTTTCACGAAGAAGTGCAAAAACAATTGCCGGAAAATGTTTTTCTGGCTTATGATAATTTAGAAATTACAATTTAATTATATTACAAAATGAAAAAATCCTTAATGCTTTACCTTTTTATCCTGGCGATATTAATGAATGTTTTTACTTATATGTTTTATAGCAGTGAAGTAAAATTTGAAAAGGAAAGATATGAGAAAACAACAAAGAAGCTTAGAGATAGTATTAGTCTGGTATCAACGAAACTGGCTGAAGCGGATTATTTCTCTTTAGAGCATAATGAAAATGCACAAAATTACTTTGATAACGGCGCTAGTGGTGGAAAAGTAATCTTATATGAAAAATTGATTCCGCTGGTAACAGAGAAATTATTAGACTTAAATGCAAATCCAAACGGGAATCCTTATACGGGACAGGATAAAATTGGTCCGAACAAATTTATTATCAATAAAGTAAAAATTCTAAACCACAGATGGATTATTGCAGACTATAGTAATGGGGAATTATGGGGAGAAGTCTTATTAAAGTACTTTGTTAATGACGATGAAAGTATTACTTTTGAAGTAAACCAAACCTGGTTGTATCAAAAATAAGAATGTATTGTTTCGTTTTATAGAGGTTTAACTAAATATTTGACGTATGAAAAAGATTTTTTTATTTGCGGTTGTGATGGGGCTTTCGTTCTCTTGTGGAAAGAAAGTTGCTGAAGAGAATAAAACTCCTGAAAAGAAAGAGGAAGTAAGACCAGTTGTTCTGGGAGGTGATTCTGATGCTCATGGCTGTAAAGGTTCTGCTGGATATACCTGGTCTGTTCTTAAAAATGAATGTGTTCGTATTTTTGAAATAGGTACAAAATTGGCTCATGCTGAAGATGGAAAAACATACTCGACTGTGGCTTATGTTATTTTTGACGGAAATAAAGCAGAGCTTTTTCTGGACACTCAAGATGAAGTAATCCTTTTAGAAAGAAAATCGGAAGGAGAGCCTTGGGTAAAGGGTGATTATCAGTTAATTGCCTGGAAAGGTTATGTACTGAAAAAGAATGGTAAAATTATCTATACAGGAGAATAGTTTAGCGTTCAGTCACAGTCGCCGTTTTCAGTCTAGACCTAAAACGGCGACTGTGATTAAAAATCAAATAATCCCTTTGATAAATTCAGAAGTTACTACCTGCGCAAATTCTTCATTTAAACTGGCAAGAGTCGTCTGATGTATTATTTCAGCAGAGAATTCCTCTCCGTTTACGCCTTTTTTATTGAAAGTTGCTGTAGCATCAGAAATTAAGTAAACATCGTAGCCAAAGTTCCCTGCCATTCTTGTGGTTGTAGAAACACAATGATCTGTAGTTAGACCTACAATAACAATGGTTTTGATTTTAGCATCCTCAAGTAATTCTTTTAAATTAGTTCCGATGAATGCACTGTTTACGTTTTTCCTGATGATTGTTTCGCCTTGATTTGGTTTTACAATATCCTGAAATTCATTGCCTGGATGTGTCTCATTTAAAATGGACTTCGGATTAGAAGAACAATGTTGGACATGAAAGATAGGTAGTTTTTTATTTCGCCATATTTTCAGAAGTTCAGCGGCTTTTTGTTCGGCATCGGTATTATTTCGGTCTCCTCCCCAGTAAGCAATATCATTGAATCCTTTTTGAATGTCAATTAATAGTAGTGCAGGATTTTCTGGTTTTGTGTAATTCATAATTTTAGAATTTTGAATTTGATCATTTTTGAGAACTAAAATTGCTATGTACTGAGACTTCGAACTGCGACTGAAAACTGAATACTACTCCGCCAGCCAGTTCTTAAAGTCAAAGAAATTCTGTGGTGCAACACCGTGACCAACAGGATATTCTTTATAAGTTACCGGGATGTTTAATTTTTCTAAAATTGCCGGAGTTTTTCTGGCCCATTCAATCGGTATAACCTGATCGACAGTTCCGTGAGAAGCAAATATTTTCAGGTTTGTAAAATTGTTATTTTCGTAACCTTCTTTTATGATTTCGTCATTGAAATAGCCGCTCATAGCCACTACTCGCTGTACTTTTTCAGGATACGAAAGCGCTACAGCATAGCTCAAAATTGATCCCTGACTAAAACCAACCAAAGTTACATTGTTGGCATCAATAGGATATTTAGCAGTCAATTCATCAATGAATGAAGCGATTATATCACGGGAAGTTTTTGCTTGTTCATTGTCTGAAAATTTATTCTGGTCGGCATCAAAGTTAATCGCGTACCAGGCGTAAGCTCCATATTGTAAATCGTAAGGGGCTCTGGCTGAAATGATGTAATAGTGATCAGGAAGTTCGGTTGCAAACGAAAATAAATCGGCTTCGTTACTGCCATATCCGTGTAACAAAAGTAAAACAGGATTTTTGTCTAAGATAACTTTTGGTGCTTGTATTTTATATTCTAGAGATAGATTCATTTTTTTAGTTTTCAGCCGCAGTCTCAGTTTTAAGTTGAATTACGGACTTGTTAGAATTTTTATTGGCGTTTTTGCTTGTCTATATTCAAAATTGGTACGCGGATGAAACAGATTCGCTAAAGCGAAAACGCAGATTTTAAGGGATTACTTTTTTGGAATTTGGAATTTAAAATTTGGATTTTTTTCTAATTGTAATTTAAAAATTAACCTATTTTTTGAAACCATTTTTGGAAAAGTTCTCCAACTAACGGAATAGGTTTTGTTTGCCCCTGAATGGCGGTAAAAATACCATAAGTCCATAAAATCGAAATACAGATCCACATAGGGAAAGTAATGAAAAAGCTGTCAAAATTGCTGATGATGGCTCCGAATGAAATAAAGGTCAGGGAAAGTCCCAATGCCTGGCGGATGTGAAAAGAAGCAAAGTTGTTTTTGTCTTCAGAGTTCATTGACATTGCAATTAATACCCCAATAATCAAAATATAACTGGTGATAGCGATTGGTTTTCCCTTTTCAATTGAATTGTTCATTGTAATTATTTAGAGGTAACAAGTTTATTTTGATTTAATATTCCGTACACAGTTCCTTTGATTTCTGCTCCTAAAAAAGCCGAATTTTTAGACTTGGAGAGAATGTTTTCTTTTGTAAATGTTGATTTTCCTTCCGGAGTAAAGAAAGTAAAGTTGGCTTTTGAGCCTTCGGCAATAGTATTATTTTGAATCCCGAAAACAGATTTTCCTAAAGTTAATTTTTCAATTACGGTTTCTAAAGGTAAAACAGTTAATAAAGCACCAAAAGCACTTTCAAGACCAATTGTTCCGTTTTTAGCGGTATCAAATTCCATTTTCTTGAATTCGATATCAATTGGGTTGTGATCAGAAGTAATCATATCAATTGTACCGTCTAAAACTGCATTTAAAAGCGCAGTTCTGTCTGTTTCGTTTCTAAGTGGTGGTGTTACTTTAAAACGGGTATCGAATTCTTCCAGTTTTTCGTCAGTCAATACAAGATGATGTACAGCAACACTACAGCTTACTTGTAAGCCTTTTGCTTTTGCTTCTTTAATTAATGCTACTGTTTTTGCTGTCGAAACTGTTGGAATGTGTAGTTTTCCACCAGTGTATTCCAGTAAAAATAAGTTTCTTGCAACTTGAAGTTCTTCTGCCAAAGCAGGGATTCCTTTAAGACCTAGTCTTGTTGAAACGATTCCTTCATTGGCAACTCCGTTTCCTTTTAGATTAGGGTCTTGAACGTAAGTAATCACTAAGCCGTCAAAGTCTTGAACGTACTGCAATGCAATTTTTAAAAGATTGGCATTATCGATGCTTTTGTTGTAATCTCCAAAAGCGACGGCTCCTGCTTTCTTCATATCAAATAATTCTGCCATATCCTTTCCTTCGCTGGCTTTGGTTAAAGCTCCAATAGGGAAAAGTTCTGTTGCAAAACCGGCTGCTTTGTTTTTTACAAAATTTACCTGCGATTGATTGTCAATAACAGGGAAGGAGTTAGGTTGAAGCGCAACCGCTGTAAAACCGCTTTTAGCAGCAACATTCAGTCCGTTAGCGATCGTTTCTCTATCTTCGTAACCGGGTTCTCCAAAGGAAACACTGCTATCAAACCAGCCCTGAGAAAGATGTAAGTGGTCAAATTTAACTTCGGTTGTATCCTCGATATCAAGAATCGAAGTTCCTATTTTTTCAATTAAACCATCTGCAATTAAAAGATCAACAGTCTGATTGTGAAACGGACTTTTTGAATCGATAATTTTGGCGCTTCTGATGATTATTTTCATATGTAGAGAAATTTATTTTTTATTTACAAATTCTTTCTTGTCATTTCGACGAAGGAGAAATCGCATCCAATATTCCGTGCAGTGCTTTCTCAGCGAGTATGATTTCTCCTTAGGTCGAAATGACATACAGGCTAAAAAACTACTTTACAAATTTTATAATTGCCATTTCCAATGCTAAAAATAACAGTGCAAAGATAACAAACCATTTCCAAATTTGGCTGTCTGTACGCTCAGTTTGTAAGGTGTTAAAAATGGTTGAAATGGTATCAGCCGTTTTAAAATCTGAAACGACATTTGTGTTTACCTGACTCAAATCGCTTTCACTTCTTTTGTAATTGAAACTCAGGTTTTCAATCCATTCTTTTCGATCAAAAACACTATAGTTTCCGGCTGTTTCAGGAAAATCATTGAAGGTCAGTTTGACTTTGTTGTTTAATACTTGCTGAATTGGGATAAAAGAATCATCGTTTCCTTTTACTTCCAAAATAGCGTCCTTAGTTAATAGTACGTCTACAAAATAAGGCTGATTGCTTCCTATAACCAGGGCATTAACTCCTGTTTTTTGATTGTTTTGCCCCATTTTATAAAACAAGGGAACGATTAATGGCGATTGCTGAAAGTTTGAATTTGCCGCATTAATAGGGGCGGAAAAAACTGTAATTCCGGAAACCGGATTTTGAATGGCTGTAACAAACATGCTTTGATCTTCGTACGATAAAACGGCCGGATAAGGGCTTGAAAGGTCGAAAGAACTATTTGTTTTCGGATATTGAAAATTTGTGATTTTATTCTCAAAAACACCAGAGAATAACGGATGATCAAAATTGATTTTGGTGATTAGCTTCGCTTTGGTTTCAAGAGCCGTAAACTGAATTTTTCCAAAATTACCTAAAAAAGAATTCAAATTTGAAATTGACGTTTTCTCGGACGGAATCACAACTAAATTACCTCCTTTAGCAACAAAAGCTTTTAAAGTAGTTTGCAGTGCCTGAGGAACTTCTGTTAATTCATTTAAAATGATCGTGTTTTGTTTGTCCAGACTATTGTAATCCAAACTGCTAATTGAATAATTGTTATAGTTGAATTCTGCTGACGTATAAATTCGGGACAGGAAATTGCTTTTTTCAGGCTCACCAATGCTGATGATATTGGTTTTCTTTGTTTTTAGAATGCTGAAATAGAGTTTGTTGTCGTAAGTTAATCCATTGTCTTCAATAACGACATAGCCATGAAAAGCCTCTTTAGGAATGGTAAAGTTGATTTTCTTTTTCTTTGCATCAAAATTGATAATGGTCTTAGCAATTAGCTTGCTTTGATTATACAACGCCATTGAAATAGGCTTGAAATCTTCACCGTAAGCAGATAAACTAACACCTATTTCGTAGAAGTTCTCTAAGGTTTGATTGATAAAAACACTGTCTATGGCGATGTTGTTTTTTTGTTCAGCTTCCGGGATAATGAAATAGGGTTTCTCTTCTGTATCAATGTTTTTTACATCTTTTTCGACTAAACCTACAGCATCCGTAATAACAACAATATCTTTTTTATGCGCTGATTTGTGTGCTTTGATCTTTGCCATTATTGATGGAAGCTCAAAAGGAGTAGCACTGTATTTTAAGTTTTGCAAAGCACTTTTAGATGACTTGATATCTGTGTTCCAATAATTTTCGGTATTGGTCAGTAATGAAAAAGTGGTGTTTTCGGGCGTGTTTTCCAGTAGTTCCTGTACAGCACGTTTTAGTAATTCTCCTTTTTTGCCTTTGGCCTGCATGCTAAACGAGTTGTCAAGAATGATATACATTTCGTTAGCGGCATTTTTGCTGTCTTTCGCCTGAAAAAAAGGCTGAGCAAAAGCGAGAATAATACAGGTTAGCAATAATAAACGGGTAGCCAGCAATAATCGTTTTTTGATTTTAGAACTCTTTCGGGTTTGAATAGCAAGTTCTTTAAGGAAACGAACATTGGTAAAGAAAGAGGTTTTAAAACGTCGTAATTGAAATAAATGAACCAAAATTGGAACAATTAACAAAAACAGAAAGTATAGAATTTCGGGATGTTTAAAATGCATTCTGGCTTCGATTTACTTCACTACGTTTTATTTTTCGCGAAGACACTGGTCAAAAATACAAATTTTTACTCAAAACTGCTGAGTTATGAGAGAGATTATAAGCAAAGGTTACTGAGGTTAAAAATTATTGTATTTATAGGGTTTGCGGGTTTTAGAAAAGTAAACGATATTGTTTTAAAAATGTAACTTTTGTAATCCCTTTTGTAACAAAAAAAAAGTTTAGAAAAGATATTATTCCCTATTTTAGCGTATCCAAAAATTAATTCAAAGATTATGAAGAGATTATATGTAATACTTTTTTCTGCTTTGTCCTGTGCAGGTTTACAAGCTCAGAACAAATTCAATTTGCTGGTAGGGACTTATACGAATACCTGTCAGAGCAACGGAATCTATGTTTATGAATTTGATGCTGATTCCGGTGCTTTTAAATTGAAAGGTTCTTCTGAAAGTGTTGTGAGTCCAAGTTATTTGTCTGTTTCGGCAGATAATAAGTTTGTTTATGCCGTAAACGAAAACGGACCTCAAAGTTCGGTTAGTGCTTTTGGTTACGATCCGGTAGGAGGAAAACTTACTTTTTTGAATAAAAATGATGCTTTGGGAGCAGATCCTTGTCATTTGATTAATGATGACAAAAATGTGCTTGTTGCGAATTATTCGGGTGGGAATATTGCTGTTTTTAAAAAGAATGCAGATGGAAGTATTTCCGAAGCACAGCAGTTGGTTCAACATGAAGGGAAAGGAATTAATGCAGCACGTCAGGAGAAAGCACACGTGCATATGGTTGCTTTTTCACCGGATAAAAAGTTTGTTTTATCTAACGATTTAGGTCTGGATAAGGTTTTTATTTATAAGTACAATGCCAGTTCTAAAAATGAAATCTTAACCCTAAAAGGAACTGTAGACGTGAAGCCAGGAAGCGGACCAAGACATTTGACTTTTAGCAAAGATGGTAGATTTGTATACCTGGTTCAGGAATTAGACGGTACGCTGACTACTTTTAGTTTTGATAAAAACGGAAACCTGAAAGTGGTTGCCGAAACCAGTATTTTGCCAAAAGGATTTAAAGGAGGAACAGGAGCTGCGGCCATTAAAATTTCGCCTGATGGAGCATTTTTATACCTTACAGATCGTGTAGATGCCAATTCGATTGCAGTTTATAAAATTCAAAAAGAGGGTGGACTTGAATTGGTGGAGCGAATCAGTACTTTAGGAAAAGGTCCAAGAGATTTTGCAATCGATCCTAGTGGGAATTATCTTTTAGTGGGACATCAGTATACCAATGATATAATTGTTTTTAAAAGAGATATAGCAACTGGAAAATTAACCGATACCGGAAAGAGAATCGGATTGTGTTCTCCGGTGGGGTTGGTTTTTACGAAAATATAGGTTCTTAAGGTTCAAAGGAGCAAAGGTACAGAGGTACTGAGGTTCGAACAATAAAAAAGCTCAAAATATTGAATTAAGAATAACTTAATTCAATATTTTGAGCTTTTTACTTAATCCTTAGTGCCTCAGAACCTCAGCCCCTTAGCTCCTTTTTAAAAAAAACTATTTATCCTTATCTTTTCTCTTCTTGTCTCTCGTTTTTAACATGTTTCGATTGACAGATCCGTGGGTTTTCTTTTTTGTTTTGGAAGGACCTCCAAGGTTGACTTTTTTATTCTTTTTAGCTTTTTCGTGAAAGGCACCATCACCATCAAGTTTTTGTTTTTTCATTAAAAACTTAATAGGTTGTCTGTCTTTTTCAGGTTCAATTAACTTGGTTGAAATTTCAACTTCTTCAGGGAAATCTGCGATTTCAAGTTCCTGATTCATTAAAACTTCAACTTCAATTTTAAATTCTTCTTCACGTGGTGTAATGAAACTAATAGCTGTTCCTGTAGCGTCGGCACGACCTGTACGACCAATTCTGTGCATGTACAGTTCAGGGAATTCAGGAAGTTCGAAGTTAATAACGTGAGAGATGTTCGAAATATCTAAACCTCTCGCCATAATGTCTGTCGTGATTAATCCACGAAGATTTCCTTCCTGGAATTCTGCCATCGTACTCAAACGATAATTTTGAGATTTATTGGAGTGGATTACCCCAAATTGCCCTTCAAAATCTTCTTCGATTCGGGTATGAAGCATATCCGAAATCTTTTTATTGTTTACGAAAACTAAAACACGTTCCATGCTTTCGTTGGTTTCAAGTAAATGTTTTAGGAGATTTACTTTAGTATTGAAATTCGGAACATTGTAAGTAATCTGTGTGATTTTTTCTAAAGGAGTTCCTGAAGCAGCAAGTGTTACTTCTTCCGGAAAGTCAAAAAAGTCATTCAGTACAGCATCAACCTCATCTGTCATAGTTGCTGAGAAAAGAATGTTCTGACGTTTGGTTTTCATCATTGCTAAAAGAGCTGTCAATTGTGTACGGAAACCTAAATTCAGCATTTCGTCAAACTCATCAATGACTAATTTTTGAGTTTCATCAAAACGTACTACGGCATCCAGGGCTAAATCCATGGTTCTACCAGGGGTTCCTACTAAGATATCGACGCCTTCGTATACAGCTTTTTTTTGCGTATTGATGTTCACTCCACCAAAGATACCAAGTGTTTTAACCGACATGTATTTGGTTAATTTCTCGACTTCTTCTACAACCTGAACTACTAATTCACGCGTTGGAACCAGAATTACAATTTTTGGCGTATTGGTATTGGTAAATTTGTACAGTTTTAAAAGTGGTAATAAGTAAGCAAACGTTTTACCGGTACCGGTTTGCGCAATTCCCATCATGTCCCGGCCAGACATAATCACGGCAAAAGATTTTTCCTGAATAGGGGTAGGCGTAACAAAGCCTAATTCGTCGATTGCTTTTTGTACTGATTTTGGGAGATTGAATTTTTCGAAAGTGCTCATTTGCATTAAATTTTGTGCAAATATAGCTATAAATAGCTGATAATTGATGTTTCTTAGAAATTACAACGGTTTATCGTATTCGTATTTCTCAAAAAAGCAGTTTAAAATGCTATAAAAAACGTTTTATTCGCAATAAAAGCTCATTTGGATTAAAGGGTTTTGCAATAAAATCGTCTACACCCAGTTCAAAAGCTTCTTCAACGGTGTTTTCTTCCTCTCCAAGAGAGGAAAGTGCAACAACACGGATGTTACTGTAATTTTGTTTGATTTCATTGATGATTTCTAAACCGGATTTAAGCGGAATAGTAATCGTGGTAATAACCAAATCAGGCATAATAACAGGCAGGCGCTCCATGGCACTGATGCCATCTTTTGCAATACTTATTTTGTACCCTTCTTTTTTAAGAATGAATTTTAGAATTTCAACGGTCATGTCATCATTATCGATGATCATAATTTTTTTATCGCTAGTATCCATTTTGACTCTTATTTTTTAAACAATTCTATCTCGTCCAGCATTATCATAGCTTTTTTGTTTTTTCGTTTCCTCCAGACGGGAAGTTCCTTCTGGTTTTCTGCGACGATTTTAATTTTGACAAAACTACTGAAGATTGGATTTCTAATTTCCCATGATTTTGTTGTAATTTCGTAGTCTTCTGTTAAAATGTCACAAATTTGATCGTTTATAAGCTCCCATTTTTGATTTTTGAAACCGTATATTTTGATGCTTTTGGGGGTGAAAATCCAATGCCTCTGGTCGCTTAGGAAATTTAATTTCAGCGTATTAAAAGTAAGATTTTTGGTTTCGATTTCAATTTCGGGATTCGTTTCATACCATCCAATCCAGTTACTATTGAAATCTTTGTAACCTCTGTTTCCGTCGACTAAGCCATAACTTCCTTTGCCTTTAAATTCAGCTGAAGGAGGTGTTATAAAGGTAACTTTTAAATCCTCGCCCAAATGAGTGGTTGTATTTTTGCAAATTTCAATCCATTCTTTATAATAATTATCGGGAGAAAGCCCGTCTTCACTCAATTCGTAAATTCCAAATTGATTGCAGGATTGGGCGAATTTTAAAACTCGTTCTGTTAAACCTTTTTTTACTTCTTTTTCTCCTTTGGCATTTACGATAAACATACCGTGTTGGTTTTTCCCGTAAAATTTGGCTTGCTCAAAATAGACAAATTCTAACGCCAGTCGCAATTTGTGAACACGTGAATTTAAAACGGAATCATTTTCGACGGCTGTAAATGCCTGCTCGAGTAAATGATCGTATTGGTCCATAGCTTCCGGAGTCAGAAAAGTATTTCGTGCCTGAACAGGGCCTGAATAGATGTCTAAATAGGCTTTGCTTTTGTTTTGATTGGCTTCCAGCAGGTCAAGGTATTTTGCGACAAAGGGGGCAGCTTTTCCGTAAAAACCTCTGAAAAAGTCGGCTGTTACGGCTTTCATATCAATATCGGTATTCCACATTAATTTGGCGAGAAGATATTGTCGCAATTCCGAAAAATCTCCGGGAACATCAGCGTAGCCCTGCACGAATAATCCTTTTACTTTGTTTTTTTTAAAGAGCTTATAGTTGTCCTGAAAAGATTCAAAATTAGGAAAGGGTGACATGAAATTAGAGAACTGTACGGTATAATCCCATAAAAACAAGTGTGGTGAAGTTACGCTCCAGTTTTCTAAATTTTTTAAAAATGAAGGAGAGTTCTGATTGGTAATGGGTTTGCCACGATCCAGTTCGATTGGGCATAAAATAGTATAAATGTTGGGTTCTATTTTCAAATTTACAGGAGGTTTGAAAGTATGAAGATAGGCTAGGGTTGTAATTTTTGTTTTAGGAAAATGAGCTGCGATTTTATTCAGAAAATAATAAAACGAACCTTGTGGACCACCATATTTATTGTTCATGGCTTTGCATTCGGTACATTCACAATACACCACGTCATCATTCTGGCTTACCGAATAGAACTGCGCATTAGGAGTTTTTGCGATAATTTCGGCCATGTTTTTCTCAACCAAGCGTACGACAGTATCATTGGTCATGCACAAAGATTCTGTATTTCGTTCGTCTTCGTACAAAGCAAAAAGTTTAGGGTTGTTTTTAAAATACTCCTTTGGCGGAACAAGGGTGCTAAAAGAATGTCCCCAAAGGCCAAAATCGTCAATATGCCAATCGAGTTTGTGCCAGTCTCTGAAATCTTCATCATAACAATCGGGATAAAACAAAGCTCTGTAATCAAAGGAAGGTTGGTAGGTTTTAATAGTGTTTTTTGCAAAGGTAAATTGAGTTATTTTCGGAATGTAGGTTTCTGTAGCTGTGAATTTTCGAAATTCCCAGATTTCCAGTAGAGTATAAATAGCATATCGCAGGTATTTTTGATTTGTAGCAGTTACATAAATTGATTTTGAATCACTTTTGATGATGAATTCATTTACTTTAAGTTTTTTGTCGTTAGCAATTTCCAGAACTATTTCGGAGGCAGTACTTTCTTTTTTACTTTCAGATACAATTTGAAATGGCTTTGAAATGGCTTTGTCAAGATATTTCTTCAGGATTCCTGCCGCCACCTGAGTATTTTCGGCTGTCGCAATAATCTTGTTTTGATCGGATATTATAATTTCAGATTGTGCCATCATCTTAAAGCTAAGCAGGGTGAGTAGAAAAAATGGAAAATAAAGAGTTTGCTTTTTTTTCATACGATTTAGAATTTATATTGCAGTATAAAAGCAAAATCAAGTTCGTTTTGAAATTTCTTCGGGCTGTATTCTTGTTGATTGTTCGTGATTAATAGACCGAAAATATAATGGGTTTTGATTAATTTATAAAAACCGGCACTTAATCTGTAAGAGCTTAAAGCCGCTCTGTTTTGATATTCTACTGATCTGGTCTGGTCGTCAGGTGAAGTTCCGTAACCCGCAATTACAGTAACATAATCAAATTTAGTTCCGTAATAGTAACGCGAAGTCAGAGTTAACGAAGTGCCTTCTTTTTGAATATAGGATCTTAAATTGACCCAATAAGAGCCAAAGTATTTTCCCAGCCCTACATTTAAGGTTTTTAAATTGCTGTTGTCCTGCATTTCGATGAAGCGAAAGCCTAAATCGGCCTCCCAGCCTTTATTGAAATTGTAGAAATAGGAGTAGCCCAGTCTCCATTCTGGAAAAGCACTGTCTTTGCTGTAGGCAACGTCAATATAAGAGTAATTGTTTTTCTTTCCCGAAAGATAGGATTCTACTTCAAACTGAAGTCCGCTGGCCATAACCAGATTGGAGGACAGTCTTTTTGCATAACTGACTCTTCCTATTACGCTTCCCCAGGTACGTTGCCGCATATAATCGGTACTTACCAGATGCCAGGGGCCGACACCGTCACGATCAATTGTGGTGTAGTTGTAGTAAGTACCTGCACGATCGATATTAGTTTTAGAGTATAAGGTAAAAAGACGCTGTTCGATGTCGGCATCATGGGGGTATTTTGCCCGAATCGATTTTAGCTCTTTTTCTTCATTTTTAGTGTCGTTTTGCAAAGAATAAATGGAAATTCTTTTAAGTCGGAAGTTTTTATTATCAGGAAACAACTCAATGGCTTTATCGGTTAAGTCCAGAGCATCATCATAATTTTTGACTGCTAAATCCATATTGATCAGATAGAGATAGGCATCTTCGTATTTTGGGTTTTTATCTATCACATAATTGTAATAAAACCGGGCACTGTCTTTTGCTTTTGTCAAGTCGTAATTTCGTCCCAGTACAAGATAAAAATCAAGATAATTCGGGGCCAGTTTTTTGCCTAATAAAGCTCTTTGAATATTGGCCTTATAATTTGGACGGATGCTTTTCATGTCTTTGATGACTACAGTCAAAAGACTATCCGTATCTATTTTTTGTCCTTTAACCGTTTGAAAGGCTAATAAAAAGAAACAGATAAGCAGTTTTACAAAATGTATATTTCTGTTATGGTTCATAATCCCATTATTTTTTAGTTGGACTTGCATATCCTTTTCGAATCATAACGCCCCAGTTTTGTTCTTTTCTGCGGAAGAAGAGCCAGTAGCCTTTTAATGAGGCATAAATCGTTACAGGATGGTAAACAAAAGGTTCAATAGCAGCCATCCCGATAAGAATCATTAGTTCTTTATAATTTGCATAACTTTTATACAGTATTTCATCGATTAATATGGATATTATGGTAATGGAGAGGTAAAATAAATAAACCAAAAGGCTTATGATTAGCAGGTACTGGTAATCGATCATTCCAAATATAAAACTTGAAATCAGGGTTAGAATACCAACAAATTCGACGATAGGAACCAAAAATTCAAAACTAAAAAAGTACGGTAACACTAAGAAGGCGGTTCGTCCGTATTTTGGATTTAAAAACATTTTTCGATGCAGTTGTAAGGTTTGCACCAATCCTCTTGCCCAGCGGATGCGTTGCCGTAAGAATATTTTTCTGGTACTTGGAACTTCGGTCCAGCAAAGTGATTCGGGGATGTATTTGATTAAAAACTTCTCTTTATTGTCGTGCATGTATCTGCGCATTCGTGTCACAAGTTCCATATCTTCACCCAAAGACTGGTGCCAGTATCCGCCTGCTTTAATCACAATATCTTTATCAAACATACCCAGACCTCCCGAAACTAGTAGCAAGCCGTTTAGCTGACTCCAGGCCATTCTTCCAAAGATAAAAGAACGTACATATTCTAATTCCTGAAAACGTGGATACCATTCTTTAGGATAGTGGACTTTAAACAAAAAACCTTCCTTTATTTCACAGGAGTTTGAAATCCTGATTCCTGCGCCACAGGCAATCACACGGGTTTCGTTTTCCATGAACGGTTTAGCCAGTTTTAGAATAGTATCTCTTTTTAAAATACAATCCACATCGGTACATAAAAACAATGGGTATTGCGAGGAGTTTATTCCGGCATTTGTAGCGTCGGCTTTGCTTTTTCCGTTTATCTTGTCTACAATCAGTAGTTTTGAATAAACGGGATTTTTTGATTTATAGTGTCCGCGAACGGGTTGTGTGGCTATTTTTTCCTGGTAATAAAAATCAATTTTAACCAGATCAAATTCTGCAATAAGTTTTTCGAGTGTATCGTCAGAACTTCCGTCATTGACAATAATGATTTCGTATTTTGGATAGGTTAAAGAAAGGAGGGATTTGACATTGTAAACAATATTTACGCCTTCGTTAAAAGCGGGAGCTACAATAGAAACGCCTAGTATGTGGTTGGAACGAAGTAAAACCTCCTCATCCAGATATTTTTGATATTTCAAGTGTTTTATAATTGCCCAATAGGATAAAACAGAGAGGAATATGTAGAACAAAATATATCCAACAGAAAAATAGGCGACAAAAATATCGTAGCAGCGAATCATATGAGATAGAAAATCCGGAATCATAGTTGTAATTTTCTAATGTGATTAATCATTTTTTGCGTATCTGTATCCTTTACTCCCATTAGATCCAAACGAACAACATCCAGATTGTTTAAAGTCGATACCATTTTTAATTTAAGGTCCTTGATTTCTTCTTTTGGAATTTGGGTATTTAAAAACGAAATTGTTTTCTCAGAACCTATTACAGCCAGCGCGTCCAGAATTTCTAATTGTATTTCGATGTTCTCCTGTTCAAACTGCAACAGTAAATCACTTTCGGCTTCGTATAGGTATAGATCCCGAATGGCGATGATAACATCTGTCCTTAGACTTTTATTTTCATGTTTGAGTAATTTAATGATCTCTTGTGATTTGTTTCTGTAATTGTAAAAGACCATTGTCATTACTGCTAATTTCAAAATAGTGGGATTGTCGGATTCGATCCAATTGTCTATTTCCGGTGGAATTGGGAAGTTTTGGGAATGCAATACATCCATTATTTTTATTGTAGTGGTAATAGATACTTTTACAGGAACTTTATTCACCGCCTGCCAGTCGCCCTGAGTTAAAATCAGGTAAGCAACATTGGCATTTGACCTAATGATTTTATTGGGATGAAACAGGTATTTCTTTAAAAGTGAAATTCCCGGTTTGTATCCCAAGGCCTGAAAATGATAAATACCATCACACTTTTTATATTTTCTAAAGTCCCGAAGTAAACTTGCCGAATAGTGATTTAAGTCGAGCTGTTTGTAAATAAGAAGAATGTTTTTGGCTGTTTTTCCTTTTAAGTTGCTTTTCATCCGAATCATATCTTCGATCAGCATGTTTTTGCACCAGTTTTTATGAATGGGAATTTCGGATTTAAACTTGGCAATTTTATATTTTAGTATGCTTTTCTCCGGTTTTGAGAGTGTAATCTCAGTCAGGAAAATTTCAGATTTTCGTATAATATGATGTCTGTAAGGTAGCGTGTATTGATAATGAATTCTTTTGAGTATTAAGGCAAGTGCTAAAGCTAAACTTGTAAATACAAATAATGGGATGGCGTAGTGTTTTATATAACCTATAAAATGCTCCATAAATATTGCTTTATAGAGTGAAATTACGAAAAAAAACAGAATAAAGCTAATGAAAGGTTGCTTTACCGGGCTTAGAATCCTTCAAAAACGCCCAATCCGAAAAGAGCAAAGTCGTATTTTACCGGATCGAGCGGATCCATTTTTCGGAGTTCCAGGTCAAGTTCTGTTAAGGCCTTTCCGTCATTTTGTTTTCGGGTTAGGATCCCTAGTTTTCGGGCTACATTGCCGGAATGTACATCAAGGGGACAGGACAATAAAGCAGGAGAAATTGTTTTCCAGATTCCTAAATCAACACCTTTTGTATCCTGACGCACCATCCAGCGCAGGTACATGTTGATTCTTTTTGCAGCCGAATTGTTTAGCGGATCTGAAATGTGTTTTTGAGTTCTCGGTAAATGATCGATCTCGAAAAATATTTTTTTGAATTCGCTGATGCTTTTCTGTAGACTATCGGCTTCCTGATTTTTGGCAAAAATTGCTTCCAGGCCATTGTGGTTTTGGTAAATATGGCGTAGTCCTTTTATAAAACCTGAAAAGTCTTTTCCGTTAAAAGTGCGGTGTACAAAATTTTCAAGACGTTCCAGGTCTTCATCCGAATGCGACATCACAAAATCATAAGGAGTATTTCCCATTAACTCCATCATTTGATGTGAGTTCCGGATAATCATTTTACGATTTCCCCAGGCGATCGTTGCGCTTAAAAAGCCAGCAATTTCGATGTCTTCTTTCTGAGTAAACAAATGAGGAATCTGCACAGGGTCACTGTCGATAAAATCGAGGTTGTTGTATTGAATTACTTTTTCGTCCAGGAATTCTTTGAGTTCTTTTTGTGTCATAATTAAAAGGAAAGATGCAAATGGATTGTTGTGGAGTTCTTAATTGCTAATTAATCCGTCAACCATTATTAACTTTCTGTCGGCCATATTAGCCAATTCTTCATTGTGGGTTACAATTACAAAAGTTTGTCCAAATTCATCGCGAAGCTGGAAGAACAACTGGTGTAAATTTTCGGCCGAATGCGTGTCCAGATTTCCCGAAGGTTCATCGGCAAAAATAACATCGGGTTTATTGATTAACGCTCTTGCGACAGCGACTCTTTGCTGCTCTCCTCCCGAAAGTTCATTTGGTTTATGATGTATGCGATGTGATAATCCCAAGTATTCTAAGATTTTTTTTGCTTCGTTTTCTGCTTCAGCCTTAGGTTTATTGGCCATATAAGCCGGGATACAAACGTTTTCCAGCGCCGTAAATTCAGGTAATAATTGGTGAAACTGGAAGATAAAGCCTAAATTTAAATTTCGGAAATTAGACAATATCTTGTCCTTTTTGCTCTTCTTTTTAAAATAACGGTTCAAATAGATGAGTACTGACAAGATAGGCTGCGAGAAAGCAAAAAGTGCGACATATTCCAATAAATCATCCTCATTTTTAGTTCTGAAGAAGACTAGATAAACCAATAATAAAATGGAATACAAAACGCCAATCCACGATACAATTTTGAATCTTTTTTCCTCTTTTGAATTGTCCGTTTCAGTGTCCTGCAATTTTAACACATTTTCTCCATTGATAGTCAGGGAAGAGGCAGCATTTCTTTCAGGTTTGTCTAAGGTTCCTAAAATTTGTAAGAGCGTTGTTTTTCCTGCACCTGATGCGCCAACAATTGAAACAATTTCTCCTTTTTTAATGTGTAGATCGACTCCTTTTAAAACTTCTAATTTGTCGTAAAACTTATGTATATTTTTTGCGTGGATCATTTTGAAACTGTTTCTACAAAGAAACAAAGATTCTTCCGATATAAAAATGCAGCTAACAGAATTTTAAGAACAAGTTTTTAAGAGCAATATCAATGATAATATCAATGACAATCTCAATTTTGTGAAATTGGAAAAAGCTAAGAGAACAAAAAAAATCACTACTAAATAATCGGCCTGGTTTTTGGGAGAAGATTGAAGGATATGCTTTTTGGTAATGAAAAGCGTTGAAAAGGTGGGAATTAAGAAATAAATTACGATCAAAAAATAAGTTAGTTTTAAAGAATTCTTTTTAAATTCGAATTTCTAAATACGATAAAAATGCAGGAAGCCAATGTAATACATGACGATAGAACAAAGAAACTCCTTTTGGGGCTGATTTTGGATGGAATAGGAATGCTAACCTACAGTATACTGGGGGTTGCAGAGATTGCTGATTTGATCTGGGCGCCAATAGCGGCTTTTATCATGATCAGAATGTACCCGGGAAGAGTAGGGAAAGTAGCAAGTGTACTGACTTTTGTGGAAGAAATACTTCCGGGAACAGACATTATTCCCTCCTTTACAATAACCTGGATTTACACTTACTTTTTTCAAAAAGGAAGTAAGGAGCAATCTTAAATCTTTTTAATCGATTTTGTACTTTTTAAGGTAAGTTAAGATTTAGGCTCTTTATCTTTAAACAAGAATCCCAGTCCCATATTTTTAAGCATTTTCTTTTCAAAATTCCAAAAGAAACGGAATTGCCCAAACAGTGTACCAATGGCCACTAATAAAACCTGATAGATTGGAAAAATAATCAGCAATCGGATCAAAGTAAACCAGCCTCCAAAATCTTCTTTGGTAATGCCTAGTAAAACGCAAAAGGGTTTAGACAGCCATGCAGATGCCGATCCTGTGATGGCAAAAACAATTAGTATTATAATGGCTTGTACATTTGAGGTAATACCCCAACGTTTCTTTAGTCTGTTCATTCTTTATTTGTAACGATTACAAATATAAGAACATTATCTTATAGGAACGTAACCTCCGAGCTTTTGTTTGTGTGTATTTTGAAAATAAATCATATAGTTATAAATCAGATAATTTACTTCGTAGCCATAATGAATCGTTGGCTGGTAATCAATCCTCATTTCATATAAATTAGGGTCGTAACGTTGTGGTTGTAAAACACGATTGTTCCATTCTGTCACATACAAATTATTTTTGTTTTCGAGATAAGTTAACGAATAATAATTTCGCGGAAGCGCTCTCGAAGCCAGCCAGGTACTAAAACCATTATCGATGATGATAACTTCATATTCTAAAGAATCATTGGCAATTCGTACCGTATCATTTACAGCTGCATTTGGTTTAGAGGATGTTTTTGCAGAAACAGTATTTTTTGAAGCTGTTGAGCATGCTATTATCGTAAACAGAAGGACTAGTATAAAAAGATATTTTTTCATAATTTTTGTTTGAACCCTAAATTTACAAATAAATGAGGAAAAGGTTTGGAGATTTAACAGTTTGTAAAGAAAGGTGCTAAGGTTCTGAGGTGTTAAGGGACTAAGGTTTTGATCTTGATGAATGAATTAGGTTGTTAGGTGCTAAGGGACTAAGTTGCTAAGGTTTTTAGTTTTGATGGACAAAAAAAAAGACTGTTTGAGTTCAACAAACAGCCTTTATGATTTTCTTATTTAAAGCTTTAATTTAAGTTTAGCAGATTTCGAATAACTTAGAACCTTAGAACCTCAGAATCTCAGCACCTTAAAAAAAACTATTTCCCAAACAATTTCCCTAGTAAACCGCCAAGACCTCCGCTTTTGGTGAGTGCCATTGCATCGGCTACGTCTACTTTTCCGTCGTTATTTTGGTCGAGGCCAAACTGCATTCCGTATTTATTGATGGTATCCATGATGCCAGAAGCCTGCCCGCTGTTTCCGGAGATTGAGCTTATAATATCTGAAATATTAAAACTACTGTCGTTTGGATCTTTTGCTTTGTTTACTAAAGAACTCAAAACCTGTGGAATCATGCCTGAAGCGACACCAGCTGAATCGGCGCTGCTTAATCCGAATTTTTCACCAAGACTACCGCTCAATTGCTGTGTTATTTGCTGTACAACAGGATTAGAACTGTCTAACTTTGAAGTTCCGTTGAATAAGCCTGCCAATTGTTCTGCACCTCCTTCTGAAGCAATTTTTTGCAATCCTGAAAATATTGAAGAACTAGTTTCTTGTATAACCGCTTCATTATGCTCATTTGGGACAGCAGCATTGTTTACCACTGCATCTCCTCCATATTGTTGTACTAATTGTGTTAATTGTTCAAACATGATTAAAAGAATTTAGGTTAGAATTTAAACTCAAATTTAATCAAAAAAAGAAAGGGATTTATTAAATGATGTTAATAAATCCCTTCTAAATAATTTATTTTTAATTCATTAGCTTAGTAAAGAAATAATTTGCGAGGCTAATTCTGTACCAATTCTGTCTTGTGCTTCATCTGTAGCAGCTCCAATATGTGGTGTCAATGAAATTTTAGAGTGCATTAAAATAGCCATTTCCGGTTTTGGTTCGCTTTCAAAAACGTCTAATCCTGCAAATGCAACTTTTCCTGAATCTAAAGCTTTTAACAAGGCTACTTCGTCGATAACACCACCACGGGCACAGTTTACGATTCCAACGCCATCTTTCATAATCGCCAGTTCTTTTTCTCCAATGATATATCCATCCTGAGCAGGAACGTGTAAGGTGATAAAATCAGCTTCTTTGAATAAAGACTCTAAAGATTGAGAAACGATAGTGGTAGTGATAGACTGACCGTCGAAAAACTCCACTTTAACGTCTACAGAAGGAATAAAGCTATCTGCAGCGATTACTTTCATTCCTAAACCAAGTGCCATTTTTGCAGTAGCCTGACCAATACGTCCAATACCAACAATACCAAGAGTTTTTCCTCTTAATTCGGTACCGTTTGCGTACGCTTTTTTCAGTCCGTCAAAGTTAGAATCTCCTTCAAGAGGCATATTTCGGTTAGAATCATGTAAAAAACGAACACCGGAAAATAAGTGTCCAAATACCAATTCAGCAACAGATTCTGATGATGAAGCAGGTGTATTGATAACATGGATTCCTTTGCTTTTTGCATAATCAACATCGATGTTGTCCATACCAACACCACCACGGCCGATAATTTTTAATCCCGGACAGGCATCGATAATGTCTTTACGAACTTTGGTAGCACTACGTACTAAAACCACTGCTACATTGTTCTCGTTTACAAAATTAGCTACTTGTTCCTGAGCCACTTTTGTAGTAATAACTTCAAAACCACCTTTTTCTAAAGCAAGAATTCCACTTTTTGAAATTCCGTCATTGGCTAATACTTTCATCTTAGTTTATGTGTTTATTCGTTTATTTGTTTAATCGTACAGATTAGATGATAAACATATATTATAATTTTTTCTTTTTCTTTAGGAGCTAATCCCGCTATCCGTTGTGATCTTTTTTGTTTTTAAAGAAAAAACAAAAAAGGATCTCCACTTCTATCGGGGCTAGGAATTCTGTGTTCAGTTCCTGTTTTTGGCAAACTGCGAACTAAAAACTGCGACTGTAAACTAAACTTTAGTCTCCAAAGCTTTCATTACATCTACTAAAACCTGAACGCTTTCGATAGACATTGCATTGTAGATTGAAGCTCTGTAACCACCAACTGAGCGGTGACCCGGTAATCCTGAAATTCCGGCTTCTTTCCATAAAGCATCAAAAGTAGCAGTATGATCGGCATTGTTCAATAAGAAAGTAACGTTCATTTTAGAACGATCTTCAACCGCTGCAGCACCTTTGAACAGTGGATTTCTGTCAATTTCGGCGTAAAGTAAGTCGGCTTTTGCATTGTTTAGCTTTTCAACAGCAGCAACTCCTCCTTTTTCTTTGATCCATTGTAAGGTTAATAGCGAAACATATACGGCAAAAACAGGAGGTGTGTTGTACATACTGTCTGCTTTAATATGTTTAGCGTAATCTAACATACTAGGAATTGTTCTTCCGCTTTTCTCCAGTATTTCTTCTTTGATCACTACCAAAGTAGTTCCTGCAGGTCCCATATTCTTTTGAGCACCGGCATAGATTAAATCAAATTTAGAGAAATCCAGTTCACGTGAAAAAATATCAGAACTCATGTCACAAACCACAGGAACGTTAGTTACCGGGAATTCTTTCATTTGAGTTCCAAAAATAGTATTGTTGCTGGTACAGTGAAAGTAATCAGCATCACTTGGTATTTCGTATCCTTTTGGAATATGGCTGTAATTGTCTTCTTTTGAAGAGCCAACGATAACAGTTTCTCCAAAAAACTTTGCTTCTTTTATAGCTGCAGTTGCCCACGTTCCGGAATCTAAATAAGCTGCTTTTCCGTTTTCTTTCATCAGGTTATATGGGGCCATAAGGAAGGCTGTGCTTGCACCACCTTGTAAAAATAAGGCCTGATATCCTTTTCCCTGAAGTCCTAATAATTCTAAAGCAAGGGATCGGGCTTCTTCCATAACGGCAACGAAATCTTTGCTTCGGTGCGAAATTTCAAGAATAGAGAGTCCTGAATCATTAAAATCTAAAATTGCTTTTGAGGCTTTCTCAAAAACTTCCTGAGGTAAGATACTTGGTCCTGCGCTGTAGTTGTGTTTTTTCATGGTTGTTGTTAATAGTCGAAAAATTTAAAGACGCAAATTTCGGCAATAGGACCTGAAAAAGCGATAAATTATTCGAAATATTTGCACATATTTTTACTTTGTTGTTAACAAAAACGTTATAGTATCTATGTTATCTGCGTAATCCCACAATCGTGGTTTTTGGGTTTGCCCGAAAGAAATACTGTTTTGAGTTAAGTCATGGCTCACGATGCATTGAATTTGCTCAGAATCAGTCTCTAAACGAGCTTGTAGGTTTTCGATATTTTCATAGAATTCATAAAATACGCTCGAAATAGGAGAGGCGTAACTTGAATCTTCTTTTAAAGTTAAAAAGCCATTGTCTAATAATTTGAAATTACTCATCAAAAATACGGCTTTGTTGTAGTCGTAATTGTTAGCATATTTTTCATAATGAATGACATCCTGATACTTAAAAATAGCCTGAAAAAAGGCGTCAAAAGAATATCCTTTTGGAACAAAAAGTTTGGATATATTGCGGCATCCCAGACCAAAGTATCTGAAAATATCTTCCCCCAAAGCTTCTAATTCCTCATGAGTTTCTTTTCCGTTTAAAATCGCAACCGAATTTCTGTTTTTGCGAATGATCGATGGCTTGTCTTTAAAGTAATATTCAAAGTAGCGGGCAGTATTGTTGCTTCCGGTAGCAATTACCGCATCAAAATTTTCTAGTTTACCTTCCACGAAAGTGATCTTATTTTTTAGATTTTCATCACTAAAAATCAGGTATTTGGCTAAAAAAGGCAATAAGTGCTGATCGTTTGAAGAAGTTTTTATTAAAGCCTTATTTCCAGTGCTTAAAACCGATAAAAAGTCATGAAAACCTACTAACGGAATATTTCCGGCAAGGATCAAGGCGACCGTTTTTTCTGTTTTTTCCGTTTTTTCGAATTCTGATGCATAAGCGGAAAGCCATTTTTCAATATTCTCTTCTGTCAAAGCTTCGGCCCAGGAGTTTATGGCAAAATACACTTGTTCAGGTGTATACCATCCATTGTGAGACTGCGAAAGGTTAATCAGTTTTATGAAATCATCAAAAAACAGGTCATTACCTAAAACCGATTCATTTCGTGTGTTTTCTGCTTCAGAGAACTGACTTAAAAATCGACCTAGTGCTATAAAAGACTGTTTTTTTTCGTTTTGTAACATAAGTAATTTGTTTATGAAAGGTTTTGATTGTAATTTTGCACAAAAATAAGCTATATTAAGTTATAAGGCAAAGCAGAATAAAATGTTTGACATTTTTAACGCAATTCTTATAATTTTTAACTCGTAACTAAGAACAAAATGGCAATAATTATAACTGACGAATGCATAAACTGTGGGGCTTGTGAACCAGAATGCCCAAATACAGCAATTTATGAAGGAGCTGACGATTGGAGATACAAAGACGGAACCAGTCTTTCAGGAAAAATAATTTTACCGGATGGAACTGAGGTTGACGCAGGTGATGCGCAAACACCAATTTCTGATGAAGTATATTATATCGTTCCGGGAAAATGTACCGAGTGTAAAGGTTTTCATGACGAACCTCAGTGTGCTGCTGTATGTCCGGTTGATTGTTGTGTGCCAGACGATAATCACGTTGAAGACGAAGAAACTTTGTTGAACAGACAGGCGTTTTTACACGCGGAGTAATTATTTTCTGTTTTAGATAATAAAAGAAATCCTGAGTTTGCACTCAGGATTTTTTTATGCCTTCATTTGCCAGGTCTGGTAAAGTTGAACTTCTTTTTCGACTTAGCTTGCGAAGATAATATGGTGTTTGAATTTTTTAAAAATTAAATCCAAGTCTCGCATAGTAGTAAGCTCCACTGAAACCCATCTGTACAGCATCCCAGTAACCACCTGCTTCAGTGTTTCCTAGTTCGTCTTGTTTTGTTGGGTAAACGTTGAATAAGTTATTGCTTCCAACACTTAATTTTAGGTTTTTCGTTAGTTTGTAACCAACGGTTAAATCTGTAATTAATCTTGGATTGTATACGTCGTTTTCATCGGCGTAGTCTACTAAAACGACTTTACTAAAACGGGTGAATGCTAAACCGGCATCAAATTTATTTTTAGCATAGTTTAGATTTAAACCAAATTTGCTGTCCGGAGCCGAAGACAATAAGAATGCTTTTTCACGTCTTCCAAAGAAAGTACCTTCGTCTAAGGTTCCATTTTTTACATTATCAATTTTCATATCATTGATGTTTCCAACCAAAGTGGCACTAAACAGTGATTCTCCGAATCTTTTCTTCCAGGCCAGAACTAAATCTAAACCATGAGTGCTGGTATCTACACCGTTAACAAAAAACTGTGCTTTGTCGACACCAAGATTTAAAGGAGTAGCATCAAAATATCCGGTAAGAACGATACGGTCTTTTACCTTAATATAATAGCCATCAACTGTTGCTGTGAAATCACCAAAAGAAGCAGTGAATCCCAATGAAGCATTTACCGCTTTTTCTTCATTTAGTTTCTGAATTCCAAAAGCTTTGGTAACAGGGCTGTTGTTTGGTGCAAGTAAAACTTCGGTGGCTCCTCCTGCATTAAAATTTGTAAAACGTAAGTTGTAATAAATTTGTGCCAACGAAGGGGCACGGAAACCGGTACTTACAGATCCTCTAAAGTTAATGTGCTCTCCGGCTTTTACTCTGGCGGCTAATTTACCGTTTAAAGTGCTTCCAAAATCACTGTAGTTTTCAAAACGAACGGCGGCACTTAATAAAAAGGCTTCTGTAATGTCTAGCTCAGCATCTGTATATAAAGATAAGTTGGTGCGGCTTTTGTCTACGGTATTCAAAGGGCTGTATCCCGGAAAACCTTGTGATCCTCCCGGTCTGGAAATTGTTGGGGAAGAAGTTGGGTCTGTAGGATCGTAATCCGGATTTGGAATTGTTGGTGCACTTTGTGTTGTAGGATTGGTTATAGGTCTGCCGTTAGTGTCGTAAGTAGCATAAGAGCCTTCTTCTCCTGAGAAAATGGTGAATTTTTCGGTTCTGTATTCTGCTCCAAAAGCAAGATTTAAGCCGTTTAATACAGAATCGTAGTTTTTAGAAAGATCAAAGTTGGTTGTGTTTTGGGTCAGACTGTGTCCTCCTGCATCAAATTCTGTTGGAGATTTGTCTTCTAATGAAGCATTTATAGTTCCTTTGATGTAGTAATGAAAAAGGTTTTTACCATAAGTATTACTAATGTCAATATTCCATCCGCTGGCGGTTTTAGTTCTAAATCCTGCTGCCAGAGAATTATCGATAATATTAGAGGTAATTCTAGGGGTGTAGCCACCCGGATAAACCGATTCAACAACTCTTTCTCCTCCGTTTCGGGTAAAAGCATAAGCGTCTGTATCTCTGTAGTTGCGACCTCCAAAAGCATAAAACTGAGTTTTTTCGGAAACGGGGATTGCTAAATTTCCAAAAAGATTAAAACTCTGAATAGAAGCATCTCCAAAACCTTTTCTAAAATCGTAAGCAGGTCTTAATGTTTTGTTTTTATTGATGTACTCCGTGGTGAAATTGGCATATCCGCCTTTTTCACCAATTGCAACTCCATAGTTGGCAGCTACTTTTACAGATCCGCCGTCAAAAGACTGATTTTTACCATAAGAATTTCCATTGCCGTTTTGGTCTAGTCTGAAGTTTTTGGTATTTGGAGTTCCTTCCAGGAAATCGCCTTTTGCATTGGTATTAAACACACCGTAGGTTACAGATCCTGTTAATTCGTCTACATTGTCATTTAGCACAATATTTATAACGCCGGCAATAGCGTCAGAACCGTATTGTGCTGCAGCGCCATCTCTAAGAATCTCAATTCTTTTGATAGAAGTAGCCGGGATTGCATTTAAATCTGTTCCTGTATTTCCACGTCCACGTGTACCAAATAAATTAATTAGTGATGATTGATGTCTTCTTTTTCCGTTAATCAAAACAAGCGTCTGATCTGGACCCAAACCTCTTAAAGAAGCAGGATCTACGTGATCGGCACCATCAGAACCGGATTGTTTGTTAGCATTAAATGAAGGAGCAACATATTGCAGTAACTGATTGATTTCTAGTTTACCACTTTGAGTCGTGACGTCCTGCACATTAATAACGTCAATTGGAACAGCCGAATTTACAACAGTTCTTTTTGTATTTCTGGAACCTACAATGACAACATCGTTCAGAACCTGACCTCCGTTTTCGTCTAATGTAACATCGGTTTTACTGTTTGAGGATGATTTTTCTACGTTTGTATATCCTACGAAACTAAAAATTAATACGGCACCTTCTTTAACTTTTATAATGTAACCGCCTTCAAAATTGGTAGATACGCCATTTGTGGTTCCTTTTTCAAGAATATTAACTCCGGGTATCGGATTACCTGATTTATCCTTTACAACTCCTGATATTTCTTTTTGGGCAAATAGAAATGCTGTGTTAAATAGAATTATTAATAATGCAATCTTTTTCATAGTTACTTGAGTTTGGTTTATTTATTCTTGTTGGTCTGTTATAAAAGTAATTATTTTTAACAAAAAATTAATAAAAAGTTTAATTATTTTTAAGACAAGGCTTTAAAAAACATTAATCGTCATTTTTACTTCACTTGCGAGCTATTAAATCTTATATTTGCAAAATTTTAAAGCCAAAAAATAATATTTTGGCAGAAATGCTAAGTGAATACGTAAATTATAACCTGTTAAAAGTGATTCCTGTATATTAAATTAGGAAGGACTCAAAAAAACAGGTTCACATAAAAACAAATAGAATCAACAGATGAAAGCAGGAATTGTAGGATTACCAAATGTTGGAAAATCAACATTATTTAATTGTTTATCTAATGCAAAAGCACAAAGTGCTAACTTTCCGTTTTGTACAATCGAACCTAATATTGGGGTTGTAAACGTTCCGGATCCAAGAATTAACAAATTAGAAGAATTAGTAAAACCAGAACGTGTACAAATGGCAACCGTTGATATTGTTGATATCGCAGGTTTGGTAAAAGGTGCAAGTAAAGGAGAAGGTCTTGGAAACCAGTTTTTAGGAAACATTAGAGAGTGTAATGCTATTATTCACGTTTTGCGTTGTTTTGATAATGATAACATCGTTCACGTTGACGGAAATGTAAATCCAATTCGTGATAAAGAAACGATTGATATAGAACTTCAATTGAAGGATTTAGAAACAATCGAAAAACGTCTGGAAAAAGTAAAACGTGCAGCGAAAACCGGTAACAAAGAAGCTCAGACAGAAGAGGCTTTGTTAAACCGAATCAGAGAAGCATTGTTACAGGCAAAATCAGCCAGAACTATTATTCCTCAAAACAATGACGAAGAGGTTTTAATGGAAGCGTTTCAGTTGATTACTGCAAAACCGGTATTATATGTTTGTAATGTTGACGAAAGCTCTGCTGTAAACGGAAACAAATATGTAGATCAGGTTCGTGAATTGGTAAAAGATGAAGAAGCTGAAGTTATTATTCTTTCAGTAGGAGCAGAAGCTGATATTACAGAGTTAGAAAGCTACGAAGAGCGTCAGGTATTCCTTGAAGATATGGGATTGACTGAGCCGGGAGCTTCGGTATTAATTCGTGCAGCTTATAAATTATTAAAACAACAAACTTACTTTACGGCTGGTGTAAAAGAAGTACGTGCCTGGACAATCAATATTGGAGCTACAGCACCACAAGCTGCTGGAGTTATTCATACTGATTTTGAAAAAGGATTCATTCGCGCAGAGGTAATTTCATACGAAGATTATGTGCATTACGGTTCGGAAGCAAAAGCAAAAGAAGCTGGGAAATTCAAAGTCGAAGGAAAAGAATATATCGTAAAAGATGGTGATGTTATGCATTTCCGTTTTAACGTTTAATCTTCTTAGAAAATAGAGTAAAGATTATAGAAAATAGAGAAAACTGCTGGAGGAATTCAGCAGTTTTTTATGTTTTAAAGAATTTGGAAAATTTTGGCTTAAAAATTGGTTACAGGAAATTTAACCAATTACTAATCTAAAATCAATCAACCAAAATGCTAAAAAAATCATTCAAATTTCTGGGTTGGACTCTTTTCGGAATTTTTACCTTCCTTGCATTGTATACTACATCAGTTCTTATTATTTCAAAAATCACTGTTAATTCTGATGTCACGGAAGTGAATGAGAAAGATGCTATTCCAATTTACATCCTTTCAAACGGAGTTCATACTGATATAGTAGTTCCACTTGTTAATGAAGTGAAAGACTGGCGAAAAGAAATTCAGTTTAGTCAGACACAAGCTAATGATACACTGGCAACATTTGTAGCTTTTGGATGGGGTGATAAAGGTTTTTATCTATATACGCCGGAATGGTCAGATTTAAAGGCGAGTACAGCTTTAAAAGCAGTATTTGGAGTAAGTTCGTCAGCGATGCATACCACATTTTTCAAACAGTTAAAAGAAGGAGAAGATTGTAAACGTATATTGGTTTCAAAAGAAAACTACCAAAAGTTAGTAGTTTATATTTCAGAAAGCTTTAATAATCCCACAAACCCAGAGTGGATTAAGGGTTATAGTTACGGAAGCAAAGATGCTTTTTATGAAGCTAAAGGAAGTTATAGCCTTTTTTATACTTGTAACACTTGGGCCAATTGTGCCTTGAAGGCAGCCAATCAAAAAGCGAGTTTGTGGACGGTTTATGATAAAGGGATTTTTTGCCATTATCAATAAAAGGAGAAAAGCTGTCTTGTGAGCGTGTAGTCCCTACGGGACAAAAGCTTTGGGTGATTAGGAATGTTGCCAATATTGAATCTCTACGAGATTTTTTTCAATTTTAGATGTTATTATTGTGTGGTTTAACGAGACAAAGATCATGGTTGATTACAAATGGCAATAACATTTAGTTTCTATAAAATAAACTCCGATAGGAGTTAAATTTCGGTAGAAAAAGAATTAGATCCCATTGAAAAATGTCCCGTAGGGACTATATGTATTTCCATATGAAATTTTATAGGTAAGAAGGATACATGGTAAAAATATAAAAATTGACTGTAATACAGGAATTTAATCTTTTGATTATTCTTTAAATTTGAAAGAACATCAAAAAAACGAATCTTGTGGAAAAGCAAAATATTTTATCCAAAACCTGGTATTTACTGAAAACCACTTTTTTAGAGTTCAATGATGACAATGCGATCAAGTTAAGCGCTGCTCTATCGTATTACACCATATTTGCACTACCTCCTTTATTGATTATCATTATAACGATTTGTGGTTTCTTTTTTGGAGAAGAGGCGGTAACAGGTGAGTTGTACGGACAAATAAACCGATTAGTAGGTAACGATGCTGCGATTCAGATTCAGGATGCCATCAAAAATGTACAATTGACGGATAGTAATGTTTTTGTAACGATTTTTGGAGTTGTGATGCTTTTGATTGGTGCTTCGGGGGTTTTTGCTGAAATACAGAGTTCTATTAATTTTATCTGGGGGCTGCGTGCCAAACCCAACAAAGGCCTAAAAAAGTTCATTCAAAACCGAATCATGTCTTTCTCTATGATTGTTTCTGTTGGTTTTCTAATGCTAGTGAGTTTAATGTTAAATGCTGTTTTAGATCTCTTAAACTCCAGACTCAAAATATATTTAGAAGATAGCACGGTGTATTTATTTTATGTCATAAATTTGATAATCGTTTTGGTAAGCATCACATTGCTTTTTGCAATTATATTCCGAACTTTACCAGACGGGGTTATCAAATGGAAAGATGCTTTTATTGGGGCCGGGTGTACAGCGGTTCTTTTTTTGATTGGCAAATTTGCGATTGGATTTTATTTAGGAAATTCAACAATAGCGAGTGTTTACGGTGCAGCCGGATCGGTAATAATTATTTTGGTCTGGGTGTATTATTCGGCAATCATTTTGTATTTTGGAGCTGAGTTTACCAAAGTGTATGCCAAATCATTTGGAGGACAAATTGCTCCAAACGAATACGCTGTAGAAATAAAAAAAGAGATTTTTGAAATTAAAAAATAATACCACTATGAAAATTATAGCCTTTGGAGGAAGTAACAGTCAGCATTCAATAAACAAACATCTGGCGACTTATGCTGCCAGTTTATTTGACAATGCAACAGTTGAGGTTTTGGATCTCAATGATTTTGCTATGCCTTTATTTAGTGTTGATTTAGAAAAAGAAATCGGTCAGCATGAGTTGGCAAAAGCATTTTTGCAAAAGATTGAAAATGCAGATCTTTTAGTGGTTTCTTTGGCAGAAAACAATGGGAATTATTCTGCCGCTTTTAAAAACTTGTTTGATTGGAGTTCCAGAATAATGAAGGAAATCTTTCAGCAGAAACCAATGCTGTTATTGGCTACTTCACCTGGGCCAAGAGGGGGAGCTTCAGTTTTGGAAATTGCCAATAATGCTTTGCCGAGATTTGGTGCACAAATTAAAGCTACTTTCTCATTGCCTGCGTTTAATGCAAATTTTGATTTGGAGGAAAATAAAATCTCAAATGCAGAGCTAAATAAGGAACTAAAAGACATTATTAAGTCTAGTTTTTAATTTATGATCCTAAAAAAGATTGCCTTTAGCATTTTACTTCTGAATTTTATCTTCCTGCATTCGGTACACGCCCAAAAATATGATGCCATTGATAATATTGTACTCAGGTATCCTGCACATTTTAGTACTGTAGAAAATCTGGCAGATAGAATCCAGAAAGATTTTACTTCAGATCGTGATAAAGCGAGAGCGATTTACAGTTGGATTGCTTTAAACTTAAAATACGATTACAAAGCCTATCTGAATCCGCCAAAACCAGTTCGATTTAGTTACAGAAATGAAGCCGAAAAACAAGCGCAGATAACGCTTATAAAAGATAAAACATGGCAACAAGCTTTTGCATCTCAAAAAGCAGTTTGTGAGGGTTTTACACTGCTGTATCAGCAGCTGGCTTTCTTAACAGGTTTGAAATGTGAAGTGGTCAGAGGAGATTCTAAGCGATTGCTGAGTGATATCGGACGTGAAAATTCATTGTCTAATCATTCGTGGAATATCGTTCAGATAGAAGGAAAGTGGATATTGGTTGACGTAACCTGGGGACAGGGCTATTACGACGGCAACAAGAAGGTGGCGGTGAGTCATTTTACATCCGCTTATTTTGACACCGATCCGAAGTACTTTTTTGCGAAACATTTTCCGGATTCCGGTACCTATCTCAATACAAAATTAAGCAAAGAAGATTTCCTGAACGGACCTTTGATTTTTGATGCTACAATTGAAGGTGATCATGAAATTTTGAAACCCAATTCGGGAATTATTCATGCAAACGATGGAGACAAGATCACTTTCAGAATAAAAAATATCTCAAAGACAGATACATTATATTATCTGAAAAATGGGAAACCTGTTAAAATTGAAGCTCCTAGAGAAATAAGAGGGGCTTTGGAATTTGAAGTAACCTATGATAAAAAAATAGGCTCATTTATTACTTTTTTTCTCGATCGGAACGGTATAATGGCATTTAAAATTCTTCCGAAGTAAGCCAAAGGGGCGATCTTTGTGCAAAGTACTTTCTTCTTTTACCGAATTGCCGTATCTTAGCGTATAAGGTTTTTGAAATTAACTTAGCAGCCAGATCATGGAAACAACTTTTCCGAAATCAATTTTAGATAATGATTTCTATAAATTTACAATGCAGCATGCTGTAATCAAACTTTTCCCGAAGTCTCAGGTGCGTTATGGTTTTATAAACAGGGGAAAACATGATTTTCCACCGGGTTTTGGAGACTTACTTCGGAAATCGGTAGATGCAATGGGAGATTTGCGGTTGACAAAAGAAGAAAAGCAATACTTATCCAGTCATTGTTCTTACTTAGATCCCACTTATTTTGATTTTTTGCAGGGCTATAATTTTGACCCGTCTGAAGTTCAAATTACCCAGACAGGTTCTGAGTTAAAAGTTACAGTTGAAGGATACTGGTACCGGACAATTTTGTGGGAAGTGCCCTTGATGGCTCTAATTTCGGAATTGTATTATAAAACTGGTCATTTACTTCGATCAGACGATGAAACTTTGAGAAGTCTGACCAAAAGCAAAATAGACAATTACAATAAAATCGGAGTTTCGATTCTGGAGTTCGGAACGCGTCGTCGTCACTCATATGATGTGCAGGCTGTGGTAAATGAAACACTGCGGGAATTTGGTGCGGAGAGTTTTATAGGCACAAGTAATGTTCATTTTGCAATGACTAACAACATACGGCCTTTGGGTACGCACGCTCATGAGTGGTTTATGTTTCATGCTGCACAATATGGCTTTAAAATGGCCAATTCAATGGGGCTGGAACACTGGACACAGGTGTATGGCGGTGATCTTGGGATTGCCCTGACAGATACTTATACTACGGCTGTATTTTTCGAACAGTTTGATAAAAAGTATTCCAAGCTTTTTGACGGAGTACGTCACGATAGCGGCGATCCGATTGAGTTTGCAGAAACAGTAATTTCGCACTATGTCAAAATGGGAATTGATCCGAAATCGAAAGTCATTGTATTCTCTGATTCGCTGAATTATGAGAAGGTAAAAAATATTACCGATTTTTGTAAAGACAAAATTAAAATGTCATTTGGTATCGGAACCAATTTTACCAATGATGTTGGTTTGCGATCGATGAATATGGTTATAAAATTGACAGAAGTTAAGCTGAACGATACCCATTGGCAAGGCGTTGTAAAACTTTCTGATGAAAAAAACAAAAATACGGGAACGCCCGAAATGATTGCTTTGGCGAAAGAGGTACTGGGAATCAAATAGTATTTTTTTGTTCAAATTCTGTTTTTTTATATTTTTAGGAACTTTATTATTTTAAAATCAATGTAAATAGGGTTTAAAGCTGTTATGAATCGTAACAAAAAGAAAAATACGCTTTCATTTTTTGACTATAAATGGTACATTAGCCAAAAATCCAATTCACCTTATGCTAGAGCAAAATCAATATACCGAAGATAACATCCGATCACTCGATTGGAAAGAACATATCCGTATGCGTCCCGGAATGTATATCGGGAAATTGGGAGACGGATCTTCGCCAGATGATGGTATTTATATTCTTTTAAAAGAGGTTTTAGACAACTGTATTGATGAGTTCGTAATGGGCTCAGGAAAAACTATCGAAGTGACTATCAGAGATAAAACGGTTTCGGTTCGTGATTACGGGCGTGGAATTCCGTTAGGAAAAGTAGTTGATGTAGTTTCGAAAATGAACACGGGAGGGAAGTACGATTCTAAGGCTTTCCAGAAATCGGTTGGTTTGAACGGTGTCGGAACAAAAGCGGTAAATGCATTATCCAATTTTTTTCGTGTAGAATCAGTTCGTGATGATAAACAAAAAGGAGCTGAGTTTTCTGCAGGAAATTTGGTTCTTGAAGAAGATATAATTGAAACAACAAAGCGAAAAGGAACAAAAGTAACCTTCATTCCTGACGAAACGATCTTTAAAAATTATAAATTTCGTTTAGAATATGTAATTAAAATGGTGAAGAACTATTGTTATCTAAACAATGGTTTGACGATTATTTTCAACGGAGAAAAATATTATTCCGAAAATGGACTTCGTGATTTATTAGAAGAAACCATAAATGCAGAAGATCTTGAATATCCAATTATTCACTTGAAAGATCATGATATCGAAATCGCTTTAACGCACAGTAAAACGCAATACAGTGAGGAATATCACTCTTTTGTTAATGGCCAGAACACCACACAGGGAGGAACGCACTTAGCGGCCTACAGAGAAGCCATTGTAAAAACCATTCGTGAGTTTTACAATAAAAACTTTGAAGCATCCGATGTTCGTAAATCGATTGTGAGTGCGATTAGTATTAAAGTTATGGAGCCGGTTTTTGAGTCTCAGACCAAAACAAAATTAGGTTCTACTGATATGGGTTCTGATGACGGAACACCACCGGTTTCGGTTCGTACTTTTGTAAATGATTTTATCAAAAACAAATTAGACAGTTATTTACATAAAAATCCGCCAACTGCAGAAGCTTTATTGCGTAAAATTCTACAAGCGGAGAGAGAGCGTAAAGAATTATCAGGAATTCGTAAACTGGCAACAGATCGTGCAAAAAAAGCCAATCTTCACAATAAAAAATTAAGAGACTGTCGTGCGCATCTTCCCGATACAAAGAACCCACGAAATCTGGAGAGCACACTTTTCATTACCGAGGGAGATTCGGCTTCCGGATCGATTACCAAATCGCGTGATGTGAATACACAGGCAGTTTTCAGTTTGCGTGGTAAGCCTTTGAACTCTTACGGAATGAGCAAGAAAATTGTGTATGAGAATGAAGAATTCAATTTATTGCAGGCAGCCCTGGATATCGAAGACGGACTGGAAAAATTACGTTACAATAACATCGTAATCGCAACCGATGCCGATGTCGATGGTATGCACATTCGTTTACTGTTGATTACTTTTTTTCTGCAGTTTTTCCCGGAATTAATCAAAGAAGGACATTTATACATTTTGCAAACGCCACTTTTCAGGGTTCGTAATAAAAAAGAAACCATCTATTGTTATTCTGAAGAAGAACGAAAATCTGCAATTGAAAAGTTAAAACCAAAACCAGAAATCACCCGATTTAAAGGTTTGGGAGAGATTTCACCTGATGAGTTTAAGAATTTTATTGGAGAAACCATTCGTCTTGACCCAATTATGATGGATAAAAATACTTCGATAGAGCAATTATTGTCTTTCTATATGGGGAAAAATACTCCAGACAGACAAGAATTTATTATCAAGAATTTGAAAGTAGAATTGGATGCAGTTGAAGAGGAGGTTTAAGATTTAAATAAAATATACTATTGTCAGACGGTCTTCAAAATAAAGTTATTTTTCAGCAAGTTGCCGAGTTATTGCAAAATGCGCGGCAACAGGTTTTACGTACCGTAAATTCAACAATGACAATTACTTATTTTGAAATTGGAAGAATAATTGTTGAAGAAGAGCAGAACGGAAAAGACAGAGCTGCATACGGAAAACAGCTTTTAAAAGGCCTTTCTAAACAATTGACAGAGGAATTTGGTAAGGGTTTTTCGGTTGAAAGTTTGGATCGTATGCGGAAGTTTTATCAAATTTATTCAATTTCGTCATCACCGATGACGAAATTGCAAAATAGAATTCCCCAGTCATTGACTGGGGAATTGAAAACAAAGAAATCACAGTCAGTGACTGAGGAATTTCAATCTCAAAAAGTGCAGTCATTGGCTTCGTTTTTCAAATTAACTTGGACTCACTATATTTTCTTAATGCGAATTGAAGATGAAAAGGAAAGACGTTTTTATGAAATTGAATCTGAAAAATACAATTGGAGTGTTCGTGAGTTAAAACGGCAATATGATACAGCACTTTATACCAGATTAGCTTTAAGTCGTGATAAAGAGGGGATTTTAAAACTTTCAGAACAAGGTCAGATTATTGAAAAACCGAAAGATATTATAAAAGATCCTTATATATTGGAGTTTCTGGGACTACCCGAATTAAATCAGTATTCCGAATCGCAATTAGAAGAGGAGATTATCAATAAATTAGAGCACTTTTTATTGGAGTTGGGGCATGGTTTTACTTTTGTTGCCAGACAAAACAGAATTACTTTTGACGATAAACATTTTCGAATCGATTTGGTTTTTTACAATAGAATATTAAAGTGTTTTGTACTGATTGATTTGAAAATAGGAGAGCTGAAACATCAGGATTTAGGTCAGATGCAGATGTATGTGAACTATTACGATCGGGAAATGCGATTGGAAGACGAAAACAAAACAATTGGAATTGTACTTTGTCAGAACAAAAGTGAATCGGTAGTAAAATATACTTTACCGGATAACAATGAGCAAATTTTTGCCAGTAAATACAAAACAGTATTGCCAAGTGTTGAAGTTTTAAAAGAGCTCCTTGAAAATAAATAGAATTATAATAAGAATATAATTAGATGAAAGACGAAGAAGACGATAACATCATTCCGGGCGACGACGAGAATAATTCAGAAGAAAACCTGGATAACATTCAGGAAGGAGATGACGATGAAATTATCGATGTAGATGCCAAACATTTTGAAGGAGCGCATTTTTACGAAAATCAGGAACAGGAGGGAGAAGACGTAATTACCAAAGTTACCGGAATGTACAAAGACTGGTTTTTGGACTATGCCTCGTATGTAATTTTAGAACGTGCCGTTCCGGCGATTGAAGATGGTTTTAAACCGGTTCAGCGTCGTATTATGCACTCTTTAAAAGAGCTGGATGATGGTCGTTATAATAAAGTTGCCAATGTTGTTGGTCACACCATGCAGTATCACCCACACGGAGATGCGAGTATTGGTGATGCTATGGTGCAAATTGGGCAAAAAGATTTATTGATTGACTGTCAGGGTAACTGGGGTAATATTTTAACAGGTGACGGAGCAGCAGCTTCCCGTTACATTGAAGCACGTTTGTCAAAATTTGCTTTGGAGGTTTTGTATTCGCCAAAAATTACCGATTGGGGTGTTTCGTACGATGGTCGTCGTGCAGAGCCAAATAATCTTCCGGTTAAGTTTCCGTTGCTTTTGGCACAAGGAGCAGAGGGAATCGCGGTTGGACTTTCGACTAAAGTTTTACCTCACAACTTCAATGAATTAATTGATGCTTCGATCAAAATTTTAAAAGGAAAAGCTTTTACCTTATATCCTGATTTCATGACACAAGGTATTGCCGATGTGTCGAATTATAATGACGGACTTCGTGGCGGACGTGTACGTGTACGTGCTAAAATTGCTCAGTTAGACAAGAATACACTGGTGATTACACAAATTCCGTTTTCAACCAATACTTCGAGTTTAATTGACAGTATTTTGAAAGCCAACGAAAAAGGTAAAATCAAAATCAAGAAAATTGAAGACAATACCGCGGCCGATGTTGAGATCTTAATCCATCTTTTTCCGGGAGTTTCTCCGGATAAAACCATAGATGCGTTGTTTGCTTTTACAGCCTGTGAGACTTCGGTAGCACCTTTAGGTTGTGTTATTGAAGACAATAAGCCTTTGTTTATCGGGGTTTCTGAAATGTTGAAAATATCGACGCACAGAACCGTTGATTTGCTTCGTCAGGAGTTGGAAATTCAATTAGAAGAATTAAAAAACAAATGGCATTTTTCGACTTTAGAAAAGATCTTCATTCGTGAAGAGATGTACATTGATTTCAAATTGTATTCTGACAGAGAATCACTTTACAAATATTTATACGATCGTTTTGATCCATTCAAAAAATCATTCGTCAGAGAAATCAACGATGAGGATTTACAGCGATTGACTCAGATTCCGATGATTCGTATTACCCGCTTTGACTCTGATAAGGCCGATGACTTTATCGCAAAGTTGGAAGACGAAATGAAGGAGGTAGAATACAATCTCGCAAACTTAACGGATTTTGCAATTGCTTATTTTACTAAGTTAAAAGAGAAATACGGAAAAGGTCGCGAACGTCAGACTGAACTTCGTGTTTTTGATAATGTCGAAGCTACAAAAGTGGTTTTAAGAAACACGAAATTGTACCTAAATCGCGAAGAAGGTTTTGTTGGAACCAGTTTAAAGAAAGATGAATATCTAGCGGATTGTTCTGATATTGACGATGTTATTGTGTTTTTGCGCGATGGTAAAATGATGATTACAAAAGTGGATACCAAAACATTCGTTGGAAAAGACATTATACATGCTGCAGTTTTTGATAAAAACGATAAACGCACGATTTACAACATGATGTACCGCGATGGAAAATCAGGTCCTTCTTATATAAAACGTTTTAATGTTACTGGTGTGACGCGTGATAAACCTTATGATTTAACGAATGGGACCAATGGATCACAAGTCGTTTATTTTTCGCATAATCCGAATGGAGAGGCTGAGGTTGTTACCATCCTATTGCGTCAGATTGGAACGATAAAGAAATTGAAATTTGATATTGATTTTGCTAAATTAGCGATCAAAGGAAGGGCTTCAAAAGGAAATCTGGTTACGAAATACCCAATCAAAAAAATTGAATTAAAAGAGAAAGGTATTTCGACGCTATTGCCAAGAAAAGTGTGGTTTGATGATACGGTGAAACGTTTGAATGTTGACGCCAGAGGAGAATTGTTGGGTGAATTTAAACCAAGCGATAAAATCTTAATTATCAGTCAGAGTGGTAAACTAAAGGTTATTATACCTGAATTATCGACTCACTTTGATGAAGATATGATTGTCCTGGAGAAATGGAAGCCTAAGAAACCAATTTCGGCTATCTATTATGATGGAGAAAAAGAACGTTATTTCCTGAAACGTTTCCTTGTTGAAAATGAAGGAAAAGAAGAAAGTTTTATTACAGATCATCCGAATTCGCAATTAGAAATTGTATCTACAGATTACCGTCCGTTAGCCCAGTTGGTTTTTTCAAAGGTAAAAGGAGTTCAAAAAGAAGATTTGCATATTGATGTTGAGGATTTTATTGCGGTAAAAGGTTTTAAAGCGTTAGGGAATCAATTGACAGCTGATAAGCTGAGACAGGTTAATTTGTTAGATCCGCTGCCTTATGAAGAACCGGTTGAAGAAGTTCCGGAAAGGAAACCAGTAGATTCTGAAGATGAATCTGTGGAAACAGAATTAGATGACGACGGCCAAATAGGTCTGGTTTTAGAATAATAAAAAACGAAAAACGCTAAGATACTCTCTTAGCGTTTTTTATGTTTCCAGGTTTTAAAACGTGCTGGATTTGTTGAATAAAATGCTTCCAAACGGAAACTTAATAGTTTTAGTTTTGTGAATGTCTTTTTCGGATTCGCATATTGATAAATTCAACAGCAAGCGAAAAAGAAATGGCAAAGTACAAATATCCTTTTGGGACAGCACCAATATGCTCGCCTGCAAGCGCTGCATTCGATAAATGCATACTTTCTGTAATCAGCATAAAGCCAATCAGAATCAAAAACGAAAGACCTAATATTTGTATGGACGGGTTTTTGTTGACAAAATTTCCAACCGGAACCGCAAATAGCATCATAACCAATACTGAAATAATTACTGCGGTAATCATGATCGTTAAAGCGCCATGAACTCCATTTGTCATACCAACAGCTGTTAAAATGGAGTCGACCGAAAAGATTAAATCGATCAACAGAATCTGCACAATGACGTTTGGGAATGATTTTTTAGCAACAGCCTTAAGTGTTTTTTCTTCTTCGGCGTGATGATCTACCTTTTCACTGATTTCTTTGGTGCTCTTATAAATCAGAAACAAACCACCCAGAAATAAAATTACGGCCTGACCGGTAAAATCTCCTTCAAACCAGCCCCAATGTATACTAAAAAGAGTTGCTTTCATGGCAATCAGATACGAAATTCCCATCAACAGGGCGATACGCATAAACATTGCCAGAAACAGACCAATTCGGGTAGCTCGCTTTCGATCTTCCTCAGGTAACTTTCCCGTAACGATCGATATGAAAATAATATTATCGATTCCCAGAACAATTTCAAGAAAAGTCAATGTTAGTAAGGCGATCCATGCGTCAGGATTTAGAAATACTTCCATACTAAAAGTGTTTTAAAACATTTTATAGATTATTTACTCAACTCTTACTACCGTTCCGCGTTGTTTTTGGTCAGAACCTACCATTCCAAATTCAAAAGTATAAGAATCTTTAGAAGTGGTTAGAATTTTCATGCTGATGGTTTTTTCTTCGGCCATATTTTTTGGGTGTTTTTTCTGCAAGATGTATTCGCAATCACTTACCCAGCGCACTGTTGAAGTATCTGTTTTGCCTTCAAAAGTTTCGATCTCAATATTGTCTTTACGCTCAAAAACCGTCGTTTTTTTGACACCATTTACTTCAAATTCAAATTTGAATTTTCCGTTTTTAAAATCTTTGCAGTTGTGTTCTGCATTATAACAGGAGAATAAAGTGATTAAAGGTAACAGGAATATATTTTTTTTCATTTTTAAAATTTAATTGTTCTATAGATTATAAAAGATGAGGCTTCCATTTATAGAAGATTAATCATCACTCGAAAGTTTTTTCAATTCATCATCCGTAAAGTTCTTGATTTCTTTTTCCTTGGCAAACTTTTCGGCATTGTAATTTCCGGATTTATTTTTCGGAATGGATAAACTGTCCCAGTCACCTTTTTTTAATTGTTTGGCATAAAAAACAATCTGTCCGATATGATAAGGATAATGTGCCAGTTGTCGATTGATGGCTTCAATAACCGTATGCCCTTCGTTACGGATATAAATGATATCTGAAAGCTGTTCCGGTTGCAAGCTGTTCAAAGTATTCAAAAAACAATCCCAGCCTTTATTCCAGCTAACGATGACTTCTTCTTTTGATTGCAGGTCATTTTCAAATTCCGAATCGCGATTGCGCCATTCTTTTTCACCGTCAGAAGTCAGAAAATCTGTCCAGCGCGAAAGCATATTACCGGAGACATGTTTGACAATGGTGGCAATGCTGTTGGTATCTTCATTTAGGGTAACAAAAAGTTGTTCAGGTTCTAATTGCGCGATGGCTTTTTCGCCCAGCATTTTATAGTATAAAAACTGTTTTTTAACGCTTTCTAAATAGGAATCAGTTGCTTTCATAATGATACATTCGGTTTAGCGGAAATAGGGTTTTATTTTATAGCAGGAATTCGCGACAGAAAACTACACAATTTTGATATCATATTTGTCTAATAACCCAGTAATTCCCTGAGTTGAAAATTGAGCTTTTCGCATTGGATTAAACTCAGGATCAATTTTATAATTGTAAGCGGTTCTAAAATCGGTACTTGCCAGTTGGGTGTCGTTAAAAATAGCTCCTTCAAGATTACAATTGTCAAATAACGAACTGGTTAGATTGCATCCAATAAAAGTTACTTCCCGCAAAGAGGAGTTGATGAATTTAGTTTTAGGCATTTTTTTGTTCGAAAAAGCAGCATAATCTAACGTACTGTCTTCAAAATAAACCTGGAATAAAAAATCATCACATTCGTTAAAAGCAATTCCCAGAAGTTTGCAATTTTTGAAAGTAACATTTTTTAGACTGGTACTAAACAGACTTGTCATTGATAAATTGCAATCAATAAACTCGCAGTCTAAAAAGGTGTTGTAAGCAAAATTACTGTTCGAAAAATCACAATTCTTAAAAACACAATCTTCAAATTCCCGATTGTTTATTTTCTTATCAATATAAGTGACTTTTTCGAAGGTTTTCTGAATGTGAATTAGACTTTCCATACAATTATATTGAATATTTTTTTGCAGATTAGTAGTTGAATTTTGGTTACAACTATTTGGGTTTAATGATTAGCACTATTGCTTTAGTCATTAAACAAACCTTTCATAATGATTTTCAATCCGTAAAAGATCAAAAACATGGCGCTTAAACAAGCTACAATTCCAATGCCCAGAACCAGATAGTGCCAGTTGGTATGTTGATTCATAAAAGCATTATAAATTAACGATGGCCCAATAAACAATAGAGGCAATGAACCCGATAAATATTTAATTCCTTTTCCCAGTAATTCTTTATTTGTTGCCATTTTTTTTGTTTCAGGTTTTTGACAGTTTCAAGTTTGAGGTTTCAAGTTTCAAGTTCAGAAATTTACGATCAGAAGGTCATGATTATTTTACATCTCACATTTCACATCTCACATTTCACATTTCACTATAAACACTTCACTAAAAACATCTCACATTAAAGATTATAATTGTCGACAGCGTTTCTTACACTGCCGTATTTTTTTAATAATTCACTGGCTTGTTCATAGGATACAGGAATTTCTCCCATTATCATTTTTACACCACGATCTACCAGTTTTATATTGCTCAATTGCATATCGACCATTTTGTTGCCTTTTACTTTTCCAAGCTGAATCATTGCCGCAGTCGAAATCATGTTAAGTACTAATTTTTGAGCTGTTCCGGCTTTCATTCGGGAACTTCCTGTGACAAATTCCGGACCTACCACAACTTCAATTGGAAATTGAGCTGTAAGTGCCAATGGGCTTCCTGCATTGTTGGTGATACAGCCTGTAAGGATGTTATTTTGATTGCAACTTTCTAAACCACCTATAACATAAGGTGTAGTTCCCGAAGCTGCAATACCAATCACCACATCATTTTTATCAATATTATTGGCCTGCAAATCGATCCAGGCCTGTGTGGCGTTATCTTCGGCATTTTCTACGGCACGGCGAATGGCAGTGTCACCACCGGCAATAATTCCGTTTACTAAATCAAAAGGAACACCAAAAGTAGGAGGGCATTCTGAAGCATCGACAACACCTAAACGTCCCGATGTTCCGGCTCCGATATAAAATAAGCGGCCTCCTAATTTCAATTTGGAAACCACTTGTGTTATTAAAGTTTCAATTTGCGGAATCGCTTTTTCGACTGCATCCGGAACAGTTTTGTCTTCCTGATTGATGTTAACCAAAAGTTCATGAACCGACATTTCTTCTAAATGTTCGTATTTTGAGGCCTGTTCTGTAGTTTTTGTAAAGGTCATTTTTTCATGTTAATTGAACTGGGTCAAAATTAATCTTTTTTATTGCAATCCCGAAATTTAGAACGTAAACTCACAAAGATTTAAAATCGTAACGGTTATGATTTTTGATGAAACGATTGCTTTATTGAACTTCTATTACAACAACTAAAATATTATATTTGTTAAATAATTAAAAAATTGGAATGGATATAATTAGCTTTTTAACGAGTATCGCAAAAATATCAGTTTTTGTTTCATTATTACTGGCATTCTTTTTACTCACTGTGAAAACAAAAAACAAACTGGCAAACGGACTATTTGCTTTCTATTTGATATTTTTTGCCATTGACAATAGCGGGATGTTTATTGATGATGAATTTATTAAAGCTCATTTTAATTTAGAATTTTTCAGATGGACGGTTTGTTCTCTAGTATTACCTTTTTTTTATCTGTATGTCTTATCAGTTTGTTTTGCAGATTTTCGATTAAAAGCAAAGCATTTATTGCATGCAATTCCATTTGTACTCATAAATATATTTTACCTTTTCAGACTTTACTTTTTAACGAATGAAGCTAAAATAGTATTCTATAAACACCGTGATCAAACGCCTGAAATGTCATCTTTGTTTCTTGCCTTGGCCTTGCAAATTGTATTTTATAGTATTGGAGTATTTTTTGTTTTAAAAAAATACAAAGCAATATACCAGGAAAATTATGCGAACCCGAGAAGTTCTGTTTTTAAATGGTTACTTCAAATATCTACTATATTTTTTGTTTTGTATTACTTGTGTATTGCTAAGAATGCTTTAAGATACATTGACTTCGATTCGTTATGGATTTGGACGAACGTTATCTTACAGCTGATGGTTTTAGTAATAACCTGTTGGTTTGTACTAAAAGCCTTGAATCATCCGGAGCTTTTTCGTGGGATAGATTCCAAATTGCAATTAGCCAAAGATATTCTTCCTAAAGAGAACGAAAGTAATATCGAGGCAAAAGAGTATCAAAATGAAGTGATTGCAGGGCAAATTTCGACCTTGAAATTGTATATGGCACAAAAGGAACCTTTTCTTGATCCGTCGCTCACGATTCAGGAGCTTTCTAACCAGATTAATATTCCGGTTCGCGATTTATCGGTTTTGATTAACCATCATATCGATCAGCACTTTTTTGATTTTGTAAATGAATATCGCATTCAAAAAGCAATGAATATTCTGAAAGATCAGTCCAAGAGTCAGCTTACGGTCTTGGAAATTTTGTATGAAGTAGGTTTTAATTCAAAATCGTCGTTTAATACCTCCTTTAAAAAATATACTAATTTAACGCCAACAGCTTATCGGAATGCTTCATAATAAGGACTTTGCATAAAGTACTACTTTGTGTTGGAAAAAGTTGAACTCATTTCTTCTGAGAAAATGAGTTCGACTTTTTTTTGTCGGTCGAATTCTCAAAATTTCCAGGGCAACTTTGCTTCAAATTAATCGAACAAGTTTAAAACCAGAAATTATGAAAAAAGTTTGCCTCCTTATTATTTTAGTACTGCCGGTGTTTGTTTTGGCACAAACTACTGCAAAATTAAAAGGAAAAATAGCCAGCGAAACAACTGCATTAGAATGGGTAGATGTTTCTGTATTTAATTTAGAAGGAAAGATTATAGAAGGAACCACAAGTAAACAAGACGGTTCTTTTGAAATTAGTCTAAAAGAAGGTTCTTATAAAATTGGAATAAGTCTTTTGGGATTTATAGATTACGAAAAACATATTACGATTGAAAAAGATATCGATTTAAAGACCATAGTTTTGAAAGAGAACACCACTCAATTAGGCGAGGTTGTGATCAAAACTCAAAAAAAGACGATTGAGCAAAAAACAGATCGCTTGGTTTATAATCTTGAAAACAATGTAACAACGGTTGGAGGTGATGCTTTAAGTGCTATAAATACAGCACCGGGTGTTGTGGTTCAAAAAGATGTGATTAATATTTTAGGTAAAGGTGCTTCACGTGTGATGATCGACGGACGTATCGTTGAATTAACCGGTGAGGAACTAAACAATTACTTAAAATCAATCTCGGCAGCAGATATCAAAAATATCGAGATTATTAGCACTCCTCCGGCAAAATATGAAGCCGAAGGAACAGGAGGGCTCATTAATATTATACTAAAAAAAGGTGCCCGAAACGCCTGGAAAAACACAACTACTACATCTTACGATCAAAATAAGTACGGGGCATTGACTTTGAGAAATAACTTCTTTTATAACAAAAATAGGTTTCGATTCTCGGCCAGTATTAATGGAAAAGCAGGGCATAAATACGCTGATGAATTTCTGGACATGTATTTCCCCGACGGGCTTTCGGGAATGATTATAAAAACAAAATTTAACGATCAGAATTTATCCGGAAAAGTAGCTTTGGATTATGATTTTTCAGATCGTATCACAGTTGGTTTTCAGTTTTTAAACGATAGAAGTAACCCGGATTTTAATTCGGATATCAGAATCAATAATTACAATACCAAAAACGAATTGGATAATTATATTCTGAACAATAGTTTTGTGGATAAAAAGTCCGGTAATCAGACGTATCACGGACATTTGATTACAAAATTGGATTCTTTGAACCGAAAACTCTCTTTTGATGTAGATTACTTTAATTACGATTCCAAATTTGACAGAAGTTCTATTGCTAATAATTACCGACCAGACAATACTTTCGTGGGGATCAATCAGGCAGCCAGAAATATTTCGAATCAGGAAATTGATAACTGGAGTTTCAAGGCAGATATGGAGCATCCGCTTGATGCATTTAACTTGTCATACGGTGCAAAAATGAGTTTTACAAACAGCAAAAGTTATATACTTTATTACGATACAATTACGGGGGTACCGGTACTGGATCTCAACCAATCCAACCGATTTAAATATACAGAGAACAATCAGGCGGTTTACATTAACGGAGATAAAAAACTCAGCGAAAAATGGAATCTTCAACTGGGTTTACGACTTGAGAATACTAAAACAAACGGTTTTTCGGAGACCTTAAACGAGGAAACAAAGAATAATTATCTGAGATTGTTTCCAACGGTTTATGTTTCGTATAAGAAAAATGAAAACAACAATTTCAGCTTAAATTATGGAAAAAGAATCAGCAGACCTCAGTTTGACTTGATGAATCCGTTTCGTAATTATATTAACAGTAACAGTTATTCAGAGGGAAATCCGTTTTTAAGACCCTCCTTCAGTGATAATTTCGAATTTACCCATTCGTACAAAGGAACCCTGAGAACCAGTGTTTTCTTAAACGTGATCAATGATGGTTATGGTGTAATTTTTACTTCAATTCCGGAAACCAGCACACAGATTGTAACCAGAGAAAATTATTTTAAGGATCTAAAATATGGAGTAGGAGAAAGTTATTCGGCTAGTTTTGCAGATTGGTGGCAAAGTGAAAACACGTTGTATTTCTTAGGATCAAAAACAAAGTTTATAAAAGATATTCATGCCACGCCATCCAATAGTTTAGAAGTTAATTTTTCAACTAACAATACATTCTCATTGGGCAAAACGAGTAAACTTCAAATTGATTTTAACTATAATACACCTTCTAAAAGTGGTTTGTACAAAACAGGATATATGTCGAGTTTTGATATTGGATTTAAGCAGGAATTGTTGGGTAAATCAATGCAAATTGCTTTTCTGGCCAATGATATTTTTAATACTTCTTATTTAAAAGATCTTGTTTCGGTTGTAAATGGTGTAAAGCAAGTGTACAGTCAGAATTTCTCGAACCGATTTTTGCGTTTGTCCGTTATTTATAATTTCGGAAATAAAAAGATAAACGTAAAGCAACGTGATTTCGGAAATCAGGAGGAGAAAAACAGAACTGGGAATTAGGTTTATAAGGTGAGATGTGAGATGTAAAAAGTGAAATGTAAGAAGCAGAGAAGAAAGTTTTCTGCTTCCCGGGTTTCCAAACTACAATATAAAGGCCAAAAGAATCCCCAAAACAATCATAGAGACTTTGGCAACATTGAATTTATGTCCTTCGCTGCTTTCGAAAATAATGGTTGAGGAAATGTGAAACAGAATTCCGATAACGATGGCCGTAATCTCTGTATAATATTTGCTTAAAATAGGCAGATATTCAGAGGCAACGGTTCCTAGTGGAGTCATTACTGCAAAGGTAAGCATGAAGGCAAAAATGGCCTTTTTATTCAGGTCGGCATTGATAAAAAAAGTAGTTAAAATTACGGCGATTGGCAAATGATGAATTGCAATTCCAAGTGCCAGACCATGATGATGACTTACGGGAAAACCTTCCAGAAAAGCATGAATACACAAACTAGTAAATAGGAGCCACGGAATCTGAGACATCTTAGCATGTCCGTGAACGTGTCCATGTTCTGCTCCTTTAGAGAAAAATTCAAGTATAATCTGGAATAAAATTCCAACCATGATAAAGATTCCGATATTAGCATTGTGTGTTTCGTAAACTTCCGGCAACAAATGCATTACGGTTAATGACAATAAAAATGAACCGCTAAAAGCAAGCAATAGTTTTAGGTTGGTTTTGCTTTTTGGTTTTAAAAACAAAGCCACCATATAACCTAAAAGTACAGAAAATAAGGGTAGTAGATAATTCATTCTTTATTGTTTAATCGTTGATTTGTTTAATCGTTTAATTGTTTTTTGTTTAGCGATCAAACGGTTAAACAAAAAACAATTAAACGATTCTCCAATTTTATTTAAAAATCATGATTAATCGTTCGCTTTCAGTTTTGTGGAATTTTTTGAGTCTGTAATCTCCAAAAATATCCAACAGGAAAATACCGGCTTCGGCCATTAGTTCTTCAAAATCTTTTAAAGTTAAGGCTTTTACTTTTTCTGTGAAATGGTACTTTTTCCCCTGATCCTCAAAATCTATTTCTTTAAAAATATGTCCGTCTTCAACATATCTTTTGATTTTGAAATCAATCCCGTCTACATTTTTTACTTCTTCCGGTACCAATGTTTCGATAACTTGAGTAACATTCATAAAATCGATAACTGCGAAACCATATTCAGATAAACTTTCTTTAATGGCTTTAAGTGTTGTCAAATTGTCGTCGTCGCTTTCGAAATATCCAAAACTGGTAAATAAATTAAAAATGGCATCAAATTTTTCTTCAAATGGTTCACGCATATCGTGCACCTTAAAATGCAGAGTTTCGTTACTGTTTTTATTGGCTTCGGCGATACTGTTTTCAGACAAATCGGCTCCTAAGACATTAAAGCCTAATTGATTTAAATAGATCGAATGACGCCCTTTTCCGCAAGCTAAATCCAATACTTTTGCTTTTTCCGGAAGATTCAGATAATGGGTCAGATTGTCCATGAAAATTTGAGCTTCGCGATAATTTCGGTCTTTATAAAGGATGTGGTAATAGGGAGTATCAAACCATGAAGTAAACCAATTTTCGGTATTACGTTCCTGATTTGGTGAGGATGAGTTTGCTGCTTCAGACATTTATTCTATTTCAATTAATTCAAAGTCCCGCAAATTTAGTGTATTTTTGCCGAAAAATAACTATTTCGCAACGATACCTCACGAATCATTGCAGAGATGCAGCAGGTGTACAGAGATGCAGATGCAGAGATGAACAGCAGTGCATTTGAAATAATTCAAAAATAAAGATGGAAGAAAATTTTAGAATGATAGCCAAATGTTTTTTTGGTTTTGAAGAAATATTAGAGAATGAATTGCGTGCTCTTGGTGCTCAGGATGTCGAAAAAGGAGTGCGAATGGTAAGCTTTAAAGGCGATAAAGGTTTTATGTACAAAGCTAATTTATCGCTTCGTACAGCGCTTAAAGTTTTAAAACCTATCTATTCGTTCAGAGCCAATAATGAGCAGGCATTGTATAAAGGAATTTCGGGTGTAAATTGGTCAAAACTATTAAATGCCAATCAGACTTTTGTGATTGATGCGACCGTGCATTCGACTTATTTTAACCACTCTGAATTTGTTTCTCAAAAATGTAAAGATGCTATTGTAGATCAGTTTAGAGAAAGAACCGGACAGCGTCCGAGTATCGATAAAGCTTTTCCTGATTTAAGAATCAATGTACATATCGATAAAGATCAGGTTTCGGTTGCACTGGATACTTCAGGGAATTCATTGCATCAGCGTGGTTACAGAACCGCAACGAATATTGCGCCAATCAACGAAGTTTTGGCAGCAGGAGTATTATTATTGTCAGGATGGGAAGGACAAAGTCATTTTTTAGATCCAATGTGTGGTTCGGGAACTTTCTTGGCCGAAGCGGCTATGATTGCCTGTAATATTCCGGCGAATATTAACCGTAAAGAATTTGCATTCGAAAAATGGAAAGACTGGGATAATGATCTCTTCGATCAGATTGTAAACAGTTTGATGAAAAAAACAAAGGAGTTTCATTATACGATAAAAGGTTTTGATAAAGCACCAAGTGCTGTAAATAAAGCCAAAGACAATATCAGAAATGCCAATTTGGAGGATTATGTTACCGTAGAAGAAAATAACTTTTTTGATACAGAAAAAGCTGTAGAAGGAAAATTACACATGGTTTTCAATCCGCCTTACGATGAGCGTTTGGATATTCATATGGAAGAATTCTACAAAAATATAGGAGATACTCTAAAGAAAAGTTATCCGGGAACAAATGCCTGGTTTATTACAGCAAATCTGGAAGCTCTGAAATTTGTAGGTCTAAAACCATCCCGAAAAATTAAACTTTTCAACGCAAGTCTTGAAGCACGTTTAGTAAAGTACGAAATGTACGAGGGGAGCAAGAGAGCGAAATTTCAGGTCTAAGGTTCTAAGTTCCTAAGGCGATAAGAACCGTAGGAACTTAAAAAAGAGAATAACAATAATTTTAAGGTTTAAAAAAAAGGACAAAGGAAGCTACAAAGTATAAACTTAGAACCTTAGCCCCTCAGAACCTTAGCAACTTTAAAAAAAAATGACAAAACTACAAGTAAGAGCTTTTTTATACCAATTAGGATGTTTCGCAATTCTATTTATTTTAGGGAGATTTTTGGTAGCTTCTTATACTGGATTAACCGGATTTTGGATTCCGATGACCGCTTTTATTGTGGCTACATTAATTTCGCCTAAATTTCAGTCGGTAAAAACCAAAGACGGAGAAAAGCTTTTCATGAAATGGATTTTTATAAAAGGCATTAGAGAAATTGGATAATTAATTTGATTTTTATATGAGGATAATTGGACTTATAGGTGGAATTAGCTGGGTTTCTACAGCAGATTATTATAAACTTATAAACGAGAGAATAAATGATAAGCTGGGAGGGCTTAATTTCTCGGAGTGTTTGATCTACTCTTTCAATTATGCTGATATTAAAAAGAATAACGATGCCAATGATTGGGATTCGACTTTTAATATGCTTTTAAAAGGATGTCAGTTTCTTCAACAGGGCGGGGCAGAAGCTATTGTTTTATGTGCTAATACCATGCATTTGATTGCTGAGCGACTTCAAGAAGCGATTGATATACCAATCATTCATATTGCAACTGCAACCGCGGTAGAAATTCAGAAAGAAGCAATTAAAAAAGTGGGTTTACTGGGAACTAAGTTTACCATGGAACTCGATTTTTTTAAAGATAAATTGGCCGAGAACGGAATTGAAACTATTATTCCGAAGAATGATGCCGACCGTGATTTTATGCACGCCACAATTTTTGAAGAGTTGGGAAGAGGCTTGGTAACAGAGGCAACCAAAAGACGGTATCTGGAAATTGCCAATCAATTGATTGAAGAGGGAGCTGAGGGGATTATTTTAGGTTGTACCGAAATTCCTTTAGTGATAAAACCCGAAGATATTTCTGTTCCGGTTTTTGATACCACTTTAATTCATTCGATGGCTGCTGTTGAATTTCAATTATCATAAAATAAAATAAAATAAAAAAATCCAAATTCTAATAGATTACTATTGGAATTTGGATTTTTTTATAATAGAGCTTATTACTTTTTAATGGTCTCTTTTTTTATTAATTCAGGAATGATTGTCTTTTTCTTGTAAAGCGGAATAAAGTAAGAAACGGTATAGTTAAACCCGATTCCGAAACTACCATCGTACGTCCTGTTAAAGCCCGGAATGTAAAGATTATCAAAGCCCGAAGGTTTTTGGTTGGCGGCTAAAAGTTTTAACTGAACTCCAAAGCCTACAAATACATTGTTGAAAACTTTTGCTTTTACTCCCAATGCAACTTCAATCCAGCCTGCTGTAAGGCCATTGTATTTTTCTCCGGAAACAATTGCTGGTTGTTCCCCCCAATACGGATTTGGGTTGTAGATCTTATAGGTATTTAATTGTTGGCTAAAAGTACTGAAGCCGCCTCGCATACCTATTGTAATTAAATTTTCCATGTCCAGCCAGTTTTGGTACAAATTGTAATCAAAACCTCCTTTAATATAAGTTCCGGTTACAGTCGAATTTAATCGGTCATCATCCGTGGTTTTGTCTTCAAAACCAAGTTCAGCAGCCAGGTAGTATTTTTTTGTCAGACGAAAATCACCCGTAACCTCAATACCCTTGTAGTTCTTATCGTATAATCCACGGGTTAATTTGTACAAATCAACTCCTACGCGAAGTCCGTAACGATCCGTTTTGATACTATCCAGTTTGGTTTCCTTAACAGCCGGTTTGGCTGCCTGGGGCTTCGGATTTGTTTTAACGGCTTCTTTCGTTACTGTTGTGGTTGATGTTTCCTGAGAATGACCCAAAAACATTGAAAACAATAAACAAATACTAAAAATATATCTCAACATGTGTCTCATTTTCAAGTTCAACATTAAGCTTTTTTACAAAAATCTGCTTGATCCACAATATGTCATTTCCGGAGTCAGCTAAAGAGAAAGGTTTTAATTGATCAAGTGTAAAGGTGGTTTTAAAGCCGCAAGCTCTCGATACATACACATTTTGATGGGTGTAATAAAAAGTTAAAATGTCTGTATTTTTTGTTGCAGGATTAGTACTTAAAGAGTTGTAAACAAAACGATAAGTTGTAGTATTCTGATCTGTCCTTAAGGGGATTGAAACAGTGTTTGAATTGGTTACATATCTTGCAGGATTCGTCTCGTCTGTTATGCTTTTATTAAAAACAATTCCTTTGTTTTCTCCCTCTGCTCCTCCAATTACCATTAGATCTTTTACATTTTGTTTTAGAGTAGGTTCGGCGTCGCTATAGAATGTAATTACTAATCTTGGAGTAGTAGGGGTATTGGCATCACAAATGTCGTCTTTCTCACAACTGGACAGACCAAAAGTAAAGATTAGTAAAAGAGAGATTATTTTTTTCATTTGTTTTATTATCGAAGTTCTAAAAGTACAACATTTTCGACATGATGCGTTTGTGGAAACATATCAACAGGTCTAACGCGGGTTACCTTGTATTTTTCATCCATTAAAGCCAAATCACGTGCCTGAGTTGCTGAATTACAACTTACATAAACTACTTTTTCAGGAGCAATCTTCAAAATTTGATCAATAACCGCGGCATGCATTCCATCTCTTGGTGGATCTGTGATAATAACATCCGGTTTTCCGTGCTGAGCAATGAAAGCTTCGTTGAAAACAACTTTCATATCACCTACAAAAAACTCACAATTGGTAATATTATTGCGTTCTGCATTGGCTTTCGCATCTAAAATTGCTTCGGGAACACTTTCGACACCGATTACTTTTTTGGCTTTTTTAGAAACAAACTGTGCAATAGTTCCAGTTCCGGTATACAAATCATAAACCGTTTCGTTACCAGTAAGTCCGGCAAAATCACGGGTTATCTTGTATAATTCATAAGCCTGATCTGAATTGGTCTGGTAGAAAGATTTAGCATTGATGCTGAATTTTAAACCTTCCATTTCTTCCAGTATATAATCTCTTCCTTTGTACAATTTAATATCCTGATCGTAAATTGTATCGTTTTGTTTGGAGTTTACCACATATTGCAATGAGGTAATCTGCGGAAACTTTTTGTAAAGATGATCTAAAATCAATTCACGGTTTTTAGGATCGTTTTCAAAAAACTGAATCAAAACCATGATTTCACCAGTAGATGCCGTACGAATCATTACTGTTCTCAGTAAACCGGAATGTTCTCTCGGATTAAAGAAGGCCAGATTATGGTCGTTTGCAAAAGCCCTGATTTCATTTCTGATGGCATTTGAAGGATCTTCCTGTAAATGACATTTTTGAATGTCCAGAATTTTGTCCCACATTTTCGGAATATGAAACCCTAAGGCATTTCGGTTTCCTAAGTCTTCTGTACTTTCAATTTCCTTTTCGGTTAGCCAGCGGCTGTTAGAAAATGAAAATTCCATCTTGTTTCTGTAGAAAAACTGTTTTTCAGAACCTAAGATGTTTTCGAATTCAGGAAGTTCTACTTTCCCGATGCGCTGCAAATGATTTTTTACTTCGTTTTGTTTGTAATACAGCTGTTGACTGTATTTCATATTTTGCCATTTACATCCTCCACAAACCCCAAAATGATCGCAGATTGGCTCAATACGATGTTCTGATAATTCGTGAAATTTTACGGCTTTGCCTTCATAGTAGGCTTTTCTTTTCTTAAAGGTTTGTACGTCTATTACATCGCCAGGAACGACATTCGGAATAAAGATTACTTTTCCGTCAGGAGCTTTTGCTACTGATACTCCTTTTGCTCCTGCATCAAGAACCTGAATTTGATGAAAGACAACTTTGTCTGTATTTTTTCTTCCCATAGCGCAAAAATAAGGGTTTGTAAACTTTTATAAATTTAATTTTTAAAATATTTTATCAAATTCCCTAATTTAGTCGTTTAATCGAGTTTAAAAGTTAACTTTGTTTATAACAATCACCCTGAATACTGCATTTTTAACCTATTAGTATTGTTGTCTTTTATGAAGTTGTATCATAGTCTGTCACAAATTGGCTTTTTGAAGAAAAGTTACGCTTTCAAATTTTTGTTTGTTGCTTTTATCGGTATTCATATTCCCCTGATTGGAATCTTGTTTTATGTATTGTATTATAATCACAGTGTTTCGGCTACTTCTATTTTGATTTTTTCTCTGGTTATGACTTTATTGGCAACATTGCTGACACTGTTGGTTTTAAATCACTTAATTAAGCCTATTTCCATAGCTTCGAAAGCCTTGGACGATTACAGAAATAATAGAAGATTATCTATTTTACCAACAGAATATAGTGATGAGGCGGGTTTGTTATTGTGTAACATTCAGGAATCTATTTATGAATCAGAAAGTTTTATCAATGAAAAACAGGATTTGATCTATATGCTTTCGCATGATTTGAAAAATTTTGCAGGAAATCCGCAGGGGTTGGCAAGGCTGATTATAAGTGAAAATCCATCAGAATCTGTTCGTCAGTTAGCAGAATTGATTTGTGAATCGACTAATCTGCAATTTAGATACATTGAAAACTTCATTAAACTATTGCAGGAACAGGATAGGGTAGTGAAAGGGAATTTAGAAATGAGAATGATTTCATTTCCTAATATTTTGCCTTTTATCAACGAACAGGTAGAGCAACGTTTGATCGATAAGAACATTAAATTAAGTTTGAACTTGGAGATGGTTGAGGCAAAGTTAAGAATTGATGAAGGCTTGCTGGTTCAGGTTTTGGTGAATTTGATTAGCAATGCTGTTAAATTTTCTTATTTTGACAGTGAAGTTAAAGTTCGAATTTATACAGAAGATGGAAGATTTATTGTAACGGTTACAGACAACGGAATTGGTTTTGATAAAACTCAGATTGATGAACTCTTTAAGAAATTTACAAAAATGAGTCGACTGGGCACTGCTAACGAATCTTCGACAGGAATTGGTTTGTATCTGTGTAAAAAAATAATTGAGAAGAACAAAGGAAAGCTTACGGCTTCCAGTGATGGAAAAAATAAAGGAGCTGAATTTAGAATCGAGTTTGAATTGTAGTTTTCCTAATTTAGAAGTTTGTAAAATTTTGAATTGCTGAGATTCAAAAGACTTTAAAATCTCAGCAATCCAGATTTTTAGTCAAATAAATCAGAAGATAAATAACGATCACCGCGATCACAAATTACGGCAACAATAACTCCTGATTCCAGTTGTTCGGCAATTTTTAATGCTACAGCTACAGATCCTCCGCTACTCATACCGGCAAAAACACCTTCTTCAAGAGCAAGTCTTTTAGTCATTTCTCTGGCTTCAGTTTCACTAACATCAACAACGGTATCTACTTTTGCGGCGTCGAAAATTTTCGGTAAATATTCCTGAGGCCATTTTCGAATTCCCGGGATCTGGGATCCTTCGCTGGGCTGGGCGCCGATGATTTGAATGTTTTTGTTTTTTTCTTTTAAGTAAGTCGAAGTTCCTATGATAGTTCCTGTGGTTCCCATAGCCGAAACAAAATGGGTTACCGTTCCGTCAGTATCATTCCAGATTTCAGGACCGGTGGTTTTGTAATGCGCTTTCCAGTTGTCGTCATTTGCAAACTGATTTAGCATCAAATAACCGCCTTCGGCAACTTTTTTGTCGGCGTAGTCCCTTGAGCCGATAATTCCTTCGCTAGCGGGCGTTAAAATAACTGTAGCGCCATAAGCGCGCATGGTTTGGGTTCGTTCTTTTGTAGAATCTTCAGGCAGCACCAATTCAATTTCGATTTGAAACAATTGTGCGATCATGGCCAGAGCAATTCCAGTATTTCCGCTGGTGGCCTCAATTAGCTTGTCGCCTTTTTTAATATCGCCTCTTTCGACAGCGGATGCAATCATGTTATATGCTGCTCTGTCTTTTACACTACCTCCGGGATTATTTCCTTCAAGTTTCAGTAAAAGTTTTACGTTTTTATTTTTAACCAAATTGACAGTTTCCATCAAAGGAGTGTTTCCAATTAGGTTTAGCAATTTCTGTGGACTCATTTTTATTTTTTTTCTTTTATTTTGACTTCAGTTGTAGTGGTATTTAAAACGATCGAATCTTCAGGAATCGACTTGGTAATCCATGCATTTCCACCTACAATGCTGTTTTTTCCAATTATAGTTTCACCTCCTAGAATAGTAGCATTGGCATAAATACATACATTTGCTTCTACAGTGGGGTGTCTTTTGGCGTTTTTCATTTCCTTGCTTACGCTCAAGGCCCCTAAAGTAACGCCCTGATAAATTTTTACATGTTTTTTAATCACGGTAGTTTCACCAATTACAATTCCGGTAGCGTGATCGATAAAAAAGGGAGAGGCAATATCGGCTCCGGCATGAATGTCGGTTCCGGTAATTCGATGTGCGTACTCGCTCATTAATCGCGAAAAAAGCAATAAGTCCAAAAGATACAATTCATGACTTAAACGGTAAATGGCAATGGCGTAGAATCCGGGATACCCCAGGTATACTTCGTCAATACTATTAGATGCAGGGTCATTTTCAAGGATGTATTCTGCATCGTGATTTAGCTTTTCTAAAACCCCTGGTAATTTCTCCAGAAAACGATCCCAAATGGATTCACAGAGATTTTCAGATTTTTTACACGCCAGAACAGCGATTTCCTTAAAACGAATTTCCAATTCTTTGATGCTTTCATCTAAAGCTGCATTTGAATCAAAAAGGGTATAAAATAGCTTTTCAGTAAAATCTTCTGTTTTGGTTTTGATGCCGTAATTTATGTTTGAATGACTTTTTAAAGCTTTTATGTTTTGTATGATAATGTCTTTTGTCACAGTGGTGAAATTGAATGGATAATAAGAAAGGCTAAAAGTAAGGTGTTTTTTGTAAATAAAGGCAGGAATTCTTTAAAGAAATTTTCTTTTGAGTACTGTATTTGTGATAAATAATAGAAATGCAAATGGTTGTGTTTTATGTAATTCTTAAGGAGTTAAATGTGTAAATTAGCGTGTAAAAAATATAAAAATGAAAAACAATTCGACTTTTAAAAGCGCTATTTCTGATATTTCCTTTCCTGAAACTGATAAAATTTACGGAAAATCGATACACGACCCCATATTAGGATTGATTATTAAAGATCATCCTTCTTTTAGTGACGAGGATTGTATTGCCGTAAAAGAATTGAATGAATACCGTCAGAGGTATATTTCAAACTATTTGTCAACCGAAATTGGTGCGCTTTCGGATCTTGAAAAAAATGTTATTTCTTCGCTGAAAGAAGATAAATCAATTGTTAGTACAGTTGAAGATGAAACAGAAACCAGGAATTATGGGCAAAGAGTCGCCGATCAGGTGGCAGATTTTGGTGGGAGCTGGACGTTTATAATTTCGTTTTTGTTTTTCATTGTGGTTTGGATTGGTGCGAATGTTTACATTTTGGTGAACAAAGGCTTTGATCCGTATCCGTTTATTTTGTTGAATTTGATTTTGTCGTGTATTGCTGCATTGCAGGCTCCGGTCATTATGATGAGTCAGAATCGTCAGGAAGAGAAGGATCGAAATCGTGCTAAAAAAGATTATATGATCAATCTAAAATCGGAACTGGAGATTAGAATGATTCATGATAAAATAGATCATTTGATTATGCATCAGCAACAGGAGTTGATCGAAATTCAAAAAGTTCAAATCGAAATGATGAACGATATCTTGAATCAGATTAAAAAATAAGTCTTACAAAAAATAGTAAACATTGAAGCGATTCAAAATTAAGAAGAGATGAGTTTTTATGTATAAAAGAACGGAGTGTTTTGAATAATTGAATCTGTTTTTTTGACAAAAGGCAGCTTCAGTTTTTGAAAATAAAAGAGGAGTATGATGAATGAAATGCACTTTGGCTACTGGTGAAAATCAGTGAAAAAAAAGTAAGAATAAAGTAGCTTTTAAATTTCTTAAAATGTACTTGTAAATAGGGTATATTTTAGAGACCTGAGAGTACGTTTGTTTTTCTGAATTTTGAGGCTTGTTTTTTTTGTGAGAACAAAAAAAATAATGGAGGTAGTTTTGGGAGGAGGGAATTGCTATTTTAAAGTTTCATACTTTTGGATCTTTAATACTTATAATAAATGAAAGCGTTTAAAATTTTAATAATGATTCTTGCCATTTCGGTTGCGTTATACGAGCAGGTATCAGCAGAAAAAAACATTTACATTATGGTAATTGCGATAGCAGTTTTCATGTATGGAATGATGCAGTTGAGTGCAAAAACACCGAGTAAAAATCAAGATAAAGAAGAGAAGGATGTTGACTAAAGGAGATAAGGTTTCAGTCTTAGACGAAGCCATAAATGGAACAGTTGTTTCAGTGAAAAACAACGAGGTTTTGATTGAAACAGAAGATGGTTTTATGATGACATTTTTTGTCAACGAACTGCTTAAAGTACAGGATTCCAGTAATTTAATGAATTCTATTAAAAGAATTGATTTAGAAGAGATTTCAAAGGAAAAAACAGAGCCGAAACCAAGGAGTTTTGTGAAAGAAAAGAAAGATAAACGCGAAATTTCGGCTCCTGAATTTGATTTGCATATCGAAAAACTGGTGCCAAACAAACGCGGAATGTCTAACTATGATATTCTCACCTTACAGACGGAAACGGCAAAAAGACATATTGAGTTTGCGATCAGAAACCGCATTCCGAAAATCGTTTTTATTCATGGTGTCGGCGAAGGAATTTTAAAGGCCGAACTTGACTTTTTATTGGGGCGTTACGACGGAATCGATTTTCAGGATGCCAATTATCAAAAATATGGCTTAGGAGCCACCGAAGTTTATTTTAGACAAAATCAGAAATAACAGCTTATTTCGATATAGGAATATTGAATTTAAAGCATAAAAAAAAACGTCCGTTTTTCTTTCTGAATTCGTTATGGAATCAGTTTAGAAAACGGACGTTTTTTTGTAAGATTTTTTAAGCCAGTATTTGTCGTTTGAAAATAGTTTTATGGTGTGGTTGAAATTTCAAGAACCCCAAAAGTGTATTCGTTTGGCAGCTTGAAACTACTGTTTCCTCTCTCGAATTTTACGCCTTTAAGAACAATAGTATGAAAGTAAGCGGTTCCAACAAGTTTTGTGGTGACTTCGATAGTTCCATTTACATTTTGTACACTGTTTCCTGCTATCCACGTTTCTTTCACAGTTGGAGTAGAAGGTAGGGGACTAGTACAAAAGTAGCCTGGAGGTAAAGAGCCGTCAATACCAAAAGTACGTATTAAAACTTTATTGGTTGTAGTGCTTATTAAACCAATTCTTGGTTGGGTTGTGACCTCATTTTTAAGTAGCAGAGGATCTATGTTGTCGATTGTTAAAGCAGTTGATGCTGTTTGGTTATATACTAGGGTTTTGTTACCCGGGCATTGTTTTAAGGGGCCCGTAAAAAGTGTACTTGGCGAATTGTAAGAGGTCTTAAAAAGTCCAAATGGATATTCGGCCTCTACCTGCGGTCCTGAAGGTTTTAGAAAAGTAATGTTCTGGAAAACAAGGTTGTGATTGTAGCCTGTAATTGTAGAGCTCCCGTCGGCGTTATCCGTTACAGCTGCCGTAGTGATATCCACGATTTTTCCGGCTGTGGCTTGCCATTCCTCAGTTACGCCTGGTGTTGTTGGGGGGATCGCGCCACAGATATTTGCAGTACCAACCAGACCATTATAGGCTCTGTATACCACACGGGTTGTGGTGTTGTTGATATCGTAATATAAGGGTTTGCCTGCTAATGTTGCATCATTTAAAAGAGTGTTATCAGGAAACTGAATCATTAATGATTCTTGTTTTTTAAGTTTGTATATAAGACCGTTTGTTTTTTCATTACAGGTCTGAGCCGTAATAGTAGGGTCACTAAAATCAATTGTGTCTACCGTTAAATCGCCATCATCGCAGCCGTTTAATAAAAGCGCAAAGAAGAGAAGGCTTGCATATTTTTTCATCGTAATTTTATTTGAGGTCAAAAATAGTGAAAAATTTGTCAAATGATATTCAACATTTGACAATTGATATTTCATAACTTTGCGGCAATGAAAAAAGTATATCTTGATAACGCCTCTACAACCGCTATGCGTCCTGAAGTAATTCAGGAAATGACAAAAGTGATGACAGAAGATTTTGGTAATCCGTCTTCTACACACAGTTTTGGAAGAAATGGAAAAACTATTTTGGAACTCTCCAGAAAAAGCATTGCCAAGCACTTAAATTGTACCGCACAGGAGATTATTTTTACTTCAGGAGGTACTGAAGCCGATAATTGGATTCTTCGTTCTGCTGTTGAAGATCTTAAAGCGGAGCGTATTATTACAACCAGAATCGAACATCATGCAGTGCTGCATACCGCAATGGTTTTAGAATCGGAGTATAAGGTTCAGGTCGATTATGTGAATATAAACCCTGATGGAAGTATCGATTTAACACATTTGTCAAATTTATTAGCCGAAGACAAAAAGACAATTGTTAGTTTGATGCATGTAAACAATGAAACCGGAGCTGTTTTAGATCTGGAAAGAGTTGGTGTAATCTGTAAGCAATACAATGCTTTGTTTCATTCGGATACCATTCAGTCTGTTGGAAAAACGGAGATCGATTTGCAAAAAATCCCTGTTGATTTTATTGTGGCAAGCGCGCATAAATTCCACGGTCCAAAAGGGGTGGGTTTTGCTTTTGTTCGAAAAAATTCCGGATTACAGCCTTTAATTTTTGGAGGAGAACAGGAGAAAGGACTTCGTGCCGGTACAGAAGCTGTGCATCAGATTGCCGGAATGGCTAAGGCATTATCACTTTCGTACGAGAATTTAGATCAGGAGAGAAATTATATTACCGATTTAAAAATGTATTTGATTGATCAGCTCGAAATTTATTTTCCAGGCTTTAGGATCAATGGTAAAAAAGAGGATTTTTATAACATTATCAATATTATTTTGCCTTTTTCAGCCGACAAAACTTCAATGTTGTTGTTTAGTCTGGATATGAAAGGAATAGCAGTTTCAAGAGGTAGTGCTTGCCAGTCCGGTAGTGTAAAGCCCTCCCATGTTTTAAAAGAAATGCTTTCGGAGACGGATTTAAAGTTACCAAATCTCCGAATTTCATTTAGTCATTTCAATACCAAAGAAGATATTGATTGGTTGATTGAGAGTTTAAAAGGTGTTTAAAAGGTGTTTAAAAGGTGTTTAAAAGGTGTTTAAAAGGTGCTAAGGTTCTGAGGTTTTATAGTTGCAGAGGTACAAAGGTACAAAGGGTTGTATTACGATTGTTGTAATCTGTAACTTGAAACTATTTACTCACGAGTCGCTATTTTTTTTGCATTTAGCAAATCTACAATCTAAAATCTACAATCTAAAATTACTTGCGTATCACTTTTACCTGCGAATCATTCGTTAGTTTTATAATGGTTGAAGGTTTTCCGGCAACTCTGTCGTGATAGAGATTTACTACATAATCAACACCATTTACAATCTCGGGACTGATGTCTTTAAAGGCAATTGGAGTGGGTTGTCCTGAAATATTAGCCGAAGTAGAAACGAGCGGCTTCTTCATTCGTTCTAAAAGTTTGAAACAGAACGGCTCTTTTACCAGACGGATTCCAAGCGAATTATCTGCAGCGATAATGTTTGGAGCAACATTTCGGGGTTCATCTAATATTAAGGTAGTAGGTTTTTCGGATAAATCTAAAAGTTGCCAGGCTACTTCGGGGATGTTTTTAAATACATTGTACATCATTTTTTCCCCGTTCATCAATACAATCATACTTTGTGTTTCAGCACGTTGTTTGAGTTTGTATATTTTGGCAACAGCCTCTGGATTTGTTGCGTCGCAGCCAATTCCCCACACCGTATCGGTAGGGTAGAGAATGATTCCGCCTTCTTTTATGACTTCGTACGCTTTGATTATTTCTTCGTTCATATTACAAGTCAATTATTTTGTATGATGGGACTCCTTTGATTTTGAAGTTATGATGATACATGTAAAGATTAATTAGTCTTTCTGATATAAAACCAAAAATTCGTGCCTGATAAGCATCTTCCGGAATTGTAATTCGGGATTCTAGTTCAAACAGAATGGAAAAAAGCCAGGTGTAGTATGCATCAAATTTTTCTTTTGAACTAACCATCATATTTCCCATATGAAACAGAGTTCCTTCATCGAGAAACTGAGTAATACTGTTTTTGTATTCCGGGTATTTTTCCAGAATGATCTGTTTGGTTAAATCCCAGTCCTCTTTTCTGTGTTCCTCACAGTAGTTGTCGGTCAAGGATCCTTTTTTGAACTTATAAGGACGGCATAGAATTACGTCGTACTCTGAAAGAAGAGAAGCTATTTTTTTCTCCAGTTTTTCAGAAGCTACGTTGTATAGTTTAGTGTTTTTGAAATCTTCGTTTTTGATTTTTTTCTGTGCCGAAGGTTTTAGATTGTACCAGTCGTTGTAAAAGTTAAGGTATCTTCTGTAATGACAAATCCCTACATAGTCTGCTTCTTTTTCATTTTTCCAAATCCAGTAAGCAGCTGTCAATTCACAATAGTTGCTGTTTTTGTTTCCGATATTGTCCTGAGTATTGTCTCTTAAGATAGTATCAGTGATTGATGGATTTGTTCCCACCTGAATCGGAACCAGAATATCATTGGATAATACAGGGTTTTCTTTATGAGTTACAATGAAAATCTTAATCATTATTCAGTTCTGTTTTAGATCTTTTTAAAGCTATGGCAATTATCTGATGCATGTCGTAATATCTGTATTCTGATAATCTCCCTCCAAATATTACATTCTTTTCTTCTAAAGACAGTTTTTTGTACTCTTCAAACAAGGCTTGATTTTTGGCATCGTTTATAGGATAAAATGCTTCATTAGACGGGTTCCATTCGCATGGGTATTCTTTTGTAATAACAGTTTTGCTTTGTTTGCCAAATTCAAAATGTTTGTGCTCAATTATTCGGGTAAAAGGATAGCTGGCATCGTTGTAATTAACAACAGCATTTCCTTGAAAATTATCAGTATCAAGAACTTCGTTGTCAAATTGTAGAGATCTGTATTCCAGAACCCCTAATTTGTAATCGAAATACTCGTCAATCTTTCCGGAATACACAATTTTATCGGCAAGTCCGTCAAATTTCGTTCGGTCTGAAAAGTAATTGGTATTGGTTATCACTTCAATTCCGTCTAATAATTTGTCAATTAATTTATTGTAACCGCCAATAGGGATTCCCTGATAGGTATCGTTAAAATAATTGTTGTCAAAAGTGAATCGAACCGGAAGTCTTTTTATGATAAAAGCTGGTAATTCAGTGGCTTTTCTTCCCCACTGTTTTTCGGTGTACTCCTTTATAAAATTATCATAAATATCTTTTCCGACAAGGCTTAGTGCTTGTTCTTCCAGATTTTGTGGATTTTTTACTCCATAAGTCGCTACTTGTTCATCAATTTTGGCTTTGGCTTCCTGAGGAGTTTTGGTACCCCAAAGCTGATAAAAAGTATTCATATTAAAAGGTAAATTGTACATCTTACCTTTAGAAAGTGACATTGGGGAATTGGTAAAGTTGTTGAATTCAACAAATTGGTTCACATAATCCCATATTGCTTTATCGTTGGTGTGAAATATATGTGCACCATATTTATGAACATTAATTCCTTCGATATTTTCGCAATATACATTTCCTCCTATATGGTCTCTTTTGTCAATTACCAGACATTTTTTTCCTGCTTTTTTTGCTTCATGAGCGAACACACTACCATAGAGTCCTGATCCAATTATTAAATAGTCATATTGCTTTTTCATGATGCAAAAGTAGAGATTAATTAGTAAATTGCAACAAATTACAAAAGTAAAAATGGCAGGAAAAATACAAGTAGGATATTTGGTTTCGTATGATTATGAGTTGTTAAAAACATCACTTCCAACAGTGTATAACGATGCAGATGCAGTTTTTGTCGCCATTGATAAAAATAGAAATACCTGGAATGGCGGAAGTTTTACGATCGAAGATTCTTTTTTTGATTGGATTAAGAATTTTGACGTTGATAAGAAGGTGGTGATTTATGAAGATGATTTTTATGTTCCAGCCTTAACTACAATGGAATGTGAAATTAGAGAACGAAAAATGCTCGCCGAAAAAATGGGAATTGGAAATTGGATTGTCCAGGTAGATTGCGATGAATATTTTGTTGACTTTAAAAAGTTTGTTTCTGATCTAAGACGATATGATTCTTATTTAATTAATCCGGAAAAACACCCGATACAGATTTGTGCTTTTTGGGTGATGCTTTATAAGTATACCGATAAAGGGATTTTATATGTAGATAAACCACTAAAGGCTATTTTTGCTACAAACTATCCTAATTACAAAAGCGGACGAAGAATTAAGGAGCGTCAGATTTATACCAACAACATTGTTCTGCATGAATCGTTGTCAAGAACCGAAGCAGACTTACGTTTTAAGCTTGACAATTGGGGGCATAATGTAGATGTAGACAAAGGTTTTTTGGATAAATGGCTTGTTGTGAATGAAAATAATTATAAAGATTATAAGGATTTTTACTATTTGCAGCCTAAAAGATGGAAGAAATTGGGATTCTTTTCAACTAAAAGTATTCCTCAGATAAAGGAGATTATTGAAAAAGAAAAAAGGCTGAACGTACCTAATTTTAAGCTTTATTTTAAAAATTTCGGTCAGTGGCTGAAATACGCGCTAAAGAAGAAAAAGGGATAAGTAACTTTTTGCTCTTAATAGAATTTAAGGATGGAAATATTCTCTGGTTTTTACTTTTAGAAGGAGGTTTAGAAACGATTAAAATTTTTCTACTGTCGATTTTAGCAGCAAATTTAATCTTAGAATAATTGAATTTTGTTAATTATAAGGTTATTTTTGCATCCTTACGTTTAGTACTTAGAACTGTGGAAAACAAGCTGTTTTTTGGCTGTTTAGGCAGGAGTAAAACCTCTTGGAAACAGGTAATAATTAATATCAAAGTTATATTTAATGATCTCAAAATTTAAATTTTCAACAGCAGTAAAAAGCTCCAGAGATATATTGTCTTTTATTAAAAACTTTAAGACTTCAGGCGAGTTGTTTGGAAATGGAGATCGCAATGTTATTAAATTGTTTGATCTTGAAGGAAAAACAATCAACATTAAATCATTCAAAATTCCGAATTTAATTAATAAAATAGCCTATCGCTATTTTAGAAAATCAAAGGCAAGACGTTCGTATGAATATGCTACAATTTTATTAGAAAAAGGTATTGGGACTCCTCAGCCAATGGCATTTTTGGAGAACTTTAATCTTGTAGGTTTAAGAGACAGTTATTATGCGAGTGAACATCTGGTAACTGATTTAACGTACAGAGAACTTGTGGAAATTCCGGATTATCCGGATCATGATAACATTCTGAGACAATTTACTCGATTTAGTTTTGATCTTCATGAAAAAGGTATTGAGTTCTTAGATCATTCACCCGGAAATACTTTGATTAAAAAGAAACAGGATTGTAATTATGAATTCTTTTTGGTTGATTTGAACCGAATGGAATTTCACGAGTCGATGACTTTTGAAATGCGAATGAAAAACTTATGCCGTTTGACCCCTGTAAAAGAAATGGTAGCGGTTATGAGTAACGAGTATGCTAAGTTTTATAAAGAATCAGAGCAAAAAACATTTGATACTTTATGGAAATACACAGCTGATTTTCAGGAGCAGTTTTACAGGAAAAAGCGTTTGAAAAAGAAACTTAAATTCTGGAAGAAGTAATTCGATTAAGCTCCTTGTATCGAACAAAGACACTGTAAGCGTTTAAATAACATATCGTGATTCCTCTGGCTCCGTCTAAAAAGCCCAAACGAATTAGAAACTGATATAAAAAAGTATAAACAGGATGGAAAATCATCAGTAAAAGAGATGGTTTCTGTCCTTTTTTTTGTTTTTCATTGGCCTTTAAAACGCCGTAACTGTACATTTTTGCTTTGTAATCAGTATAAGAGGTATAAGAGAAATGAATGATTTTGTTTTTTAAAGTCGAAATCTCTCCTTTTACAATCAGTTTTTCATGCACCAATCTGTCCTGATTGTATCGACAGTTTGTTTTGTTGAAAAGTCTGAAAATCTTATCGGTTTGCCAGCCACTAAAATGCAGTTTTCTGTTTTTGAACATAAAAGTTCGGTAAATGAAATAGGCACTTGCAGTATCTTTTTGATTGATGGTGGCTGTGATTTCCAGTTTTAGTTCCGGAGTTAACCTTTCATCGGCATCGATGAATAAGATCCAGGAGTTTTTTGCCTGATCAATCGCAAAATTGCGTTGAGAGGTATAGTTGATGAATTGATTCTGGATTACCTGTACGTTTTTAAAAGACTCAATTATACTAAGGGTACGATCAGTACTGTAAGAATCGACCACAATGATTTCATCGGCAAAATCGATGTCTTCCAGCAGTGATTTTATGTGCTGTTCTTCGTTAAGCGTAATGATCAAAACGGATAACTTTTGCCTTTCAGTAGTATTCATCAGATCTAATTCTTGTACTCCTGAAAATAAGTAGCTAACTTTTCAAGCATTAAAGCTAGGGGATACTCATCGTAGTATTGAAAAGTATGGTCTTTTATATATTGTTCGGTATGCTGCTTGTATATTTCCGGTTTTAAATCTTTCAGGTGGATGGAGAAATTTTTGGCTTCATTTTCAAATATTTGCCAGGTTTCTTTTCTAACAGATGGTGTGAAGATAGAGAATGTTGGAATGTCAAGGGCCTTGGCCATGTTTACAGCTCCGCCTTCATTTCCGATCAACATTTCGCATTGCGAAAGTAAAGCTAGAAAAGGTCTTAATTCTGTGCAGTACAAGTCAAAAACGATGTGTTTTTTGGTTTCGGTACTGCAATAGTTGTATACTTCCAGAGCCTGTTCTTTTTGATCCGGAATATAATTGAAAATAATAGTAGCATTGGTTTTGGCAACAGTGAAATCGATTATTTTAGCCATCCCCTCTAAAGGATAGGTTTTGTAAACTTCACTTCCTAAAATTCCAAACATAATTAATGGTTTTTCGCTGTCAACCTGATAACTTTTGAGAAGGTTTTTGGCATCATTAATTTCAGATTCTTTCAGGAATATTTTTGGTTTTACATTTGTAATCTTTTCAGAAATAAACGGTTTTAAAAGCATTAAACGGTTTTCAATAGCCAATCCATGTTCGGATTCTACGGCATCTAAACGCTCGTAGGTGTAGTTGTAGAATGCTTTAGTGTACCATTTGCGATAAGAAACTTTGTATTTTGCTCCTGAAAACAGCGTAATTAAATTTGTTTCCAACTTAGAGTAAACGTCTATAACGGCATCGTATTTATTGCGTCGGATTTGAAAAATAAATTTAAATAGAGAAGGAGTTGATTTTCTAACCTTGTTGGATAAAGGAATAACATTATCAATATTCTTGTTCTCTTTTAGTACATCGACAGAATTTGGGTAACACATATAATCGATAATCGAATCCGGGTATTTGGTTTTTAGATTATTACAGATTATGGTGCTCGTTAATACATCTCCAATTCTTTTTTGCTGAATGACTAATATTCTCATTTATATAAAATTCAATTTGTGGGCTAAATTAGTAATAATTTTATAAAGTGTGCAAGGACACGATTAAGATAAGGTAACTAAAATAAAAAGCCGTATTTTTGTAAAAAAATAAATTCCCCCAACAAAATGCAAATTAGCGGTCTTATTATTACTTTCAATGAAGAAAAAAACATTGGTAAATGCATTGATGCTTTACTTAGGGTTTGTGACGAAGTGATCATAGTCGATTCATTTAGCAAGGATCGTACTGTTGAAATTGCTAAAGAAAAAGGTGCAGTAGTTATTGAACAGGCTTTTTTAGGTGATGGTCCGCAACGTACACATGGTCTGCCTTATTGCAAAAATGATTGGATTTTAAATCTTGATGCAGATGAATTTCTGGATAAAGATGCTGAAAAATTTATATTAGATAAAAAATATCTCGAAGGAAATTATGATGCTTTTAGTTTTAGAGTAAAAAACTTTCTCGCGGATAAACTTATCGATTTCTCAGGATGGTATCCGGATCAAAAAGTACGTTTCTTTAATAAACAAACGGCCCATCCTTCTGATTCAAAAGTGCATCAGAAAATAATAACTCAAAATGAGAAAAAAGTAGCGGTACACATCTTGCATTACGGCTGGGACTCTTTAGATCAGATTATAGCAAAGAAAAATCAATATTCCGGTTGGCATGCACAACAATTGTTTGATCAGGGAAAAAGAATAACCGCTATTAAGCCCGTTACTAACGGAGCAGTTGCGTTTATCAGATGCTACTTTTTTAAGAAAGGTATATTTAATGGTATAGACGGATTGTCAATAGCAATGATTCAGAGTTTCTTTTCATATATGAAGTATGCCAAGCTTTTAAAACTTCAAAAGAGGCTAAAATAAAATTTGATAAAAACGGAGGTGCTAATCTCATTTACAGTACGGGTTTAATATACAAACCTGGTGCTTCAAGCTATGTTATTACTTGTTTTTTTGATTACGACAGGTGCCGGATGTATTTTCTGCAAGGTGTTTGTTGCTTAATTTTGGTTCAGTAATCATTGTTTTTGTAGTCTTTTTCTTTTATTTGTAGATAAATTGAGCTGATTTTATTTAACATTAATAAGGTTTTTTGTTTCATTTATTTTTTTTACTTAAAAATGTTTTTTTTGTGAAAAATAATACTATTAATGATAGCTTTGCTAAAAAAAATAGAGAATGTCAAAGTTGCCAATTTTAATGTATCATAACGTTGTTGAAGATGAAGCGAAGTCTTTAAATCTAAGTGTTTCTGTAGCAAAGTTAGAAGCACAGTTTAAATTTTTACGTGACAATAATTACACCACATTTCATTTTAAGGATTTAGAAAATTTAAAAGAACTTCCTTCAAAAAGCATTATAATCACTTTTGATGATGTTACCGAGTGCCAGTTGCTGTATGCGGTGCCTTTACTTGAAAAATACCAATTAAAAGCCTCTTTTTTTATACCATTTTCTTACGTTGGTAATTTTGATTATTGGATCGAAGGAAAAGAAAAAATTATGAGTGTCGAACAGCTAAAAGGATTAAATCCTGATTGTATTGAGCTGGGATATCACTCTTTTGAACATAAAAGATACAGTTCGTTGTCTAAAGAAGAGTTAGAAGCTGATTTTGAGAAGTCTAATGCGTTTATTTTGGACAATCAATTAGATATAAAACCTGTTCTGGCATATCCTTTTGGAAATTATGCCAAGAAACATCCTGAGTTTGCTGTTTTTGAAAATATGATGCGTGATAACGGTATAAAATACGGTTTGAGAATAGGCAACAGAGTAAATAATTTTCCCTTTAAAAATAACTATTTGGTAAAGAGAATAGACATAAAAGGCGAAGATAGTTTGTTTAGATTTAAATTAAAATTGAAAATAGGTAAGCTTAAATTATTTTAAAAAATGCTATGGAAATTAGTGGATTAGTAATAACGTATAATGAAGAAAAAAACATTGGTAAATGTATAGATGCGCTGTTCAGGGTTTGTAACGAAGTAATTGTTGTAGATTCGTTAAGTACAGATAATACAGTAAAAATTGCCGAAGAAAAAGGAGCTAAGGTTGTTTTACAGAGTTTTTTAGGAGACGGACCTCAGAGAATTCATGGCTTGCCATATTGTAAAAATGACTGGATTTTAAATTTAGATGCCGATGAGATTTTGGCTGAAGATGCAGAAAAATTTATATTATCAGGCCAATATGAAAAACAAAATTTTGATGTGTATGCCTTCTCTCTGTATAATTATATGGGCTGTAAGCTCATTAATTTCGCAGGTTGGTACCCTGACAAAACTTCACGATTTTTTAACAAACAAACCGCTTCTCCTTCAAAAGATAGTGTACATCAAAAAGTTTGTGGTACTAATAAGACCCACTTAAAAGTTCATATACACCATTATGCCTGGGACTGTTTTGGACAATTTATCAGTAAGAAAAATTTATATTCAACCTGGCATGCCCAACAGCTTTACGATCAGAATAAAAGGGTAAGCAGTTTTAAACCTATATTAAACGGGACAGTTTCTTTTGTTAGGTGTTATTTTTTTAAAAAAGGCTTTTTACATGGATTAGACGGTTTCACATTTTCAATGACTCAGGCTTTCTTCTCCTATATGAAATATGCTAAGCTTTTGAAGCTTCAAAAACAGAATAAGTAAAAAAAAAGTATAGAAAAAAATAAAGCGGAATGAGTAATCATTCCGCTTTATTTTTTATTAGAGATTATATGTTAAACGGCAACATCGTATTCGCGAAGCGCATTGTTCAATGAAGTTTTCAAATCTGTTGATGGTTTACGAGTACCGATAATCAAGGCACATGGAACCTGAAACTCACCGGCAGCGAATTTTTTAGTATAGCTTCCAGGAATCACAACCGAACGGGCAGGAACAAAACCTTTCATTTCAACAGGTTCGTCACCAGTCACATCGATAATTTTTGTTGAAGCGGTCAAGCAAACATTAGCACCAAGAACAGCTTCTTTACCAACGTGAACACCTTCAACTACAATACAACGAGAACCAATAAAGGCACCATCTTCAATAATAACCGGAGCAGCCTGAAGCGGCTCTAAAACACCACCGATACCTACGCCTCCACTTAAGTGAACGTTTTTACCAATTTGTGCACAGCTTCCTACGGTTGCCCAAGTATCAACCATTGTACCTTCGTCAACATAAGCACCGATATTTACATAACTTGGCATCAAAATTACACCGCTCGAGATATAAGCTCCGTAACGCGCTACAGCATTAGGTACTACACGAATTCCTTTTTCAGCATAACCTTTTTTTAGCAACATTTTATCGTGATACTCGAAAATACCTGATTCCCATGTTTCCATTTTTTGAATTGGAAAATACATTACTACCGCTTTCTTAACCCATTCGTTTACCTGCCACTTGTCACCAACCGGTTCGGCGCAACGTAATTTTCCTGCGTCAATCAATTCAATAACGGCTCTGATAGCGTCAGTTGTAGTTGTTTCTTGTAATAAAGCTCTGTTCTCCCAAGCTTGTTCTATTATAGTCTGTAAAGAATTCATATGTTATAATTTTTGGCAAAGATAAGGTATTTAAAGAAAAGCAGAAAAGTAAAGCCTTTGTAAAATGTTACAGGTGTAACTTTTTGTTTGTATTTTGATAAATTAAATAAGCCTTCGTAAAATTGTAAGAATGTTGTTGATTTATAAGCGTCTTTTTTAAATAGAAAAACATGATAAATATCAGATTTTTGGTTTTTACTTCTCTTTAATTTCGCGGTATAATTCCTGAAAGATTGAGGGAAATTGTAAAATACCATTCCAAAACAAAATTATTTAATTAGTAAGAAATGAATCAAGAGAATCAACTTCAAAACCGAATAACAGTTATTGATAAAGAAGTCACGTGGGATAAAACGCAAGTGATTATGAGTAAAACAAATGCTTTTGGTATTATTGAATATGCCAACGAAGTATTTGTAGATGTATGTGGTTATGAAGATTATGAATTGATGGGCCAGCCACATAATATAATACGTCATCCAGATATGCCAAGAGTTATCTTTAAAGTGCTTTGGGAGAATCTTAAAAGCGGAAAAAATTTCCATGCTATTGTTAAAAATTTAGCAAAATCAGGACGTTATTATTGGGTAATTACTGATTTTGAAATTGCAAAAGATGAGAACGGGGTTATTGTTAATTATTTTGGAAGACGACAAGCAGTTCCTCAGGAAGTTATCGCGTTACATATCGAGCCATTGTATAAAAAACTGCTTCAAATTGAGGCGGCAAGCGGGATGGAGTTTAGTGAAAAGTATCTTATTGGATTTCTTGAAGAAAAGAAAAGAACTTATGTTGAATACATAAAAGAACTAATATATGAACATGAGAAATCTCAAGCGAAGTTTGCTCATTATGAAGTACAGGAAAATGATGAAGAGGAGGAAAGAGGTTTTTTTAGAAGATTGTTCAATAGATAGAATTGATTTTTTTTAGGTTTTGAATATTTGGGAAAAGTCCGTTTTGAGTTTTCAAAACGGATTTTTTATTTCTAGTTAGGAATGTAATCGTAATGTTCTATTTGCAGGTTTTTCTAAATCTGTATAGGATTGTTTTTATTAGTGCGTTACAAAGTAAATGACGGTTAGGATTAATTTTTATTTTGTTTATAAGATTATGATTTTTCCTTTCTATCTTTGTTGAAAAATCAAAAATGCCAAGAATTCTTTCCATAGACTACGGACAAAAACGTACCGGAATTGCTGTTACTGACGAAATGCAAATTATTGCTTCAGGTTTAACAACAATCCCGACTAATACCGTGATTGATTTTCTGAAAGATTATTTTACAAAAGAAAAAGTTGAAGCAGTTTTAATTGGAGAACCTAAGCAAATGAACGGCCAGCCATCGGAGAGTGCTTCAATAATTAAAGGTTTTGTTACTCATTTTTCTAATATTTTCCCCGATATGAAAGTTGTTCGTGTAGATGAACGCTTTACATCAAAAATGGCATTTCAAACCATGATTGATAGTGGACTTAGTAAAAAACAACGTCAGAACAAAGGTTTAATCGATGAAATTTCGGCTACAATTATGCTTCAGGATTACCTTTCTTCAAAACGTTTTTAGATTTTTTTATACCCGACCCTCAGGCCTTTTATTTTTTAGAAAAACATAACTTTTATGATGCAATTTTAGTTTTTTTTTGCAATTATAAAAAGTACCTTTGCACTTTAAAAACAATACTGTTATGTCTGACGAAACAATACGTTCTAATAGTGAAGTAGTACTCATTGGAGCGGGAATTATGAGTGCCACTCTTGGAGTAATTTTGAAAGAATTACAACCTGATATAAAAATTGAAATTTACGAAAGATTAGATGTTGCTGCTGCCGAAAGCTCAGATGCCTGGAATAATGCAGGAACAGGACACTCAGCCTTCTGTGAACTAAATTACACTCCCGAAAAGGCTGACGGAAGTATTGATCCCAAAAAAGCAATAAGTATAGCAGAATCTTTTGAGATCTCACGCCAATTCTGGTCTTATTTAGTAGAAGAGAAGAAAGTACCATCTCCTGATAATTTTATTAAAAGTGTTCCTCACATGAGTTTTGTATGGGGAGAAAAAAATGTGGAGTATCTTAAAAAGAGATTTGAAGCATTGCAGAATAATCCAATTTTTTCTCAAATGGAATTTAGTTCTGATTTTGAGCAATTAAAAAAATGGATGCCGCTTGTGATGGAAGGTAGAGATGCTAATGAAAATTTGGCTGCTACCCATATGGAAATTGGTACTGATGTGAATTTTGGAGCTTTAACCAGAAGCATGTTCAATTATTTAGGTAAACTTGATGGTGTTTCTTTGCATTTTAATCATGAAGTGAAAAAATTAAAGCAACGTGATGATAAATCATGGCGTATTAAAATTACCGATCTAGCTACCGGTAGTGTGAGAAAAGCCTATACCAAATTTGTATTTATCGGAGCAGGTGGAGGTTCGTTGCCTTTGTTAGAAAAAGCAAATGTTCCGGAAGGAAATGGCTACGGAGGTTTTCCGGTGAGCGGACAATGGTTAAAATGTACCAATCCTGAAGTAATTGCTAAACATCAGGCAAAAGTTTACGGAAAGGCTAGTGTTGGAGCACCTCCAATGTCTGTACCGCATATTGATACCCGAGTAATTGATGGTGAAAAAGCATTGCTTTTTGGTCCGTTTGCAGGATTTTCAACCCGTTTTCTGAAAAATGGTTCTTACTTAGATTTGCCATTATCTATAAAGCCGAACAACTTAATTCCAATGTTGTCTGCAGGATATCATAACATTCCTCTAACGAAGTATTTGATTGAGCAGGTTCGTCAGTCTCCAAAAGACAGGATGAAAGCATTGCGTGAATATTTGCCAACAGCACGTTCTAAAGACTGGAAATTGGAGAGAGCCGGACAACGAGTTCAGGTTATTAAAAAAGATGAAAAAGAAGGTGGAGTTTTAGAGTTTGGTACAGAAGTAATCAATACACATGATGGAACTCTGGCTGTATTACTTGGAGCTTCTCCAGGAGCGTCGACAGCTGTTGGTATCATGGTTGATCTAATCAGCAGATGTTTTACCAATCAGATCAAAACACCGGAATGGCAAGCAAAGATGAAAAACATGATCCCTTCTTACGGTCAGACTTTAAATGATAAACCGGAGCTTTTAGCAGAACTTAGAAAACATACATCTGAAGTTTTAAAACTAAAAAATAGTTAAGTTCAGATTTTACAATAAAAAAACAAATCCAGATGAATTAATCTGGATTTGTTGCTTTAAATTCCTTTGTGATTTTTAGAATCTTCTCAGCCAGATTGCTCATCCAGATCAATTGCTCGATTACCATCTGAGCTTCTTGCATTTTAGCTTGTCGTGTTTCTTTATCTAAGCCATCATCATCGGCCAGACGTTTAAAATTGACACGTTTGAGCTCTTCAAATTGTAAAGTCACATCTTCCTTGTCAAAGTAAGTATCGTTTACGATCTTTTCATTTCTTAAAACCGAGATAGCATGATCCAGGTTAGAAAGAATCGTTTTTATAATGTAATTAAAAGATTCTGAAGCAGAAGTGGTTTGATGAGACTGAATATAAGTTGATAAAGAAGCAAGAGCCGATAATATCGAATGGTTTAAAACTACGAGCTTATTGACTAATGGGAGTGTTTTTTGTTTCGATTTGGGTTCCTGCATCATACGTTGAAAAGAAGTCATCAAATTGCCTACCTCAACAAAAGCATTTTTTCGGGACAATCGGTACGAGGTAGGAACCTCTCCTTTTTTATTGTAGAAATCGGCAATCTCTTTCAGGTAATTTCGATTTGCACGGATTGAATTTTCAATGTGTATTGGAGTATTGATAAACTCCCAGGCAGGCCATAAAAACTGATTGGCTAAAAACGCTAAAATAGCTCCTGCAAGTGAATCCAGAATTCGAAACTGAATTACTTTAACCACATCCGGGGTTAAAATACCATAAATAAAAACGACATACATTGTAACGAAAGTGGCACTTATCTTATAGTTAATTTGTGTAAACGAAATACCAAGAAGCATACAAACAATAGAGAAGATGCTTAATACAACATGGTTTTGAACCAAAGAAACGATTCCGAAAGCTAATAATCCACCTAAAATAGTACCGAAAATTCGATTATAAGATCGTTCTTTCGTTAAACCGTAACCCGGGCGCATGATCACGACAATAGTTAGTAAAATCCAATAGACGTTTTGAAACGGTAGGAATTTTCCAATCACAAAACCAATTAGAATAGTTGTTGTCAGTCGTATTGAGTGTCTAAAAATCGAAGATGAATAAGATAAATTCTCAATCAAAGTGCGCAACGGGTAGTATTGAGGAGTAAGAAATTTTTCAAGCTCCTTATCCTTGTCTTTTAATTTATAGGACTGCATGGCAAGTGAAAAAGCACGCTGGATGATTTTAATTTTTCCAACCTGGTTTTTAGCATACTTCAACATATTCGTCAACATTAAAACACCCTCAGCCGCTTCTTCTTTGCCTAAGGTTTTTTCGTAATCAAAAATGGCAAATTCAAGAGCGTCCAGTTCATTTTTCAAGTCGTTCTTATCAACGTATACGCTAATATTGTGTACATTTTTAGATAGTTTTTTTAAAGTAGAAGCTAATTTGTAAGCTACATTCTGATAAGTTCGCAGAACATCTGGATGTGCGGCAAATTTTTCATGCAGTTTGTTGTGATCAAATGAAGTGTACAATGCCAGTTCCTGAATTTCAACCAAAGTGATAAAAACAAGCAGCATTTTTCGATTTTGACTTGTAGCTCCGGAAGTGTTTTGATTGCCAATAAGCATCTTTCTTAAATCCTCATGAATCAGGTTTAGTTCTACCTGAACGCTTAATTGTTTTTCGATGATAGCTTTTCTGTTGGCTTCAGGGCTCCATAAATCACCTCTAAGTTTTAAATATTTGGCAGTTAGTTTTATGCCTTCGGCGATTTGAAGCTCAACATATTTATAAGGTTGAACAAAATGAAATATAAGTGACACAATCAGGTACAGGATTCCCCCAATAAAAATAAAACCGGAATACTCGAAAGCTTCCCAGCCTTCATGTAAATGACCAAATGATAAGGAAATTGATAGTAAAGCAGAGAAGGAAACTAATGTAGCACGCTGACCATATACAGAAATCATCGAACATAGAAATAGTAAAAAGCCTAAAAAAGGATAAAACAAAAAGGGATAAGGATAGGCAAGATTTACTAATAAGTTAACTCCCGAAACAATAAATGAAGCAACAATTAGACCTTTTATTTTATGGCTTAAAGAACTCGGAATATCACTTGGGTAAGTATAAAAGGCTCCTAATGCAATGGTGAAACCTATTTCGAAGTGTCCAAGGAAGTTTAAAATTAAGACAGGAACGACTGAAGCAATAGTTACTTTTGAGGCATTTAAAAAAGAAGTACTGTTGGTAAATTTCGAGATACGATCAAACATATATTGAGGTTTACAAACAAAGGTAAGAATTGTACGAATTAATTTGGCATAATTATGGATGAGTTTTTGGCGAGATTGCAAAAAATGATATATAATATAGGTTTCGAATTATTCATTGACTATTTTTTACTATTTTTGCCAGCTGAATTAAGGGAATTAAATTCAGTGTTTTTCAGTAGATAATACATTAAAATATTACAAATGATTTTACCAATTGTAGGATATGGTGATCCTGTTTTAAGAAAAGTGGGTGAGGTAATTACGCCGGATTATCCAAACTTAAAAGAAACAATAGCAAACATGTATGAAACCATGTACAACGCTTTAGGAGTTGGACTTGCCGCGCCTCAGGTAGGTGTGCCTATTCGTTTGTTTGTTATTGATACGACTCCTTTTAGTGATGATGAGGATTTGCCGTTAAATGAGCAGGAAGATTTGAAAGGTTTCAAAAAAACTTTTATCAATGCTAAAATTTTGAAAGAAGAAGGAGAAGAGTGGAGCTTTAACGAAGGTTGTTTGAGTATTCCGGACGTTCGCGAAGATGTTTACAGAAAACCAACCGTGACAATTGAATATTGTGAGGAAGATTTTGTAATGAAAACTGAAGTTTTTGATGGTTTAATTGCAAGAGTTATTCAGCATGAATACGACCATATTGAAGGAGTCCTGTTTACAGATAAAATTTCGTCCCTTAAGAAACGTCTGATCCAGAAAAAATTAAAAAACATTACAGAAGGCAAAACATTTCAGGAATACAGAATGAAATTTTTTGCTGCAAAAAAAGGAAGATAGGTATTCTAAAGTATGAGTTTAGAATCAAAGAAATATAATAAATCAAATTCTTAATACTAATTTTAATAAACATGAATTTAGAGAAAATTTTAGCCATTTCTGGGAAACCAGGTTTATATGTATTGAAAGTACAAACTCGTACAGGTTTTGTGGCAGAATCATTAGCAGATGGAAAAAAAATCACAGTAAACTTAAAAAGTAATGTAAGTTTATTATCAGAGATTTCAATTTATACTTACGAAGGCGAAAAACCATTAACAGAAGTAATGCAGCGTATTGCTACTAAAGAAAATAAAGGTCAAGCCATTTCTCATAAAGAAGATAATGCTACATTATCGGCTTATTTTAAAGAAATTTTACCTGAATACGACGAAGAGAGAGTTTACCCTTCTGATATTAAAAAAGTATTAAACTGGTACAATACCCTTCAGGCGAAAGGTTTGGTGACAGATTTAGCTCCTGCTGCTGTTGAAGCTGTTGAAGAAGCTCCGGTTGCTGAAGAAAAACCAAAAAAAGCAGCTGCTCCTAAAAAAGCAAAAGCAAAAAAAGAAGAATAGTAGTTTACACCATTCTTTTAAGTTTCTAAGTGACTAAGTTCATTTTAGATTGTTAAAAAATGGTTAGGCTCAGGATCTTAGAACCTCAGAATCTTAGAACCTCAGAACCTAAATACTTAAAAATATATTAATCCTGTTAAGATGTTTTCTTGACAGGATTTTTTACTTTTACAAACAATCGTCACAACCCGGATAAAATTTCAAAAATGAGTAAAGAACTTCAACTAAAAGCCTTCGAAAGATTACTAATTATTATGGATGAACTTCGTGAGCAATGTCCGTGGGATAAAAAGCAAACCTTGCAAACACTCAGACATCTCACTATTGAAGAAACGTATGAGTTAGGTGATGCTATTTTAGACAATGATTTAAATGAAGTGAAGAAAGAATTGGGAGATTTGTTGCTGCATATTGTTTTTTACGCGAAAATAGGTTCAGAAACCAATGATTTTGACATGGCAGATGTGTGTAATGAGATTTGCGATAAACTCATTCACCGTCATCCCCATATCTACAGTGATACCAAGGTTAAAGACGAAGAAGAAGTAAAGCAAAATTGGGAAAAGCTAAAGCTAAAAGAAGGTAAAAAATCTGTTTTGGAAGGAGTTCCAAGAAGTTTACCGGCATTGGTTAAAGCAAGCCGAATTCAGGACAAAGTAAAAGGAGTAGGTTTTGATTGGGAAGAACCACATCAGGTTTGGGATAAAGTGCAGGAAGAACTGGAAGAATTGCAAATAGAAGTAAAAGCCGGAGATCAGGACAAAATAGAGGCTGAATTTGGTGATGTTTTATTCTCTATGATCAATTATGCCCGATTTTTAAATGTAAATCCTGAAGACGCTTTAGAGCGCACCAATAAAAAATTTATCAAACGCTTTCAGTATCTTGAAAGTAAAGCAGGTGAAATGGGTAAACCTTTAATGGACATGACCCTGGCTGAAATGGACATTTTTTGGAATGAAGCTAAAAAACTGTAGTTACTCCGCCAGTCTTTTTAAAGCTTTGATGTCCTGAAGTTTGATCTTTTTGCCTACTAATTCAATTAATTTAAGCTTATTGAAATCAGATAGTAATCGGATGCAACTTTCTGTAGCAGTACCAATAATTCCGGCAAGTTCCTCCCTTGTGAGCTGAACTTTAAGGGTTCTGTCTTCGTTTTCACCAAAATCATCGTGTAATTGTAGTAAAGTTTCCGCTAAACGTTGTTTTACCGTTTTTTGAACCAATGCAATTTTATCGTTTTCAGATTCTTTTAAATCTTCACAAACCGACTGCATCAAATTCATAGAAAACTGATTGTTGTTATTGAAAAAGTGAAGAATTTCAGCTTTCGGAATAAAGCAAACCTCCATATCAGCAACTGCTTTGGCTGATAAGTTAGCAGGTTCATTGCTAATCATAGAACGCTGACCCAAAAGTTCCCCTGATTTTACCAGTTTTACTATTTGATCTTTTCCGTTGGCACTTAATTTAGAGAGCTTTCCAACTCCGTCTTTTACACAAAAAACGCCATTGGTAACTTCGCCTTCTTCAAAAAGAGCTTCGCCTTTTTTAATTGTGTAGGTTGTCTTGCTATTGGCCAACTTCACAACTTCATCTTTATTAAGCGCTTTTAGAGAAGAAAGCTGTCTTACGATACATTGGTCACATTTATTCATAGCAAAAATATTTACTGCAAAATTAACCAATATTCGCTTTCGTAGCTAGTCTTCGGACAGAAAAAACACATAAAAAATATGACATCGTTATTTGACAGATTTATTTCATTAAATTAGAAACCGATTTCCTTCTAATATGATAAATGTCATATTAAAAGTCACCTCTTATTTTGAATATTTGTTGTATCAAAAAAAAACAAATTATGAGTGAACAAGGTTGTTTTCATTGTGGGCTTACCATTCCTAAAAATGAAGAAATCAATTTTGATGAAAAAAAGTTTTGTTGTGCCGGTTGTAAAACGGTCTACGAAATTTTTAGTCTTCATGATTTAACCTGCTACTACGATTTTGAAAAATCCCCGGGTGCTACTCCACAAGATATAAAAGGGAAGTACGACTTTTTAGATAATGAAGCTATTCTTTCAAAAGTATTGGAATTTCAGGAAGGAAACACAGCAATTGCTTCCTTAAACATTCCATACATTCATTGTAGTTCATGTATCTGGATTCTCGAAAATTTAAGTCGAATTCAGCCTGGAATAAGTCTTTCTCAGGTGAACTTCCCTGAAAAAAGAGTCCGAATTACTTTTAATTCAGATATCGTTTCTTTAAAAACCATAGTTTATATGCTTAGCTCTATAGGTTATGAACCTTATATAAGCTTAGAAAATTACGAATCGGGGAAAAATAGTGTTGACAGAAGTCTTACCTATAAATTAGGTGTTGCCTTTTTTTGCTTCGGAAACATCATGTTGCTTTCATTTCCTGAGTACTTCGAAATAAAGGAATTTTGGCTGGATAACTATAAACCCTTTTTCAGGATCCTGATTTTTATTCTGGCATTGCCCAGTTTCTTGTATTCGGCTAGTGGTTATTATGTTTCCGCTTACAAAAGTATTAGATCGGGAATGTTGAATATTGATATTCCAATTGCATTAGGAATTATCGTAATGTTTGTTCGTAGTACTTTTGATATTGTGATGAATTATGGATCTGGTTTCTTTGATAGCTTAACAGGTTTGGTTTTCTTCATGTTATTGGGAAAGATGTTTCAGATTAAAACCTATAGTTTTTTAAGTTTCGAAAGGGATTTTAAATCCTATTTCCCTATAGCGGTTACAAGAATCAATTCAGATGCATCGGAAGAAAGTGTTCCTGTTTACGATGTTTTAAAAGGAAACAGGCTGCTAATTCGAAATCAGGAACTTATTCCTGTTGACGGAATTCTGATTAGCGAAAAAGCAGAGATCGACTATAGTTTTGTAACAGGAGAAGCAGTTCCAATAACTAAAATGTCCGGAGATAAAGTTTTTGCCGGAGGAAAACATATTGGTAAAGTAATCGAAATGGAAGTGCTGCATTCGGTATCACAAAGTTATCTGACACAATTGTGGAGTAATGAGATCTTCCAGAAAAAAGTGCTTCAAAAGCATAAAACCATAACAGATACTATAAGTCGTTATTTTACACCCTTACTATTATTAATTGCTTTTGCGGGGTTTGGTTATTGGGTTTCTATTGATGCAAATACCGCTTTTAATGTTTTTACTGCTGTCTTAATTGTGGCCTGTCCGTGCGCATTAGCGCTTACTGCGCCGTTTACGTTTGGTAATATATTGCGGATCATGGGCAAGCAAAAAATGTATTTAAAGAATGCTTTGGTAATTGAGCAATTGGCTAAAGTTGATACTATTGTTTTTGATAAAACCGGAACTATCACAACAAATAAGAAATCGAATATTGTATACGAAGGAAACTCTCTTTCCAAAGAAAATTATAGACTTATCAAAAATGTCCTTCGCGCTTCAAATCATCCTTTGAGCCGAATGTTATATGACTTTCTTCCTGAAGAGACTAGAGTTAAAATTGATGATTTTCAAGAAATTACCGGTAAAGGAATTCAGGCTTCTGCAGAAAACACAACTATTAAAATTGGATCAGCGGCCTTTGTTGATAGCCCAGTTGCGGAATCTTCAGAAATTGAAAAAACGGGTCTTCATATCAGAATCAATGAAATCTATTATGGAAAATTTACATTTCAGAATCAATATCGGGATGGTTTAGAAGAGCTTTTTTCGACATTGAGTCAGGAATATCAAATAAAAGTACTCTCGGGAGATAACGATGGAGAGCGCGCTACTCTTGAAGCCATTTTGCCCAAAAATACGGAATTGATTTTTAATCAAAAGCCAGAGCAGAAGCTGGAGTTTATTAAAAAGTTGCAGGATGAAGGATGTAATGTGATGATGGTTGGAGACGGTTTAAACGATGCCGGTGCTTTGGCACAAAGTAACGTAGGGATTTCTATCTCTGAGAATGTTAACGTTTTCTCGCCTGCCTGCGATGCCATATTAGATGCAAGCGAGTTTTCTAGACTTAATTATTTTTTAAAATTATCGCACAAATCGATTATGATTATTAAAATGAGTTTTGTTTTATCACTGCTGTACAATGTTGTAGGACTTTTTTTCGCAATTACAGGAAACTTGTTGCCTTTGGTCGCTGCTATTATCATGCCTTTGAGCACGATTACAATTGTGAGTTTTGTAACATTGATGTCTAACTATTTAAGTAAGAGTAATTTAAAATAATTATAAATAATTCAAAAGTTATTTTTTTATAAATTTAACATAAGACTCTGTCTATGATAATTATCATATTTTACATGCCAATAACCGAGTAATTTTGTTAATATAAACTTAAGGTATGAGTGTTATTTATCTATTAATTTCAGTAAGTATTTTCGTGGCAATTGGATTCTTTATTGCTTTTATCGTAGCTGTCAAATCGGGACAATACGATGACGATTATACGCCCTCAGTCAGAATGCTTTTTGATGATGAGACCAAAATTACCCCCAAGAAGAAAAATTCACCAATCAAAGAAAAACAAGTATAATTATGGAAATGGAACAGTTTTATTACGACAACAAAATTGTTAAAAAATTCATTTACGCCACTATCCTATTCGGGGTGGTGGGGATGTTAGTAGGGCTTACCTTAGCGGTAATGTACCTTTTTCCCAACATAACAGATGGGATCTCCTGGCTTAGTTATGGTCGATTACGGCCTTTGCACACCAATGCGGTTATTTTTGCCTTCGTGGGAAATGCCTTTTTTGCAGGGATGTATTATTCGTTGCAGCGTTTGTTAAAAGCAAGAATGTTTAGTGACTTTTTGAGTAATTTACATTTTTGGGGTTGGCAGCTTATTATTGTTGCGGCAGCTATTACATTACCTTTAGGGTATACTTCTTCAAAAGAATATGCTGAGTTGGAATGGCCAATTGATATTGCGATTGCACTTATTTGGGTGGTAATGGGGATAAATATGATTGGTACGATGTTACGTCGCAGAGAGCGTCATTTGTATGTAGCAATTTGGTTTTATCTGGCAACCTTTGTCACAGTTGCGGTTCTGCATATTTTTAATAATATCGAGATTCCGGTTTCAGCTTTCAAAAGTTACTCTGTTTACGCTGGAGTTCAGGATGCTTTGGTTCAATGGTGGTACGGTCATAATGCGGTTGCATTTTTTCTTACTACACCATTTTTAGGATTAATGTATTATTTTGTTCCAAAAGTAGCTAATCGTCCGGTATATTCTTATAGATTATCAATTATTCACTTCTGGTCCCTGATCTTTATTTATATCTGGGCTGGTCCGCACCATTTATTGTATTCCGCCTTACCAAATTGGGCTCAGAATTTAGGAGTTGCATTTTCGGTAATGCTTATTGCACCGTCTTGGGGTGGTATGATCAACGGACTTCTAACATTAAGAGGAGCATGGGATAAAGTTCGTGAAGAACCGGTTTTGAAATTCTTTGTAGTAGCAATTACCGGTTATGGAATGGCAACATTTGAAGGACCAATGCTTTCACTTAAAAATGTAAATGCTATTGCGCATTATACAGACTGGATCGTTGCACACGTACACGTTGGGGCTTTAGCCTGGAATGGTTTCATGTCATTTGGTATTATTTATTGGTTGATTCCCAGAATGACCAAATCGGATTTATTTTCTAAAAAATTGGCCAACTTTCACTTTTGGATAGGAACTTTAGGAATCATTATATATACAATTCCCTTATATGTGGCAGGTTTTCAACAAGCTTCAATGTGGAAACAATTTAATCCGGATGGAACTTTAGTTTATGGTAATTTCCTTGAAACGGTTACTGCTATTATGCCAATGTATTGGATGAGAGCCATTGGAGGTAGTTTATATTTAATAGGAATGCTGACATTGGTTTACAATATTATTATGACCGTAAAAGCAGGTCAGACTATTGAAGACGAATTGGCACAGGCTCCGGCTTTGCAAAGAATTAGCAGTGGAAGACTTAATGGAGAGAAATTCCATACCTGGTTGGAGAGAAAACCAATTCAGTTAACCATTTTGGCTACAATCGCTATTTTAATCGGAGGTGTTATTCAGATTGTACCAACTATTATGGTCAAATCTAATATTCCAACGATCTCAAGTGTAAAACCTTATACACCTTTAGAACTTGAAGGACGTGATTTATATATAAGAGAAGGTTGTGTGGGATGTCATTCACAATCCGTTCGCCCTTTTAGAAGTGAAGTAGAGCGTTACGGGCCACAATCAAAAGCAGGAGAGTTTGTATACGATCATCCATTTTTATGGGGATCAAAACGTACGGGGCCCGATTTGTTAAGAGTAGGTGGGAAATATAATGACAACTGGCATTTTAACCATATGTGGAATCCACAAAGTACCTCAGCAGGTTCAATCATGCCAGGTTATAAATGGTTGTTTGATAATGAAGCGATGGATATTTCCCTGACTCAGAAAAAAATGCAAGCAATGGTTTCACTTGGTGTTCCTTATACCGAAGAAGAGATTGCAAATGCTCCTAAGACATTAAGAGCGCAGGCAATGAGAATTGAAAAAAGTCTGGAGAACGATCCTGATTATGTGAAAAGTTATGAGGACAGTAAGAAAAAAGCAATTGCCAAAGGTGAAAAATTCATTCCGATGAATGAAAGAGAAATTGTCGCTTTAATTGCTTACATACAAAGACTTGGTACTGATATCAAAGTAAAGCAACCTTCTAAATAAGAGCATTATGTTTGAGCAAATAAAACACAATATGGAGAACATTTCGGGTATAGAGATTTACCCGATACTTTCTCTACTGATATTCTTTTTCTTCTTTGTAGGTCTCGGTTTTTGGGTGTTCTCCTATAAGAAAGAAAAAATTGAGGAGATGAGTGCGATACCTTTGGATGAAGGGCTTATTATAATTTCAAAAGATAAATAAAAATGAAAAGATTTTTCCCAGTATATGTAAGAGTGCCATTGATTTTCTTCATTGTCTTTGCTTTGATGGAATACTTTATAGATTCGGGTGACAGACCAGCTTTTATAAAGTATCCGATGGTTTCCGTTTTTCTATTTGTTTTTCTGTTTATCCTGATTGCAATCGAAATAACATTGAGCGCTGTTAATAGAGTAATGTATCAATTAATGTCGCCTGAAGAAAAAGCAAAAGTGGAACATGAAAAGAGTTTAAGCTTGACTGAAAGTACCTGGTACAAGGAGTTGATGCATAAACTTACTCAAACAGAACCAATTGAAAAAGAAGGTGATTTGTTGATGGATCATGATTATGATGGTATTAAAGAGTTAGACAATAATTTACCACCTTGGTGGGTATATCTGTTCTACATCTGTATCATATTTGGTGTAATCTATGTTGCACGTTACGATATTTTTGGTGGCGACAATCAGGAAACTGAGCTGAAAAAAGAAATGGCGCAGGCTAAAATAGATGTAGAAGAATACCTTAAAACAGCGCCTGATCTGATGGATGAAAAGACAGTGGTGTTGTTAACAGATGATGCAAGTTTAGCTGCCGGTAAAGAAATTTTCATGACCAATTGTGCAGCTTGTCACAGAGCAGACGGTGGTGGACAAATTGGACCAAACTTAACGGATGATCACTGGATTTTAGGTGGTGGTATTAAAGAAGTTTTTCATACCATTACTAACGGAGGACGTGACGGAAAGGGAATGGTCTCTTGGAAAACCAACGGTATGAAACCTAAAGAAATTCAAAAAGTTGCAAGTTACATCCTGTCTTTACAAGGTAGTAACCCAAAAGATCCGAAAGAACCGGAGGGAGAAGTTTGGGTAGATCAAAGCGCTCCTAAAAAGGGCGACACAGCAGATAAAACAAAAGATAGTACAGAAGTTAAAAAATAATACCACCATGTCAAATTTACCAGACGAAGCTTTTAGAGATACCATTGGAACTATTGATGAAGGTGGTAAAAGAAAATTTATTTTTCCTAAAAAACCGTCTGGTAAGTTTTATGAATACCGGAAAATAGTCAGTTATGTTTTGCTGGCGATTTTAATTGCGAATCCGTTTATAAAAATAAATGGAAACCAGTTCATGATGTTCAATGTTATAGAGCGACGCTTTAATATTTTTGGATTTCCATTTTGGCCTCAGGATTTTTATCTCTTTGTAATATCAATGCTGGTAGGTATTGTGTTTATTATTTTGTTTACCGTTGTTTTTGGAAGAATTTTTTGTGGATGGATTTGTCCGCAGACAATCTTTCTTGAGATGGTTTTCAGGCGAATTGAATACTGGATCGATGGAGATCGTGGTGCACAAATACGATTGTCAAGACAAGAATGGAACGCTGAGAAAATTCGAAAACGAGGAATCAAATGGACCATCTTTTTTCTGATTTCTTTTGGAATTGCTAATGTGTTTTTAGCTTATCTTGTAGGTAGTGATGAGCTTTTCTTAATGGTAGAACAAGGGCCAATTCAACAGGCCAGTAATTTTATTGCGTTGCTTATTTTTACAGGAGTCTTTTATTTTGTATTTGTTTGGTTTCGAGAACAGGTTTGTATTATTGCCTGTCCCTATGGGCGTTTACAAGGTGTGCTTCTGGATAATAAATCTATCAATGTGGCGTATGATTTTGTACGTGGAGAAAAGGAAGCAGGACGTGCTAAATTTAATAAAAAAGAAGACAGAGCTTTAACCGGAAAAGGAGATTGTATCGATTGCCATCAATGTGTACACGTTTGCCCGATGGGTATTGACATTAGAAACGGAACACAGTTGGAATGTACAAATTGTACAGCATGTATCGATGAATGTGATTCCATTATGGAAAACGTTGGTTTACCTAAAGGATTGATTCGTTACGCATCTGAAGATGAAATCGAGAAAAAAGCACCTTTTAAATTCACAACAAGAATGAAAGGTTATACGGCCGTTTTATTCATCTTGCTAAGTGTGTTTGTTGGGATGTTGTTTTTAAGAACGGATTTGGAGGCTGTCATTCTACGTTTGCCGGGACAGCTGTTTCAACATAAAGGAGATAAAATCAGTAATGTGTACACTTATAAAATCGTCAATAAAACGATGAAAGATTATAGTGATATTCATTTTGAGCTAATCGACCAAAAAGGTGAAATTAAAAATGTTGGAAAAACACATTTCAAAGTGGTTAAAGAAGGCATTTCGCAAGGAACATTATTTATAGAAATAGACGAAGTACTTTTAGAAAGCGATAAAACAAAAGTGAAGATTGGGGTTTATAATGGTAAAGAATTACTAGAAACCACTACTACCAACTTTTTAGGACCACGAAGTTTTAATTAAAAAAATACGATTATGAAAATAAATTGGGGAACCGGGATTGTCATTGCATTTGCATTGTTTATGACTTTTATTTTATATTTTGTTTTTGAAGTGCAATCGAATAGTAAATACGACAATGATTTGGTTGTAGAAGAATATTACAAGCACGATTCACATTTTCAGGATGAAATGGCACGTGTTCAGAATGCTCAGGATTTGCAGCAAAAACCTTCAATTGCCTATCATAAAGATGGAGTTGAAATTGTTTTTCCTGCCGTTTTTGAAAACGATAAAGTAAAAGGTAACATATTGTTATACCGTCCGTCAAATAAGAAATTTGATTTTAATACCCAAATTGCTTTAACAAACTCGGCGTTGTTAATTCCGAAAAACAAACTAGTGAAAGGACGTTGGGATGTCAATATGGAATGGCAGTACGGAGGGAAAAAATACCTGTCTAAAGAGGTAATCTATGTAAATTAATATTTTAAGACCGATCAATTGAAAAGATTTCTTTTCAGTTGATTTTGTCATTATTCGCACAGCATTTTTACTTAGCAATAGTAAAGCAAGCTGTATTAAAAAACTAAAAGATGTTGTATTCCGCTTTCATATTTGGATTAATCAGTAGTTTACATTGTATCGGAATGTGCGGTCCAATTGCTATGATGTTGCCTGTGGACCGACAAAATGAAGCTAAAAAGGTAATTCAAATTATTACTTATCATTTAGGCCGATTGGCTGCGTACGCAACCATTGGACTTATTTTTGGGTTATTAGGAAGAGGATTCTTTTTGGCCGGACTTCAGCAAAAAATGTCCATTTTTATTGGTTTGGCGATGATAGTCGTTGTTTTAGTCCCTGAGAAAGTCTTCTCAAAATACAACTTTTCTAAACCGATCTATAAAGTTATCTCCAAGGTAAAATCAAGCTTAGGAAATCAATTTAAAGATCGAAGCTATAAATCACTTTTTACTATAGGACTGTTAAATGGCTTCTTGCCTTGCGGAATGGTTTATGTAGCCTTATTTGGAGCTATAGCCATGCAAAGCGCTAGTTTAGGAGTGCTGTATATGCTATTGTTCGGTTTAGGAACGATACCGTTAATGACGGTTGTTGTGTATGTCAATTCATTAATTAAACTTCCATTCCGAAATAAGATTCAGAAAGCAATTCCCTATGTTGCTGTTATTATCGGAGCATTATTTATCCTGAGAGGATTAGGTCTCGGAATTCCTTACATTTCTCCATCTAATATGAGTTTGTTTGTTCAGTCGACTCCTAATTGTCATTAAAAAGGGATCATGCGAAAACCTCTGTGTAGCAGAAAAAGCAGAGTAGCAGAAAAAGTTGTAAACTGATAAAAAAATGTGATTATAAAGGTTTGCTCCTTAATCTTAAGAGTTATTAATGTCAAATGAAATACCATTTTAGAGGAGTTGATCTTAATTAGAATTTTCTTCTCCGGGTTTAAATGTTTGAAACAGATATAAAAGGGCTGAAAGCCCAAAAGAATAAGCATAGTGCAACGCACTATGAGTTAGATAAAGATACAGAATTGCCCAGAAAGGGCAAGAGTCTCCACAAATCATGTTGATTCTAATAAAAATCATATGATTTCTTAGAGGATTTCATAGAAAGCGGGAAAGATGTTTTTTGTTACACTTTAGTTTTTACCCTTTCGAGGACGTAAACAATTATCCCGATCATTCGTAGTATTCAGCATGTTTCTATTGTCAACGCTCTTTCAGAGCAATCTAAACCGTCATAGAAAAGAGGTTTGTTTCCGGAGATTTTCTTTTTAAATGCAGATCGAAAGCCATACAAATATTACGTACAAAAGGTCTTCCTGCTTCGGTAATTTTAATTTTATTTTCTTCAATTACAATTAACTGATCGTTTTCCATTTCTTTTAAATCGGATAAAACCGCTGGAATTTCTTTGAAATACAAAGATTCATTACCCCAAGAAGTTTCAAATTCACAGGTTAAGTTTAAAATATGTTTTCGGATGATCAGATCTTCATGATCGAGAATATGGCCTTTCACGATTGGTAGTTTGTCTGATTCCAACAACTGGTAATATTCTTCCAGAGTTTTGGTATTTTGAGCAAAGCTGTACCAACTGTCACTAATAGACGAAACACCCAGACCTATCATAAGCTGTGTTTTTGAGGCACTGTACCCCATAAAATTTCGGTGAAGTTCTTTATTTTGTACCGCTTTGTACAAACTATCAGAAGCGAAAGCAAAATGATCCATTCCAATTTCATGATAACCATTTTGAGCAAGCAATTGTTTACCAACTTCATATAGTTTTCTTTTTTCGGCATCTTTTGGGATGTTTTCCTCATTAAACCCACGCTGTCCATTTCCTTTTATCCAGGGTACATGCGCATAACTGTAAAAAGCCAGACGATCCGGTTTTAACGAGTTTGTTTTTTCAACCGTGTCAATAATATTTTCTACAGTCTGAAAAGGAAGACCAAATATGATATCGTGACCAATAGAAGTATAGCCTATTTCCTTTGCCCAAAGGGTAACTTTAGCAACATTATGAAAAGGTTGAATTCTATGAATTGCTTTTTGAACTTTCTCTGCATAATCCTGAACACCGAAACTAACTCTTCGGAAACCTAAATCGTATAATTTTTTAAGTTGTTCGTAAGTTGTATTGTTAGGATGACCTTCAAAACTAAACTCGTGATTTTCGGCTTTTTTGGCGATGCTAAAAATACCGTTGATGAGTTGTTCTAGGTTATTTTTTGAAAAAAAGGTTGGGGTTCCGCCTCCTAAGTGAATCTCTTTTATGATTGGTTCTTCGGGAAGTAAATTACAGTAAAGACTCCATTCTTTTAAGAGTGCTTTGATATAAGTTTCTTCGACAGCGTGATTTTTTGTAATGCGTTTGTTACAGCCACAAAAAGTACACAGACTCTCACAGAAAGGTAAGTGAATGTATAAACTGATTCCGTTTTGTGAATTACTTTCTGCGAAAGCTCTCTGGAATGATTTAATCCATTTTTGCTCATTAAAGTTATTTTCATTCCAATAAGGAACTGTTGGATAACTGGTATATCGTGGGCCGGGAACGTTGTATTTCTGTGTCAGCGAAATTTTCATAAAAGAGGATTTTGGATACTCAAAATTAGAATACTGGCACTTGAAATAAAATGACAAATATCATGTAAAAAAAGGAGGCTCATTTTGAGCCTCCTTTTACTGAATTAAATAACTAACATTAAATAGAATCCTGAATGATTTTAAGCCATTTTTTCGCAAACATATGATCTTGATAAGCACTTATTTGTTTGATGCGGTCATCATCGAAATCATAGAAAGGAATTATGTTTTTTTTAGATGTTTCTCTGTCGAGAAATTCAAAATCAATTTTTAGTATGGTGTCTGAGTTTCCATCAGTTGTCAACGCTAGTTTACAAGAAGAGACACTTTTTAAATCGACATAAGTAGATTCCTCCTGATTTGGATTGAAGTTCATCAGGATGAATTTTCTGTTCTTTTGATCTATAGTCAATGTTTTATTGCTTTGAGATTCTGTTAGATCAAAATCTTCGGGATGAGTTGGATTGAATTTCTTTTTTATGTTTAAGATTTTCGTTTTGCTTGCGGCACTTGATCTTGCTGAAAAATAAATAGGAATGGCTACTATGATGGCGATCACAATACCAATTATGGTTACACTTGTTTCCATTTTTGTTGTAAAATTTGATAAATTATTATGAAATAGTAAATAGTTTTCAGGATGAAAACGGTTTATTGATTCGGAAAAGAAATGCCTTCTCCGCTAGAATTTCATAAAATAATCTACCAGAAAAAATGGAAAGGGTAGAGCATTAAAAGGATCTTTTTGCTCTGGATGTTGAATTGACTGGCAAAGTTTGAAGCTGTATTTACAGCATGATGTTGTGGAATAGCAACCAATAAAGAGTCAAACCACTTAATTAAACCGGGATGATTCGTTTTGATGTTTCCTACCAGATTATAGCCTGTTTGTGGCTGTATAAAAGCCAAAGAGTCGGTATAGTCGATAGAAAAAGTAGTATCTGCCTTTTTGTTTTCAGTTTTTTCCACTACAGATTCGTTTGCCTGTGAGGCAAAAAAAGCAATGATCAAAAGTGATACAAAAATAATGGTCTTACGAATCCAATTCATGGTCGCGAATTTAACCCTTAAAAGACAATTAAAGAAATTTTGCAGCATTAATTAACCTTAAAAAAGGACTAATTATTTTATCCTCAACATTTAATAGGTGTAGTTGAGGATAAAACAAAGTTATTGTTGCATTTTGAAATAATAATCAGCTGAGTGTTTTCCGCTTCCGTAGAATAAAAAGAATACGCAAATCAGTAAAACTACAATAGCAAGAATTAAGCTTTCGGAATGCATGTGTCCCATAAAATTAATCAGAATGGCCCCAAAAAGTATGGGTAACTGAGCAGCTATTGCCCAACGGGTGAGTAACCCAAAAACAATCATGATACCACCAATCATATGAGCTGGTGCTATATAATGTAATAAAAACATTCCGCCACCAAACTTATCAATGGGAGAAATTAAATCATGCAGATATTGAACATTCGTTACAAATGAAACTCCTTTCATAAATAAAAAAATCCCCAATACAATACGTACTAAATCTACAGGTAAATAAGTGTGCGAATTCGCCCATTTATTTAAACTTTTTACATTTTCCATGATACTACGTGATTAAAAATTACCCACTAAAGTTACTGATTTTTAATGGTATATTTAATTTTAAGTAGCTGAAAATAAGTTTTTTACTTTTAATTTAACGTATTTATAAGAATGTTTAAAAAATTAAACCTGAATTACTCCCAAATTAAAAGCTTTTTGAATCGGAGCGTGGTTGGCGGCTTCAATTCCCATAGAAATCCAGGTACGGGTGTCTAAAGGGTCGATGATGGCATCTGTCCACAATCTTGAAGCCGCATAATATGGGGAAGTTTGTTCGTCGTAACGTGCTTTTATTTTATTAAATAATTCGGTTTCTTTCTCTTCGTCTACGATTTCTCCTTTTGCTTTAAGAGAAGAAGCTTCGATTTGTGCAAGTACTTTCGCAGCTTGCGTTCCGCCCATAACGGCAAGTTCCGCACTTGGCCAGGCAAAAATTAATCTTGGATCATAGGCTTTTCCACACATTGCATAGTTTCCGGCTCCATAAGAGTTTCCAACTATTACGGTAAATTTAGGAACAACCGAATTGCTTACTGCATTGACCATTTTAGCACCATCTTTTATGATTCCGCCATGTTCTGACTTTGATCCGACCATAAAACCGGTAACATCCTGTAGAAAAACTAAAGGTATTTTCTTCTGATTGCAATTGGCAATAAAACGGGTCGCTTTATCAGCACTGTCAGAATAAATTACGCCTCCAAACTGCATTTCTCCTTTTTTAGTTTTCACCACTTTTCTTTGATTGGCTATAATTCCAACGGCCCAACCGTCAATTCTGGCATATCCCGTGATTAGAGATTGACCGTAACCTTCTTTATAAGCTTCAAATTCTGAATTATCAACCAAACGATTGATGATCTCCATCATATCATATTGCTCGTTTCTCGCTTTTGGCAAGATTCCGTAAATATCTTTAGGTTCCAGAGCAGGTTTTTCTGCTTTGATTCGACTGTAACCAGCTTTGTCAAAATCACCAATTTTGTCTACTATGTTTTTTATCTTTTCAAGGGCATCTTTGTCATCTTTGGCTTTGTAATCGGTAACACCTGAGATTTCGCAGTGCGTTGTAGCACCACCTAAAGTTTCATTGTCGATGGTCTCTCCAATGGCAGCCTTAACCAAATAGCTTCCTGCAAGGAAAATACTTCCGGTTTTGTCCACAATTAGAGCTTCGTCGCTCATAATAGGTAAGTAGGCACCGCCGGCAACACAACTTCCCATTACAGCAGCTATTTGGGTGATTCCCATACTGCTCATTTGTGCGTTGTTTCTGAAGATTCTACCGAAGTGTTCTTTATCCGGGAAAATTTCATCCTGAAGAGGTAAATAAACACCTGCGCTGTCTACTAAATATATGATTGGTAATCTATTTTCCATGGCAATTTCCTGTGCGCGCAGGTTTTTCTTTCCGGTAATAGGAAACCAGGCTCCGGCTTTAACGGTAGCATCATTGGCTACCACAATACATTGTTTTCCTCTGATGTATCCTATTTTAATGACAACTCCTCCAGACGGACATCCACCATGTTCAGCATACATTCCCTCTCCAACGAAACCTCCAATCTCAATGCTTTTAGAATTTTCGTCCAGCAGGTAGTCGATGCGTTCGCGTGCTGTCATTTTCCCTTCGGCATGTAGCTTTTCGATACGTTTTTCGCCTCCGCCTAGTTTTACTTTGGCAAATTTGTGTTTTAATTCAGAAAGTAGTAATTTATTGTGATCTTCGTTTTTATTGAAGTTTAAATCCATAATATTTTAATGTTTTAACAAAATAGTGTTGGCTAATTTACAAAATCAATTGAAACCCACATAATAAATATCATTTGGATATGAAATAAAATAAAGGTTGTGATATTCAAAATTTAAAAGCCCTTTTAGAAGAGGTAAAGACTGTATTTATTGACAGTGTATAAAAAAACCAGAAGCTGCCTTCTGGTTTTTCATGTATATATTGTTTTGATTATTTTTTAGAATCGCCAACCATTCGTTTTAGAATGGCCCACTGTTTTAAAGCATCACGCGCTTCTACAGCCGGGTAGCCTAACATGGTTTTTCCGGCAGCAACATCGCAGATAACTCCTGAACCCGCTCCAACTACAGCACCATCGCCAATAGTGGTATGGTCTTTTATAGAAGCGCTTCCTCCAATGATAACACCATTTCCTAAAGTTACAGAACCGGCAAGGCCACTGTTTCCAGCCATGATACAAAATTTACCTAATTTACTATTATGTCCGATTTGTACTAAGTTGTCAATTTTACAGCCATCTCCCAGAATAGTCGAGCTGAATTTTCCACGGTCTACACAAGTGTTTGCACCAATCTCAACTCCGTTTCCGATAATTACGTTTCCGATTTGCGGAATTTTCACCAAGCCTTTTTCGCTACAAGGACGAAATCCGAAACCGTCTGCGCCAATCGTTGCATTAGGATGAATGATACAATCGTTACCGATATGACAACGTTCGCGTATAACTGTTCCTGACCAGATAATGGTGTTTTTTCCAATAGTAGATTCATCGAGAATGGTTACGTTTGGATAAATAGTTGCATGAGAACCAATTGTTACTTTTGGACCAATGTAGCAACCAGCACCAATTTTGGCACCTTCACCAATGATGGCTGTTTCGTCGACAGTAGCTGTTCTGTGAATAGTGGTATGGAATATTGGGGTAGGCGGGGCAAAAAGGGCTAAAATTTGTGACATGGCTAAATCGGCATTTTTTACTTTGATAAATGCACGATTTTCCCCTGGCTCTATTGAAATATCTTCGTTAACAACTGCAATCGATGCATTTGAAGTTGACCAGTATTTTTCATATTTTTTGTTTCCTATAAACGAAATTTCTGAAGTTGTAGCTTTTTCTAATTGTTCTGTGGCTGTAATGCTTTGTGAAGTAGTGCCGTAAATTACGCCATTGATTACCTCGTTAATTTCTTGAATTGAATAGGATTTCATTTAATGAATATAATAGATTATAGGGGTTAATTTTTCCCAAATAAAATCAATTAGATTCTAATTACCTAATGTTATTTTTGAGTTTATTGAAATATGTTTAAAATAATAGTGTAAATATTACAAAATTAACATTTTAACTATCGATTTGGTAATGTTTTTTAGTTTGTATTTAAGTTGTTATCATTGGTTTTTTGGTGCAAATTTGGTTTTGATTTGATGTGAATTAGGATTGAAATCTGGAATTAAATTATTGATAGGTAGTAACTTACAAATTGATTAAAAGCTATGTTAAAGATTCTTGGTATAAAAAAAATCGATTCGCTTTTCATGAAAGGAATCGATTTTATTTTTTTAATCTTTTATTTTGGAAAGAGAAATGGCATTAATGCAATATCGTAGACCGCTTGGTTCGGGGCCGTCAGGAAAAACGTGTCCTAAATGTGCATCACAGGTATTGCAAACAACTTCAACTCTAATCATTCCGTACGATTTATCGGCATGGTATCCGATCGCATTTTCTTTTAAGGGTTGTGTAAATGATGGCCAGCCCGTTCCTGATTCAAATTTCTCAGAAGCATCGAAAAGCAAGGTTGCACAGCATTTACACTCATAGATTCCGGGGTCGAACAAACTGCAAAGCTCAGAACTGAAAGATCTTTCGGTACCTTTTAATCGGGTTACCTGAAATTCTTCCGGAGTTAGAATCTGTTTCCATTCTTGTTCTGTTTTTTCTACCCTTTTTTCTGGAACCGGATTTCCTTTATTTGTAAAACGAATTACATCTGCCCATTTTATCATAACTTTTTTTTTAAGTTTACAATCTCAGTCTCAGTCTTCAGTCTTCAGTCTTCAGTCTCAGTCTCAGTCTTCAGTCTCAGTGAACTGAAAACTGCGACCGGATACTGATAACTAATTTATTCTTCCTCTTTCTGTCCCATCATCATTAGAAATGCTTTCAGGAACGGATCAATGTTGCCGTTCATTACGCCGTCAACATCACTGGTTTCATAGCCTGTACGAACGTCTTTTACTAGTTTATAAGGTTGCATCACATAGTTGCGTATTTGTGAGCCCCATTCAATTTTCATTTTTCCGGCTTCGATATCGGCACGTTGTGCCTGTTGTTTTTTCAGCTCGATTTCGTACAATTGAGAACGTAACATTTGCATAGCACGTTGTCTGTTGTCTTGTTGAGAACGTGTTTCGGAACATTGAATCTGAATTCCGGTTGGCTTGTGTACCAATTGTACCTTGGTTTCAACTTTATTTACGTTTTGTCCTCCGGCACCGCTTGAACGCGAAGTGGTAATTTCGATATCGGCAGGATTGATGTCAATCTCGATACTATCATCTACCAACGGATATACGTAAACAGATGCAAATGAAGTATGACGTTTGGCATTACTGTCAAAAGGAGAGATTCGGACTAAACGATGTACTCCGTTTTCACCTTTTAAATATCCAAAAGAATAATCGCCTTCAAATTCTAAGGTGACGGTTTTGATCCCGGCAACCTCTCCAGCCTGGAAGTTCAGTTCTTTTATTTTGTAACCGTAACTTTCTCCCCACATCATGTACATTCGCATAAGCATTCCGGCCCAGTCACAACTTTCAGTTCCACCTGCTCCGGCTGTAATTTGGACTACGGCGCTTAAACTGTCGCCCTCATCTGAAAGCATGTTTTTGAACTCAATGTTTTCAATATGTGCCTGAGTGGTGTTGTAATGTTCGTCTAATTCTTCTGCAGAAAGTTCCCCTTCTTTGTAAAAATCATACGCCAGTTGTAATTCATCTGTCAGTTCGATTGCTTTGTTGTAATCTTCGATCCATTTTTTTTTGTTTCGAAGGTTTTTCACAATGGCTTCGGCTTCTTTTGCATTGTTCCAAAAATCAGGCGCAAAGGTCTTTTCTTCTTCGTTTGCAATTTCGATTAGCTTGGCATCAACGTCAAAGATACCTCCTCAACGCACCAAGGCGCTCCACAATACCTTTTATTTGTTCGGTCGTTGTCATAAATTAATAGTAGTTTTATATGTTTTTTACAAATATTACGTTAATTTGGTTCTATAGTAATTAGGAAGTTAAAATTTACTGAAACTTACCAAAATTAACTAACAGTAATACGTAATTTTGCTGTACAAAAATAAGATATAGTTTTTAGAATATGGAAATAAATTTAATTAGCGATACCATTACTAAACCAACATATGAAATGTTGCAGTATATGTTTAATGCTCATGTTGGCGATGACGTATACAGGCAGGATCCTACAGTTATCGAATTAGAGACTAGAGTAGCTGAGTTTTTTGGTATGGAAGCCGGGCTTTTTTTTCCATCTGGAACTATGGCAAATCAAACCGCAATTAAATTACATACACAACCCGGAGAACAATTGATTGCAGATAAATATGCTCATGTTTATCATTATGAAGGAGGTGGAGTTTCGTTTAACAGCGGTGTTTCCTGTTGTTTGTTAGACGGACATCGCGGGATGATAAATGCGAGCCAGGTTGCTGCGGCAATTAACGATCCAGAGTTTTATCACAGTCCGTTAACGAGTTTGGTTTGTGTGGAGAATACCACTAATAAAGGTGGTGGTGCTTGTTATGAATTAGAAGATTTAAGAGAGATAAAAAAAGTTTGTGACGCCAATAATTTGAAATTCCATTTAGACGGAGCCAGAATTTGGAATGCATTGGTCGCTAAGAGGCAAAACCCAAAAGAGTTTGGAGCAATTTTCGATACGATTTCAGTTTGTTTGTCTAAAGGATTAGGCGCTCCAATAGGTTCTGTGCTGCTTGGAAGCAAAGAAGATATTCGTAGAGCGTTGAGAATAAGGAAGATACTTGGTGGGGGGATGCGTCAGGTAGGTTATTTAGCCGCAGCGGGATTGTTTGCTTTGGCACATAATATTGAAAGACTGGCAGAAGATCACAGAAGAGCTAAAGAAATTGCAGCTGTATTAAGTACAAAATCCTGGGTTTCAGCAATAGAGCCTGTAGAAACGAATATTTTGATTTTTTCTTTGGCAGAAGGATATAGTGATCAGCTTTTGATTGAGAAATTAAAACAAAAAAATATCTTAATAAGCTCGATGGGACATAATAAGCTTAGAATTGTCACACATTTAGATTACAAAGAAGTAATGCATACCTATGTAATTGAGACACTTCAGAAGTTTTAAGAGTTAAAAAAAAAGCAGGGTTTAAATCCTGCTTTTTTTTAATTTATTTGATCTACGATTATGAAGTTATCATCAATTGATGTATTCGATTTGAGCTCAAAATATTTATAAGTTTTAGTCAAAACATTGAATTTTAAAAGAAAAAATACCTCAGAACCTTTTTGTACATAGCAAATATATTCATTATTATTTTTGTCTATATATCCAGGTCCACTAGGAAAAGTATATCCTATATAGTCGGTTGGTAATAAATCTTCGTAGGTATTATTTGCTAAATTAATTTTCGCAATTGTATTGCCTATGATACCTGCTTTATTTGTTATGCAGTATATAGAGTTGTTTGAAAAAAAAGCAGCTTTTGAAAATAAAATTTTAGTGTTGTTAAATAATGCCTTTTTTACTGTATTGTTTTCCGTGTCAATTTCATAAGTGTCTTTATTGGGGTAAGAACTATAAAACTTATTTCCATTTAAAAAAGTTGAAAAGGAAGCAGTTTGGTTGAAGCTTAAACCTGAATAGGAGACTTCAAAAGTATCTGGATTAATTTTTACATAATATGATATACTATTTTCAAATGTAGTAATATAGCTGTTTGGTACAATTATTCCATGAAGAACTTTTTTTGATTCGTCCCATGTAAGTGCAGAGACGGATGGATATTGACCGGTTACTTCACTTGGGAAAACTAATAATTTTGAGATCGTTTTTTTTGTTTTTTTGTCAAAAACGAATATCTTATTTGAAGGGGCATAATATTCAACTAAAAAAATCTTATCTGTACTCGAAGTGACAGTGTTTATATTTATAGTGCTAGAAGTTAGTCCTTCAAATTTAGAGTAAGATGTAATTTGTCCACTATTGTTTCCAATTTTGTTTATTTTTCCATCCCCAGTTACTGCTAAAAAACTAAAATTATCTTTAATTGATTCATCATTTGGGGTTGATGAATCACTATTTGAGCAGGAAAATAGAAAAAAGCTAGCAAAACTAATTGCTAAGGCTTTGTAGGTTAATTTCATAGATGCATTAGATTACTTAAAAAGATTATCCATTCCCGGAATCATTGGCATATCCATTTTGGCAACGGCATCCAATTCTCTTTCGTTTACGCTTGTTGCTTTTTCTATCGCTTTATTCAAAGTTACAATAAGATAGTCTTCCAGTTGTTCTTTATCTTCCAATAAAGAATCATCAATAGAGATTGATTTTACTTTTCTATTTGCGGTTAATGTTATTTTTAATAATCCGTCAGCGCTTTGTTCATCGATCAAAACAGTGTCTAAACGTTTTTTTGTATCTTCAATTTTTTGCTGGGTTTCTTTAAGTTTGCCCATCATTCCCATTAAGTCCATTTTTGTTGATTTTTAAATTATTTCATACAAAATTAGTATATTGCTGTATGAAAGCAATAGATATTTTATGAAAAAATTAATTTGGTTCTGTTGTGTTTGTAGTATTTTTGCTGCTCCGTATTTAAAAACTAATGCTCAATCAATGCAAAACGATATAATGGCTCCAAAAGCCAAAGAAATTCCAAAATCACTAAAAAAACATAAAGAGACTAGAGTAGATAATTATTTTTGGTTGAATGACCGTGAAAATCCTGAGGTAATTGATTATCTGAATCAGGAAAATGCGTACTACCAGAAAATGACTTCGCATACAAAAGCATTTCAGGAAGATTTGTATGAGGAAATGAAAGGAAGGGTTAAAGAAGCCGATTCCTCGGTTCCTTATTTTTATAACGGATATTTTTACATCACTCGTTTTGAGACAGGACAGGATTATCCAATTTTTGCCAGAAAAAAAGGCAGTCTTTCGGCAGCCGAAGAAATTTTATTCAATTGTAATGAATTGGCAAAAGGACATGCTTACTTTAAATTAGGAGGTTTAAGTATAAGTCCTGATAATAAATTTGCAAGTTTTGGAGTGGATATTGTAGGAAGAAGAATTTATACCATTCAATTTAAAAACTTAGAGACCGGAGAAATTTTATCGGATAAAATCGAAAATGCAACGGGAGGATCTGTTTGGGCTAATGACAATAAAACCGTTTTTTATACCAAACAGGACGAAGTAACTTTAAGAGCGGATAAAATCTTCAGACATAAATTAAATACAGATTCTGCAACAGATGTTTTGGTTTTTAATGAAACTGATGACACATTTAATGTTTCTGTTAGTAAAGAAAAATCAAGAAAGTATATTGTAATTGGTTCCGGAAGTACCTTAACGACTGAATACAGAATTTTAAATTCCGATAATCCCGATGGGGAGTTTGAAGTGTTTCAGACTCGTGTTCGTGGGCTGGAGTATAGTATTTCGCATTTTGAAGATTGCTTTTATATTTTAACCAATAAAGACAAGGCGACTAACTTCAAGCTGATGAAAACGCCTGAAAACAAAACAGGGAAAAGGAATTGGGTAGATCTTATTCCGCATCGTGAAGATGTTTTATTAGAAGATATTGAGATTTTTAAGAATTACTTAGTAGTAGAAGAACGCTCAAATGGTTTGAACCACATTCGCATTATGCCTTGGAATGGTGAACCGGATTATTATCTTCCTTTTGGCAGTGAAACGTATAATGCCTTTACGACTACAAATGTTGATTTTGATACGGATGTTTTACGTTACAGCTATCAATCGCTGGCAACGCCATCTTCTGTAATCGACTTTAATATGAAGACTAAAACGAAGGAGGTTTTAAAAGAACAAGAGGTTTTAGGAGGAAAATTTGATAAAGATAATTACATCGAAGAACGTGTTTGGGCAACTGCCAGAGATGGCGTTAGGGTGCCGATTTCGATGATTTATAAAGAAGGATTGGAAAAGAATGGTAAAAATCCATTACTTCTTTATGCATATGGTTCGTATGGAATTACAATGGATACCTATTTTTCTTCTACGAGACTTTCATTGCTGGACCGCGGTTTTGTTTATGCCATTGCCCATATTAGAGGGGGAGAAGATTTAGGAAGACAGTGGTATGAAGATGGAAAACTGTTAAAAAAGAAAAATACCTTTACAGATTTCATTGATTGCTCTAAATTTGTCATTAACGAAAAATACACTTCTTCTAAACATTTGTATGCAGAAGGAGGATCAGCCGGAGGACTTTTAATGGGGGTTATCGTAAATGAAGCGCCGGAATTGTACAACGGAGTGATCGCTCAAGTGCCTTTTGTAGATGTTATTACCACAATGCTGGACGACAGTATTCCGTTGACAACAGGAGAATATGACGAATGGGGAAATCCCAATAATAAAAAATATTACGATTATATGTTGTCGTACTCACCGTACGATAATGTAAAAGCACAAAATTATCCTAACATGTACGTTTCTACCGGATTACACGATTCGCAGGTACAATATTGGGAACCTGCCAAGTGGGTAGCCAAATTGAGAAACTTAAAAACAAATAGTAATTTATTGTTTTTAGATACCAATATGGATGCCGGACATGGCGGAGCTTCAGGACGTTTTGAGGCTCTAAAAGACTTAGCAAAAGAATTTAGTTTTTTATTAGATTTAGAAAAAATTAAAAGCTAATTAGAAATTTTTTGTTAAATTTGCAACCTATCAAGGTTATTTTAAAATGCCTTTGATTAACTATTTTTTTATGAAAGAAGAAATAAACGCTTATAATAATGTTTTAGAATTAATAGGTAATACCCCGCTTATTAAGCTAAATAAAATCACCGAAGAGTTAGAAGGAAATTTCTACGCAAAGGTAGAAGCTTTTAATCCAGGACATTCCTCAAAAGATAGAATAGCGTTATACATTATTGAAGAGGCTGAAAAAAGAGGTATTCTATCACCAGGTGATACCATCATCGAAACGACATCCGGTAACACAGGTTTTAGTTTGGCAATGGTAAGCATTATAAAAGGTTATAATTGTATTTTGGCAGTAAGTTCAAAATCATCGAAAGATAAAATTGACATGTTGAGAAGTTTAGGTGCAAAGGTTTATGTTTGCCCGGCTCACGTTTCAGCAGATGATGAGAGATCTTACTATAATGTAGCGAAACGTTTGCATGAAGAAACAAAAGGTTCGGTATACATTAATCAGTATTTTAATCAGTTAAATATTGATGCACATTATAACTCTACAGGACCAGAAATCTGGGAACAGACAAAAGGGAAAATAACACATCTTATTGCCTGTAGCGGAACCGGAGGAACAATCTCAGGAACTGCAAAATTCTTAAAAGAACAAAATCCAAATATCAGAATTTTAGGTGTTGATGCTTTTGGGTCGGTGTTGAAAAAATACCACGAAACAAAAGAATTTGATAACAAAGAAATTTATCCGTACCGTATTGAAGGTTTAGGTAAAAATTTAATTCCTTCGGCTACCGATTTTGATATCATCGATAAGTTCATGAAAGTGACAGATGAAGAAAGTGCTCACTCTGCAAGAGAAATCACCAGAAAAGAAGGTTTGTTTGTAGGATACACTTCAGGAGCGGTAATGCAGGCTATTAAGCAATACGCGGAAGAAGGTGAGTTTACAAAAGACAGTAACATCATTGCTATTTTCCCTGATCACGGTTCTCGTTATATGAGTAAAGTATTTAGTGATGACTGGATGAACGAACAAGGTTTCTTTGACAGTGTCAATGAAGAAGAAGTTCAGAAAATTGAATTTGTAAAGTAGTACATTAAACTGCTTTCTTACTATAGCAACTCCATTCGTTTTACGGATGGAGTTTTTTTATGCAGAAATTTGTTTTAAACGGCTAATTTTAGTTTTTTGTGAATTTATAAGTGTTTGTGTAGGATGTTAATGTTTCTTTATTTATTGTGAGTTGTTTGTTTATTTGTAGTAATTGTATTGTTTATTTGCGATAAGTTTATGTTTTTAACAGAATAAATTAAAGTATAAATAAATATAATTAGAAGCTTTAAATCATCAATTTTGGTTATTTAACGGTTATTTTGGTCCGTTGTCGAATAAATTTTCGTCCATATGCATAATAATTTAGTTTAGAGCTGTTAGAACGACACCGTGTTTTTTTAATCCCTAAACCTATCTATTATGAAAAAACTACTACTCACTTTGATGTTTGTTAGTTATTTGAATATCAATGCTCAAAATCCAATACAAGAGTTTAACTTCAATAGTACTTTAAATAATACCGACAATACAGCTTCTTTTGTCGGCGTTGCAAATTTTGTTGCGGATAGGGCAGGGGTGGCCAAAGGTGCTCAACGTCTCACTAATAAAGCTATGGAAGCTGTTGTGGAAAATCTTCCTCAGGGTAATAGTCCCAGATCTGTCAGTATCTGGGTAAAACTAAATGATATTGCATCGGCAAATTATATATGGGGTTACGGTACAGCTTATAATGCGCAGTATTGCGGATTGTTGCAGCAAGGAACGGCTTCGTCTAACTCTGATTTAAGTTTAGCAGGCTGGGGAGCCTCTAATGATGTGATTGTTTCAGTTTCGCTTGCCAAAGACGTTTGGTATCAATATGCTATAACTTATGACGGAAAGACTTCTAAGATATACCGCAATGGTGTTTTATTAAAAGCTGCTGAAGGAATTAGTCGCTCTACGAAAGGAAATATTTTCAGATTAGGGGAAATAAACACTACAGTGGGTATCAATGCCGATATAGACGATTTAAAAATTTATGATGTTGCCATGACAAGCGAACAGGTTGAAGCTTCTTATGAGAGTTCAAAAGCAGTTACTCCTGTTGTAGCAAATACTGAAACTGCTGCTGTTTCAAAAACAGTGAAAAATGCAGCGGTAAAAACCAAAGTTGTACCAAATGCCAGTCCGGTAGTGAGTGATTCGAATAAAGTTTCTAAAAATGTTGAGGTATTTTCACAAGGGCAAAAAATTCTTGGAAGCAACAATACTATCAATATTAATGATCTGCCTGAAGGAACTTATTTGTTGAAAATCACCAATATGCCTTCAAAAAAATAGTTTAAAATTAAGAACAAGGTTTTGGTTAATAGAGAATAGTCAGTTAGTTTTTATTTTTTCAATGTTGCTTAAGAGCAATAAATTTTTTGAATAGTGAGAGAGCCTTCCGAAGTTTAACTGAAGAAGGCTTTTTGATTCTTTATTATTGCTTTTTTTGCTGTCCCGGAGCATAAGCTTTGGCACTTTTGCTTCCTGACATTTTTTTGGCTTGTCCCGGTGGGATTTTTCCGGAGCCAGAACCAGTACTGTGCGTATGAGCTGTACAGCTGATCACACTAAGAATTACAAATACAATAACCAAAAGGATTACTGCATATTTGGTATATTTTGATGTTTTCATTGTTTTATTTTTTTTGTAAATATAGCAGATAAAAAGGATTTATTTTTTTTTGAAATTGATATTAAGACGAAAAGTAAAAAAAATATTTTTAGTTCTTCCCAACCTTTTGATTCAAAATGTACTCTATAGAAGTATAATCGTTGTTGCATGATTTTAATTAAAAAGAGTATAGTATGAAAAAGAAATTCACTTTAGAAATAGCCAATCCTTGTTCTGAAAATTTTGACCAGATGATTCCTAATTCACAAGGTTCGTTTTGTGATTCCTGTGCCAAAAATGTAATTGATTTAAGCAGAAAAACAAATGCCGAAGTGGCCAGATTTGTTGCCAATAATAAAGACCAGAATATTTGTGCCCGATTGAAAATAACGCAGTTGGAAGAGGAGTTCGCACACTACGAAATTTCCAAAATCAATACGCTAAAGTATGCGGCAGTTGCAGCTTCAATTTTGTTAGCATCAAATGTTACAGGACAGGAGAAAACTCCGCTTCAAACTGAAATAAATGAATCAGTACCTAAAAGTAATGTTTTAGGTAAAATAGCGATTAGTCAAACCGTTCAGGAAGAAATTTCGATAACAATCAAAGGGAAGTTGTTAGATGCAAAAACAAACAGGCCTTTAAGCGGCAAGATCTATCCATATCTAACGCTTAGTATCAATGATTCACAACCTGCTATGAAAATAGATCCCAAAACAGGTGATTTTTCGATTACGTCCCTGGTTTCTAAAAATGGTGAAGCACTTATGATTACAATCTCGAGCGGGGATTATTATTTATCCAAAACGATTCCTTTCGACATTAAAAAAGTGAAAGGAAAGATTCTTCATCAAAATATAATGATCAACACTGAGGAGCTGATTAAAGTTTATATTGCCGGAGGACTGGGGATTAACTATAGAGAAAAAAAGTGATTAAAGAGAATTGATTGATTTGTTGTTTTTTGAATAGAAAAAGCTCTGGGGTTTCCAGAGCTTTTGATGTTTGTAGAGGAGTTCTTTTTTGAGACACTATCTTGGAAATATGTAAGTAAAAAAAGAAGAATAGTTTTTAATGTCATTCATTTTTAACTTATATAGTTATTGAGATATTACCCATTTTAATTTTACTTTTTTAAAAGTTTTGGTATAAATATATAACCGAGAATTATAAGTATAATACAGACTGCGCTGGCATAATCTACAAAGCCATAATAATTTCTTACTTGTTCTCCGTTGCGCTCTATCATTCGTACAGATTTAGGATCACCATTATGTAGTTTTCTAAATGTAACAGTATCTCCAATTAAAAAACCATATTCTATCGTATCATCATTCTCAGAATCTTCATACTTTTTTCCATTCTTATCTATAATAAAATAAGTATATGTTTTAGCCGAGTTAGCACTTCCTTTATATGATTCACGATCATAAATAACACCTTTACCAATATTAATTTCTTTTTTATATGTGATATTATTAATAATCCTCTTGAGTGAAACAAGAAAGATTATTAATATAAAACCATGAAATATTATTTTTTCTTTCACAATAATTAGTTAAATATAGTTTTAATATCAATTGTTTCAACTTCTATTTCTTTTGATATATCTAATCTAAAGAGTTCATAACTGAAGTCTTTTGTTTCCAATGTACTAACATCTTTAGATATTGATATTTTTTCTATACAGTTGTAATATCTTCAATTTTTCGTTTTTTATGAGATTTGAAGAGTTGGTTTAGTTTTTTTTCAAGTAGCATAGTCAAAAGCCTTTATTGAATTGTATTCTAAAACCACTCCATTGGCATCATTTGCCTGGCTGTAAAACAAACTAGTTGAGAATATAAAAGTTAGAATTAGTATTAATTTTTTTTTATTTTTAAAACTAATAAATATAGTATCAAAAATATTGATATAAAGAATAAGACAGGATCTATAAAGTATGTCAATCCAAGTCTTAAAGCACTATCCGGTTTTTCTAGGAATAAAAAGTGATTGGATAAATTTGAATGATAGACAATTATTTTATTTGGTTTATTCTTTGTGTAGTCTTTTCTTTCATTAAGATATGGATATAGATTATTTGACAATGTTATTTGCGCAGTTTCATTATTAGAACTTAATACGCCTTTATATACTACAGATGTAGAGGTTGTTCCTGAATGTGAAGCAGGGTTATCTGAATTAACTAAAAGAGTATCACGAACCATTCCTTCTTTAACACATAAAAAAGAATAAGTTGTTTTAATCTTTGGGAAATTATATGTTAATTCAATGATTAAGTAAAAGATTGAATAAATAATGATAAGATAGATTATAATTTTTTTCATGTTTTTAAATGATGGTTATTTCAGGGCTCCTTTTATGTCTGTTTTGCAGTATTTTTTCGTTCTTTTCTTTTGATAGTAATGTAATAAAATTGGGCTGATATTGCTGCCAAAATAAATATTGGAGTACTCCAATAGTCGCGCATTTCATAAGAAAAAGGACTATTTATTATGTTATTTTTTCGTCGGTATATTATTTTATTTTTTACAGAGCTTATTCTCCAAATTGGAATTTGAGATGTATTTTGATTTTCGATTATGCTTTTGGAAATTGTAATTCCACTTTTTAATTTGTCAGATTTGCAGTATCCATAAAATATCCAGGAAGTTTTATTACTGCTACTATTCGTCGGTGGTATTTTTTCGCTTACAACTAATATATCTTTATGATAATATTTTTGCGGATTAAATGAGGCGTAAAATATCTTGGTTTTAGTAAAATCATTGGCTATTTCAATTCCTAATATTGATATCCCTAGAAATATTAGTGTTAAACAAAATGTTTTCATAGTTTATTCATTTTTTATTTTTCATTAGAACTAAGGTTAAAATTAATGAAGGAATTAGTGAACAAATAAAGTAGATTTTTAAAAGTGCATCCGCCTTTTTACTCTGTAAATATTTATGGTTTTTTAAAAAGATATTGTCATTTATTACATTTCTATATACTTTTAAACCTTTTTGATACATCATTTTATATTTAAACTTAAAAATATCTTTTTCATAACTATTGTCCTTATATAAAAAGCTTATCTCTCTTGAAATATTTTCATTTATTAATTTACCTTTAATTGTTGTACTATAACTTGTTGACCCATCTTTAACTTTTGAAGTTTTGATTATTGTATCCAAAACTAAAATGTCATTTGTTAAATATTTATCTGACTGATTTAACGATTTAATGTTATGAAAGGGTTCTTTTAAATTAAATAAATTACTAAAAATTATTGCTAAAGATATTAGTGCGTTAATTACAAGTATAATAGTAAATATTTTTTTCATTTGGTTTTAATTTTTAAGACGAGTAAAATTATAATAAGCGGAATGAATGAAAGATTAAAATACAAGTTCGAAGCAGCATTCATCTTTTCAGAGCTTATATATTTTTTGTCTTCTAAAAAGGCAATACCATTGATGCTGTTTTTTAAGACGTTTATTTTTTCTACTTTTTTATGATAAAAGCTATCTAATATATTTGAATTTACGTACTCATAAGTAATCTCCTGTTTAGTTTTGGAGTGTAACAAATGTCCTCTGATTATAGTGTAATCCTTGAAAGTTGTGGATGATCCCTGATTTGAAGTTGCCTGAGTTTCAATATAGGCGGTATCAACTACAAAAATATCATCTTTCAAATATTCTTTAGGATTGTACAATGCGATATAATTTTCATAATTTTCCTGAAAAGGTTTCTTTATATCTCCATCAATAAGACCGTGTACAGCCATTGTAATGGTCACAATAAGCGAAGTTGCCAGATGTATTAATAATACAATTTTAATTATCTTATATTTTTTAAAAAAAGTAATGTTTTTCATTTTAATTAAATCTTATAGTTTGTTCGTATTCGCCCCAGCTGGTGTAAGTGTCTCGCTCGTATCTCTATCTAAGTTATTCTATAAAATACGTACTGTTTTATTTCAATGAATATATTTATAATTAAAATATGATTTTTATTTATTCAAAGAAAAAAATGATTAAGAGAATTGATTGATTTGTTGTTTTTTAAATAGAAAAAGCTCTGTGGTTTCCAGAGCTTTTGATGTTTGTAGAGGAGTTGTTTTTTGAGATACTATCTTGGAAATGTATAAGTAAAAAAAAGAAGAATAGTTTTTAATGCCTTTCATTTTTAACTTATATAGTTATTGAGAAACTACTTTAATTAATCTGATATTGAGAACTTACCCTATTAATCTTTAATGGGACACTGTAATTTGATATTTCTACAATGATATTTTTATCATCCTCAACAATATAGCCTTCATTTTGGTTTTGTGAAAATGATTGAATGGTTATCGCAAATAATAAGACTATTGAAAGTTTAGTTTTCATTTTTACTTTTTTTTGTTATTGTGATTAAGCACGGAATTATCATTATGATTAAAGCATAGATAATTATACCGCTAAAATAAATTTCTGGGCTCAATTTATCGTCTTCTCTTAGAATCATTTTTTGTGCTTTTTTACAGTACCATACTTTGAGATATTCGCCTTTAGAATCAGATAATGTATTTTGTTTCAAGTAAGATCTACTATAATAGATATTATCTTTTGTTTTTTGTTTTTCTAGAGTACCATAATACCATGAATTTGATCCACTAGAACTTGTAGAATTGTTTTCTTCTTTTTTATAAATATATAATTTATCTTTTTCATAGTATTTGTCCGGATGTAAGTTATAATAAATCAATTTAAGATTCATAAAGTCATTCATTGATTCAGAAATAAGTCCGCCAAAGGCAAAAACTAATGTAACGTAACACAATATTTTTTTCATTTTTTATTGTTTAGGTGGTTCTACGATTTGTATCTTTTTATAAAGTGAGGCTGTTTCATATTTTACTCCACGAACTCTAATGTACATGCCCGCAGTAAAATCGCTGGCAAATGTCTGCGACTTTGCGCCAACTTGCAAACGTCTAGTTTAAAACACATAAACTGTAAAGTTTCAGACTTTAAAGCTAAATTTACTAGATACAATTTATGAGAAAGAAAGAATCAAAATAATATTAAGAAATAAATATAAAAAGTCGGGAGATTTTTACGAACTTTAATAATTCAATAAGCGTAAAAAAAGCGCAAAGTCGGAGACATTTGCACAGCTTTTCAGTTGAACACTTCGGAAAGTTGGGGTATATTGATTTATAAAATAAAACTTGATTATAGCAGTAGGAATTTGATCTATTTCAAATTCTATTTTATGTTTTAACTCAAAATAATTTCTCTCAACATCCATCTTTTTGATGGCTTCATAATAGTCTGAATCATTTATCTAGGCATTATTTTTGCCTCCAAGAGTATTAAAAATTTCCCATTCTTCATTAGAGCAAGAAATTATGGATTGCATTAAATCTTCTGGAAACTCATTTTTTACTGTTTTGAAATCTTTGGTTGCTTTAATTTTATAGGCTGTTTGATATCTATAAAAAATAAATTCATCTATGTCACTAGAATAAATGCGAGGGCCTTTTTCCTGTGCATAAAAATTTTGACTAAGCAATATCATATTACTACTCTAATTATTTTGTTCATCTTCATTTACTTTTTTGAATAGTTTACTTTTTTTTGAAATTTTATAGCTTATAAAAGCGATTATAATTGAAAATAACCATAGTAAGGGGATTTTTAAATTTTTATAGATATATTCTTTTACGGGGAAAATAGTGTCTTCTTTTTTTGCGGGAAATGCAAAATCAATTCCCTTTCGATACCATACAAATCCTTTAAGAGGTCCATTTTCATTCCCGAAATAATCACTATCATTTGAACTTTTATCAAATAGAATGATGGTTTTATAATTATTTAATTGCTTAGAATATCCGTCTACTCTGGGATTGTCATTACCGTCCGTATTCATATATGTTAAGGAATTAATCTCGATATATTTTTTGCCATACTTTGCATAGTTAGTAATTACATCTCTGTAGTACAAAGTCATAAATATATCTCCCATAGCAGGAAAAAAGCCTACTAATGCAAACAGAATACAAATTCCCCCCATTATTCTGATTAATCTTCTTATAATAATTTAGTCTTCTTTTTTGTTAAATCAACTTTATCAGTAATTGCCCAGGAAGCGTCATAATCAACTAATGTAAATTTAAAATATCTTTTAGATATTATTTTTCCAAATTCAACAGCCTCATTTTTAATATTTAAGATATAAAAGAACTTCATTAAATTATATTTTTTGTCCAATCATCTGTAAATCCAGTTCCGCTTTCAATCATTTCAATTTCTTCTAATCCAAATATACAGTCATCATAAAGTACAATTTTATGCAAAGGCTCTAATCTTAAATAAGCCAAAGAAAAGTAATAACACAAAAATGAAGGAGTATTGTCTGATCCTGCAAGAACATAGTATCTTTTTCCTTTGTACTCTATTTTAGACATAAAATTAGTTACCCCATTTTCATCATAAATATCCATTGAAAAAAAATGATATTCATCTTCTCCATTTCCAAATCTTTTCATAATCCATATTTCTATTGCTCCATCATTTAGTAAGGAATTTTCTCTCGATGAAAAATCAAGTTTTGCTTTTAACGATGCAAATGCTATATTCTTAAATGTTTTTTCTTGATATTCAAATTGAGTTGATATGATAGCTAGACTCATTACTTTAAAATAGTTTTAAGTTCGGTTAATGAATTTACAAGCGTTACATTCTTTGGAATAGTATTTAAAATTTTAGCTTTATCCAAATCTGACAAAGGTTTTTCTACATATAGAATCGCTTTTTTATTATGAGGATTTACAAAATCTTCTAAAGAAGAATTTACAAAGCGATTAACCTGATTAGGTTTTTTCTCCCAAACCGCCATATTATTTTTGACTTCAATAATTTCATTAGAAGTAATGATATCTATATCAGTTGCAACACTATTATCAGCTTTTTTAATTGTTAAACCAAATCCTTCCACTGTCTTACCTTCCCGCTTTATAAAATCTGCAACTTTGCCTTCTGTAATTCTACCAATGTTATTTGTATTTAGTGGGTCAAGATTTTTTGCAGTTGAAATTGCATTGTCTATGTCATTAACACCTTGTTCCGTCCACTTCAATATTTTGTCAGAAGGATTAATATATTCTATTTTATTACCATTCCTAACAATTTTGCCAAGAATGTTGCCTCCACTTTCTAATGCTTTCCATTTTGTGTATCCACCAGCTTTATCAATCTCATTTAAGTTATTTGAAACCAGAGTAAGCTCTTCTATATTTTTTGTTAAACCAGTTTTTTCATTATGTAATACTTTCCAAGAATCAAACTTTTTTTGTGGATTTGTTTCTGAAAAGGCTACAAGTTCTTTTGATGTGTACATATCATCTTTGAAGAACCTTATAATTGTTTCACATTGAGCATTTGCATTTAAAAATGTAAATAATATAATCCACAGATTTAAAAATAATTTTATTTTGTTTTTCATTACTTTATGCCCTTTATTTTTGCAATTATTTCATCTGTTAATAGTGGTGATTCCCAAATACCTACTATATAAGTAACGTCTTCTCCTAAGCTATCTTCCGCCGCACTTCTTGGTTGAGCCTCGGATGCCCATCTACTAAATTCTATCCTTAAATATTCTTTTCCATTTTGTTCAATTAGAATAATCTCTCCAGGAGATTTATACAATTTATTTATCCTTAAAATAGTATCATAATAGCCTTTATATTTAGGATCTTCTTGAATTTCAAATCCGTATGTCTTAGATAAAAATGATAATTCATCGATTGTAAAAGATTCCTTCGGATCTATAAAAGGATTAGCGATTAATTTTTTTCTATATTCTTTTTTTTCAGAGAAAGTACTACTGCCATATTCGTTTAAAATTTTTATACTAGGTCTTATTAATTCAGTTTTTATTGAAGTTATACCTTGGCTAACTTTTTCAGTTCCATTACCCATGATCTCAGTCTGGATACAATAAAAGTTTTCTATTAGTTTCATTTGCTACAATCAATTTTAGTAATTATTTTATCCATTTTGTACGTCAAGTCTTCAATATCATCTACCCATTTGCCTCCTCTAAAAACAGAACGTTGTACAATATCATAAGTAATTCCTTTTTTGAAAGAAGACTCATGGAATTTTGGTTTTGTTCGTATTTGTTTAGCAAGTCCTTGTTGTTTAATCCCATTTTTATTTTTCCATGGAATTGCGTTTCCATAGCTAAATTCTATTCCTGATGCATCTTTTATTTTAAATTTTATATATACCATACCTTCTTGTACATCTTCTAATAAAGCTCTGGAATCATAGGTATATTGAATGTCAATTTTATTATATTCATTTTTGTATACAGGACTTGCAAATCCACCACCTAATTCAGTAACTTCTGTAATTTTTCCATCAGCTTTATCCACTTTTGGATTTTGAAAACGATCAAATATTCCTCCCTCTGCTAGAATTTCTAGGTCTTTTTTATAGTTTCTATTTTTATGAAGCCGTCAAACGGTGGCCAACCTCCATTAATTTCATTACCGGGATCTGCATGGAAGAAATCATACAATTCATCCCATTTTTCATCCCCCCAAAGTTCATACGCTTTTACTCTTTGATTCATCTAGAGTTTTCTGGTTTCATTTGAAATTTCACAATTATATTTATTATTAGTCTTTACTTCGTAAAAAAAATAAGCTCATTATCAGTATTATTCTTGAAAGAAACTGATGAATTCTTTATTTTAACTTTTAGATTTGGGATTCGAGCTATAGTATCAAGATTTCTCCATTGAACTATTCAATAATTTCTCAATTACTATTCTTTGTGTAAGTATTATTGTATCATGCTTGTTATAATCTTTTTTTTCGCCATAATATTTAAGTTTATTGAAAAGTTCTGGTTTACCGTTAGGAAATTCTAACAAACATAGTCCTATAGCCCCCCCGGTAAATAATCAATTTGATAACGCGGATTCATATTGACGTATCGCAGGATAACACTACATTCTTCAAAATCATTAGAATTTTTCTTTGCGAAAATAATATCAAATTTGGTATTAACTTTAATTTCCAAATATCCATTACCTGCGACAGTAGTTGCAAATACATAAAGCAAGTTCACACTATTAGGTTCTTTTAAATTACCTTTTTGTATATCAGTTTCTTTTGGTAAGTCCAGTATTAGTAAAGACGGATACTTTTTTAACTCACCTTCATTATTTAATTCTATAAAAAATTCGTCAATAAAACTCATACTATATTATTTTAAATTATATTTTTGAGCCTTTTGATAAAACTCAAAGGATTTTTCTAAACTCGAAGGAGGTAAGGTTTCAAGTAATTCATTTGAAACGTCTCTATAGATTTTTGTATCTAAATCAATATTGTAAACTTCTTTGACTAATTCCCTCGCATGTTCAACAGAAATTTCTACTTCCGCTAAATTAGCAAAATTATCTGCAGGTGTTTGAATTACAATTTCAAGTTCTTTTTCACAACGATAAATATTAGGAGAATTAAGTTTAAGAGATTTTAAATCACTTGGTAGGCCTATTTGTAAAACACCTTTCGTACTTCCATACTCAGTAGCCCTTTCTATTGCAAAAATTGTAGCTTTAATTGGGTCCGTTGAAGTTGAGATACCATATGCTTGTGAATTTGTATTACCTGTAAACAAAGAATTCCCATCTTCAATTATTGTACCATCGGCGGGTATAACATCATTACAACTTAGTTTTAATGAGTTTTCCAGTCTTGAAATCGCTGTACTAACCTTCCACTTTAAATATCCACCAGCTTGACTTATTTCATCTAAATTTTTTGAAACTAGTTTTAGCGCATCAATATTTGTTCTAAGAGTAGGTGCTTCCTTATTAGGGACTAACCAGGCATTAAAACCATTGGATTCATTAATTATGGTTTTGAATTCAGTACTAGAAGTAGATATCCGTTTTTATCCGTAATTATAATATCATTTACGGTTTTTGGCAAGTTAACTTTAACATCATCCGGGCCAGTTATTGTAATGCTTCCATCAGGATTTTTTACTACTGATTTTATAGGAAACTGAATGTCCTGATTGACAACATTCCCGGCGTCACCAAATGCATCATTGATTACGCCATCTAAATCAGAGATACCGCTCCAGGTAGGATCATAAGCTGCAATAATTTCTCCTGAGATTAATTTAAAATCGCTATTAACACCAATGTTGTTAAAGGTTATTCTGATTCGGGTATTTTCGCTAAGGTTTCCTTTTGAAGCTCCGTTTTCATCTTTTGCACCTAAGGCATCAGCAGCATCAATAAGTTTTCTGAATTTCTCCAAGAAAGGAAGAGTTACATAACCTTCTCCCGAGAAATTACCATTACTTCCGGTTGCTTTTAAAACTACAATAGGAAAATCTCCCGCTGAGATTTTCGATTTCATCCTTGGCTTCTAAAATTAGCGAAGCCCTTATGATTACAATCTCGAGCGGGGATTAGTATTTATCCAAAACGATACCTTTTGACAGTATAAAAGTGAAAGGAAATGTTCTTCATCAAAACATAAAGATCAATAAAGAGGAGCTGATTAAAGTTTGTATCGCGGGAGGATTAGGGATTAACTTTAGAGAAAAAAAGTGATTAAAGAGAATTGATTGATTTGTTGTTTTTTAAATAGAAAAAGCTCTGGATTTCCGGAGCTTTTTGTGTTTATAGAAGAATTAGTTTTTTAATTTTATTCAACCCCATGGGTTTTTTTTTAAGATTGAATTTTTAGGAAGAATAATATCTAATTCTTTTCTTTTTTGGGTCATCCATTCTAAAGTATGTTCATTGAAAATTGCAATATCTCTTAAACCAAATATTATTTTAGCCAGGGCATCGGAAGTTTTATTTGAAACCCAAATAAGTTGTGGTATAGAATCAATAATATAAAAATTACCATGTTCATCCATCATTACTGTACTTTGTTCAATTAATTCTGCCACAGGATACAACTGTATTCCAATCAGCGCTGAATAATAATAATTTAGACTTCTATCTTCACTTAAATCAATCTCATCATCGAATTTATAAATATTGGAAGATTGATAATCAAATGCTTTTTTATCATCTAAATATTCGATATCAATAGTCATTGTTTCTATTTTATTTTCAGCATGAATTGTAAGTTCACCAAATTCACAAAGAAAATCTTGAATCTTCTTTGGGAATAGTTCATACACAATAGTGTTTTCAATTTTATTTTTTATACTTCTCTCCTCATACCATCCGGCCTTCATAAGTACTGATGTAAAATCTTCTATATCATGAATCATAATAATTATTCAATTTTTATATTAATATTTACTTTTATTTCTTCAACTCCAAAGTAATCTAAAAATGGATTACAGCTTATACAAGCTGGTTTAACATCCCCAATTTCAGCAATTATTTCTCCAGTAGCTCTCCTAACTACAGTTGTTGTTTCAAATGCAATTGATTTGGTTCCTTTTAAAACATCTCTTGCTTCATTTATGTTTGCGATTTTTATTTTGGTTCTTTGTTCATATTCGTATAGCCATTTTGATATAGCCTCTGGTTCAGCACATTTTCCGTGCTGTCCCCGTTTTACTAATTCCTCAGCATTTACAGTAGGATTTTTGAACCATTCATATACTAGTGGATGGATTCCTGGCGGTAATTCACCTTCTTTTAAACCTGTTTTGTTACTTACTGCAGAAGTAAATTTAGAATCTTTGACTAAAACACTTCCTGCACCAGGTCGTTTACTTTTGGATATTTCTGCCGATTGAGCAATTATCTTATTACCCTCAGTATAGATTATTGAATTTTCGGTAGGAGTAAGCCCTGATATGTACTTAATTTTAGATTCTCCTAGTAGTTTTATTTCTTGATTAGCGTTTATAGTATTTTTCCATTTCAAATACCCTCCAGCTTGACTTATTTCATCTAAATTTTTAGAAACTAGTTTTAGTGCATCAATATTGGTTCTTAAATCAGGCGCTTCTTTATTAAGGACTAGCCAGGCATTAAACCCATCAGATTCTTTGACTACTGTTTTGAATTCAGTACCAGAAGTTGATAAATCGCTTACTAAAGTAGCCAATGCACAAGGATCTCCAGGCCCTGCATTTGTGATTAGGCTTGATAACAGTAATAAATAAAGAAGGAATCTTTTTATTATATTTTTCATTTAGTTTATTTTAAAGTAAGTACTTGTAAACTCGTTATTTACTTTTTGAAGTAGTTCCATTTCTACTTGATTTGTATCATAATCTTGTCCTCTATAAATCCATCTGAAAATATTTGGATAAAGTAGCTCATCGACTATACTTTTTTTATCGGTAATTTTTTCTTGGTCTAAGTCATATATAAATGATAAATTAGAAAACGACTGAATAACTTGAATTTGTCTCGAATTAATTAAATAGGCCCACTCTATATCTACATCGTATTCAAATTTTACTTTTTTTATTTCCAAGGTTAACAAATCTGTTAAAACCAAACTCCTTTTATTAATTACTAAGTGTTTTTCAGGATAAAAAAAGCTCCCTACTAAGCTATCTACAGTTGTGTTTCCGTTTTCTCTAAAGTATACTTTTAAACTTTTTTTTGTATAATCTAAAGTATTAAGCAGATAAAGATCAACACACGGAATAAAAGCGAAGGTTTTTGTTGGATGTTCTATTTCAATTTTTTCATTTAATACACATTGAATGTTTTTTGTTGAAAATAATTCCTCAGTTTTATCAATACCGTCAATGAATACGGAGTAATATACAAGTTCCTGACCTCAAGAGCTAGTTGACCTATTTTTAACTTTGGTTTTTCTACAAATTTTCTTATTTATTATAATTTTCAAGTTAAATCTCTTTTACATAGTTTAACTTCAAATTCAACATTTCCTCTAATAAATTTATATAATCAGTTTCTGTTATAGATAAACTATATTTGACCCAAGGAGTAATACATTCATTATTAATAATTATATATTTATTTATTAAATCAAGTAGATGTTCTCTATTGGAAATTTCTTCATTTAAATTTTCAATAGAATTAAACTCTTCATAATTAACTAGTTTATTGTGTAATAATAATAATTGTTTTTTTAAATTGTTTTTTCCAAATAATTCAATAGAAAATTCCAAAAGTGATAGATTTCCTTCGATGTCTGTTTTGAAAATTGGAGTGTATATATTATAAGGTTCTCCCCAATCGAATTTCTCTTCTCTTATATTACAAATTGGATTAGTGTCAAAATCAATATTTTCCATTTTAAAATTATTTTATGTTTTTAATTCCATCTACCAAATTTATTTTCACATTGGGGAACATATTAGCAAAATCCTGTATAACTCCTTGGCAGGAAATACAATATGGTAATTCAGAAGCAATTGTAATTTCACCCTTTACTTTAGACAGAATAGTTCCTTTTTTACCTCCTAGTTTTTGAGCTATCTCACTTAATCCTACATACTCTGTGTCAAATTCTCTACTCCATGCAGTATCAGTATTTATAGTACTTTGCTTGTCAATTTTATATGAATCAAATATTGGCTCTCCATCAAATTTATTACCACTTATTTTAACATCGCTTGAAGTTATATATAGATTATCTATTTTACCATCAAAATAAGCTAAATTTCGTTTGTCGAACTTCTGAATTTCTTCTAGTAATTCATTTCCTGAATATTTTTTTCGTAATTCATAAATAGTATTTTCTCGAAATTGTTTAAATCGAGTTTTTGCTTTTAAATAGTCAGAAGCGTATCCCCTAAAAATATTTTTACCTTCGTTTAAGGGAGTTGGAAACTTTTCAATATCTTTTAAATCTTTCCATTTTATATATCCGCCAGCATTATTAATCTCATCTAAATTTTTAGAAACTAATTTGATCTCCTCTATATTAGTTCTGAGAGAGGGAGCTTCATTATTTAGAATTAACCATGCATTAAACCCATCAGATTCTTTGACTACGGTTTTGAATTCAGTGCCAGAAGTTGATAAATCACTTACTAAAGTTGCCAATGCACAAGGATCTCCAGGACCTGCATTTGTGATTAGGCTTGATAACAGTAATAAATAAAGAAGGAATCTTTTTATTATATTTTTCATTTAGTTTATTTTAAAGTAAGTACTTGTAAACTCGTTATTCACTTTTTGAAGTAGTTCCATTTCTACTTGATTTGTATCATAATCTTGTCCTCTATAAATCCATCTGAAAATATTTGGATAAAGTAGCTCATCGACTATACTTTTTTTATCGGTAATTTTTTCTTGGTCTAAGTCATATATAAATGATAAATTAGAAAACGACTGAATAACTTGAATTTGTCTCGAATTAATTAAATAGGCCCACTCTATATCTACATCGTATTCAAATTTTACTTTTTTTATTTCCAAGGTTAACAAATCTGTTAAAACCAAACTCCTTTTATTAATTACTAAGTGTTTTTCAGGATAAAAAAAGCTCCCTACTAAGCTATCTACAGTTGTGTTTCCGTTTTCTCTAAAGTATACTTTTAAACTTTTTTTTGTATAATCTAAAGTATTAAGCAGATAAAGATCAACACACGGAATAAAAGCGAAGGTTTTTGTTGGATGTTCTATTTCAATTTTTTCATTTAATACACATTGAATGTTTTTTGTTGAAAATAATTCCTCAGTTTTATCAATACCGTCAATGAATACGGAGTAATATACAAGTTCCTGACCTCTATTAGGTTCTTCCCAGCCCATATATTTTAGCTGAATTCTTTTATTTATAGTTTTAAACAAACTTAGATGTTCAATTTGCTTTATTTGTTTCATATCTAGTTGCAAAGGGGTTTTTTATTATCCGTAAATATCTTCCAGGCTTCAATACCATTTTCAGGGTTTTGATTAACTGTTTTCATTAAAGTGGAGTTGTTTTTTAAATCCTGAATTAATGTTTTTATTTCTGTTTCTGACAAATTTAAGGATTTATTTTTGGCAACAATTTTAATAGCATAATCCCCCGCTGGTGCGAACGTCTCGCTTGTACCTCATCTAAATTAGTATATAAAATGCGAAAATACCGACTATTTTATTTCAATGAAAATATTTATAATTAAAATATCACTTTCAATTATATGAAGAAAAAAGTGATTTAAACGAATTGATTGATTTGTTGTTTTTTTAATGAAAAAAGCTCTGGGATTTCCAGAGCTTTTGGTGTTTATAGAGGCAGTACTTCATTAATAGTGTGAGTTAGAATGATTATTCAAAAGTATAACTTACAAATTCATCTACTTTGTTGTAAGGAATACTATTGTGAGGTGACTTAATTATTAATTTATTCCAAGGTTTCCATTTGTCTGAAAGCTCTGTATTAGTTACCTGATGATGCTGTAAAATTCCTTCTATAAAATAATCTTCCAAAGGCATTTCTAATCTTCTATTAACACCATCTTTGGTAAGAACTATTTTATGTTCTAACTCGTTCGTTTCATTAATATGAAAAGTAAAGACTCCGCTGTCCCAAGAACTTAAATATTCTAAGTCGCCATCATCATCAAGCTGCGTAGGAAGTAGATTATTATCTTTTTCGTATTCAAATATCATGGACATCATTCGTTCGTTTACCCATTGGAAAAATACTTCTGCTCCATCTAGTAAGTCTTGCTTTTCTTGATCTGAGTTCCAAAAATATTTTTCAGAATATGTCCCATTTAGATCGATATCAATTATAACAGAATTGAACTTATTTTTTGTTTGGAATAATGAGATGTAGAGTTCATAGATTTCATCTGAAAATAATCTATACTCTTTTGGTCTAGGTCTAAAAGAGATCTTTTCTTCATTAACAATTTCGTAAAATTGAGTACTTACTTTTTCTTTATTTAGCTTTATAAGCACAGTCACATGATTACTGCTGATATAATTTTTTGTAGCCTCTATTAATTCATTAATTGTTTCCATTTTTATTAAGGATTTTTATAGCCCCCCGCTAGTTCAAGCGTCTCGCTCGTATCTCAATCTTAATAATTGCAAAGCTATCTAAAAGATCTTTTCGAAACCATATTTCAAACAATAGAGAAAACTAAAATCGTAACTTATTTTATTTCAAGAAACGTTTTATAATTTATGTACATTACGTTCACGAACAAGATGCTCGCGCTAGCGGGGGTGAAGGATAGAGTTATCTAATCCATTAAACTTAAATTTCTTTCCAGTCTTTTCATCTCAAAACAATAACTCTTTTAATTTAGGATTTTTCAACTACGATTTCGTAATCCACTTCTGAAAATTCAAAACCAGTTAATCCCATTTTTTCTATGCTATTTTTAAGTTTCTCGGACATAACTTTATCATTATTTGTAGTTGCAAATATATCATAAGAATCCACTAACACTTGTTGGACAATTTTTAATTTTCTTTTTGTCGACCTATATTCTGTTCTATAAAAACTCAAATAGTCTTCTTTTGAAGAAAAATTATAAAGAGTATATTCTCCATCTAAACTAAATTTACTTTTTTGAAAATCAATGATTTCAAACTGATCAATAGGGAATTGAAAAATCCAATACTTAAATTTACTCCCTTTATATAGAAGAATTGTTTCATAAAAGTTATATTTAGGAGCGATTTTAAAATTTTCAAGTAATGATTTTAAATCTTCGGATACATACCAACCTATTAAAATATTTACTTTGCCAATTAACGTATGTATATCATTTTTTTGATTTTCCCAGTATTTCTCTTCATCATAGCTTTCTAAATAAAAAGAATCTATAATTGGAAAATTCTCCATAATCTCACCATATCTAATTTTTTCAAATAAGTTTTCAATATTTGGTATTTTATCAACACTTGCACTACTACTAATTCTTCCGTCATCATTTGAAAGCGAAATCGTAAATTTATAATATCTCATTTTAAAAATTTATTATCTGGTTAACATCTTTATTCCCTAGCAATACTTCATTTTCAAGTTTAATCTTGGTGTCGTTTATTAAATCTTGAATCTCTTCAAATTTCCCAACATTATCGAGATTAGGATCACTACAAATCTCATCAATTTTCTGCTCAATTGCTCTATCATAAGCAGGATGATTGGTATGTCCGTTTAGATCAATTTTAGCTTTCTTTTTTTGTATTGGGATAGAGTTATCTAATCCATTAAACTCAAATTTCTTTCCATTCTTTTCAGCCCAAAATAATAACTCTTTTAATTTAGGATTTTTCCCCAAAACTTTAACAGGAATGATATGGTGTATTTCAAAATTGAGATCATCAGCTACATTATACTTTTTTGCATTAGCCCACCATTCTTCAAAGGTTTGACCTTTCACATTTTTATTAAAATATTTTAGCGCATAAGCTCTTGCTTCTTCAGTATTTATTACTTCACGTACAGTAGCTCTATAATATTCAATTTTTTTGTATAAATCTTCAGGTGTATTTAAAATAAACTCTTTTCGTTTCCCCATCTCAACACCGTCAGGACCATCACATTTTGGACATTCGTTAACGGGTGGTGTATCTACTTTTGTGGCTGTACCATTTGGTTCAATTCTATACCAATTAGTTCCTTCGGCACGTCTTATACCTCTTCCATAAGCAGTCATTGCTCCATCTGTTGTATAAACAACCTTACCTGTGGCTTCTGAAAGAGCTCTGGCACTATCTAAGTCATTACAGGACAATAATATTATTTCTTTCTTATTGCTTAATTTCTTACTTAGTAGTTCACCTAATTCTTCCGGACTGCGTTCAATTCCATCAACTATAAATTTCCCCTGATCAGTTGCGTGTAAACTTAGAGATAATTGTTCAGAATTTTTAAGAAGCTTGTTAAAATTAGCTGCTAAGGCTTCACGTAGTTTTTGACTAAGACCCGGTTCTAATTTGGCTAATGGCGTAACAACAAATTTACCAAATTTATTAACTCCGGCTTTTATAAATGGACTGCTAATTTTGGCAAATTTCCCCATTAGTGCCCCAACGGCATCAAGTCGATCTAATGTCTGGAGAAAAGTAGCTAAGCCTTTTGCTTCTCCGGCACCATAAAAACAAGAGATTACAACAAACCCAACTTCTCCTGTAGCATAGGAAGCCATACAAGGATTGGCAGAATATTTATTCCATTGATCTCCTGCAAGATCTCCAATTGTTGACCAGCTAAGTTTTGATAGGCCATCCCATAATTTTACAGCCTGATCGTCTTCGTTTGTAATTAGTTTAATTATCATTGAAGCTCCTTCCGGAACTCCTCCGACAGCGCCAACTAATCCATTCCAAACACCACAGGTAAATGCAAAACTACAGCGGTTGTCTGAATATTTTGCTACATAAGCATTATTATTCGATACAAAATTGTTTAGCTTATCTTTAACGATACTAAATGTTAGTAGCGAATAGACCTGACCAGGAATCGGATTGTAATCTTTTTCATCAGGATTATAAAAACGAATTGGAATCTTTGCTTCTCCAATAACACCTGCCAAACCATCTAACATTGCTGTTAATGGATTAAAAGGAGTGTAAGTTCCGTCAAATTTCGGTAATACTTCAAGTAAAGCTTTGAGGTATTTGTCCATTTGTGCAGTCCCTTTACCTTCAATACCATCACCCAGGAAGGTTTTTATAGCTGGATCGGAAGCATTTGTAAAATCGATTAATAAACCAATTTCCTTTCCTTTTAAAGAATTTAAATAATTGTTTATTTCGGTTTTCTTTGTTTCAGGAGTTTTAGAATCTACTAAATATATTTTAGTTAAAATTTTGGTAGATTGTTTAATACCTACAAGTTGACTAAGAATTTTTTGTTTTTCTTTATCTGAAATTACCGTAGCTAAATCGAAAAGATGTGCTTCCTGAGTACTAACTTCCGTTTTATCTTCAGTGTATTTTTTATTTGCATCTTTTGCAAGATTGACTACATAGTTAGTGTAATTTCCACTTTCTGAATTATTTCCATCAGTATTACTTCCTACGCATCCTAATATATTAGAGAAGATTTCTAATTTGTCAGCTTTTTCAATTTTATCAATCTTTGTTATGTACTCCGTCAGATCATGTTTAGGAAGGTCCGTTTTTATTTGAGAATAATAGGTTCTGATATACTTTCTTTTACTACAATCTTCATTGTTTTTATATATTAACCAAACAACTACTTTGTCTTCAAGTTTGTCCTTATAGTTTGTGGTAGGATAATCAGTACCTGTGCCATCAACTTTATAAGTGTTACTGTTTTTGTTCCATATATAATTTATGGTCTTGCCATTTTCAGTACTTTCAAAGCCTCCTAACATTCCTTCACCAACTACTGGAACTTGACTTCCAGAAAGTATTGTACTTTCATTTGTTCTTACAAAATGCCAATCAGGGGTTAATCCGTATCCACCTGCTAATTCTCCCGCACTATCCCCTTGAATAAACGGATATAATTGTAATCCGGGAGCGTGAAGTACCTGCCAGTCGTTGTGGTTTAAAAGTACTCCGGTGCCATAATCCATTAAAAGATCTGTGGTTGTTGCCGTGTTATACTCTGTAAATGGATGCTTCAATCCAAAGACACCATGACCGAGCTCATGCGCCAATGTGCGAACGGTATTGGTTTTGTTAAAAATAAAACCGTATTGTCGCTTCAGCGGCATAAAGCCAAGGATGTTTGATTTATCGGAAGGAGCTCCAGTATAAATTATGTAATAGGTATCTTTTTTATAATCGGCACCTAATTTTGCTTTTAGATTATTGGTGATTTGCTGTTGGTCCGGTGTATAGGTGTTTACTAAGTCACTGTCGCTGGTTTCAATGCTCTCTCCCCAGGTATTGTCTAAGGTTACATTTAAGGTACTAACGTCAAATGTTATTCCGGCAGGTTCGTAAATTGTATTTAGCTGTCCGGTTACATTGCTCGGTATTGATGCATTGTTAACGCTAACCAGTGTTACATTAACTTTTTTATTGGTCAGATGCCATAAATCAATTGCTCCAGCGATATCGTATTTCCCGGCAGTTTCTTTCGGGTCTTTTGATGTAGCAGGTTTAACCGTTGCAATGACTGTTTCTTTAGCAAAATCTAAAGTCTTTTTTAGGGTTAAAGTGGCAACATTGTCGTTCCAAACAATCTGAGTACTGTCAATAGCAGTACCATTTTGAGTTTTAAAAACAATGTCTTTTTGGGTTTTTCCGTTTTTGAAATTAGCGGTTGCGATTACAATATCAGTTTTATTAGGACTGTTTGAAATAGCTTTCAAATTTACATTATAGGTACCACCGCTTTTTTGAGGGATTGTTTCATAAGTTTTACCTAAGCTTCCGTTTGCTGCTGCAGGAGCATTATCAAAAGCATAAGTTCCATTGCCTTTAGAGAAAATTACATTTATATCTGGAGACGAAATTTCAGTCACACTTCCACCAGATCCCATTCCGTTTGTATTCTTGGAATTTGGAATTCCTCCCGGAGCGAGTTGTCCTGTTTTTTCGATATTTCCGGCAGGAGCATTAGCAGGAACGGCATATTGTTTACCGTTTTTATCCGTAATTATAATATCATTTACGGTTTTTGGCAAGTTAACTTTAACATCATCCGGACCTGTTATTGTAATGCTTCCATCAGGATTTTTTACTACTGATTTTATAGGAAACTGGATGTCCTGATTGACAACATTCCCGGCGTCACCAAAGGTGTCATTGATGACACCATCTAAATCTGAGATACCGCTCCAGGTAGGATCATAGGCTGCAATAATTTCTCCTGAAATTAATTTAAAATCGCTATTAACACCAACGTTGTTAAAGGTTATTCTGATTCGGGTATTTTCGCTAAGGTTTCCTTTTGAAGCTCCGTTTTCATCTTTTGCACCTAAGGCATCAGCAGCATCAATAAGTTTTCTGAATTTCTCTAAAAAGGGCAGGGTTACATAACCTTCTCCGGAGAAGTTACCGTTACTTCCTATGGCTTTTAAAACGACTATAGGGAAATCTCCCGCTGTAATGACATCATTTGGAAAAAGCTCCGGAAGTGGGGTTTGGTTCGCTAAATCTCTCGGATCCGGTTTGATACCGCAGCCCTGAAATACAATTTCGTCTCTGGCAATGGTAGTGAATTCATATATGGAACTGTGAATATATTTACCGACATCACAGGACGCTCCTACGGTATATTCGTAGGTGGTGTTGGGCTTTAAGTTGCTAAGTATAATATTTTCTCGTGGAGTTACGGCTTTGTACCATTGCGAACCGGAATTTTTCTCACGATAGTTTACCCGATAGTCAAAGTTGTCGATGTTACCGCTCCAGCTTATTTTGGCCTGATCCTGACTAATGCTTTCCGTTTTAACGGCAAGGGGAGAGGTACAGAATACTTCGTAGGTAAAAGCAAAGATTTCGGTATAACCGTTGTTTTTAAATACTCCAATTTCTTCAGCTCCTAAAATGGCTTTCGCTTTGATGCGCCACGCATATTTTTTACCGGGAATCAGTTGAGGTTCACTCATACCGTATTGCAGGGTTGTCATTTTGGTTGTGGTGGTATACAACGGCGGTGAATAGGCAAAGGCATTTTGAACAGGGGTATAATTGTCCCAGATTTCGACTAATGAAAATTCGTATTCTACATTACTAACATTGATGCTTCGCGGTGTCCAGCTAAAAACAATGTTCTGAATGTTTTGCTGCATGATCGAAGCATTGTTTAAAGGCAGGTTTAGGAAGGGCGGTTCATTTTGAAAAATAACAGTAGTTGTACCCGTTTTTCTGGACAGTTTTTTTCCTGTAGCAAAATCATATACCTCTACATAAAAGTTACTAATTCCTTCTGGTAAAGGTTGTGCATATTGATTTGGATTTAATCCCAACAAGTTCTGGTATTGAAAATAGGGAGCCAGATCAACATTGGTTAATTGCAATGGAAACCCTCCTTCGAGGTAAAGTGGTTTTGCTCCTACAACAAAATCGTTGTTACTGAACGAAACTCCGTTGCCCTGAAAGTATATTTTTAATCGAACCTGACGGTTTGAGATGGTCAAATCGTTAAGTACCAATTGAATTTTTATGGGACTGTTTATGGAAGTCGCATCAGCATATTTACTCAGATAAATAGGCGAGGGCTGTGTAATTTGGGTATTGACCGAAATAGGAAAGGTCTGTGTATAGCCTTCGAATCCCGTCAGGGAACAAAGCAGCAACAGGAATAGGTACAGTTTTTTCAGCATTTTGGGTAATTGAGATTTATCCATTTTTTGTCAGGTTAGTATTCGTATTGAATCCTTTATTTTTGAATATGGTTAAGATCGATTTCATCAGGTTTTGCATTTTTAAGAGCGATTTCGTGATAGAACGGAATCATTTTGACTTCGATAGCAGTGATTATTTCAGGGTCAAGTTTTTTGTCTTTTATTGCTTTAAAAACTTCTTCAACCTGCTCCGTGCTAAAAACAACTGCGATTGGGTTTTGCTTTATTTCGGCAGCAGGCAGTTTAGCTAATGTCGAAATTTCTTTTAGCATCCATCGGTGACGGGTTAATTGATCGCGGTTGTTGTTGCTTCTTTCCACCAGTTTGAGATACGATTTGTAAGCTGTTTTATCGGTGATCTCTGCTTCATTCACACCATGCAGTTTATGGCTGTTTACTCTTCCTATTGCTGCAACATAAGTGTTTTCAAGACTTTCGTCTTTGCTTTTCATCTCTGTTTCCAGTTTTTTGGCTGCTTCCAAAAGGTAGTTATTGTATTTTTTTACGTTTTCGGCTTCTGTATTGTACGTTTCCAGATAATCTAAAGCTTTCTCTTTAAACTGTTTGTCGTCTGATGCAAGGGTAGCCTGTGTGAGTAAATGCTCTAAATTTGTGCTTTCTTTTTCCGGTAATGGGTTTAGTGCCAATTGCATTTCTTTTAACTGGGCTGTAATCTGATCACGCGTTCCTTCTAAAGCCTTTCCGTTGAGGTTTATTTTCAGAATAGAAGTAAGATTCATGTCCTCCTCGGTTCTTGGCTCTCTTTTCGGACGCATTTTGATTTTGTCGAAAGAGTACGTATACGAAAGGGTAGCCGTCAGATCGTTATTTCTACCCGTGCCCGTTTTATTGAATAAGGTGATGACACTCATGTTGAAATTGTGTTTTTCAAGATAAATGTAAGATCCGTTCAATCTGAAATTGAAGATGTCGTTTTGCTTTTCGCCATTATTGTAACTGGTGTTGTAACTGGTCGAAGCAGTAGCATTCAGTTTTTTCTCCAAAAACAATTTGGAAGCTCCGACGGTTGGTCCGATAATAAAATTCTTTCCGCTATCCGTTTGTCCATAAGTATTGTTTAGGGAACCATTGAAGCTTAAATCTTTTTGCGGATAACCAAGAGAATAGGTAAGGGCGGAGTTGTAATAGGTCGAAGCTCCGCCTGCAACTGCTTTTCCTTGTTGCTGATTTACGGCATCCTGCATCGAGAAATTGGCGCTTATGGCTTTCTTTATTTGTTTTTCATTTCTTAGTAAATAGTTTACCGTCAGACCTAAATTTTGGTTGACTTGCCTAAAGTTCAAAGTGTCTAAATACTCGTAATTAGAAACCTGATTGATGTAGTCAAACTGATTACGGTTGTTGGTGAACGATTGAAAGTTAGAGTAGTTCAGGTTCAGGTTTAATTTTTGATTGGGTCTCAAATCGACATTGGCAGAGGTTACCAAACGTTTCATCTGGCTTTCTTTCTGTTTTTCTAAATTGTCTTTCTGAAGACCTAAATTTAGGGCAAGCGACACTTTGTCTTTGAACAGATTTTGTGTGGCATTAACGGTTATGTTTTCTAAGTCGTTGTTAAAATAGTACCCCCCAAAGGTTCTATAGTTTGGGTCAATTCGTTCGTAACCTAATCCTAAAGTACCTTTTCCTGCCGGGTAAGCCAACTGTCCTTTGAAGGCACTGTAACTTGTGGTTGTACTATTTCGGCCCAATAAAAAAGAGGAAACTTCTTTTGCTTTTCCACTTTGCGCAGCTCTCAAATCTTCTGTAATACTGCTGTTGGCGTATTCGGTAGAGACTTGTAGCTTCTGAAAAAGTTTAAAATTGGTTTCAAAACTAATGGCAGCATTTTCTTTTGGTGTAACATCCAGTTCAAATGGCACAGGATTGTTTAAAGAATTGATCTGATCTCTTGCTTTAAACAAAGTAAGTCCCAGGTTTATTTTCTCTAAAGAATAAGCTGTTTTAAAACCATACCCAAATCTTTTGTAGGCAGGCAGGATATCCGGATAGGCAGAATCATATTCGTTGCTTTTTAACAGTCGTCCGTACATGGCGCTGATTTTAAATTTCCCCTGTGGAGTTAGATCGACTCCAAAACCGGTAAACTGATGACCGCTTAAGGTATAAGGAGAGAAGGTCATACTTACGTCTCCAATATGGGCTGTAATCCATTTATAAGAGGGATGTATGCTCAAACGATTCATTAAAACGGGTTTGTTGTACCCGAATTTTTGATTGGTATAGGAAAAGGAAAACGGAATGTTATATAGGTTCGCAATGTTGAAATTGATGTTTCCGTTCAAAAAGTAACTAAAGGGTTCTCTTGTAGCATTACCGGAATAGAATACGGTATTGGCAGATGCACCACCACTGACATTTATTAGCTTGGCTTTGCCCAGTTCCTGTACATTAAAGTTTTGCGAAAAACCAATGGCAGCTGTAAAAAGCAGTAGTGTAATTAAAATTATTTTCTTTAAAATCATTCTTTATGGGTATGGAAATCAAGAGTATTCTTTCTTGATTTCCATTAATATTTTGAAATTTATAATTTTTACTTGCCGGATAGATTAAAGTTTACTGGATAATAATTTTTCTCAGTTTACTTCCTTGTTGTGACTCGAATAACACAAAATATACTCCTGAAGGAAGTCCGTTAAGACTAAAGTTGAACAGGTAGTTGTCTTTGCCTTCCTGAGTTTTTGAATCTATCAGTAAGTTGTTATTCAAATTATAAACTTTAACGTGTGCAGGCATGACTTTATCAAGCAGTACATCAACGGTAAATATTCCTTTTGACGGGTTTGGATAGATTTTCAGATCAAATTTTTTCAAAGTTTCATCGTTCGGATTGTTTTCTTCATACTCTGCTTCAGTTACTAAGACCTGCTTGGTTTGAAAAGCAGTACAATTTCCTTTTTTGGTGTTCAGCGTAATATCATATTCTCCGGCCTGGCTAAAACTGATTTCGGCAAAATCTTTATTTTTCGAGATCACCGTTGCGTTGGCAGGGATTACCCATTCGATTTCGTCGGCGTCAGGATTACTAATGTCAACGATGATGAATTTCTCGTTTTTGAATACCTGACTTGATACTGCAAATTCGGCACTAATTGCGGTGTTTTGACTTGATATTTTGATAGTATCGCTAGCATCACAACCCAATTTGTTGGTGACCACAACGGTATAATTTGCAGGTTCAGAAACGGTAACCATAGCTTTGTTGCTCTTGAAACCTTTATCAGATGTCCAGGAATATGTCGCTTTATCGTCGTCAATTGCAGCATTAATGGTTAAGGTCTGATCAAAACATAAGGTTACGTCTTCTCCAATATTGATAATGTCTTTTGGAGGATTAACGATGGTGTACGTATGGTTGATGATACAGCCTTTCATGTCTGTGATGGCCACAGTATAATCTCCTGCTGGGGCATTACTCAATACATTCGATTTTTCTCCTGTATTCCATAAGTAGCTGTAAGGAGCAATACCGTTTATAGGAGTTACAGTAATTGTAGCATCAGAACCAGCGTAACAAGTTGGGATCTTAATTACTTCGGACGCTGCCAGATGCGGTGGCGCAACTAGTGTAATTGTTTTCGTGATGGTACAGCCATTGTTATCAGTTACCAATAAAGAATAATTCCCGGGAGGAACATTTACTAAATTTGGAGTTCTGACACCTGTATTCCATAAATAAGAGTAAGGAGCTGTACCTTGTGATGCGGCTGAGGTAATTGTCCAATCGTTTCCATCACCACAATGGGTATATTCAGAGGAAAGAGAATTGTCAAGAGTAGTAGGTTCCGTGATTGTAATCGTTTCACTTTTTATTGATTTGCCAAAAGAATCCGTTGCAATAACATAGTAAGTACGTGCTTTAGCATTCATCAAAGTCTCATTTTCGCTAATGATCAAGGCAGGATTATTTACATCATACCATTTGTAATAATAACCCGGAAGCCCTCCTGAAGTAATTGCTTTGACACTGGCTGTTGCATCTCCATGACATTTTACAATATTAATCTGGGTTAATTTTATAGAAAGAGGATCAACTTTATCTAAATCTCTTTTATCAATTTTACAGCCATTTGCATCAATAATGGTAATAAAGTATTGTCCTACGTAGATATTATTAATACTGTTGGATTCTTTGTCGTTATCAATATAAATGGAGTTTCCATCTTTATCGAACCACTCGAAATTGTAATTTGGAGTACCTCCAACGACAGTAACTTTAATACTTGCATCATTTTGACCTAAAGCAGATGGAGGTGTTTTTAAAACTTGTATTCTCATTGCCTGAGGTTCTGTAATTGTTATTTCCTGATAATCTGTACATAAATTAGCATCCGTTACAGTAACATTGTAGGTTGATGCTAAGAGATCCTTAATTGTATTTTGGTCTGCATTTTTTCCAGTACTCCACACGATCTTATATGGACCAACACCTCCGGTAATATTTATTGCAATCTCGGCATCGTTACCGCCATAACAGGAAACATTTTTTTGAGTATAATTAATTTTTAAAAGTTTTGGCTCAGTTACAGTCACAGGATTCGAAGTATAGCTGTTTCCAAATCCGTCTGAAACTTCTAAAATATAATCTCCGGCACGTAATGTCTCGGAAGAATTTGTTGTAGAAGCTACTATATTTGGAGTTAACACATTATACCATTTATAAAGATATTCTTTATCGGTATCAGAAATTCCAATAGGAGCTCCTCCAGAGATGGTAGCTTTTAGTATGGCTTGTTTATTAGTAAAACATTTTATAGACTGGGTTTCTGTAATGGAAGTGATTAAAAGTTCATCAGGTTGATTAATGATGTAAGATGCCTCCGTTGTACACTTATTTTTATCTGTAACTATAATGCTATACGTACCTAAACCAATACCATCTAATAGACGGTTTGTTTTTCCTGTCATTATTATTTTAGCAGTTCCGGTTCCTTGATACCATTGATAGGTATATGGAAATGTTCCTTCTGCTGCCGAAACATCAATATGACCATTTTTTAACAGATAGCCGCTTGCATCAGCTTTTTCAAAAGAAGCTATGGTTAATGGTTTTAGAGGCTCAGTGATTTTAACAATTGCAGGTGCTGTTGAATAAGAACAACCATTATCGTCTATAATTGTGAAAGAATAGTCTCCGACAGGGATCTCTGCACGGTCTTTTGTAGTAACACCATCATTCCATAAAACATGATAATCTCCGGTTCCTCCCTGAATATTTAAGGTAATGGTCGCATCGCTGCCACTAAAGCAATTTACATTTGTTTGAGTAAAAGTGCAGGTTATAGCAGGTCTTTCCGTCAATTCTGCAATAACAAGTTCTCTTGAAATATTTACATTGTCCGTTACTATTACTTTGTAAAAACCAGCATATAAACTCTCGATTTTGTCCGATGTTGTTTCAACTAACAAAGTATATTGATCTGCTACTTTTCGTTTGTAATACCATTTGTAATTGTATTGGTTTAAGTCTTTAGGAGTTCCACCACTTGTAACCACCTGTATACTACCGGTATTTGCTCCATTACAAGTTACGTCGATTTTATTTACAAAGGCTATAACCAATGCTTTAAGTGTAAAGGTTTCAGAAGCAGAAGTACAGTCGTTACTATCCTTTGCTATTATTTCATATACTCCATCTCCCAATCCAATGATTGTATTTGTTGTATAGGTTATACCTGTACTAACACCATCTTTCTTTAAGGAATAAGTATATGTTTTTGTTCCCCCATCTGCATTCACAATTATTTGACCATCATTTGCTGTATTTATAGTAGGTTGCGTTTTTACTACACTTGTTATGGTAACAGGAGCATTTTGAGTGATTTCAATGTTAGCGGGACTATTATAAGTACAGTTATTTTTGTCCGTAACGATATAAGAATAGGTTCCTGCTATTAATTTTGTTGTATTTATTATTTTAGAGGCATCATTAATATCTTTAAAAGTAGCTTTGTATGGACCTGTTCCTCCTTTTATATCTAATGCAATTGTCCCGTTATTGCCTCCGTTACAACTTACATCTGTAGAAGTATGGGTTACTGAAAGCGCATCTTGTGGCTCAGAAAGATAAAAATCCTTGAAAATTTCTTTTTTATCGTCCTTAACTCCAACTCTGTAGTTACCCGTAACAAGATTCGCTATAGTCGAATTAGTTTGTCCGGAAATTTCGGTTTCGATACCATTTTCTATTTTAATCCAACGGTAGAAATAAGTACCAGTTCCTCCGCTTGCTTCTATAGTTATACTGCCGGTTGCACTACTTTTACAATCAATGTTTGTTTTGTTAATTTGGGCTATTGACAGGGCTTTTAATTCTATTATATTGGTAGTGGCATTACAGCCATTTTTATCTACTACTTTAATCTGGTAGCTGCCATTTTCTAAACCGGTGGTAAGTCCTGTGCCAGGATTAGTATTGGCACTAAATGGCTGACCATTTTTTGTCCATACATAGGTGTACGGAGTAGTTCCTCCTGTTGTCGTTATTGTAATGGTACCGTCGGCTGCTGTTGGAGATGTAGGTTGTGTTTTTTCTATTGTTTTTGAGATGCCTAACGCTGTTGGCGGCTGAGTAATCTCAGTTATTACATTATTGGTAAATTTACAGGAGTTAGCATCTGTTACAGTATACCAATAAGTACCTGCTTTTAAACCCGTTCTGTTTGTACTGATACTGTTGTCATTCCATAGCACGGATAATGGAGCAACTCCACCCTCTAAGCTAATTTGAATTTCACCATCATTTATTCCGAAACAGCTAACGTCTTTTTTAGATAGTATCACTGATTTTATTTGAGGATTAGCTTCTAATTCAACTACAAATCCTTCCGAAGTGGCTCCTTCGCTATCAGTCGCAAAAACTTTATAATAGCCTGCATTTTGTCCCGAAATTGAGGGACTATTATTTGGTCCCGAAATTGGATTTGTATTAATAATAGTTCCAGATTTGTCGCAGTTATACCAGGTGTAAGTGTAAGTTCGGGTTATCGGTGTTGGACTGTAAGGAAATCCTCCTTTGGCTGTAGCTGTTATACTGCCCGTTCCTCCGGGACATGTTATATTGGTTGGTTTTGGGGCACTGACTATTACTTTTTCAGGCTCATTTATTGTAAAACTAAAACCATTACTTTGGCATGTCCTAGTTTTGTCTTTTGCATAGATAATATATTTTCCAGCTGGAAGTGAATCCCAGTTAAGAGATGTAATTTTTTGTCCGCCCTTAAACCAAATATATTCGAAATCACCTGTACCGCCCTCAAATTCAATAGAGAGTTTGCCATCGGCTTTACCATTTTCTGTTGCATTTGTGTAACTAGGAGTACCAGTAATTGTAATTGGTTTTGGTGTTACAATAGTAACTGTTTTGGTTGATTGTGCATTTATCTGCGAATATCCCAATAAAGTTATAAGTAGTAATGTGTAGATTTTTTTCATAATTATAGGCTTGTTCGGGAATTTATTATTCTTCGCAATTGTATTTGTCAACTACTATAACAGTATAGGTTCCATCTGTTTTTATGGGAATTTTATAAGGGCTGATAAATGGATGTTTTTGTGCTAATGGTTCTCCGTCCAAAAGATAATAGTAGGGAGGAGTTCCTCCACTTGCTGAAATTTCAATGCCTCCGTCGGTGTCTTCACTACAGGTAGGCATTACCTCTTTTACCTTAAAAGTTAAAGGTCCATTTGGATTTTGAGTGATTGTAAAATTAGTTACAGCCGACATTGTAGAAGGTGTATTGTTTGCAAATTGAGTTTGATACTTAAATTCATATTGACCTGGAGGTATATTTTTCCATTTATAGCTATACTCAGATATTTTTTCTACATCAGGATCATCTGATTTTGCTGAAGTTGTAGGACCACTTCCTACAGGATTACGATTAAACAGGTATTTTTCTTCTTTTGTAGTTTCCAATGGTCTGCTAAAAGTATATATCACGCTACCATTGCTATAACTGCAGTTAGTAAAATTTGGATCTGAAGTACTATTGAGTACAGGAGAACATGGTATAATTTTGTAAGTAACTGTATTGGTAAACTGTGTTTGATAGCCGGCCTGGAAAAATATTTGCGATTTACCATCATAACCGCCAATATCTTTAAGGCTAAAAGAAATGGATCTTTTTCCTTGAAATTGAGAAGGAAGCGGTTTCCATCCTGTTGCATCATACTGATATTGCCAGTTCCATCCATTGTTTAAAGTAATGGCATCGTCACTACAAACGTTATTGGCAGCAGGTTGCGTAAGGTGTATTGACCATACATTTGATCTGCCGGCACATCCACCTAAAGTCGCTTCTTTAAAGGTACTCTTGTCGTAGGGAATAGCATATTCTTTCGAACATATGGACTGATATCTGCTATTTATTTCAGCATCTAAGATAAAAAGTCCATCAATATTTTTGGTGTAAAAAAAATCATACTGAATCTTTTCAGCTCCATTCAAAGGAATTATATTATTTGTGCAAAATTCTTTTATATGCATATCTATTGACCCTTCTATGGAATAATCTAAAACTCCACAAATAGTGTATCTTGTGCTTGATGTATTTGGATTTTTAGGATTCATAGTCGATCTTATTAAGACTCCATAGTCCGTTTGTCCCTGAACTAAGAGATTTCCTAAAAAGAATAGAAGTAAGAGTGTTTTTTTCTTCATAATATTAGTTTTCTGTACAGCCAAAACTATCCAGAACGATTACTGTATGATCACCATCTGTTACACCATTAATTGTATCCGGATTTTTGGTAAGTGGAGTTTTAATTCCATTGTCAAGAATATAAAAGTAAGGAGAGGTACCACCAGTTACTGAAATTTCAATACTACCGGGATCTCCACTGCATTTTGGTTGAATCGCTGTTGTTTTAAAAGTTAATTCCTCTTTATTTTCTATCGTAAAAGGATCGGTAACGATAGCACTAGATCCTACTATTTTGCCATTATCAAATTTGCTCTGTGCCTGATATTTTATGATGTATGTTCCTGCTGCTATTTTATCCCATGTATAGCTTTTATTTTCAGTTTCCTTTTCAGATGCTGTAATACTTGTGGTAGGACCTGTATCCGATGCCATCTGATTAACGCGGACTAGATTAAAAAGAAATTGATCATCTTTTTTTAGTAATGATTCAAACTTTAGAGTAACACTGCCAGTGGCCGTATTATTGCATTCAACAGATTTTGCAGTTGGTTTTTTTTCAGCCAGTTCGGGTGAACAGCCAATAATAGCATAACTGACAGTATTTGTATATTGTTTATATTTTTCATAACCCGCTTTAAAATGAACATTTGATTGGCTCACATAGCCAGGTAAGTCCTTTATTTTAAATGTAATTGATGTTTGTTCCTGAAATTGTGTAGGAAGATTGTCCCAATTTCCACCATCAAATTGATATTGCCAGTTCCACCCATTATTTAAGGTTATGGGATCTTCCTTGCATTTTGGACTGGTGTCAGGCCTTGTTATATGTAATGACATTATCTCAGCGTTCGCTAAACATCCGGCAAAAGACGAATAAGAAAAAGTATCTTTATTATAAGGTATAGTTCGTGTTATTTGTCCGCATGTTGGAGACCCTCCTAAAACTTCCATAAAATCTATTTTAGTTGGATTTCCCGTCACATAAAAAAAACAGTATAGATCATCTTTGTAATTTTCTGCCTGAAAAATAATTGAGCATGAATTCATCCCCATTGAAATCTGATGGAGTCCAGTATAATCATTATCAGGCCAGATCGAAGGTGAAGTGATTTTAGATTTTATTAGTATTGCATAATCTGTTTGTCCTTGAACAAACAGGCTTCCTAATAAGAATATAAATAAGAGTATTTTTTTTTTCATTATATTATTTTTCAATACAATCAGAAGCATCTACAACGACTACTTTGTATTCGCCATCTGTTGTAATAGGTATCGTGTAAGGGCTTGTAAATACATGTTTTTGTGTCAAGGGTTCTCCTTCTAAAAGATAATAGTAAGGGGGAGTTCCGCCGGTGGCAGCTATTAATATTCCTTTTGGGTCTGTACTGCAGTTTGGCAGTACCGCTGTTGCCGTAAAAGTTAATTGGTTTCTTGAAGTTATAGTGAAACTGCTAACTGTTGATATACTTGAAGGATTACTGCTTCCAAACTTAGTTTGATATGTAAATTCATATTGACCAGCGGGTATATTTTTCCATTTATAACTAAGTGCGGATATTTCTTCTACATAAGGATCATTTGATTTTGCAGAAGTTGTAGGACCTCCTCCTATAGGATTACGAGTAAACAGGTACATTTCATCTTTTTCTAATGGCCTGCTAAAAGTAAATGTCACACTACCATTGCTATAACTACAAGTGGTAAGGTTCGGACCTGACGTGTTGTCTAATTTTGGAGAACATGGTGTAATGGTATAATTAACTATGTTTGAGTAAACATTTTCTTCCGTAATAGCAGGATTGGAATCTATTAAAACCCTAAAGAGAATATTGCCATAGTAGTTATTTAATGCCGGAAAGTTGGATTTAATGAAGTCATAATTTTGATTGAAATTAGTACTTATATTAGTTTTAATAAAATCCTTTCCGTTTGTACTGTATTCCCAATAAAATTTTTGAGTTCCAGTGCAGCCAACTGCCGCCAATAAGACCCTGTCACAAAAAGAGTTAGTTAAATTCGTTGGCTTAATTAATACCTGATTACCTATAAAATAAGGAGGATAGCAGTCTGCATTTAAATTATGGTCAGCGTAAGCTTCATAATAATCATCACGACAAGGACCACTGCAGGCATAAGAGTCAGGACGATATGCCATATATTCAAAAGAGGTTGGCTTTATATCGTAAATTAAATATTGATCTTTTGTTACAATTGCCGCTATATGAGCGCCATTTGATTTTACTTCCCAATTATAGTTGAGACAATTACATTCTTCAATTGATCGAGTCCCATTAAATTCCATTATATATAATTGAGAATGAGCCACATATGGAATCAGGAAATACAATACGATAAATATATAATATTTCTCTCTTGTTATTAATCTTAAAAGGTGTATTAAATGCTTCATAATATTTAAAATTTTACCGTGTAAAAGTCCATTTTTGATGTTCTTCCATCTTTAAATGTCGCTCTAATACCGTATTGGTAAGTAGTATTAATGGTAATAGTCGGATCAGGTAAAAATCGGGTGTTTCCGGGAACAATCTGGATTAGTTGCAACGGATCTTTGTCTGAAGCTTTATAAATTTCAAAACCATCTACCTCATTGTTTGAGTAATCCCATGATAAATCTATAGTATTTGTCGTTTTATTGGGCTGCGCAAAAAATCCCTTCACAGCAGGCATTACGGAATATTTAGGAACAAATAAAGTCAATTCCGGTGAAGGATTGGAGACTAAATTGCTCTCGTCTTTAGCAAAAATGGCATAGCGGTAAGTACTTCCTTCAATAGCTGTTTTATCCCGAAATTTCTCTTCCTTATTTTTTGTTTCCAGGATCAATGTCCAGTCTTTTTGGTCATTTTCTTTTCTATACAATTGGTGCACTGCCACATCTTCGCTCTGGCTGTTTACCCATTCGAGAAAAATTGATCCTTCTTTAATTTTAAAACTGGTAAAAACAGGTGAAGTAGGAGGGATTACATCCGGTTTTTTAAGGATTAAAACCTCTGAGAACTCAGACATGTTGTAGTGATAATCTACAGCAACAACTTTGTAATATACCTTACTATTCAAACTTTTAACGAGTACCTTGTCCTGATAGGAGTTGGGTTCACTAGGGCTTACAGTCAACTGAGTAAGTTCTTCTTCGGCAGTATTTCCTTTATATATACGATATCCTAATAGATCTTTTTCTTTATTAGGATCCCAAGTCAATTTTACAACTCCCAGGCTGTCTATAACTCCTTTTAATCCAATTGGCTTAGAAGGCGGTATAGAATCTACAGGCTGCACAAGCATAGGAAATGAAGTTCTGTTGCTTCCTTGTTTACCAAGAGCTGTAATCGTAAAATAGTTCGTTGATAAGAGTTTGTTGTACGTCACTGCACGACTCTTGGCTGGAATGTTTTTTACCACCGTTTTATAGCCATCATCATCTTTATCTGAACGATTTAATTCAAATCCTGTAATATCATCATTTCCTTCATCGGGAAATTCCCAGGTTAAAGTAACGGTATTTTCATCCTTAAATTCCTTCACAGTAAGATGAGGAACATACTTTAAGATTTCGACACTTTTTCCGGTAATAACTTGTGAATAAGGGCCTAACTCACCAAAAGGCGAAATTCCCTGAATTCTGTAGCTGTATGGTTTATTGTTCGCAATAGAATCAACATAGAAAATTTGACTATTACTCGTGTTTTCCTGATTTAAACTGGTATAAGGCTTATTGGTAATTCTTGTAAAAGTTTTTTTATCGGTAGAACGCTCTACAAAATAATTAGCATAGGTATGTGAAAGTATTTTAAAATTCCAGCTTAACATCGTACTGCTGTCTGTAAAATGAGCCGTAAAATCTATTGGTTTTGGAAGAGGCTGATAATCGTTTAATCCCACGAAAATTCCGCCATAAGAGATAGTAGCCTCTTTTTCGGGTACATTTGAAATTACCCTATAAGCGTATTTTTCATTAGGTTTAACCGTTTTATCTTCAAAGCCCAGACCTGCTTTTTTGGCAATTTCATAATCTCTGTCAGCGGTTAGCAGAGCAAACGTAAATCTTTGTTCATTCTCTTCTGACAGGTTTATGATGTTCTCTAGTTTATCTGTTCCGGTAACAGAAAAGTTTTCACCATAGATGGCTTGTGCTACAATTGCGGCATTATCGTTCTTTTCAATTAATTTTTCCCATGTTTCCAGAGGCTCAGGTTTTAGTGCACTGGCCAAAACCACTTTTTCAGGAGCTGTTAAAGTTTTGCTGTTTCGGGTAACGGTGTAACGTTCTACAGTGTATCCGTAGGTATTCAGTTTTTTCCAGGCTATCGCATTACTGACGGCCCATCGCAACAAAATTCTATCTTTTTGCACTCTGGCTATAACTTGTATGTCCGATTTTATTTCGGTTGGATTTGCTTCTCCTGTGGTAGTCTTCTCTTGTGAATAATTAGTACTAATGGTAATAAAAGTAAGGAGAATTAAAAATTTAAGCTTCATGCTAATCTGTTTTATTGAATGTAAAAATTGAACTGGTACCCGCTTGCCCGCCTGGTAGTATATAGTTTAGTATGACATTGTAAGGCCCATCTTTTATTATAGGAAATGTTCCGTTCATAATGTAATTGTACTTATTGATCATAGCCTGATTCTGAGTGCTTAAATATTTATTGACTATTTTATATTGAATTTTTATAAAATCGTCTTTATAATAAAAAGGCTGGTTATAACGATAAGGTAATCGGTCTCTTAAATCGACGCTTTTTGGATTATTAATTAAATAGGCCAAATACCAGGTCATTGGTTCAACTCCTTTAGTTGGAGGGTTTCCTAAAAGGGAGGTGTTTCTATTTAGCGTAAAATCTGCTTCGAGTGGATAGCCTCTATAGATCAATGGATAAATATCATTTTTAAAATAACTGTCATCCAATATGGCCTCGACATTCACTAATGGAATGTTTAAGGTTTTAGGACTACCGGCAATCTCAACTTCATCAAAAGGTTCAGTTGAGGTGTTTTCAGCTTCTAGAGCGTGAATATCAGCTTCAATAATTTTTGTATGGACTTTTCGGGCTTTTTTTGCTGCTATTTTCTCTTGAAATGTATTATATTGACTAGTATTGAAATTATACTGCAATAATTCAACACCCTGACCACCCGTTAAAGTTTCGCCCAGTTTATTATTTTTAACTTCAACATTAGCATTTGTACCAAGATCTTGCTTGTCAAAACTTTCATTAAGATTGGTATTCGCATCTTTTGTAGTTTCCAATGTCATTAAAGATAAATTATATGGTTTTACTCTTTCTAAAACTGGCAAACTAACGATGACCTTTTTTAAACTTGCATTGTAGGATATAGTACCATTTGCTGTTTTATTTCCAGTTTTGTAAAATGCTTTTTGTGATTGTCCCGGTTTTAGGTCAAACAAATAGGACTGTCCTGTTTTTAGTACTACATAAGCTTCTTTACTTTCGTTTTGATAAACGTATTTCTGATCAAAAACAGGGTAGCAGTAAGCAATATTGCCCACCGGAATATTGTTAGGTGCCACACCGGTAGTAAAATTTCGGGTTTCACTTTCCATTGCAACCTGTCCCTGGTCTAAAATTGTTTGCCATGAGCCATTTTTATATTCCTGAAAACTTACTTTTACATTTAAAGTTAAATCTGATTTTTCAGGTAATATTTCGGTGGAGTTAAAGCTCAATAAGTCATTTGTTTTGTTCCAACTTAGTGTACCAATTACCGGAACATCTCCTTTCTTGATCGTATATTCTTCTAGTTTGAGTCGGTAAGTTTTAACCCCTTCATCTCCTTCAATGTTGAAGTTTTTATTGACAGGCATGTTAAATCCAACCTGAGGAATGGTAAAGACATCAACCTCTTTTGTTCCTTGAGTAGGAGTGATATCTGCAATAGATTTTAAACCTTCTAAAGGATTCACTGATATAAATTCGCACTGCTCTCCAAATTCCAGTTTAAAACGGAAACTACCTTTTACGGCACCTCCAAGTAAACTGAATTCTCCCGCCATATAGCCTCGAATCCATGCCGGATTTGGTAATTTGGCTTGTAATAGAACGGCGCCTCCACCTTTTATAATGGATATTTTCTTCCGTATAAAAAATAATTTAATATTAATTCCGAGTTCTCCTTGCATATAGGCATATGACTGACCGTTGGCATACCAACCGTTTATACCAATTTGTCCGGAACCCTTACATTGTGCTTCTCCATAATCTTTAACCATAATGTCAAACCCAAATCCGGCCTGGAAATTGGCGTAGAACATTAAGAAACTTAGATTACCTGTTTTAATGCTAAAATCAGAACCAAAGGCAAATCCTTTTCCTGAAGCAATGCTGTTTTCGTCACGCATATAATCCAGTTTAGCTACGTCTACTTTTAAGAGTTGCGCAACAATATCCGGTGGCGGTGGACTACCCGGGATATCATCTCCAAGCATAAAATAACCGCCGGCTTCTACCTCGACAGATCCAATAGCAAGTTTTATCCCCAATCGGTTCTTAGGGGTACCTGCCCGGATATACCATTTGTCTGGTCCAAAGTGTAAAACAGCCCAACCTGCTCTGTTACTGGAGTCACGGCCTTTTATGAAACCTCCCGGAGTATCAATGTATAAATCGAATGTACCATGTAAAGTTTTTGCTCTAAAATCGTACTCTATGGCAGCAAATGCATTGATACCCATAGAATTTTTCACATCATTTGGATAAAGCTGTTCTGCTGCAGCCGATAAATTGCTTGTTTTTAGTGCTTCTGTAGCTACCGCACCCATTAGTGCTTCATTTTCGGCAACAACCTGTAAGGCTTTTGTTAGTGCCTCAGCTCCCGGAATTTCAAACGGCTGCATGACGTGACCTTCTCCATAAATACTAATTCTATTAAGACCGCCGTGTTTATTAAAAGCAATTTCAAAACCGGCACCTCCCCAAAAAGCATTTGCCGTAGCTGTGCCCGCAAACTTAATCATAGCTTTAACACCTAATCCAGAATCTGCATCAGGTACATAATTTGATTTAGAAGCCACAAAAGAAGAACTAAAGCCGTCTTTTTTCATGTGATAATAGGCACCACCGCCAAAACCTTTAAAAGTAATAGCTCCGGCAGGAATATTTAAGTTGTCTACCATAGCATCCACATACCAGTATCTAAAAGTAGTAGATCCAAAAATGGCATTGGCTTCTACTTTGATACCTCCTGTAAAATCTGCCGACACGCTCCCTTTGAAACCATTACCATAGACCGGATCATTGTCCATTATGGCAATGCTTCCTTTAAATTTTACACCTCCTAAGTCTGCTGCAACTGATATTTCCTCAAACTTAATACGCTCGTATTTCCATTTTTGAATTCCTTTCTCTCTGTCGAATTTTCCTATCACATAAAATTTCGTCTGACCGTTAAATTGATTTTGCATAATATTAATCGCAACATCGACTTTCAGGCTTGCTGATACATCTGTAGCGATCAAAGCAATTTCATTAATCGTAACAGGGAAGTTACTAACCGCGGCATCTTTCTCCTGAATGTGTTTGTAGCCAAAATAATCGGCCGTTAGATAAGGCACGACAGTTTGCAAGGTTAAATTCTGGAAAATGATCCCTTTAAAATTAATAGCTTCCTTTTTCTCACCCTCGGCATTAATTGATCCGGATGATTTAGTAGGCGATGCGGTAAGTTCGGATACAGTGGTATTTTTATTACTGCCTTTTAAAGCTAAACTTCCATAAAGAACGGCTTTTGGTAAAAACTTACCGTCTTTTACCTTTAATTCCAAATAGGAGTTTTTTTCTAAAGAAGCGGTTGCTTTAAAAGCCTGGAAGCAAATATTGTTGGTTACATCAGCTTTAAGGATATATTCATTGTCTACAGGGTTTATGATAGCATTGTAAGATAATCTTCCTCTCGACTTTGGATCGCATTGGGTATTGTCTTCTGACGAAAGCGGCAAAACAATTTCACCATTGAAAGCAGCTGCTGTCAATGAGTTCGCACGGAATTCCATTTCGATATGGTCTAATGAAAATTGCCAGCCGGAAGCACTTCCTTCTTTAAGGCTATAGATATTATCGCCTACGAATCTTCCGGAAACCCCCATTCTGTCAATTAAGAGATTGGCAGCTTCAAATTTAACCCTTTTATTCTCGTCTCTTTTATTGAACTGCTCCGGTAACACGACTTTTAGAGATTTTACATAAAAACCCCTCCATAAATTTAGATTGCCCGGTATTAGATAGTCTTTGACATAATCAGCATCGGGCCATTCGATTTTATCAGAGTTTCTAATGTCACTTAAATCGATTACGGCATTGTTTAGTTCAAAAGCAGGTCCTTTGCCTTTATAAGAAGTCAGTTGAAATTTGGGCAAAGAGATTTCAATAAGAATATCATTCCAGTTGGATACTATTGTCTTGAATGACCCCGTTACACGGGTGGGAGCGGGAATAAGTTTATATTCATCATCGACGGGTTCAAGATAAGCTCTTGAAAATTCAACGTCTGCGGTAATTCCAAGTTCTTTAAAACCGTTACAGTCAATCGTTACATAGGTCTTTTTTTCTACAAGTCCGGTAGACATCGCCATACCTCCTTTTAGAATAAGTAACGAATTCTGACCATTAATGTTAATTGGAACATCACCTAGTAAAACCAAATTTGTCGCGCCAACTAATCCGCCTTTATGCGAAAGTTTGATACCGTTGGCACCAAAGAACAGCTCTTTTGGTCTCCCAAGAGAATCATGCTGCGGAATTACGATTTTTACAAAAGCAGTTAGCTCCGTGTATTCCGGAGTGAATTTGGCGCTGCTAATACCAAGCATGTATTGAATGCCTCCAATGGTTTTTTTTATACCAAGAGGCAACATCGATAATTTTTTAGGTTCTAAAAAATCAGTAAGATTATCATTTTTAGCAATCTCCTTAAAAACAGATATTGCCATATCGCGATCTTTATTGATCTCCTGTGAGACCGGGAAATTCTTTTTTAGAAACTCATTAGTGAACTCACTTTTTGGAGTCTGGTAATAACTAAGCGAAATGTTAAGAATACCAACTTCGTCTTTGGGAAAATTTTTAGAAATAAAAATCTTCTTTGAATTGGTAATGGTATCAGTGTAAGTATTAGTATTAGAAAAGCAATTGATGCTAATTAAAAATAAAACAATATATACGATAAAAGGAAATAACTTAAGAGTAGTTTTTTTCAAGTCTTAGTAGGTTTGGTTGGTATTAAGTATTGTGGTAAAGAGTCGGAATTTATTTTTTGGGGAGGTCAAATATAGATATTATTTTTAATAGGAAAAAATTTATCTATTTAAAATTTGTATTAGGTATTAAATTACAAATTTCAATCGAAAAGCGATAAGATTAATAGTTTTACCCTCGTTTTTTGCCAAATGTTGGTTTTGTTAAATTTTTGCCAAACATAAACAATCTTTAAGTTTATTCTTTACGGCTTTCCATATTATAGCAAAAAAAACTCCGGAGCAATCCGGAGTTTTTTTGTAATATAAAAATGTAAACCTTTATTCTTCTTTCATCGTGTGATAAACGTTCATCACGTCATCATCTTCTTCGATTTTTTCGATCAGTTTTTCAACGTCTGCGATTTGAGCTTCAGTAAGTTCTTTTGTGATTTGAGGGATACGCTCAAAACCTGAAGATAAGATTTCCAAACCTCTGTTTTCAAGCTCTTTTTGTAAAGCTCCAAAGCTTCCAAAAGGGGCGTAGATTAAGATTCCGTCTTCGTCTTCAAAAACTTCTTCTGCACCAAAATCAATTAGTTCTAATTCTAATTCTTCGGCATCAATTTCACCTTTTGCAATTCTGAAATTACAAGTATGGTCAAACATAAACTCAACTGAACCCTGAGTTCCCATAGTTCCATTGCACTTATTAAAATAGCTTCTGATGTTTGCTACAGTTCTGTTATTGTTGTCAGATGCTGTTTCAATTAAAATTGCAATTCCGTGAGGAGCATATCCTTCAAACAGAATTTCTTTATAGTTGGCAGTATCTTTATTACTTGCATTTTTTATCGCACGCTCCACATTGTCCTTAGGCATGTTAGCGGCTTTTGCATTTTGTATTACAGCTCTTAATCTAGAATTGGCCTCTGGGTTAGGGCCACCTTCTTTAACGGCCATAACGATATCTTTACCAATTCGGGTAAATGTTTTAGCCATTGCTGACCAACGTTTCATTTTTCTTCCTTTTCTAAATTCGAACGCTCTTCCCATTTCTAATTTTTAGTTTTGTGAGGCAAAAATACGGTTATTCCTTATTTTTCCAAAATCAATTGAACTCTTTTTTGTGATAGTTAGGACTTAGAGGTTAAAAAGTTTAAAGTTTGCAGTTTCAGGTTGTCTTAACTCCCTTTTGTAAAGTCGAAAGCCTAACGTTCAATGCCTACAGCTTTTGCCTACAGCCTACAGCCAAGAACTACTTCCACGCATTAAACTCATTAATAACATTCACGGCTTCATTTAGGTACGGATTCGTTTTAAGATTATCGATCTGGTACTGGTTGATTGTTTTGTCATTGGGATAAACACCGAGTAAAAACTGATTTACCGTTGAATTATAAACATCTAAAGGGTTGTTTTCGTCGTTAAAAGTATTGATCTCTTTCCAAAGAGAATTTACATTTTTTTTCTGTTTGAAAACGGCTTCCAAAGTCATCGGAATTTCTGCTTTAGGCGTATTGACTAACTGATCAATTTTTTGATTGATTTCTTTTATATTATTAAAAAAGTAATTATCGGATAGTCTTGTTGTGCTATTTTTAGCCAATTTATCGATCAGTGCTCTTTTTACATAAGGTCTGAATTTTAAGAATGGTTTGATACTATCATTTTTAATTGCAGTTGGGAAATCGCTTTCTTTTTGATAAACACCTTCGTAAAATTCCGGAAGAACTACATCTGGTTTCACTCCTATGTATTGATGGCTTTTACCCGTCACCCTGTAGAACTTATTAATAGTGATTTTTAAATAATCGGTATTTTTAGTTTCGTCAAGTGAAAGAATCGTTTGCATGGTAGCTTTTCCAAGCGTAGTACTTCCCAATAATAAAGCACGATTGTAATCTTGTAATATAGAAGAGAAAAACTCACTTGCCGAAGCAGTATTGCTATTTACTAAAATTACAATTGGTCCTTTGTAAATGAGCCCTTTATACGGATCATTGATAACCGATTTTCCTTGATTGCGATCTACAACAATAGAAAGTGGTCCATAATCGATAAACATTCCGGCCAGTTTTATGGCTTCTTCCATCGATCCGCCACCATTGTCGATAAGGTCGATTACCAGACCTTTTATATCGTCTCTTTCCAGTTTTATAACCTCACGCGCCACATCATCGGCACAGCCTTTACGGCTATTACCTTCTAGATCAGCATAAAAACTAGGGATTTTGATGTAGCCAATTTTACTGTCTTTTCCAATAATAAAGCTAAAAACAGAGTTCTCTTCGTCTTTCATCACCTTCTTTTCTATATAAACATCAAAGCTTTTACCTGAATTTCGTTTTAAGGTTAGTGTGATGCTTTTATTGGATTCTGATAAAATCAAAGTCGAAATGGATTCCAGCGAAGCACAGGAAACCTGTAAAGTTTCCTTTTGATTGGATATTGAAATGATCTGATCGCCTTTTTTAATCTGACCCGTTTGATAAGCAGGACCATTGGGATCAAGTTCGGCTACAATGATTTCATTTTTTTCATTGAGATTGACAGTCATTCCCAATGACAAATGCTCTTTTGAGAGTGATGCCACAAAGCTCGTTTTTGAATCATCACTAAAATAGGCAGTATGCGGATCGAAATAGGTACAGAAAAAATTATAGAATTTTTCTTCCTGTTTGGTATTCGTTTCCAAAAGGGTATTAATTCTACAGATCTCATTCGACACAATTAGTTTTTTTGACTTGAGTTCGATAGATTGAAAATTAGCTTTGATAGAATCTAAATTGTCACTTGTTTCAGCTATCTCATCTAGAATCTGGTACCGAATTTTTTTGAGCCACGCTTTTTCCAAACCTTCTTTTTTTAGGTAAAAAGGAAAAGATTTTTTATAAAATCGGATTGTATCGTTTTTGTTGTAATCAATAGGCGTGGTCTGAATTTTTTCCAAAACTTGTTTGGTTCTCAAAAGACCTTCTTTATATTTGGAAGTTACATCAGCCAGAAAACTACAATCATTACTAAGAATGAAATCATCTAAGTTTGTACGGTATTTCTCTGCCATTTCATCGTATTCTGTTTTGAAGAAAATATTTCGGGAGGGATCCAATTCATTAATCAGATTATCAAAGACAAAAATCGATAAACTATCATCGACCAGTTTAGGTCTGACGTGCTGCTCCTGAATAACTGCATTTATTTTGTTGACTATTTCGCAGGTTGGGTCGCTGCTTTGGCTAAACAGAAAGTTTGTGATTAACATCAACACCAGTGCTATTTTTTTCATAAATGGAAATCTTCGTTCAGATTAAAATTACGCTTATTTTTTCATAAAAGGTTATACTTTTCTAAAAATTCTTACATTCTGATGATTTTTATTCTGCAAAGTTTCCGCCACGAATTCACGAATTTGGCAGCCTTTTTTATTTACAATCATTCGTGAATTTGTGGCAGAAAAAAAACTATAAAAAAAATGCATTACTTGTTAAGCAATGCATTTTTAGAATATTTAGGATAAAATATTATTTCTTGTAAAAAGGTAATTTAACCACTTTAGCAGCTACATCATTTTTTCTGATTCGGATGAAGATATCATTGTCAACAGCACTATTAGGTACGGTTACATATCCTAATCCAATACCTTTGTTCATAGAAGGTGACATAGTTCCTGACGTAACTACACCAATCACAGCACCTGAAGCATCTACAATCTCGTAGTCATGCCTTGGTACCGCACGCTCCTGCATTTCGAAAGCAATTAGTTTTCTGGTAACACCTTCTTCTTTTTGTTTTTTCAGATTTTCTGAATTGGTAAAATCTTTAGTAAACTTAGTGATCCAACCTAATCCGGCCTCTAAAGGTGAAGTAGTATCGTTGATATCGTTTCCGTACAAACAGAAACCCATTTCAAGACGTAAAGTATCACGAGCTGCTAATCCGATTGGTTTAATTCCGAAAGCTTCACCAGCTTCAAAAACTTTTTTCCAAATTGCTTCGGCATCAGCATTTTTGCAGTAAATTTCAAATCCACCAGAACCGGTATATCCAGTTGCAGAAATGATTACATCACTAAAACCGGCAAAATCCGCCACTTCAAAATGGTAATACGTAATAGCTGCCAGGTCTATAGAAGATAAAGGCTGCATAGCTTCAACCGCTTTTGGTCCCTGAATAGCTAGTAAAGAGTAATCATCAGACAAGTTTTTCATTTCAACACCCAAATCATTGTGTGAAGAAATCCAGTTCCAGTCTTTTTCGATATTCGAAGCATTTACAACCAGTAAATACTCTTCTTCTTTCATTTTATATACAATCAAATCATCTACAATTCCACCTTCATTGTTTGGCAGACAAGAATATTGTGCTCTTCCGATCGTTAAAGTCGAAGCATCATTTGAAGTTACTTTTTGAATCAAAGCCAAAGCATTTGGACCTGTCAACAAAAATTCTCCCATATGCGAAACGTCAAAAACGCCCACACTGTTGCGAACTGTTTCGTGTTCAGCATTTACGCCCTCATAGGTAATAGGCATATTGTATCCGGCAAAAGGTAGCATTTTCGCTCCCAAACTCTCATGTATGTGCGTAAGCGCAGTATTTTTCATTGTGTTGTTTTATAAAATTGTGTCGCAAATTTATTTAAAAAATACCAAAGATTTATATACTAAATTATTAAAATTCGCAATATTCTTGCCTAATTTATGCATACGTAGCAATATCCTTAAGTTTGAGAAGCTTCTTGGTTTTTTGTTTTTTACGGAAGGAAAGAAACATAATAGAGACAATATAATCCGAATTTTAAGACTGTAGGAAGTGTTTGCTTCTTCATTTTTTACGTAACTTTAAGACATTAAATCAGTTCGATGAAAGATCCATTTTTAATTTCAAAAGAAGAGGTACTGAAATTCTACAAACCGGTAAACCCTCTAACACATAAGGGACTTCAGGGACATGCTGTTATAATTGCCGGAAGCTATGGTAAAGTAGGAGCAGCAGTTTTAGCTTCAAAATCCTGCTTAAAATCGGGTTGCGGACTTGTAACTGCTTTTGTACCCAAATGTGGGTATCAAATTCTACAAATTTTGATTCCCGAAGTTATGGTGGTTACCGATGAAAATACTAATTTCCTGACCAGCATTCATCTTCCGTTAGTACCTCAGGCCATCGGAATTGGACCCGGACTAGGAGTGGAACTGGGTACTCAAAAGGCGCTTTTTGAATTTTTAAGAGTGAACAAATCTCCTTTAGTATTGGATGCCGATGCTCTGAATATTTTGGCAGAAAATTTAACCTGGCTCGAATTAGTTCCTGAAAATACTATTCTGACACCGCATCCGAAAGAACTCGAGCGTTTAATAGGTAAATGGAATTCGGAATCGGAAAAATTTCAAAAAACGATTGCTTTTTCAGAAAAGTACAAAGTAATCATTGTCATGAAAGGCGCACCAACCTACATCATCATTAAGACTGAGATTTACGAAAACACCACCGGTAATGCAGCTTTAGCCACTGCCGGAAGCGGAGATACCCTTACAGGAATCATTACAGGTTTACTGGCTCAGGGCTACGAACCTAAATACGCAGCAAAACTAGGCGTTTTCCTCCACGGACTCACAGCCGATATTGCGCTACCAAAAACAGGTTATGAATCTTTTACAGCTTCTACTATTATTAAGTATTTGGGAAAAGCTTTTTTGAGCTTGGTTTAATTTAACCGCAAAGTTCGCAAAGTTTTACGCAAAGACTCGCAAAGATTTTACACAAAGTCTTGCGAACCTTTACGCTTCATAAGAATCTTAAAGACAAAACCTTCGCGAACTTTGCGAAAAAAAAAATCGAAGCAGTCTAAGCAAGTCTAAGTAAGTCTAAGCAAGTGTCCTTCGACTTCGCTCAGGATACCAAAACTAAGAATAAAGCTGCTTGATCTGCACGAACGAGAAAAAATCTAAAATCTGGTCTGTATAATCTAAAATCAAAAAACGTAAGTTTGTAATCTCAAAGATTAGAAACTTAGTAGCTCAGTTTCTTAGCATCTTTGAATCTAGAAAAAAATGAAAAACAACTTCGATCTCAGAACAGTAAACGTCATGCGTTATATAACGCCATTGCGCGAGGGAGGTTCTTTACCTGCTTTGGCAGAAGCCGATGACGATTTTAAATACGTCTTAAAATTTAGAGGAGCCGGTCACGGTGTAAAAGCTTTGATTGCCGAATTGGTGGGTGGACAAATCGCAAAAGCCTTAAAATTGCAGCTTCCGGAATTAGTTTTCGCCAATCTTGACGAAGCGTTTGGAAGAACGGAAGCTGATGAAGAAATTCAGGATTTGCTGCAAGGAAGTCAGGGATTAAATCTGGCACTCCATTTTTTATCGGGAGCCATTACATTCGATCCTGTTGTTACCACCGTTGATGCTAAGCTGGCTTCGCAAATTGTTTGGCTGGATGCTTATATTACCAATGTCGATCGTACTTTTAAAAATACAAATATGCTAATTTGGCATAAAGAATTATGGCTGATTGATCACGGTGCATGCTTGTATTTTCATCATTCCTGGAACAATTGGGAGCAGCATGCCAAAAGTCCGTTTGCTTTAATAAAAGACCATGTTTTATTGCCACAAGCTTCGCTTTTAAAGGAGGTAGATGCTGAATTTAAAGCACTTTTATCGCACGAAATATTAGAAGAAATTGTAAATACAATTCCACTGGAATGGCTGCAATGGGAAGATACCGACGAAACGCCGGAAACCTTGCGAAATGTATATTTGCAGTTTTTGCAGACCCGATTAAATCATTCAGAAATCTTTGTAAATCAGGCGCAAAATGCAAGATAATCACTTATATGAGTATGCCGTAATCCGCGTGGTACCAAGAGTAGAGCGCGAAGAGTTTCTGAATATCGGAATCATTTTGTTTTGCAAAAAAAAGAAATTCATAAAAGTTCTTTTTCATCTGAATAAAGAAAGAATACAAGCCCTTTCTGCCGACTTTGACATCGAACAGTTAGAATGTAATTTAACCTCATTAGAAAAGATTGTTAATGGCGCTAAAGATGGCGGACCTATCGCTGAATTTGAGATTCCGGAACGTTTTAGATGGCTCACAGCCATTAGAAGTTCTACAATACAAACGTCAAGACCTCATCCGGGCCTATGTCAGGATTTAGAAAAGACGATTCAGAGATTATTTGAAGAATTGGTGCTTTAGAGGAGGCTCAAAGTGGCAGAGGTTTTTTTAACCGCAAAGGACACAAAGAATTACGCAAAGTTCGCAAAGCTTTACCTAAAAACTTTGCGAACTTTGCGTTTGTATTAAGTAATTACCGATAAAAAAATCTTGTGTTCTTTGCGGTTAAATAAAAAACCACATAAGAACTATAAAACAATTTAAGTTCAAAACTTAGATAACTTATATTTCTTATATGGTTTTATAAATAAAAACTAACTCAGGTTTTTAAAACGATCCGCAGATATTACCGCCCAAAGTTGCTCCTGCATTGGCAGAGATATCAGCTTTAACAGCAGTTTTGTTCAGTTTTACGATCGAATAGGGTGGAGTAAAAGCAGTACCACTTCCGGCTTGATTTCCGGTTGTATTGGTGAAAACATTGTCTGTTGCTGTAACAGCAGTAAAACCGCTCATTAGATCGATAGGAGTTTTTACACCTTCAAAAACGTTGCTTTCTACATTTAGACTCGCTTCAAAACCTGCGGCAATACATTTATTACTTACCGTACTGTTAAAGAAGTTGTTTACCAGATGTACTTTTCCAAAACGCACTCTTGGCATTCTTTCTTTGCAACCCGGAGCCCACCAGCAGCGAGCGAAAGTGATTCGTAATTTTCCACGATCGGCAGTTGCACCATCACTGGAACCAATTAAATTAGAATACCTGTGATCGTCAGAACCTCCGGGACCTCCGGCTTTAGGAGCTTTTAAATAACCGAATTTTGTATACGAAACCGTAACAAAATCTGATTTATTTTTGATATCGAAGTTTCCGTCAACGCCATCTCTAAATTCGCAATGGTCTACCCATACATTTTGGCAATCATCTAAAATTGCATTGTCCCAGCCATCTGTGTCATAAGCACCCGGACCTTCAAAAATAAGATTTCTGATAATCAGATTGGTGCATCTTTTAATGTTGATGATACCCGAACCGTCTTTCGTTTGGTTGGTCGAAACCAGTTTTGCACCGCTTGCACCGTAAATGGTCTTGCCACTTTGATCCTGTAGTGATAATCTTGTAGTAACCGTAATGGTACCGGTAACTTTAATCACTTTTACAGCACTGTTTTCAATAGCCGATTTCAGCTGTGTATAATTCGAAACTACTTCTTCTGGAGATGAACCTCCACCAGTTGTCCCTCCATTTTGAGAAGCCCATCCCGGAACCTGGGCGCAGTTTCCAATTTTTGCCGTCAAATTACCGGAAGTTGTTGTAGAGGTCTCGATAGTAGCATTTTCACTACTTTTCGGGGTAGCAATTTCTTCGGTATTACAGGCTGCAAAACCGAAAATCAATGTCAATAGAAACACTGAGATTGTTGATTTAAATTTCATAATAATTAAGTTTGGTTAAATAGTTAATAGTGCAAATCTGCTTATAATTAGGATGAAAAAAGTTGAACAAGTTCAATGTTTTGAAAATAATTTACTGTTAAATGTGTTTTCGGTAGCCGTTACATTACAAAAAAGTATATTTTTGTGTAATCGATTGCATTATTTTTCATTCATTCACCTACTTACGCCCCTGAGTAAGAATAAAAAGTAAATACCATATGTACAAAGACCTACGATTAAGTATCGAGCGCAAGATTCCGTTAACAGATGAGGAATGGAATTTTGTCGTTGAAAAAGTAAAGTTTATTAAACTTAAGAAAAACGAATTTCTGCAGATTCAGGATTCAAAGAGTTCTTATGAAGGCTTTATTTTAAATGGTACTTTCAAAACCTATATTTTAAATGACAACGGAACCGAAAGTGTCATTTTCTTCTCTTTCGAAAATGAATGGATTTGTGATCTCGAAAGTTTCTATCATCAAAAGCCTACGACTTATAATATCAAAGCAATAGAAGACAGCGAAATTTTAGTGATTAGTAAAAAAAACAAAGCACTTTTGTTTGAGCAGGTACCCAAGTTGATTCAGTTTCATATACTAATGGTAGAAAAAGCCAATATTGCCATTCAGCAAAGACTTATAGATCTCCTGAACAAAACTTCCAAGCAAAGGTATCTGGAGTTTATAAAGCGCTATTCGCATAAAGCAAATAAAATCAATAACCGGAATTTATCCTCTTATCTTGGTGTTTCTCACGAGTTTTTGTCAAAGATTAAGAGAAGTTGCTAAGGTTCTAAGAGGCTAAGGGGCTGAGTTTTTTTAGTGGTATGCTTTGATAAATAGAATAAAGAGGCAAGAACAAAGAAGAGCTTAAACTCTACGACTTTGTGCCTTTGCGAGCATATACTGTACCAGTTAAGAAAGCTTTGCGAATCTTTGCGTAACCCTTCGCGAACGTTGCGGTTAAATTCATTCCGGATTTTCAATCACTGATAAATCATAAGGTTTTAAATCGTACGGCTTTTCATTAATTTGAATAACGGCTGCATCTAAAGAAAATAAGAGTGCAATTTGAGCATTACAATTTTGACTAGCAGCTGTTATTTTCAGTTGGTGATGGGATATTAAGATTCTAATAGGCTAAGGGGCTGAGTTTTTTAGTAGTGTGACTTTGAAAAATAGAGGAAAGAACAAAGAAGCATAAAATTTGCTTCTTCGCGTCTTTGCGAGCATATGCTGTACCAGCCAAAAAAACTTTGCGAATCTTTGCGTAACCCTTCGCGAACGTTGCGGTTAAATTCATTCCGGAATTAAAAATCCAATATTCCAAAGAGGCATTTATTAGAAAAGCGAAGTGCTATATCTGTCTTTTCCGGATTTTCAATGATCAGTAAATCATAAGGTTTTAAATCGTACGACTTCTCATTAATCTGAATAACGGCTACATCTAAAGAAAATAAAACTACAATTTGAGCATTACAATTTTGATTGGAATCCGTTATTTTCAGTTGGTGATGGGATATTTTTTCAGAAACCATCCAGTTAAAATCCATACCTTTTGTATAAGAAGTTACGGCATCATTTGAGTTAAATTCCATGATTTCAAATTGCTCGTATACCTTTTTCTCTTGGTTTATCTCAATATCCAGGCCGTTATCAAGCATAACGAGATATCGGTGATAACCTTTAAATTGGGTAAATACCGATGGTTCTTGCTCTATGGTAGCACTGCTTATTCTGAATGTAAAATCTCTATCAGCGTAGTTTGCTGTTTTTGGATAGATCATATATTCATACGTCAATCCACCGCTCCAAACTGCGGCTTTACAATTTTCTTTGGGTAAAAGGTGTAGGATCATTTTTTTATTATTGGAGGTTCAGAGGGGCAAAGGTTCAGAGATGCAAAGGCTCAAAGGTTCAAAGTAACAAAGTAACAAAGTGACAAAGGTGTTTTATCATCTTAAAAAATAATTTCGCAAAGTCACAGAATCGCAAAGAAAGTAAAAAATAAAACTTTGCGTCTTAGCGACTTTGCAAGATTAAAAAGAAACCTTTGCGAATCTTTGCGTAATTCTTTGCGAACTTTGCGGTAAAACCTGAAACTTGAAACTTGAAACAAATAAAACTAAATAACCTTCTCTAAGTAAATAAACTCCAGAGGTTCTTCAGAAATAGTAACATGAATCTCACTTACCGGAAAAGCTTCTCTCTCTCCAGTATCAACGTAGCCGTGACGTTTGTACCACGCAATAAGTTCTTCCCGAACGGAGATCACCGTCATAATAATACTGGATAACCCCAAAGCTTTTGCATGATTTTCGGCTTCAGCCAGCATTTTTTTCCCTATACCACTATTTTGCAGTTCCGGTGAAACGGTTAACATTCCTAAATACAGTTGGCTCCCTTTTTCGACCAATAAAACCGAACCGATAATTTGGTCATTTTCGGTGTATTTTAGAATAGTGTTTTTAGGATCCAGAAAAATTTCGGTCATTTCCTGTTCGTCAGTTCTTTTTCCTTCTAATAAATTGGCTTCGGTTGTCCAGCCTTTTTTGGAGGTTTCACCTCTGTAGGCCGAATTGATTAAAACGGTTAACGCCGGAATGTCCAGTAAGGAAGCTTTTGTAATCATGAATTATTGTAGTTGTAATTTAGCTTTAATATGTTGGCTAAAATTGATTTTAACACATAGAAACACAGGTTCAGTATTCGTGAAAAAGACGTTTCACTTTATTTTAATTCACATATACTTCTATGTGAAAGAAATTTGTTTCTCTTTTTCGTTCTCTTAGATTAGCTTAAAGATCTATGTTTCTATGTGTTAAATCAATTTTTGTTAATTTACCCCAAGAGGTTCGATTTAGTATTTTGCAGGTTGTCCGGCTTTAGGTAAGGATTGCTTAATGAAAGTTCTGATATCTTCGTTGGCAGCTTCCAGATCGGCTTTTCTTAGGTACATCATGTGACCGCTTCTGTAACCTTTCCATGACATTCTATCCGTTAGTTTTCCGCTTGGATCCATTTGCCATAAATCGTATTTAGAATTAAAGTAATCGCAGGCACCATCATAATATCCAGATTGTACCATAACATGCAAATATGGATTTTGTGCCATAGCTTGTCTCAGGTTTTCGCCTGTTTTATCGTTAGATCTGTCCCAAGGATGTACAGAGCCAAACATATTGTATTTAAAGTCAGTTTTGTAATTCAAATTGTTGCGCACATACATATTGATGGCAGGCGTAAACGAATGCAGCCATGAAGTAAGTTCTGCATTAAAATCAGGACTTTCGCCTGAGTCTTTGCGGTCAATTCCTTTGTATCTCGAATCAAGTCTTCCCACTGTATAGCCCTTATCTCTTAACAGTTCTTTCCAAAAATAATCATAAGGAAGGTCTAAATTGTTTTGCTGGATTACTTTCTCCGGAATACCGGAATAACGTGCTATTTTAGCACCAATTTCTTTTCTTTTTTGTTCGTTGAGAGATCCTCCTTTGGTCAATGCAGGAAGAAGTTCGTTTACGGTAAAATCTTCCACTTCGGGTAACATATCCGTTAAATCTTTGTTTTGAAGATCAGGCGGTAGCATCTTGTGATACCAGGCAGTAGCGGCAAAATAAGGCAATTTAAGAGCCGCATCAGAAACTACGCCACGTGTTATTCCTAATTCAGTTGGAGAAACCAAAATCACTCCGTTAAGATACATCCATTGGCTGTTTTGCAATTGAAGCGCTAATCCCGAAACACGGGTAGTACCATAACTTTCACCAATTAGGTATTTAGGAGAAGCCCAACGATTGGTGCGGGTTACAAAACCATTGATCCAATCGGCGAGGTATTTAATGTCAGCATTTACACCAAAGAATTTTGTAGTAGGAATGTCTTTGCTGGTAGGTCTGGAATAAGCGGTATTGACAGGGTTTACAAAAACGATATCGGCAACATCCAGAATAGAATACGGATTTTCTTTTATTCCGTAAGGCTGTACAGGATATCCTTCATCATCAATGTTTAAGAGACTCGGTCCTGTGTAAGCAATCTGCATCCAAACCGAAGCAGAACCCGGACCACCGTTAAAGGAAATAACTAATGGACGCGAAGCCTGATCTTTTACATCCGAACGCTCATAATAGGTGTAGAACAATCCTGCAATGGCTTTTCCGTCTTCGTCCCAAACCGGCATCGTACCCGTTGTGGCTTTATAAGGAACTTTTTGCCCTTTTATGGTAACGGAGTGATTGGTGATAACACTAGCATCCGGATTAAAAGTAAGATTAGAAGGTGAATTTTCTTCTTTTGCAGGGGCTTGGGGAGCTTTTGGTTTTGATTCCTGAGCAGATGAAATTAAGGATCCGGCTAAAAGGAATACAAATAATGTTTTTTTCATAAAAATAGGGTGTTAATAGAAATTAATGCTCTAAACAGGTGGCTGTATTTAGAATTTTTAAAGATATAAAAATAATCATAAGTGAGGATTTTTAATCTTTAAGAGAGGGGAAGTAATTTTAGGAAGGTTTACATAGGGTAGGGATGCCCGTGATTTTTTGGAATGACCTCCCGCTCAATGTCATTTGGCTAAAGCCCAATTTTTATTTGAATACAAAACCCCCGGCTAAAGCTGAGGGCAATTGAATTGATTTATATTGAAGTTAATTTTTTAGATTTTTTTTGAATAGCCTCCAGCTTTAGCTGGAGTGAATAAAAGTAAAATAAGAAATGGCTTTAGCCGAAATTTCTGTGATTTAATTTCTTGGTGTCCAGAAGCAAGATGAAATCAACAATTTTCTAACATCCAAATCTAATGTCTCCTTAGTTTTTCTTAGTACTTCTATACTTAAGGATATTTATAAATTCTCATTTTTCTATAGGTTTTTATAAGTTATATATTAAATTCCAATATAAATACATATCAAATCCCAATATTTTACAATACATTTTTATATTATAACTTGGTACCGTAAGAAAATTATCAATAAACAATAATTTTCTATGCTAAATAGTATAAAAATGATTAATAACTAATAGCAACAATAATGCTCAAATGAATGTGGCATTATACAGCCACACTTTTCTTGTTTGGAATATTTAAATTGCTAAAGAAAATCATATAAAACTCTGAGAAGCTGTTATCATTAATTTGTAAATCTTTAATCATTATGAAAACGAAGAAAGAAAAGGAAGATTGGAGAATCGCATCAGAAATTGAACTGATTTATAAAACCAAAGTAAAAGCCTCAGAACGACCTCAGATCACTTCTTCTGGAACAGCTTACAAACTGGCTTTGAAATCTTGGAATCCGGACAAAATAGAATTCTTAGAGCAGTTTAAAATACTTTTGCTCAACAAGGCCAATCGGGTACTGGGAATTTATGAAATGTCTACAGGAGGTATAACCGCAACTACAGTGGATCTTAGATTGTTGTTTACGGCGGCACTCAAAGCAAAAGCAACCGCTATTATTATGTTGCACAATCATCCATCAGGAAAAGCTCTTCCATCTATTGCCGATAAACTCATTACTAAAAAAGTCAAAGAGGCAGGTACTATTCTGGATATAGAAGTAGTAGATCATTTGATCATTACTCCTGAGAGTTATTATTCTTTTGCGGATAATGGTAATATGTAGACAGTCAGAAAGTTTCGTGTTTGAGTATAACATTACCATTGTTATTGCTAGCGCGAGTGTCTCACTCGTGCCCGATTCAATTGGTTTTTGAATTTCTTTGAGTTCACGAGCGGGACGCTCGCGCTAGCGGGGACGAAGTCAGCAAACATGGTAGAAAAGAAAATTCCCCTCTAAGGATTATTACTAAATAGAATAATGGTTTTTGATTTATTTTTAAGAACAAAATACTTACTTTTGGCGCCTCATTTGGGGAAATCCCTACTAATTAATTTTTACAAACTAAATATGAAATTTAAAAAATTACTATTACTCTTTTTACCGCTTATTTTTTTTAGCATTGTTTCCTGTTCTTCTGATTCTGAAAACCCAGAACCAACTATTAAAGACCCTGAAGTTATAGATCCTGTGACTAAAAAAGTAAGCACAGTTAAATATTCTTATGATGGGGGACATCCTTTACAATATATCTTGACTGAAGTAAAACATGAATATGATAATTTGAATAGAATTAGCAAAATTAGCGTAGGAGGTTGGATTTATAGTGTTACTTATGTGAGTGCTGATATTATAAAAATTAATCTGATAGAAGATGCTAGCGCTGGATATAAAGAATATTCAGAGAAAACAGTGAAATTAAAAAATGGAGATGTTACAACTATAATTGAGAGAAGCTCTTATGTAAACGAAAGTACAAATGAAGCATCTGGTTTAAAGATTGATTCTACTAATTATGCTTATTCGGATCGTTATCTTTCTAAAATTCAATACTATTCAAGTAAAGATAATGGAAAAAGCTATAGTTTAGGAGGTCAAATTGACTTTCAAGTTACAGATGGTAATATTACTCAGGTTAAAAGAACTAACATTTCTATAGGGAATGTTTGTATTACGAAATATAAATACGATAACAGTGCTTACGTTAATTTTGGAGATATTAACTTTGAAACTCCTATTTTCTGTGCTAGTGGAGTATTTGCAACTTTTTTTTATGACAAGTTAGGTAAAAAGAGTAAAAATAATATCGTAGATATAGAATTTGATAACAATGAAGATATCGTTTATATGTTTGGTTATACCTATTTTAAAAATATTAGCATAAAAAGAAATCTTGATAAATCCGGAGAATTAAATGAGATTTTAATGTCAGGAACTACCTACAGGTATTCAAAGAACGGTCCTACTATTACGACTAGTACCAAAACTTTTTCGGATGCAAAAGTGAATTTGATTTATAAGTAATTAAATGAAATGATTGCAAAAAAGGAAAAGCTCATAAAGTTTAGTTTAAACTTTATGAGCTTTTCCTTTTTTGGAAATTCTGAGCTGTATAAACTAAGAATTTATAGTCAAAGACATAAACCTTTATCTTAAAATAAAAAATTCCAAAGTTTCTTTAAAAAAGAGAATATTACTCCAAAAACATCTTCCTCGCTAGTGCGAGCGTCTCGATCGTATCCAATTCCACTTGAAATTTGCTTCTCTTTGTGTTCACGAGTGGGACGCGCGCGCGGGAATTCTTCCTTGAAACTGACACTAAGATTGGAAACATGATAGTTTTACTCTTCCGATTAATACAAATTGAACAGTGTTTCTTTTTTATATTTAAGAGTAAAATATTTACATTTGGCACATAATAGGGGTAAGGCTCCTATTTTAATAATTTTAATAAACTAAATATGAAATTTAAAAAATTACTATTACCCTTTTTAGCATTTATCTTTTTTAGCATTGCTTCCTGTTCCTCTGATTCTGAAAACCTACAAAAAGTTATTACAGATCCTGCTACTGAAAACTTGAGCTCAATTGAATATCCTTATGCAGGTACTAATGTCTTAACAAACAGTTTCCATACAAAAAAGTATGAATATGATAATATGAAAAGAATTAATAAGTTCAATATAGGGGGCGATATTTATGATGTAACTTATGTAAGTTCTGATATGATAGAAATTAATTTAATAGATGACTTAATGACCGGAGTTAAAGCATATTCAAAACGGAGGCTAAAATTAAAAAATGGTAATGTCACAAACATTGTAGATAAAAGGTTTTTTATACGTGAAAGCACAAGTGAAGTATTTGGCTCACAGATTGATTCTACTGCTTTTACTTATTCGGATAGTTATCTTTCTAAAATTGATAATTATTTGAGTGATGATAATGGGAAAACATTTAAATTACAAGATAAATTTGATTTTCAAGTCACTGGAGGGAATATTACCCAGGTTAAAAAAACTGATTCCTTTACTAAGAATGTATTTATTTGGAATTACAAATATGACACAAATTCACATATTAATTTTGGAGATATGATGCTTGAAACCCCTTTTTTCTTAGCCGAAAGGGGAAGAATTGGAATTTTTCTTAATGATATGTTAGGTAAAAAGAGTACAAACAATATAACAAGTATAGAGTATGATTACAGTGGAGTTTTGAGCTATTATAATGATTATAGTTATTATAAAAATATTACTTTAAAAAGAAATCTTGATAAATTTGGAAGATTGAATGAAATTTTAATGTCAGGAAGTGTATTTATGAATTTAAAGGACGGTACCACTATTACTAAAACTTTTTCTGATGCGAAATTGAAATTGACCTACAAGTAATTAAATATAATAATTTTAAAAAGTAAAAAGCTCACAAAGTTTAATTCAAACTTTGTGAGCTTTTTACTTTTTTTACGATTTGAGGTTTATAAATTAAGAAACCGTTAGCGCAGATTTGTAAACCGACCAACCGTTAGCCGACAGTTAGCGCAGATTTGTAATCTGTGCCCACAAAGTTGAGTAAACGCAACAGTTAGTACATTTCAAAATAAGTATAACGAAACAACATCTAAATCATTTTCTAAACCTGAATAATTCCTTGCCGAACTAAAATAATAATCTTCAGCAGAACTGACAGTTTTATCTTTTACAGGATTATTGTGGATGTAATCTATTTTTTGCTTAATAAATTTATTACTGTAAACATGTTCTGTATGGTAGCCATTTTGCCAGACTTTATAAGTCTGAACTTTTTTTAAATGCTCACATTCCTTTTGAAAATATTCCAGCATCCATTCTCTTCTGCTTTCGGGTTCATTTATTATAGTTTGTATTATTTTTTTGGATGTAAATTTTTTAAAATCTCTAATAATATCAGATAAAACAAAACCATTCGTTCCTTTACAAAGCAAATGTATATGACTGCTCATAATACAATAGGCATAGATTTCTAAACCTTTATTTTCCTGACAATATTTTAGAGCATTTATCAAAATATTTTTTTGATTTACTCTTGTAAATATATCTATCCATCCTACAACAGTTATAGTTATAAAATATGCTTCATCAGTTGTTGTTGCTTTGTATTTTGTTGACACGTATTTTTTTTCCTACAAAAATAAAAAATATAGTGGAAGATTTTAATTTTTTATTTATGGGTTTTGAAGGAATTACTTTGCGGGCACGGATTGCAAATCCGCGCTATCGTTGCGGAGATAAATCTGCGCGATCAGGGAAATAACGTTTTGAAGATATTTTAAATTGAGAAGAGACCTTTGATGAGGTCTCTTTTTTGTTTCTATTGCTAGCGCGAGCGTCTCGCTCGTGAACGTTCCAATTGGCTTTTGAATTTCTTTGTGTTCACGAGCGAGACGCTCGCGCTAGCAGGGGGCAATTTATAATTGCAATTGCACTTTTAATCCTTTAAATAAAGTTGTTGAATTTTATGAACGTTTAGTGCAAGCTGAAAAAGATAAAGTTGAGTATTTGGAGAAGTTGTTGAATGGGAAATAATCCTTTTTTTTAATCAGGAGGTTTTTATTTTAACATTTTGATTTGATTTTTGATAAAAATTACTTTTTTAGAATTGTAGAAAAAAAACAATAAAATACTTACATTAGCAAAAAACGTATTATCAAAATTTTATGAATAGATTAGAAATAAAATTAAAAGAATTAAATCCAAATTTATTTGGAAAATTAAATGAGACTAGGGAAGAAGTAAAATTATTATTAAATCAATATATAAAGAATTTTCCTGATTATACTGATCATTCCATTCATCACACAGAAAAAGTATTTGAAATTGTAAGCGAAGTATTGACAGATGAGGAAATTGAAAATTTAAATGAAGATGAGATTTATATTCTTTCAATGGCAAGTTACCTACATGATATTGGGATGTGCATTCCTGAGGAAAAGATTGGAGAAATTGCTGATACGGAAGAATTAATTAAAGAAAGAAAATTACATCCAGAAGTAAGTAGGGAAAAGTACTTGCGCGATCATCATCATACTTTAAGTAAAAAATTCATTTTAGAAGAATGGGAAAATTTAAAAATCCCAAATGAAAAATATGCGGAAGCAATTGCTCTTGTTTCAGAAGGGCACCGAATAGTTGATATTGGAAATCCAGATATATATAAACCTAAATATACGGTTAGAAGCGGACGAAATTTTGTTTGTCTGCCTTATTTGTCTGCCGTTTTGAGAATTGCAGATGAGCTTGATATAACAAATGTTCGAACACCAAGCTTACTGACCAAATATTATATGCCAGATAATGAAAAAAGTGTTTTAGAGTGGAATAAACATATTGCAAATACTTTAATGTTCATATCAGAAAATTTTGTTCAATTTGAAGTGAAGTGTTCAAATCACAGTATGCTTGCAGCTCTTGAAGAACAATTTAGTAAAATTATTATGGTAATAAATTATTGTCAAAAAGTGATAAGAAATATAAGTAATACAGAACAAAGGCATTTTTCATTGAAATTGGAGCAATTAAGAACAGATATTACATACATAGATTTCGATCCAAAAGGAATTAAATATTCTTTTGATGTTGATAATGTGATTAATGCATTTGTCGGTGAAAATCTATACAATGACCCGCTCACTTCTCTTCGTGAGTTAATTCAAAATTCGATTGATACTTGTAGGTATAAAAAGGTTTTAAATCCAACTTACACTCCTCAAATAAAACTTTATATTGATAAAGATAAAATTAAAATAGAAGATAATGGTTTAGGAATGGATGAATTTATTATTAAAAACTATTTTGGTAAATTATGTAGTAGTTTCTATCAACAAGAAAGTGTTAAAAAAGATTATGATTCAATTGGTCAATTTGGAGTAGGTGTATTTTCCTATTTTTTAATGGCTGACTATATTGATATTGAAACTAAAACAGAGAAATCGGAAACTTTGCATTTTAGGTTAGATAAGGATCCAAAAAATTACTTTCATTTCTTTAAAAGATGTGAGAGAAAATCAGCAGGAACTTCAATAACATTAAATTTGAAAAAAGAATATGATTCATTCACAAATGGAGATTATATTAATTATATAAAAGATAAATTTAGATATATAGAATTTCCAATAATAATTTATTGTGAACAGGAAAGGATAGATATTGTTGCTCAAGAATATGAAGAGAAAAAATTACGAGAAAAAATTAGTGATTCTCTAAAACATCAATATAAATCTGATTTAGATAGAATAGAATTTTTTACTTATAATTTTGAAAACAAAGAATATGAAGGATCGCTTTCATTTTTTTATTTTAATAATTTTGCTTTTGACAAAGTCTCATATTTATTAAATGATAATTTCTTTAAAAGAAATTCTCGAAGAAAAACCAATATGATAAATGTAAACCAAAAAGGCGTTCTGATTAGGAGTAATGACGAAATTGTAGATTATTCTGATATTTATTGTAATCTTAATCTTAAAGAAAAAATAGGATTACAAATTAGTAGAAATAATTTTTCCAATAATTTTGAAATTGTAAAAATATTAAATGAAATATTAAATAATTTTGCTTTCTTTTTTTTAAAAAAGTTAAATTCAGAAAATCCAATAGAAAAACTGCCAGAAATTACTTTTAATTTTACTGAAAAAAATTTTCTTGTTTTAAAAAAAGAAATTTATTCTGAATTGTTTTTGAATTTTAATAATTTGGAAAATATTTATGAATATATTAGTGTAGATAATTTTTTACTTAAAAATTTGAACTCAGTTATAGTTTCCTATAATAAAGATTATACCTCTTTAATAAAATCAAAAATTAAGAAATGTAATATTATTGAATTCTATATTGCTGATTTAGGGATGGTTTCTTATCGAATGAGAAATTCTATTTATTTGCTTAAACAAAATAATTATAAAGAAATATTAGTTAGAAGAAATAAGTTTTATTATATAGAACTAATAAAAGGCTTATCTGAAATAGAAAAGATGAGTTTCATGAAAACATATAGCTTTTTTGAAACGAAAAATGTTGAAATTATTAACTTAGATATAAATCAACTAATAAATGGGAATGGTAGTTCAGAATATGCTAGTTTTGAAAAAGAAATTAATTATTTTCATCCATTTGTAAAGGAAATTTTTTCCTTTAAAGAAGCTGAATTAAATAAAAAAACAAAGGAATTAATTAATGAAATCTTTCAATTAATTGTTGCTTTCTATGGAGATGAGGAAGAAAGACAAAAAGATTTTAGTTCTATAAAAGAACTTGAATTAGAATTGAAAAAAAATATAAAAATTGATTACATTTTGGATATGAAAGATTTTAATTAAATCTTGATTATTTTTAATTTAAAGCGCTTTAAATTAAACTATTCCAAGAAAGCCTTCAACCCCGCTATGCGAAGTCTCCCCGCTGTGCGAAGTCTCCCGACTTCGTACACATTGCTATATTCCGTCTGCATTATTTATTCGAACGGGTACGAAGTCGGGAGACTTCGCACAGCGATACACATTCGTATTAATTAAGAACACTTTGTAAATTGGATTAATTTTGTTCCAGACTTTATTCAAAGATTTTCCAGATATATCTTTCGTCTACAATAGCGTTTGGATTTTGGCTTACTTTTTCTAAAAAAAGATTAAAATTGCGATAAACCCTAAACTTATAAATCATTTGCTTGCCTGCATCATTAATAATTATTTTCCAAACCCTTGCCTCATTAATCATGACATTGGTTTTTCTAAGTTCAATAATCGCTGAAATAGGATACTTTATAACAGGATCACTTGATTTTGTAATATATAAATAGTTGTCATCAAAATACAAAACAGGAGATTTAAATAATATTCCCCATATAAATGATTTAGGAGCAGAAAGTCTATTTAGTGTATACCAATCTAAATTGGTTCTCTTTTTAAAGTCAATTGCAATTTGTTTTTTAATATAATCTATAAGCAATTGAATTTTTTTATAATTAAGCAGTAAAAGAACAATTAGGGCTAAAAGAGCAAGGATAAAGTATAGATTCATATTTAATTTTCTCTGTAGAAATAGTATTGATCAAACATAATAAACTTATTTAAAAATTAAACAAGAAAGCCACAAATTACATCAAAATATATCTTTTGTAATCTTGTGGCTTTAAAATTTTATAAAGAAAGGTTTATTATCCCAAAAACGCTTTTAATTCCTCATAATTAGAAATCTTAACACTAACTTTTTCCTCATGCAAAACACTTTCAATTTGTTCCGGAATAGGAAGTTTAATTCCCAAAGCAGGTTCTACAACATCTAAGAATTTAATAGGATGTGCGGTTTCTAAGAAAATACCAATGGCATTGGGGTGTTTTTCCAGTTCTTTCTTCAAACCTAGATAACCAACAGCACCATGCGGTTCTGCGATGTAACCGTTTGTGTTATAAATATTTTTTAGAGCAACAAGAGTCTCTTCATCGGTATAACTATAAGAGGAAAAGTCTTTTTCGAACGCTTTTAAGTCATTGTTGTACAATTCCTGAATTCGGATAAAGTTACTTGGGTTTCCAACGTCCATGGCGTTTGAGATGGTTGCTTTAGAAGGTTTCGGGTCGTATTTTCCGTTTTCAAGGAATCTTGGTACCGTGTCGTTTACGTTGGTGGATGCTACAAAATGTTCGATAGGCAAGCCTAATTTCTTAGCCATAATTCCGGCACAGATATTCCCGAAGTTTCCGCTTGGGCAAGAGAAAACCAATGGTTTGTTTTGGCTTTTCAACGCTTTGTAAGCAAAGAAAAAATAGAACATTTGTGGCAACCAGCGCGCAATATTGATAGAATTGGCCGAAGTCAGGTTTTTATGCGCTAAAGTTTCATCTAAAAATGCTTTTTTCACCATATCCTGGCAATCGTCAAAAACACCGTCAACTTCAAGCGCTTTGATATTTTGTCCTAAAGTAGTCAATTGTTTTTCCTGAATATCGCTGACTTTTCCTGACGGATATAAAATGACAACATCAACGCCGTCAACGCCAAGAAATCCGCTCGCAACCGCTCCGCCTGTATCTCCGGACGTAGCCACAAGAACAGTGTTTTTAGCGTCTTTATTGTCTTTGTTAAAATACCCCAGACAACGCGACATAAAACGTGCGCCAACGTCTTTAAACGCCATGGTTGGGCCGTGGAATAATTCTAAGGAGTAGATTCCGTTTTCGACTTTTACTACCGGAAAATCAAAAACTAAAGTATCCGCAATGATTTCTTTTAATTTGTCTGCCGGTATTTCATCGCCAACGAATTGTTTTATTGCTTCGAAAGCTATTTCCTCGTGGCTTAAATTTTCGATTGTATCAAAAAAAGAAGGGTCTAAAGGAGTGATGTTTTCCGGGAAATATAATCCTTTATCACTCGCGAGTCCTTGTATTACGGCTTCCTTAAACGAAACCTTTGGGGCGTTATGGTTTAAACTGTAGTATTTCATTTTTTTTTATTGCTTTAGGCTTTTTTGCTTTAAGCTTTAGGCAATAAGCTTTAAGCTTTTGTCTTGTTTGCAATTGATAGCCTTTAAATTAATCAAATATTTTTAATCGTATTTTTTGTCAGGCTGAGCGAAGTCGAAGACTGGGCAAAGTAATTCCACAATCTTGTCATTTCGACGTAAGGAGAAATCTTCGCAAGTAACTCCGCAACGAAAGTCAAATCTTTATAGAGCTTCTCGTGGAGATTTCTCCTTACGTCGAAATGACAAACGGGATGTGCTTTACTTTGCGTGGAGGGCTTCGACTTCGCTCAGCCTGACAAAGAATTACGCAATGGTTTTAAGCTTACTGCCTAAAGCCTATTGCTTAAAGCGTCCCGTACTAAAGGACGCGGACACCATCGGGATTAATCTTTGAAACGTGAATTTCATACGGTAAATTCATTTTTTCGTAAACATCGCTCATGGCTTTGGCGATTTGGTTTGCGGTTTCTTCTCCACGGCTTAGAGCGAAGATAGAAGGGCCGGAACCTGAAATCCCGGAGCCTAAGGCGCCATTTTCGTAAGCGGTTTGTTTGATTTGGTCGAATCCCGGGATCAAAACACTTCGTAAAGGCTCCACAATTTCGTCATGAAGCGAACGTCCGATTAAGTCGTAATCTTTGGTGTATAATCCGGCGACCAATCCACCCACATTTCCCCATTGCATAATGGCACTTTTCAGCGAAACGTTTTGTTTTAGTACCGAGCGGGCATCCGAAGTTTTCAATTCAATTTGAGGATGAACCACCGTAGCGAACAATTCCTCCGGGCTGTCAATTCTGATAATGTCTAAGGGAGCATAACTTCTTACGAGCGTAAAACCACCTAAAAGGGCAGGAGCGACATTATCGGCATGAGCGTTTCCGCTGGCCAGTTTTTCGCCCTGCATGGCAAATTGTACCAAATCTTTACGGGAATATGGACGTCCCAGAAGCTCATTGATTCCGAAAACTGCTCCCGCAGAACTGGCTGCACTGCTTCCGATTCCGCTTCCGGCTTTAATGTGTTTATAAATTTCGATTTCGAATCCGCAATCCACATCAAGTGTCTCCAATATTGCCAAAGCCGCAACCCCTGAAACGTTTTTCTCGGTCTGTAAAGGCAAATCGGCCCCTTCAATTTTGGTGATCCGAACTCCTTTTTGAGCTACTTTTCGAACGATCATTTCGTCGCCCGCATTGTCTAAGCAAAGCCCTAGTACATCAAATCCGCATGAGAGATTTGCAATTGTAGCGGGACAGAATAATTTTATTTCCATTTTTTGTTGTTTCAGGTTTCAGGTTTAAAGTTTAAGTTGCCAAACTTTGTGAGTTTAACCACAAAGTTCGCCAGGTTTTTTCGCAAAGGACACAAGAAAAAACAAGCTTTGCGAGCCTTGCGTAATCCTTTGCGTGCTTTGCGGTTAAACTTCAAGCCTGAAACAAAAATTTATATATTTCCTATTCGGATAACGTCAGCAAAAATCCCTGATGCGGTAACGGCTGCACCTGCTCCGGCTCCTTTGATCAGTAGAGGCTGATCTACGTAACGATCGGTATAGAAAAGTACAATGTTGTCTTTTCCTTCCAGGTTGTAAAAAGGATGCTCTTTCGGGATGAATTGCAGACCAACGCTTGCTTTTCCGTTTTCGAATTGTGCTACATATTTCAATCTGGAATCTTTGCTTAACGCTTCGTCATAGATTTTTGCAAAATGAGGAGCATGTTGCGTTAAAGAAGCAAAGAAATCTTCGTTGTTAGTTGTGGCAAGACATTCGGCTGGAAGGAACGATTCGTTGGCGATCGCGTCAATATCCATTTCATAACCGCTTTCGCGGATCAGGATCAGGATTTTACGGGCTACGTCGATTCCGCTTAAATCAATTTTTGGATCCGGTTCAGTAAAACCTTGTACTCCGGCTTCTTTTACAACATCATGAAAAGAATTGTCTTTATCAAAATTGTTGAAAATGAAGTTCAGACTTCCGGATAAAACCGCCTGAATTTTATGCACTTTATCACCTGAAGCAATTAAGTTTTTTACCGTATCGATAATTGGTAATCCCGCTCCAACATTGGTTTCAAATAAAAACGGAGCGTTGTATTGACGAGATAAATTCTTTAATTTTTTATAATTGTCATAGGCAGACGAGCAGGCAATTTTGTTACAGGTCACCACCGCAATACTCTGTTTTAAGAAATTTTCGTAGGTTTCAGACACGCTTGCATTTGCAGTGATATCAACAAAGATGCTGTTACGCAAGTTTAATTCCTTCGCACGAGTGATGAAGGCTTCTTTATTGGCATTTTCACCTTTGTCCAAATCCGATTGCCAGTCTTTTAGCGAAATTCCGTCCTCGTCAAAAAGCATTTTTCTTGAGTTTGATAACGCAATTACACGAACGTTGATTTTCAGGTTGTCTTTTAAAAACTTTCGTTGATTGTGAATTTGCTCGATGAATTTTTCACCCACGTTTCCAACACCCATTACAAATAAATTGAGCTGTTTGGTATTTTCTTCAAAGAAGTTTTCGTGTAAAGTATTCAATGCTTTCTTAACGTCTCTTTCGTTAATTACGGTCGAGATATTACGCTCAGAGGCTCCTTGCGCAATGGCGCGGATGTTGACATTGTTTTTTCCTAATGTGCTAAACATTCTTCCACTTAAACCCTGATGGTTCTTCATGTTTTCGCCTACCAAAGCGATAATGCACAGGTCTTTTTCGACGATACAAGGGTCGATTTTGTTTTGCGAAATTTCGACTTCAAAAGCTCTGTTGATGGCAGCCTCTGCATTTTCGGCATCCGAATTTAGAATTCCGATACAGATCGAATGCTCAGAAGAAGCCTGAGTGATAAAAATTACGTTGATTTTTTCCTGAGACAGTACTTCGAATAAACGTTTTGACGAACCTGAAACTCCAATCATTCCAGGACCTTCAAGAGTTACTAGTGAAATATTATCGATATGACTGATTCCTTTTACAACGGTATCTTTTGAGGAAACCTGGTCGGAAATTAAAGTTCCTTCAGCTTCCGGTTCAAAAGTATTTTTGATTAAAATTGGAATGTTTTTTCTTAAAACGGGCTGAATCGTTGGCGGATACAGCACTTTGGCACCAAAATGCGATAATTCCATCGCCTCCTGATAAGAGATCGTTGCAATAGGGTGGGCTTGTTTTACAATTTTAGGATTGGCCGTAAACATTCCATTTACGTCAGTCCAGATTTCTAATTGTTCTGCTTCAAGCGCTCCGGCAACTATGGCAGCGGTATAATCAGAACCTCCGCGGCCTAAGGTAGTAGCTATTCCGTCAAGAGTCTGAGAAATAAATCCCGGAAGAATATTAATTTTAGACTGATTTTCGGCAAAATATTCTCTGATCAGCTGGTTGGAAACTTCAAAATTTACAGCTGCTTTTCCAAAATTATTATTGGTTTTAATCAGTTCACGGCTGTCCTTATAAACCGCATTTTTATCAATTTGCTGATACGCCTGCGCAATGATGTAAGACGAAAGCAGTTCTCCAAAACTTAAAATGGTATCTGAAGTTCGGGGAGATAATTCGCCCAGTAAAAAACAGCCGTCCAATAAAGTTTCTAAGTGATTGATGATTCTTTTTACATGGCTTAACAAGCTGCTTTGCTCGCTAACCGGAATAAGTTCTTTTAAAGTGTCAAGGTGTTTTTTCTCAATTTCGGCAACAATTTCTCTAAAGCTTTCGTCATTTGCTGCTGCTTTTGCTGCTGCCAATTGCAGTAAATCAGTTACTTTGCTTAAAGCTGATACTACAATAACCAATTGGTCCTGCTTCGATTTTTGATTTATGATTTCGAGAACTAGTTTTATATTTTGTGCATTGGCAACCGAAGTTCCGCCAAATTTTAATACTTTCATTTTTGATGTTTTTTAATAAGGTGCAAAGATTTTTAGTAACAAAGGTTCAAAGGTTATCAACTGTGAACTGAAACTGAAAACTGCAACTGTTTTTTTCTTTGTAAATGTTTTTTATGTATCCAATAACTCTCTTCTTCTTAGAAAAAAGTACTAGGTAACCTGAGTGATATGTAAAATGTATACCCCTAAGGGGTAGTAGTTGTTGTAGTTGAAATTGTAATAGCAGCGATTGCAACTCTGGTTTGAGTTGTTAGTGTAGAATGATATTTTACGCTGTTACTTTTCATTTTGGTTTTTCAAAAGTACAGTTTTTTATAAAAGTTAAAAATCTTTCGGGCCTTTTTATGAATATTTTAAAAATTCAAATCTTACCAAATTAATATTGAGCTTTTGTCAGAATTGAGTCTGTTAAATTATTGGATTCGTATAATTATACGGGTTTATATTTGGGATAGATGGCGTTAATAGGTTGATTTTTAATCCAGAATAATGCCGAAAAACGTCATTAGTCTATAAAACTACTAGGAATTGATTGCTTTTAGGATTTTCTTGTTAAAATTTGGAAGAGCCTTTTTGTTACGAAAAAAACAATCCTGATTTTGTATGATTACTATTGTGAAAAGAACAAAATCGGGGAATTTGTGAGAATCAAATTTTAATTATTAGGAATAAATGTTGCTTTTTAATATTGATTTGCTGAATTTTGAAGTCTTAAATTTAAAACAACATGAGAGAAATCCATTATATAAGTACGGAGACCTTAAGTTTAGAAGCTTTACAGGAAATTATTGTCAACCAGAAAACGCTTGAATTATCTGAAGAAGCGAAAGTAAACGTTCAGAAATGCCGTGATTATCTGGATAAAAAGATGGCTTCACATTCAGAACCTATCTACGGAATCAATACTGGTTTTGGGTCACTTTGTAATGTGAAAATTTCAAATGAAAACTTATCTAAACTTCAGGAAAATCTTGTAAAATCGCATGCTTGTGGAACTGGTGAAGAAGTTCCTGCTGAAATTGTGAAGATGATGCTGTTGCTTAAAATCCAGTCTTTGAGCTACGGACATTCCGGAATTCAATTGCAGACAGTAGAGCGTTTGGTAGATTTCTATAATAATGATATTCTTCCTGTAATATATACTCAGGGTTCATTGGGGGCTTCAGGAGATTTGGCACCATTGGCACATCTATCTTTGCCTTTATTAGGTGAAGGCGAGGTTTTATTTGAAGGAAAAAAAACAGCTTCTACTGAAGTTTTAAAACATTTTGGTTGGGAACCAATCATTTTACAATCAAAAGAAGGTTTGGCTTTGCTAAATGGAACTCAGTTTATGAGCGCTTATGGAGCACACATCTTATTAAAAGCCTATAAATATTCGTATTTGGCAGATTTAATCGGAACGATTTCATTAGAAGGTTTTGATGGAAGAATTGAACCTTTTAACGAGTTGATTCATTTTATCCGCCCTCACAAAGGACAGATTGTAACGGCACAACGCATTACTGAATTTTTAGACGGAAGCGAGATCATTGCTCAGGAGAAAAAACATGTGCAAGATCCGTATTCTTTCCGTTGTATGCCACAAGTTCATGGTGCTTCAAAAGATGCTATTGATTATGTTAGAAAAGTATTTAAAACCGAAATCAATTCGGTTACAGACAATCCAAATATATTTATCGAAGCCGATATGATTATTTCGGGAGGAAATTTCCACGGACAGCCTTTGGCGTTAGCGTTGGATTTCATGGCAATTGCTTTGGCTGAGTTAGGAAGTATTTCCGAAAGAAGAACGTATCAGTTGATTTCGGGATTACGCAATCTTCCTGCATTTCTGGTAGATAATCCGGGATTAAATTCAGGATTTATGATTCCGCAATACACTGCAGCAAGTATCGCAAGTCAGAACAAACAATTGGCAACTCCATCAAGTATTGATAGTATTGTTTCAAGTAACGGACAGGAAGATCACGTGAGTATGGGAGCCAACGGAGCTACAAAAGCACTACGTGTTATGGACAATCTGGAACGTATTTTGGCGATCGAATTGATGAATGCTTCACAGGCGATTGCTTACAGAGCACCTTTAAAATCAAGCGATTTCATCGAAATGTTTTTGAACAGCTACAGAGAAGTAGTGCCTTTGGTTAAAGAAGACAGAATCCTGCATTACGATATTGAAAAAACAGTTGAATTCCTTGACAGTTTTCAAATTGAAAACGATTTGTTAACAATGGCTTAACATGACAAAATAATATTGAAGTAATTTTGCACTATCAAAAATATAAAAATGTCAATAAACAGTATTTTCCAATTTTTAGTGCCGAAAGACAAGAAATTCTTTCCACTTTTTGAAGAAGCTTCAAGCAATCTAATTGAGTTAGCTTCTAATTTACACGAAGCTGTAAACCTTCCATTAAAAGAAAGAGAAGTTCTTTTTCAAAAAATTGATGAGTTAGAGCAAAAAGGAGAAGACATTACACGTCAAACCAATCTTGAATTGAGTAGAAATTTTATTACTCCATTTGACAGAGAGGATATTCATACATTGATTACTTCAATTGATAACGTTGCTGATTATCTTCATGGTGCAGCAAGCCGTATGAAATTGTATCAGGTAGATAAGATTACAAAGTCGATCAGAAAAATGACCGAAATTAACCTTGAGGCTTGCCAAAACATTGACAGTGCTGTAAAGGAGTTGAGTAATTTAAAAAACATGAACATTATTAAAGAAGCTTGTGCCAGAATTAATAAACTGGAGAATAAGTCGGATAATGTTTATAACAAAGCAGTTTTTGAAATTTTTGAAAACGAAACAGACGCTAAAAATATTATTAAGTATAAAGAAGTGTTATCTGTTTTAGAATCAGCAACAGACAAATGTAAGAGTGTTGCGAACATACTGGAATCTATTTCTGTAAAACATTCTTAATTCAATTTATTTCATTCTGAAGTTATAATTTTATGACGCTACTTATAATTATTATAGTATTAGCTTTAATTTTTGATTACATCAATGGTTTTCATGATGCGGCAAATGCTATAGCGACTGTTGTTGCAACCAAGGTGCTGACGCCTTTTCAGGCCGTACTTTGGGCAGCATTTTTTAACTTTCTGGCCTATTGGGTTTTTGGATTTGGTGTTGCGGATACTGTTGCTAAAACAGCGCATACCATGGAGATTAACCTGGTTGTAATTCTTGCCGGTGTTATTGCGGCTATTTGTTGGAACTTATTAACCTGGTGGTTGGGAATTCCTTCGAGTTCTTCGCATACTTTGATCGGTGGTTTTGCCGGAGCGGCGATTGCTCATGCGATTGCAGTACATGGATTCTCAGGATATGCAGGTGAAGATGGAACTACTCATTATTGGTACGAAATTGTAAGCTGGTATAAGGCAGGTAAAGATGGCGCGATGCCTTCGGGAGTTCTTATTATTATTGCATTTATTGTCTTAGCGCCATTATTGGGAGCTTTGGCTTCTTACTTAATTTCGATCTGGTTGTTAAATGCTTCTCGTAAAAGTATTGGTCCAAAGATATTTACAGTAGCGCTGATGATTGGAACAATCTGGATGGTGAGCAGTTTAATGGTTCCTTATTCAGAGATTGTTGAACATGGAAAACCACGTTTTGAATCTCATTTTTGGAGTGTAGCTTTTGATCCGCATAATATTAAATGGTTTTTAGTTGCTTTTATCATCTTAACAGTAAGTTTGTTTTGTTTGATATTTAGTAGTTTGAATCTTCATCAGGCAGATGCAGCTTTGAAAAAAATGCAATTATTGTCTTCTGCGGCTTTTAGTTTAGGTCACGGAGGGAATGATTCTCAAAAAGTAATGGGTATTATTGCAGCTGCAGTAGCAGTTTATATTAACACCAATCCGGGTGTACATATGGATTCCTGGTTAGATGTTGTTTTGCCAAACGATGATTTAGGTGTAAAAGGAGTAATGCCGGGATGGATTCCTTTGGCTTGTTATTCTGCAATTGCAGCTGGAACTTTAAGTGGTGGATGGAAAATTGTGAAAACAATGGGTTCTAAAATCACAAAAGTAAGTTCGTTTGAAGGAGTTGCAGCTGAAACAGCAGGAGCTTTAACGCTTTATTTTACAGAGCACTTAAAAATTCCGGTAAGTACAACACATACCATCACAGGTTCTATTATTGGAGTTGGATTGACAAAACGTGTTTCTGCCGTTCGTTGGGGAGTTACTGTAAGCTTAATCTGGGCCTGGATACTAACGATTCCTATTTCGGCTTTATTGGCTGGTTTGGTTTACTTTGTATTGAGTGTGTTTATTTAGTAAAATGATTATTGTAAAATGTGAGAGGTAAATCACATTTTGTCGAAATATTTTAAAGCCGATTTCAATTTGAAATCGGCTTTTTTGTTTGTTACGTATGACCGTTTTGAATTATAATGTATTTATATTTACTTAAAAATAAAGAAAGAAATACAGATTGAAAACAGAGTTATTGAATCAGATAGAAAGAATAAAAAAGAAGCTGATCATCGCGAAAAATGCAGACAAAGCTTTAAAGGTTTTTGGAGCGTCAAGTCATAAATATAAGATTGGAAAAACAGTTAGTGAAGATCAGATAATTCGTTTTGAAACCGAGTATAATTTGGAGCTTCCGGAGGGTTATAAAGCCTTTTTATTGCATATTGGTAATGGCGGAAAATCCGATCAGGATGCTGCTGCTGGTCCAAGTTATGGGATTTTCCCTTTTGGTGAAAATCTAGAGGAATTTATTTATAGTAACGCTGAAAATTGTTTTAAACAGGATTGTAGAATTTATCCAAAAATGAGTGATGAATTCTGGAAGGAATTGACGAAAAACATTGACGAGAATGACGATATTTCTCATGAAAATTTCGATGCGGAACTCGGTAAAATGTTTGCCGGAATATTGCCAATTGCGAGTCAGGGTTGTTCTTATTATTACGGACTTGTTTTAAATGGGGAATTTAAAGGACGAGTGGTTAATATTGATATCGACAGGCAGAAGCCCTTTTTTACTTTTGAATCTAATTTTTTAGATTGGTATGAAAGATGGCTTGACGTGATTATCCCTGAAAATATAATGGTAAATGACCCTGATTTGTTCCGATATACATTAGGTGGATTTTCAGGCTATATTTTAGAGGTGTATTTTTCTACGGAGGATGATGAAACCAAAATGGAATGTCTTAATGGGATTTTGGAAAAAGAGGCGCTAAATGCTGAAACTCTCAATGTTTTAGAAGGGCAGTATAAAATATGTTCTGGAGAGATTCAGAAAACAATGCTTCAGGTACTCACGAAGTTTGATTATGGACGCGCAAAACCATATTTGGTTGATTTTTCTAAACAGAGCCTGCTGACTGTGTTTCAGTTTGTATTTTGGTATGCAAAAGGCAAAAGTAGGGACTGGTTAGAGGTTATAAAAGCGAATGCTGATGCGATTGAAGATGATGAAACCTTTAGATTTTGTATTTATTTGTTAAAAGAAACTAAGTTGGATTATGGTGGTATTATCATTCCGTTTACGTCCAATAAGAGTGAAGAAATAAGAGTTAGTGCTTATTATGGACTTGGGCAAATGAGTGATAAAAAGAAATATATCAGTGTTTTTACAGAGGGGCTTCATGATAATTCAAACAGGGTTATTCATGCAACTTTGCAGGCATTGGATGGAGTAGAGGATAGAAGGCTTTTGAAACACTATAAAATGATTGCTGAAAAATTCCCAAAAGAAAAAGATTATATTTTGGCAAATCTCAATCATAGATTAAAAGCTTATGGTTTGACTAATAAAACTATTAAAACGGTTACTATAGATTTTGAAACCGATAACGAGGGCAAGGAATGGTATCAATTTTGGAAATAAAAAAAGCTAGTTTCAATAAAGAAACTAGCTTTTTATTTCAGTACGAGTTATTCTTTTGTAAACAAATAATCTTTCCCGCCTTGTTTTAGAGTCATTTCTTTTTTCTCAGCATTAAACTCAAGAACGATTCCTGCAGTATCAAATTTAAAGATATTTACAGCTGTAGCCTCTAAAGGAAAAGAAGGCTGGCCTGTGGCCTGAGCGATTAAAGCATTGTCTTTGTTAGAAATGCTTATTTTTAACGGAATCTGCAAACTACCATAGGTTCCGGAGTAAGAATCCAATGTTGCGGTAGTGATAGCAATGTTGCTAAAGACAGGCATTTTAAAAGGTTTGTTGAAATACGAATTCAGTGCGCATAACATAATATTGTTGTTATCGTAGCTCATTCCGTTTGAAGTTAGAGCTAAAGCTAATTTTTCATTTGGGAAATAGCCTGCAACAGATCTGAAACCGTCAATTCCTCCAGTATGTCCGTAACTTTTTCTGTCGTAATATGGAAATTCAAAAAGACCCATTCCGAATTTGTCTTTAATGGTTTTCATTTGGTTTAAATGTTCTATAGAAACTACTTTCCCTGCGAAGAGATTTTCATAGAAAAGATTTAAATCAGTAGGATTAGAGACTACTGCTCCGGCTCCAAGCGGAATCGATGCGTCGGTTTCACTTTCTTTATTCCATTTTCCTTCAAGTGTATAAGAATAGCATTCATTGTTGTTCAGGCTGATTTTGCTGCCGAGATAAGTGTTTTTTAGATGTAAAGGTTTTGTGATTTTCAGGCTTAAAATTTCTCCATAAGGCTTCTTGTAAATGTCTTCGAGTATAAACGACAATAGTATGTAATTAGAATTGCTGTACTGACCTTTAGTGTCAGGTTCAAAAACGACGACACTGGCAGAAATACGTTCGATCATTTTGGTTCTGGATTGGAATTGAGTATTCCATTTTAAGTAATCATCATCGTCTGTAAAATCGTTTATACCACTTCTGTGATTTAATAAATTGCTGATTGTAATTGTTTTGGCGTTTTTCACTGTTGGGAAATACATATCAATAGTTTGATTTAAGTTGATTTTATTCTCTTCTACAGCCTTTAAAATTAAGGATGCGGTAAATGTTTTAGAGATCGAGCCAATTCTGTACTTGGTCTGGATATTGGATTTTTTTGCACTTGCGATGTCATCATAGCCAATAGATTTGGTGTAGATTGTTTTCCCGTTTTCAGATATGGCTATGCTTCCCATGTATTTGCTGTTTTTTTCTAAAATAGCAAAAAGGCTGTCAAGTTTTTTTGAGTTGAAAGTTTGAGAAAAACCGCTCGTCGTGATGAGGGCAATTAAACAGATCTTGGTGATTTTTTTCATAAGGATGATTTTTGATTGATTGATTTTTTTAGTTTTAATAATAAGGTTATAAGTAAATAGGATAATACGGTTAATACTAGCATAACAGGAATAAACCAATTACCAAGTGCCTCGTAAGTGTGGTATTTAATTTGGTCTTCGGGATCCATTATTCCTAATGTGAAAACAGAAATAGAATCTTTGTTGATATGAAGACCAACCTGAGAAGGATTAAGGATTTTCGCAAAAATCAGGAATACGAAACCAAACAGGAAAAGGTATAAAATAGAGAAAAAGATGTACGAAATACCATTGGTAATGTTTAATACCAAAGCTTTGAAAACATGAATAGGATTGAATGTTTTGGTAGCCTGTTCCAGTTTTTTGTCTGCAATAAGCGGTTTTAGAACCTCTTCTGGAGGACCTAATTTTTCGATGCTGTCTAAAAGAGCATCAACTTCGTTTGTTCCGTTTCTATGTTGGATGGTTTCAAAAATATGGCTGTTGAATTCCATATAAATGTCGTCCTGATCTATTTTTGGTAGTGAAGCTGTTGCTTTTTTGATACGCTTCATGTAGTTGTTGTAAATTCGTTGCGAAGCTTCCTGCTCGAATTTGATATCTTCTATTCTCATTGAATGATTTTTTTAATTGATTTTTCGAGATTTTCCCAGTAAATATTCATTTGGCTCAAAGTTGCGATGCCGGCTTCGGTTAAGGAATAGTACTTCCTTGGGATTCCGGTTTCCTGCTCAACCCATTTTGAATCTACCAGTTCTTCTGTTTTTAATCGGTTCATTAATGGGTAAAGTGTTCCCTCTGCTATTTCTATTTCGGTATGTTTTCTTATTTGTTCGATAAGTTCATAACCATAGTACTCCTGGTTTTTGAGTACATTAAGGATAATGAAAGTTAAAGTGCCTTTCTTTACCTGAGACTTCCAGTTTGTTACAAATGCTTCGTTCATGTGGCTAATGTATAACAAAATACATAGCATAACAAAGTATGTAGCTAAGTTTTTTAGCTTAAAATATTAAGTTATTGATTTTAAACTACTTGTGTTTTTGGTTTATTTTTGAAGATTCTTGCGATTGTGTTTTCGCTTGTAGTGTGTTTGCTTGAGATTTTGTTTCTCTTTCGAAATAATACTTATAGTACCATCGATTTCCAGCATGGCGAGCTTTATATCAGTTAAATGCTCCAGGCCATGTTCGCGTGCCGCTTCTTTTAATTCTTCGTGCGAAATATCAAGTTTGCTTAAAGCTTTGAAATCCAGTTTGCCATCATGAATCAGGATTTCAGGTTTGTCCAGTAGTAAATTGCTGAGACCTTTGTATTTGTGAGTTAGTTTTTTGATGATGTAATTGATGATAAACAAAGCCAAAGCTGCAACCAAACCTCCCCAAAGACTAGTGTCTGGACCTACCATGGCATTTTGAACGGAGTTACTAATCAATAAAATCAGAATAATATCGGCAGTGTTCAATTGCGAAAGCTCTTTTTTACCGAAGATTCTCAAAGCAATAGTCATGAAAAAATAGACGGAGAGACTTCTTAAAATAATATCTAAATAGGGAGATAGCATCATTTCTTTATTATTTTGAATTAAAAAAAAACTTTGTCAAAGTAAAACCTCAACAAAGTTGCTAAATTAATGATTAGACATTAGGTCTAAATGAATATTTTTACTGAAAAAGAAACAATTATAATTTAAAGTTCTTCTCGATTGCTTTAATCATTTCGCCCGCAACATCTTTGTTGGTAGCGCCTTCGATTCCTTCAAGACCCGGAGAAGAGTTTACTTCAAGTAATAATGGACCTTTTGAAGAACGAATAATGTCAACACCTGCTACTTTTAAGTCCATGGCTTTTGCGGCTTTTATAGCGATTTTTTTCTCCTCGGCAGTTACTTTTATGACAGATGCAGTTCCGCCTAAGTGAATGTTGGCTCTGAATTCTCCTGGCATAGCTTCACGTTGTATTGCAGCTACCACTTTACCGTCGATAACAAAACAGCGAATGTCTTTTCCGTTGGCTTCTTTAATGAATTCCTGAACAAGTATATTGGCATTTAAGCTCTTAAAAGCATTGATCACACTTTCTGCAGCTTTTTTGGTTTCTGCTAAAACAACACCTTTTCCCTGGGTGCCTTCCAGTAGCTTAACGATTAAAGGAGATCCTCCAACCATTTTAATTAGATTGTCAGTGTCTAGCGGAGAATTAGCAAATCCGGTAGTTGGGATATCGATTCCACTGTTTAATAGAAGTTGTAAAGAATAGAGTTTATCGCGGGATTGTGTGATTGCTGTCGCAGAGTTCAGTACAAAAACCTTCAGCGCTTCAAACTGACGCGTTAAAGCACAGCCGTAAAAAGTAATGCTTGGTCGAATTCTTGGGATAATAGCATCAAACTGATTCAGTATTTTTCCACCGCGATAATGAATTTCAGGTGTTTTGGCATCCAGTTTCATATAGCATTCTTTGATGTTCAAAAAATGCATTTCATGTCCGCGCATTTCACCTGCTTCCATGATTCTTTTATTGCTGTATAATTCAGGATTACTTGCCAAAAGTCCAATTCTCAATCCGGAAGTTGCTTTTTCAGAGTTTTGGTATAATTCTTTTAAGGCTTCAGGACTTGGCTGTCCTAAAAGATATTTTTCTTCGGGATCAACTAATACACGTCCGCTCATGGCTTCACGGCCCAGAAGCATTCGGAATCCCATAGAATCCCTGTTGGTTAAGGTCATTTCGATTGGCCATTTTATATCGCCAATTTTTAAATGTGTTTGAATAACGTAGCGATGTTCTCTAAAACCGCTTGAGCTTTTTACAATTCTTTTGTCAACCAATGGAGCTTCACAATGAATAATAGTTTTGATATTATTCTGAATTGGATTAATATCGAATTTTACCCAATTGGCATCATTTTTTATAAAAGGAGCTATGTTTATAGCGTGCATTGCCGAAGTTTTGGCACCGGAATCCACACGAGCCTTGATTGTCGGGATCCCTAGTTCTGGAAATGAGCACCATTCTTCGCTACCTAAAATGACTTTGTTTTGAAGCATACGTTGTTTTTTATTATAGAATTTAATAGCCAAAAATAGCTATTTGCTTTTATTAAAGATAGCAAATTATCCAAAAAAAATACCCGTTATGTTATGAAAACGTAACGGGTATTTTATTTTTGTTATAAAATTAAACTAATTTATTGATTAGTTGGCTCTTCGGCTTTATGAATCTCTACGGAAAGTTCCTGAGAATCATCTTTCAGATCCATTAAGATTTCATCACCTGAATGTATTTTTGAAGTGATGATTTCTTCTGCTAATAAATCTTCAACATATTTCTGAATCGCTCTTTTAAGAGGTCTTGCGCCAAATTGTCTGTCGAAACCTTTTTCTGCAATAAATGCTTTTGCTTTATCGGTAAGACTTAAGGTGTATCCTAATTCTGAAACTCGGCTGTACAATTTCTTAAGTTCAATTTCGATAATCAAGTCAATATCGGCTTTTTCTAAGGCATTGAATACGATTACATCATCAATTCTGTTTAAGAACTCAGGGGCAAAGGTTTTTTTCAAGGCATTTTCGATTATGCTTTTTGAGTTCTCATCGGCCTGAGCCACTTTTGCAGCAGTTCCGAATCCTACGCCTTGTCCAAAGTCTTTTAACTGACGTGCTCCAACGTTAGAGGTCATGATAATAATCGTGTTTTTAAAGTCGATTTTGCGACCTAAACTATCTGTTAAGTATCCGTCATCTAAAACCTGAAGCATCATATTAAATACATCCGGATGCGCTTTTTCGATCTCGTCTAAAAGTACAACACAATAAGGTTTTCTGCGAACTTTTTCAGTCAACTGACCACCTTCTTCGTATCCTACATATCCTGGAGGCGCTCCAACTAAACGGGAGATGGCAAATTTCTCCATGTATTCACTCATGTCAATACGGATTAACGCATCTTCCGAATCAAATAATTCTTTTGCTAAAACTTTTGCTAATTGTGTTTTACCAACTCCTGTTTGACCTAGGAAAATAAACGAACCGATTGGTTTGTTTGGATCTTTAAGTCCGGCTCTGTTACGCTGAATAGAACGTGCAATTTTTAAAACAGCTTCATTTTGTCCGATTACTTTGTTCTGAATCAATTCAGGTAATTGAGCTAATTTATTACTTTCTGTTTGTGCAATACGGTTAACAGGAATTCCGGTCATCATCGAAACAACATCGGCTACGTTATCTTCTGTAACTTCAATTCTGTTGTTTTTAGAGTCTTCTTCCCATTGTTCCTGAGCGACAGCCAGGTCTTTTTCGATACGTTTTTCATCGTCGCGAAGTTTGGCAGCCTCTTCGTATTTTTGTTTCTTAACCACCATGTTTTTCATTTCGCGAACTTCTTCTAACTGACGTTCCAAATCTAAAATTTGTTTAGGGACATCAATGTTAGTAATGTGTACGCGGGATCCTGCTTCGTCAAGAGCATCGATAGCTTTGTCCGGTAAGAAACGCTCAGACATATATCTGTTTGTTAACTTAACGCAGGCTTCAATAGCTTCTTGTGTATAAGTAACATTGTGGTGATCTTCGTATTTGTCTTTTACATTGTTTAAGATAGCGATTGTTTCTTCAACAGAAGTTGGTTCAACGATTACTTTTTGAAAACGTCTTTCAAGGGCGCCATCTTTCTCAATATATTGTCTGTATTCGTCAAGAGTTGTGGCTCCAATACATTGGATTTCACCTCTTGCCAAAGCAGGTTTGAACATGTTGGATGCGTCAAGTGAACCTGTTGCTCCACCAGCACCAACGATAGTGTGGATTTCGTCGATGAAAAGAATGATGTCATCATTTTTCTCAAGTTCGTTCATCACAGCTTTCATTCTTTCTTCAAACTGGCCGCGGTATTTTGTTCCGGCTACTAAACTGGCCAAATCAAGTGTAACTACACGTTTATGAAAAAGAATACGGGATACTTTTTTCTGAATGATGCGCAGAGCAAGTCCTTCTGCGATAGCAGATTTACCAACTCCCGGCTCTCCGATAAGAAGAGGATTGTTCTTTTTTCTACGGCTTAGAATTTGAGACACGCGTTCGATTTCTTTCTCTCGTCCTACAACCGGATCCAGTTTTCCTTCCTCTGCCATTTCTGTTAAATCTCTCCCAAAATTGTCCAGAACCGGAGTCTTAGATTTTTTGTTTGACTTATTGGCGGGATTGTTAAAACTACTTTCTTTAAGACTGTCATCTTGTCCTGAATCGTCATTATACGATTCGTTTCTTGGCAAGTTTTCTAAGAATTCTTCTTCGTTTGGAGTCATATTTAAATATTGTTCTTTAGCTATGTCATAATCTATTTTTAGTTTATTCAATAGCTTGGTTGTTGGATCGTTTTCGTTGCGTAAGATACATAAAAGCAGATGCGCCGTGCTAATTGACGAGCTTTGAAATACTTTTGCTTCCAGAAAAGTGGTCTTCAAGGCTCTTTCCGCCTGACGCGTGAGATGAAGATTTTTCTTTTCGGCATTTACTTCAACGCTCTGATTGGCCGGACTCAGTATTTCTACCTTCCTGCGTAAATGATCTAAATCGACTGCAAGGTTATTAAGTATATGAATAGCTTTTCCGTTTCCATCTCTTAAAATGCCTAGCATTAGATGTTCAGTACCAATAAAGTCGTGGCCCAAACGCAAGGCTTCCTCTTTACTGTAGGTAATAACATCTTTTACTCTTGGTGAAAAATTATCATCCATAATATATAATTGGTATTGTAAATTTAGTGAATTACTGTTTGAAAAACAAAAACCGTACCCATCAGCATCTCCTGACAGCTAAGTGACAAAAAAAATAACAATAAAAGCGTTAAAATACGCTTAATTTATTAACTAAAACCTAAAATAAAGTTGTTAATAAATCATTGAAATAAGTGTAGGTAAATAGCTGAAAAAATTTCAAAAAAACGTATCTTGGCACGCTTTGAAACTAATATAATTATTTAATATAACAACTTATGTCTGAAGGAGAAAAGTTAATTCCTATTAACATAGAAGATGAAATGAAATCAGCTTACATTGATTATTCGATGTCAGTAATCGTATCGAGAGCGCTTCCAGATGTTAGAGATGGCTTGAAACCAGTGCATCGAAGAGTTCTTTACGGAATGTATGACTTAGGAGTAACATCAAGATCTGCCCACAAAAAATCTGCAAGAATCGTAGGAGAGGTTCTGGGTAAGTATCACCCGCACGGAGATACCTCTGTATATGATGCGATGGTACGTATGGCTCAGGAATGGAGTATGCGATATTTATTAGTGGATGGTCAGGGTAACTTTGGTTCTGTTGATGGCGATAGCCCGGCAGCAATGCGTTATACTGAGGCCAGAATGCGTAAGATTTCTGAAGATATCATGGCAGATATCGAAAAAGAAACTGTTGACTTTCAGTTGAACTTTGACGATACTTTATATGAGCCAAAAGTAATGCCAACAAGAGTTCCTACTTTATTAGTAAACGGAGCTACAGGTATTGCTGTTGGTATGGCAACAAATATGCCGCCACACAATTTAACTGAAGTAATCAACGGTACATTAGCCTACCTTGATAATAATGATATTGAAGTTGACGAATTAATGACGCATATTAAAGCTCCGGATTTTCCAACCGGTGGTGTAATATACGGTTATGAAGGAGTTCGTGAAGCTTTTAAAACCGGTAGAGGACGTATCGTAATGCGTGCTAAAGTTGGTTTTGAAGAAGTGGATGGAAGAGAATGTATCATTGTTACCGAGATTCCATATCAGGTGAACAAAGCCGAAATGATCAAACGTACGGCTGATTTGGTTAACGATAAAAAAATTGAAGGTATTGCGAATATTCGTGACGAGTCGGATAGAAATGGTATGCGTATCGTTTATATTCTGAAACGTGATGCTACACCAAACGTAGTGTTAAATACCTTGTATAAATATACTTCATTACAATCTTCTTTTAGTGTAAACAATATTGCATTGGTAAAAGGCCGCCCACAAATGCTGAATCTGAAAGATATGATTCACTATTTTATTGAGCACCGTCATGATGTAGTAGTAAGAAGAACTCGTTTTGAATTGCGTAAAGCAGAAGAAAGAGCTCATATTTTAGAAGGTTTAATTATTGCTTCAGATAATATTGACGAAGTAATTGCGATCATCAGAGGTTCTAAAAATACCGAAGAAGCCCGTGAGAAATTAATCGAGAGATTCAATTTATCAGACATTCAGGCGCGTGCCATTGTTGAGATGCGTTTGCGTCAGTTGACAGGTCTGGAGCAGGATAAATTAAGAGCTGAGTTTGATGAATTAATGAAGTTAATCGAACATTTGAAAGCCTTATTGGCAGATGTAGATTTAAGAACGAATTTAATTAAGGAAGAACTTGAAGAAATCCGTGAAAAATACGGAGATGAGCGTCGTTCTACTATAGAATATTCAGGTGGAGATGTTAGTATCGAAGATTTGATTGCAGATGAAAATGTAGTAATCACAATTTCGCATGCAGGTTATATCAAACGTACCAACCTGACTGAGTATAAAACTCAAAATAGAGGGGGAGTTGGACAAAAAAGCGCAGGAACAAGAGATCAGGATTTCCTTGAGCATATGTTCGTGGCAACCAACCACCAATATATGATGTTCTTTACACAAAAAGGAAAATGTTTCTGGATGCGTGTTTATGAAATTCCTGAAGGAAGCAAAACGGCAAAAGGTAGAGCAATTCAGAATTTAGTAAACATCGAAAGTGATGATAAAGTAAAAGCTTTCATTTGTACGCAAGATTTAAAAGATAAAGAGTATATCAACAGTCATAATCTTGTAATGGTAACTAAACAAGGTCAGGTTAAGAAAACATCTTTAGAGAAATATTCTAAACCAAGGGTAAATGGTGTTGCTGCTATTACAATTAAAGAAGGTGATGAATTACTTGAGGCTAAATTAACCAATGGAGAAAGCCAAATTATCCTGGCAGTTAAGTCTGGTAAACTGGTTCGTTTTGAGGAAACTAAAACGCGTCCGATGGGAAGAACAGCTTCGGGGGTTCGTGGAATTACTTTAAAAGACGATACTGATGAAGTAATTGGAATGGTAACCATCGATAAAGATAATGTTAACGATTCGCAAATTTTGGTTGTAACTGAAAATGGATACGGAAAACGTACCAAATTAGTGGACGACGATGGTGAGGATGTTTACAGAATTACAAATCGTGGCGGAAAAGGAGTTAAAACCCTTAACATTACAGAGAAAACAGGAAAACTAATCTCGATCAATGCGGTAACAGATGCTGATGATTTAATGATTATCAACAAGTCTGGATTAACCATTAGAATGGCTATTGAGGATTTACGTGTAATGGGGCGTGCTACTCAGGGAGTTCGATTGATTAACCTAAAAGGTAAAGATTCTATTGCTGCGGTAACAAAAGTAATGAAAGATGATGTTGCTGAAGTTGTTGTAGACGAAGATGGTAATGTTATTGAATCAGCTATTGAGAGAGTGAAACCGGATTTAGAGGTTCTTGAAGATGACGGTGTTGTCGAAGATGATGACGATGATGATTCTGAAGAAGAATTAGAGGATGAAGATGATTCTGAAGAAGAAGAATCGGACGAATAGTAGAAAATAAACCACTTATAATTAAATACACAAATTGAATATTATGAAAAGTAAATATGTAATACTTGCGTCAGCATTATTGATTTCAGTAGCTACTTTTGCTCAGAAGGATCAGATTAAGAGTGCTGAAAAAGCATTAAAAAGCGGAGATGCTCAGGGAGCACTTACGATCTTAAAAGATGCTGAAAATATGGTAGTAAATGCCAAAGATGTTGAACAAGCACAATACTATTTTGTAAAAGGTAATGCTTATTTAGATTTGGCAAACAAAAAAGTAGAAGAAGGAAAAAATCTTTCTCTTGCTGCTGAGACTTATAAAAAACTAATTGATGTTGAAAAAGCATCTGGAAAAGTTAAATATTCTACTCAGGCTGCAACTTCTATTATTGAAATAAAAGGAAAGTTGATTAATGCTGCAATTGCTGATTCTCAGGCAACCAAACATGCTGATGGAGCAAAAAAATTGTATGATGCTTATTTGTTAGACAAAAAAGATACAATCAATTTATATTATGCGGCTTCTACGGCAGTAAATGCTCAGGATTTTGATCTTGCTTTACCGATGTATGAAGAGTTAAAAAAATTAAATTATTCAGGAAAAGGAACTAGTTTCACGGCTGTAAATAAAATTTCGGGTAGTGAAGATGGTTTTAATAATGCTAAAGATAGAGACTTAGCAGTAAAATTAGGGACTCACGAAAAACCAAAAACAGAAGCTATTCCTTCTAAAAGAGGTGAAATCTACAAAAATCTTGCTTTAATCCTGGTTCAAAAAGGACGTAGTGAAGATGCTAAGCAAGCTATTGCAGATGCTAGAAAAGCAAATCCGGAAGATTCTTCTTTGATTTTGACAGAAGCGAATTTGTATTTGGAATCTAAAGATTACGAAACATACAAAAAATTAGTAGGTGAGGCTTTGCAAAAAGATCCAAACAATGCTGATTTAGTTTTCAACTTAGGTGTTATCAGTGCTAATGCAAAAAACAATGCAGATGCTGAGAAATATTACTTAAAAGCGATTGAAATCAATCCAAACTATGCTAATGCTTACCTAAACCTTGCGGCGTTAAAATTAGAAGCTGAAAAACCAATCATTGATGAAATGAATAAATTGGGAACTACTGCTAAGGATATGAAACGTTACGATGTGTTGAAAGCTCAAAGAGAAAGTGTTTTCAAAGGAGTTATTCCTTATCTTAAAAAAGCGAATGAGTTAGATCCTAAAAACGAGGATGTTTCTAAGACTTTATTAGGAGTTTACAAAGCGTTAGAAATGACTGCTGAAGCAAAAGCATTGAAAGCGACAATGTAATTAACGAGAGTTAATACTCAATAATTTAAAATTCCAAATTCCAATGATGTCTATTATTGGAATTTGGAATTTTTTTATTGGTATGTATAAAAGCTCAATACCTAAAACAAACAAATTCCAAATTCCAGTGATACCCAGGATTATTGGAATTTGGAGTTTTCTTAAGCGATTAGTATAACGGACAATGTGATAGTAGTATTTAAAAGTTTGGAAATTGGACAAATCTCTTTTGCTTTTGCTGCTGTTTTTTCAAATTCCTCTTTAGAAATAACTGGCACTTTTCCTTTTAAATCCAAATGAATCAAAGTGATGGAGCCATCTTCAAACGTTACTGTGGCCTCTGTGCTTAAATCATCTGCTGTATAACCACCTTCGTTTAGTAAAAAACTTAATTGCATCGTAAAACAGCCGGAATGAGCTGCAGCGATAAGTTCTTCAGGATTTGTTCCGACACCGTCAGCAAATCTTGTTTTAAATGATAATTGTGCGTTATTTAAAGTAGTGCTCTGTGTGCTGATCGTTCCTTTTCCTTCCATACCAGTTCCTTTCCAGTTGGCATTTGCTTTTCTTGTAAATTTCATTGTCTTGTGATTTGAATTAATAATTAGTTTGTATCCTGTTGATTGTCAGTGGATAATGTGATTGTCAAATATAATCAATATTTTACAGAATTGTTTTATGAAGTTTAATGAGAATGTTAAGTTTAAGGTTTTAGTTGAAATGGGTGAAAGTTTTGCCGTAAAGTCTGTGAAGATTGGAGCTGTTTGTTTGTTTGTTTGTTTGTTTGTTTGTTTGTTTGGAAAGCGGAAAATTTACAAAGTTTTACCTGGATTTAGATTTGCGAACTTTGGCTGCCATGAGGTTAGACATTGTAGTTGTAATTGTTAAGTCCCTACGGGACAGATTTGGCGAGGGAGGAGTTGTGTAGTTACCTATATGTAATCTCTACGAGATTTTTTATGCTTCTATTTTAGTAAAGTAAACTAAACTAAATTAAATTAAAGTAAACTAAATTAAATTAAAGTAAATTAAATTAAACTAAACTAAAGTAAACTAAACTAAAGTAAAGTAAAGTGTTTGGTGATTATGGTGCTTTCAGGCAAATGTGCTCCTTTAGGAGCTTAATATTGGTAAAAAAGAGCCAGCCTTAATGTGGAGTGTCCCATGGGGACTACATATTGGTTTCGTTTATGTAATTTGTGTTAAGTTGCTTTTACAGGTAAGGTTAAAAGCTTTGGGGGCGGATTTGTAAGGCAAAAAAAAGCTGTAGTGAAAATCTGCATTGCACCTTTTGTGTTTAATTGTAATGTTAAGTTTAGTTTAGTTTAGTTTAGTGTTTTGAATTGGAATGGTTTTGCCTTAAAGAACGTAAGGTTCTGTTTTGCATTGCAGTTAGAAAAAAAACAAAATTCGCAAAGCTTTGTATTTATTTAGCTTTGCGAACTTTGCGCAAACCATTACATACTTTGTGGTATAATGTGAACAGGATAAAAAAAACTGCAATGAATATTCATTGCAGTTCTGATATTTAAATTATTCCTGACCTAAATTTCGCAATTGTTTAAGTTTTTCTTTCCAAACTTCAAGGCTTTCTTTATGAATAGCAATGTTTTTGCGGACTTCGAGAACAATTGAATTTTCTTTCTTTGCATTTTTTGTATTGGTAAAGAATTGAATGTTATTCTCTAATTGGAAAATTTCATTTTGAACTTCTTCAATTTTACGCATTAAGAAAATCTTTTCGTTGTCTAATTTACGAGTATCGTTACTGTCAGATAAAGAATCAATTCGGTTTGAGAAGCGCATCATTTCAGTTTCTTTTTTACTCAAACTTAGTTTTTCAAAAAGAGCATCTAAAATTTTATTGAATTTCCCTTCAATATGACGTCTTGCAAAAGGAACTTTTCCGTATCCTTTCCAGATTTCGATATGCGCTTTAATCGCATCCAGATCCGTTTTGTGATCACCGGTTAGCTGGTAAGCTCTCAAGATGTCTAAATATGCTTTCTTATTATCAAAAGCAGCTACTTCATCAACATTTTCTTCTGATTTGTGCTCTTTTAATTTATCAAAATAGTGGTTACAGGCATCTTTAAATTCTTTCCAGATTTTGTCAGAATACTTTTTAGGAACGTGTCCAATTTGTTTCCACTCTTCCTGAATTTGTTTCATGATAGGAGTAGTGGCAGTAAAGTCAGTACTTTCTTGTAGTTCTTTGGCTTTTGCTACAAGTGCCATCTTTTTGTTTAAATTGTCGTTTTGATCTTTTTTAATGTCTTTGTAAAAAGAATTTTTAAAAGAATTAAAGTTTCTAACGGCAGTTTTAAAAGCGGCCCAGGTTTCTTCATTTACTTCTGAAGGTACTTTTCCGGCAGCGAAAAACTCATTTCTAAGGGCTTCTACTTTTTGAATTTGTACCAGCCACTGTGAGTGAGAATTTACTTTCTCGGTTCCTAAAACCTCAATTTTTGAGATGATGTCTTTTTTAACTTCAAGATTGTTTTGTTCGTTTGCTCTTTGGCTTTCAAATAAAACTTCTCTCTTATCGTGAATTTTTTTGGTCAGTTCGCTGAATCTGTTCCAGATCGTATCGCGGTGTTCTTTAGAAACGGGTCCGATATCTTCTTTCCAGATTCTGTGTAAGTCCTGTAATTCGCGGAATGATTTGCTAATGTCGGTTTCGTTAACTAGTTCCTCAACACGTGCAATTATTTTTTGTTTTTGTTCCAAATTGTGTTTGAAATCCAAATCTCTTGCCTCACGGTCTAAATGCAGATAATCATAAAAGTTTTCTACATGAAAATGGTAGTTATTCCAGACGTGGTTGTATTTGTCTTTCGGAATTGCACCGGCGTTCTTCCATCTTTCTCTTAAATCATTAAAATGCTTAAGGGTGTCTTTGATGTTTTCCTGCGGGTTGATAAGCTCTTTTAGTTCTTCAACGATGGCAAGTCTGTTTTCTAAATTCGATTTCAGGTTGGTTTGTAAATGTTTAAAATGAGCATTTCTTTTCTCTCTAAAAACATTATAGTACTCGTCAAATTTAGATTTTAAAGGAGAGTGGTATTCGAATTCTTCATTCGGATCTTGTTTAGAAGCATTGAATTCTTCTTTTTTCTCTTCTATAAGGTGGTTGTATTGTAATAAAAACGACTTCTTGATTTCTTCGATATGATCTTTTACCGACATTACTTTGTCTGTATTAATCAGTTTTTTCAATTCATCAACAAGTGTATCCAAAGAAAAGGTGTCATAATCCTGCATAGGAATCTCGTGACGCTCTTTAAGCGTCTCATCTTCACTTTCTTCGGCATTCGAATTTGTTATGGCATCTAATGCAGTTTGATGATTGACTTCTATAGCTTCGGCAGTGTTTTCTGATTCAATTTCAGGGTCTGAAATTGTATTTTCAGTTACTGCATCGGCATCAGCCGTTTCAATTGCACTATTTTGAGTAGAATCGTTAGTATCGATTTCTAATTTTCCGTCTGCTTCCTGCAGGTTATCATTCTTTTCTTCTAACATTTTAAATGTATAAGGTTTTTATTTTAAACAGAGCGAAAGATAGTAAAGGTGTTTCTAACTACAAAATAAATCGTTTGTTTATACGTTATTTTACGATGAAATTCTTACTAATTGGTTTAATTTAAAGATATCATGCGGGTTTTTTTGTTGATTTTTTGAAGTTAATTTAAATTATAAATTGCCGGAATTTTTAGATAATGAAAAAGAAAATGATGATAGTAAGGCGTCATAAGTCGTTTTATCTCGATTTGGAATTAGGAAACCGGGAAGGTATAGCTGTTTTATAGTATTTGGTATAAAAACAACAAACCCGACAGGTTTTTGAAAACTGTCGGGTTAAGATGTTTGAAGTAATGTTCTGTCTTAAACTTTTATTTGTTCCAGATTTTCCATGCTTTTTCTGCCTGAAAAATAAGCATATCGTAGCCGTTTTTTATGATGGCACCCTTTTTCTTAGCTCTTTTTAAAAACTCGGTTTCTGCCGGATTATATATTAAGTCGTAAGCAATATGTTTGTCTGTAAAAAACTCGTACGGAATATCAGGGCAAGCTTCGATATTAGGACTTGTTCCTACTGGTGTACAGTTAATGATAATCTGAAAATTATCAAAAGTAGTCGCATTGATTAAGTTGTAATCGATCATGTTTTCTTTGGCCTCTCTGGAAACAAAAGTATAGAGTATGCCTAACTCATCCAGAGCGAAAGCGACACCTTTTGAGGCTCCGCCTGTTCCCAGAATCAAGGCTTTTTTATGATGTGGTTCCAGTAAAGGTTCTAATGATTTTTTGAAGCCGTAATAATCTGTGTTGTATCCTTTTAATTTCCCGCTTTTAGTAAATTTAATAGTGTTTACAGCACCAATTAAGGCTGCTTTTTTGGATAGCTTATCTAAGAATGGAATGACTTGTTCTTTGTAAGGAATTGTAACATTTAAACCTTTTAAATCAGGATTGTTTTTTACTAACTCGGTGAAATAATTGATTTCAGAAATATCGAAATTTTCGTAGCTGTTGCCGGCAAAAACTTCATCACTAAATTTTTCTGTAAAATATCCTTTTGAAAAAGAGTAGCTAATATTACGGCCTAGCAAGCCAAAACGTCTTCTTAAAATATCAATCATTATTATTTTCTGTGTTTTTCAATGTAATTTTGAACCGTTTTTTTCGACCATACTACCGGAAATAAATCTTCGATTAAGATGTAATTGTCAAAGTTTAAACGCAAACCATTGCTCAAATGAAATTTAGCTTTGGTAGTGTCCTGAATCATGAAATACAATCCTGCTAATCGGTATTCGATTTCATTCTCTTCCGGAAAATATTCAGTTGCCTGTAGCAGGGTCTGAATTGCGCTTTCGAATTCGCCTAGAAATTGCAAAATATCAACCCAGAATAACCAGGTATCCAAAGCATAATCTCCAAATTCTACCGCTTTTCGGTATCCAAATTCAGCTTCTTCAAAAAAGTTCATTTGTTTGTTTATTGTCGCATAACGTTTCCAGTACAAACGATTTTGATTGTCGATTGCCAGCGCTTTATTGACAAAAAACAGGGCTTTTTGAAAATTTTTCTGGCGCACATGAAAGTCAGTAATGGCGATCCATCCTTTGTCTAAAAGCGGATCCTCATGTACTGTTTGGTTGTAATATTGTAAAGCTTTTGCTGAATTTCCGAGTTTTTCATAGCATTTTCCAATACGCAATAGAGCATAAGAAGTGGCATCGTCAAGCTCGATAGTACGGTTGTAGCTTTCAATAGCTTCGTTGTATTTTTTTAAACGTTCGTAAGCTTTTGCTTTTTCCATGAAAGCGCCCAAAAACTCATCGTCGATCAGCGTTGCATAATCAAAAGCGCGAATGGCGTTTTCGTATTCTTTTACACCATAATGCAAACGTCCAAGCTGGTGCCAGGCAATTTCGCTATATGGGTTTTTATTGATATAATTGTTAAGATACACAATGGCTTCCTGGTTTTGATCTAAAAATTCAAAACAATACACCACGTTGTAAAGAGCAGACTGATCTTCTAGATCTTCTTCAAGACATTTGATAAAACTGTCTTTTGCCATCTCGAGGTTATCCATAAAAAGATATTCCATTCCAATAAGGTTGTACACGTCTGCGTAATCGTCTGTAAATTGCAGGGCAATTTTAAGTAATTCAACCGCTTTTTCGTGTTGATCTCTTTTGGAACAGATATTGGCTTTCTGGATATAAATTTCCTCGTTGTTAGGTTCGATTGCATACAACTCATTTAAGAGTTTTTCGGCGATTTCTAGTTTATCGTCGTAAACCAGCATTTCTACTTGTACTAATTTTAAGCCTGTAGATTTTGGGTGTTGGTCTAATGCAAGTTTCAGGGCTTTCTTTGCTAAATTAGCCTTGCCTATGTCTAAATAATGAAGAATAATTTCTTCGAATTCTTCAGAATCAAAAAAGAGTACTTTGTTAGTTTTTAACATCGACTCAAATTTGGATAAGGATAGGTTATAATCTTCTTCTTCGTTGCTTAATTGCATACTGTCTTTATTTGAAATTAGCCTGTTATAAATTTAGGCAACCATATTATTGTTGTGGGGAAAGGAAATTAATTGTTTTGAACAATTTAATTAACAATATGGACAGAATTCCGATTCTGTTTTTAGTCATAATCTTCTTATTTATAAAAAGATTATTTTGTTATTATTTTATTTATCGATGGGAAACAGGTCCCGATCATGATGTGTTTTAATTAAACTTGTTGTTCCTTTTTCAGGATTTCATCCATAACATCTAAGATTATGGCACAGCCTTCTTTAATTTCCTCTTCAGAAATGGTTAATGGAGGTGTTATTCTTATGGCGCATCCTTCAAAAAGTAACCAGAATAATATAAGCCCTTTGTCCTGACAGTTTAAAATAACTTCATTTGTTATTTCTGCAGTTTCGGTCATTGCGGCAAGCATCAATCCCCTTCCTCTAACTTCCTTTATCAAAGGATGTACCAAAAGCGATCTAAAGAGTTTTTCTTTATCTAAAGCCTCCTGCATTAAGTTTGTCTCAGTTAATTCCTGCAAAGTAGCCAGGCATGCTGACGCAATGACAGGGTGTCCTCCAAAAGTAGTAATGTGTCCCAGTTTGGGATTTTCCGTCAGAAGATCCATTTTTTCTGCCGAAGCAGTAAAAGCACCTACTGGCATTCCGCCTCCCATTCCTTTTCCCATCACCACTATGTCCGGAATGACATCATAGTTCTGAAAGCCAAATAGTTTTCCTGTTCGGCCAAAACCAGGTTGGATCTCGTCAACAATCATCAGAGCGCCAACCTCATCACAACGTTTTCTGACTTTTTGCAGAAAATTGTCGTGGGGTTCAATAAATCCGGCACCTCCCTGAATAGTTTCTAATAGTATTGCAGCAGTTCGGGTTGTTATTTTTTGTAAATCTTCCTCGTTATTAAAGGTGATAAAATCGACATCGGGAAGTAGTGGTCTAAAAGCCTGCTTGCGCTCTTCAAAGCCCATAACACTCATAGATCCCATAGTGTTACCATGATACGCATTATGACAAGAAATGAGCTGGCTGCGGCCTGTTGAACGTTTAGCCAGTTTTAACGCTCCTTCAATCGCTTCAGTTCCTGAATTGACTAAATACGTTTTGCTTAAGGATTCAGGTAGGAGTGAAGCCATTAGTTTGCAATATTGTACAGCTGGGCTTTGAGAATATTCCCCATAAACCATAACATGCGAATATTTGTCCAGCTGATCTTTAATCGCCTGATTGACTCTTGGATGCTGATGTCCAAGTGTGCAAGCAGAAACACCTGCTACAAAATCTAAGTATTTTTTATCATTAGTATCGTAAATGTACGAGCCAATAGCGTGTGAAACTTCCATTCCTAACGGGTAAGGTGAAGTTTGTGCCTGGTATTTTATAAAATCTGGATTCATTTTTTTTTTAAGGTTCAAAGGGATAGTAAGTCTCAGTTTTCAGTCTCGGTTTTCAGTTAGTGAAAACTGCGACTGCGACTGCGACTGAATACTGCGACTGAAAACTGAAAACTATTTTTTACTCTTAGCATTAGTAGTTTTCTTCGACGCGGGTTTCTTTTTATCGTAATCCAGGGTTTCTTTTCTGACTTTTATGGGAGTATCTTTATCTTTAGTCTCTTCGTCTTTTCCTTCCTGGATTAATTTATCGTTCATTTCATTGTCTTCGGCAGTAAAAATATCGTCTTTTGACTTTATTCGTTCGTCACCTCGCCAACGTAAGCCTTTTAGTTTACGGGCATTTTCAGGTAAATCGGCTTCAGGATAAACGTCACCGTCTACTTTGTTGAAAAATGTGATGGTTTCAATATCATTGTTTTCTATAATCAGATTGATTTTGCTGCTTACATTCTTGTTGATTCCAATCAATTCATTAAAATCATTGCGCATGTAGTATATGACTTCGGTGTTTTTGATAACGTCAACATCATGTAGTTTTCCTTCTTTGAATTTTCCAAACAAATTGAGTCCCTTGACCTGATTATAGCCGGTTCCGAGAGTATCCCGCGAGACGATAAAGGTATTGTTGAGGACCTTTAAGGAATCAAGCTTTTTGGTGTTTTTATCGCCAATAAGATGCATGATATCTCCCGTAATTTGGCTCTCTCCGTTCCAAAGAATTGGGTTTCCAATGAGTTTTGTTAAAGCGGTTTTGGAGTTCGAATGAATAGAATCACATTTTCCGCTCATGTCTATTTTGTAAAAACGTACGTTGTTGTAAGCTCGTAAAATACGTTCGCCTTCTTTTCCGGTAACCATCAGTTTTTTTCCGTGAATGTAAACTGAATCTTTTTCCACCAGATTTATGGCTACTGCTCTTTTGGTAACAAACATGGAATCTTTAAGTTTGTAAATCTCGGCATAATGGCCTTTTACAATACCGCGATTGATAGAATCGGTGATTTTTACATTTCGGGTTGCGGAGGCAAATTCGATGTTTCGATTGTAATATAAGCTGTCTCCTTCTATGAGACGGTCATCGTATTTGATGTAGGATTTCCGCAGAAAATGAGCCAGATTCTTTTTGGTATCATAAAAACCTCTTTCGGTATAAATGTAATTGGCTTTACTGGTAATAGTTGAGGGACCGAGTAAATAAGAGTGTCCTGAATTGCTATAGTAATCTAAATAGTTCGATTTTATAACATATTTTGGATTGGTAATGGTTACTGCGGTTAAGAATTGAAATTTTTTCTCGGCCACAAAATACCTTCCCGATTTACTAACCAGTGTGTTGTCTTTGTTGATAATAGTACCTTTTGTATTGTAGAATACCTGTTGAATATTTCGGTCAAAGTTTATCGTATCGGTACTTAAAGTGGCGTCAGGAGAACTCATTACGGCATCTCCGGTTGCGAAGGCTTTTTTTACATTTCCACTATATTCCGCATATTTACTGTTGAGAAATAAGGTATCTCCTTGTACTAATTGTACATTTCCAAAGGCTTTGAGATAGTTTTCTTTTTGAAAAAAGTAAGCGCGGTTACATGTAAGCACAACGCCATCATGATTTACTTTTACATTCCCAATTAGAAGTAAAGCTCCCGGAATTTCATTTTCGTTGATTTCTTGAAAATCAGCATTTTCAACAATTATTGTTTTAGGTTTTTGAGCAAATATGACTTGTACGCTTAAAAAAAGCAAACAATAGGATATGAAAAAGAGTAATTTCTTCAATGGATTAAATTTTTGTCAAATTTATGAAAAAGGTTACAACCTTTATTGATATTAAGATTAATTTATTAATGCAGATTTATTTTTAGATAGTCTACAGCACAAGTTCAGTAAAGCTTGAAAGTTTTCAGTATTTTAAGTTCTTTCATGGATAAACTTTGTACTATTTATCTTTGTGGCTTTTAATCTAATTTATCAACAAAACGGCATACTCTTACGTTGTAGTTTGCAATTTTGAATGTAGACTCTAACAAAAATGATTTTAGTCTTCTTTTGAATTTAAAAATTAGCCTAAATTTAGGAAAAGATTTCCGGAATTAAGAGCGGATTTTTAGTTTGGAAATGAATCAGATTATTAGAATAAATATGATAAATAAGAAATTTTTTGTTGCAGGATTGTCTGTAATCCTGCTGTTTTCGGCATGTAAAACCAAAGATCTAAAAATGAACACAAGAAAAGAAGTTTCTAAAGATAAAAAGATTGTGGTGTACCAGGTTTTTACACGTTTGTTCGGGAATAAAAACACAACGAATAAACCTTGGGGTACCATTGAAGAGAATGGTGTTGGAAAGTTTAATGATTTTACAGACAAGGCATTGCATGAAATTAAAGATTTAGGGGTGACTCATATTTGGTATACGGGTGTTCCGCATCATGCATTGGTTGGGGATTATAAGGCTTATGGGATTTCGGACGATGATCCTGAAGTGGTAAAAGGCCGTGCCGGATCTCCGTATGCAGTAAAAGATTATTACAATGTAAACCCCGATTTAGCTGTGAATCCGGCAAACAGATTGCAAGAATTCGAAGCGTTGATAGCTCGTACACATGAGGCAGGATTAAAGTTGATTATTGATATTGTACCCAATCATATTGCACGAAAATACGAAGGAAAAAGTAATCCGGTGGGAGTGAAAGATTTTGGAGCTGATGATGATGTTAATGCGGAATATAAGAGAGATAATAATTTCTACTATATACCAAACAATCATTTCGAAATTCCGGATGGAGATATTCCCTTGAACGGAGAGAAAAATGTACTTGTTGATGGTGTATTTGATGAAAATCCTGCAAAATGGACCGGAAATGGATCGCGAAAAGTTAAACCGGACCAAAATGACTGGTATGAGACGGTGAAAGTAAATTACGGAATCCGTCCTGATGGCTCAAAGGATTTTCCTGAACTGCCGGTAGGATTTGATCAAAAAACGTATCAGGAGCATTTCGCTTTTTGGCAAGATAAAGACGTTCCGGACTCTTGGAAGAAGTTCAGATCGATTGCTTTGTACTGGATAGATAAAGGGGTAGATGGTTTTCGTTATGATATGGCGGAGATGGTTCCGTATGAATTTTGGAGTTATATGAATTCGGCAATCAAAATGAAAGATCCAAATGCTTTTTTATTAGCAGAAGTCTACAATCCGAAGGAGTATCGTAATTACATCTGCTTAGGAAAAATGGATTATCTGTACGATAAAGTAGAGACTTATGATAAGCTGAAAGATGTTATTCGTGGAAAATCTTTACCTGATGGATTGTCGGATATTCAAAAAGGAATGACAGATATTGAGCACAATATGCTTCATTTTTTAGACAATCATGACGAACAGCGCTTGGCAAGTCCTGAATTTGCAGGAACGCCGGAAAGAGGAAAACCTTTAATGTTGGTTTCTGCAACAATTAGTACGTCTCCAACGATGATTTATTTTGGACAGGAGGTAGGGGAAGCTGCGAATGAGAATGCCGGTTTTGGAACCCGTTCGAGAACATCAATATTTGATTATATCGGAGTACCAAATCATCAGCGTTGGATGAATAATGGGAAATTTGACGGAGGACAGCTTTCGGATTCAGAGAAAAACCTTCGCGATTTTTACAAACGACTGTTGAATTTCTCGATTAAGAGTCCTGCTTTAATGGGAAGTTTTCAGGAAATTCAAAGTGTAAATCGCCAGAATACGATTCATTACGATGATTTGATTTATTCCTATGTGCGTTGGTCAGCCAATCAAAAGTTGATAATAGTGGCTAATTTTTCTGCAGAAAAGACAAGTGAGTTTGATTTGAAAATTCCTTCGGATATTATCGAAAAGTGGAATTTGAAAGAAGGAGTTTATGAACTGAAAGATCAACTGTATGAAAAGAGTTCTGTGCAGTTGAAAGTAAACAATGGAGAAGGAGTTGTGCGATTGAAAATAGCGCCTTCAGAGTCCTTTATTTATGAATTGAAGTAGTGATAAGAATTTTTATTTAAGCGTATAAAAAAAAGCTGATACTTAGGTATCAGCTTTTTTTGTGATTTATACTTTTCTGACCTTCTTCAAAGCCTCGACGTAGTATTCGTTTACTTTTTCCCAGTTTATATGCTGATAAAAAGCATCAATATAACTTCCTTTTCTATTTTGGTAATCCAAATAATAAGCATGTTCCCACAGATCGATTCCTAAGATTGGAGTTCCGGGAATCAGAGCGTTTTTCATTAAAGGATTGTCTTGGTTGTCAGTTGTTGTTACCTGTAGCTTTCCGGCTTTGTCGACTACCAGCCAAACCCATCCGGATCCGAACTGTTTCGTTGCCTGACCTTTAAACTGACTAGTAAGGTTACTGAAAGAACCAAATTCTTTATTAATAGAACCTGCCAGCGTATCTTTTGGTGTTAGTTCTTTTGGTGTAAGAATATTAAAGTAAAGGGTGTGATTGTAATAGCCACCCGCATTTTGACGCAGTTTAGCGTTGCTAAGATCCATCTTTTTAAGAATATCTTCAATAGGCAGATTTTCAAACTCGGTATTTACAATTTCTTTATTAAAATTGTTGGTATACGTTAAATAGTGTTTTGAATAATGCGTTTCTAAAGTAAGTGTTCTAATTGCAGGAGCCAAAGCATCGTAAGAAAAAGGTAATTTTGTCAATTCAAAAGAACCCGGGTCTGCTTTTACATCATTTGGAGATCCAATGGTGATTTTTTCTTCTTTTGTTGGTAAAGGAACTTCAACAACTTCGGTTAGCTTATTGTCATTACAAGAAAATAATAGAAAAAATGAAGCTAAAATGCTGAAACGAACAATGTTTTTCTTCATAATGTTAGTTATTTTGATGTTAGTGAATTAATGATTGCGATATAATTTTCTTTAGCTTCATCAGCCGTCAAATGACTTATTTGCATCCAGGCATTTGTTTTGAAAGCATTTCGCAAATCAAAATTATCCGATTGATTGTACACAGCTGTTCCAAAAGTAGCCTGTTTGTAATAGGCATAAAGCCTTAACTGCACGTCTTGTGGCAGCGTGGCCTGAGTCATTTTTAAAGCAGTCTCGACAGCCTCTGAAAAACGAGTATCTAAATCTTTTTCAGTCATTAAGCTTTTGTAGCGATGATGGTTTTTCCACCAATTGCTTTTTGGTTTAATACTACATTAATTGGAGTACCTAAAGGTAAAAATAAATCTACTCTTGAACCAAATTTAATAAATCCTGCATCTGTTCCCTGAACAACCTGCATTCCTTCTTTAGCATAATTTACAATTCGACGTGCCAAAGCGCCTGCAATTTGTCTGTATAATACTTGTCCGAAAGTTTCGTTTTCGATTACAACTGTCGTTCTTTCGTTTTCTTCACTTGCTTTTGGGTGCCAGGCTACTAAAAATTTCCCAGGGTGGTATTTGCTGAATTTTATGATTCCGTCCATTGCATAACGTGTTACGTGTACGTTTATAGGAGACATAAAGATAGATACTTGCAGACGTTTGTCTTTGAAATATTCACCTTCGTAAACTTCTTCAATAACGACAACTTTTCCGTCTACCGGAGCAAGAATGTGATCGCTGTTTCTGATTGCGATTCTTTTTGGATTTCTGAAAAATTGCAAAATGATGATTAAAACTAATACACCAGCTAGCTGAACCAATATTCTTAGCCAATTGATATCAATGAATTTTTCAGCAATTAAAAGTACAGCTACTGCGAAAACAGTGCCTAATAAAATGGATGGGCCTCCTTCTTTATGAAACATAGTATAAAATTTGATAAAATAAAAATATAATTGGTGCTACAAATATAACACTATCTAGTCGATCTAATACACCTCCGTGACCCGGCATGATGGAACCGCTGTCTTTTACTCCGGCAACTCTTTTGAATTTAGATTCAATTAAGTCTCCAATAGTTCCAAAGATGCTAACAATTAAAGCTATAATCATCCAGATTAAAATAGATTTAGCGCTGAAATCCGGTTTTGGCTGTATGTATAGTTTTGAGATTAAAAAACCGGCAAAAGCAGCAAAAACAACACCTCCAAGAAATCCTTCAATCGTTTTTTTAGGCGAAATGCGTTCAAACAATTTATGTTTCCCCATTGATTTACCAACTAAATAAGCAAATGTATCATTGGTCCAAATCAAGACAAATAATCCGATGATGATTTTTGGATTGTAATCTTTAATTCCGAATGAAATTTTAGTGATAAAGAGAAAAGGGAGTGTGACGTATCCCAATAAATAAATGTATTTGGATGATTTGCTGATGATTTGTGTGTCATCAAACAAAAATACAATGCATTTTACAGATACAAGCAGTGTGATAATAAGCAGTACAGAAAAAAGTTTTTCGGTATCAACTGTTATTTGTATGTTTTCTTTTAATGTTTTACTGATATAGTTTTCCGTTTCGGCTTTGTAAAAACTGATTAAAGCGACCGTACTGTAAAAAATAGAAACGAATAAAATTGAAAATATTTTATTGATTCCAACTAAATTACAGAATTCGTAAGTGGCGATAATTAGGAAAATGCCAAAAAGGACAATAAAGCTTTCGGTAGAAAACAGAATAGAAGTTAATAATAAAGCGATATAAACAGCACCAGAAATGGTTCTCTTGAGTGTTTCGTTCATCTTAAAGGTCTTCTAAGAGCAATAAATATAGATTTTTGGCAACACTTCCGTATTGGGTAAAATCTTCCTCTTTTGCTTTTTCGAAATATTTTATTGTGGTAATATTAGTAGGATAGTCTCTTTCGTATTTGCGTTTGATAGCGCTAAGTCCGTCACTTTTGATCGAAAGTATCTGACTTGTTGTAGCAATTATAACAATATTTGCAGGTAATTCGTTTGGTTTGTCTTGTCTGATTTGTTTTGATGAAAACAGAATTGAGCCTTCATCGGCAATTAGATTCTCACAAGTAGCAAGTAAAAATTTTGGGTTTCGAGGAGAAATATAAAGTAGTTTGTTTTCTTCTAATAAACTAAAAAGGGCAGGTTCATAACACAGAACTTCATTTTCGAACCAGTCATTTTCTTCCAGGATATTTTCAAACTGTTCTGCAACTTCTTGTTTGTTTTCACAATACAAGAACTTACCGCCATTTTTCTTGAAATTGAAAATGAATCTTTCATCAATAGATAAATGACTGTCCGGAGCTTGATTTCCTCCGTATTCACTTTCATGTTCTTCATCAGAAGCAGCGTCGCTGGAACCAAATATTTTTTTGAAAAAATTCATTTTATATGAAATACTTTACATGTTAATTGAAAACGTTCAAAGATAAAAAAATCTTAATTCAAAAGGCTATTTTGAATTAAGATTTTAAAAAATATTACATATTTAGTGAATTATTTAGGAAACCACTTCTTCTAAATTTTTATCAAAAGTACGTTTTCCGAAAATAGTTTCTAAGTCATCTTTAAAAATAACCTCTTTTTCAATTAATATGTCAGCCAATTGATTTAGCTTGTCTTTGTTTTCTTCGAGAATTTCGATGGCTCTTTGGTATTGGCCTTCAATTAATTCTGAGATTTCTTTGTCAATGATTTTTGCAGTTTCGTCAGAGTATGGTTTTGAAAAGCTGTATTCACTTTGACCACTTGAGTCATAATACGTAACATTTCCAATTTTATCATTCAATCCATAAATGGTTACCATAGCACGAGCCTGACGTGTAACTTTTTCTAAATCGCTTAATGCTCCTGTTGAAATTCGGTCGAAAGTTACTTTTTCAGCAGCTCTTCCACCCATAGTAGCACACATTTCGTCTAACATTTGATCTGTTCTAACGATTTGTCTTTCTTCCGGAAGGTACCAGGCAGCTCCTAAACTTTGTCCACGAGGAACAATAGTTACTTTGATTAAAGGTGCAGCATGCTCTAACATCCAACTTACAGTTGCGTGACCAGCTTCGTGAATTGCGATTGCTCTTTTTTCTTCCGGTGTAATAATTTTGTTTTTCTTTTCAAGTCCACCAATGATTCTGTCAACAGCATCAAGGAAATCCTGTTTGTCTACTGCAGTTTTGTTGTTACGGGCAGCGATTAGGGCTGCTTCGTTACAAACATTTGCAATATCAGCACCTGAGAAACCTGGAGTTTGTTTGGCTAAGAAGTCAAGATCAAGACCTTCTACTTTTTTGATAGGTGCTAAATGCACAGCAAAAATTTCAGCTCTTTCGCGAATGTCCGGTAAGTCTACGAAAATTTGTCTGTCAAAACGACCTGCACGCATTAACGCTTTGTCTAGAACATCAGCTCTGTTGGTTGCAGCCAAAACAATTACGTTAGAGTTTGTACCAAAACCGTCCATTTCGGTTAGTAATTGGTTCAAAGTGTTTTCTCTTTCGTCATTTCCACCTGACATATTGCTTTTTCCTCTCGCTCTACCAACAGCATCAATTTCATCGATGAAGATAATAGCAGGAGATTTTTCTTTTGCTTGTTTGAACAAGTCACGAACACGTGAAGCACCAACCCCTACGAACATTTCTACGAAATCAGAACCTGATAAAGAGAAGAAAGGAACCTGAGCTTCTCCCGCAACTGCTTTTGCAAGTAATGTTTTACCAGTTCCCGGAGGCCCTACTAATAAGGCTCCTTTTGGAATTTTACCTCCCAGATTGGTGTATTTTTCAGGGTTTTTTAAGAACTCTACAATTTCTTGTATTTCTTCTTTTGCGCCTTCTAAACCAGCAACATCTTTGAAAGTAGTTTTAATGTCGGTTTTCTCATCAAATAGTTTGGCTTTTGATTTTCCAATGTTGAAAATTTGTCCGCCACCGCCACCGGCACCACCTGACATTTTACGCATAATGAAAATCCATACACCAATAATGATGATGATTGGAAGCAGACTGATTAAAATGTCGCTCCAGTTATTTTTTTGCAAGAAGTTAAAATCTTTTAGTTTGCCTTCGCCAACTGCTTTTTCCAGCTTCGTTTGAAAAATTTGGTCATTACCAATTTCTAAAGTATAATGAGGGCCTTTGTTAGGTCTTTCAAAGATATCTTTAGCTACTTTTTTATTAGCTGCGTCTTTAAGAGCCGCAGCGTTTAAATATACTTCAGCTTCAGCTTTATTATAAACGATTACTTTTTCAATTTGTCCTTTTTCTAATAAAGTATTGAATTTAGAAGAGGTCAATTGAGCAGGTTCGCTTAAGTTAGATCCACCGGTTGCAAAACTTATAAATAAAAAAACCAGAAGTATTGCGGTGTATATTAACCAGGGACTTATTTTAAATTTACTCGGATTTGGATTATTATCTTTAGCCATTAGAAGAAATTTTCTTTAGTATTTGTTTTCGATTGTAGTTATTTTGGCGTCACCCCAAAGGCTCTCGATATTGTAGTATTCTCGGATGTGTTTCTGGAAAACGTGTACCACGATATGCACATAATCCATTAGAACCCATTCTGCATTATCGGTTCCTTCTACGTGCCACGGTTTATCTTTTAAGTCTTTAGATACAGTTTTTTGAATTGAGTTTACAATGGCATTAACTTGGGTATTTGAACTTCCGTTGCAAATGACAAAATAGTCACAAACTGCCGTGTCTATTTCTCTTAAGTCAAGAATGTCGATATCATTTCCTTTTACTTCTTCAATCCCTTTGATTATGTTCGCCAATAGAACATCATTATTAACAGTCTTTTTCGCCATGAATTATTTTGTATGAATTTGTAAAGTTACCAAATTTTGTGATTATTTTTGAACCTTAACAAAATATTAAATTAAGTTATTTAAATTACTTGAATGAAACTAATCAAACTCGATGCCATAGATTCTACAAATGATTTCCTTAAATCTTTGTCAAGCCATGATGAACCGGATAATTTTACTGTGGTAACGGCTGAAAATCAGACAAAAGGCAAGGGGCAGATGGGGGCAAAGTGGCAGTCTGAAGTGGGTAAAAACTTAATTATGAGTGTTTTGGTGAAAGATTTTGTCTTTAATAATGAACACGTTTTTAACCTCAGCGTTATCGTTTCTTTAAGTGTAATTGAGGTATTAAAATCGTTAAATATTCCTGATTTAAGTATAAAATGGCCAAACGACATTATGTCATATAATAAGAAAATTGGTGGCATACTTATTGAAAATACCCTTAAAAGCGGTGGCAGAATTGTGTCAGTTGTTGGATTAGGGTTAAATGTCAACCAGACTAATTTTGACGAGCTGCCAAATGCTTCTTCATTGGCAGTCATTTCGGGACATAGTTTTGATAAAGATATTTTACCTCAGTTAATTGTTGAAAAAATAAAGGAAAAAATAAGTCTATGGGAAGTTAATTCTAAAGATTTATGGGCTATTTATTTTAATTCATTGTTTCGAAAAGGTGTTCCAATGCCATTTAAAAATCTAAAAAATCAAAATTTCATGGGAATCATTCAGGGAGTATCACCTGTTGGTAAAATCCAAATTTTACTGGAAGATGACTCTGTCTCGGAGTTTGATATTAAAGAGATTCAGATGCTTTATTAGGAGGTTCTAAGGTTTTGAGTTGCAAAGGTGCAAAGGTTTGTTTCTGATTTGTTCTTGATTAGAATAATTGTAAAATTTTCTGAATCTTCATGAAATAATATTTTAAACCTTTACTGTTTTAACTGTTTTTGGAGCTATTTTTCTGTTCCAATATAGTATATAAAATGTTCCAAGGATAGAAGGTGTCACCCAGGCGATTATATTTCCAAGTCCAATTCCGGCAACAATAAAAGCAGTTACTGATGCAATTAGTGCTCCAGTCATCTTTCCGATGTGCTTGGATAGCCAATTGTTTGTTTTTGATAAGTTTTTAAAGAAGATAAAATCCTTTACAGTCATATAAAATCCAAATCCGCCAAAGAAAGTAAATAAAATGCCGTTTTGTACAGAATTCAATTGACAGTAGATTCCAATCGAAATCATTATTAAAGAGAAAAACAACATGGTTCCTGAGATTAATTTATCGTAAAAATCGGCTTTTGTTTTGTGTTTAAAGTTTAAAGCTCTGTTTCCTGATATTACCAGATAAATAGTGAATAAGCCAATTAGAAATAAAAAAATATTCTGATGTTTCGGCATCCAGCAGATCGGAATAGAGATAAGTGCACTAATGAACATTCCTATTGAGAATAATTTCCCCATTCTTTTGTGCAGTGTGCTTCCTTTTTTGACTACAAGACTTCCTATTCCGGTAATTAGACCGATTCCTCCAAAGAATGCATGAATGTAAATTAAAATTTTGATCGTTGCTTCCATTTTGTTTTTGTTTGGTTAATGGATCAAACTTCTATTAATAATTCAAGATGTGATAATTTATAGTGCTGAAGTGTTATATTTTGAGGATGAAGTGTTTTTTTTTTTTTTTTTTTTTGGAGGTTCTAAGGTGCTGAGATTCTAAGATTCTGAGGCTTTCTTATATGCGAAAAAAAGCCCGATCGTTAAATCGGACTTCTGTTTATAATTCACAATTAATAATTATTAAAGTTTGGTCATATTATTTGCCAGTGTTTCGATGAATTTACTGATTGGTCCTTTGATCATCATGGCCATCATTGCATTAAATTCGCCTTCAAAGAATAATTGAACTGCACTTTCTGAGTCAGAAACGCTGTCAATATTTGAAGTTAGGGTAAACGGAAGTTTGTCACTAGCAGCTCCCAAAACAATTTTGCTTGGTGCTGTTTTTTCTTTCATTTTAAGTTTTATTTCCGGCATGCCTTTTAATCCAAAAATAAAAGCATCTTCACCGATTACTTCGAACTTAGCGATATTATCGGGCATTAATTTTTCAAAATTCTTTACATCAGTCAATAAATCAAATAAATCCTGAGCTGATTTCTGAACTGTAACTTTTGGACTTTCTAAGTTCATATATTTTTTTTGTTTTGTTTTTTATTTTAACCGCAAAGGGCGCAAGGTTTTTTGTATTTCTTTTTCTTTATAAACGCAAAGTTTGCAAAGCTGGATTTAAAATTCAATTCAAAAAAGAGCAAAGCTATTTTTAGAAAATCTAAAATCTGCAATCTAAAATTACTCCTCTTCCTGTCCCCAGGTTGATGGACTCACGTTCCATTCTTGCAAAGTAGACTGTTGTTCTTCGCTGATGTATTGTTTTTGAACTGCTAAATCCAATAGGTTTTCGTAATTGCTTAAGGTATACAAATCGATATTGGCGTTTTTAAAGTTTTCTTCGGCAACATTAAAACCATAAGTAAAAATGGCAGCCATTCCTTTAATATTCGCTCCTTCGTTACGTAAAGCTTCTACTGCCATCAAACTGCTGTTTCCGGTGCTGATTAAATCTTCAACAACTACAACATTTTGACCTTTTTGTAAAAAACCTTCTACCTGATTTTGTCTTCCGTGTTTTTTAGCTTCAGGACGCACATATACGAATGGAAGTCCTAGGCTTTCGGCAACAAGAATTCCAACACCAATGGCACCTGTGGCAACACCGGCAATGACATCTGGTTTCCCAAATTGTTTTTCTATATTTTTCGCAAATTCATCACGAACGTAATTTCGGATGCTTGGAAATGAAAGAATTAACCTATTATCACAATAAATAGGCGATTTCCAACCTGAAGCCCATGTAAAAGGATTTTCGGGATTCAATTTAATTGCATTTATTTGCAAAAGCAATTCGGCTGTTTTTTCGGCAGTATCTTTATTAAAAATCATAGTACAAATGTATAAAGTTTTTGTGAACGACAAACCACTTTTTTTGACAAATGAAATCTCAAGAGAGACTAATTTTCAATTATTCTTGTTAGAGAGCATTGATATCGAACAGCTTATAGTGAAAATCTTTCAAAATAAAATTCAAAAGGCCTATTTATATCATCCTGATGAAAAGGAGATTATGAAGACTTTAAAGGCTAAAATTCCTGTAAACAAGGCAGGGGGAGGTCTAGTGTACAATAAAAAAGGCGAAGTTTTATTCATTTTCAGAAATGGAAAATGGGATTTGCCAAAAGGAGGAATTGAGAAAGGTGAGGAAATTGAGGCTACAGCGATCCGTGAGGTTGAAGAAGAAACCGGCGTGAACCAACTTCGTATTACAAACAAGCTTCAAAAAACGTATCACGTTTTCAAGCGTAACGGGAAATACAAACTCAAAATCACACATTGGTTTGAAATGCATACAGATTTTGAAGGCACTCCGCAAGGTCAGTTGGAGGAGGGAATCGAAAAAGTGGCTTGGTTAAATCCGGAACAGATTAAAGAAGCCTTGAAAAACTCTTATGAAAATATCAAATTGTTATTTGAAGAAGAGAATCAATTGAAACAATAAGATTAAAAATCTAACCGATTGGTTATTAACACGTAGAAACATAGATTTTAGTAGCAAAATAGGAAATGAAAAAAGAAATATATTTCTTTCGCATAGAAAAATAGGTGTATTTAAATCAAGTGAAACGCCTTTTTTGTAGATGCAGAACCTATGTAACTATGTGTTAGAATGAATTACACCAACGGTCAAAAAATTTAAATTTTTTATATTCCAAAAAAGCTAGTGGCACTATGTTCACTGGCTTTTTTTTTAGCTCTGTGATTTGTTTAAAGAGCAGATTTATTAATGTTTAACTAAGATAGAATGTTTTAGAGTCGTAAGTAATGGCCAGTGAAAAATCTTTAAATGAAATTAGATTTTAATTTGTATTTTCGTTTATTGTAAGATTAATCAACTAACCATATATTTTATGTCATTTCAAGCGTACTTAAAAACAATTAAAGAAAAGACTGGTAATGGTCCGGCCGAATTTAGAGCTTTAGCAGAAGAAAAGGCATTTACACAGGAAGGAAAACTCAAACCTGAAGTAAAAGCCGGAGACATTGTAAACTGGCTTAAGGCAGATTATGAATTAGGACAGGGACATGCAATGGCTATTTATGCATTGCTAAAAGGAATAAAAGACGAGAATAGCCAGTAAAAAGGGTTTTATATTTTAGTCAAAATAAGAAAGTTTTGCTCGTGAAAATGTTTGAATTGTAAGGATTCTAAGCTTATTCACGAGCAGCACTTTAAGTTTTTTTACTTAAACTGATCAAAAGCAGCATCAATCAAGTGTTCAATTTCTAAGAAGTTATTTGATAGTTGCACGATCTCTTCCTGAATATTTTCTAAATCAAGATTTAACCAGCCTTCCATTAGGGTTAAGGGACCATGATTTGTGGTGACATTGGGCCATCCGTTTTCATACGTTTTAAAAGATTTTCTAAACACTTCGGCAAATTTTCGGCTCTCTATAGTGTAAACTTTGAATTTTCTGAGTTTTAAAGCATGGATGTTGTACATCAATCTTTGTTTTTCAATATCTGAATCACTAATCCAAACGGAAAAGAAAATTCTTGATTCGGAAGTTAAGGCTTCGTCAGGATTAGTGGACCAGGATTTTTTATACAGTTTTATAAAAACGGAATCTAAGTAGATTCCAACAGCAACTTCAATTGATTTTTCGCTTAGAATTTTTTGATCGAGACGATCCGCTGCTTCTTGAAACTTTTCAAGATAAAAAGTGGTATTCATTATGGTTTTGGTTTAAATTGGTTTAATGGTTTGGTTATAGCTTTAACAAATATAAATGAACTGTTTGATAATCTGAATGTTTTTTGATTAATCAGGATCAACCATTAATGTTTTAAACCTCTTGTTTTAGGAGAATCTTAGCAATAATGTAGGGTAAAAGGGGATAAATGAATTGTAAATAGTATTAAGTTCTATAGGAGGGAAAGTCGCGTCTCAACGAGAAAATATTTTCGAATTTTTGTGTGGTGTTTTCGAAAAAGGTGAGTTGTTCTCTTTAAGAAAATACTTTGTGTTTGTTTGCTTTTGCCCTTTCAGGGCGGAATCTATTTTTTATTCCGTTTGCAGTGCGTTGCACTGCGCTGTTGCTTTTGGGCTTTCAGCCCGTTTTTTTTGAGGAACTGCTCCAGGGGAGCAAAATGTTTCTAGCTAATGTGGTTTCCAGGTATCAAAAGCCCCAGTGGAGCGAAATATAAGTATTTTGAGAAAGTTCCATTTTTTTGTTTCTGGAATTCAGCTGCTGCTTTTTGGGCTTTCAGCCCGTTTTTTTTTGAGGAATTGCTCCAGGGGAGCAAAATGTTTCTAGCTAATGTAGTTTCCAAGTATCAAAAGCTCCAGCGGAGCGAAATATAAGTATTTTGAGAAAGTTCCATTTCTTTTGTTTCTGGAATTCAGCTGCTGCTTTTTGGGCTTTCAGCCCGTTTTTGATAATCTTTGATCTAGAAGAACTCTATGTAACGGTTTTGGTCTGAAGCGTATGATTTTAAGTTTTCAGGTTATTTTTGATTTTTTTGCTCTGAAAGAGCTTTAGCAATAGCTTAGTGCGAAGCACTAAGAATGAATAATTATTTTTTTAGTTAAGCCCTGAAAGGGCGATAGACTATGTGCAAAGGAAAAATTTATAACATGTTATGGCTTTTTTACTAAGAAAGTCTGCTTTTTTAGAATCTATATAATTTTTCATTTTTAACTATTTCATGTCTCAAAAATCGTACTTTTGTTTGATATCCAAATCAATAGTAAAAAGCATCTAAATTGTATCATGCATAGCAAAATGTTTTTTACATTATTGATTGTAATGATTGTTAATATTATCTTTGAATTATGAGCACATTATCAAAACCAAACCATATAGGACGAAAAATTAGCCGAATCCGTGAACTGAGAGACATGAAACAGGAAGCGTTGGCACAGGCTTTAGGAACCAACCAACAGGCAATTTCAATTTTGGAGAATAGTGAAACTATAGACGATGAGAAACTTGCTCCAATTGCAAAAGTTTTGGGAGTAAGTCTTGAGGCGCTTAAGAATTTTTCAGAAGAAAGTGTGATAAACTATTTTAATAATTTCTACGATAATAGTGCAAAAGGACAGATATTAAATAATTCTTGCACTAATCTTACTTTTAATCCTTTGGAAAAGCTAATTGAAGCTTATGAAGAAAATAAACAACTTTACGAACGTTTGGTTCAGGCTGAAAAAGAAAAAGTTGAGTTTTTAGAAAATATGTTAAAAGATAAATAATCTTTTATACTGCTGTATCTCCACATACGATAGCGCGGATTTTTAATTTAATCCGTGCCCACACAGTAAAGCAAACTTTGTGTTTCATAGTTTCCAATATTTGCGGCCACGAATTGTAAATCTGCGCTATCGGAGTTTTCTTTTTAACCCACAACAAAAAACAACATCAACAGGCAAAATTTTATACATTCGTAAATATTGACTTAAAAAAAGAATAAAAATGACGGAATTTACAGAAACGGACGAGCAAAGGATTTTTAGATATGAAAATTTAAGAATTGCAGAAGTTACTACAAATGTAGGAAATGAGACATTTACATCAAATGATGATAATAAGCCGACAATTTACATTGTGACTTATAACCCATCAGGCAAAAAATATTTAGAACCAAGTGTAAACAATAAAACAATACTAACAGATTTATTCAATACTTACGACATAAGTGCGAATTTTGCGGAGCGTGTTAGAGAGGGGCTTGAATTAAAAGTGTTGAAAGAAGAAGAGGTGCAGAAAGAATTGTACCCAATAATAAGAGAATGGCTTCTTAATGATGAGCCCAAAAAATAATTATGATCTAAATAGCCCTCGCTCCGCAAAATGTACCTCACAAGCGCTGCGCGAATGTCTCCGACTTTGCGCTACCTATTCAAGTCTTCATGAGAAAGTAAAAGCGTCTATAAGTCTCTGACTTTAAACCAATATTTTCCTTTTTTTTATCACTTCTGCTTTTAGGTTGTTCTATTTTATTTGATGAACAATTTTAATTTATTTTCTAGTTCGTTTCAAAAACAGTAACAAATTTTTATATTTTATTTTTTTGTTTCAATTTTTGAAACAAAATACTTTTTTATTCAATTTTGTTTCAATTAAAAAGATGCCCTGCACAGCCCTGTTTCGTTCTGAAAATTGTTGAGTTGTTTTTGAATTTATTTTGATTACGTTTACGAGTGGGGCGTTCACGTTGACGGGGACAAAAATGCGCAAACCAACTTTGGCAAATCTTTAAACACAAAGTCTTGCGATTTTAGCGTTTTTCAACACAATAAAAGATAAAAAACCTTAGCGAACTTTGCACTTAAATTCTCAAAACACTCTATAAACCGGATACTGCAAATGCGCCTTTTCATAATAGGCCGAATGTTTATAAATCCAATCCAATTGCGCCTCTGGATTTTTAGCAAATTCAGGGTCAGTTTGTTTTTTGCTTTCTAATTCGGCTTTTAAAGTTGTGTTTTCTTTTAGGAGTTTAGTAGCAGTATCTTCAAAAATATAGCTTGAATAGTGCTCTTTTTGCTGTAAAATAGTATCGAAGAAGTTCCAGTTAAAAAAAGAATCAATGCCTTCGGGTTCAAAGGCTTCTAAGATGTATTTTACACCTTTTTGATTGGTTGGAACTATATAATCTCCTTTGGCGAAAACCATTTTAACAATTTTAGAAGTTACCGTTGTATTTCGGTGTAAATAATGTCCTTCGTAGGCAGACGGAACGGTTTTAAAATCGGCAATTTTATAGCTTTCTACTTCAATGATAGTGTCGTTTTTAAGTTGAGTAAACGAAATGTTATTGTTCTTTAAAAGGTCAATAATGTTCCAGTAACCACGCGGAATGATATAAGCAGAAGGTATAACAACTTCTTTTACTGATTTGAATTCTTTGATATAAGGAACGTCTTTTTTATACGGTTTGCTTCGATCGTAGTACAAGCGGTTTCCGGTTGTAGCCTCACTTTTTTTGTAAGCTGCTTCATAACCCAAGAACGAAAAGGTAGTGGCTTTTGTACTGTCCAGCTCCCATTTTAGAGTATAGTTTTTCTTAGCTTGATATTGTTCCAGGTTTTTTACTCGTAGTTCTTTAATCTTTTGGTAATTGGTATCGGTATAATCCAAAGTTGATTTGGTGTATTCGTAAGTCATTTTTACACGTTCGGCATATTTTTTCAACATGTGTGTTTCGACTACAAATCCGATGGTGTTAAACAGCGAAGTATAACCCGTAGTATATCTCGGACTGTCTACAAACTGCCCAAAACCTTTGTCGGGAGTGTCTTTAAATGAATCTACGTATGGTGTTGTTTCAATTTTCTTTTGTTGTAGATCTTTGACCAGAGCCGGCATCATTTTGCTATTCATAAAATCACCCAATACGGTTCCCAGTTTGTTGTGCTGTGTCATGATATAGGTTAATTTGTATTGATAATCGGAACCGTTGCTCACGTGATTGTCAATAAAAACGTCCGGGTTTATCTTCTGAAAAATTTCAACAAAGCTCTTTGTGTTTCGGGTATCTGATTTCATTAAGTCCCGATTCAGGTCGTAGTTGCGGGCATTTCCTCTAAAGCCATAAATTTCAGGTCCATCCTGATTGGCTCTTGTGGTTGAATTTCGATTCAATGCACCTCCGATATTGTAAACTGGAATGGTAACCAGGACGGTGTTTTTCGGAGCTTTTATCTTTCCTGTTGCCAGATCTCTGTAGAATTGCATGGTGGCATCGATTCCGTCAGGTTCTCCGGCATGAATGCCGTTATTGATAAAAAGTACCGCTTTGTTCTTTTGAATTTTCTCAAAGTCAAATTCCTTTTCAGGATTGTAAGTAATCATGTGTAACGGCTCACCAGAATCTGTTAATCCCATTTCTTTCACCTGAATGGTTAGGAAATCATGAGCCAGCATTTTATAATAAGCAATAGTTTCCTGATAGGAAGCGGATTGATTTCCGTTTCCTTTTTCAAAATAAGTGTTGTATTTTTTATTGTTCTGAGCGAAAAGGGTTAAGGAGAAAAGTGAAAGGATAAGGGTAAAAAGTTTCATGGTTTGGTTTTTTATAGCAAGAATCAAATATAATTAAATTTAGTTTCAAGTTTTGTTTGTTTCAAGTTTCAAGTTTCAGGTTTGATGTGTGATTGTGCTTTGCGTTGATTTTTACCACAAAGTGCGCAAAGTTTTTTGTATCGGATTGTGTTGATAAACGCAAAGTTCGCAAAGCTTTGTGTATATAACTTTGCGCACTTTGCGGTTAAATTTAATAATTACAAATATTTCGCAAGTTCGATTATGCCGTCTTCGATTTGTTTTTCGGTTAAAGAGGCATAGCCAAGTCTGAATCCGGATATGGGTTGGTCAAAACTATATTTTTCGGGAGTCATTATCTTTATTCCTTTTGACAGTAGCTTGTCCGCAATTTGAGAAATATTAACTGGCGAGTTAGGAATTATCCAAAATGCCAGGCCTCCTTCGGGTTTGGTGAAAGTGGTTTTGTCTTTGAGGTATTTGTTGCAGATTGTTTCAAAATAGTCGCGTTTTGCTTTGTAAATAAGGGTTGTTCGTTTAAGGTGTCTTTTAATCTCGCCTTCGTTTATGAGCTGTAAAACGGCTTCTTCCATTATGTTATCCCCTTGTACGTCAATTATTTTTCGGTGTTTACCCACTTTTAAGATGGTTTCACGATCACTTACCAGATATCCGATTCGTAAGGCTGGTGCAACAATTTTGCTCAGTGTTCCAATATAAACCGTGTTTTTGGCATTGCTGTAACTTGAAATGGGAAGAATAGGTCTTTGTCCGAAATGAAATTCATGATCGTAATCGTCTTCGATAATCGTAAAACCGTATTGATTGGACAATTCGATGAGTTTTAATCTTCGTTTGAGACTCAAGGTAACTGTAGTTGGAAATTGATGATGTGGTGTTACGTATATTGCTTTTATGTTGTTGATTTTTTTTAGATAAGCTTCGACCTCATCAATCAGCAAGCCGTCTTTGTCGACATTTATTGGTAGTAATTTAGCTCCACTGCTTTGAAATGTTTCCCAGGCGGCCTGATACCCCGGGTTTTCGACCATTACGTAATCGTCTTTTGATAATAAACAGTTGGAGGTTAGGTACATTGCCATCTGACTTCCACGTGTGATGCAAATTTGATCCGGAGTGACATTCATTCCTCTTTTAAAATTGAGCATCTGTACGATTGCTTTTCGAAATTCCAGATTTCCGTACTCGGTACTGTATCCCATGATCTGCCAACGCGATTTTCGGTTAAAAATCTGTCGGTAGGCTCTGGCGAGTTCATTCATTGGAGCAATTCGGCTGTCGGGGATTCCATCATCAAAAACTATGACTGGCAGTGTTTCTTCTTGCGTATAACTTGGTTTTTGGTTCTGATTGGTGCTTTCGGGAGCTATTGGCAGAATATCAGCTACAAAAGTTCCTTTTCTTTCTAATGTAATCAGCCAGCCTTCGGCAATTAAAACATCTAAAGCTTCAATTACAGTGTTTCGGTTGACTTTTAGTAATCCCGCGAGCTGACGGCTTCCGGGCAGTGCATTTCCGCTATTGAGCATTCCGGTTTTGATTGCTTCAATTATAGCATCGGCGATTTGAAGATAAATTGCTTTTGCGGCATTTGTGTTTAGTTGAATTTCTAATTGCCAAGGTCTTAACATCTGGACTATTTGTTTATGATAAAACTGTATCAGTTGAGTAGTCCAAAGTTAGGATAATTTTGTGGAGCAATAATGCAAAAAAAATAATTATTAGACTTATGGAAACTAAAAAGCAATTTTCATCAAAAGACTTTCACCAAACCTTTGCCAGACCCACTTTTGTGATGCCTGAAAAATTAATCCACAAAAATGTAGAACAGGCCGGAGTTCATGATCAATTTTCTACGGAGCGAAAACACCCGGTTTTCTTTGTGGATCTTCCCAGTAAAAATGTAAGTATGACGATTGGAGGTTTATTGCCGGACCAATTGACAAACAGACACCGTCATACTTATGAAACGGTTATTTATGTAATTGAAGGGCATGGATATACTGAAATTGAAGATACAAAAGTAGAATGGAAGGCAGGTGATGCTGTCTATATTCCGAGTTGGGCTTGGCACAGACATCAGAATTTAAGCAGTGAAGCAGCTGCGAAGTACATCGCTTGTGAGAATGCACCTCAGCTTCAAAATTTGGGTGTTGCATTAAGAGAAGAAGAAGGAAGAGATCTTTAATTAAAACAGAAACAAAATGAAAAACGACCTATTTAAAGGTATTATTGCTTATCCGATAACACCATTCGATAAAAACGAAAAAGTAGACATCAGCTTGTATAAAAAATTACTGGAACGTTTAATTGTTTCCGGTTGTCATGCGGTTGCTCCACTGGGAAGTACTGGAGTAATGCCTTATTTGTCGGACGAAGAGAAAGAAGCACTTACTGTCGCAACAATCGAGCAGGTTAACGGCAGAGTTCCAGTTTTGGTCGGGGTATCCAACCTAACAACAGAGAAAACAATTTATCATGCTAAATTTGCCGAAAAAGCAGGTGCCGCTGCCGTAATGATTATTCCAATGAGTTATTGGAAACTTACAGATGATGAAATTGTACAGCATTTTGATGTTGTTGCCAAGCAAATTTCAATTCCGATAATGGCTTACAATAATCCTGCAACCGGAGGAGTAGATATGTCACCTGCTTTGTTAAAGAGACTTCTTGAGATTGCCAATGTCACGATGATTAAAGAAAGTACCGGAGATGTTCAGAGAATGCATTACTTAAAGCGGGAATTGGGCGATGATGTAGCATTCTTTAATGGTTCAAATCCTCTGGCACTGGCTGCATTTTCTGCAGGAGCTACTGGCTGGTGTACGGCCGCGCCCAATTTAATTCCGAAGTTGAATCTGGATTTGTATCATGCGATTGAGAACAATGATTTAGAGGCTGCGCAAAAAGTATTTTACAAACAATTGAATCTTTTGAAATTTATCGTTAATAAAGGTTTGCCACGAGCAATTAAGGCAGGTTTGGAAATTCAGGGAATAGAGGGCGGTTTTCTAAGAAGCCCGCTAAAACCATTAACCGCAACTGAAATTGAAGAATTTAAATTGATTTTGAAAGAAGTAGAAGAGTAATGTATTGAGGTTTTACCGCAAAGTACGCTAAGATTTTTTTTAATTTAGAAAGGGTTGACAAGCGCAAGGAACGCAAAGCTTTGCGTTCCTTGCGCTTTTATAAAACCATGCTTTACAAAACTTAGTATACTTTGCGGTTAAATTATCAAATAGTTGAGATCTGAAACCTGAAACAAACAAAACCTGAAACAAAAAACTATTTTGATTACTTTTGCAAAATGAATAAAAAACACCATTCCAATAACATACTTTTGAATTTAGGAATTGAGAGCCTAAATGAAATGCAAGAGGTAGCACAAGATGCTATTTTGAACGATAATAATGTTTTACTTCTTTCTCCAACAGGATCAGGGAAAACATTGGCCTTTTTACTGCCGGTTTTAGAATTATTACAGCCTGAAATTCTTTCGGTTCAATGTTTGATTTTAGTGCCTTCGCGTGAATTAGGTTTGCAGATTGAGCAGGTTTGGAAAAAAATGGGAACCCAATACAAAGTAAATATTTGCTACGGAGGTCACTCTATTGATACTGAAATCAAGAATTTAAGCAACCCGCCAGCAGTTCTTATTGGAACTCCGGGAAGAATTGCCGATCACATTGACAGGGATACTTTTCGCACAGATAAAATTCAGACTTTGATTCTGGACGAATTTGATAAGTCCTTGCAACTGGGTTTTCATGAGCAAATGTCTTATATCATTGGGAAGTTAACGAAATTGAACAAACGTGTTTTAGTTTCAGCGACTTCTGATATTGAGATTCCGAGATACACAAGAGTGGTGAATCCAACTGTTTTGGACTTTATTCCGGAAGAGGAAGAAAAAACGAATCTTTCGATGAAAATGGTGGTTTCGCCTGCAAAGGATAAATTGGAAAGTTTATTCAATTTGATTTGTTCGCTGAAATCGCAGTCGGCTATTATTTTTTGTAACCATCGTGATGCTGCAGAGCGTATTAGCGATACGTTAAACGAAAAAGGAATTTACGCGACTTATTATCATGGCGGAATGGATCAGGAAGAGCGTGAACGCGCATTGATTCAGTTCAGAAATGGTAGTATGAGTTATCTGATTACTACTGATCTGGCTGCCCGCGGATTGGATATTCCGGAAATGAAGCACGTAATTCATTATCATTTGCCTTTAAAAGAGGATGAATTTACGCATCGTAACGGTCGTACCGCACGTATGCAGGCTTCGGGAACAGCGTATATTATTGTTCACGAAAGTGAAAAAAAACTGGACTATATTGATTATGGAATGGAGGTTTTAAAGGTTGAAAATACTACAACTTTACCAAAACCACCGGAATATCAAACGATTTATATTAGCGGCGGAAAGAAAACAAAACTGAACAAGATTGATATCGTTGGTTTCTTTTCTCAAAAAGGAAAACTTGAAAAAGGAGATTTGGGCTTGATCGAAGTAAAGGATTTTATATCGTTTGCGGCTGTAAAGTACAACAAGGTAAAAGATCTGCTTAAAAACATTAAAGACGAAAAGATGAAGGGCAAGAAATTCAAAATCGAAGTTGCACGAAAAGTAGTGAAGAAAGAGGAGGAGAGGTAGTCTTTTTGTTTTCGGTTTTCTCTATTTGATGTTTTTCTCAGATAACTTTTTCAGAGAGATGAATTCTGACAAAGTTTTGAAGCGCTATTTGTAGTAAAATATCACATATTACAGCCTGTTTTTTAGGTTTTTTTATTCTTAAATTCGGCTGTTTTTTTCGATTGATTTAATGTTTGGTTATTTTAATTTACTGAATGTTAATGTGTTAATTTGTGGTTTAATTGTTCTTTGGTTACGTTAGGACAGGAAGCTAAAATGATTGTTAAAAAATTAAAGGTTTAGGCTTTAATTTATCATAATTTCTGCGTTTCTTGTGCCCGTAAATAATAAACCCCAAATTAATTATGAAAAGAATTATTACGATTGCTATTTTGTTGTTTAGTGTTGTGTCTTTTGCACAAATTAAAGTTATTGAAACTGTACCGGTTGAAAAATTAGGAAAAGTAAATAACAACTACATTCAGAAAATTGGAGATGAGTACACTGTATACTATACAAGTATTCAAAACGATGACGAGTCGTCAAGCTTGAGAAAATTTACATTCAAGAATGTTAATAACGACTACGCAAGTCTTTACAACATTATCATCAATGGTTTTACAGCAAGTCCTTTGTATGATATTAAATTAGAATTACCGAATAACTACATCTGGTTGCACTACACAGGAAGTGTTGTTCCGGAAAAAGCTACGGTTCAGTTTATGGTTTCTTCAAAAGAAGCTGCTTCTGCAACAAGTAGTGTTTCTGAACCATTTGTAAAAGATCAGATCAATAAATTATTCCAAAAATAGGTTTAATTGTAAATCACTAAAAAAGGCTATTCAGGGTTCTGAATAGCCTTTTTTTGTATTGCTTCAGTTTTAGTTTTCAGTCTCGGTCTCAGTTTTCAGTCTCGGTCTCAGTTTTCAGTCTTTAACTTTATTTTAAAACTGAAACTGCATACTGCGACTGTAAACTGCGACTAAATTTTCTTCACGTATTGGGTGATAATCACGATTTGCTGACCGTCAACTTTTCCTTCAATGTATTCGGCATTTTCATGGTCTAAGCGGATGTTACGTACGGCAGTTCCCTGTTTGGCAACCATGCTTGATCCTTTTACTTTAAGATCTTTGATTAAAACGACAGAATCTCCATGCTCTAAAATAACACCATTGCTATCGCGGTGAATGATTTTGTTTTCGTCATCTTCGCCTTCGCCAGTTGCTTGTGCCCATGCCAGTGTATCTTCGTCCAAATACATCATATCAAGTAATTCTTGTGGCCAGCCTGCGGCGCGCATACGGCTTAACATTCTCCAGGCTACAACTTGTACGGCAACGTTTTCATTCCACATGCTGTCATTAAGACATCTCCAGTGGTTTAAATCAACATTATCCGGATTTTCAATTTGGTCAATACAAGTACTGCACGCCATGATGCTTTCTTCAAGACCGCCTTTTTGAGTTGGTAATACTTGATATACTTTTAGGTTTTCCTCCGCTCCACAAAGTTCGCATTTAGATCCGCTGCGTTTGTTTAATTCTCTTTCGATGCTCATTATTTGGTATTTTATTTAAAAATGCGAAATTACTTATAATTTAGATAAGTAACAAGTTTATGTGTTTGGTGTTATTCTATTTATAAAAAAGAATATAATTTTATTTTTGTAGTTCTTGTAAAAGAGAATAATGTGCGGTTTTTAAAGATCTAATTAAATTTCTTTTCTCAGATCCACCGGACATATTCTTATAGAGGCCTACCTTTTTATAAATTTTGTCTCCAATTTTATAATTAATTGTAGACACCATTGTTGCTGATGACAAATTAAAAATCCATGAAATATCGGTTATTTCAGCATCAACATTAATTTCAGAATCATTGATTGTTTGATTTTTAAAATATTTTACTTTTAAATTGATTTTAGTTTCTTGAGCCAATTGTGCTACTGATTCATTGAATGTTTCATTTATGTTTGGTTGTCTTTCAACACCCATGCTAGGACCTGATTTTTTAATGCTTTTTACACTATTTTCATTAATTGAGAATACAATTGTTTTGCCTTTGAAATATTCCTGATTAAGATTGTTTTTTGAAAAATTGCTTTTAGTCGCACAACTAAATAAACTGAATATTAATAAACAGACTACTATTTTTTGGTATTTCATATAATATTTGATATTATTTCTTCACTCTAACCGCATCCGGAACCAACATTTCATATTCTCCACCATGACGCAGTACGTCACGAACAATACTTGAAGAAATAAATGAAGTACTTGCAGCTGTTAATAGAAAAACGGTTTCGATTTTAGACAATTTTCTGTTGGTGTGGGCAATGGCTTTTTCGAATTCAAAATCGGCAGGATTGCGCAAACCTCTCAGGATGAAATTGGCTTTTTGTTTTTTGGCCAAATCGATGGTTAGCCCTTCATAAGTAATAACCGAAACGTTGGGCTCGTCTTTGAAGGTTTCTTCGATGAAACGTTTTCTTTCTTCGAGTGAAAACATGTACTTTTTTTCGGCATTAACACCAATAGCGATTACAATTTCATCAAATAAAGGAATTCCTCTTTTGATAATGTCTTCATGTCCAAGTGTTATGGGATCAAATGATCCGGGGAATATAGCTTTTCGCATTTTTTTTGAGGTTCTAAGGTTCTGAGTCGCTAAGGTACTAAGTTTTTTTTGAGAAAATTAAGGTGCTAAAATCTTAGAATCTTAGCACCTTAGTATCTTTTACAAAGCCAACTCAATTGCATTGGTGAATAAATCTTCAAGAGATATTCCCGCTGCATGTGCTTGCTGCGGAATCAGACTTTCGGTGGTTAACCCCGGAATGGTGTTCATCTCCAACATATAAGGCTCGTTGTCTACGATAATGAATTCGCTTCTGGAGAAACCTTTCATTTTTAAGACTTCGTAAGCGCGTTTTGCTGTTTCGCTTACTTTTTGTGTTAATTCGTCAGAAATTCTCGCAGGTGTAATTTCCTGTGATTTTCCTTCGTATTTGGCTTCGTAATCAAAGAAATCGTTATCAGATACAATTTCGGTGATTGGTAAAACTTTTATTTCTCCTTGGTAATTGATTACTCCAACAGAAACTTCGGTTCCGTCAAGGAAACTTTCTATGATGATTTCGTTGTCTTCTTTGTAAGCTACTTCAATTGCAATTGGAAGCTCGGCTTCTGTTTTTACTTTTGAGATTCCGAAGCTTGAACCGGCTTTGTTTGGTTTTACGAAACAGGGTAAGCCTACTTTTTTAACGATTTCGGCCGTATGGATTACATCTCCTTTATTAAGATAGTATGAAATGGCCGTTTTGATTCCGTATGGTTTTAAAACCGATAATAAATCGCGTTTGTTAAAGGTTAATGCTGCCTGATAATAATCACAAGAAGATTGCGGAATGCCTAATAACTCGAAATAAGCCTGCATTAAGCCGTCTTCTCCCGGGGTTCCGTGAATGGCATTGAAAACACAGTCAAACGTAATTTTTTGATCGTTTACGGTTACTGAAAAATCGTTTTTATCAATGGTAAATTCGGCGTTATTTTCATCTACATAAACCCATTTTTCTTTGAAAATATGGATACGGAATCCGTTGTATTTTGTTTTGTCAAGATATTGATGTACAACGTTTCCGCTAATTAGAGAAATCTTGTATTCGCTTGAATATCCGCCCATGATAATGGCTATGTTTTTCATTTTTTATATGTTTAACTGTTTAACTGTTTATTTGTTTAATCGTTTTTTTGCCACGAATTGCACTAATTTTCACGAATTACTTTGTTCGTTTGTTTGTTAGACTGAGCGAAGTCGAAGCCCTTTTTACTGAACTTCGACTTCGCTCAGTTTGAAAAGCAAGTAGCAAATGCCCTTCATTTTTTGAGATGATAAGTAACATCGGAAAGGTTTTTATGAAACCTAAATCCCTAGCCCTGATGGGAGCGGCATCCTTTTGTGTTCGCGAGAGCGGGCGCAAAAGATACAGCGGACAGCAGGAATTGGCTACTGAAAATTAAAATTCCAAGGAGCTTTGTTTTTAATACGAATGGCAATCGCATGACTTTCTTGTCTAAAACAAAATTATCATTTTTTTTGAAACGAAATAGCTTTATCTTTGCGACTAATAAAAATAAATTTATGAGTTTACGTAAGTATTTAACGAGCCGGGTATTTTTTGTGCAAGTATTAAGTGCGGCTGCTATAATTGCCGTTTTAGGCTATTTGTTTATGCATTGGTTGACTTTTACAACTGATCATGGTAATGAGGTTACTGTTCCGAATTTAGCTAAACTGACTGAGGAGCAAGTAGAGTCAAAACTGGACGAACTGGACTTGGATTATGTGCTTTTGGATAGCGTTGATTACCGAAGTGAATTCCCAAAATACAGTGTTGTTGAGCAGGATCCACTGCCGGGAACGAAAGTAAAAGTGGGAAGAAAAATATATATTAAAATTAATTCATCTGGATTCTCGTCAGTTAGAATTCCTGATTTAATTGAAAAAACATATCGTGAAGCGGTTCCTACCCTAAAAGCTCTAGGACTTGAAGCAGGTACGATTACTTATATTCCAAACCTTGGAAAAGACATGGTTTTGGAGATGCGTTACAAAGGAAGAAACTTAAAAGTAGGAGATCGTGTGTTGAAAGCTTCCAGAATCGACTTGGTTCTAGGAGATGGAAAAGCAACTTATGAAGATGAAGGGCAAGCTGTAGACAGTGTAGCTGCGCCAACTACTGAAACCCCAAAAGATGAACAATAATATTGAAAATTTAGATCTGGAAGACGAATTATTCGAGCATTTTAGATTTGATGTGCCTAAAGGTCAGGCGCTTTTGCGTATTGATAAATATTTAATGAATTTGATTCAGAATGCGACCCGAAATAAAATTCAGAACGCCGCTACTGAAGGAAACATTTTTGTAAATGATATTCCGGTAAAATCAAATTATAAAGTCAAACCGTTTGATGTTGTGACGGTGATGTTATCGCATCCTCCATTTGAAAACCATATTCTTCCGGAAGACATTCCGTTGAATATCGTGTATGAAGATGATGCTTTGTTGTTAATTAACAAAGAGCCGGGAATGGTAGTGCATCCGGGTCATGGAAATTATACAGGAACTCTTGTAAATGCACTGGCACATCATTTTGATAATTTGCCAATGAACAGTAGTGAACGACCAGGTTTGGTACACCGAATTGATAAGGATACGTCCGGACTTTTAGTGGTGGCAAAAACGGAAGCGGCAATGACGCATTTGGCGAAACAATTTGAAGCTAAAACATCAGAACGTGAGTACATAGCTCTTGTCTGGGGAAATGTTGCCGAAGAAGCGGGAACGATTGAAGGAAACCTTGCGAGACATCTGAAAGACCGTATGCAGATGGCTGTCTTTGCAGATCCTGAAATTGGTAAACCGGCCATTACACATTATAAAGTATTGGAACGTTTTGGTTATGTGACTTTAATTTCCTGTAAACTGGAAACCGGAAGAACGCACCAAATTCGTGCTCATATGAAACACATCGGACATCCGTTGTTTAATGACGAACGTTACGGAGGTCATTTGATTCTAAAAGGAACCACGTTTACGAAATACAAACAGTTTATCGAAAATTGTTTCAAAGCATTACCACGTCAGGCGCTGCATGCAAAAACACTTGGTTTTGTACATCCTGTAACTGGTGAAATGATGCGTTTTGATACAGAACTGCCTCAGGATTTTCAGGATTGTATCGAGAAATGGCGCAATTATGTGAAGTCGCATAATGTAGAGGAAGAAGAAAATTAATTGGATAATGTGTCAATTTGAAAATTAGATAATTGTTATATAAAAAAAAGCTCCTGATGGAGCTTTTTTTATGGAATTGTTTTAATCGTTAAATCGGTTATTTTGGCTTCTCCGTTGGTTAGGAAGCCGAGTTGGCCTTGTTGACTTAGGTTGCTTTTTTCAATGGAACATTCTAAGAAAATTTGATTGTTGGCGGCAAAGTATAAGTGATTATTTGAAACTCTGATTTTTACAGCGTACCATTTGTTGTTTTCCAATTGCATTGGTTTTTTAAATAGGGTTGGTCCACCACGTTTAGAATATTCATCACTGTTTTTACTGTAAGCGCCTCTTCCAATCACGATATTCTGATCTATCGTATACAAGTAGGTTCGAATGTAATTTTCCTGATCAATATGAAGCATTATTTCAAATAAAGATTCTTTGACGATATTTACTTTAAAGTCGATTTCGTAATTTTTCGGAAGCTTCTTTTTTGACTCGATTACTCCCCAATGCATTGGCCCTCCGCTTCCGGTTAAGGTGTCGTTTTGGAGTCTCCATTCATTTGAATTAAAATTCCATTCGGATTTTAGGGTGACTGTTTTTGTTATTTGGTATTCCCTCTTTACAGTTGAAAGCGTACCCGAGCAGGAAACTAACAAGAATAAAGATGCCAGAAATGCGATATATTTAATTTTCATTTTGTCTTTTAGTTTAGCTCTGAGTGGTATTTGATTTTACCTATAGATCCTGTTGGAGTTGGTAAAAGTTCAAATACGGAGGTAGGAGCGAGGCCATTTTCTATACGATGTGATACGTACAGAATACTAACATTTGTGTCTTGTTTGATGGTGTTGATTAATTGAATGACCAGATCGACATTTTCATCGTCAAGGCCTTCTACAGGTTCGTCCAGAATCAATAATGGCGGATGTTTTAAAATGGCACGAACAATTAGCGCAACTCTTTGCTGCCCAATGGAAAGGTCTATAAAGCGCTTTTTTCGTAAATGTGTCATTTCAATTACTTCGAGCCATTGTGTTACGGTTTGTTTTTGTAAAGTCGTAGGTTCAATATAGAGTCCGATAGAATCAAAAAAGCCGGAAAGAATCATTTCTTCTAAGGTGTGTCCTTTTTGAAACAGGTCGGTCATAGAGGTGGTGAAAATTCCGATTTGTTTTTTGATATCCCAGACACTTTCTCCGCTTCCTTTTTTCCTTCCAAACAAATACAAATCCTGACCAAAACCTTTTGGATTATCACCGGTGATTAAAGATAGAAGGGTACTTTTTCCTGAACCATTTGGACCAACCAGCTGCCAGAATTCACCTTGTTTGATGGTCCATGAGATGTTGTCAACAATTTTACGTTCCTCATAATTTACCGAGACCTTATCCATTTTGATTAATACACTTTCGTGAAAGGAATGGGGCTCAATCGCTTTAGGAATTGCTGCGGTATTTAAAGTTTTAAAATGGTTTTCATTCTTTGAAATCGGGTGTAATTCAAACGAGTTGTCTTTAATTAGTGCTTTATTCGGAACAAAATCAAGAACATCAACGACACGATTGACCAATTGAATTATAGCAATAGTATCGGTTAATTTTTCCAGAGATTTTGCCAAAGCAGCTCGTGAAGCGTGATCTAAATGATCGAAGGGATTATCGAAAATAATAAAATCAGGATTTTGATTGATGCAGTATTTCAGAAATTCTTTTTTGCGCTCGCCGGATGAAAATGTTCGCAGTTGCCTGTGTGATTCGGGAGCGGCCTCCATTGTATCATACTGGTATTCTTTTTCGATGAATTTTTCAATGGCAATGTCTGAGAATAAAATGCCTTTTTGATTGTTAAAAATGTCTAATTCTCCTTTAGCTTCACCTAAAAGCAAAGTATCTATAAACGCTTTTTTATTGACCTGATTTGATAAAAGGATGTCCCAATGCTGCATTTTAAATATATTTAGTGATGATTTTTTCTACTGCTGATTCAAAGGATTAATCATTCTAATTCTGTGGTAGAAAAGCTTATTCTGTTTTTTTAGTAGCCATTTCACGATCGTTACGCGACCATTCGCTCCAGGAACCGACATATAGTTTAGGAATGGCTATTCCGGCATAATCCATAGCTAATAAAGTATGACAGGCGGTGACTCCTGAGCCACAATGTACAATTATATTCTCAGGCTTTTTGTCTCCAATGATTCGGGAATATTTCTCCTGTAAAAATTGAGGAGATTGAAAAAAACCGTCAGTGTCTAAGTTTTCGCTAAACGGAACATTAATGGCACCCGGAATATGTCCTGCAATCAAATCCAGCGGTTCTGTTAAGCCGTCAAACCGATTTTTATCTCTTACGTCGATTACCGTATTTTTATCGTTATTTCGAGCCTTTTCGACTTCTTCGATATCAGCGGTAGGGAGTTTCCACTTAGAAACAGGATATTTAGCAGTGGCTTCAAAAGTTTCCGTTGCAGAGTTTATTGGGTAGCCGCTTTCTATAGCTGCGGGCAAACCTCCGTTTAAAACCTGAACTTTTTCGTGACCGATTGCACGTAGCATCCACCAAAAACGGGCGGCGGCATTTGATCCGTTTTTATCATCGTAAATTATGATATGGCTTTGAGGAGAAATTCCGGTTTTAGAAAGTACTGTTGAGAATTTTTCTAAGGATGATAAAGGATGTCTTCCGCCATTAGCCGGATCAGTTTCGACTGTTGCTAGATCTTTATTCAAATCAATATACCGTGCTCCTTTAAGATGTTCGTTGCAGTAGTTTTCTGCTGCATTTATTCCTGCTCTGGCATCAATAAGAATGATCTCAGGCGAATTAGAGAGCTGTAATAGCTCTTCAGGGTTTATTATCGGGGAAAATTTAGCTGTCATCTTAAAAAAAGTTTGTTTTTTAGAATTCTCATTACAAAAGCAGGATATTTAGTCAGCGAAGGCCTGCGTATAAAAAATTAAAAAAGTATTGTTTGTTTTATCATATCGTAAGCAATCCCAATTGCTATAAACAGAACTTGTCGCAATGCAAAGCGTATGGGCTAAATTTGTTTTTAAAACTTTTTTTGAAAAACATCCCTTATTTAATACAAAATCTTTGTCTTTTGATATATCAGTAATTTTAAGATTTGGGTATTCTAAATAAGACGCAGTACTTTTTTCAAGATAGTCTTGATTGTAAATAAAAAAATCAAGGGCAAACTGATAATCAAAAGTTCCAAAAGATGAGCTATTGCAATCTCCGTTTTTTATTCCATTTACAACTTTTATATCTTGAAATATCAGAGCGTATTTAGAAGTAGTTGCGTTATAGACTACAATCGATATTTTGACTTTTTTTTTGTCATAAACGATAAAAGCAAAGTCATTGCTTTTTTCCTCAAACAGACTTCCTTCTGCCAGTGAAAGTAATTCGTAATCTGGATTTTTCTGAAAAAAAGACTGTTGTTCTTCGGGTAGTTTTTGAAGCAGTTTCGTATGAATGTCTAAAAAAATGTTTTTTTCTGAAAGTTGTTTTAAACTTTCTTTATGATTCATTATCTGATCTACAGCTTTAGGATTGTCATAGATAGAAATTTGATAATTAACAGCATCTGGCTTACTGTTTTTAGCTATAATTTTTTCGGTTGGTATTTCTTCTTTTGTTTTGGTTATCGTACTATCCTGTTGTTTCTGTTTTGAGTTACAGGCAAATAAAAGGATGAAAATGAATGAAGTGAATATTTTTTTCACAGTTAAATAGGTTAGAATTGGGTAAATAAATGGTTGTTATTTACCCTTATGAATTGGTTTGATTAAAAATTAGCCTGGGATTTTTTCGATCAGAATCTCGTTATCATCTTTATCAAAATAAGTACAGGTCATTTCTATAATATCAACTCTCCATTTTGCTATTCCGCATTGGGCAGCGTGATTGCAAAAAGTAAGATAATCGGTTTGACCGTCCTGATGCATTACTAAAAACTCAATAAAACGTTCTTTGTTAGGAAAGGATTCTACTTTTATTTCGTCATATTTTTCATCAGACGTCACATTGTAATTGTTTACACCAAAGTATTCAACGTGTCCGTCCTGTACAAAAGTGTCGTAACCTTTTACCCCCAGAATGATTAGATCCTGAATGTAATTTGGAAAGTCGGCACCGCTCTGTACTTTGGCATGTGCTTCTTTGATTTGTTCTATTGTAAACATATATTTTAGTTTTAAATGATGTTAAATTAAAAAGAATAATTATAATAAATTTTCAGGTATTTCCCGAGTTGTGTACTAAATGATCTTTGTTTTCTTTTTTGAAGACTTATAAAAAAAAGTGGTTAACAACTGGTTTGGTTATTTTGGGTTATTGATTCAAAAATACAATTTAAGAATTTAAAATTGAATTGAAAATGTAATAAATAATAGAAGAACCGGAGACAGAATTTTCATATGTTTTTGAAATATTGTATTTTAACGAGTATTTTATCACTTTAAAGGATTTCTTTTTTAGTGTATCATTTTGTCAGTAATTTAGTAAAAGAATGTTGCTCCTAAATTTGACATCATGAAAAGAATACTACTTTTGTTTCTGATTACTTCTCCTGTATTTGCACAGGAAATGAACACATTTGATTTTGCGGTCATAAATTCGACCGTTATCTCACCAAATATTGATCTGGACAAGGGGCGAAGTGTGGTTTCAGCCAACAAAGATCAGTATTCTGCTTATTTTCAGTATGCGCTGACCCTGTGTGAAGATGATATTATTTTTGGAGCAGGTGTTAATAAAACGGAATTAGACCGGACCTACACGGGTTATATTGGTAAAATGTGTGATAAGTTTCGGGCAACAATCTCTGCGGGTTATGTAGAATCCCGAAGCGGATATGACGGAACCTTTACAGGCTTTAGTGTATCCTGGCATTTTAGCGAGAATACTTTCGTTGGAGGAAGCCTGGCAAATTTGCATTCTTCCAGTATGAATAATGGCACTGATGAGGGGTTTGATTATTATAATAAACTGGCTCCTAAAATTTTTGGAAGCTATGAGATTATTCCCAACCTCATTGTTTTTGGACAGTTAAACAGCAGGGTTAATGATATTGCCTTAAAATATCAGAATGCTCGTTTCTCGGCAGGAGGATTTTATTCCGGTCATGGAGAAGAAGGGATTTTCGGAACTGTAAATGTGGGACGTTTTGCGATTTCCTGCAGTACTACTTTTGATAAAGTAAATTTTGGACTGAAATTTCAATAAATAAACTCGGAATTGCGATATAAAATGATTAGGAGAATAAATTACCTTTTCAGTGTTACTACCTGCTGTGGGTAAGGAATGTCAATTCCGACTTCGTCAAAACGTTTTTTTATGCTTTGCAGTAGATCGCAATAGAGGACAAAACCGTCTGTAGAATTTTTTGCCCAGGCCCATGCCTTTAGAGTTACGCTTGAATCTGCCAGTGCTACTACTCGGGCGACAACCAAAGGTACTTTTTGTTTTTTGTTTTCGGCAGTTCGGGTATCTATAAAAAGTGGATGTTTAGCAATTTCTTCCTGCATGATTTCTAAGGCTTTTTCGATATCAGATTGATAACCAATACCGACTTCGATGATCTTACAACATTTGGTGTCGTGCATGTTGGTGTTGACGATAATCTGAGCGCTAATAACTGAATTAGGAATGATAATTCGGTTGTTTTCAGCATCTTTTAAGACGACTTGTCTCAGATTGATATCTTCGACTGTGCCCACAAAATTGTTGATAGTGATTTTATCGTTGATGCGAAAAGGTTTGAAAATGACCAGAAAGATTCCGCTCACTATATTGCTTAAAGCTTGTTGAGAAGCCAAACCCGCAACAATAGAGATTACTCCGGCTCCGGCCAGAACAGAATGACCGATTATTTTAAATTCGGGGATTTGTATTAAAGCAAAGGCAAATCCTAAGATATAAATTACAGTAATAATCAGGTGTTTTAAAAACTTAAATCCTGTAGCATCATAATCTTTATCGGCCTGTTTTCGATACAGTACATAACGAAGTACTTTGTCGGTAATGGCACTAAGGATTATAGTGGTAATTGCTATAATGGCAATAAAAACACCTATTCTAAAGTCTTTTAAGTAATCAGTCATAGCTCTTAAGTTTGAAAAAAAATCCAAAAAACGATTTTTGTTAAAATTTGCTTTTTGGATTTTTGTAATTTATAACCAATAGGATTTCGTTTTAAAGTCCAATAAAGTCATCACTTTTTGGGAAAATACTCAAAGCTTCAATAGCGATTTCGGGAGTTGGAGAGGCTAATTTACGAAGTTTCGTATCCATCCAGGCTCCATCCACTGTAATAACGGCACAAAGGGTATCGTCTTCTCTTCTAAATTCATGAATGATTGACCAGCGTGAGGCATCAGCTTTCATTTTTGAAGTTTTGGTATGAATGAAGATCTTATCAGAAAGTTTTAACTCTTTTCTGAAAATACATTCTTCTCTAAACAAAACGGGTCCAAACCCCTGTGTTTGCATTACTCTTAAAGTTAAACCCAGCTCTTCAAGGATTTCAATACGATGCTGTGCGCCAAAATCGTAATAAGCACTGTGACGAACGTGAAAATTAGGGTCAAGATCTGACCAGCGAAAAGAGATTTCTTTAATAAATGAAGCCATTTTGTAATTGTATTTTAATTGAATGAGATTGATAGAAGAACGTTAATTTCTTTAGAAAATCAATCTTTTTTAGAAAATCGAAATTACGAATAAAAAACCAAACGATTTGTGGTAAAGAAGAACTATTGCTATTAAAAACCGAAGTGTTTTAATTTAATTTCGATTCTTCAATCGTAGAGATTGTAATGTCATCTTCTTTTAAAGATTTAAGAAAATCTGCGGTATCAAATACTTCTCCAATGGTGGTGACTCCTGTTTTTTTTGCTTTTCCGGACAGTATTCTGTTAACTGTTTCTACAACAAGCGGCGCTGTAACGGCATAAATGTCCTGACCCTGAGCGATAATTGTTCTTTTGATGTTTTCTTTTGTTGCTGTAACTTCCAGACAAAAATGTTGTGACGACCTGTTTTTGTGATCGGTCGGTTTTGGTTCTGGTGTGGCAGTATTTCGAAGATCGTCCAGTGAATTTTGACTTAGATAGGTATTAATCGTACTGACTTTTAAATGACGCGAAATGGTGATGATTTCTGAAAGGGGTAATGCGACAACTTCTTTAATTCCAATAGGATTCTTAAAGTTCCATTTAAAAGGTGTGGCGGGCTGAAGTTCTTGTAGTTGATCGTTTTTTAAGGTCAGTCTGGTGTAATGATTTCGGTCTCCCGTTAGTCTAGTTCCTTTTGTAGGATGCCAGGAATCCAGACCGATGTAGAGGTTTATTTCATCAATATGATCCCAATCCTGAGTAATTGCGGTACTTAATAAATCTCCTAGTCCTCCATAAAAAGCAGCGGCAGGAATAACCAGAATTTCGGCCAGTTTTGCCGGATCGGAAAATTGTTCGAATATGTCCAAGACCGATTTTTGTTCGGCTGTTAAATCAATATAATGAATGCCCAATCGCAAAGCCGATTGAATAATGGGATCGGCAGTGTCTAAGAACGGACCGGCACAGTTGATGACTATTTTTGCTTTGGAAAATGCGGTGTCTAATGATTCTGAATCGTGGATATCTGCTGCTTTTAGAATGGTTTCCGGGTAATACTGATGTAAAAGAGTCAGTTTTTCGTAGTCTCTTCCGGAAAGGATAAGTGGGTAGCCTAGTCTGTAAAGTTCAGCAACAATAAATTTTCCAGTATGCCCGTAAGCGCCATAGATGGCAATGGTATTTTTCATAAGTTGAAATTTTAATTATATTCGGTTAAGGAGCTGATAATTAGTTTAAACGAATATAATTAAAATTTCTGATGCGGTTTATTTTTCTTCCTGAACACCTAATTTTTTAACGATCCACGGAAGTGTAAGTCCTTGCCCGACTATGGTTAAAAGTACCACAGCAACAGAAATGAATAGTATTGCATTTCGCTCTGGAAAAGGAGTTCCATCTTCCAGAAATTTAGGCAATCCTAAGGCTATGGCCAGGGAAACGATACCACGCATTCCGGACCAGCTGATTATAAAACTGTTTTTGGAATCTAACAAGGCATGTTCGCTAATTTTTCGTCTTTTTCGGTCATTTTTCTGAAAGGCTTTCTGCAGATTAATTTTTTGAAAAAAGACCCTTACCATTCGGGTTAATAATGCAACGATAGTTATGATAGCGGCATACCCTATGTAAGGTAAAATCATATTGTCGTCGATATCTTTTAGGATGTATCGAAAATTAAGTCCGATTAGGATGAAAATTAATCCGTTTAAGATAAAAATAATGACATCCCAGAGACTTTTAGAATTGTTTCTAAGACTCTCCGGGAATATTTTCTTGCTAAAACGGGCAATAGCCAGACCTAAAAATACTACTGCTATAACTCCCGAAACATGCAAATGTTCCGCAACTAAATAAGTAACAAAAGGCATCAGGAGCATAAAACTTACGGTGACATTTGTGTTTTTACGGACTTTGGTCAGAATGAAAGCTAAAATTTTGCCCATTACAAAACCTACTAAAAAACCTCCTCCTAATAAGATTACAAATTGAAGTGTTGCTTTCCAGATGATAAATGCAGAGCCCATAGCGGTCGCCACTGCAAATCGATAAGCAACCAGTGCAGAGGCATCATTGATAAGGCTTTCTCCTTCAAGTATAGTGATTGTTTTTTCGGGTATTCCAAGGCCTTTCGTTATGTTTACTGCGGCAACAGCATCAGTAGCCGAAAGTATTGCTCCCAGTACAAAAGACAGTGGCCAGGTCATGCCGGGAATCATATAATGTGAGACTACGGCGATCCAAAAGGTAGTGAGAAAAACCAATGGTATTGCTAAAGTGCTTATAGTGCTTAGATTTGTTCTGAAATGCTTCGGAGAAATGTTAAATGAAGCATCATACAATAAAGGGGGTAGAAAAATCAGAAATATAATCTCAGGATTAATTTCGATCTCAGTCATTGACGGAATGAAACCAATAGCAATTCCAACGATCACCAACAATATAGGATAGGGGAGTTTTGCTTTATCGGCAAATGCAGAAAGCCCTATGACAATGGCAAGAATAAAGATGATTATGGTATAGTTTTCCATTGGTATAATTTAGAAAAAGACTGCTGTAATTTATTTTTCTTTTGTTGGTGCTTCTTGTGCCATTTCTCTTAAGGTAATCCAGCCTGTAGGACTGGTTTTGTCCTGGATATAAACGACCATTGAACGGCCTCTGCTTATTACTGAAGTCCCTCCGTTTTTGGGAGTCGTTTTAAAGCCAAAAACAACAGTTTCTATAGCGGTTTCACCATTAAAAATAGTACTTTCAACAGTATTTTCTATAAATTCTACTTTCGAATTTTGAAACCAATCCTGTAATCCTTTTTTTAAGTTTTCTCTTCCAATCACAACATTACTTCCTCCAAAATATTTTTCAATATTCGGACTATGTAATTTTACAATCAGTTCTGCATCTCCTTTTTCAAATGCATTACGTATTGTTAAAGTAGCCTTATCTAATGATTTTTTAAGTTGAGTTGTATCGTTTGTGTTTTGTGAAAACAGATAAGGAGCGGTAATTAAAAAACAGATAAATGGAAGTATTGTTTTCATAATCATAATGAATTAATGTATTTCAAATATATTATAATTTAAGTAAAGAAGTAAATATTATGACGAATTGATATCGATAATGACATGTAAAGCACTGATATGCCACGTATGTCAGGTTTTAAAAATGTCATGTTGTCAGATAGTTTTAAATGTGTCGACAGTAAAACTGACAATTTTATTTGGTTTTTTATATTGGCATAAAGATTGACTTATGCCACCTGAGTTATTAAATTAGTATATCAAAAATTAAATATATAAAAAATGGGTAAAATAATCGGAATTGACTTAGGTACGACGAACTCTTGTGTTTCTGTAATGGAAGGTAACGAAGCAGTTGTTATCCCTAATGCAGAAGGAAAAAGAACTACTCCTTCTATTATCGCTTTTGTTGAAGGTGGAGAAATTAAAGTAGGTGATCCTGCAAAAAGACAAGCAGTAACGAATCCTACAAAAACGATTGCTTCTATTAAACGTTTTATGGGACACACTTTTGCTGAGACTACAAGCGAAGCAAAAAGAGTTTCTTACAAAGTAGTAAAAGGTGACAACAATACTCCACGTGTGGATATTGATGGTCGTTTATATACTGCTCAGGAATTGTCTGCAATGACTCTTCAAAAAATGAAAAAAACTGCTGAAGACTATTTAGGTCAAACTGTAACTGAAGCAGTTATTACTGTTCCTGCTTACTTTAACGATGCACAACGTCAAGCTACTAAAGAAGCTGGTGAAATTGCAGGTCTTAAAGTTATGCGTATCATCAATGAGCCAACTGCTGCTGCACTTGCTTACGGATTAGATAAAAAAGGAACTGATCAAAAAATTGCTGTTTACGATTTAGGTGGAGGTACTTTTGATATCTCTGTTCTTGAATTAGGAGACGGTGTATTTGAAGTATTGTCTACAAATGGTGATACTCACTTAGGTGGTGATGATTTTGACCACGAAATCATTGACTGGTTGGCTAATGAATTTTTAGCTGAAGAAGGTATTGATTTACGTTTGGATCCAATGTCATTGCAACGTTTGAAAGAAGCTGCAGAGAAAGCAAAAATTGAATTGTCTTCTTCTTCAGAAACTGAAATCAACTTGCCATACGTTACAGCTACGGCTTCAGGACCAAAACACTTAGTTAAAAAATTATCTAGAGCTAAATTTGAGCAATTAACTGATTCATTAGTTAAACGTTCTATGGAGCCAGTTGCTAAAGCGTTAAAAGATGCAGGTTTATCTACATCTGATATCGACGAAGTAATCCTTGTTGGAGGTTCTACTCGTATGCCAAGAATCGCTGACGAAGTGGAGAAATTCTTTGGTAAAAAAGCATCTAAAGGAGTTAATCCTGATGAGGTTGTTGCTATTGGTGCAGCTATTCAAGGTGGAGTTTTATCTGGAGATGTAAAAGATGTATTGTTACTTGACGTTACACCTTTATCTTTAGGTATCGAAACTATGGGTGGTGTATTGACTAAATTAATCGAGTCTAACACAACTATTCCAACTAAAAAATCTCAAGTATTCTCTACTGCTGCTGATTCTCAACCATCTGTTGAAATTCACGTGTTACAAGGAGAAAGAGCTATGGCTGCTGATAACAAAACTATCGGTCGTTTCCACTTAGATGGTATTCCACCAGCACCAAGAGGAGTTCCTCAAATCGAGGTTACTTTTGATATTGATGCAAATGGTATCATCAAAGTTTCTGCAACTGATAAAGGAACTGGAAAATCTCACGATATCCGTATCGAAGCTTCTTCTGGATTAACAGCTGAAGAAATCGAAAAAATGAAAAAAGATGCTGAAGCTAACGCTGACGCTGACAAAATAGCTAAAGAAAGAGCTGAGAAATTAAACGAAGCTGACAGCATGATTTTCCAAACAGAAAGTCAATTGAAAGAGTTAGGAAGCAAATTAGCTGACGACCACAAAGTTGCTGTAGAGTACGCTTTAACTGAATTGAGAATGGCTCACCAATCTCAAGACATTCCAGCTATTCAAACAGCTCTTGACAACATCAATGCAGCTTGGAAAACAGCTACAGAAGCTATGTATGCTCAAGGTGAACAAGGTCAACAAGCAGCTCCACAACAAGAGCAATCGCAAGGAGACAATGTTGAAGACGTTGAATTCGAAGAAGTCAAATAAGTACTGATTAACATCAGTTAATAATAAGTGTTAAACCGCTGTAAACGTAAAGTTTACAGCGGTTTTTCTTTTTTGTTCTTTTTCGTTTATACTGTTTTTTAGTCGTTTTTTATCATAGATTTGTATCATATTTGTACCGGCACTTAAAAGGCGATAATGTGGCACTTATGTATACTTATGGCACTTAAATTGGAGATAAAGGCGATGAAAAGAATAAACAAACAATGTCTTGTATGCGGGGAAGTGTTTCTGCCCAAGACCGTAACTTCTGTCTACTGCTCGTCAAAATGCAGTAAAAAAGCATACAAGCAGAAGATGAAGCAGCTTAAAAATGAAGCAGACATCAAAGCGATGATAGAGAAAATACCGCAGGATAGGGCATTTCTTTCCGTCTCTGAGGCTGGCATGCTTTTTGGAATTGCCAAAAGAACCCTCTACAGGCTTGTGGAGCAGGGAAAAATTCCGTCAGTTAATCTTGGAACCCGCCTTGTAAGGATCGACCGCAGAGTCATGGAAGGGATGTTCAGCCCTGCCCGAAGCCTGCCGCAGGCTGAGAGCGCACCTAAGAAAAAATTATACAGCCTTGAAAGAGAAGACTGCTATTCGATTGGTGAAATTGCTCAGAGATTTCAGATATCTGAGGGTTCTGTCTACAGCCATATCAGGAAATATTCAATACCTACCAGGCAGATCGGAAAGCATGTATATGCTCCAAAAAGCGAAATTGATAACTTGTATAACGGAAATGATTTTATATGAAACAATTAGCAAAAACCAAGGTAACTGTGCGTCTTCGAAAAGCAGAAGACCGAGAGGAATGGTATGTCTACATAGAAAGCTATCCTGTTGAGGTTTCCGGAAAGAAAACGCCACAGAGAATCCGTGAATACTTAAACAGAACCGTAAAAACCGTGGAGTGGGACAAACAGAGAACCGCCCGTACAGATGCGCAGGGCATAAAATCCTATAAGCCCAGACGCAGCGATAACGGAATAATAATAACCAGAAGCGAAACCGACCGTGAAATAATGCTCTATGCTGACGGGGTGCGTAAAATCCGTCAGAAAGAATACGATAATATAGATCTGTACAGTGATGCTGAGAACCTATTGGCTGAACAGAAAGAAAGAGGAAAAGAGGATTTTATCAGATACATTGCTTCTGTAGCAGCTAAAAGACACGCCCGAAGTTCAAAATCCATTCAGATCAATTGGGAGCGGACCAAAGAATTTTTAAAAAGCTACTCTGCAGGCAGTCTGATGTTTTCTCAGATTAACATCAGAATGGCGGAAGATTTTAAACTCTTTCTGCTGGCTGCGCCGCTCGGAGGAGGCAAAAAAGGAATACTTTCCCTCAACACTGCGGCAAGATATTTTTCGATTTTTAAAGCAGCTTTGAAACAGGCCTTTATCGACGGATATCTAACTGTTGATCTGTCTTCAAAAATAAAGGGCATCCCGGAGCAGGAATCAAGACGCGAATATCTTACCATTAAAGAATTGAACGTATTGGCTGAAACGCCCTGTGAGAAAGATGTCCTTAAAAGAGCCGCGCTTTTCTCAGCGCTTACCGGCTTGCGGCATTCCGACATTCAGAAACTCCGATGGAAAGAGATAAGCCTGGAAGACGGCATGGCCAAACTGCATTTCACCCAGAAAAAAACAAGGGGTGTCGAATATATGCCTATTTCTGAGCAGGCTTTGCAGCTCTGCGGAGAACCAAGGCTTCCCGGACAGCTTGTTTTTGAGGATCTGCCGGATCCGTCGTGGATTTCACGCCCTCTGAAAAAATGGGTTGAATCTGCAGGAATTAAAAAAAACATTACCTTCCACTGCTTCCGCCATACATTTGCAACACTGCAGCTGTCCAGCGGGACAGATATCTATACGGTCAGCAAAATGCTTGGGCATACTAACGTAAAAACTACTCAAATCTATGCCAAGGTAATAGATGAAAAGAAAAACAGAGCTTCGCAGGCAATACAATTGGAATCTTTAAAGAAAAGAGCGCAATGAAAATAAAGTACTTCGAATATATTACAGTTTACCTGTCTGTTTTTTTAGTCTGTGTCTTTGTCGGTGTAATCGGAAGACTGGTGCTGCTGGAAAAAGGTGCTGATGAATATACGGCCGGTGTTTTTTTTTGGATCAGCACTGGATTTGGAGTTTTAATGTTTGCAATTCTAAGCCTGTTTCTAAACGAATTGGCTGCAGGAATACTGAATCGTTTTTTGAAGGCTGAAAAAAAGCAATCGCCTGAAAGCCTAATTACAAGTGAGGACCTTGTAAAAATAGAAGAAGGGCTTCAGAATGGTTTAATTAAGCCCGAAATGCCTGAAAAGAAAAATTCAGCCCTTGATATTGAGAAGATAAGGGAGGAGCGTCAAAATGCAGTCAGAAATCAAAAACAGGAAAGGATTGATACAGCCATCCGTTATGCACAGCAAGAGTTCGCGATGTATGCATCGGATGATGATTTGAAACAGTTGAGTAAGAATATAATTATATATGCTGAAGAAATAAATTTCGAAAAGATTAAACCAGTAAAAGTAAAAGATCTGTCCAATCTCGATCTGTATCATTTTGGCTGGAATATTTGGAATTGTTTTAAAGTCAGTAAACAGGACAGAGCTGCACATTTTTTAAAATTAACTTTTGCTGACGCTTTAAAAGATGTTGAAGAGAACAGTATTAAAACGCATCTGAAAGATGATGAACAGAAAGGGCTTATAAAGATAATAGAAGATTTTACAGATTTTTAAATACCAATAGGTATAAAGCACTGTATTTTTCAAGTGTTTTTGCTGTGAAGAAGGACACAGCAAAAACACTTTTTTCATTTGCACCATAACTGTTAAAAACGATGGCTATGGACATAAACGAAATCTCTTTTGAGAACCTGCCCAAAGCAGTAGCACACATAGTGAAAGAAATTGCCGAGATTAAACTTATGATTCAGAATATACAGGTATATGAATCTAAAGAAAAAAATATTCCTATCGGCATTGAAGAAGCAAGCCGGCTGATAGGAAAAGCAAAGCCTACAATTTACGCTCTTGTGAGACAGAGAAAAATTCCGTGCTATAAATATGGTAAAAAGCTGTACTTTTTTGAAGAAGAGCTTTTAGAATGGATCTCTAAAGGGAAAAAGAAAACAATACAGGAAATCGAATCAGAAGTATTGAAATATAATCATAATTGAAATAAATAGATGGATTATAGCCCGCAAGAATATTTATTTCAATCCATTACAGTATCAAAAAGATTTAGTACAAAGCGATAAGTTATCTAAAGAAAAATACAACATCTGTTTCAAGGAGAGCAGGATTCGAACTTTCAGATTGGAAACCGCTGTATATCTCACTTTTATCTATGTCTTGAACCTCTGTGCACCGATTCTGCACCAAATTCAATTTTTTACTTTTTCAATATTTTATTATCACAAAGCTTTGTATACTAGCGAATTAAATTAATAGACAAGTAGTATTATTCTTTTTTGTATCACAAATATATTAAAAATACTGAATATTTCCGATTAAGAAATTAAAGCTCTGTGACAGTCGCAGAAAAGGTATCAACTCCAGATGTGCGTAGGCAAATGTCAGAGACTGCTTTATGGCATCTTTAAGGCAGTTCATTTTTGTTTTTACTGTCCAGTACCAATTGGGCAGTTTTTCTTTATTATGGAAAAAATTCAATGTGGCAAATTCTGGCATTTTAAGCCAGTAAATACCTCTCATATATTCGCGCCAGCCGATAATCTGCCTCACAAAACCTTCTAACTGATTGTAGGCAATAATTTCAGGTTCTTTCTGCCATGCTGCAATTGCTGCCTGGATGACTTCAGCGGGAGAAATCATTTTTGTATTTAATGAAAAAGACAATCTGGAATGGTACAGTGACCACTCGTTTGGAGCCATAGCATCCTGATAAGTGCCGAATAAAGGCAGACATTCGGGAACAAAAAAATCAAGCACTTCAAGAGATTGTTTCCGGTTTATAGGCCAGATAAAGTTATTGCTCTCAATGGTTCCCATAGTTTTAATATCGGTTTTTAAAATCTCCTGCACTATTTCAGAAACATTATTATTAAAAACGAAAGGCGTGGTGGGCTTATGATTTTTAGGCATTTTTTTTCTGTTTTCATCGTCATAATTCCACTGGCCTGCGATCGGATTATCTCCAGAGATCAGCAATTGATGTTTTTTTCACATGGCACGATAAAAGCTTTCCATCAAAAAAGTTTTTTTTCCTTCAAAGAATTTTCCGAGTTCATCACGGTTACTGAAAAAATGCTCGGTATCATAAACTTTAAAAGCAACAGAAAGTTGTGAAGTAATATTTTTCAATATCAAATCTACCCGATATTCATCTGGAAGCTGATATTCGAATCTTGTGTAATGATCTCTTTGTATAATAAAAAACAGATTTTCTTCAAGAGACTGTAAATTGTCCTGATCGTTTATTTTCAAATAAATACATTGATGTTTTTTGGATTCCAGGAAACTGGAAAACTGGCGCATTGCGGCAAAAAAGCCCGCTATTTTTTGAATGTGGTGTGTGACATAATCCGTTTCTGTCCGGATTTCCATCATTATATAGGTAACAGAATCGTCTGTTTTTTCAAACCATGAATGATTGCAGTTCAATTGGTCGCCCAGAATCAGCCTTAAAGTTTTACTGCCCATATTATTTGTGTATTCTGCATTTATCACTGCAATATTTAACTTCATCCCAGACCTTTTCCCATTTCCTTCTCCATGAAAAAGGACGATTGCAGACCGGACAGATTTTACTTGGCAGGTTTTCTTTTTTTACTTTTCGCATAAAAATGGCTAGAGAATATTTTCTTGTTTTTTTCGGATACTACAGATAGCATCACTGGCATATTTTCTGGTTTCTTCAATATCCACAATCGGAAACGGATAATCCTTTCCAATTTCACATTCGTAGAGCTGCTGATCAATCGAACCTAACTTCCAGGGCTCATGAATTAAGAGGGGAGGGATATTAGCGAGTTCGGGAATCCATTTTTTAATAAAAATCCCTTCACTGTCATGCTGATCAGAGTTTTTAATGGGATTATAGATTCTAATAGTTCCCGTTTCGGTCACGCCCGCCTGCATCTGCAGCTGCGGATAATGGATTCCCGGTTCATAATCCAGAAATTGCAGCGCTAAAAAATGAAGCTGGCGCCAGTCCTGCCAGAGATTAAAAACAAAAAAGGACACTACCAAGGCTCGCATTCTAAAATTGATAAATCCCGTTGCAGTTAAGCACCTCATACAGGCATCGACAATGGGAATGCCTGTTTGCCCTTTCTGCCAGGCTTTAATGTAATTTTCAATTTTAGGTTTTATCAGTACATCAAAGCTCGGGTCTATGTTTTCAAATTCAATACGGCAGTCGCTTTCAAATTTCTGCATAAAATGACAGTGCCAATGCAGTCTGGAAACAAAGTTAAGCATGGCTTTCTGGTTGGGTGAACCTTGATAAAACTGATTGGTATAGTGATAGTCCATCCGCATGCTGATATTTCCGTAGGCCAGATAAGGCGAGAGCCTGCGGCAGCTTTTTCGGCTCAGACCGGGTTTGGAAATATGCCTGCTGTAATTAACGTGTCTTTCCTCGGCAAAACTTTTTAAATAACGCCACGCCCAGTATTCACCGCCCTGCTGGAAGTTTTTATTATGAGTTGTAATAGCTTCGGAAAGTGTTTTTCCCTTTAGGTTTTGATAAAAACCTGCATCTAAATCTTCAAATTTAAAAGTATTCAGGTCGATCATTTTTGGGTCAGCCCGCATTACCTTTTCCCAGCGCTCATCCCAGCCCTGTCTTGATTTGAGTTTTCTAATTACGCCATGCAGCTGGGATTGTTTCCACAAAATGCTTTGGATGTCAAAAAAGGACTGCATGGCTATATCGCGGTCAAATGTGATTTTAGTGCCAATTTCCTGATGCGAAAAGACTGTTTGAACTTCGTAAATACGGCAAAACTGCTCAAAAACGGGCTGCACTTCATTATGAAAATAATAGATATGCGCCCCAATTGATTTTAGTTTAGACTGCATTTCTTTTAAGCATTCATACGCAAACCTCCAGTGGCGCACATTTGAATCGTTACGTGTCATTATTGAAGGCTCAAAGAAATAAAGCAAAAGCAGCGGGATATTCTCCTGCTGCGCCATAAAAAGGGGCTCATGATCTGTAGAACGAAGATCACGCTTGAACCACATAATATTAACTTTTTTTTTATTCAATTTTAAAGCAATGATGTAATTTCCTTATCGGGTTTTGCATAAGATAGCCGGGCGAGCTGTATGGTTTTATGATAACTGTCCAGACCCGAACAGGTAATGGTATTGGCTTTTTCAAGATCAACAAATCCATCTGGAGATACGCAGTCTTCAGGAATATAGATTTGAACAATTTCGCCGATAATCATAGTGGTATTGTTAATCGAAATATCAATTTTCTCTTTAAGTTCAATTCGCATCTGAATCAGGCTTTCCTGTACAAAAGGAGCCTGAAAGCCGTTTTTAAATTCAGGGGTGAGGCTCACTGCATCAAATTCAGATACAGCGGCATCATAGCGCGCGGAAGTCTGGTGCGCTTTTTTATAAATCGATTCATTGATATGGTTTAGGGTATAAAAACCGGATTCTAGAATATTGCTTAAAGTATCGCGCTGCGGCGGACTAGGCCTGAAAATTACATCGATCAATGCAGGATTGGCTCCGATATGAAATACAGAACTAAAAATAGATACGTTCGTATTTCTTGAATGGCTTTTGGTTCCAATAAGCGAAACACTTTTAAAGCCGCCAATACTATTGATCAGATGAGCTATTTTGCGGCTTTCCAGCATGTCGATATCTTGTGAATGCAGAAACTTTTTTTCATCTTCGTTTTGAAATTTTATTGTTGGAAATCACGCGCTGTCTGCTGCATTTAAAACGGTCGATTTCAGAAGGACGCTTCGCTGCATGCTTGGTTCTGCAGTTCTCCACGCGTTTGCGCCATAATTTATAACTGCTGAATTTCAGTTCTTTTTTCATCAAAGCCTTTACATCGGCCTCAGATAAATGAAACTGAAACTTTATGGCATCAAAGGTGGTTCTGTCTTCCCATGCCATTTCTATAATGCGGTCCAGTTCAAGGGCAGAAAAGCTGCTTTGTTTTGTATTCATATCGATACGCTGTTACGAACTTTTTTTCATTTGTAATAGTGCTAAGGTACTTAATTAGATTTATTTTGTTTAATGTTATTTGGTAAAAGTTAAACAATTACTATCTTTATAATGAAAATCAATTATTTAGTAAGATGATATCTGAAGGAAGTACAATACTTTAAATTTTAGAATAATGGAAAAAATAGTAGTTATTGGGGGCAGCAGGGGAATTGGCAGCGCCGTAGTGCTGCAGCAATTAGAAAACAGGCAGGTTTATAATATCAGCAGGACTGCTCCTGAGATTTTCCATCCCAATTTAATCCATTATGGGGCTGATGTTCTGCATGATGATCTTCCGGAAATTGAAAGTATTGATGCCCTTATCTATTGTCCGGGATCGATAAACCTCAAACCTATTTTAAGTCTGGGTGCTGATGATTTCAGAAATGATTTTGAAATTAATGTTATTGGCGCTGTAAAAGCCATTCAGCATTATCTGCCGGCTTTAAAAAAAGGAACTAATCCGTCGATTGTGCTTTTCAGCACCGTAGCGGTAAAACTCGGAATGCCTTTTCATGCCAGTATTGCAGCTGCAAAAGGCGGGGTAGAGGGGCTTGTAAAATCGTTAGGGGCAGAACTGGCTCCCAAAGTCCGCATCAATGCCATTGCGCCTACGATCACCGAAACTTCGTTGTCAGCTTCGATCCTCAGAAATGAGCGCATGAAAGAAAATATGATAGAGCGCCATCCGCTTAAAAATTATTTAAAACCCCGCGAAGTGGCGCAGATGGCAGATTATCTTATCTCTAAAGCGGCAGGATCAATTTCGGGCCAGATTTTTCAAATGGATTATGGTCTGGTCAGTTTTAAAATGTAATTTATACAAAGATGAAAATTCTACTCACAGGCGCAACAGGATATATTGGTAAGAGGCTGTTGCCTTTACTGCTGGATCAGGGACATGAAGTAATCTGCTGTGTGAGGGATAAGAGCAGGTTTTATTATCCCAAAAGAGATACAAAAAACATCCATCTTCTTGAAGTTGATTTTTTAGATGCAAAAAGCGTGGAAAAAATCCCTGATGATATCGATGCGGCCTATTATCTGATTCATTCCATGTCAGGGGCGGTTAACTATGATGAGCTGGAAAGTATTTCGGCTCGTTATTTCAAGGAGAAAATAGACAGAACAGCCGCAAAACAGATTATTTATTTAAGCGGAATTGTAAACGATAAATCATTATCCAAACATTTATCATCCAGAAAAGCAGTAGAGGAAATTTTAAAGAATGGAAAAACCCCGACCACTACACTAAGGGCTGGGATTATTGTGGGATCCGGGAGTGCTTCTTTTGAAATTATACGTGATCTGGTTAATAAACTCCCCGTGATGATTACTCCAAAATGGCTCAATACCAAATGCCAGCCTATTGCTATTGGGGATGTTTTAGAGTTTTTAATCCGCTCACTGCTAAACCCTAAAACCTATAATGAAAGTTTTGATATCGGCGGTCCCGATATTCTGACCTATAAAGAAATGCTCCTGGGGTTTGCCCGGGCAAAAAAACTAAAAAGATATATTTATACACTGCCGGTCATGACGCCAAAATTGTCATCGTACTGGCTTTATTTTATTACTTCAACTTCTTTTAAACTGGCTTCGGCATTAGTAAGCAGTATGAAAGTAGAAGTCGTTTGCAGTGACAGCAGGATTAATGATTTATTAAGTGTTAAGCCAATGAATTACGAGATGGCGCTGCAGAGGGCACTCACAAAGATTAACGAAGATGCAGTGGCTTCGAGCTGGAAAGATTCACAGATCAGCGGACAGTTTAAAGGAAGTGTGGCTTATTATCTAAAGGTTCCTAAAAAAGACTGCTTTATTGACAGAAGAAAAAGAAAAATCATTGACAGGGATGCTGTGATATCTAAAATATGGTCTATCGGCGGGGAAACCGGATGGTATTACGCAGACTGGCTCTGGAGCCTGCGCGGCTTTATGGATAAGATTGCCGGAGGTGTGGGAGCAAGAAGGGGAAGAACCAGTAGACATGAAATTCATGCAGGAGATGCACTCGATTTCTGGCGTGTGGTATATGCTGACAAGAAAGAAGGAAAATTAATTTTATATGCCGAGATGAAACTGCCCGGAGAAGCGTGGCTTGAATTTAAAATTATTAATAATAAATTGTACCAGGCCGCGACTTTTAGACCTAAGGGAATATTGGGCAGGCTGTACTGGTATTCAGTGCTGCCTTTTCATGGTTTTATTTTCAATGGAATGATTAATGAATTAACACGTTAGATATATTTAATCATGGCATTATATGAAGAGTTTTTTTTATTCATATAGCCTGTGTTTAAATAAAAAAAGCATCTGCTTTAGGCAGATGCTTGATAAACTAATTTTATAGTAAATTATGCTATTACTACGTTCACTGCGTTTGGACCTTTGCGTCCTTCCTGCACGTCATAACGCACCTGATCATTTTCACGGATATTTTCCGACAGCCCTGAAACGTGAACAAAAACTTCGTTTCCGCCATCTGTGGGTGTTATAAAACCAAAACCTTTTTCTTCATTGAAGAATTTTACTGTACCTTCCTACATGTTAAATATTTAATTTACACAAATGTAGCGTATTAAATAACAGGAAACTGAAAAAAGACTTTTAATTGTGTTTTTCTTAACGTAAGTCAATCCGCGGTAATGGGCATAGGCTTAATAAATGCGATTTTCAAGGGGAAAACTTCACTGCTGGAGGCTGTTTTCTAATACCTGTGAAGGGGCAGGGAGCCCTAATTCTTTGGTCGCTGATCGTATGTTCCTGAAAAAGCCAACGCTGTAAGAACATTTTGCATAGCAGATCACATCAAAATTCTGTTCTGTGAGCTCTTCTATTTTTAAATCGGTTATCGCAAGGGATTCTGATGTTTTTTTGTTAATGGCTTTTCCCAGAATCCTGTCCTGATAATATTGTGAAGGCTGCTCTGCTTCTTTTAGGGTATACATATGCCGTTGGTTTTTATCAAAAATACAAAAATAACTGCAGATTTTACGCTGTCTGTCTTTAATGCGGCAAAACGGTGCACTTTAAGCTGCAGGGCTTTGTTTTTTAACATCCCCGATCTTGATACGTACCATTTTAATAATTATATTTGATCTGGAAAGACCATCATTTATAAACATCAGATTTTTTTACAATGCAAAAAGAAGTACGATTCAAGGTGAGAAAAGATCTGGACCCGCAGGAGCAACAGAGGGTCATTAAATTAAAAGGAAGCCTTATTTCCAAAGGCTACACCGAAATTATACATATCAGGGACCAGGGCGAGGAGTTTCATCTCAATACTTTTAGACCCCGGCGGGTAAACGAAATGAAGCGCAGCAGTATATTGCGGCCTTTATCAGCGAGGAGAACCTCTGTCAGACCATATCAAAAGCTTAACTAACTTAATTCAGTTTTTTTTATTCATGCCCGCCTGCTGTACACAGGCGGGCTTTTTTTGCTTTGACACTGCGCGCCGGATGCTCTATTTTTAATTCAGTTGATCAGCAAAAGGGCCGGCCGGGGGCGCTGATATGGATTTTAAGTTCATTGCTGTATTTTGGACCTTCAGTCTACCGGTAAGGTCAATGGGCAGAAAGTCCAGTGTTTTAAGAAAATTCCGGATACCATTTCCCGAAGCTTTATGACTAGATATGAAAAACAGCTCCTGCCTGTTTGTATGGGCTGTGGTTTTAACTGCTGGTTTTAGGCTCACCGGGGTAAAGAGTTTTACGATATGCGCCTCAGGAATTAAACAGACGGTAATCCTGTAGGTCATACCATGGGTGATGCCCGATAAAAGCGAGCCGGGATCAAAGATCAGGCTGCTGGTATGTACGATTATTTTCCCTGACATATCAGGCAGGTTTGGCAGTACAGACTCCAGATCATCCTTTGGAAGGAACAAAAGTATAATGTCTGCCGCCGCGGCCTGCTCAAGGGTGCCAAGGGCCGCAGTTGCGCCCATTGTTTTAACCGATTCCCTTATAAGGCTGTTACCCTGGGGATTGTGCAGGGTTATTTTATATCCTGCCCTGGCAGAGCGGATGGCCAGCTTAAGGGTAAGGCTGCCGATTCCTATGATTCCAATTTTCATAATTGTTTGGGTTTAATTACAGATCTCAGAGTACTGAATCCGGCATCTTGTCTTTATTAAGAATGCCGGCTTGTAATAGAAAATTTTTAAAATCAGACTAAAATTAGTACAAATTCCTGATTTTGCATGTACGTATTTTTACCTGTTTTTGATTTTTGCAGCAGGGTTCTGTCGCATCTGGTAATAACTTTTATCTTTAGAACTTTAAACCGATTAAAAGATGAATACTAAAGGTCATTGTTATCCAAAATACATAATTCTTCAGGCAGTATATTTCAAGCTAAGATTTACACTTAGTTACCGGGATGTTGAAGAACTAATGAAGATTAGAGGAGTCATTGTGGATCATGCCACGATCCAGCGCTGGGTTTATAAGTTTACACCTTTGATTGAGTCAGAGATGAAGAAGATAAAAGGCAGAGTGGGAGCGAGTTGGAGATTGGATGAGACATATATCAAAGTAAAAGGTATATGGTGTTATTTATATCGAGCAGTAGATAAATTAGGTAATACGGTTGACTTTCTTTTGACTAGAAAAAGACAAAGAATGAGTGCTCAGTCATTTCTAATTAAAGCAATTGATAATAATTACCGGCTAAGAGTCATAAAAATTGATAAAAGTAGTTCTAATATCGCAGCGATCAAAGTATATAACAAACGTTCATTCTCAAAGATTAAAATCCGGCAGTGTAAATATCTCAACAATATTGTAGAACAGGATCATCGTTTTATAAAGTGGCGTATACAAAATGGATTAGGTTTCAAAAGTTTTGAATCGGCCAAAAGAACATTGAGCGGAATTGAAGTTGTGAATATGCTTAGAAAAAATCAGATGGTCAAACCAGGGAAATCTATGTTTAAATCATTCTGCAAACTGGCGGGCTAAATTTTAAATTGCTTAAAATTTTATATTTGATTCTTCGAGATGCGACAGAATCGGCAGTTTTCTCTTTAAAATTGCGGCCATAACTTTTCGATTCTCTTTCATGCTCTAAAGTTAAGATTTGGTTCTTAACAGCAACTCCATGCTAAGCAAGCACATCCAATGCTTTATCAATTGCATTAGGTGCAGACAGCGAAATGACATTTTCTTTTCGCTGTATCACCGAAATAATATGGTTTAATGGAGATGCCATTTCAGTTGCAATATTACTAATTGACCGTTCTCAATGCCTTTTTGACAATGTACCTTGTTTGTTTTGTACCGCTTTCTTTTTCCCAACGTTTACAAAGCTCCTTTACAAAATCGGGCTGTGTTTTACTTGCATCATTTAACCAATTTCCAACACTGTCTTGTACATATTTTGCTGAATCGGATTTTAGAGGTTCTAAAATTGGCAAAGCCAATTTGGGATTTTGTTTTAGTTCTTCGATATGTTCGCACCAAACGCCGCGAGGCCGTGTTGTCTCTGTGGTAAAGCGTCTGATATTTTCATCTTGGTTTGTCGTCCATTTGGAAAGTATTTCAATGCTTTTGGTAAGATTTTGAGCGACTTTCGCTCTTACAGCCAGCCAGCAGATTTCCCTTACTCCAAAATGTTTATCGGTTGAAAAAGGCTTAATTTGATTAAGCGTTTCGTTTATGTTTAGATTTTCATTTTTGCCAATGGTATAAGCTGCCCAGCAACGAACTAAATCGGCTTTGTGAAGAGATAATGTCGTTAAGAAATCGCTATCATTATTCTTTATTGCCTGCTCAAGAATCCCTGTTCCGATAGCTTCGTTTATGGTGTTTACAGTCTGCTTTTTCAGTTGGTCGATTTTAGACAGAACGGGTTTTAAATAATTCATTCTTTGATTTTCTGCAAGTAAATTTTCCAATAAAAGCCGCTGGTCAACTGCTAACCATTCCATAAGGTTGGAAGTTTCAATTTCACCACTATTTAGCTGTGCTAAAATATCTGTCGGAATATCCTTTGCACTTCTTGCTCCTTTTCTTTTTATCTCGTTCATAATTGTTTAATCAATTCCTGAATATCTATCCTGTTCATATAATTGGCATCAGCAAATTTGTACCTAACGCTGCCATTTGTATCTACTACAAAAACGGCAGGTATAGGCAATTCGCTGTTGCCGTTTTCGTTGTATTCCGACAGGTCAATGCCTAAACCTCTGTAAGTGGGAACGATATAGTCCTGAAGCCCGAATGAAATGCCAAGCTGTTTAGCCAAAGCATTGTTTTTATCGGTCAATAATTCAAAATCCAAATTGTAATTGCTCTTTAATTCTTGGCTATAATCGAGCTTTTGCGGTGAGATTGCCACAAGGGTTGCTTTTCTGTCGGTAATCTGTTTTAGGCTGTCTTGCAGTGCTTTTAATTCAAGGCTGCAATAAGGGCACCAGCTGCCACGAAAAAAAGCTGCAATCACTTTTCCCTTTTTTAGAATTTCTTTTAACTGCACCGTTTCATCATTTGTATTTGGCAGTTTGAAATCGGGAAACATATCGCCTGTTTGGATGCTGTTTCCTTCCATGTTCCTGGCTCTCAAATCCTGAATGGATTTGCCGAATGCATCTAAGGCTTCTCTGGGAAGCTGATGCCCTAAATTTTCATTCAGTTCTTCAATCTGCTGTGCTAAATTTTTCATATATTGTTTTATATTTTTGCAAAGTTTTGAAAGTAAAACCAGAAATGCAATACCGCATATAATTATCCCTAGGAGACAAAAAAGTCAATTTTATGAAAACAAAGCAACGAGCGATAGAAGAAAAAATTTGCCCATTGGAATTTGCTGTTAATGCTATTAGCGGAAAATGGAAAATCCCGATTGTGTGGCGTATAAACGAAGGCGAAAAACGTCCGAGCGAAATGCTTCGCGGCATTGCAAAAGTGGATAGGCGTGTGTTGAACCAGCATCTGAAAGAATTGGAACAGGACGGAATTTTAAGCAAAAAAATCTTCAATGAATTACCGCCCCGCGTTGAGTATTCGCTTACACCGCTGGGCGAGAAATTGGCAGATGTACTTTGGAAATTGAACGATTGGGGCGAAATCCTTTTGTCTGAAAAGCCTGTATTAGCTAATTCATATAGTGGTGTGTAACAAATATTTTTTGTTTCTGTTTTTTCAAACAAAGCATTGTCGGACTTTTTTTTAGAATAGCCGTTTGCTCGGTAAATTACTCTCTCCTTTCCAACCTGAAAAAGAGGCCTTTGAATCGGGAAGGATAATGCTTAATGGAATCAATGAATTATTAGCCAATAATGAGGTTTTTGCCTTCGAAACCGCTTTAGCCACAAAAGCACTTCTTTTTTACAAAACCGCCTTAGCTTTTTGTGGCAAAAATGAAGGTAACTCTAATTCTGCTATAAAACTTAGACTTGCGAAATATATTTAAAAACTGCCTTAGCATTTTATGGCTAAATGGGAGGCATCTCTATGTTACGTCTAGCTTTTTTGTACAAATTAAGATGAAAATATTTGACCTGGTATTTGTAGAAGATAATTTTAAGATAGGTAAAAAAAATTAAATTGCTGCTTAGAAAGCCAATATCTTTGGAGATAACTAGATTTTCTTAAATCGAAGTTCTGAAGGATTTATTTCTTTATACTTTTGAAATGTTTTGTTCATATGGCTTGCGTCTGTAAAGCCGGTTTTCTCTGCAATTTCAGAAATACTCAGTGTACTTTGTTTTAAAAGCACTGTGGCGCGCTCCAGTCTTGTTTCCATTATAATCTTTTTGAAGCCATTCCCTGTATGGTTTTTAAGATATTCGCCTACATAGTTTGCAGATATATTAAACTCTGCTGCTATTGTTGCAAGTGTTAATTTTTTTTCTGTGTTTATATTCAATCTTATGTAAGCCAAAACGTCATTTACTTTATCTCTTTCCTTTTCGGCAAAAGTTTTTTTTGTAGAGTGCTCGGTGAGATGCCGCAAGACAATAACTATGATAGCACCAAAAAACTCTAATGTTAATTCTCTAGAATGCAGCTTAGGAGATTTATATTCTTCTAAAAGCATTTTTGAGAGAAAAAATATTTTTTTAGTATCCTGTCTGTTTTTTATTAGGCTTCCTGCGGTCATATTTGAACGAAAGAGGAAACGGCTGTTGGTTTCAAACCAGCCTGATTTAATCCAGCTTTGCTTGTCATTGAATATCTGCTCAGTAAATTTAATGTATAGTAAAATTGTAGGATCTTTTATCTCTAGTTGATGAGAATCTTCGGGAGTTAACAGGAAGATGTCCCCTCTATTGTAAGTAAATATTGTATCGTTAATTTTATGCAGTCCATGCCCTTTTCTAACTAATATCAATTCACAAAAGTTGTGGGTGTGCTGACCATACGGCCAATCTGTTAATTCTAATTCAAATACATTTATGGAGTGTTTGCTGAATATTCTTTTCATGAACCATTTTTGTTACAAATGTATCCTTTTTTTTTACAATAATTTTAGAGCTAAAAGATTGAATTTTGTGTAGTTATAATTTTTATAGAAATGAAATATCCTAATTTATTCAGTGGTTACAATTTAAAAGGACTTAACTTAAAAAATAGGTTCTTAATGGCTCCTATGACAAGGAGCCGAAGTGATGAGCAAGGAGATGTGCCAAATGATTTAATGGCTGAGTATTACAGCCAGAGGACTTCAGCTGGGCTTATAATCTCTGAGGCCACACAAATTAGTCTTCAAGGGAAAGGCTATGCTCGTACGCCAGGTATTTATGCTAAAGAGCAAATAGAAGGATGGAAAAAAATTACATCTGCGGTACATGCAAAAGAGAGTAAGATATTTCTTCAGCTGTGGCATGTCGGCCGAGTTTCTTCCGCTAAAGTAAATGGACTACAGCCCGCAGGTCCATCAGATCTTACAGCAAAGGATACATCAGTGTATATCTTTGATGGTGCTCCAAATGGGGATGCAACTTTCGTTCCTGTCGAAGAACCTAGAAAAATGACACATTCTGATATTAAGCAAACAATTGAAGATTTTGCTCAAGGTGCTAAAAATGCAATTGAAGCAGGATTTGATGGTGTAGAAATTCACGGAGCAAATGGATATCTTATAGACCAGTTTTTAAGAAACAATTCAAACGTCCGTACCGATCAATATGGGGGTACTATTGAAAACCGGATACGATTCCTATTAGAAATAACTGAAGCAGTTGTCTCTGAAGTAGGCAAAGACAAAGTTGGTGTAAGAGTATCGCCATTTATCAAATTTAAAGATATGGATGATCCACAGATATTAGATACTATTATGACTGCAGCAGATAGACTCAACGATCTTGGAATAGCCTATCTACATCTTTCAGAAGCTGATTGGGGCGATGCGCCTGAAATTCCAAGGGATTTTAGAATAAAGTTAAGAAAGACTTTTAGTAATACTATTATCGCAACAGGAAACAAAACACCAGAAACAGCGGAACAGCTGCTGGAATCAAATCTTGTAGATATTGTCGGATTCGGACGAAGCTTCCTTGCCAATCCAGATTATCCAAACCGCGTACTAATTGGAGCGTCATTGAATCAAATAACTGATAATCATACACTTTTTGGAGGTGGAGATAAACGTGGTTATACGGATTACCCATTTATGTAAGAGCGGGAGTTTTACACAAAGAAACTAATTAAATAGTAAAGCAATGGACAAAATAGTTTATATATTATTACGACTTGGTGTCGGGATAAGCATGTTTGGGCATGGTTTAGTCAGGCTCCTTAAATTAAATTCTTTCAGTAACTGGCTGGTAATAGAATTTAAGAAATCTGTCCTGCCTGAATTTATAGTAATTCCTTTTAGTTATGCTCTTCCTTTTGCAGAGTTTTTAGTTGGGCTATTGCTTTTGATGGGTCTTTTCACAAGGACAGCTTTGCTCACAGGTGCAATAATTATTTTATTATTACTGTTTGGAACATCGATGATAGAAAATTGGGAAGCTATTCCGTCACAATTAATTCATTTGGCTTTTTTCTGTATACTGTTACAATATTTTGAAGTAAATACACTTACACTGAATAAACTTTTTCAAAAAAGTAAAAAATATGATCAATAGAAGAGATTTTATTAAGAAAAGCAGCATAGTGGGACTTGCAGGACTTGTGGTTCCTTCAGCCGCTTTTGCTTCTCCATTTGTGGAGGATGCTAGAATACCTGCTAAAGAGACAAACAGCAAATGGGCAGATGGGTCGCGTCTGGTTGTTTCGGTTTCCATGCAGTTTGAAGCTGGTGGACAGCCGGGTAATGCTGAAAGTCCTTTTCCGCAGAATATGGAGAAAGGATATCAAGATTTACCGGCGTCAACTTGGTATCAATATGGATACAAAGAAGGTATACCGCGTATGTTGGACAACTGGGACAAATTGGGGATTAAAGTTACCTCACATATGGTTGGAACTGCAGTACTTAAAAATTCGGCATTGGCAAAAGAAATTGTGGATCGAGGCCACGAAGCTGCTGCGCATGGTATGAGCTGGAGCTCTCAGTACAACCTGTCATATGATGATGAAATGAAGTTTATTAAAGATGGGGTTGATGCCATTAAAAAGGCAACTGGATTTAATCCTGTCGGATATAATGCAAACTGGCTGCGCAGAGGAGAAAACACATTAAAAATTTTGCAAGAACTGGGATTTACTTATCATATTGATGACCTTAGCCGAGACGAGCCTTTTATTATAAAGGTGAACAGTAAGGATTTTGTAATAGTACCTTATACTATACGCTGTAATGATATTTTGCTTATTGAAGGCAAAAATTTTTCAACGGATCAGTTTTTCTCCCAAGTGAAAGCAGAGTTTGACCAGCTGTATGCAGAAAGTGAGTTTAAAAAAAGACAGCTGTCTATAAGCTTTCATGATCGTATCGGAGGAACTCCTCAGATGGTGCAGACTACACGAGATCTAATTAAATATGTTCAGGGATACAAAGGAGTTTCATTTAAAAGAAAAGATGAAATTGCACAGATGGCTCTTAACGACAAAACTACCATCAGAGAATAATCAGTTGGATGATTTAATATTTCAATAATAAAGGCACGTGCGCATGGAGCATGTGTCTTTTTTGGCTTTTAAGCTGAGTTTTTAAGTTACCACGACATGTTGTGGTTAATTTCAATACCGATAAATTAATGTGTCACGATTCTTACACATAGAACATTGCTAACTAGATTATTCATAATCATAGAGTAATCTATATTATGGTGACCCGTTTATTTGTTTTGGCCGTTTCTTTACCCCATTGAGCGATACTTTGGAGCAGCGGAATTAAAGTTTTGCCAAATTCTGTCAGCTCATAATCTACTATTAGGGGAGGTTTGGCGATGTGTACGGTGCGAGAAATTAAGCCGTCTTCTTCCAATGCTTTCAGCTGCAGACTTATAGTTCGTTCTGTTACCATAGACAATTCTTTCCTTAATTCATTATAGCGCTTCTTTTCTATTAAATGAATCAAAATAACTGACTTCCATTTTCCGCCTATATATTTCATTGTAAGGCTGGTGCTGCAGGGATACTCTTTGTCGTTTATACAATACATTTTTTATATTTTTTTGATACTATCTATTTTGACCGTTATTGCAAAGGTAATATACTGTACCTTTAATATTTAGAAGTGAATCGTGTTGTCCCGCAAAACTTGCATTGGCTAGATCTTCTGCGGTAGCACTGCTTCTAACGGCAACAGCGAGTTCTTTGTTTTCACATAAGAAGGAGTACGCATTTGAAATTTCAGTTTGAAGATCCAGGGGGAATTTTGCATCAAGTAACAGCTTTCTTGCTTTTGAGCCAATTTCAGTTAAGTTGGTAAAGTCTTTCTTATCCAAAAGTTGCATTAATTCATTTAGCGCAAAACTTAAATGATTGTATTCTATAAAATCTTTGTAGGCCGTTGTTGTTATGGCAAAACCATTGGGAACTCTAATACCATGAGGACCAAAATTATTGTACATTTCTCCAAGAGAAGCATTTTTGCTTCCTGCTTTATTAATATCGTTAATTCCGATCTCACTAAACTTTAAAATATATTTTTCCATTTTCATTTCTTTTAAATCTCTCTTTTGATGGCTTTTAATTTTATTTTAAAGATAGTTTGACATGTAAAAATTAAAAATGATTGTGATCATCTTTTAATATTTATAGCTTTCTTATAAGGTGATACAAATCATTTTTCTGCTTAAATTATTAAATGATATTTGCTGTATTCGATTATAGCTAAAATGTATTGAAGATAATTTTAATTTAAAATAAGTTTAGAAAATAATCTCAGATTTTAAATAAAAAGCACAATGAAAGCAAATAAATCACAAAGCAAAAGCATATCGATATTTGAGAAACTCAAAAAAACAGATAAGGCTGGTAATGAGTATTGGAGTGCCAAGGATCTTGCAAAATTGCTAGGGTATTCCAGATATAGTTCATTTATTGAAGTGCTAGATAAGGCAAAGGCTTCCTGTATTAATGCAGGTCAGGAGACAGCATCACATTTTAAAGATTTTAGTGCAATAAAATCAGTTGGTAATGATTTGCAAAGGAATTGGGTAAACGTAAAATTATCACGCTATGGCTGTTATCTTATAATTCAAAATGCAGATCCTACTTTAAAACCGGTAGCGCTTGGACAAGCCTATTTTGCAATACAAGCTCGTCTGCAGGAATTAAGTCAGCAGCGGAAAAGTAATAATTTTAAAATGGTAAAAAACCGAAGATATTTTCTTCGCAGAGAATTGGCTAAGAGAAATCTTCAGTTGGCTGGAGCCGCACGAAAAGCTGGTATTGTTACCCCTGCAGATTATGCCTTTTTTCAAAACCATGGATATAGAGGACTTTATGGAGGTTTGGATGTAAAAGCGATACGCAAGATTAGAGGTCTTGATTCTGATGAAAACATTCTCGATCATATGGATAGTACAGAATTAGCAATCAATTTATTTCGTGTCACTCAAACCGCTGAAAAGCTAAATGATGAAAATGTTCAGGATAGTGCCGAGGCTGATACTATTCATTTTGCGGTTGGATTAAAAGCTCGTAAGGCAATTGAAGACATCGGAAATACATTGCCAGAGAATATGCCCGTAATGGAAAGTATTACATTGCAACGAAAGCTTGATAAAAAATTGCCCTCAGAAAATAATCGTAAAAAGAAAACATCAGCTAGTTGAAGATATTGAGTTAAAATAAAATCTTTATAAATAATGCTTTAAAGTAAAGATTCTTAAGAAATTAAATAAGTAATATTATGAAAAGAAAGTTCTATATACCAATTGCCATCATTATGCTTTTATATTGCTGCCAGAAAAAGGATTGGATAGATCCAAATGAAAATGAAATAGAAATAGACTCAGCTGAAATGCCCGGCATCAATGATAATCTACTTAGAAAGTGGTTCGCATTGAATAAAGAATCAGACAGTATAATTAAATCGGCACAGCTAATTATTGATAAGCAGAGAGAGGAAGTCGAATCTCATCCGCAGGACGAGCGCGAATATATGACTGTTTGTATTGACGATGCTCAGCGGGAGCTTGACTTATTGAAGAAAAAAGTAAAATTTACTAAAGTGTTTGCAGGAGATATTAAGCATTATGACCTATCGCTACAGCATACAATTGACTCATTAGAAGAAGACTATGTTCGGGAAAAATATAAACTGGAAGATGTATTAAAAGAGTTGAAATAGTGTAAATAATCAACAATATTTTAAAGTAGAACTTAATAGAGGGTAAATTACTAGTTTTAACAAATCTATTTTCAATAACAAAATGCTACTAATTTAATTTTTGAAAGTATAATTAGTAACATATTAAAATCAAGGCTTGTAGGTTTGCTTTTTAGAAATTAGATATTTACTTTGAAATTCTTCCATTGTTAAATTTCCAAGAGCAAAATGTCTTCGCACGGTATTAAAGAAATTTTCAATATAGTCATGAATTGATTTTCCGGCTTGTTTTCTGTTTTTGTATTTATAGCGGCATGTCAGAGTAAGTACTGATGAGCAGGCAGAGAAGGGGTTTTCAAAGCGTAATTAGGAGAAATGCTAAGAAAATATTGCAGCATAAACCAAATACAGATACGTAACGTAATTTATGAAGATCATTCAGTAAAAAAATTTAAGAAGCTTCAATGGAAAAAAAATCTTGTCAATCAAAAAAAATACAAAAATAAAATTAATCTGGTTCTTTTGTGAAGTGGGACAAGTTCAGTCATACTGTGGATGATGCTTACCAATGATAAAAACATATTTTCACTAACCAGTTTGAACGCCAAAAATATAGCCCACTAGTGCCGACATTACCATTGCAAAAGTACCCCAGATACAGATACGTAATACCGCTTTTAAAGTATGTGATCCGCCAGCTTTTGCTGCCAGTATTCCTGATAGTGCCAAAAAGAGTATCGAAAAACCATACTGATAAAATACCATTTCTTTGATAGGTGCAAAAATAGCCACCAAAAGCGGCAATAAACCACCAATAATAAAGGATATGGCCGATGCAAAAGCTGCTGTAAGCGGGTTGGGTTGTGTGATTTCATTAATTCCGAGTTCATCTCGCGCATGGGCTTCAAGCGCATCATGAGCCGTTAATTCCACAGCAACCTGCCTGGCCAGTTCTTTATTTAATCCTCTTTGAATATACATATCCGTTAATTCTTCCAGTTCTTCTTCCGGCAGGGTTTCAAGAGCAATTTTTTCTCTTTTCAAATCTGCAGTTTCTACATCAGCTTGGGAACTTACCGAAACATATTCACCTGCAGCCATGGAAAGTGCACCTGCTGTTAGATCCGCTATGGCAGCCAGTAAGATAGGCTCTCTTGTGACACTTGCTGCTGCCACACCAATGGCTAAACTGGTAGTAGATAAAATTCCGTCGTTTGCCCCCAGGACAGCTGCCCTGAGTCACCCGCTTCTATTGATATAATGGTTTTCAACGTGCATAATTTTAATTTATAGTAGTTTAATCCAATCCGGATCTTAAGAGGTTGTTGGAACGCCTCCAAAATTAGTTTTTAGAAACTGTCTTATTTGTAATGTTGTTTTGTTTTGTGTAGCGTTTTTCCAGTCATTGATATCATAAATATGAATCTGCTTTGCATTTGCGTTTGTAACAAATGAAATTCGGGATATTGAATCCTTATATTTTTTAATCTCATTTAACATTTCGCGATTTGGCACTACAACAAGAATGTTTTCCCAATCAAGAAAATTCTTAGGGATATCCTCACGGTATTTCAATCCTAAAAATTCAATAAAGGCTTTTATTTTTTGATCATTAAGCTTATGGATATCTAAGTCAACCTTTTTTAGAATAATGTGGAGATTTCTATCATCTCTAATTATACCCATATTTAAAATATTTTTTTCATAGTATAAAATTATATCAACCTGTTGTAAAAGAATGATTTAAAATCTGTAGAATGATTCTAAATTTTAGAATACAATTTTAGTTAGTGTTTCAATGAAACTTTTTAAAGCTTTTTTAGATAATAATATACCCAGTGTACCAACTCTAAATTTTCAATACAGCTAGGAAGTTGTTTAATAAAAGATAATGACATACCAAGTGCATCATTATCGCCGGAAATTACTCTTTCACACCGTTTGATCAGATGACCGGTTTGAGAAGGCAATTCACAGATAATCTAGGTGCTTCAAAAGGAGTTTTGGGGATGTAGTTTTGGTCTAAAAAGTCTGCAAGCCCATTAAATAAAGGGCTTGTAAAATTTAACAAAGAAATAAAAAAATATTAACAAGAAAAATACCCGAGCGACTAAAAGTGCTTGATATATAGATTTCATTTTAAAATTTTTATATATCATGAATCAAAAATTTTTGCGCAAATTCAAATCATTTCTACTTTTAATAGTGGAAAAATTTCTGGAAAAATTAGCAGAAAATTTACTGCTAGAATTGTTTAAATTTCTTTTAATGCTCTATTTTCTTGCAAATTAAAAAGAGCTTATAAGCCGTCTGTCCCACCAGACGGTTTTTCTTTTTCTACAGATTCATCTTCATTAACAACTTCTTCTGTGTTGTCCATTTTATTTTCTACAATTGTTTCCTGATTTTCTTTTACAGTAGTAAAACTTTCTGGGATGTGATTCGAAAGTGTTTTCATGATTATATTGTTTTAAAATTATATTTATATATGTATATAATTAAACAATCATCCTAGATGCTTCTAAATGATTTCAGAGATGATATAAGTATATAATTATAAAGAATACAATCTATCAAATTCTTCAATTGTCATATAACCTATAGCTGAATGTCTTCTTTTCTTATTGTACCAATTTTCAATGTATTCGTATAGGATAAAGTTGGATTTTGGAAATACAATAATAAACGGTAATATTTGAGATTAACCACTAGAATGCTCTTGTAGATCTATAAGGTAGATCTGAAGCATCTATTAATGTAATACAGTTTCGAATCTAAAATTTGTTAGATCTGGATTTTACTGTTTTTCTATGAAGATTTTGGAGCGCAGTTGTAAAACTTCAATAGTGTTTTTTTTGATGCAGATATTCTTTTGAGTTTTGCGTTGAGAGGAGATGGTAATTGTTTTTGAAAATCTATTTACGAAATGATGAGGGAAAGTATCAATTTCATTATCCTAAATTTTGTATTTACTTCTGTCGCAGTTTTCTTTTTATAGAATTGGTTTTCTCATTGATGTTTTGCCGTGAGAAGGTTTACCTGTTTTGTGACAAAAATTTTCCGGATAGTTTTCATTTCCAAAAGATGCCCAGCTTCTATATGCTTGATACGAAAATGGCTTTTTCATATTAAACGTTATTTGTTCTCCTGTTCTAATACAAAATCCATTTGTTGGATTTTCAATTTCTTCTCTTTTTGGTCTTGATTTTGATTCTGCCCCTAATTCCAATTCAAAAGGAAAATCATTTAATGTTGTAATATCACGTAATTTATTTCTATTGGGTGAAGAGTAAAATTTATCAGTTGTATCGTGCAGTACATCTGATTTTATATAGTTTTTACCAAGTAGTGAACTTAATAATTTCTTTTCATATACTGGTCGTTTTATGTAGATAGCTTCGCTTTTTTCTGCAAGGTCATAACAGGCTTGATAAGCTTCATCGTCTGCATTTTTTGTGAATTTACTTAAAATGCTAGTTTCAGAATAGACTCCAAATTCGACATTATTTTTGAAAGAGTAGTCATATAAGTTCATAGAAGTTAAGACTCCTTTTTTTTCATTTCCATAATATTTTGCGTGTAGATTTGGAACATAAACTATGCTGATGTTCAAGAATTTTCTAAAATAATCAAAATCATTTTTGCTTAAACTTCTGTTGATTTCTCGTTCGTTTTTTCCAAAAACAATTAATATGTGGAGGTTTGGATTATTAAGATGATTATCAAAGAGTCTTATAAAATAGTCATCTAGTTTTATAAATGGGGAAACAATTAAAAGGTTTTGTTCTGCTTCCCAAATTATTTCATAAATTGCATTTTCAAGATTTTTTCCCGTAATAAATTTTCCCATTTAATTAAATTGTTTTTTGCAGGTTGACATTGAAATTACCCTCTGTTCAGATAGCCTAAAGTGAGCTAGTATGAATGATAAAAATCAGTTTTTACTGATTGTAAAAATAGGATTTTTATTTCATAAATAATTAACGATATTTTTTATTTGATCGATACCTTTTGTGCAGGCAATGGTATGGATTTGTGCAGTCATGTTTTGCTATAAGCCATCTCTTTGGGGTTGTTTTACTAGGTATTTTCGGGCAGTAATTTCGATGCTGGGGGGCAGGGAGTTTATTTAAATGAAATAGACTATTAAATAGTTATTTATTTAGTTAGTTGCTTTTCTTTTTCTAATTTGTGTTTTTTCTTTTCCTGAAATAAACCAATTTCTGGCATCAATTGAAAAACAAATAATATTTGAGACGTAGAATGTTATAATAGTAATACAGTTTCGAACCTAATCTTCTTAGGGCTTTAATTAACTGATTTTTTTAATTGTTCAAAATAGATTGTGCCATGATTTTGCCATAAAACCCAGAGTACGATTATTTACTATCTTTCATTTTAATAATGTTTAGAATATATTTTTTGTAACATTATCAGTAGGGAGTTTTTAATTTTAAAAATAGATTTTGCTAATTTAGATTTTTTTAGTTTGATTTTGACCGGTGAATGAGGAGTTGGTAGGAGTGGTTGTTTTATTTGAATGGGCGTTTTTTTTGTCGTCATTTGATTTCAAATGATTGAATGAAATTTACATGATGACAGGGTCTGAGTTCTGTATTTTCTATCAAAGCAAAAGCTTCAAAGAGATCTCTGAAACTTTTTTCGTTTTCTAGCTTTTCGCGTACGACCTACATCTTTTTGGTATGAATTGATACTTTTTATATTACAATAAGGCTATGGTTATAAGTTTTTTGTCTATGATGCCGTAATGTTTTGTTAATACAAATGAAGGGCTATTTAATAGTTTTGAGCAGATGATTTTCTAAGCCCAGCATTAATTGATGTACCAGTATATCATGGCTGGCTAAATAATTGTCATGATATATGATATTGTTTTTAACAGCATCAAAAATTACGACATAATCCTGTACATCAACTCTTACATCATTGACCCTGTAACGCATTTTGTAATATAATACATATCCTTTTATACTTTTATCCAAAGCTATTCTTTTGAGCTCAGGTTTTATACGGAGATCTATGTAATAGGTAGTGCCTTTATATGTCCCTTCAGACTGCCTTAGACTGCGTTGAGCAATTTCAGACCTTGTTATAGAATCAACCTCTTTCATTGAAATAATTTCCATATCATTGGGATAAGGTGACTCTGTTTTCATAAGTTTCAATACTGAATCAAGAACCTTTAATCGCATAGAAGCTCTGTTTTCTTTGTTGTCTTGAATTTTATTGGATTGAGTCGGCCTAAAATAGGTTGACAAGTTTTACAATATTAATTAAAACTAGTAAAGTTCTCTTTGCTGATTTTCTGTTGTCCCAATAATAGTAACTGATCTTGCTTACTTCAAGTATTTGGCAGGTGTTTGCAATTGGGTAGTGGTCTCTATGCTGTTTTATGAATTTAAATTTAGTAATTGTATCACCGGATAGAATGTGGGCGGCTTTCCTTAGGATATCTCTTTCCATTTGGACTTTTGTAAGCTCTTTTCTCAGAATTTTTAATTGAAGAAGCCTGTTTGGTACTGCTTGTTTTTTCTTCTTGCCAAGTATTCCATCTTGAAGTTGGACTTTCCATCGTCTGATATTCTATGGACTTGTATTTACTTCTTTAGCTGCCCGTATGATGCTGTAATACCTGTTGCTGAGTTCTACTACCTTTAGCTTAAATTCTAATGTATACTTTTGCTTTGGTTTTTCCATTTCTTTTGTTTTATAACCAATGGTCTTGAGTTTCTGTGCCCATTTTATGGTATGAACTCCAATATATAGCTATTTTGAATTTACAAACAAATAGCAGAGAAAAAGTTAAGCTAGATTTTTGTAATTAGTTTATTTATTAAACTCTTCAATAGTTTTTAAAATTAAAAATTCCTTTTGATAAATTCGAAAAATTGAGAACGTTGTTTTTTTACGACAAAATAGAGGTAATTCCACATTTATTATTTGTTTGTCCAACTGCTATAAAATCAATTTCATGCTTAGTTTTTTATACTCTATGGCAGAAAAAAAGTTGCCTGTAACATTTTATTACAGATCTACGGGAGTGTGATTTAAATTTGATACATAAACTATTAAAAAATAATATAAAAAAATGTTATTGATGTTAAAAAGCTGATTATTCTAAAATTTAAAAAACAAAACTAAAACTATGTCCTATTTAAACGTCCCGCGTCTTACATTTTCTGGTCAGTTTCAGGCCGATCCTTCGACTGTAAATAATGATCCCACACATTTTAACAATGAAACATTTGAGCCAAAATATCAAAATTACGGTCCGGGCCAGGAAAATGGTTGGTGGAATCCGGATGGTACCGGAAACTGGCGATTTCTAGGCTGTAAAATTACGAGTGTTACCTATCAGGACGGAACGAGTACGGATAATCCACTTTTAGATCCTATTATTGGTATGTCTGTCATGGATACCGATGCACGTACCGCAGGAAAAATTGTAGATTTAGATAGTCAGCAACAAATGGTTTCTCAACTTTGGGGGTTTGTGGTACGAATTGTAAATAATGAGGGTAATACACTGGTGAAAGGTGATTATGAGATGGCACCATTTAGCAATATTTGGTTTTCAAGATCGGTTGATTTACGAGGTAGTTCAGGAGCAGGGGCAACCTATCAGTCTGTTATAAAGAATATTGATTGGAATTTTAAAATATCTAACTCAAGATATCTTAACGAATTAAAAGCGGTAAGTGCTAAGCAATTATCTATACATTTTTCGGTGGATAGATTTAATGGAGATCACACCTCAGACCAATTTACTTTAGGCAGAATAGCTGGCTCAATAGGACCTTCAAATAATAGAGAACCTAAACATTTTGTATTGGGAAGACAATTATTTCCAAATCCACTTCCTCAATATTTACCGCAGGGACAAAGACAAAAATATAATTATGCTACCGCATTAGTCGATGAGAAATTAAAACAAGTTGTACTTGATTTTGGTAATGCGCTACAATTTAATGCAGAAGGGGTCAATACAAGTGAAAATTTACACCTTGTTATCAATACCAATACAGGGATATCAGTCATTGGACAAATAAATTATTCAGGTTTGGATTGGTATATGAATACATCAGGAATTTTTACTTTTCCACTTTCAGACGAACAGCTGGATCTTTGTAACCAATACCCATTGGCAATTGTTACAAATATGACAGACAGTATCAATGATGTTTTTAGTTTAAAAAAATCTAAGACGGGGATATTAATTTATACAGAGTCTATTGATTATGTAGGTGCTGATCAATTTGTATTTCGATTAGATCCTGAAGATAAGTGTAAAATTAATTTTTACGCAACTCATCTTGGAAAAGCACTTCCAAATGCAATCATTCAGGCACAAGATAATACACAAAATTTACTGGGTTCGCCACCACCGCCAGTGGTACCTGCAGTTGGTACTCCTCCAATACCTTATTTCTCAGGAAATAAACCCGCTGAAGTTACAACAGATGCAAATGGTAAAGCTGTACTTAGGTTTACAGCTCCCGATCCCGGAAATCCGAGAGTATACATTGATGGACAAATTTATGCTATCAGCTATAATCTGAGCACACAAAGTTTTGACGATTGTAATCAGTCTAATTTTATTAGTCTTTTGATTTTTTCAGGTGCTCCAACCCCAAAAATAATTCCTGACTGGGACAACTTTATTCAGCCCATCATGCAGCAATATGCCAATTTGTATCCGTTGATGTCAAAAGGAATTTTTAATCTGGCAGATAAAACGGTGGTTGATAAAAATGCGCAAATATTGCATTTAGTTTTTAGTAAAGATCTTGATGATCCTAATTATATGCCTGCAACAAGAGATCTTTCTAAATATAAAAAGACGGTTATTTTGAACTATTTACAAGATGTCATCGATAAAACTGCAACAGCAAATAAAGCATAGTATTCATAAAATAAAAATCTGATTATGATATTCTTAAAAACGATAAAAATTGAGACTCTCTCCGATCTAAAAAATGCGCTGCAAACTGCCATTGAGTTAGAACATTCCACAATTCCGCCCTACTTAACAGCAAATTTTACGCTATTTGAGACCGGTAATGATCAAATATCAAACCTGATAGGTTCTGTAGTTCGTGAAGAAATGCTACATTTATCTATAGCCTGCAATATATTGAATGCTGTAGGAGGAAGTCCGGTTATTAATAAACCTGGTTTTATACCACTATACCCGGGGCCTTTACCAGGCTCTGTAGTTGATGGATTACAGGTGCCGCTCAAAAAGTTTTCTTTAGATCTTGTGAAAGATGTTTTTATGTCAATTGAAGAGCCAGAAGATCCAATTGATATCCATAATCGTTTGATGGTCTCTAATGTAATTACCATAGGAGTGTTTTATACCAGAATAAAAGAAATAATAGTAGAACTTGAAGCTGCTGCAAAAGCGGAAGGAAAAACAATATTTGTTGGAAATCCAAACTATCAAATGACCTTTGAAAAATTTTATGATGCATCTTTATTATTCCCTATTGTCGATGAGGCAACTGCTTTAAGAGGTATAGATATCATTATTGATCAGGGTGAAGGAACAACAACAGATCCATTTGTAAGTTCTGCAGACGATGGAAATGTTCCTGAACTGGCGCACTACTACCGTTTTGAAGAAATTTATAAGGGTAAAACAATACAGGCAGACCCTGAGGGAGGGTATATGTTTGGGGATCCATTAATTCCGTTTAATCCTGAATTAGTACCAAATATGTGGCCAAATCCTAAAATGAATGATTATCCAAAGGATTCTCAGGCTTATATTAATAGTAAGTTCTTTAATTACAACTACACTTCTTTGCTTAATAGTTTGCATGAAACTTTTAATGGAGAACCAGAGAAGATTAGTACCGCAATGGGGGTAATGTATTCTTTGCGATTATATGCTCTTAAGTTGCTGGCGATTCCCGATCCTAATCACCCTGGTTTTGTAGCGGGGCCTAGTTTTGAATATGTTGTTGGGGAATAATGTGTTGATTTAAAAGTAAAAAAGAAATGAAATTTAAGTCAAAAACAGTAGTGATAAAAGTATCAGTCAGTGATATTCTTAAATCTAAAAAATTCTATGAGGAAATCCTTGATTTTAAAACAGATGGTAGATATACGCTCAACTCTGATGGGAATTTTGGCACAGAATCCTTTATACAACTGTATTTAGAGCATAAGAACAAAGATGGTTTTATGCTGGGATTATACAAAGATATTGACACTCCTTTTTACCCACTACCGGAAACAGGAACAGTTCCGAGCTTTATTGTAAAGGATATTCAGGCAACGCTTGATTATTTTAGAGTCAATGGAGTGGTGATCGATGAAATAGACGGTGTTGTAATCAATTCTAATACTTCAGATGACGGGTATGAAGATCGTTTTTTCTTTTTTAGAGATCCGGATAATAATTCACTGGTTGTCAGGGAAAACATTTTAAAGTAACTGAGCCTAAAAAGATTTATAAAATGAAAACGGATAGGACAGCAACAGCAATAAGAATTAATTCAGCAGAAATAATACGAACTCTAATTCGACAGAAACTTTCAGAAGCTGAATCAGATTGGATGGAAAGCCATATCTGGTTTGAGAACAACACACAGTTTTTTCAGACTTTTGGTTTAGTTACCAGGAAAATTTCGCCAATAATTCCAAAATGGACCTTGCAGGAAACTATTTTGCTGGAAGAATTGTATCCCGGCTTTACAACAGCTAATTGGGATCTGCAGCAGCTTTGCCGTAGTTTGTTAATGATGCACCTTCCAGAGCATCAAAATATTGAAACAATAAAGAACCTGGCAGAAATGGCAGACATAAAAGAGTTAGTCAGTTTGTATAAGGGACTTTTTTTCTTAAAAAATGCAAAGGAATTTATTTTGACAATTCAGGAAGGAATCAGAACCAATATGGTTGCAGTGTTTGATGCTATAGCCTTAGGGAATCCTTTTGCAGCAAAATACCTGCCGGTTGATGCATGGAATCAGTTGGTGCTGAAAGCCCTTTTTATGGGGCGTCCATTGTATCAAATTATTGACTTAGAACTACGTAAAAATGAAAAGCTGGCCTTAATTATACACGATTATATTCACGAACGCTGGTCGGCAGGACGATTAGTATCACCGGAAATTTGGAGATTGACAGCCGGTTTTGTAAACCGGGAAATAGCAGACGATCTGACAAAAGCAATAGGAACCGGAGAGTTATTGACCCAAGTGGCTGCGGTAAAAGTGCTGAAAGAGAGTACTTTTTTTAAAGAAAATGAAATTTCTGAAGAGGTATTATCTCAAAGCACGGCAACATGGGATGAAATAGGAACCCAATATTATTCACTATTAAAAATTTAGTACATGTATTACATTGACCCACATATTCACATGGTATCCAGAACAACAGATGATTACCAGGCAATGCGTGCTGCAGGTATTGTAGCTGTTATTGAACCGGCATTTTGGCTTGGCCAGGCACGAACAGAAGCTTCTTCTTTTAAGGATTATTTCAGCACCTTGGTGGGGTGGGAAAGATTCAGAGCTTCACAATTCGGAATTAAGCATTATTGTACTATAGGGCTAAACTCTAAAGAAGCCAACAATGAAGCTCTGGCAGAAAAAGTGATGGATTTATTACCGTTGTTTGCAGCAAAAGAAGGAGTAGTGGCAATTGGAGAAATTGGTTATGACGATCAGACTCCGGCCGAAGATAAATATTTCAGACTACAGATCGATTTGGCTTTGAAATTTAATTTGCCGATAATGGTTCATACCCCGCATCGGGATAAAAAAAATGGAACCATCAGAAGTATGGATGTGCTGGAAGAACATGGAGTGGCTCCTCATATGGTGGTAATCGACCACAATAACGAAGAAACAGCCAAACAGGTTTTAGATCGCGGATATTGGGCTGCTTTTACCATTTATCCCAATACCAAAATGGGGAATGAACGGATGGTAGAGGTTGTAAAGCAGTACGGATCTGAACGTATTATTGTAGACAGTTCTGCCGATTGGGGAGTAAGTGATCCTTTATCTGTTCCTAAAACGGCAGCTTTAATGCTTGAAAGAGGAATTGCTAAAGAGGATGTTCATCTAACCTGCTATAAAAATGCCTTAACGGCTTATTCTCAAAGCGGGCAAATGAATGAAGAAGACTGGAAAAATGAAATCACCATCACTCAGGATTCTTTATTTGAAGGAAGCAGTGTGCTCAGAGGACAGGAATCTAAAGAAATTGTATATCCAAAAATCATTATAGAAAACTAGATGTCAGGTAAGTTATTCTATTTAGTAACCTTAGTGCGTCCCGCAAATATTGTTACGGCAGTGACTGATATTCTTGCGGGGATTGCTGTTTCCGGGCTTTTAGTTTTGAATGGCAACAATGAGAATGGGATACAGAATGTGTTGCTGCTCGTGCTTTCTACAATTGGCTTGTATGGAGGGGGTATTGTATTTAATGATATTTTCGATTTGGAAGCAGATACCATAAATCGGCCGGAAAGAGTACTCCCACGTGGGCTGGTGAGCAAAGATGAAGCTATTTTACTGGGCAGTTTTATGTTACTGGCAGGAATCGGATTTGCTTTTACGGTATCAGTTCTCAGTGGTATGCTGGCAGCGGTAATTGGTGTATTGGCTCTTACTTATGATAAAATAAGTAAACATTATTCCATTGCAGGTCCATTAAACATGGGACTTTGTCGGGGAGGAAATTTGCTTTTAGGGATGAGCATCAATAATGACGCCGTTTTTACTTATTGGTACATTGGCATTATTCCTATTTTATTTATTGCAGCCATCACACTTACGGCTAAAAAAGAAGCTTCGGGAAATAATAAGTCCGCTATACTGACTGCTCTGCTACTCGATGCAATAGTAGTTGTTCTGTTTATTTTTATAGGATACAAGCTTGAATTTAGATTTTGGCAGCTCCTGCCTTTTCTTCTTTTTTGGTACGGAATTAATTTTTTTGCAAAATACAAAGCTTTCCTTTACAATCAGCCGGTTGCGATACAAAAGGCGGTAAAAACAGGGGTATTATCCCTAATTCCTCTTAATGCAAGTTATGTAGCAGGTTCGGCAGGACTGGTATACGCATTGTTTGTACTGGCCTTGTTGCCAATATCGATTTTATTATCTAAAAAGTTTGCCGTAACCTGATTTATACTTTATCAAAATGAAACAACAACAGATACTTCAGCAGAATTTTCAGGTCACATTTAATTATGACATTATTTTTAGCCGTTCTTTATTTGATACCGGCAATACCTCACTTATTGATGTGATCAAAAAAGAACCCGCTTTCCAACAGCCCAAAATTGCTATAGTAATAGATAGAGGAGTTGTTGAAACAACAAGTCAGTTCATCGCAAATGTGATTCACTATTTTAATCATTATCAGTTTGGAATTTCAGAACATAGTATCAATGTCGTTCAGGGAGGAGAAGCCGTTAAGAATAGTTTGGATGTTATTGAATCGGTTCTGCAATTAATCAATGACAATAAAATAGACAGGCATTCTTTTCTTATTGCAATAGGAGGGGGCGCTGTACTCGATGCCGTAGGTTATGCTGCGGCAATTGCACATCGCGGTGTACGCCTGATCCGGATACCAACGACCGTTTTATCTCAAAACGATTCGGGAGTTGGGGTAAAGAACAGTATGAATTATTTTGGTAAAAAGAACTTTCTGGGCACATTTGCCCCACCGTATGCAGTACTAAATGATTCTGATTTTTTAACAACGCTAAAGGAACGGGACTGGCGATCCGGTATTTCCGAAGCTATAAAAGTGGCGCTCATAAAAGATGCTTCTTTTTTTGACTGGATAGAGAATAATGCGCAGGCTCTCAATAACAGAGAAGTTTCGGTTATGGAAACGCTTATTATTCGTTGTGCTGCTTTGCATACCGATCATATTTCTAAAAATGGGGATCCCTTTGAGAAAGGTTCATCTCGTCCATTAGACTTTGGACATTGGGCAGCCCACAAAATGGAACAGCTTACTAATTATGAAATTACCCACGGAGAAGCCGTAGCAATTGGTATAGCCCTCGATGTTACTTACTCTTTTTTGATACATAGAATTGATACACTGAGTCTGGAACGAATTTTAAAATGTTTCCTAACATTGGGTTTTGCAATAACACACCCGGTTCTTGATGCTCATTTAGAGGAGGTAATTAGAGGATTAGAAGAGTTCAGAGAGCATCTTGGCGGCCGGCTTACGATCATGTTGATAAATGAAATAGGTATTGGTGAAGAGGTACATGCACTGGATAAAGAGATAATTATACAATCGGTTCAGTATCTCAATTCATTTTGTCAGCTAAATACAGAAGTATGTTAATTGGTTCCAATAGTCATTTAAGTTACTGTACCAATATTCATGCGGGCGAATCCTGGGAAGTTGTTTTTGAAAGTGTAAAAACGTATTGTATTCCACTTAAAAAGAAAGTCTCTCCACATAAGCCTTTTGGTATAGGTTTACGGCTTTCTTATCAGGCTGCTTCTGAATTGATAGCAGAAAATCATCTTTTGATTTTTAAAGACTGGTTACAGAAAAACGAAATGTATGTATTTACGATGAATGGATTTCCGTATGGAAATTTTCATAACGAGGTCATTAAGGATAAAGTTCATTTACCAGATTGGACAAACCTTGACAGATTAAATTACACAGAGTTGCTTTTTAACATTTTATCGCAACTTTTGCCACCTGATATCGAAGGAGGAATTTCGACTTCACCGCTTTCTTATAAACATTGGTATGCTACTGAAAACAGTTTAACAGAAGCAAAACGAACTGCCACAAGCCAGTTGATCACAGTAGTGGCTCAGTTGGTTAAAATACAGGAATCCAAAGGTAAAATGATGCATTTGGATATAGAACCGGAACCCGATGGCATAATTGAAAGCAGCGACGAATATATCGCTTTTTTCGAGGATTATTTACTTAAGGAAGGAGCTTCATTATTAGTCAAAAATCTTTTATGCAGTTTAACTCAGGCACAAGAATATATTCGTAATCACATACAGCTTTGTTATGATATCTGCCATTTTTCCATTGGATTTGAAGAAAGTGATGAGGTCATCAGAAAAATGCAAAAGCACGGTTTGAATATTGGCAAATTACAAATTAGTGCCGCGCTCAAATGTACAGTTTCAGAAAATACAACAGTTGAACAACTCCAAAAATGCCTGAAAACTTTTGATGAACCAACCTATCTGCACCAGGCAGTTATTAAAACAAAAGAAGGAGCATTACTCAAATTTAAGGATTTGAAAAATGGAATAGAAGCGATAAGCCGTGATGATTTTCGGGAGCTTCGTACTCATTTTCATGTACCCATATTTGTTGAAGATTATCAGCTCTTGCAATCTACTCAAAATGATATTACAACAATTTTGCGAAGTTGGCACAAAAATGAGTTTACCAGACATCTGGAAATCGAAACCTATACCTGGCAGGTATTGCCGATTCATTTACAAACCGATTTAGATCAATCCATCGAGAGAGAGCTGAAATGGGTACTTGATAAATTTTGAAATGATGATTGTAAAATGTGCAATGTGAAAATCATTTTAATCTATATAATTTCTGGTAAAAAAATGCCGGCTATATAAAACTATACTACCAAAATCATGCAGCAAACAGTCGTTATAAATGTAGTAGGACTTACGAGTTCCCTACTTCAAAATCCAGATCTTTTTTTGCATCAATGGCAAAAGAAAAAGGGGAATTTAAGTATTATTGAACCAGTACTTCCGGCGCTCACCTGTTCAGCTCAGGCAACTTACTTAACCGGAAAATGGCCTTCGGAACATGGGATTGTGGGAAATGGATGGTACGACAGGAATGATATGGAGGTAAAAATGTGGAAACAGTCAAATAAACTGGTACAATCACCAAAAATATGGGATTTAGCAAGGGAAATAGATCCGTCATTTACTTGTGCTAATTTGTTTTGGTGGTACAATATGTATTCTGATGCTGATTTTACAGTGACACCGCGTCCGCAATATTGGGCAGATGGACAGAAGAAGCCTGATTGTTATTCAAAACCCTCTGACTTACGGGATCGTCTCCAGGCTCAACTGGGAACATTTCCTCTTTTTGATTTTTGGGGACCAAAAACAACAATCCGTTCCAGCCAATGGATCGCCAATGCTGCAAAACTTGTTTACCAATGGCATAATCCGACACTAACTTTAATCTACTTACCACATTTAGATTACTGCTGTCAAAAGTTTCAACCCGGGTCACCCGAAATCAATGAAGATGTAAAAGCGATTGACAAAGTATGCAAAGACTTAATCGAATATTTTGAAAGTAAGGGGACGGAAGTTGTTGTTTTGTCTGAGTATGGTATTACTGAAGTTAACAATCCCATACATATTAATCGATTTTTACGCACACACGGATATTTGCAAATACGAGAAGAACGAGGATTAGAATTACTGGATACCGGGGAATGTAAGGCTTTTGCATTGGCAGACCATCAAATTGCGCATTTATATGTGAAAGAGAATGAAGATATTGTTGAGCTCAAAGAATTAATTCAGAAGATACCCGGAATTGCAAAAGTATTGGACAGCAAAGGAAAAAAAGAGCACCATCTGGATCACGAACGTTCAGGAGATCTTGTTCTGGTTGCAGATCATAACAGTTGGTTCACCTATTATTACTGGATGGAGGATAACAAGGCCCCCGATTTTGCCCGTACTGTGGAAATTCATAAAAAAATAGGTTATGATCCGGTGGAGTTGTTTTTAGATCCTAAGCAGAGATTTATTTTGCCCCACATCCTTTTTAAATTGATTAAAAAGAAACTGGGGTTTCGCACCCTTATGAATGTTATTCCATTGGACGCCAGTTTGGTTAAAGGATCTCATGGCTGTATTCCGGACAAAAAAGAAGACAAACCGATATTAATCACAAAAAATAAATTGCCAAATAAAGTTGAGAGTAACTTTATTTGCCAGTATATATTAAATATTGTATTTAAATCTAAGCAGGATATGCTGACAAAAACTACAGACTTAGAAATGGAAGAATTATCTTAGTTTTTAGTTAGACACTACCAAAAAAACTTAAAACTGCTGCTAAAACAGTAATTAGGACAAAGTATTTAATTTCTTATTAGTAATATTATTTGTGGGTTCTGTTTCACCTATTAATAACTATTATTCTCAATGCTTGAAAATATATTAAATGAATGCCAAAGGTCACTGTTATCCCAAAGTTATTATTCTTCAGGCTGTTTATTTCAAATTGAGATTTAAATCGAGATTTAAATTGAGTTGCAGGGATGTTGAAGAAATAATGAAAATGCGCGGAATACAGGTTGATCATGCTACGATTCAGCGTTGGGTATTTAAATTTGCTCCAATCATGGAATTTCAAATGAAAAAGAGAGAGATTAGAGCGGGAATGAGCTAGAGAATGGATGAGACCGATATAAAAGTTAAAGGTATTTGGTATTATTTGTATAGGGCTGTAGATAAATCGGGTAACACAGTAGATTTTCTTCTGATTAAAAGAAGACAGAGAATGAGTGCCCAATCATTTCTAATTATGGCAATAAATAATAAGTACAACCCAATTTTGAGATACTATTGTATTGAATCAATAGTATTTTGTTAAATTTTTCTAAGTGATACATCAGGCGTTTCACACTGAGGAACTATAAAAATTATATTGTTATTTATGTTGTCTCCCGCATCTAAACTTACTTTTTTTTCATTTTTAAAATTATAGCGTCAAAAAAATGAATCGGTTTAAAACTGCTTTGTCCATTTTAGCAGTAAAATCAAAGAAACGTTATTTTTAATTAATTGAAAAACTACACAATTTTGATAAGTTGCTTATGTATGAAAACTACTTTAGTTAAAAATTCCGTTTTTTTCTGTTAGTATTATCGGTTTTCCGTCCGTTACAACAATTGTGTGCTCGTGTTGTGCCATAAAACCACCATTGTTCCCAACCATTGTCCAGCCGTCATTTAATTCTATAGCATATGTTGAATTAGTTGAAATAAAAGTCTCAATTGCTACTACGGCATTCTTCTTAAATCGTCTTTGATCAAAACGATTTCTATAATTCAAAATTTCATCAGGTTGTTCGTGTAAACTTCTTCCAATTCCGTGCCCGCTTAGATTTTTAATGATTTTAAAGCCTCTTCTTTTTGCTTCCGTTTCCATTATGTATCCAATATCCGAAATTTTAACACCGTCCTTTATATTATTAATTGCTTTTTCTAAGATTTCTCTTGAAGCATTAACAATTTTTTGATGTTGGTGAATGTCTTTTCCTAAAACGAATGAAGCTCCATTATCTGCCCAAAATCCGTCAAGTTCTGCTGAAACGTCAATGTTTATTAGATCGCCTTCTTTTAGAATTCTTTTCACAGAAGGAATTCCGTGACAAAATTCATTACCAACACTTATACAGTTCCAACCTGGAAAGCCATAAGTCAAATGTGGTGCAGACTTTGCTCCAAAATCAGATAAAATTTTTGCTCCGTATTGGTCGAGCTCTTTTGTACTCATTCCAGGCTGAGCATAATCTATCATTTCTTTGAGAGTATAGGCAACAGCATCACTTGCTTTTTGCATTCCTAATAACTCCGATTCTTTTGTTATTGACATAGTTCTCTATTTTTGATGCATTATCATTTAGTAATTTCTGTTAATTCACAAATATACAAATTGCATATTTTCGGTTAATTCTTATTACAATGCTTGTTTCCATAAAAAAATATAAGAATAAAAATAAATATCTGATTAGCTGATTTTAAAGGAGTGAAGCTTGAAGATACGGAAGTACTCTCTCTCTTTTAGGATAAGAAACGCGTATTTTTACCTATAAACAATTAAAAGTAAATATTTATTTTTGATTGAGAAATATTGTGTAGTGTTTTAGAAATGAATTAAAATGAGAGTTCTAGGTATCATAATTGTTTTCTATATTAGATAATCATATTAAAGAAAATGCTGATTTATTGGAAATTATAACTTGCTTTTTCATTCTTTTTTCTTACATTTACACAAGCCGGAATCTATCATTAAAAAAATCTGTACCTATGAAAAGAATTATTTACTCTGAATTTTGTTTCACACAACCAAAGTGTGATTTTTTTAGAATTAAAATAGTTGATTCTAATGTTACCTGCTTACTGTATGTAAAAAAATTAAGCGGAGTATAATCGTTTAATTCATTTCTGCAAATTGATTTTTTAAACACGACAATTTATTTGTTGTTTTTATGGCATGATAAATTATTATTTGTCAGCTAAGTTATTGTGTCAAAATTACTTATTGCCACAACCTATTTTTTCCCTTTCTTATTTCCTGAACTGATTCATAAAAAGGTCAGTTTTTTTTCTACATGCTATTTGTTGAGTGAATTTATTTAATGCTAAGTTAATTGATCTATTGCGAACAGTACGGTTTGAATTGCAGTAATATTTCTACAAAATTGTTTTGATATTTTTTTATAAGGCCTATGTTAAAAAAGTTATTCTGTACAATAAAAGCTTTTTATTATGAGAAAAATTTTACTTATTGCATTGTTTGTTTTATTGAGTTTTAGTAAAGTTACTGCCCAAACTCCGGGAATGATTTATAATCCTGCTACAGGAGCGGGAACTACAGTACTTGATCCCAATGGAGATGGTTTTACGTCGGCTACTGCAAACGGTTTTACAACAGATGATCAGCTTCAAAGTGAGATTCCATATAAATCATTGGTTTTTCCTATGATAGAGCCAAACAGTGATCTTAGTGCAGGACCAAATTGTAGTTTTACTGATTTTGTAGATCAGGGAGATCAGGATCCTGTTCAATCTTATTTAGATGGTAATGGTAATTGGCTTTTTAGGATGAGGATGGGAAGTAGTTCTTCTAATTCAAAAAGTTATAGTATTCTGATTGACACCGATGGTAAATTTGGCGGAGTTGGACCTAATGCCGATCCGCAATATTCAAATTCAAATCCGGGTTTTGAGATAGAAATAGTGTTAGCCACAAATTTTGGCGTTTTTGTATATGATGTAAATAATAATAATTGTACACCTGTTATTTCGTATGCTGGAACTACAAATTATCAAAAGTCGATTGCCCTGACCACAAGTTGCAGTAATCCGGATTATTTTTATGATTTTTTCGTAAAGATGAGTGACCTGACAACTACGTTTGCGCCATTATCCACGATCATCAATTCAAGTACAGCCATCCGTATGGCAATGGTTGATAATATGGGAGCTCAAAAATCGACTCTGTGTAATCCTGCATCTGCTTCTGATATTGCTGGTATTGATTCCAGTTGTGGCAGTCTTGAAAATTGCTTTGTACATATTATTGATAATTATACTCCCTGCGCTCCTGGTGTGGTATGTCCGGATCGTTCACTTTGTCCGGGTATTTCAGGTGTTAGTACGGGAGATTCATCGGTATCGGGCACCTCTACTGAAGCTGATGGTACAGTGATAACGGTATATAAGAATGGAGCTTCTATTGGTACAACTTCTGTTAGTTTAGGAGTATGGACTCTTACGGGAATTTCTCCGGTTTTAACCACAGGACAGATTATTACTGCCACATCAACCGCCCCCGGCAAAGGACAGTCTATAGCAAACTGTAATCCTGTAACTGTTGTAAGTTGCGCCTTGTCAACAACAGTACCTGCAGCAGGAGATATTACTAAGATATCAGGAAGTAAGGGGTATTCGCTTACTGTAAATCGACCAGTTGGTACCATTGTTAGATGCTATAATGCCAATGGTACTCTTATAAATCCAGTTGCGTTAATTTTAGAAGCCCCCTATAATTTAAATACGGTAACCACAACTTCGAATCCTCAAACCGTACTTTTCAAGTGTCAGACAGGTAACTGTTTTGGTACAGCTGTTTATCTTTTTACTTATCAAGAACCAGGAAAATGCGAGTCGGGTTATACTTATGATTGTCAATATTCCAGCGCTACTGCCACTGCAAATCCTACTATAGCAACAAGTCCGGTTCTATCCTCGACAACTTCTATTTCCGGATCAGTAAATTCGCCTGATAATGTATCGGGAATTACTGTAAATCTTCTGGCAAACGGAACACAGATAGGAACAGCAACAACTACGGCTGGAGGAGCATGGACTATTAGTGGTTTATCATTGTCAAACCGAGAATGTCAAACGTTGTCTGTGACTGCTATTGCTTCCGGAAAATGTATTTCTACCGGGTCTGTAATGGCAATAGTACAAAGAAAAGCAAACACACCAATTGTTAATGGTCCTATTTGTTCAACAGCTGCTGTTACTAGTGTTTCCGGTTCATTAGCAGAGGCGGCAGGTACAATCGTACAAGTATATGAAAATGGAGTTTTAGAAGGAACTACAACAGTTGCTGCTAACGGAACATGGACTGCTTCAACTGGAATCAGTATTGCTCTTGGCAGTACTATTACGGCCAGGGCACTAGGAACCTGTCTTTCGTTAAGTAATGTATCAAATTCGATTGTTGTCGGTACAAAATCATCAAATGCTTTAGTAATCACTACTTCATCTGTTTACGAATGTGGAAATTCAGTAAGTGGTACGGGAACAAATGGAGATATTATTAGCCTTTTTGTAGATGGATTTCAAGTTGGTGGAACTACCACTGTTTCGGGTGGTACGTGGACTATTGGCAGTTTGTCTTCAGATTGTTCTTTATATATGGGAGGTGTAATTACAGCAAAAGCGACTACAGGTTCAAATTGTGAAGGAAGTGCATCAGCAGGAGTTACAATTGTATGTATGAATCCTTCAAATAGTCTGAACGTCACTTTGGCTTCGACATCTATTTGTTCCGGTTCAACTGCTGCTGTAACCGTTCAGGGTTCAGAAAGTGGAATTATTTATCAGTTATTTAATGGAGCTTCAATGAGTGGTTCTTCAAAATCAGGTACGGGTACTAATCTAACTCTAACCTCTGCAGCATTGAATAGTTCGACTTCTCTTACTGTAAAAGCTATTAAATTAGGGACTTCCTGTTCAATAAATTTAGTGAATACCGCTTCTGTTACAATTGCATCTACACCTGCTCCAACAGGAAGCAGCTCTCAAAGTTTCTGTTCTGCTTCAACGGTTGGCAATTTAAGTGCCACTGGAAGTACGATCAACTGGTATGCGGCATCAAGTGGAGGAAGTCCTTTGGCTACGAGTACCCCTTTGACAGACGGTACGCATTATTTTGCTTCGCAGACAGTATCAGGTTGTGAGTCGGTCACCAGACTCGATGTAACCGCTCATGTTAATATCACTGCGGCTCCAACAGGAAGCAGTTCTCAGAGTTTCTGCTCGGCTTCAACGGTTAGCAATTTAAGCGCCACAGGAAGTACGATCAACTGGTATTCGGCATCAAGCGGAGGTAGTCCTTTGGCTACGAGTACCCCTTTGACAGATGGTACGCATTATTTTGCTTCTCAGACAGTATCAGGCTGTGAGTCGGCCACCAGACTCGATGTAACTGCTCATGTTAATATCACTCCGGCTCCAACAGGCAATGCAACCCAGAGTTTCTGCTCAGCTTCAACGGTTAGCAATTTAAGCGCCACTGGAAGTACGATCAACTGGTATTCGGCATCAAGTGGGGGAAGTCCTTTGGCTACGAGTACCCCTTTGACGGACGGTACGCATTATTTTGCTTCTCAGACAGTATCAGGCTGTGAGTCGGTTAGCAGACTTGATGTAACTGCTCATATCAATATCACCCCAGCTCCAACAGGAAGCGGTTCCCAGAGTTTCTGCTCAGCTTCAACGGTTGGCAATTTAAGCGCCACAGGAAGTACGATCAACTGGTATGCGGCATCAAGTGGGGGAAGTCCTTTGGCTACGAGTACCCCTTTGACAGACGGCGCACATTATTTTGCTTCTCAGACAGTATCAGGCTGTGAGTCAGCTGACAGATTTGAGGTAACCGCTACAATCAATATCACCCCGGCTCCAACAGGAAGCAGTTCTCAGAGTTTCTGCTCGGCTTCAACGGTTAGCAATTTAAGCGCTACAGGAAGTACGATCAATTGGTATGCGGCATCAAGTGGTGGAAGTCCTTTGGCTACGAGTACCCCTTTGACAGACGGCGCACATTATTTTGCTTCTCAGACAGTATCAGGCTGTGAGTCAGCTGACAGATTTGAGGTAACCGCTACAATCAATATCACCCCAGCTCCAACAGGAAGCAGTTCCCAGAGTTTCTGCTCGGCTTCAACGGTTGGCAATTTAAGCGCCACAGGAAGTACGATCAATTGGTATTCGGCATCAAGTGGGGGAAGTCCCTTGGCCGCGAATACGCCTTTGATAGACGGTACGCATTATTTTGCTTCGCAGACAGTATCAGGCTGTGAGTCGGCCACCAGACTCGATGTAACTGCTCATATCAATATCACCCCGGCTCCAACAGGAAGCAGTTCTCAGAGTTTCTGCTCAGCTTCAACGGTTGGCAATTTAAGCGCTACCGGAACCACGATCAACTGGTATTCGGCATCAAGCGGAGGAAGTCCTTTGGCTACGAGCACCCCTTTGACAGACGGTACGCATTATTTTGCTTCGCAGACAGTATCAGGCTGTGAGTCGGCCACCAGACTCGATGTAACTGCTCATATCAATATCACTCCGGCTCCAACAGGCAATGCAATCCAAAATTTCTGTGCAGCTTCAACGGTTGGCAATTTAAGCGCCACAGGAAGTACGATCAACTGGTATGCGGCATCAAGTGGGGGAAGTCCTTTGGCTGCGAATACCCCTTTGACAGACGGCGCGCATTATTTTGCTTCGCAGACAGTGTCAGGCTGTGAGTCGGCCACCAGACTCGATGTAACTGCTCATATCAATATCACCCCGGCTCCAACAGGCAATGCAATCCAAAATTTCTGTGCAGCTTCAACGGTTGGCAATTTAAGCGCCACCGGAACCACGATCAACTGGTATTCGGCATCAAGCGGAGGAAGTCCTTTGGCCACGAGTACCCCTTTGACAGACGGTACGCATTATTTTGCTTCTCAGACAGTATCAGGCTGTGAGTCGGCCACCAGACTCGATGTAACTGCTCATATCAATATCACTGCGGCTCCAACAGGAAGCAGTTCTCAGAGTTTCTGCTCGGCTTCAACGGTTAGCAATTTAAGCGCCACAGGAAGTACGATCAATTGGTATGCGGCATCAAGTGGTGGAAGTCCTTTGGCTACGAGTACCCCTTTGACAGACGGCGCACATTATTTTGCTTCTCAGACAGTATCAGGCTGTGAGTCAGCTGACAGATTTGAGGTAACCGCTACAATCAATATCACCCCAGCTCCAACAGGAAGCAGTTC